>Ga0308163_10000023_pt1 | contig 502132 bp, 412 predicted proteins | sample PhyTR1_FD_201037 | JGI IMG/M metagenome (GOLD analysis project Ga0308163, IMG submission 201037) | Phyllosphere microbial communities from UC Gill Tract Community Farm, Albany, California, United States - DLSLT.R1 | ecosystem: Host-associated > Plants > Phyllosphere > Unclassified | place...
GAGATGATAATTCAAATTTCATTCTTGAATGAAATAAGAAGAGGGACTTTCAGTCCCTCGTAAAACAAACCTCTGCACTTTCAGTGCAGAGTGGTTTAGTTTGTCTGTTTTTCCAATGTTAAGTTTTTAATCAATGTTACCAAATTGTTAAGTAAAAGTTTTTTTAATGTAAACTATTAACTATATTTGATAAAGATTTCTTAACATTAATACCTAAAGATATGAAAAAGAGTGTAATTTTAGCTGCAATATTGTTCTCTGGAATTGTAGTTGCACAAGAAGGAAAGCCTGAATTAGAAGCTGTTGGAAACAAGGTAAAAGCAACCTATTACTATGAAAGTGGTAAAGTGCAGCAAGAAGGCTTTTTTAAAGACGGTAAATTAGACGGTGTTTGGGTATCTTATGACGAAAAAGGAAATAAAAAAGCCGTTGGAGAATACGCAGACGGAGTTAAAACTGGAAAATGGATTTATTTTAATGAAGACAGCTTGAAAGAAGTTGCTTATGTTGATAACAAAGTAAGTTCGGTTAAAAATTTACAGAAAAATGCTTTAGCAAATAGAAATTAGTATAATTTCAAAACTAACTATAAGAAGACCGTCTCGTTTTTTAAAAGGACGGTTTTTTTATGCTTTTACTTTTTTAGATTTTCTGTTTCTTCCAAACCAAATTATAAATCCGCTAACAGGTAGTGCAGCGGCAATTAAGCTCACGGTAAAAGCTATAATTTTTCCTGGAAGATCTAAAACCTGTCCTGTATGTATTCCGTAATTCATTTCGACAACTTGAAGGCCTAGACTTTTTTTATCGAAAGGCTGGCTTTGGAGCAGTTTTCCGCTTGACGGATGAAAATAATAATTGCTCTGCTGATCGTAACGTAAAGTATGCGGATAGGCACCTGTACTCACAATATCGCCTTTTTGTTGGGGAATCATTACAAAGAACATTTCTGCTTTTGGCTTTAATTTTAGTGTTTGAGCAAACGCTTTGTCAATTGCTGTAACTGAATTTGTTTTGAATACAGTTGTATCAATTACGGGTGTTTTTGTTTCAGCTGCTTTGTCTCCGCCTAGATTGAATGATTTGTAAATTCCGTCACCAACCCATTCGTAAGTAAAAGTAAGTCCTGTTATGGCTAGAATTAAGGCAATTAATGAAATATAAAAACCGGTGGTATTATGCCAGTCGTAATTTACTCGTCGCCATTTTGCCGACCATTTGATGGTGAAACTTCTTTTAATATCGCTTTTTCGTTTTGGCCACCATTGTATAATTCCTGAAATCAGTAAAAAGATAAAAATAATGGTTGCTCCTCCAATAACATGTTTCCCTATATAATCTGGCAGAAGCAGATATAAATGGATGTATTCTACAATAATGAAAAAGTCGGTTTCTGGGTTTTCGGACTTCAAAAATTTACCCGTATACGGATTAAAGTATAAGTAGAGATTTCCAGTATCTGAATAAGTATAAACAATAGCCGATCTGTTTTTTCCATAATAAGCAACCATACTGGCTTTGTTTTCAGGAACAGTTTGTTTTGCTTTTTCCTGAAGCTGAGATGGCACTAGAAAAGGTTTGTTCTCAGGTTCTACAAAACGCCATTCTTTTCTTGTTATGTCTTTTATTTCGTCATGAAAACAGAAAATACAGCCTGTAATGCAGACAATAAAAACAATAAGCCCAGAAATTAATCCGAGCCATTTATGCAGAAAACGTATTTTCGTTTTGAATCCCATTTTTGATTAAAAGCGTAAAAGTATACGCAAAATCAATAGAGGACAAATTATTTAAGCTAATTTTTAAGAAACTGCTTTTTTGGGTTTTAAATGATAAGCTGTGTATAATGAAATTGCAGCTAGGAAAATCCAGAAAACATCGATAAAGAAAATCTGGAATTTGTTCTCCATAAAGGAAGTCCAAAACCAATCTCCAGAAACGATTCCGTTGGTAATTGGAATTAAGAATCCTAAAATACTTCCTGAAATCAAACAGAATTTGTTGGTAAAAGCATCATTCTTTTTAATGATAAAGAAGATAGTCAGCAATAGCCAGCCTCCAAAATAAAGTGCATATAAATTAGACTGACTTAACGGATAGAAAATTTTGCTTCCAATAAAAGCCAAAGCTGTTATTGGATACATGCTTAAGCAAATCGCCAAATAGATACGAACAACAGCAGCATTGAAACGTCTTTTCTTTTCTGGCATGTTATTTTTTTGTCTGGCAACTAACCAAATCATAACTCCGGAAATAATTACGAAACAGGTTATAATTCCTAAAAGGAAACTTACGATTTTCAAGGCATATCCGCCATAATCGCCAAAATGTATTCTATACAAAACATTTTTTACAACATCTAAATAACTGGTTTGGGCTATAGGATCTTTTTTGGCAATTTCTTTTCCGTCGGCAATTCGGTAAACTACTTTTCCTATTCCAGTAAATTTTTTATAATTTAGAAGTTCGCCTTCCACTAAAACATGCATATTGGCATCTCCATAATTCTGGATAAAAACGCGGGTAATTTCAAAATCGGTCCAGTTCTTTTTTGTTTTAGCAACCAGCTCACTAATGTTGAATGGATTTGCTAGTTTTTTATTTTCAAATTTATAATCAGCATCAGTATATTCTAGTTCTTTGTATAATTTATCTTGATCTCCTTTATACAAAGCCATTACGGCCGGCGCGACAATTAAAAGTTTAATCATAAAAAATGCACCTGTAACTGCATATACAAACTGAAAAGGCAAACCAATCATTCCTAAAGCTGTGTGTGCATCTGTCCAAAGTGTTTTTAGTTTTTCTTTCGGACGGAACATGTAAAAGTTAGAAACAATTTTATTCCAATGCAATAAAACTCCTGTAACAATTGCAAATAAAAAGAATAAAGCTGTAAAACCTGATAGATAATATCCTGCCGGATAAGGAATTTGTGCCAGAAAGTGTAAACGGTATAAAAGTTCTCCCAACGAATAAGATTCTTCGTAGGTGTAAGTTTTATAGTTTTTGGTGTCTAAATAAAAAAAATCTCCAGCTTGCTGTTTTTTTGGAGCCAAGGTGTCTTTGGTGCCTTCCATATAAATAGCAACTCGATTTTCTACAGAAGGTTTAGAAATGGTAATATTTCTTCCGTGCAATACATATTTTTTGTCAAGATATTGCAGCGCATTGTTGTAATCTAATTGAATTTCTTTTGTGATTGCTGTAGATTCATTTCTTTCCCAATTGATGATTTCATCTCTAAAAAAAGAAAAAGATCCAGCAAAGAAAATTACAAAAAGAACTACACTGATAACGATTCCGCTGACAGTATGGGTATGAAAATAGATATTGTAATGACGGTTATTCATAAATATTATTGTGCCATATGGTTATAGGTTTGACCCAAATAAATAAAAAGACAAAAAAGTAAAGAGAGCAGAATGTAAACTCCCCAGATTTTCCAGCCACTTTTGGCTAAAAAAGCAATAACCATTAATGCTACCCAAAGAATAAAACCGCTGAAAGCCATCGTGATTAATACATCCTTTCGGCTGAGCCATGCGGCAAGAGCCAAATGAAACGTAACAGAAACAAAGTATCCGCCTAAAATTGCAGCAGTAATTTTGGAAAAACGAGGCCAAAAAGAAGGATTTAGATATTTTGGATTTGCTGGCATAATTTGATAATGATTACTGGTAGTAGAATTCTGTTAGTGCAATAAAAACGAGTAATGTCAAAAGTAACTTACTGTTTATTTTTTTTAATGGTGTAAGAATAATGATTAAACTTCCAACTGTCATTAGCTGAATAAAAAACATCAAAGTGCCACAGCCTAATGATTGTGTAAAAAGCCACATAGCATAAGCCGAAAGTAAAAGCATCAATCCTATGATTTTAGTTTGCTTTGGATTTTTCTGCATCCATTTTTCAAAACCTAAATCATACGATAACACTGCTCTTTTTGAAGTGTAATAAAGCGTGTAAAAAGCTAAAAAAACGATAAGGCTGGCAATTGTAATCATAACTTTTAAAATTTGAAAAACACCTTTCTAATTAAAGAAAGGTGTTTTGTTTGATTTTTTATTAAAACTTATATGTAAAGCTTGCAACGAAAGTTCTAGGATCTTTTGGGTGTATAGTTGACCATCCGTCATAGATTTCTTTGTTTGCAATATTGTTTAATTTCAATGTTATACCGAATCTTTCAGTATTGTAGAATAAAGAAGAGTTAATTACTGTATACTCAGGAATTGTAAATGTTCCTGAAACTGCTCGGTTCATGATTTTATTGTCTCCAACATAGTTTCCTCCAAATCCTACGCCAAATCCTCTTAATAAACCATTGGTAAATTTGTAGCTTGCCCATAAGTTTGCTAAGTTGTAAGCTCCTGCGCTTTCTGGTCTGAATCCTACAAAGTCAGCATCTCCCTTCGTTAGAGTTGCGTCATTATAACTGTAGCCAAGAATAATGTTTAATCCAGTAATCGGATTAGCAATAAATTCAGCTTCAAAACCTTTATTGTGCTGTGCACCATCTTGGTAGTTTGTTACGTCAGTTCCATTTGGTCTCACGCTATAAACCATATTAGAAACTTTAATGTCGTAGTAGCTTAAAGTAGCATACAATTTATCTTTGAAAATATTCAATTTCGTACCAAATTCTAATTGGTTCGCATGTTCTGGATCAAAAGTTACTGGAGTTCTTACTGTTCCATTTACATTTTCACCTGGAGCTACGTTTGAAAAACCATTCATGTAATTTGCGAAAAGAGATACCTTATCGATGATTGGCTGATAAACTAAACCGAATTTTGGAGATAAAGAAGTTTGATTGTAGTTGTCAGCATCGGTTGTAACATCTCCGCTGTTTATAAAACGATCGGCACGTAAACTTACCATTGCAGAAAGAGCAGGAGTGAAGTTAATTACATCAGAGAAATAAGCGCTGTAAACTTCTTGTTTTGTTTTGCTGTTGTTTCTTGGAGCATTTCCTACAATTGCATCAGATCCAGCTTTTGTTAAATCTCCTGTGTCACCATTTGATGGTCCAAAGATTGCATTGAATGATGCTAAATCGTCTCCAATATAAACATATCCGTTTCCAAAATATCCTGTACCACGATCTAGACCAACTCTATTGTAGTAATCTAAACCAACTACAAGTCTATTTCTAAGGTTTCCTATTTTAAAATCACCAATGAAATTTTGCTGTATATCAAAAGTGGTATTTTTGTTGTCTTGATAATTAAAATATCTTGCTAGAACGATTCCATCTGTAATAGGTGTAGATGATGTTCCTTCATATAAGTAAGCATAGTTTCCAGTAGACTTAGCCGAACTTGTAGAGAAAATAGTCTGAGAAGTCCATTGACTAGAAAGTTTATAATTCATCTGCGCCTGAATATTATAAGAAGGCGTTTTAATTGTTAATTCGTTGCTGGTATATGAACGGTTGTTATCATACTTTAATTCAGCAATGTTATGAACTCTTAGCGGTTTTGCTCTGTCTAAAAACAACATCGTTGGGTTTGTTGTTTCATTACTCATGAACTCTGTATTTACTAAGAATGATAATCTATCGTTTACTTCATAAGATAATGATGGAGCAATGAAAAATGATTCGATAAATCCTGCATCCTGAAAGCTTTCTTGTTTATTGTATGCTGAATTAACTCTAAAGTTAAGCGTCTTTTTCTCATTAAGTGAAGTGTTTAGATCTACGGTTGCACGATTTAGTCCGTAGCTTCCGCCTGTATAATTTACTTCGCCACCAAAGCCTTTGTAAGGTCTTTTTGTAGTTGTGTTGATTAATCCTCCGTATGAAATCAAGCTGCTTCCAAATAAAGTCCCAGAAGGTCCTTTAATAATTTCAACTCTGTCAATATTTGCAGGATCTAAACTACCATTTGTTAAACCTGGCACACCATTCACAATAGTTGCTTGAACAGGAAATCCTCTTAATGAATAATAGCTAGCTCCATCTCCACCACGGCCTGTTGAAGCCCAAAGTTGCGTAACACCTGGTGCATTTTTTAATGCATCATCAAACGTTGTCACCACTTGTTCTTTTAAAACTGCTCCGGTAATTGTGGTGTAAACTTGTGGGTTTTCAAGGTTTTTAAGAGGTAATCTTGAAACTTGTTGGTTGTCTTTACGAACGAAACTATTTTTGCGACCGTTGATGAGTACTTCTGTTAATTCTTCTGAATTTGAAGTAAGATTGAAGTTTTCAATTAATTCTTGTCCTTCATTAATGGTAATCTTTTTTTCTAATGCATTATAGCCAACAGCTGAAACTTTTAAGGTGTAAGTTCCTGGCTTAACATTTTTTATTTTGTAATTTCCCTCTTCGTCGGTGGCTGTTCCAAATCGTGTACCTTTTAAAGCTAGGGAAATCCCCTCAGGAGATTCGTTATTATTTAAAGATATTTTACCCCTAACTGTTGCTTTTTCCTGTGCAGAAGCTATTGTGCCCGCTAAAACGAAAAAACAAAAACTCAAAAAAGAAATTATAAATTTAGATTTCATTTTTATTTAGAATAGATTTTAATAGCGCAAATTTACATGTTGAATACAAATCATCCAAATTTGTTTTTATTTATTCTAAATAAAATTTTTTTAAAGGATAAAATTTTCATTAATTCAAAAAATTAACACCTTAAGCCAATCTTAAGCTAATATTAAGCAAAAAAAAACCTGTTCTAATGAAAGAACAGGCTTTTATATTGTAAAAAAATACTTGAAATTACAACTCTAAAGCACGTTTAGCGTCGCCATTCATTAATAATTCTACTGGATTTTCTAAAGCCTCTTTTACAGCAACTAAGAAACCAACAGACTCACGTCCGTCGATAATTCTGTGATCGTAAGAAAGGGCAACGTACATCATTGGGTGAATTTCAACTTTACCGTTTACAGCGATTGGACGCTCGATAATGTTGTGCATTCCTAAGATTCCTGATTGTGGAGGGTTGATGATTGGAGTACTTAACATACTTCCGAAAACACCACCGTTAGTGATTGTAAAAGTTCCTCCAGTCATATCGTCAACTGTAATTTGACCATCACGAGCTCTTAAAGCTAATCTTTTGATTTCAGCTTCGATACCACGGAAAGTTAAAAGTTCAGCGTTACGAACAACAGGAACCATTAATCCTTTTGGTCCAGAAACTGCGATTGAGATGTCTGCAAAATCATAAGCGATTTTGTAATCACCATCCATCATAGAGTTAACATCTGGATATAATTGTAAAGCTCTTGTAACTGCTTTTGTAAAGAATGACATAAAACCTAAGCCTAAACCACCGTGTTTCGCTTTAAAAGCATCTTTGTACTCATTACGAATTTGGTTGATAGGTGTCATGTTTACTTCGTTGAAAGTAGTAAGCATTGCAGTTTCATTTTTAGCTGAAACTAGTCTTTCTGCTACTTTACGACGTAACATTGATAATTTTGTACGCTCAGTTCCACGGCTTCCACCAGTTGGAGTTCCCATAGAAGGTACTGCATTTATAGCATCATCTTTAGTGATTCTTCCTCCTTTACCAGTTCCAGAAACTGTTGCTGGAGCAATATTTTTTTCGTCTAATATTTTTCTTGCTGCAGGAGATGGAGTTCCAGCTGCGTAACTTGTTGCTGCTGGAGCTGCTTTAGGAGCTTCTGCTTTTACTTCTGCCTTTGGAGCTTCTGCTTTCGGCGCCTCTGCTTTTGGAGATTCAGCCACTGGAGCCGCGCCACCTGCTGGTTTAGCAGCATCTGTATCAATTAAACAAACTACAGCACCTACTGCTACTGTATCACCTTCTTCAGCTTTTAGTGTAATTACACCGCTCATTTCAGCAGGTAACTCAAGAGTAGCTTTATCTGAATCAACTTCAGCAATAGCCTGATCTTTTTCTACATAATCTCCGTCTTTTACTAACCAAGTTGCAATTTCAACTTCTTTTATTGATTCCCCTGGTGATGGGACTTTCATTTCTAAAATCATCTTATTTTTTGTTTAAGGTTTTTATGGTTTCAATCCCGATAGTTATCGGGATCGAAACTTGAAACATTTTTTTTATCTGAATAAATTTTTATCGAATACCATTCTAATTGCATCTGCATGACGACGTTTTGCACGCGTGTAGCTTCCAGATGCTGGAGCAGAATATGCTTTTAATGAAGCCAATCTCCATTTTACAAGATCAAAGTTCATTAGCATAAAGCTGTAAGCTCCCATGTTTTTAGGCTCTTCTTGCGCCCAAACATAATCGTCAGCATTTGGATATTGTGCAATAATTTCTTTGATTTGATCTACTGGGAAAGGGAATAATTGTTCGATACGAACCACTGCAACATCATTTCTTCCGTTGTTTTCTCTTTCTGCTACGATATCATAGTAGAATTTACCTGTAACAAAAACTAAAGTTTTTACACCTTTTTTGTCTACTGTATTATCATCAATTGTTTCTTGGAAACTTCCGTTTGCAATTTCTTCAACTGTAGATACACATCTTGGATCACGCAATAAACTTTTTGGAGAGAAAACTACCAGAGGTTTACGGAAATTCGTTTTCATTTGTCTTCTTAACAAGTGGAAGAAGTTAGCTGGCGTTGTACAATCAGCAACATACATATTGTGTCTTGCGCAAAGCTGTAAATAACGCTCCATTCTTGCAGAAGAGTGTTCTGCACCTTGTCCTTCATATCCGTGAGGCAATAATAAAACAATACCGTTTTGGTTGTTCCATTTATCTTCACCACAAGAAATGTATTGGTCAATCATGATTTGAGCACCGTTAGAGAAATCTCCAAATTGTGCTTCCCAAATTGTTAAGGCTTTTGGGTTTGCTAATGCATATCCATAATCAAAACCTAAAACACCATATTCTGATAAAAGTGAATTGAATACACCAAAGTTTCCTTTTTTGTTTTCAATAGCGTTTAATAAGATTACCTCTTCTTCAGAATCTTCTACTTTTACAACAGCATGACGGTGAGAGAATGTACCACGTTCAACGTCTTGACCAGAAATACGAACGTCAAACCCTTCTGTTAAAAGCGAACCGTAAGCCAGTGCTTCTGCAGTTCCCCAATCAATGGTATTGTTATCGTAACCAGCTTTTCTGTCTGTAACAATTTTACTTATTTTGTTGATAAACTTTTTATCTTCTGGTAAAGTTGAGATTGTTTTAATGATAGAATCTAATCCTTCTTTGGCAAAAGTAGTATCGACTTTTTGAAGCATTTGGGTATCTGTTACTTGAACAAATCCGTCCCATTCGTTTTTCATGAATGGAGTAATGATTGTTAAGTCTTTTTTACGTGAAGCTTCTAAGTTTTCTTCTAAAGCAGATTTGTATTGTTTTTCTAGAGCATTAACATAAGACGCATCGATTACACCGTCAGAAAGTAATTTATCTGCGTAGATGTCTCTTGGGTTTTTATGTTTAGCAATGATTTTGTATAAAACAGGTTGTGTGAAACGAGGTTCGTCACCTTCGTTATGTCCGTATTTTCTATATCCTAATAAGTCAATAAATACGTCACGTCCAAATTGCATTCTGTAGTCTAATGCAAAAGATACAGCGTGTACAACAGCCTCTGCATCATCAGCATTTACGTGTAATACTGGAGAAAGAGTTACTTTGGCAACGTCTGTACAATAAGTAGAAGAACGAGCGTCTAAGTAGTTTGTTGTAAATCCAACTTGATTGTTGATTACAATGTGGATTGTTCCTCCAGTTTTGTAACCATCAAGTTGCGCCATCTGAATGATTTCATATAAAATACCTTGACCTGCAATTGCAGCATCTCCGTGTACTGCGATTGGCAATACTTTAGAGAAATCATCAGCATAATATTTATCTTGTTTAGCTCTTGTGATACCTTCAATTACAGCTCCAACAGTTTCTAAGTGAGAAGGGTTTGGCGCTAAATTGATATTGATGCTTTTTCCTGATCTTGTTTTTTTGTCGGCAGTAAGACCTAAGTGGTATTTTACGTCACCATCAAAATATTCTTGATCGTAATCTTTACCGTCAAACTCACCAAAGATATCTTGAGTAGATTTTCCGAAGATGTTTGCCAAAACGTTCAAACGACCACGGTGAGCCATTCCCATTACGAATTGTTCAACACCTTTTTCGGCAGCTTGCTCGATCAAAGCATCTAAAGCTGGGATGATAGATTCTCCACCTTCTAATGAGAAACGTTTTTGTCCAACATATTTAGTATGAAGGAAGTTTTCAAAAGAAACAGCTTCGTTTAATTTATTTAAGATTGTTTTCTTTTCTTCTGTAGAAAAATTAGGCTGATTAACATTTACAGCTAATTTATCCTGAATCCATTTTACAACGCCAGGATTTCTAATGTACATATATTCAATACCGATATGCTGGCAGTAAATAGCCTTAAGACGATTTACGATATCTTGTAAAGAAGAAGGCACCATGCCGATTGTTTGAGCAGCATCAAAAACAGTCGAAAGATCGGCTGTTGTTAATCCGAAGTTTTCAATATCCAAAGTTGGAGATGAAGTTCTACGGTCACGAACAGGATTTGTTTTCGTGAATAAGTGCCCGCGCGTACGGTATCCGTCAATTAATTTTAGTACATTGAATTCTTTTTGCAGTTTTTCTGAAACCAAGCTACAGTCTGCGTTATCGCTAGTCACGTACTCAACGATCGTTTGCACTGGATTTTCGTCGTTATAAGTTGTTTGTCCAAAGTCAAAACCTTGAAAAAAACTTCTCCAGCTAGGCTCAACGCTGTCTGGGTTAACTAAATATTGATCGTATAATTGTGCAAAAAACTCGGTATGCGCTGCGTTTAAAAATGAAAACCTATCCATAATATGAGTGAATATACTTTTTTGTTATATAGAAAGGCAAAAGTACAACAATCACATTTATTTAAATCTTTTTTTTACGTACTTTTACGTAAAAATTTGTTAAAATAAACGTTAACTATGAATAAAATTCAATTTTCAATCGATTGCAGATGTTTTTTTGTGATTTTGGCTGTCTTATTTTCAAGTTATAGTATTGCACAACAAAAATATGTCATTGACAACAGTAACCATTTTTGGGACAAAGTTCAATTTGGAGGCGGTTTAGGTCTCGGGTTTGGTTCAGGATATACTAATGTCTCTGTAATGCCAAGCGCCATTTACAATGTCAACGAAATTGTTGCGGTTGGAGTTGGATTGCAGTTTGGTTATCTGTATCAAAAGAATTATTACGAATCATTTGTTTACGGCGGAAGTTTCATCACACTTGTAAACCCAATTCCACAACTGCAATTATCTGCAGAATTGGAGCAAGTTAGGGTCGATACTGATTATGATGAAAATTATTACCATCCAGGTTTTTCCGATGCCTATTGGAATACAGCCTTATATCTAGGAGCAGGTTACAGAACAGGAAGTGTAACTATTGGTGCGCGTTACGATGTTTTGTATGATCCTAATAAAAGTTTATATGGCTCTGGATTTATGCCTTTTGTGAGGGTGTATTTTTGATAGAGGTTCAAAGGGTCATAGTGACAAAGGCTCAAAGTTTTTGGATTTTTGTACAAAGAGAAAGCCTTTGTATCTTTGCAACTTTGTACCTATGCACCTTAATTTATTTATAATAGTTTCGAAACCAAACCTTCTGCCATTCTCTTTTTAGAATCAAGAAAGCAACTTGTTCGGCCAGAATAACCAAATCTGATCCGTCAAGTTGTTTGATTTCGTTTTCGGGAACGTCAATGATGTAGAGGAGATTTAAGTATTCAGCAAATTTGTACTGAATCATTCGGTAGACTTTTTCGTGAAGCTGAATCTTTAATTCATCTGGCGAAATGCTTAATGGAAAATCGATTCCTTCATTGGCCAAATTAAAATCCTTATTAATCTGCTCAATAAGATTTAAATATAAAGTCTCTGCTTGCGCCTGAGCTAACAAAGATTCAGTATTTACGGGTGCTACAAACATGAGGTTTTAGATTTTAGATTGCTGATTTATGATTGTAGAATTTGTTATTGAAATTGACTTTTGAAATTGTTATTTTTAAACTTTTCGTCCCATTAAGTTCTCTCCGAAGGTCCTCAAAACATTTTTCTTTTCATTGCTGATTTCCATTTTTTCTAATGTTTCAAAAGCTTTAAAAGTGTACATTTCAATTGCATCTTGTGTTGCTTTTGAAGCTCCAGATTGATTAAAAATCATTTTGGCAGTTTCTATTTTTTTTACGTTATCTTCTAACTGAAGCGTGAATAATTTTTCTAATTCAGAAGCTTTTTCGTCAGAAGAAAATTCTAAGGCTTTTAGATATAAATATGTTTTTTTGTTTTCTATAATATCTCCACCAACTTGTTTTCCAAAAGTTTCAGGATCACCAAAAGCATCTAGATAATCGTCTTGAAGCTGAAAAGCCAATCCTAAATTCAATCCGAAATCATAAATTAAATCGGCTTCTTTTTCAGAAGTTTTAGATACAATTGCACCCATTTTCATAGCCGCCGCAACCAAAACAGCTGTTTTGTATTCAATCATTTTAAGGTATTGCGGGATTGTAACATCTTTACGAGTTTCAAAATCTACATCCCACTGCTGTCCTTCGCAAACTTCAAGCGCTGTTTTGCTGAATAATTTGGCTAGATTTCTAAAAACAGTTGGCTCATATTGTTCAAAATATTGATAAGCTAAAATAAGCATGGCATCTCCAGAGAGAATTCCAGTGTTTAAATCCCATTTTTCATGTACGGTAACTTGTCCTCTTCTTAAAGGTGCGTCGTCCATAATGTCATCATGAACTAGCGAAAAGTTATGAAAGACTTCAACCGCCATTGCTGCCGGAAGCGCAATCGAATAATCAGTGTCAAAAACCTCTGCAGCCATTAAAGTTAAAACAGGGCGGATGCGTTTTCCGCCAAGTCCTAAAATATATTCTATAGGCTCGTAAAGATTTTTAGGTTCTTTATGTATGTTTTGGCTTTGAAGATAATTGATGAAAAAATCTTGGTACTGACTTATATCGTGCATAATGAATTCTGATTTCGAGGCTCAAAGATACAATTCAAATATGAATTTCAATTATTGAAATGATTAAAAGCTTCCTAAAGAATTGGAAAGGGTTCTTAACCATTCTCATTTCTAAGATGTTAAAATTTTTTATAAAAAACTTGGAAACTTTTTTGGTATTTAGAGTTTCCTATCTATATTTGCAGCGTTATAATGGAAACTAAGAAAACTGTAAAAGTTTCCATTAAGAGTTTGAATGATTTATAATTCAATTAAATCAAGTATTTATGAAAACAAAATGGACCTTAGATTCTAGCCAGTCAGATGTTTTATTAGAAATGAGAAGATCGAGAACTGCATATATGAGTGGAAACACAAATAAATTTGATGGCTATGTAAACATTGAAGATAATGAGATTGAAGATGCTTCGGTTGAATTTTCTTTGGATATCAACAACAAAAATGAAAGTTTCCAATCTATAGATGCTTATTTACAGCTTCAAGACTTTTTTGAAGAAGATGAGCATCCAATTATTAGCTTTAAATCGACTTCATTTCAAAAAGTAAATCAAAACATCAATTTCTTCAAAGGAGATTTAACCATAAAAGACATTACAAGAGTAGTTGAATTGGATGCTGAATTTCTGGGAGAAAATATTTATAACGGAGAAAAGAAAGTAGCTTTTGAAATTAAAGGAAATATCAAACGAGAAGACTTTGGTTTAGATTTTAACTCATTTAATCATTCTTCTGGCGCCGCTTTGGGTAAAGACATCAAACTTATAGCAAATCTAGAATTTAGCATATAAATCTTACTAAAAGAATAAATTAATGTAAAATTATTACAAAAATATTGGAAACTATTTTTTTGATTTTAGTTTCCAAAGTATATTTGTAAGGCAATTCGAGAATTTAAAATGAAAGAGAAGATTATAGCAAAAGCAAGCGAGTTATTTTTAAAGCTTGGTTTTAAGAGTGTTACAATGGATGATATTGCAGGTGAAATGTGTATTTCGAAAAAAACGATTTACAAATATTTCTGCAACAAGGAAATCTTGATTGAGGAAAGCACATCATTAGTTCATGGCCAAGTGCATGAAATCATGGATACGATTATAGCGAAGAATTATAATGCTATTCATGAAAATTTTGAGATTAGAGAAATGTTTCGTGATATGTTTAAAAATAACATGGACACATCGCCAATCTATCAGTTAAAAAAGCACTATCCAGAGATTTACCAAAACATCTTGTCTTATGAAATTGATCAGTGCACACAGCTTTTTAGGGAGAATATTGAAAAGGGAATCCGTGAAGGACTTTACAGAAGCGATTTGAATGTAGAGGTTTATGTGAAATTTTACTATACACTGGTTTTTCATATTAACGAAAATACTGTTTCTGAAAGCGAAGCACAAAGAATTGAGCTAGAGGCATTAGAATATCATACACGAGCAATGGCGACTGAAAAAGGAGTCGAGGAATTAGAAAAGCAGCTAAAAAGAATAAAAAATTAATTCATCCAAATATATTCAATCGTCATTATTCTGAGAGAGGATGGGAGATGACGATACTATCTCAAAATTTAAAAAATAAATATTTAACTACTTATGAAAAGAATCTTTCTTATAGTTTTGTGTACAATAGGCATAACCGCCGGCGCACAAGTCAAAACCTTAACCTTGAAAGAGGCTGTTACATACGCGCTTGAAAACAAAGCCGATGCAAAGAAGGCAAAACTTCAGGTTGAAAACAGCGAATATAAAATTCAAGAAATACGTTCGAGAGCGTTACCACAAATAACTGCAAATGGTAACTTAACATATAACCCTATTATTCAAACTACCGTTATTGATGGAGCAGGATTTGGACAGCCAGGAACAACAATTCAGGCTGCTTTTGGTCAGAAATGGACATCAACAGCAGGGGTTTCTTTAACTCAGGCAATATTTGATCAGGCGGTTTTTACAGGATTAAGAGCAGCACAGTCTACACGTGAATTTTATCAAATTAATAGTCAGTTGACAGACGAGCAAGTTATTGAAAGAGTTGCGAATAACTACTATTCTGTTTATGTACAGCGCGAAAGACTAATTTTATTAGACAGTAACTATGTAAATACTCAAAAAGTTCGTGATATTGTACAGGGGCAATTTGATAACGGTTTGGCTAAAAAAATAGATTTAGATCGTATTATTGTTAAAATGTCTAACATTGACACAGAGCGTCAGCAAGTTAAAAACCAAATTGAACTGCAAGAAAATGCCCTGAAATTCTATATGGGTATGCCTATTGAATCTCAATTTGTGATGCCTAAAGAAGAATTTGAAGTGGTGCCGGCTTCTCTAACAGAAGAGCCAAATGTTGAAAACAGAACAGAATACCTTCTTTTAAAGAAACAAGAAGAGCTTTTAGTATTTAATAAAAAGGCAATTCAGGCAGAATATTACCCTACACTTTCATTAACTGCTGGTTATAACTATATTGGTCAAGGTCCAGAATTTCCTTGGTTTGCAAAACCATCTTCTGGAGTATATTGGTCAGATTTCTCTGGAATTGGATTAAATTTAAGAGTGCCAATTTTTACAGGTTTCGGAACTCGTTCTAGAGTAAGACAAGCCGATGTAGAAATCAGATCTCTTCAAGAAGATATCAAAGACACTAAACTTTCTCTTGATTTAGATTATAGAAATGCGATGGCACAGATTAATAATAATCTTGTGACTATTGAGAATCAGAGAGAAAACATGCGTTTAGCGTTAGAAATTTTAGGAAATACCAAAAACAATTACCTTCAAGGTTTAGCATCTTTAACCGATTTGCTAGACGCAGAAAATGCATCGCTTGAAGCTCAAAATAACTTTACAAGAGCAGTTTTAAATTATAAAATTGCCGAAATATCTCTAATCAAATCGAAAGGCGAACTTAAATCTCTTACTAAATAACAAATTATTACAATGAAGAAAATAATTATAACAATCGTAATCATAGTCGTGGCTTTTGTCGGGATTAACTACATTCTAAATAAAAACAAAACAGAAAACGAAGCGAAAACTGCAATTGTAGCAGAAAAAAATGCAGCGGTTTCTGTAAAGGTAGCTACAGTAAAAACAGAAGATGTTAACTTAGGTTTTACTGCAAACGGAAACTTTGCTCCGATTCAGGAATTGACTTTTTCTGCTGAAAAATCAGGAAAAGTAATTAGTGTTTTAGTTAAAGAAGGTGACTACGTAAGAGTAGGACAAACTCTTTTAACAGTAAGAGGCGATGTTATCAACGTAAATGCTCAAGCGGCAGAAGCAGCATATCAAAACGCAAAATCTGATTATGCTAGATACGAAAATGCTTTCAAAACGGGTGGTGTTACAAAACAACAATTAGATCAAGCAAAATTGGCTTTGACTAATGCTCAATCTAACTATACTCAGGCTAAAATTAATGTTGGAGATACAAGAGTAAAAGCTCCAATTAACGGATACATCAATAAAAAATATATCGAACCAGGTTCTATTTTAGCTGGAATGCCTGCAACTGCTTTATTTGATATCGTAAATGTTTCTAAATTAAAATTGACTGTTACTGTAAACGAAACTCAAGTTGCTAGTTTAAAATTAGGACAAAGTGTAGATATTACAGCAAGTGTTTATCCTGATAAATCATTTAGCGGAAAAATTACTTTTATCGCTGCAAAAGCAGATGCGTCTTTAAATTTCCCTGTTGAAATTGAAATTACAAACAATGCAAACAATGACCTAAAAGCAGGTATGTATGGAACTGCAAACTTTGGTGCTAAAAATCAAAAACAAAACTTGAAAGTTGTTCCTAGAAATGCTTTTGTTGGAAGTGTGAGCAGCAACGAAATCTTTGTTGTAGAAAACAATGTTGCAAAATTGAAAAAAGTTGTAGCTGGAAGAATTTTAGGAGATAAAGTTGAAATCATTAATGGTTTAAATGACGGAGAAGTAGTAATTATTACAGGTCAGATCAACTTACAAGACGGAAATACAGTAGAAATTATTAAATAATTTAAAGCATTAAGCTATAAGCCGTAAGCTATAAGCTTATTGCCTAGAGCTTAAAGCCTAAAGCAATAAATATGAAATTAGCCGAAATATCCATAAAACGTCCGTCGTTGGTAATTGTATTGTTTACAATTCTGACTCTTGGTGGATTGTTCAGCTACAGCCAATTAGGCTACGAGCTGATCCCAAAATTCGAAACCAACGTTATTACGGTTTCAACTGTATATCCTGGAGCTTCTCCAAGTGAGGTTGAAAATACAGTGACAAAGAAAATTGAAGATGCAATTGCGTCTCTGGAAAATATCAAGAAAATTGATTCTAAATCGTATGAATCTCTTTCTGTAGTGTCGATCACATTGACATCAAATGCAAATGTTGATATTTCGATGAACGATGCTCAACGTAAAATTAATGCCATTTTAAGTGATCTTCCAGATGATGCAGATCCGCCGTCATTGACTAAATTCTCTTTGAGTGATTTACCAATTATGACGCTTGGTGCGAATGGAAAAATGGACGAAGCAGCGTTTTACGATTTGATCGATAAAAAGATTGCACCTGTTTTATCTCGTGTACAAGGTGTGGCGCAGGTAAATATTATTGGTGGTCAGGAACGTGAGATTCAGGTAAATCTTGATGCTGTTAAAATGCAGGGTTACGGACTTTCTGTTCCTCAGGTACAACAGACAATTTTGACTTCAAATTTGGATTTCCCAACAGGAAATATCCAGACTCGTAATCAAAAAATCTTAATCCGTTTAGCAGGTAAATATAAAAACGTAGATGAATTAAGAAACTTAGTGGTTTCTTCTCAAAACGGAATACAAGTTCGTTTAGGAGATATCGCTGATGTTCAGGATACGCAAAAAATTGCGGAAAAAATTGCGCGTGTAGATCAGAAAAGTGCAATTGTACTTCAAATCGTAAAACAATCAGATGCAAATGCCGTTGCGGTAAGTGAGCAATTGATTAAGACAATTAAAACTTTAGAGAACGATTACAAATCGGCTCAATTGAAATTGGAAGTAGCAAAAGACAGTACAGTCTTTACTCTTGAAGCAGCAGATTCTGTTGTGCACGATTTATTAATTGCGGTTATTCTGGTAGCTTTCGTAATGTTGTTCTTCTTGCACAGTATTAGAAACTCATTGATTGTAATGGTATCTATTCCAGCATCTTTAATTGCTACGTTTATCGGAATTTATTTATTAGGCTATACGCTTAACTTAATGTCTTTACTTGGTTTATCTCTTGTTGTTGGTATTCTTGTGGATGACGCGATTGTGGTATTGGAGAATATTTACAGACACATGGAGATGGGTAAAAGCCGAATCCGTGCAGCTTATGATGGAACTGCCGAAATTGGTGCAACGGTAACTTCGATTACGTTAGTAATTGTGGTAGTGTTCTTGCCAATTGCAATGAGTACAGGATTAGTATCGAATATTATTACGCAATTCTGTGTTACGGTAATTATCTCTACGATGTTCTCATTATTGGCTTCGTTTACAATTATTCCGTGGTTGTCTTCTCGTTTTGGAAAACTAGAGCATATTGAAGGTAAAAACATTTTCGGAAAAGTCATTTTAGGATTTGAAAGCTACCTAACTCGTTTTACTAACTGGGTATCAAACTTGCTTAACTGGTGTTTAGATCACTACATTAAAACAATGGGAGTTATTCTAGTACTGTTTTTTGGAACGATCTTCTGGTTAATGGGAGGTGGATATATTGGAGGAGAGTTCTTCGCATCATCTGATAGTGGTGAGTTCTTAGTACAAATCGAGATGCCAAAAGATGCTTCATTAGAGCAAACTAACTTTATGACGCAAAAAGCAGAAGCTTTCTTAAAAGGAGAGAAATATGTTTTCAGCCAAATTACAACTGTAGGACAAACCAGTGAAGGTTTAGGAGCTGCTCAGGCAACTGCTTACAAAGCTGAGATTGACGTTAAAATGATTGAGCAAAAAGATCGTACAGACGATGCCAACGTATACGCTGCAAAAGTAAAACGTAAATTAGAAAAAGTTTTAGTTGGCGCAAAAGTTAAAACGGTTCCAGTAGGTATTTTAGGTACCGCTGAGGATGCAACTTTAGGTTTGATTGTAACAGGTCCAAACGTAGAAAGCGCGATGAAATTTGCAAAAATGGCAGAAGCTGAATTACGTACTATTCCTGGAACAACTGAGATTAAATTAACAGTTGAGGACGGAAACCCTGAAATCAACGTTCAAGTTGATAGAGATAAAATGGCCGCTTTAGGATTAACACTTCAAACGGTTGGTTTAACCATGCAAACAGCTTACAGTGGTAATACCGATGGTAAATTTAGAGCTGGTGAATATGAATATGACATCAATATCAAATACAACGAATTTGATAGAAAAAATATCACAGACGTTAGTAATTTGATTTTCATCAACAATGCTGGTCAGCAGATTAAATTAAACCAATTTGCAACGATTACTGAAGGTTCTGGACCAAGTAAATTAGAGCGTAGAGATAAAACAGCTTCTGTAACTGTACAAGGTCAGAACGTTGGGGTGCCAGCAGGAACAATCGTTCAGCAATGGCAAGCAAAACTGGATAAATTGCAAAAACCAACCGGAGTTAACTACATCTGGGGTGGTGACCAAGAGAACCAATCTGAAGGATTTGGTACTTTAGGAATTGCATTATTAGCAGCTATTATTTTGGTTTACCTTGTAATGGTTGGATTATATGACAGTTTCGTTCACCCGTTTGTCGTATTATTTGCTATTCCGCTATCGTTCATTGGAGTTTTATTCGCCTTAGCATTAACAAACAACACTTTAAATATCTTTACGATCTTAGGGGTAATCATGTTGATTGGTCTGGTGTGTAAGAATGCGATCATGCTTGTCGATTATACGAATCAGCGAAGAGCAGCTGGAGAATCAATTAGAAATGCTCTAATCCAAGCAAACCACGCTCGTTTACGTCCGATCTTGATGACAACAATTGCGATGGTATTTGGTATGTTCCCAATTGCATTAGCATCTGGAGCTGGAGCAGAGTGGAAAAACGGATTAGCATGGGTAATCATTGGAGGTTTGATTTCATCATTATTCCTTACTTTGATTGTTGTGCCAGTGATCTACGACATTATGGAGAAAATTATCCGTAAGTTCTCTAAAGGAGAAAAAATCGATTACGAAGCTGAAATGCATGCTGATTATGAGCATACAGAATTAAGCGAAGATGGTTTTAATCCGAAACATACTCATTAATAGTTTTGATTTTCAATAGAAATTCCAAAGTCCGAAATTGGAATTTCCCCATTAGAATCCCAAGTTCCTTCAATTAGGAATTTGGGATTTTTTTGATTCTTGAAAAATATAGAGACAATTTTAAATCATTTAATAATGAAATTCAAGTTCCTTCAAATTGGAATTTGGAATTTTAGTATTGGAATTTAAGCCTTGAGATTTGGAATTTTTCTATTGTTAATTGAAAAATCTGTTTATTTGCATCACCTTACTAAAATAACTATGCTACAAAAAGATAAATCTGCAGCGATTGGTTTTATTTTCATAACCATGTTAATTGATATTACAGGATGGGGAATTATTATTCCTGTTATACCAAAATTAATCGAAGAATTAATTCACGGAGACATCAGCGAAGCCGCAAAAATTGGTGGCTGGTTGACTTTCGCGTATGCGATAACCCAATTTGTATTTGCTCCTGTAATTGGAAATTTGAGTGATAAATTCGGAAGAAGACCAATCATATTAATTTCCCTTTTTGGATTTTCTTTAGATTATATTTTATTGGCATTCTCGCCAACCATTATTTGGCTTTTTATCGGAAGGATTATTGCTGGAGTCACCGGCGCAAGTATAACAACCGCTTCAGCTTATATTGCAGATGTTAGTACGCCTGAAAATAGAGCAAAAAACTTTGGATTAGTCGGCGCCGCTTTCGGATTAGGATTTATAATCGGACCAGTTATTGGGGGGCTTTTAGGCCAATACGGATCGCGAGTTCCTTTTTATGCTGCAGCCATTTTATGTATGGTAAACTTTCTTTATGGATTTTTCATTTTACCAGAATCACTTAAAAAAGAAAACCGCAGACCTTTTGATTGGAAACGTGCCAATCCAATTGGAGCTATTTTAGGTTTGAGAAAATACCCAACTTTAATTGGTTTAATTGCCGCAATATTTTTGTTGTATGTAGGTTCTCATGCGGTACAAAGCAATTGGAGTTTCTTTACCATTTATCAATTTAATTGGGATGAAAGAATGATCGGAATTTCTTTAGGAATAATCGGTCTTTTGGTAGGAGTTGTGCAAGGCGGATTGGTGCGCTATATTAATCCGAAGATTGGAAACGAGAAAAGTATTTACATTGGTTTAGCTTTATATACAATTGGAATGTTGTTGTTTGCTTTTGCAACAGAAAGCTGGATGATGTTTGTGTTTTTAATTCCGTATTGCCTTGGCGGAATTGCTGGACCAGCACTACAATCTGTTGTTGCAAGTAAAGTAGAACCAAGCGAACAAGGAGAAATTCAAGGAACTTTAACCAGTTTAATGAGTGCTTCTTCTATTATTGGTCCGCCAATGATGGCCAATACCTTTTACTTTTTCACGCATGATGACGCACCGTTTAAATTTGCTGGAGCACCTTTTATTTTAGGAGGAGTTTTAATGTTGCTAAGTACAGTTGTTGCTTATTTCTCGTTGAAAAAACATGCTGTTCCGCAAACAGAAAAGGAACAGTAAAAAGATATATTTAAACGTAAAAGCCTTCATATTTTAAGTATGAAGACTTTTTCTATTTCGAATGAATATTTTATTCTTTAATAAATTTCAAAGCTTTTTCTTTTCCATCAGATTTTACATTTAAAATGTACATTCCTTTTGAAAGATTGGCCAAATCAATTTCGACGTGAGTATTATTTACTTTTTTAGATAAAACAGACTGTCCTGAAACAGAGAAGATTTGAACGTCTTCAATAACCGATTTGTTTGTAACGGTCAAGATATGTTTTACAGGATTTGGGTAAAAATTGAAATTAGCAAATTCAAAATCTGGAGTAGAAAGCGAGCCGTTTAATTTTGCAGTTACTGCAAGACGTTCTTTACTTTCGATTCCGTTTATAGTTTGCGAAGCATAATACGTTACACCATCAACCAAAACAGTAGATAACGGTAGAGGAGTTTCTGCAGTAGATTTGCTTGTTTTTCCCGTTGTTGAACTTCCAGGAGTGCTGTACCATTTTATGTTGAGAATATTTAAAATAAGATCTCCTAAAGTTTGTCCAGATTTAAATTCTATATTTAAAATATTTTTTCCATCTATTAAGGGAGCTGGTGGTACTACAGAAACATATATTAAATTTAGACAGCCATTCTCATCTATTACATAAACTGGATATTCTCCAAAAGGGAGATTCTCAAAAACATTACCCGATTGTCTGTTAACATAATCGACAGAATAAAGGTATTTCCCACTTCCGCCTGTTGCATCTATTGTTATAGTTTGATTTTTGACTTTGACAGTTGATGTTAAAATTGCAGGTTCTTTTATCTCCACAGATAATGATGAAAAGATACAGTCGGTATCATCTTTAATTTCAACAACATAAACACCTGAAGAAAGGTCTTTAAAAATATTTGTTGATTGAAAATCTGTTAAGATAGTTCCAGATGTATTTTTAAGAGCATAACTATAAGAACCACTTCCTCCCGTAGCATTGACTTCAAGTATGCCATCTTTTTGTCCATTACAACTTACACTCGTTGCAGTGATTGAAGCGGATAGAGGCGTAAATGGGAAAATGACTGCCACAAAAGAACTAACACATCCAGACGCATCTTTTGTATTAATAGTATAATTTCCTGCAGATAAGTTATCAAAAGTATTGCTATCTTGGTAATCTCCACCATTCAATGAATATTCGTAGGGTAACTTTCCTCCGAAACCATGAGCAGTAATAGATCCTTTATTGTTTGTGCATGTTATTGGCGTTACACTTAAAATAGAAGTAAGACTAGCTTTATAATTATTTACCTTTATAGGTGTACTTGCAATACATCCATATTGATCTTTTACGTATGCATTATAATTTCCAGCTTTTAATTCACTTGATGTGTTTAAATTGGAATAATCTATCCCATCAAAAGAATAAGTGTATCCACTTGTTCCTCCGGTGGCGGTAATTGTAACAACATCTTTATCACCACAATTAAGACCTTCCGTTACGGTTGCATTAGCTACTAATGGACGGTAAGGTAAAACCTCTATAAAAACAGGCATATCAGTTTTACAATTATAAGAATCCTTTATTAGAATAGTATAATTGCCAGGTTCTAGATAAAAAGGCATATTAAAATTATACGTTTGCCCATAATCTAAAGAATATGAAAAGTTTTGACTAGCTCCAGGGAAAACGGAAACCAGTTGAATTCTTGTTCGCGATTCCTGACAGTTAGGACTTTCATGAAGCGCAACAATCTGAGGTTGCGGATAGAAAATCAATTGAAAGGAGTTAGTCTTTACAGTGCCGTTATTTTCTATTCTCGCGTAAATTGTCTTTGATTGTGGGGAATCGAAAGCAGTCGGGTTTAAAATAGGACTTGTATTATTGACAGCCTCATCAAGACTTATATGATAACTAACGGTAGTTTCATTAGGATTTAAATTGCCAATTAATTCGGCATTTTTAACCGTCAAATTAAATATCGGGTAAGTTTGACATCCTGGAAGAGGGGTAATCTGCGCGTAAAATAAATTAGAGAATAAAAGAAAAAGAAAACAAAGTAGAGTTTTTTTCATACAGATATATTTGTTAAAATAGCTCAACAAATATATCAAAAAAAGGGATTGTCTTATTTTAAATACAAATAATGGTTAAAATAATCAATAATTGCTTTTCCTTGCAATAAAACATCAGCACCAATAATACCGTGAACAGGTTTTGCCTTGTACGATTCTAATGCTTCGTTTACATGCGAAAGATCAAAAATGACGATGCTAAAATCTTTACTTTTCCAGCTTCCCAATTGCAGTTTGTTTTGAGACGAGATTTGTGTTGCCATTCCAGTTCCGCCAGCTCCAGAAGCTTTTGTTTTAGAATTTTTTGCCGCAAGTTCAAAACGTTCAATAGACTCAAAACCTACACAAGTATTAGATGCGCCTGTATCTAAAATAAAATTACCAGAATAGCCATTGATTTTAGCTTTAATTAATAAATGCTGTGTTTTGGTTATTTTAAACTTTATTTTTTTGTACTTCTCTATTTTGAGAATTTCGTGAAGATTTTCCATTCCTAGTATTGATTGAAACTCAAAAATAAAGCAATTAAACCCAAAAAACTAATGATATGCAAAAGATATAATGGGACGGCTTCTAGAAGTTTCGAAATATACGTTCAGTCATTTTTCATTTTGTCTTTTTAATTTTTTAAAGCTTTTTAATGAAGTCTTTTTGATTATATGCAATTGATTCTAATGTGGTTACCTTTTGTTTTTTTAAGATTTTTAGGATTCTTTTTTTTAAATTAGCTATAAAATGCTTTTTTATGGATCTAAATACAATTCATCCTGATCAAAAATATATCGACGGACTTGCCGCAAATGACTCGGTAGTAATTGAAATGATATATAAAAAGTTTGCGCCCAAAGTGGTCCAGTTTATAACCAATAATTCTGGAGATAAAGATCAAGCGCAGTATGTGGTTCACAAAATCATGGTTTTGCTATTTGATCAGGCGAAAGCGGGAAAACTTCACTTGACATGTCCATTTGATGCCTATTTTTTCTTGCTCTGCAAAAGACGCTGGCTAAACGAACTCAAAAATTCTGCCCATAAAGATGTAACAATTTATGAAAATGTGGTATCTGTTAATGAATCTGCTCATGAATTGATTGCTCAGGCCGAAAAATTTGAAGAAGAACAAAAGCGTTATAGAAACGAAAATAAACTGGAAACAGAGGAGGATAGAGTTGCTTTTGAAGAAAACCTGACTAAAATTTCAAATAAATATTTCAATAAAAAGAAACATAAAACGGCGTCGCTTAAGCCTTGGTACTTTGCCGTGGCGATTTCTATAATTGTTATGTTCGGATTATTTTTCTTCGATTATAAACATTATCCCAATTTTGAAGATTATGACCATCCAGAAAGTGCTTATTTTACAGAAAGAGGAGTTTCTGAAGCAGTTTTAAAACAAGCAGAAAATAATTTCAACGGAAAAAGATATGAAACTGCGATTCCGATTTTTGAAATGATTTTGAAGGAAAACAATTCAGACGAAATAAAATATTTTTATGCGGTTTCATTATTGCAGGTAAGCAAATACGTAAAAGCAGAAACCATTTTTAAAGAATTGGAAGCCGGAAATTCTATTTACAAAGAAAAAGCAAAGTGGAATCTGGCTTTGTCTAAACTAAAACAAGGAAAATATGACGAATGCAAAGCCATTTTACAGACCATTTCGCAAGACTATGAAGGCTATGATGACGTAGAACAACTAATGGAAGAATTGGAATAAAAATTAATTATTAAGAAAAATTTTATCTCTTTACGGGAAACCTCAATCGAATTTGGAATTTTAGTTCTAAATTCGATTTTCTTTTTAAAGAATTAGTCCAAAATCTATTTAACCGAACCATTAAACCAAAATGAAAAAAGTTATCCTACTATTTCTGTTTGTTTGTTCTCAAACTATTTTTAGTTTCAATAAAATTACTGAGACTGAAAAATTGGCTGCGACTTGCAAAATTTGGGGTTTCTTAAAATATTATCATCCAAAAGTGGCTAATGGAGAATTGAACTGGGATAATCAGCTTTTGGAGAAATTGCCATTAATAGAAAAAGTACAAACTAAAGAAGAGTTCTCCTTAATCTTAGAAAATTGGATCGATGATCTTGGACCAGTAAAAGAAATCGCACCGATTGTTATACCAAAAGATGTTAAGTTTTTTGATAAAAATTTCGATTTAAGCTGGTTTAATGATAAACTATTTTCTAAAAAGCTCTCAAAAAAAATAAAATTTATCGAAGAAAACAGATTTCAAAGTACTGAAGAATTTGGGCCAAGTTTTGACGGTTTTAAAAACTTAAAAAACTATTTTAATCTGGATTACACGAATAAAAATTCAAAACTTTTAATGTTTTATGCATATTGGAATGTGGTAGAATATTTTTTTCCATACAAATACATAATGGATCAGAAATGGGATAAAACTTTAAATGAGTTATTGCCCTCTATTGTTGAGTCCAAAACACCAGAAGATTTTTATAAAATATTGAGAAAAGCAGCTGCAAAACTCAATGATACTCATGTCCAGTTTCATATTTACCCGTCTTCTGCAACAGCGAAAAATAGGTTTTATTTTCCTGCAACAGGTAAAGTAATAGATGAAAAATTAGTAATTACCGAGATTTTAGGAGATAGTCTTGCAGAAGCCGACAATATTAAAATTGGAACTGTAATTACTAAAATAAATGGCAAGAGCATTAAAGAAATTATGGAAGAGAAAAGAGATATTGTTTCTGCTTCAAACGAGGTTGCATTTCTAGATAAAGTTCTGCCCACAATTTTAGTAAGCGAATCTGAAAAGGTAAACGTAGAATTCCTGAAAGATGAAAAATACGAAACAAAGTCAATGACTTGGTTTAACTATCACGATTCGCATCGAAATGAGTATAAAAAAGGAGCACAGGTAAAGAAAGATAAATTTAAACTTTTGGGCAATAATATTGGTTACGTAAACATGGGAGTTATTAAACCCAAAAACGTTCCTAATATGATCGATGCTCTCAAATCGACAAAAGCTATAGTTTTTGATATGAGAAATTATCCAAATGGAACTTTTGGAGAAATTGCTAATTTTTTGAATTCTGAAGAAAAAGAGTTTTGCCTTTATACCTATCCATATCCAAATTATCCAGGAAAGTATACTTGGAAAGAAGGAAGAAAAGCGGGATTTGAAAATAAAGACAATTACAAGGGAAAAGTCGTTGTACTGCTTAATGAAGATTCTATAAGCCAGTCAGAATGGACGGCGATGTGTTTTCAAACAGCTGGAAATACCACAATTATTGGAAGTCAGACTGCTGGAGCAGACGGAAATGTTTTTGAATTTGATTTTAGTGGCTATCATACTAACTTCTCTGGAATTGGCGTTTACTATCCAGACGGAAGAGAAACACAACGTGTAGGAATTGTACCCGATATTGAAATAAAACCAACAATAAAAGGAATTCAACAAGGCAAAGACGAGGTTTTGGAACGGGCTTTGCTATATATTGAAACAGGTAAATAATACCTCATTTGTCATACTGAAGAACGAGGGGTCACACTAGCTGATCGAGAGAAAAAATGGGGGTTTTCTTTTCGACGCTTCTTGTGAGGCCCTTTGTTCTTCAGAATAACAAAAATTAGGTGATTATTATTCTGGCCTTTGTCAAAGTTCTAAGCTTCGACAAAGGCTTTTTATTTTTCAGGCATTTATAAAAAAAAGAAAAATCTGTTTTATCCGTGTCCTATTTACGAAATTGCTATTCTTTTAATATTGTCGTAATTTTGGCACTTTAAAATTATAGTCTTGAATTCAACACCAATTATTACCGATACCCACACGCATTTATATTCTGAAGAATTCGATCAGGATCGTGACGCCATGATTCAGCGCGCAATTGATGCTGGAATTACTCGTTTTTTTATTCCCGCAATTGATGCCGCTGCTACGCAATCTATGTACGATTTGGAGAAAAACTATCCCGAAAATGTATTTCTAATGATGGGTTTGCATCCCACTTACGTAAAAGATAATTATCTCGAAGAATTAGCACATGTTGAAACAGAATTATCTAAAAGAAAATTCTATGCTGTCGGCGAAATCGGGATCGATTTGTATTGGGATAAAACACATTTAAAAGAACAACAAATCGCTTTTAAAAGACAAATTCAGTTAGCAAAACAATATAAATTACCCATTGTAATTCATTGCAGAGAAGCTTTTGATGAAATCTTTGAAGTACTAGAAGAAGAAAAATCTGAAGATTTATTTGGGATTTTTCATTGTTTTTCCGGAACTTTAGAACAAGCAGAACGTGCAATTTCCTACAAAATGAAATTAGGAATTGGCGGTGTTGTTACTTTTAAGAACGGAAAAATCGATCAGTTTTTAAATCAAATCGATTTAAAACACATCGTTTTGGAAACAGATTCGCCGTATTTAGCGCCGATTCCTTACAGAGGAAAAAGAAACGAAAGCAGTTATTTGGTCAACGTTATCGCTAAATTAAGCGATATATACGGTGTTTCTACAGAAGAAATTGGCGCAATTACAACCCAGAATTCGAAAGACGTTTTTGGGATTTAACTTGTACCTTACAAAACTTTAATTTTTTTTTTGTTCTTTTGCCCACTTAAACCCAAATAAATAATGCAGAGATTTGATGCCATTCGACCGTTTTATGATTCCGAAATAAATGAAGCACTTCATGGTGTAGTAAATCATCCTATGATGAAAACTATGATGAACTTTACTTTTCCGGACGTAGAAGATGAGGTCTGGAAGGAACAATTAAAGAAAACACATTCTATTCGTGATTTTCAATGCAACTTTATTTACAATACAATTCAGAAAGTTTTAGAAAAAAGCTCTGAAGGTCTTACCACTTCAGGTTTTGAAAAACTAGAACCCAATACTTCTTATCTATTTATCTCGAATCATAGAGATATTCTTTTGGATACCACACTATTGAATGTTTGTTTATTCGAACATGGTTTGGTGATGACTGCTTCGGCAATTGGAGATAATTTAGTAAAGAAGGCTTTCTTGGCAACTTTAGCAAAATTAAATAGAAACTTTTTGGTTTTAAGAGGATTAACGCCTCGTGAAATGCTGCAAAGTTCAAAGTTGTTGTCTGAATATATGGGACAGTTACTGCTTCGCGAAAATCGTTCGGTTTGGATTGCCCAAAGAGAAGGAAGAACAAAAGACGGAAATGACGAAACCAATCCAGGAGTTTTAAAAATGATTGGAATGGGTTCTGACGAAGAAAATCTTATGGATTATTTTAAGAAATTAAAAATTGTTCCAGTTTCTATTTCCTATGAATACGATCCGACCGATGTTTTGAAAATGCCACAATTAATGGCAGAAGCAAATAACGAAGTTTACGTAAAAGACAAAAATGAAGATTTCATGACCATTTTGAGTGGTATCATGGGAACGAAGAAAAGAATACATATTTCTGTTGGCGATGTTCTAGATACAGAAATCGATCAGATTGTGGCTGAGAATGATAATGCAAACAAGCAAGTTCAAGCTTTGGCTCAAACTATTGATGATGTTATTTTGAAAAACTACCAATTATGGCCAACTAACTTTATTGCTTACGATATTTTAAACGAAACCGACAAATTTGCTCACAAATACAAGGAGAGCGAAAAACAGCTTTTTGAGCGTCGTTTAGAAATGAGAATCGGAAGCGATAATCCTGTGACAAGACAAGGCTTTTTAGCAATGTATGCCAATCCTGTTGTCAACAAATTAAAATACCAAGATGTCATCTAAAGCAAAAATATTATTGATTTATACCGGAGGAACTATCGGTATGAGCAAAGATTTTGAAACTGGAGCGCTTAAAGCCTTCAATTTTGGTAAATTAATTCAGAAAATTCCAGAAATTAAACAATTGGACTGCGAAATCGAATCAATTTCGTTTGAACATCCAATTGATTCTTCTAATATGAATCCCGAAATGTGGACAAGAATTGCCACCATTATCGAGGAAAATTATAATACTTACGACGGATTTGTAGTGCTTCACGGATCAGATACCATGTCGTATTCGGCTTCGGCATTAAGTTTTATGCTCGAGAATTTGGCTAAACCAGTTGTGTTTACAGGTTCGCAATTGCCAATAGGAGATTTACGTACAGATGCGAAAGAAAATTTGATTACAGCAATTCAGATTGCTTCTCTTCAAGAAAACGCAAAACCAGTTATTACAGAAGTGTGTTTGTATTTTGAATATAAATTATACCGCGGAAACAGAACTTCTAAAGTAAATGCAGAACATTTTAGAGCTTTTACAGCGCCTAATTATCCTGAATTAGTAGAATCTGGTGTTCATTTAAAATTAAACAAGCATTTATTTCTTCCGATAAATAAAGATGCAAAACTGATCGTTCATAAAAATTTGGATAATCACGTTGCAATCATTAAAATGTTTCCTGGAATGAGCGAAATTGTTCTGGCTTCCATTCTTTCAACAAAAGATTTACGAGGAATCATTCTGGAAACCTACGGTTCAGGAAATGCTCCAACTGAAGATTGGTTTTTAAACCTAATAGAAAAAGCAATCCAATCTGGAATGCATATAGTAAACGTAACGCAATGTTCGGGCGGAAGTGTAAACATGGGACAATACGAAACCAGTACAGCTTTAAAATCACTTGGAGTAATCTCAGGAAAAGACATTACTACAGAAGCGGCAATTACTAAATTGATGTATTTGCTTGGTCATAATATTCCTCAAAACGAGTTTAAAGATATTTTTGAGACTGCACTTCGCGGGGAAATATCTTAAATTTAAATTACAATATTTAAAATTCCAAATTCCAAAATCTAAAGTTGGAATTTGGGATTTTTTTATTTAAAATTTCGTTTAAACGTGCAGTTTGTCATTTCGACGAAGGAGAAATCTTCGCAAGTAACTCCGTTCCAATATATGCCAAACTTTGTCGAGCTTCTCGCGAAGATTTCTCCTTCGTCGAAATGACAAGATTGTAGAATATTGGACTCTAGCGACAGCGAACAGACGAAGCAATTTAAAATTTGGAATTTCTATACTCAACTGGACAAGTTTCCAAATCTTCGATAGCTCTATGTTTTTTGTAATACAAATAAACAATTACAGAAATAATACAGATAATTCCCTGAACAGCAACTGTAGCTCTAACACCTAAAAAGTGGGAAACATAGCCAATAATTAAACTTCCAACAGGAATCATCCCTTGATAAGCCATCATGTAGTAGCTAATGCTTCTTGAGCGCATATTGATAGGACTATGAGTCTGAATGTAGATGTTGATAGAAGAAGTTTGTCCCATCATTCCTATTCCGCTTAAAGTCATACAGATAAGAGCAATTGTAATACTGCTTGAAAGGGCTAGAATAATGACGCTGAAACCAAGAAGTAAGCTTGCAGAGATCATCAATTTGCTCATGTTTTCAGCAGATTTTAAATTGGCTAAATAGATGGCAGATAAAACAGAACCAATTCCGGCAGCACTTTCAAACCAGCTGAAAGTTGCAGCGTTTCCGTTAAAAATATCTTTGGCAAAAACGGGCATCAAAGTATTAAAAGAAATTACAAACAGACTGCTGCAGGTAAGCATTAAAAGCATCCTGGCCATTTCGGTTTCTTTTTTTACATAATCCAGACCTTCAATAAGGTCGTCTAGCATATTTAATTTGTTTTCGGCTTTAATATGCGGAGTGATTTTCATCAGCATTAACGAAATCAATACTGGCACATAACTCACAAAATTTCCAATAAAACAGATATCTTCGCCATATTGATGCAGGATAATTCCAGCAAGAGCAGGACCTGCAATTCTGGCAAAATTGTTTAAAGTAGAGTTAAGCGCAACTGCATTCGGAAGATCTTCTTTATTGTCCACAATATCAATCATCATGGTTTGGCGGCAAGTCATATCAAAAGCATTTATAATTCCCTGAATAAGACTTAATGCTAGAATAAAATTGATATTGTAAATTTTAAGGTAAATAAGCAAAGCCAAAGTTCCAGCCTGCAGCATTGCAAGAGATTGTAAAACCATCATCGCACGGTGTTTGTCGTAACGTCCGATAATGCTACCTGCCAAAGGAGCTAAAAAAAGTGACGGAATCATACTTAAAAAAGTTGCTAATCCCAGCAGAAAAACAGATCCCGTTATACTATAAACCATCCAGCTTACGGCAGTTTTCTGCATCCAGGTACCAATAACCGAAACAGATTGTCCGTAAAAGAACAACTTGAAATTTTTTGATTTTAAGGCTTTAAACATAATCTTAATTATTTGATACAAAGGTCGCGATTATGATAGCATTAGAAAAATTAATAATTTTACTGATAATAAGTAGTAAAACTTATCAATATGGAAATTTATCAATTACAGTATTTTATCAAAACAGCTGAGGTTTTGCACTTTACCAAAGCTGCAGAATTGTGTTTTGTAACTCAATCGGGACTTTCGCAACAAATTAAAAAACTCGAAGAAGAGCTTGGCCTGCCTTTGTTTAAGCGAATTGGCAAAAAAGTGCAATTGACAGAAGCGGGTTCAGTTTTTTTAATTCATGCTAAAAAAGTGGTAGAGAATGTAGAAAACGGAAAACAGGCCATTGAAGATTTAAACGAAATGATTGGCGGCGAATTGCGTATTGGTGTGACTTATATTTTTGGTTTATTGATTCTGCCTGTTGTTAATGCATTTGCCAAGAAATATCAAAATCTTAAAATTATTGTAGAGTACGGAACTACCGAGGTTTTAGAACAGAAGTTACTGGACAACGAATTAGATTTAGTATTCGTTATTTCGTCACACGAAATTAAAATGCCGATTCAGAAAGTGCCATTATTTACTTCAAATATGGTTATGGTGGTTTCTAGAAATCATGCTTTAGCCAATTTGGACAAAATTGCTTTTAAGAAAATAGAAGAGATTCCGCTAATATTGCCAGGGAAAGGATCCAATTCTCGAGAATATGTCGAAGAATTGTTTAAAAAGTTTAATATGAAACCTAAAATTTCCATAGAGCTTCAGTCTATTCATGCATTATTGCAAATGGTAGAAAATAGCGATTGGGCAACAATTGTTGCCGAAATGGCTTTAAAAGATTGGGATAGTTTAAAAGCCATTCAAATTACAGGAATTTCCACAAAAAGAGATTCATATATGTTGACAATGGGAGGTTATCAGAAAAAAGCAGTAAAACTGTTTATGGAAGAATTTAAAAAAAGCATATAAAGGAACTTACGTTTTACTTTTGTAAAGTCAGTTTTTTTTGTGTTATTTGCAGACCAAAATAGAAAGGTGTCCGAGTGGTTTAAGGAGCTAGCCTGGAAAGCTAGTATATGGGTAACTGTATCGAGGGTTCGAATCCCTTCCTTTCTGCGAAATAAAAACAAAAAAGAGATCTGAAATTTTCAGATCTCTTTTTTATTATAAAAATAAAAGGTTTTATTTTCCTTTCAACAATTTCTCCAAATACTCATTTTTATCCTTTTCAGCCTGTACCAAACGCTCATAAAGTTCAACAACTTTGTCAAGAGGATTGAATGAACAATTGTTTGATTGAATAGCACCATTGCTATAGCTAAAGTCATTATCATAAATATTATTAAAATAATTAAAAACAGCTTCTTCCGAAAAGTTTTTAATTGCTTCAACAGTAACTCCAAGAGCTTTCGCTACTTCTGCTAGCTTTTCTTCGTCTATGGTTTCGCTGTTTTCCATAGCCGAAACAGTCTGCTGACTCATTCCTAAAGCTTGTGCCAAAGCTTCTTGTTTCATGTCTTTCAGCTCGCGAATTCGGCTGATTTTTCTTCCTATATGATATGGTTTTGTTGCTGTGCTCATAAAATCAAAGGTATTTAAAATTTTTTATAGAAAGATAAGTTTGAGTAAAAAACAAGTATTTTTTGTAAGATACCGTTTGTAATTATGTAGGATATAATTGGAGATAAGTATAAATTAAAAACAAAAACCTTACATTAGTACAATCCATCTCATTTAAGAATATGAAATCAATCTCAATCGCATTTCTTATTATACTGCTCTTATCTTCCTGCGCTTCATTTTCAGACAAAATGATAAAAGATGCTAAAGTAACTTTATCAGAAAATAATTTATCGAAGCTGGAAGGAACTTATGAATTATTTCCAGATTTGAAATATGATGAAAAAAGCAAGGCTGAACCAATTGATTCTGAAGATTCTAAAGCAAACCATAGTCTCAATTATTTTGTTTCATCTAAACAGGTGAAATACGATTCTAAATCGAAATATTCAGTTGAGGTAAAACTAATTAATAAGAACACTATAAAGTTTATTACCAAAAATGAAACTGCTAAAATTGACAGCATTGAGTTAAGTGGAAAACTCAAAAATGGACTTTTTTACCTAGACAATAAATTCTTAAAACGAAACGGCGTTCCCTATCTTGCCGGCGGTTATACTAATTATAAAACCAGAATCGGACTCGCGAGAGACAACGGATTTTTGGTTAATTATGCTTATGATAATTCTGGTGCAATTCTTTTTCTTTTTTGGGCTGGATCTGCTTATAATCTGGGCTATCATTACAACCGAATCAAGTAATTTTAAAGTTTAAATTTGTTGATTAAAAAGTATTTGCATGTATAAATATCATTTTCGTCCTGGTTATCAATCTACAGAACTTTTAATAGATGTTTTTAGCGGTGCTGAAAGCGAAAATTTCAATTCTGATTTTCTATATGCGATTCAAGAAATAAAACCCAAAATGATTGACATTCTCGATTTATGGATGAATGATGAAGTATTAATGACGTATGATTCTGAAATTGGAAGTTTTACAATTTCGAAAGATATCTGGGGTTTTGCTTTTATAATGGCAGAAAATAATGAGGATGGTTTAGCGAGGATTGATTCGATATTGGAAAAGTCAGAACTGTTTGAGAAAGTGCAAGTTGATTTTGAAAATTATAAATGAAAACGAAAATTTCTAATCTAGCCCCGATAGAAGCGATATCCTTTTGTGTTGGGGTTCAACACAAAAGATACAGTCCCGATAGCTATCGGGATGAGACTAAACGTGATTTTGAAAATGAGTTTTTCTGCTTCTAAAAATTAAAAATATTAATTCTGAAGTGCGATTTTAACCTTCGGCATCATCTTATCGACAAACATTCTATAAGCGGCTTCTGAAGGATGCAAACCATCTGAAGCAATCAAAATTGGATTGTTAAGTCCTTCGCGCGTGATTTCTGTAATCGATACAAAGGCAATTTGATTGGTGTTGCAATAATTCTCTGCAAAAGCATTGTATTGGTTAATTTCTGTTGAAATTGTACCGCTTTGATTTCCTGCAAGAGCTTGTCCGTATGGAGTATACGCGTAGTCTGGAATAGAAATAACGACAACATTTTTTCTGTCGCCTTTGGCTAGCATAATGGCTTTATTGATTAATTCTGGGAATTCTTTTTCGTAAATAGAAAAACTTCTGTGCTGAAATTGATTATTAACGCCAATTAAAAGCGTTACGAGATCATAATTGGATTCTAAATTTTGAGAATCAATTGCCGAAATTAAATTGGATGTTGTCCAGCCTGTTGTAGCGATTATTTTAAGAGAAACGCTGCTAGAGTACATGGCGTTCAAACTTGCCTTTAATTGCTCAGGAAAACGGCATGTAGCGCACACGCTTTGGCCAATTGTATAACTGTCACCTAAAGCTAAATAATTTACTTTGTTGGCAATTGGTGGTTCTGTGGTTTTAGGTGGAGTTACAACTGGTGGAGGAGTTGCAGTAGTAGTTTCGTCTGAACTGCAGCTCAAAAGAAATACTGAAAGTAGGATAGTAACTATTTGTTTAAAATGAGGTTTCATAATTAGTTCAAATTAGATTCTATTTGCTTTAAACAAATAGTTACGTTAAATACATTATTTTGGTTTTACTCTTAAGAATTGATTTTGGTAAATTAAGTTCTTTTTAATCACATTTAATTTGCTTCTCTGTAAATGTTTCGATCCAAAGTAATGTTCAGCCTTGAAAGCATTTCGGCAATATCAAAACCTTCTTTTTTATATGCATTCTGAACACTTTCTTTAGCTTTTTTTACAGCGGTTTCATTTTCCCAAACGGCAATTGTTATATAAATTGAGTTTCCGTTTTCGTCTGTACGTTCGTAAGCTTCATCTTTTATAAATCCGCTTAAGTGCTTAATGAAGTTTCTGTTTATGCTTACTCTTTTTAGAAATTCCTGTTTTGATTTTTCGGGAACGATAAATTGATCAATAAAGATTTGTTTCATGGATTCTGATTTTTTGGTTTCTGAATTTGATTCGGCAATTGATGTCTGAGCTTGTGTTTTAATACCAAACAATGTCAAACAGATGATGGTGATCAAAAGATTTGTTTTCATAATTCTTAGTTTTTGTTGATGTAAAATTCAGAATTGTGGGAACCAAAAAATTGTAAAAAATCAGTGATTTACCAAAAAGAAGGAAATTTGAAAAACTCGGATGGAGTTTGTCCTGTAAACAAGCTAAAGTCTTTATTAAAGTGTGATTGATCAAAATAGCCTGCATCTAATGCAAGATCGAGAAGGTTTTTGTGATGTTGTTTTTGATCGATAATAGATTTGAGTCGAACTACATAACAAAATTGTTTTGGCGAAGAACCAATTGTTTTTCTAAATCTTTTTTCGAAAGCATCCTGACTGATAAAGAGTGTATCTGCCAATTCTTTTATTTTAATAATACCTTTTTTGGATTGGATTATAGAAACAGCAGTCAAGATTAATTTATCAGGTTTATAATTGTATAATTTAGACAACAGAAATTGTTCTACAATTGCAATTTTTTGAGTATTGGTTTTTGCTTCGGCTAGAAATCCTTCTATAATTACTATTTTTTGTCGCGGAATAAAATTGTCTAATGAAACACTCTCTTCAAATAATTCATGAAGCGGTTCTCTGAAAAAAGCCGTGGCTCCCGTTTCCTTAAATTGAACAATCAGAGTGGTTGTATTTTTAGAATAATTGATTAAACGAACAGATTTTCGAATTCCTGAAATCGTAGAAACGGGTAATTTTTCTTTACTATTTTCTTTAATGTAATTAACATCTCCATTACAGCGAAAAGCAATTGCCAAAGAAGTATTGGGCAAAACCCTATTGATCAATTCGTCCTGACTTTCTATAATTCGGTACGTCTTGATGAAAGGTCTTAATTGTTCTGTGGGAATAAAATCTAGAATTTTCATCTTGTATGTAGTTTACAAATCAGCAAAATCAAAGATAAAAAAAAACGAGGCAAAATACCTCGTTGTTGTTTTTTAAACCATTTCGGTTTTCATCACGATTTCTTCTTCGATGGCATTCCAAAGTGCGATACGTCTTTCTAGGGCAAGAATTGAAACTTCTTCAACCTCTTTCCATTTTTGAGCATCTTCTTCACATAATTCTGTAATCATTTGCATAGCCATTGGTCCATGTTCGTCGGCATCCAATTCGATATGTCTTTCAAAATAATATAGCAATTTTGTTAGATCTGTATCTGGAAGGTTTTTCTGGAAATTTTTCAAAATCTGAGTAAACATACTCGGAATCAAATCTTCTCTTCCAAAGGTAAATGCCGCGGCAATTTCGTGTGGTTTTCCTTCTTCGATAACTCTAAAAGTAAAATCAAGGAAAGATTTTACATTTGGATGTAATGAACTTTGTTTGATGGCAACAAATATATTTTGAAGCGAATGTACTTCTGATAAAAAGCTTAAAACTCCAGTTGTATTGGCTCCACAAGCTTCCATTGCTTCCAGATACATTTCGTAGTGGCTTTGTCTTCTTCCGTCAATTGTCAAATCAGTTTCTTCTGCAAGAACAATTTCGTTAATTAAATAACGAGTTTCTGGGTTTTTAGTTGCAAACCAAGGTGTTGTTGTGCAAGTTAGTTTAGCCTGCAATGCTTTTAAAAGTGACATAAAATCCCAAACAGCATAAACGTGTGTTTCTAGAAAGCTGTGTAAGTCATCTATGTTTTGAATCTTATTGTATAAAGAATGGTGTAATAGTTGGTCTTTTTGTGTTTGTATGCTTTTGTTTATCGTTTCGATATTCATTTTAAAAAATTTTAATGCAAAGATAAAAAGCTTCTTTGTTAGAAGAAGCTTTTTAAGATTGATTTTGTATATATTTTAATAATTATCAATTATTTAAACGCAGGGATTCCAGTTACATCCATTCCAGTTATTAATAAATGTATATCGTGAGTTCCTTCGTAAGTAATCACACTTTCAAGGTTCATCATGTGGCGCATAATGGAGTACTCGCCTGTGATTCCCATACCTCCAAGCATTTGTCTTGCTTCGCGAGCAATAGTAATCGCCATGTTAACGTTGTTGCGTTTTGCCATAGAAATCTGCGCAGTCGTTGCTTTTCCTTCGTTTCTTAAAACACCTAAACGCCAAGTTAATAATTGTGCTTTTGTGATTTCGGTAATCATTTCGGCCAATTTTTTTTGTTGCAATTGAGTTCCTCCAATTGGTTTTCCGAACTGGATTCTCTCTTTTGCATATCTTAAAGCAGTGTCATAGCAGTCCATTGCTGCGCCAATTGCTCCCCATGCGATTCCATAACGAGCAGAATCTAAACAGCCAAGAGGTGCACCTAAACCAGATTTATTTGGTAAAAGATTTTCTTTTGGAACTTTTACGTTATCAAAAATAAGCTCGCCTGTTGCAGATGCACGAAGCGACCATTTATTGTGCGTTTCTGGAGTCGAAAAACCTTCCATACCACGTTCTACTATTAATCCGTGAATACGGCCTTCTTCATTTTTAGCCCAAACAATGGCAATATCTGCAAAAGGAGCATTTGAAATCCACATTTTAGCACCATTTAAAAGATAATGATCACCCATATCTTTAAAATTGGTAATCATACTTCCTGGATCTGAACCATGATCGGGTTCTGTTAAACCAAAACAGCCAATAAATTCTCCTGTAGCTAGTTTTGGCAGGTATTTCATTCTTTGTTCTTCATTTCCATATTTCCATATAGGATACATAACCAAAGAAGATTGTACAGATGAGGTAGATCTTACACCAGAATCGCCTCTTTCAATTTCCTGCATAATCAAACCATAAGAAATTTGATCTAGTCCTGCGCCTCCATATTCTACAGGAATATAAGGACCGAAACCACCAATTTCGCCAAGACCTTTTATAATTTGTTTAGGAAATTCAGCTTTTTGAGCATATTCTTCTATAATAGGAGAAACTTCTCTCTTAACCCACGTACGTGCAGATTCACGAACCAATTTGTGTTCGTCTGTTAGCAAATCGTCTAAGTTATAGTAATCTGGAGATTGAAATAGGTCTGGTTTCATGTTATTTAATTTTAGCAAAGCAAATTTACTGAATAAAAATATAACAAATAGATATAAAATTGTTATATTTTTTTATAGTAAAAATAAAATTAATAGGAATTTGGCAAATAAATTGTAGTTTATTGATAATTTATAGACTATTTTTGAATTCCAAAAACAAACTTAATGAGGCTGATCATCTCTTTTTTCTTTTTATTACTAATACTTTGCAGTGGAGCCGCTCAAACCAATGGAAAGCTTACAGAAGAAAAGTATTTAGAACTACAGGATAAAATCCGCTTTAGTGTTAATGGAGATAATGATGAAGGCTTAGGCTATGTCAATCAGATGCTTAAGTCTAAAAATGACATCCACAAAGCTTTTGCTTTTGGCGCAGGTTCCTATTTGTATCAGTTAAAAGGAAATACTGATAAGTCTGAAAAAATGTATGTAGAAGCAATAAAGCACTTAAACAAGATTCCTGAATCAAACGAAAAAATAAAACTGGAAGCTTATTTATGTAACTATAGAGGTCTTACTTATTGGAAAAGATCTAATTATAGTAAGGCTCTAGGCAGCTATCAGGAAGGAGTTAAGCTTTCTTCTAAAATAAGTGATGTTGTTCAAATTGTAAAATTTAAAGCCAATATTGCTTTGCTTAATGAAAGTGTTGGCAACTATCAGTTATCTATAAAAATCTTAAAACAAAATGAAGCATTCTTAGACAAGAATGAGAGTCTATACGAAAAAGATCAGTTTCAAAATTCTAAAAGTAACACTTATACCAATCTCGGAAATTCTTACGAAGGATATTATTCTAAAAACCGTGAAAAAAGCTATTTATTAGATTCTGCAGAATATTATTACAAAAAAAGTGTAGCCTATTCGGATAAATTTATTGATAATAAGACTACTGCTAAACTTAGTTTAGGTAATATTTATGTGTTTAAAAAGGACTTTACCAACGCCGAAAAAATTTATTACGATATCTCTTTTTATGCAAAACAAGTGGATAATGAATCTCTATACCAAGTAGCTTGTTTTAATTTAGGAGACCTTTATTATTCGATTAAAAAATATGATAAAGCGCTTATATTTTTAAAAAAGGTAGATTCTATTAGTCAAAAAAATAAAACGGTAGACATTAGTTTTTTTAGGTCTAATTATATACAGGCTAAAATTTACAGTATTAAAAATGAACCTGAGTTAGCCTACAAGCACTCTAAACTATACTTGGATTCTTATGAAAAATATGAAGGAAATCTAAGAGACGAAGCATTAGAGGTTAACTATAAATTGGGCACGGCCGATCTTAGCGGAGAAATGCTTAGCGTTCAGGAAAAATATAAATATGAGGTGTTTTGGAATAAAGCGCTGAAAATATTTTATGTTATTCTCGTAATAGGAATTGTATTTTTCCTTATTAAAAATATTAGGGATAAAAATAAAGCTCAGAAAAAAATGAACGCTTTAATTGAAGAGTTCAAAGCTAATCTGGAAAAGAAAGAACTTGAAAAAACAGAAATTGAGCAAGTTGCAGCTGAAACAACAATATTGGAAGTTCCAGAAGTAGAGGATGTTGTCTTGAAAAAGGAAAATGCTAATTTGAGCATCGACGAAGCTAAAGAAAATAAAATAGTAGAGAAACTATTGATCTTAGAAGAAAAACTAGAATACTTAAATGCCGATTTTACGCTTTCGTACGCAGCTAAAAAAATAAAAACCAATACGACTTATTTGTCTTATGTAGTGAATAAAAGATTTGGAAAGTCTTTTAGTGAATATTCTAATGAATTGAAAATTAACTATGTTATCAATCAGATGATTACAAATCATTTGTATCGAAAATATTCGACACAGGCAATTGCAGAAAGTGTTGGTTTTAAAAATGCCGTATCTTTTGCAAAATCATTTCGCAAAAGAACCGGAGTGTCTCCAGCTCAGTTTGCGAATAATATTTAGTTTCATAAGATATAGCTATTTTTAATTGTTCCCGTTTCCGCCAGTTTTTTTAGGCTCGTTTTGATTATTTGGATCAATAGTTGGATCGTCACCTCCTCCTTTAATTCTTTTTTGTTCTTTTCTAGAGATTGCTTCTAATTGAAAATTTTCGAATGTTAATTTGCTATTTTTCATGACTTTATTTTTTTGGATTAGTTTTTAAGAGTTTTTTCTATTGCTTAGGGATTTCCATTCCCACCAGTTTTTTTAGGTTCATTTGGGTCAATTGGATCAATAACTGGTGCGTCACCTCCTTTAATTGTTTTTTGCTCTTTTCTAGAGATTGCTTCTAATTGAAAATTTTCGAATGTTAATTTGCTATTTTTCATGACTTTATTTTTTAGATTAGTTTTTAAGAGTTTTTCTATTGCTTAGGGATTTCCATTCCCTCCAGTTTTTTTAGGCTCGTTCTGATTATTTGGATCAATAACTGGATCGTCACCTCCTTTAATCGTTTTTAGCTCTTTTCTAGAGATTGCTTCTAATTGAAAATTTTTGAATGTTAATTTGCTATTTTTCATGACTTTATTTTTTTAGATTAGTTTTTAAGAGTTTTTCTATTGCTTAGGGATTTCCATTTCCGCCAGTTTTTTTAGGCTCGTTCTGATTATTTGGATCAATAACTGGATCATCGCCTCCTTTAATTGTTTTTAGCTCTTTTCTAGAGATTGCTTCTAATTGAAAATTTTCGAATGTTAATTTGTTGTTTTCCATGATTTTATTTTTTTGGATTAGTTTTTAAAAGAGTTTAGGCATTTCCTTTTCCGCCAGTTTTTTTAGGCTCATTAGTATCATTAGGTTCCTTGTATCCGCCTCTAATTATTTTTTGCTCTTCTCTAGAAATCGTATCTAATTGGAAATCGGCGAATGTTAGTTTTGAATTTTTCATGTCTTTGATATTTTATCATTAAAAAATTAGTACTATAAATCTTTCATAATTTTTTTTTAGCAATCTTATTAAATGCGATAAAAAACAACGCTAAAAATTGATTATGTAAAGTTTTTTGGGTTTATTTTTTGGTTTTTAAAAGCAATAGAAAAAAGATATTACTTGTAAGTTAATTCAGTTTTTTTTGAATTGTTTTTCTATGCTTTTTTAGGAGTATTTTTTACTTTTTTGAGGGGCAATTATGGACAATATTGGTCATTTTTTGCATCCTGTTTTTATGATTTTTTATTTGTAAAATCATTTGTTTTTAGAGGCCTATTTTTCATGTTTCTTAATGTTTAGATTATTACTTATCCAAAACTAGATAAAAAGGAAAACCGTTAATCGAAAAAGCACTTTTTAAGCTTTTTGATAAAAAAACAAACACTTAATTATTTGTTTTTCAAGTAGTTGTATAAGTTACTATACTTGGTATAATTTATAAATTGTATGTGGTATAATTAATAAAATGTATGTGTTTATGCGATTTTTATCAATAAAAACCCCAATCTTTGCAGTGTAATTATGATTTAAAAACGATCAAAAACGATGTTAAAACTGGTCCAAAAATTTCTGCAAATCAATCGCTACTCAGATATCAAAAATGAGTTTAAGGACCTGTTTTTGTCACATCCAAATTATCCGAGTTTGTTTGCCATTACAGACTCGTTTGATTTGCTTTCTGTGGAGAACGCAGCAGTGAGAGTTTCGAAAGAGCAGATTGAAGATTTGCCTTCAAACTTTTTGGCTTATTTTAAAGATGAATTAATTCTGGTAGAAAAAATTAAAAGTGGCGTTAGAATCACAACCACAAAAAAAGGAACTCAAAAATTATCATATGATAAATTCCTTTTAGACTGGAATGGTGTAATTGTAGCCATTGAACCAAACAATGTTGTAGCAAGAGACAATCTTAAAGTAGAGTACAATTGGTTGAAATATTTTCTACCTCTTGCGCTGGTAGCTGGATTATCGTTCTTTTTTAATCGTTTTGATTGGTTTAGCGCTTCCTTTTTAATAACATCGGTATTAGGTTTTGTTGTAAGCATATTTATTGTGCAGGAGAAATGGGGAGTTAAAAACACCGTAATTTCAAAATTCTGTAATTTAAGTTCTAATACTTCTTGCCACTCTGTAATAAGTTTCAACGATGATATTGCAAATAGATGGTTGAGCTTCTCAGATTTACCATTGCTTTTCTTCGGGTCAAGTATCATCGCCATATTAGTTCAACCTTTAAGTTCAGCTATTTTTATTGGATTTTTAAGTCTTTTAGCTATTCCAATAATAGTTTGTTCTATCTGGATTCAGAAATTCGAGATTCAAAAATGGTGTATAATGTGTTTAGCAATATCATTTTTAATCTTGGTTCAAAGTATTGTTTGGTTTTCGTCAGATCTTTTTACGTTGAGTTTTAGTTTTAATGATATTTTTCCTTATGTATTTTCTTTACTGCTTTTAATTCCAATCTGGGCGACAGTTAAAGTAATGATTAAAAAAATGCTTGATAATGAGAATTCTTTAAAAGAGCTTAAGAAATTTAAAAGAAATTATTCGCTATTAAATTTCTTGTCTAAAAAAGTAAAATATACAAAAGGATTTGAAGATTTAAGAGGGTTGACATTTGGTAATAAAAATGCAGGAGTTAGACTTTCTGTAATTATTAGTCCAAGTTGCGGACATTGTTATAAAACTTTTCAAGAAGCTTTCGATTTAGTATTGAAGTTTCCAGACAAAATATTTTTGAATGTTCTTTTTAATATTAATCCAGAAAACAACGACAATCCTTATAAAGCAGTTGTAGAAAGACTATTAACAATTAATAGAACGACGCCAGGAAAAACAGTTGAAGCAATCTCAGATTGGTATATTAAGAGAATGGTTCATAAAAAATGGCTTAAAAAATGGAATGTTGATTCTGTAAGCATGATGATAAATCAGGAAATTCAGAAACAATACGATTGGTGCTCTATGAACAATTTTAATTATACACCTATTAAAATTGTCAATGAAAGGCTGTTTCCAAATGAATACGAATTGAATGAATTGAAATATTTCTTAAATGATTTTGTTGAGGAAGTTCAAGTTTTAGAGAAGACAGCATAAAAAACAGAAATTTCGACTGTTAAAATAGAAATAGTTAATCCCCGATTTAAAACCTGCAGTTATGTTAAAGAATATTTTGAAATTGAAAGGTGCAGTAGAGTTGACTGTAAATGAACTGAAAACAATGAATGGAGATCATGCTCCTATTTGTGAAGATGGATTTAAAGCGAAAAGATGTACAGAATTTGGAACGGTGCCAGCACACTGGAACTGCATACCAAATAGTTACGTCGGAAGCTGTTAAGGAATAAAATATTAAGCATCAAGTTATTAGGGATTTGAGGCTTAGACTCAAAAATGTAAATAACCAGTTATGTTAGAAAAAATTTTAAAAAGCAAAGAAACAAGAAAGCTGACAAAAAAAGAGCAGAAAAGCATTTTGGGAAGTGAGTATTCACAAGAACTAAATTGCAATGACACTGCTGTCGAGAAATATTCTGCTTGCTAATTTTAATGTTTAGATAGTAACAATTAAAGCACTGTTATTATATAAAAAAAGGTATTAATTATGTTAAAGAAGATTTTAAAACTCGAAGGTGCTCAGTACATTAACAAAAGTGTACAGAAGACCATGAAAGGAGGAATTCCAGATTGTTGGGTTTATGCTTTGGAAGCAGGATGCATTTTAATACCGTTGGGCGAAACTTGTCCGCTAAATACATCATCGGGTATTTGTGATACAAGTCGTCTTTGTTGTTGATTTTTAACTTTTTTTAAAAGTAATACGATATAGCCTTATTTAGAATTTAGTCATGTTTTTTTTGAATGTATAGGCGCTCGATCGTGGAACATTGAGCAAATTCTCAGTATTGATGATTGGTACTGAGATTCTTAGGAGTTGGTCGCTGTGTTAGTTTTATTTGGTTAGGGTAACCGCGACCATGTCCTAAAGAAATTGTGTTGCTAAAATTTGTTTTTAAATACGAAACAGAGAAGATTATATCTTCTCTGTTTTTTTTTATAGATTAACAAGAATTTTTTTTCTTAAATTGGCCTTGAATAAATCAAAATAAATTGAAAAAATTTCCCCATTATAAACAGGCAGATTACAAAGATTGTGGCCCAACTTGTTTAAAAATAATTGCAAAACATTACGGAAAAACAATCAAAATCCAGGAATTGCGTGACGCAAGCGAGACAACTCGTGAAGGAAGTAATTTACTTTTTTTAAGCGATGCTGCCGAAAAGACTGGTTTTAGAACTTTAGGGGTAAAGCTTAGTCTGGAGAGATTAGAAGAGGTGCCCTTGCCTTGTGTTCTGCATTGGAACCAAAACCATTACGTAGTACTTTATAAAATCAGAAAAGGGACATATTATATTTCTGATCCAGCTTTTGGACTAATTCAATATAATAAAGAAGATTTTTTAAAATTCTGGATTGGCAATAATGCAGACGATCAAACAAAAGAAGGTGTAGCACTGCTACTGGAACCAACGCCAGTTTTCTTTCAGTCTGAATTTGATAAACAAGAAGGTGGAGAAATAGGTTTTGGACTATTATCGCATTATATTCTTCGCTATAAATCATTTTTAATACAGTTAAGTATAGGCTTATTGGCAAGCAGTTTACTGCAGCTTATTTTTCCTTTTTTGACTCAAAGTATTGTTGACGTCGGAATCCAAAATCAGAATCTTAATTTTATTTATTTGGTTCTTTTTGCCCAGCTTTTTCTTTTTGCTGGAAGAACAGGTTTGGACCTCATTAGGAGCTGGATTCTGCTGCATTTATCAACCCGAATCAATATTTCCCTTATTTCAGATTTTTTTATCAAATTAATGAATCTGCCTATTTCCTTCTTCGATGTCCGAATGACGGGAGATATCATGCAACGAATAAATGATCATCGCCGTATCGAAAAAATTCTTACCACATCATCGCTCAATGTTCTATTTTCTGTAATTAATATGTTTATAATGGGAGCTGTTTTAGCCTATTATAATCTGCAGATTTTTTTAGTGTTTTTTGCTGGAAGTGTGTTTTACTTTGGTTGGATAATTCTATTCTTAAAAAGAAGGGAAGCATTAGATTATAAACGATTTGCAGAAATTTCGAATGAGCAGAGTAAAGTAATAGAGCTGATAAACGGAATGCAGGAAATTAAGCTTCATAATGCCGAAAAGCAAAAACGATGGGGCTGGGAGTATGTTCAGGCAAGGCTTTTCAGGGTTTCTATAAAAGGATTAGTTTTGGAGCAGACCCAAACAATAGGTTCTTCAATTATTAATGAATTAAAGAATATTTTTATCGTATTTCTTTCGGCAAAATTGGTAATTGATGGTTCTATAACTCTAGGTATGATGCTAGCAATCAGCTCGATTGTCGGGAGTTTAAACGGGCCAATTACGCAGCTTATTGAATTTGTTAGGGAGCTTCAGGATGCTAAAATATCTTTAGCCAGATTGTCCGAAATCCATCAAAAAGAAGATGAAGTCCAGCAGGAAGCCAACCAAACAAGTGAAGTTCCACAAAATGTCGACATAGAAATTAAAAACCTTTCTTTTCGATATTTAGGTTCAGATATTCCTGTTTTAGACAATTTAAGCCTTTTAATTCCCAGCAATAAAGTAACAGCAATAGTTGGTGTTAGCGGAAGCGGTAAAACGACTTTAATGAAGCTGCTGCTCAAGTTTTACGAACCTGAAAAAGGAGAAGTGCTTATTGGAAATGCGCAGCTTAAAAATATTTCGCAACATGCATGGAGATCTAATATTGGAGCCGTAATGCAAGAAGGTTTTATTTTTAGTGATACCATTGCTAATAATATAGCTATTGGAGTTGATAAAATCGATAAAGAAAGACTGCTTTATGCTGCAGATGTGGCAAATATTAAGCAATATATCAGTGAGCTGCCTCTAAATTTTAATACCAAGGTAGGTTCTGAAGGATTGGGAATGAGTACGGGGCAGAAACAGCGTCTGCTTATTGCAAGGGCGGTTTATAAAAATCCTGAAATTTTATTTTTTGATGAGGCCACTTCGGCTTTAGATGCCAATAATGAAAAAGAAATCATGAAAAAACTCGATACCTTTTTCAAAGATAAAACGGTTGTGGTAATCGCGCATCGATTAAGTACTGTTATGAATGCTGATCAGATTGTGGTTTTAGATAAAGGAAAAATCATAGAGATAGGAAGCCATTCGGCATTGGTGGAACAAAAAGGCAATTATTTTGAATTGGTTAAAAACCAGCTGCAATTAGGAAATTAATCATGAACAAAGATACATTTGAATTAAGAAGCGAAGAGGTTCAGGATATCCTGACCAAAGTGCCACATTGGATGATACGATGGGGAACAGTTTTAATATTTACTATAATTGTTTTACTGTTTTTTGTTTCCTGGTTCGTCAAATATCCAGATGTTGTAAAAACAGAAATTGTAATTACAACCAATATTCCGCCAGAGAAGATAGTTTCAAAATCTTCTGGACGCATTGAGGCTATTTTGGTTAAAAATAAAACGCTGGTTCCTAAAAACAGCACATTGGCTATTATTGAAAATACAGCCAATTACAAGGATATTTTTCGATTAAAGGATATTGTTGACAAATACGACATCAGCAACTCCCAAAAAGAATTTCCTTTTGAGCTATTGAAAAATACGCAATTCGGTGAAGTAGAAAGCGCGTATGCTGCATTCCAAAAAGATTATCAGGCACAGGAGCTAAATAAAGACCTGCATCCGTTTCAGATCGAAAGCAGGGCACAACAGTCCGAAAAAATCCAAATAACAGAAAGGTTGGAAATCCTGCAGCAGCAGAAAATAATTAACGAACGCGAATTGGAGCTTCAGAAAAATGAAGTAGCCCGCTTTGAAACGCTGTTCAATAAAGGAATTATTTCTGCTCAGGAAATGGAAGTTAAAAAATTGAATTTCCTTCAGGCGCAAAAGAACTATCGAAGCCTGCTGTCCTCGATTTCTCAATTGAGGTCTTCTTTGATTGACAACACAAAATCGAGCCAGAATTTGCAAATAAACAGTACTAAAGAAGAGGTTAATCTCGGCCGTAGCGTTTCGCAGTCCTTTTATCAATTGAAAAAAGTGATAAGAGATTGGGAGTTGGCGTATGCTTTAAAATCGTCAATTAGCGGAAAGGTCACGTTTTTGCAGGTTTGGAATGAAAATCAGACCATAAATGTTGGAGATAACGTGTTTTCTATTATTCCAGATGCAAAAAACAGTTTCATAGGAAAAGTAAAAGCTCCAGCTTTAAATTCAGGAAAAATAAAAGTGGGGCAAAGAGTCAATATTCGTTTGGCAAATTTTCCTGATAGAGAATTTGGGGTTCTAAAAGGCGAAATCAAAAATATTTCGCTAGTGCCCGATAAAGACGGAAATCTGCTTATAGATGTTGCGCTTCCTAAAGGTTTGAAAACATCATACAATAAACAAATTGCTTTTCAGCAGGAAATGAAAGGAAATGCAGAGATTGTAACCGAAGATCTACGTTTAATTGAGAGAATTCTGTATCAGTTTAAAAGTATTTTTGAACAAGTTTAAAAATTAAACCAATCCATAATCTAACCAAAACCACAATTTTAAATGAAAAAAACAGTACTTATTGCATTTTTACTATTATTTCAATTTTCTTTTTCAAAACCAATTACCGAAACTCAAAAGCTAGCTGCAACCTGCAAAATTTGGGGTTTCTTAAAATATTATCATCCAAATGTTGCCGATGGAAGTAAAAATTGGGATGAACAATTATTTCAAATCCTGCCAAAAGTTGAAGAAGCGAAGACTTCTGAGTCATTTTCTCTGGTAATTGAAAATTGGATTGGTTCTTTAGGTGAAATTAAAAAAGGAAAAGCAATAAAGTCAAAAAAAGAATATTTTGATAAAAACTTCGACTTGTCTTGGCTCAATAAAAATGAATTGTTTTCGAAATCTCTTTCCAAAAAACTAAAGTTTATCGAAGAAAATAGAATTCAGGGTAAACAATACTATGTCAATTTCGAGCTTCATACGGGCGATGTACCTCTTAAGTTTAATAACGAAGTAAAATATGCTGATTTTAAATGGACTGATAAAAATTTACGTCTTTTAGCCCTTTTTAGATATTGGAATTACATCGAATATTTCTTTCCGTATAAATATCAAATGGATGAAAATTGGGATAAAGTATTAAATGAAATGCTGCCAAGATATTATGAGCCAGAATCTGAAAAGGATTTTAATTTGGCAATGCGCGAGATCTCTGTAAAGTTAAATGATACTCACGCTGCGACAAGTATGGCTCAATTGTTTGAATATTTTGGAGATAAATTTATTCCTGCGGATGTTAATATCATTGATGAAAAAGCGATTGTTGTTGCATTAAAAAATGATTCTCTGGCAAAAGTTAGTGACATTAAAATTGGAGATGTTATTACAAAAGTAGAAGGAAAAACTATTGCGGAAATTTTGAATGAAAACCGAAAATATGTAGAAGGATCTAACGAGCCCTCTGTGTTAAAGAATGCATATTGGGCAATTTTTAACGGAAAAACACCTTCATTTGAAATCGAATTTATTCGAGACGGAAAAACGGCAGTAAAGTCTATTAATAGATATAAGTACGAAGATTTAAAAATTCAGTTTCCGGATAAAGAAAAATGGAAAATTTTAGAGGGTAATATTGGTTACGTTGATTTTGATGAACTTGATCCAGCAGATGTCCCAGCCTTAATTTCGGCATTAAACAATACGAATGCAATAATTTTTGACAATAGAAATCGACCACACGAGGTTATGTATCCAATTGCGGATTGGCTTAATTCTGAAGAGAAAGAATTTGCTAGATTTCTTGATCCAGATGTAGAGTATCCTGGGCGTTATTATTGGAGAGAAGGAATCCAGAAGTGCGGAAAAAATAATCCAGATCATTATAAAGGAAAAGTAATTGTTATAACTAATGAAAAAGCTGTAAGTCATGCTGAGTTTACTGTAATGAGTTTACAAACGGTCCCTAATTGTGTGGTTATCGGAAGTCAGACTGGTGGAGCTGATGGTGCAAATTACAGATTTCCACTCATTAAAGGATTTTATACTTCATTTACCTGCTATGGAGTTTTTTATCCAAACAAAAAAGAAACTCAAAGAATTGGTATTGTTCCAGATATCGAAGTGAAACCAACTATTTTAGGTATTCAGCAAGGCAAGGATGAAGTTCTTGAAAGAGCAATTCTTTTTGCTAAAAACGGCAAATAATTAGAAATAATAATAAAAGCATCATGAAAAAAATCATCGTTTTTTGTCTGATCTTATTAGGGACTGTTAGTTATTCTCAAAAATTAGATTGTACTAAATTTAAGAATGGAAAGTTTGCGGCTCCAGCTTTTGCAGATGAATATGCTATTCGGAAAGATTCTATTGAAGAAGGCTATTTTGAAGGTAAATTACAAACAGTTTGGAGTGTCAAATGGCTTAGTGATTGTAAATTTGAAAAGGTATGTATTAAAAATTTAGGAGCAGAAAATGTTAAAATTGGAGATAAAAGTATAACAGAAATAATTTATACAGACGATGAATGCGTTACTTGTTCAATAGTGTATTTTAATGAAGAAACCCCGAATGGAATAGATTTTCAAAGAGGATTGTGTCTGGAAAAAGAGTAATTTATTTAAAGATATTTTTTACATCTTTAAATAAAATTCTTTAGTCAATTCAATATACTCAGTAGTGTAAACGTGTCTGTCGATTTCGATAACAAGTTCGTCGATTTTAATTTCAGAAGTTTCATTTCGGCTAAAAGCCAATAAACTACGTTTTATTTCAGATTTTGGAGTTCCTTTTACTCGGGTAATTTTGAAAGGATATAATTCTGCTTCTTTAGCTAAGGCAATAAATTTTTCTTCTTCTTTGAAAGGAAGAATTACAGCTAAAATTCCGTTTTCTGAAAGTAATAAATCGGCAGCTTCAACAATTTCTTCAAAAGGCATTGCATCTTGAAAACGGGCTAAATCGCGCTTTTCATTATCTGTTTTGTAATCCTCTGCATAAAAAGGCGGATTCGAAACGATTAAATCATATTCGTCTTCCGGTTCTTCAATAAATTCATCTAAACCAGCGTGAAAACAGAATAATCTATCACTCCAAGGAGAACTTTCAAAATTTTCTACAGCTTGCTCGTACGCCTCTTCATCAATTTCAAGAGCATCAATTTGTTCAGCATGACTTCTCTGAGCCAGCATTAAAGCAATAATTCCTGTTCCGGCACCAACATCCAAAACACTAAACGGATTATGGTGAATAGGAGCCCAAGCACCAAGTAAAACACCATCAGTGCCAACTTTCATAGCGGTTTTGTCTTGCTTAACAGAAAATTGCTTAAATGAAAACATTGCAGTATATATTGAAATTAAGATTTATTCAGATAGAAACTGAATACTAAAAACTGTAAACTGAATACTCTTTTAAAGGTACATCTCCACAAGACCTTCAGGAAGATCCATGATTACTTTTTTGTTCTCACGATCGATTTTTACAAGGAAATTATCAATCATTGGAACTAAGATTTCAACTTCGCCATTTAAAACTTCAAAAAGAGGTTGGGCAGTTGAATCGTTTATAGAAGTTATTTTTCCGAAAACACCTAAACGTTTGTCTTCGATTTCAAAACCAATAACTTCGTGGAAATAGAATTTATTGCCAGTAAGTTTTGGCAACATAGTTAAAGGAAGATAAATTGCATTTCCTAATAAAGCATCTGCATCTTCTTCAGTATTTACATCTTCAAAACGAACTCTTAGAAAGTCGTTTTTGTGTAATGAGCTTGTTTCAATAAAAAAAGGAACCAAGTGTTTGTTGTGTTCAACAAACACTGATTCCAGATTTTCGTATAACTCAGGTTCATCTGTGTCTAAATAGACCAAGACTTCACCTTTGAAACTAAATTTTTTAGCGATTTTACCTAAATAAAAACAGTCTTCTTTACGCATTATCGCTAAGTAAAATTATGCTTCAGTTGTTTCGTTATTCTCTTCAGCAGCAGGAGCTTCTTCAGTAGCTTCAGCAACTTCTTCAGTAGCCTCAGTAGCTTGTGCAGCAGCTTCAGCTTCCGCTTGTGCAGCAGCAGCATCAGCAACACGTTTAGCGTTAACTTCTTGCTCAGCTTTTAAAGATTTTGCTTTAGCATCAGCTTTTGCTTTAGATAAACCATCTTTTTTAGCATCAACTTTACCAGCTTTTGATTCTAACCAAGCAGTTAATTTAGCATCTGCTTGCTCTTGTGTTAAAGCACCTTTACGAACTCCTCCATCAAGGTGGTGTTTCAATAAAGCACCTTTGTAAGAAAGGATTGCTCTTGCAGTATCAGTTGGTTGAGCACCATTGTGTAACCATTTTACTGCGCTGTCAAGGTTTAACTCAACAGTTGCTGGGTTAGTGTTTGGATTGTAAGTACCGATTTTCTCTAAGTATTTACCATCTCTTTTTGAGCGTGCATCTGCAGCTACTACCCAGTAAAAAGGTTTTCCTTTTTTACCGTGTCTTTGTAATCTAATTTTTACTGACATAATCTTATTGATTAAATTTTGAGGTACTCGACCTCTGTTAATTAAGGGCGCAAAGATATAATTTTTTTATGAAAAACACGTTTTAAAGAAGATTAAATATGCTTGAGTTGTTTTTTTAGCATTTTTTTGACTTTTTAATTTAAGTATTTAGTTCTTAATGCAATACTTTTGCATCAAATTCATTTTAAACATGAAAAAATACTTTTACTTTTTATCATTTTTACTTTTACTTATATCTTGTACAGAAGATGTAAGATTTAATAATCCAGCTTTTCAGACTTTAAAAGACAATAATTTTTGGAGGGCTCAAGCTTATGAAGCAGGAACAGAATCGAATGGAACTTTTGTTATACACGGTTCTCTAGGGTATGAACAAATAAGTTTTAAACTTCCTGCGCCAATCGTAAAGACCTATGTTTTAGGCTTAGATGATGTTACAAAAGCTATTTACAAAAACACTTATAAAGGACAAGAAGCAGAATTTAGTACGGGAGCTGCCAAAGGAAGCGGGCAAATTGTCGTGACGGAATATAATACCGACGAAAAAACTATTTCGGGAACCTTTAAATTTACTGTAGTTAATACTGATCCTAGTGCTGAGAAGCAAGAAATGCACTTTTCGGAAGGTGTTTTTTACAAAATTCCGGTTGCGCCAGAAGGAAATTTTGTTCCTGTTGATTAGGTTTTTGGTCTAAATATATTTTGTAAAATCAAAATAAAAACTTAAATAAACTAATATATAGTAGATTACAGAATAATAAGAGTACATTTGCTTATTATTATAAATAAATATCTATGAATATTTTTGTTGGAAGCCTTCCATTCAGTATTGAGGAAGCAGATTTAAGAGAGTCTTTTGAGGCTTATGGAACAGTTGACTCTGTTAAAATTATTACTGATAAATTTACTGGAAGAAGTAAAGGCTTTGGTTTTGTTGAAATGCCAAATGATAGCGAAGCTCAGAAAGCTATCGACGAATTGAACGGTGCTGTTGTTTCAGGACGTACAATTGTTGTAAACAAGTCTGAGCCAAAACCAGAAGGCGAAAGAAGAAGTTTTAATAACAACCGTGGAGGAGACTCTCGTGGAAGTTATGGAAACAACCGTGGAGGAAATGACCGCGGAAACAGAGGAGGATATTAATATTTTTTTTCTAAAATATAAAAGGGATCAACGAAAGTTGATCCCTTTTTTTGTTTCAAGTTTCAGGTTTCAAGTTCGAGCAACTTGGAACTTGAAACCTAAAACAAAAATTAACTAATTATACATTCGCAGCTAACCAGTCACCAACTTCTTTAGTGCCGTATGCTTTGCCTCCATTAGCTAAATCTTCGGTAACTACTCCAGCTTCTAGAGCCTTGTTTACCGCATCTCTCATTGCTTTTCCTTCTTCCATCAATCCGAAGTTTTCGAACATCATAGCAGCAGATAAGATAGTCGCCATTGGGTTTGCTATGTTTAATCCTGTAGCTTGTGGATAAGAACCGTGAATAGGTTCAAACAAAGAGACTTCAGCTCCCATAGAAGCAGAAGGCATTAATCCCATTGAGCCAGAAATTACAGAAGCTTCGTCAGTTAAAATGTCTCCAAATAAGTTTTCAGTAATCAATACATCATAAGAGTTTGGCCATTGTACCAAACGCATAGCAACCGCATCAACAAATTCGTAGCTTACTTCAACTTCTGGATAATCTTTTTCCATTGCCTGAACTGTTTCTCTCCATAAACGTGAAGTTTCTAGGACGTTAGCTTTATCAACACAGCATAATTTTTTAGAACGTGTCATTGCTAATTCGAAACCTTTTTTAGCCAAACGCTGTACTTCAGCTCTTGTGTAGACACAGTTGTCAAATGCAGTATCGCCATTGTCTCTTCTTCCTTTTTCACCAAAGTAAATACCGCCAGTTAATTCTCTTAAGAAAACTAAGTCAGTTCCTTCGATTCTTTCTCTTTTTAAAGGAGATTTATCTAATAACGAAGGGAATGTAAAAGTTGGTCTTACGTTTGCGAACAAACCTAATGCTTTACGCATTTTTAACAAACCTTGTTCTGGTCTTACAGGTGCAGAAGGATCGTTATCATATTTAGGGTGGCCAATTGCTCCAAAAAGAACTGCATCAGCATTTTTACAAACTTCATGTGTTGAATCTGGATAAGGTTCTCCTACCGCGTCAATTGCAGCAGCTCCAGTTAAAGCTGGTTTCCAAGTGATTTCATGTCCGAATTTTTTTGCAATAGCATCAGATACTTTTACTGCTTCATTTATTACTTCTGGTCCGATTCCGTCTCCGGCTAAAAGGGCTATGTTTAATTTCATTCTATATTTTTTAAGGTTCTAAGATTCTGAGTTGCTAAGGTTCTAAGTTTTTTACTCTTAGTCGCTTAGTTTTTTTTAAAAGGTTCTAAGGTTCTGAGTTGATAAGATTCTAAGATCAAAGAAAAATCTTAGAATCTTAGTATCTTAGTGCCTTAGGTAATTATATTAAGCATTTTTTGCGTTGCAATAATCGCTGCAACGGTTTGATCTGAATCTAATCCGCGGGTTTTGAATTCTTTTCCGTTGTTGACCCATGTGATGATGGTTTCACACAACGCATCAGAACTACTTCCTGGAGGGATTCTTACCGCATAATCAATTAATTTTGGCAGTGTTAATTTCTTTTGTTTGTAAATTTTAGACAATGCATTCATGAAAGCATCAAACTGACCATCTCCTTGTGCATTTTCTTCGATTATTTCTCCGTTTAAATTTAAAGATAAAGTCGTAGATGGGCGCATTCCTTTAGAATGAACCAGCATATAAGAATTTATAGTTATTTTTTCTTCGTAAGTATGACTGTCCAGAACATCCGAAATAATGTATGGAAGATCTTCTTTTGTTACGGTTTCTTTTTTGTCGCCTAGTTCGATAATTCTTTGGGTAACCAATTTCAAATCTTCGTTGTTTAATTTTAAACCTAATTCCTGAAGATTCTTTTCGATATTGGCTTTTCCAGAAGTTTTTCCGAGAGCGTATTTTCTTTTTCTCCCAAAACGTTCTGGAAGTAAATCGTTAAAATATAAATTGTTTTTGTTGTCACCGTCGGCGTGAATTCCGGCAGTCTGCGTAAAAACGTTATCGCCTACAATTGGTTTGTTAGCTGGAATTCTGTAACCTGTAAAAGTTTCAACCAGTTTGCTTACAGAATACAAAGAAGTTTCTTTGATATTGATGCTCGCTTCCGGCATGTAATCATTTATTACGGCTACAGTACTTTCGAGCGGTGCATTTCCGGCACGTTCTCCCATTCCGTTTACGGTAACGTGAAGGCCGTTTATACCAGCTTTTACGGCTTCCATAACATTGGCAACGCTTAAATCGTAGTCGTTGTGTGCGTGGAAATCAAAGTGAATGTTTGGATATTTTGCTCTGATTTTTGAAATAAACTCAAAAGTTAGAGAGGGAATTAAAACGCCCAAAGTATCAGGAAGTAAAACTCTTTTTATTGGCTGAGTTGCTAAGAAATCTAGGAATTGAAAAACATAATCTGGAGAATTTCGCATTCCGTTGCTCCAGTCTTCCAGATAAACATTAGTTTCAATATTATTTTCTTTAGCTGATGCTATTGCCTGAGCAATTTCGGAAAAGTGCTGTTCTGGCGTTTTTTTTAATTGATGCGTTAAGTGATTCATTGAGCCTTTGGTCAATAAATTCTGAACTTTGGCACCAGCTTTTTTCATCCATTCAATTGAAACTCCTCCATCAACAAACGTCAGAACTTCAATTCTGTTAATGTAGCCACGTTCTTCGGCCCAAGAAGTAATGCCTTTTACGGCTTGAAATTCTCCTTCGCTCACGCGCGCCGAAGCAATTTCGATTCTATCAATATTTAATTCCTCCAACAACAATTGCGCAATGGTCAGTTTTTCTGCAGCAGAAAATGATACTCCAGAGGTTTGTTCACCATCACGAAGTGTCGTATCCATTATTTCAATTTTTCTTTTTTCCATATTGATATTTCTAATTTCTAACTGTTTGAATGTAACAGGTAAACATATTCTAATTTTTGTCGCTGATTTTACGGATTCGCTTTGTGAAGACGATGATAAAACGGATTTTTAGTATTAAGTAAAATAAAAATCCGCGTTAACCTGCGTTTTTGCGATAGCAAATCTGTTTCATCCGCGTTCTGTTTTTTCTCATTTAATTTAGAAAGACCCGACTGGTTTTGAAACCTGTCGGGTCTAATGTCCTGAATGAGATTTCTATTTAGTAAGGAAGTTTATCAGCAAAAGCTTTAATATCTTCTTTCATATCTTGTAAATAATCAATGTCATCAAAGCCATTAATCATGTTGTTCTTTTTGTAACCGTTAATAGCAAAAGATTCTTGCTGACCAGTTGACAATAAAGTAATAGTTTGGTCTGGAAGATTGATTTCTAATTCTGTTTTAGGATCAGCTTCAATTGCTTTGAAGATATTTTCCAAAAACTCTGGACTGATTTGTACTGGTAAAACACCAATATTCAAACAGTTTCCTTTGAAGATATCAGCAAAGAAACTAGAAACCACAGCGCGGAATCCGTAATCGTAAACTGCCCAAGCAGCATGCTCTCGAGAAGATCCAGAACCGAAGTTTTTTCCTCCAACCAAGATTTTTCCGCTGTAAGTTGGGTTGTTTAAAACGAAATCTGCTTTTGGAGTATCGTCTCCGTTATATTTCCAGTCTCTAAAAAGGTTATCTCCAAAACCTTCACGTTTTGTAGCTTTTAAGAAACGAGCTGGAATGATTTGATCTGTATCTACGTTCTCAATTGGCAGTGGCACTGCACTGCTGGTAAGTATATTAAATTTATCGTATGCCATTTGATTTTTGATTTTAGATTAACGATTTCTGATTTTAGATTTATTGTAGAACGTAAAATTGTAATCGTTAAATTTTTTTTGTAAAATGTAAATTGAAATTTTAAAGATTTTTTTTAAAGTGTGCCGAAATCTGAAGTCAGAAATCGTTACTCTTCATTCATAAATCTTTAAAAAAGCTCTCTCGGATCTGTTAGTTTTCCTGTAACCGCAGCTGCAGCAGCCATAATTGGACTTGCAAGAAGCGTTCTTGATCCAGGACCTTGACGGCCTTCAAAGTTTCTGTTTGAAGTACTTACTGCATATTTTCCAGCAGGAACTTTATCATCGTTCATTGCTAAACAAGCAGAACAACCCGGCTGACGTAATACGAAACCAGCTTCTGTCAAAATATCCAAAATTCCTTCTTCTTTAATCTGCGCTTCAACAACGTGAGAACCCGGAACTAACCAAGCGGTAACATTATCTGCTTTTTTTCTTCCTTTTACAATTTCAGCGAAAGCTCTAAAATCTTCAATACGTCCGTTTGTACAGCTTCCTAAGAAAACATAATCAATTGGTTTTCCAATCATCACATCATCTTCGTGGAAGCCCATGTAGGCTAAAGATTTTTTGTAAGTTTCCTCACCGCCTTCAACTTGGTTGGCATTCGGAATATGTTTTGTGATACCAATTCCCATTCCAGGGTTTGTACCATACGTAATCATTGGTTCGATATCTTCCGCTTTGATGTTTAATTCAGCATCAAAAACAGCATCATCATCCGTTTTAAGAGTTTTCCAATATTCAACAGCTTTTGTCCAAGCTTCTCCTTTTGGAGCATATAATCTTCCTTCAAGGAAATCGAAAGTAGTTTGGTCAGGAGCAATCATTCCTCCACGAGCACCCATCTCGATACTTAAATTACAAACTGTCATACGGCCTTCCATAGTCATGTTTTCAAAAACATCACCAGCATATTCAACAAAATAACCTGTTCCTCCAGAAGTAGTTAATTGAGCGATAATATAAAGTGCAACGTCTTTTGGACCAACACCTTTGCTTAATTGACCATTTACGTTAATACGCATTTTCTTTGGTTTAGGCTGCATAATACATTGAGTAGAAAGCACCATTTCAACCTCAGAAGTTCCGATACCAAAAGCAATAGCTCCAAAAGCACCGTGAGTAGACGTATGTGAATCTCCACATACAATAGTAGCACCTGGCAAAGTAATTCCGTTTTCAGGACCAACTACGTGTACAATTCCATTTTTTTGGTGACCTAGTCCCCAGTGCGAAATTCCGTATTCATTAGCATTGTCTTCAAGAGCCTGAAGCTGGTTAGCAGAAAGCGGATCCTGAACTGGTAAATGTTGGTTTATAGTTGGTGTATTGTGGTCTGCAGTTGCAAAAGTACGTTGCGGGTATAAAACGTTAACGCCTCTTGACTTTAATCCTAAAAAAGCAACAGGACTCGTAACTTCATGAATGAAATGGCGGTCAATAAAAAACACATCTGGTCCATCTTCAATTTTACGCACTACATGTGAATCCCATACTTTGTCAAATAATGTCTTACTCATTTTTTATTTTTTTTAATTGTAATTTCTATAACCACAGCAATTTCCTGTTCATTATAATAGCAAAACAAAAGTAAAAAAAGATAAAAAAGCGTCAATTTCGATATTTCATTATATACGATACCCAAACTAATTTACAAATTGCCAAACGGCTTTTGCAGACTAAAATTTGAAAGAAAAATGATGAAGAAACTGATTTGCTTTTTCTTTTTTGGTTTTAATTTTGCTTAATTGTTTTTTGTTTTAATAGTTTGCAAATTTATCTCAAAATCAATATAAAATATAAGAATTTAATTGAAAAAATCTAACAAAATGAATAAAAATAGTAATAATTGTTAGTTTTGAAATCTCTGCTTAAAAGACGTTTTTTGAGTTTTTTAGTGCTTTTAAAGGAGTTTTTTGGACGTTATTTAGATTCAATAAACTGTCTAAATACTACGACATCCAAGAAGTGTATTTTTATGAAATTTTATGATTTTCTGCGGCAGAAACTGATTTTTTGAGAGTAGTATTTTTGAAAATTAATTCAATGAATTTTTAAATTCTAATGGAGTAAGACTGGTTTTCTTTTTGAATAATTTACTAAACGACTGCGGATATTCAAAACCTAATTGATAAGCAATTTCTGCTACCGAAAGATTTGTTGTAATGAGGAAATCTTTTGATTTTTCAATAAGTTTCGAATGAATATGCTGTTGCGCATTTAATCCGGTTAAATTACGAAGCATGTCACTTAAATAATGACTAGAAACATTAATCTGTGAAGCCAGGAATTCTACCGTAGGCAATCCTTTTTTCAAGGTTTCTGCATTGCTAATGTAGTTGTCTAAAGTTTCTTCGACTTTTAATAACAAATCGTGGTTGATGGTTTTTCTCGTAATGAATTGGCGTTTGTAAAAACGATTGCTGTAATTCAGCAGAACATCAATATAAGAAATAATCACATCTTGACTCATTTCGTCAATTGCGGTGTTAAGCTCGTTGTCGATACTTTTTAATAATCCAATAATTATTGTTTTTTCACTGTTCGAAAGATGTAATGCTTCATTGGTGTCATAAGAAAAGAAACCGTATTTTTTGATGCTTTTTCCCAAAGGATAATTTCGAATAAAATCTGGATGAAAAAGTAGTGTATAACCGCCATATTCAGCACCTTCTTCATTTTCAGTAAAAATTAACTGATTGGGAGAAGCAAACAGGAGTCCGCCTTCATTAAAGTCATAATAGCCTTGACCGTAGCCCATTTTGCCATTAGTGGAAAACTTATAAGACACCTTATAGAAATCAAGCAAAAAGGCATGATTCGCTAAGTCTCCATTAATGACCAATTGTGTATTGTCTACCAGACTCACCATCGGATGAAGCGGTTTGGGCAATCGAAGCAGGTCATGAAACTGCGATATAGAAGAGATTTTTTCCGGATTATTGTTTTTCTTTTCCATGATATAAAAATAAGAAAATTATAGGATTAATCAGGCTTTCCGACAAGTATTAAACAATCTTCTTGATTTTGAAAGACCAGTTTCGGAGAAGCGAAATATGTATAGAAATCGTATTTATTATTGAGAGCAAAGCTCCAGCGGAGCGAAATATAAATGTATTGTGTGAATATTTCGCTCCGCTGGAGCTTAATAAAAGATTGTTCAATGCTTTTTAGATAGCTTCATCAGTAATTATTACGCACCCAAAAACTGTTTCCCAAATTCAGTACGGAAAGTTTCAGCGCCTAATTCTAATCGTTGTTTATAAAGTGTTTTTGCGTCTTCTCCGGCAACATATCTTAATTGATTTTTTCCGTCAGTTGCAGCTTCGTAAACGACATCGGCAATTTGCTCTGGAGTCGATGCCATTTCAAACATCGTATTAACACTTGCAAACATACTGTTGGTCATGGCCTCGTATTCGGGTTTTGCTCCTGTATCAAGAGAGCCATGCAGAAATTCTGTTTTAATGCCACCTGGAGAAACCGTTTTAATATGTACGCCAAACGGATTTAGTTCATAAGCCATACTTTCGCTCCAGCCTTCCAATCCCCATTTTGTTGCGTGATAAACAGATCCTAAAGGAAAGGCAATTAATCCGCCAATAGAAGTGGTTGAAATAAATAATCCGCTTTTTCTTTCTCTGAAATACGGGATAAAAGCATTGGTAACACGAATTACTCCTAATAAATTAGTATTTAATTGTTTTGTGATCTGATCATCAGAAAGACTTTCTAAAGGACCAATTAATCCATAACCAGCGTTGTTAAAAACAATGTCAATATCGCTTAATTCAATAGCTTTTTGAACGGTTGCTTGTATCTGCTCATAATTGGTAACGTCTAATGGTAAGAGCGTTACGTTTTTTAATTGAGAAAGTTCTGTTTCTTTTTCTGGAGTTCTCATTGTGGCAATTACATTCCATCCTTTTTCGTGGAATAATTTTGCTGTTGCTTTTCCTAAACCTGATGATGCGCCTGTGATAAAAATTGTTTTCATGATTATTGTTTTTTAATTGTTATAATTTGATGAAGCAAAGTTCAGGATACATCACAGTTTAAAAGTGTTCATTTTGGTGTAATGAGTATCCAAAATGAATAATCGAATTTTTAAGAGAAAATAAATGGAATTAAATGACTTTTTGAGGTTTTAGATATTCTTCCATATATCATGTTAAAAGTACTTTTGTTAACAACTTTCGCTTCGTTATTTCTCTAAAAAAAGCGTAAATTTGAACTTCTTCCATTTTTCATTTCGCATTTTGTTATGTTTCATGTTGTCAATGTTTTGCAATGTGTAGGATTTGAAATTTTGGAGCTTTAAAATTTGATTTTTACAACTCTATGTATTTAATATTCGATACCGAAACAACCGGATTACCAAAACGCTGGGATGCCCCAATAACCGATTCTGATAACTGGCCTCGCTGTATACAGATCGCTTGGCAGCTTCATGATGAAATGGGACAGCTTATTGAGCATCAGGATTACTTGGTAAAACCTGAAGGATTTAATATTCCATATGATGCCGAACGTATTCACGGAATCTCTACTGAATTGGCCGAAGCCGATGGAATCACGCTGGCCGAAGTTTTAGAGAAATTCAATATTGCTTTAAGTAAAACCAAATTTATCGTTGGACAAAATTTAGGTTTCGACGTTAATATTATGGGAGCCGAATTTCATAGAATGGGAGTGGAATCTCAAATGAGTTCAATGCCTGTTCTGGATACTTGTACCGAAGTTACGGCTTCGTTATTACAGCTTCCTGGAGGTCGTGGAGGAAAATTCAAACTTCCAACTTTGACCGAATTGCACAGCTATCTTTTCGATCAGCCTTTCGCGGAAGCGCACAATGCAACTGCCGACGTTGAGGCAACCACACGTTGTTTCTTAGAATTGGTTAGAAGAGAAGTTTTTACAAAAGAAGAATTAGACGTACCGAAGGAATATTTCAAAGAATTTCAGGAAAGAAATGCTGAGCCATTTAAGTTAATTGGTTTAAAGCATATCAACTTAAAAGCAGCTTCTGATAAAATCAGAGAACAGCTTAAAGCTTTAGCTGGAGAAGGACAGCAAAATGTCGTTTCAGAAGAAGATAAAGCCGATTTTAAAGCAGCAAAATTTGCGCATTTACACAATCATACACAGTTTTCGGTACTTCAATCAACTATCGGAATTGGGAATATAGTTTCCGCTGCCGCTAAAAACGGAATGCCAGCCGTGGCCATGACCGATACTGGAAACATGATGGGAGCTTTCCACTTTGTGAGTGCCGTTATGAACCATAACAAAGCAGCTTCTGGAAAAAATAAAGCTCTAGTTGAAGCTGGAGAAGAACCAACAGAAACAGAAGTAAAACCAATTGTTGGCTGTGAATTTAATATCTGTGAAAACCATTTAGATAAAAGTAAAAAAGACAATGGCTATCAGGTTGTATTGATGGCTAAAAATAAAGCGGGTTATCACAATTTGGCTAAAATGGCTTCGATTGCCTATACTGACGGATTTTACTATGTTCCGAGAATTGACCGCAAAATTGTGGAGCAATATAAAGGAGATATTATGGTTTTGTCTGGGAATTTATACGGAGAGATTCCGAGTAAAATCTTGAATATTGGTGAAAACCAAGCCGAAGAAGCTTTAATTTGGTGGAAAGAACAATTTGGCGAAGATTTCTATCTAGAAGTAATGCGCCACAATCAGGAAGATGAAAATCGTGTCAATAAAACTCTGATTGAATTTTCGAAAAAACACAATGTCAAATTAATTGCGACCAACAATACTTATTATTTAAATAAAGAAGATGCCAATGCGCACGATATTTTACTTTGTGTAAAAGACGGTGAAAAACAGGCAACGCCAATTGGACGTGGACGTGGCTATCGTTACGGACTTCCAAATCAGGAATATTATTTCAAGTCGGAAGAAGAAATGAAAAAACTCTTCGCCGATTTGCCCGAAGCGATTATCAATATTCAGGAAATTATAGATAAGGTCGAAATATATTCTCTTTATCGAGATGTATTGCTTCCTAAATTTGATATTCCAGAAGAATTTATGGTGCCCGAAGATGAAGAAGATGGCGGTGTAAGAGGGGAAAATAAATACTTGAGACACCTAACGATGGAAGGAGCCAAAAGAAGATATGGCGAAATAACCGAATCGATTCAAGAGCGTTTGGATTTTGAGTTAATGACGATTTCAAACTCAGGTTATCCGGGTTACTTTTTGATTGTACAGGATTTCATCGCTGAAGCTAGAAAAATGGATGTTTCGGTAGGGCCAGGTCGTGGATCTGCAGCGGGTTCGGCCGTTGCGTATTGTCTCGGAATTACCAATATTGACCCAATTAAGTACGACTTACTTTTTGAGCGTTTCCTTAATCCTGACCGTGTATCGATGCCCGATATTGATATCGACTTTGATGACGAGGGTCGTGGACGCGTAATGGATTACGTAATCAACAAATACGGTCAAAAACAGGTGGCGCAGATTATCACTTATGGTAAAATGGCGACCAAATCGGCAATTCGTGATACGGCTCGTGTATTGGATTTACCATTGTTTGAAGCCGATAGAATTGCAAAACTGATTCCGGGAATGATGCCGTCAAAATGGAATTTGGCGCGTTTTATTTCGGAGAGTGAAGATGAGGTTAAAAAAGCGCTTCGTTCGGACGAATTTGATAATGTAAAAGAATTAATTGCGATTGCCAATGAAGATGATTTGGCAGGAGAAACCATTCAGCAAGCAAAGATCTTGGAAGGATCGATGCGTAACACTGGAATTCACGCCTGCGGAGTAATCATTACACCGTCGGATATTACAAATTATGTTCCCGTTACTACAGCAAAAGATTCTGATTTATATGTAACACAGTTTGACAACTCGGTTGCAGAAAGTGCTGGATTGCTGAAAATGGACTTCTTGGGTCTGAAGACCCTTACACTTATAAAAGATACAGTAAAACTGGTAAAATACAGAACAGGAATTGATCTTGATCCAGATAATTTCCCGATTGATGATGAAGAAACGTATGCGCTTTTCCAAAGAGGTGAAACCGTTGGAATCTTCCAATACGAGTCGCCTGGAATGCAGAAATACATGAAAGATCTGAAGCCAACGGTTTTTGGAGATTTAATTGCCATGAATGCACTTTATCGTCCGGGACCTTTGGAGTATATTCCATCTTTCGTTCGAAGAAAAAATGGTGACGAAGAAATCAAATACGATTTAGATGCCTGTGCCGAATATTTGTCTGAAACGTACGGAATTACGGTTTACCAAGAGCAGGTAATGCTTTTGTCTCAGTCTTTGGCAGGATTTACAAAGGGTGAGGCCGACGTTTTGCGTAAAGCGATGGGTAAGAAACAAAAAGACGTACTAGATAAAATGAAGCCTAAGTTTGTGGAACAAGCTGCTGCTAAAGGTCACGATGCCAAAATTCTGGAGAAAATCTGGAAAGACTGGGAAGCCTTTGCGAGTTACGCCTTCAACAAATCGCACTCGACTTGTTATGCTTGGATTGCGTATCAAACGGCTTATTTGAAAGCGCATTATCCTGCGGAATATATGGCAGCGGTACTTTCGAATAATATGAACGATATCAAACAGGTTTCTTTCTTTATGGAAGAATGCAAACGTATGGGATTGCAAGTTTTAGGTCCAGACGTAAACGAATCGTATTATAAATTTACGGTAAACGATGACTACGCCGTTCGTTTTGGAATGGGAGCGATTAAAGGAGTAGGTTCTGGAGCCGTTGAAACGATTGTAGAAAACAGAAAAGACGGAAGATATAAATCGATTTTTGATTTGGCGAAGCGAATTGATTTGCGTGCAGCCAACAAAAAAGCGATTGAAAATTTAGCATTGGCTGGAGGTTTTGATTCTTTTGAAGGAACAACCAGAGCGCAATATTTCCACGATGATGGAGACGGTATTACATTCTACGAAAAAGCAATGCGTTACGGATCGAAGTTTCAGGAAAATGAAAACTCATCTCAGGTAAGTTTGTTTGGAGAAACCAGTGAAGTACAAATCGCAGAACCAGTTGTGCCTCCATGTGAAGACTGGAGTACAATGGAAAAACTGGCTAAAGAAAAAGAGGTTGTCGGAATTTATATTTCTGGACACCCGTTGGATGATTTTAGATTTGAAATGAAATACTTCTGTAACGCTCGATTGGAAGCTTTAAAGAGTATGAATGAATATGTTGGGAAGAATTTGCACTTTGCCGGAATTATCAATAACGTACAACATCGTGTAGCCAAAAATGGAAAAGGCTGGGCGGCTTTCAATTTGGAAGGGTATGACGAAAGTTACGAGTTTAAGATTTTTGGAGAGGAATATTTAAAATTCCGCCACTTCTTAATTCAGAACAATTTTGCCTTTTTAAAAATATTGATCAAAGACGGCTGGGTAAACCATGATACAGGTAAAAAATCAGATCCTAGAATGCAGTTTGTCGAGATTCGACAATTGCAGGATATCTTGGAAGCTTTTGCTAAAAAGTTGATCGTATTATTGAATATTAAAGATCTTCATCCGGAGTTTATTCATAAACTGAGTCATTTGTTTGCTGAAAACAAAGGAGAAAATTCTGTTACTTTTGAAATCATGGAATTAGAAAAAATAAAAAAATTGGTTGAGGTTGAAACTCCAACAGATTTTGAAGATTCAGATGATGCTGTTTTTGAAGGAGAAAATGACAATGAAGATAGTGCAATGGAAGACACAAAGATCCAAGAGGTAAATGAAGTTGAAGAGATAAAAGTGGTAACCAAATTAACGATGCCTAGCCGTCGTTTGAAAGTTAGAATTTCAACTGAATTATTGGAGGAATTAGAGAAAATGCAGATTAATTTTAAACTGAACTAAAAATTTAACAGTTAAAATTTAAACACATGTTAATTTTTTATGTTAAAAATATGCATGCATAATAGTTTTTTAGTAATATTGCCCAAAATTACAACGTTTTCGTTCCAAGTCTAACTTTACAAGCTGTAGGAATATGTTAAAATATTCTATGTTTGTACTAATCAATAAATCAAAATTATGAAAAAGAACCTATTTTTATTAGGATTATTAGTTTGCTCTATGGCCACAATGGCGCAAACAGAAAAAGCAGAAAAACCAGAAAGCTGGTATTTTAAATTGGGAGGATCTTATTTTATACAAACAGCTGCTACAGAATTTCCAATTGTAAATGGTGCATTACCTAATACAGATGTTTATGCAGCAGATGGCACAACTTTAATTTCAAGAGAAACAAATCATGGTTCATTTGGAGAAGGATTTCGTACAGGTATAACTGCAGGATATCGTTTTTCAACTCGTTTGGGTGTAGAAGTAGGATTTAACTATTTCAGTAGTGCTAGTAAAACTATGGTTGAAACTACTAACAGATTAGTTGCTGCTGGTCCTGTATTTGCTACTGGAAAAGCAGTAGGAAAAATTCAGGCTTTTGATGTTGCTCCAGCTCTTGTGTTATTTTTAGGAGAATCTCACGGTTTTGAACCTTACACGAAAGTAGGAGTTATTGTACCTGTTCATGGAGATTTGACAATTAAAACAAATAGAACTTATACAACCCCAGCAGGTATTGTCAATAGTTATGCTAAAGATGTAGTAAAACCTAATCCAACAGTTGGATTTTTGGCTGCATTAGGAACATCTTATAAATTAGGAACGCACATTGCTATTTTTGGAGAATTAGAATACCGTAACTTTACTGTTCACGGAAAAACAAAAGAAACTGAAGTATATACAGAAAATGGGGTAGATAAATTAAATACACCAACTAATTTCCGTCCTGATGCTTCATACTCTGCAAGTCATACGAAATATGTTGATCAAATTAATACAACATCAAACAGTAAAGTAACTAATGCTGCAGGATTTGATAATACAAGAGCTACAGATGATATTAGTTCTTATGTTGGAATTTCTGGTTTAGGTTTGACTTTAGGTTTAAGATACAGCCTATAATTCTATAACTTTTAGACTTAAAAAAAGAGGATATTCGAAAGAATATCCTCTTTTTTTTTTCAGATACTAACCTTTGTCAAATTTTTAACGTTGGTATAGGTTTTGGGGTGAATTGCCTCCTGTTTTAGCTGAGATTGAAAATGGATCAGGACAAAAAAGGCTTTAGCCAAACCTAAATTGACTAAAGCCCCATACCTTAATAAATTTATAAACCTCCAGCTAAAGCAGGAGGCAATTCAATTTTAAATACTATTATTTAGAAGAATTCCTAAACTCTTTCAGAACTTCATCAATTACCCAAGTTGTTCTTGCGCCAGAAGTTCCTTTAGATGGAGAAACTCCATTGCCCAAAAGATCAGAAATTACGGTTTCAATAAAAGGCTGTTGAATATGAAGTGGATTTTCTATTGTAATACTCTCTTTTTCTCCATCAGCATATTGAATATGTAAAGGATCATTGCCAAAGGTTGAAAAAGAGATTTTACCCTTATCGCCTACAATTTCAGTATTATCATAACGTTCAAAACTCGCAAAATTCCATATTCCAGAACCGTGAATTCCATTTTCGAATAAGAATGACATAGAAACAGTATCTTCTGCAGGATAAGCCATTAGCTGAGAAGTAGCATGTCCGCGAACTGATTTTATCGGACCTAAAACAAAATCTAGAAAGTCTAGAGTATGACAGGCAAGATCAACAAAAATTCCACCTCCCGAAATGTGAGGCAGAACAGTCCACGGAAGATTGATTTCATCATCATAACGTGCTTCAAAAGGATGATACAAAACACAGTTTACATGTCGGATATTGCCCAATTTACCTTCGTCGATAATTTCTTTTATTTTTAAAAAGCGTGGCAAAGCTCTTCTATAATAAGCAACAAACAAAGGAACATTATGTTCTTTGCAAACGCTGATCATTTCATTGCATTCTTCAAAAGTTAGTGCCATTGGTTTTTCAACATAAACTGGTTTTCCAGCTTTGGCGCATAAAATAGTATATTCTTTATGAGATGATGGAGGAGTAGCAATATAAACGGCATCAACTTCTGGATCGTTTATTAAATCTTCAGCGTTAGAATACCATTTCGGAACATTATGTCGTTTGGCGTAATCTTCAGCAAGAGCTGCATCTCTTCGCATAACAGCAACTAAGGCTGAATTTGGAGCTTTCTGAAAAGCAGGCCCGCTTTTTACTTCAGTTACATTCCCACAACCTATAATTCCCCATTTTATAATTTTCATCGTTTGGTTTTTTAGTTTCCCAAATTTAAAAAAGGTTTGCCACGAATTACACGAATTGCCACGAATTTATTTTTTGAATTTTTGCCACAGATTAAAGGATTTTCACAGATTAAATTAAAAGCACGAGAATAAATCATTTTAATCCTTTTAATCTGTGGCAAAACAAAAAGCCACAAATTCACAAAATTAATTCGTGAATTCGTGGCTAAAAAAAATCAGTTTAAAGTTTTACTTTTTCGGTAAAGCTTTAAAACCCATATTGTAAAGTGTGAAAGCTTGAATATCTACATTTTCTTGAATAGAAGCCGCAACAGATTTTCCTGCTCCGTGTCCTGCCTTAACATCAATTCTAATTAAAACCGGATTTTCTCCTGTTTGTTTTTCCTGTAACTCAGAAGCAAATTTGAAACTATGTGCAGGAACAACACGATCATCATGATCTCCTGTTGTTACCATTGTTGCCGGATAATGAGTTCCTTTTTTAACGTTATGAACTGGAGAATATCCTTTTAAGTATTCAAACATTTCTTTATTGTCTTGAGCAGTTCCGTAATCAAAAGCCCATCCTGCACCAGCTGTGAAAGCATTGTAACGAAGCATATCCATAACTCCAACCGCTGGTAAAGCTACTTTCATTAAATCTGGGCGTTGCGTCATAGTTGCGCCAACCAATAAACCTCCGTTCGATCCTCCGCGAATAGCTAAATAATCTGATGAAGTATATTTTTGAGCAATTAAATATTCTGCTGCAGCAATAAAATCATCAAATACATTTTGTTTTTGCATTTTCGTTCCTGCATCATGCCATTTTTTACCGTACTCGCCGCCACCTCTTAGGTTAGCCACTGCATAAACGCCTCCGTTTTCCATCCAAACTGCATTGGCGATGCTGAAACTTGGAGTTAAACTAATATTGAATCCGCCATAACCATAAAGAATAGTTGGATTTTTACCGTCTAATTTTGTTCCTTTTTTATAAGTGATAATCATTGGAACTTTTGTACCGTCTTTTGAAGTGTAAAATACTTGTTTAGACTCGTAATCTTCACTTTTAAAATCAACTTTTGGTTTTTGATACACTTCTGATTTACCAGATTTTGGTTCGAAAGAGTAAATGCTTCCTGGAGTTGTATAGTTGGTAAAGCTGTAGTATAAAATCTTATCTTCTTTTTTACCGCTAAATCCGCCCGCAGTTCCAACAGCCGGAAGTTTGATTTCACGGACTAGTTTTCCGTTATAATCATATTGCTGTACAAATGAAACAGCATCTTTTGTGTAATTAGCAAAGAAATAACCTGCACCAGTTGAAGGAGATAAAATATCTTTGGTTTCTTTAATAAAATCTTTCCAGTTTTCAGGTTTCGGATTTGCTGCGTCAACTGTTACAACACGTTTGTTTGGCGCATTAAAATCGGTTTCGATAAATAATTTGCTTCCTTCGTTTTCGATAACACTATTATCGCTGTTAAAGTTGTCTACGATTGTAACAATCGGGCTGTTCGGTTTTGTCAAATCTTTAATGTACAATTCATTTCCGTAAGTCGAATTGGCAGCTGTAATTACCAAATAATGATTGTCTTGAGTAACATATCCGCCAACATATCTTCTTTTTTGATCTGCTCCAAAAATTACTTTATCCTCTTTTTGAGAAGTTCCCAGTTTATGGAAATACAATTTGTGCTGATCTGTTTTAGCAGATAATTCGCTTCCTTTTGGCTTATCATAACTAGAGTAGTAGAAACCTTCATTTCCGTGCCAAGAAACTCCGCTGAATTTTATATCCACTAAAGTATCTTCGATAGTTTTTTTAGAAAGTGCATCAACAATAATAACTTTTCGCCAGTCGCTTCCGCCTTCAGAAATTGCATAAGCTGCTTTGCTTCCGTCTTCAGAAAAATCAAGTCCGCCCAAAGATGTTGTTCCGTCTTTAGAAAAAGTATTCGGATCTAAGAAAACTTCCTCTTTACCATTTTGATCTTTTCTGTACACAACAGATTGATTCTGAAGTCCGTTGTTTTTAGAGTAATAAGTAAATTTTCCTTCTTTAGAAGGAGCTCCAATCTTTTCGTAATTCCAAAGTTTTTCCATTCGTTTTTTAAGTTCTTCACGAAATGGAATTTTATCTAAATAAGCGTAAGTAACTTCATTTTCAGCTTTTACCCAAGCACCAGTTTCAGCAGATTTGTCGTCTTCAAGCCATCGGTACGGATCGCTTACTTTGGTGTCAAAATAAACATCGACAGTTTCCCCTTTTTTAGTTTGCGGATATTGTATTTTGCCTTGTCCAAATGATATTCCTGCGGTTGTAATTGCCATTAACAAAAATGTTTTTTTCATAGTTAGTTTTTATCTGTTGTAGCAAAAATAGCACTTTTTGTGAGATTGGTAAATGTTTAACGCAAAGAGCGCAATGTTTTAATCTCGCAAAGACGCGAAGTCGCAAAGAGGTTTTTTTAACTTTGCGTCTCTGCGAGATTTTTTAATCACAACTTTTTAAATTTAGTGAACTTTGTGTAAATTCTTTGCGCTCTTTGCGCTTAAATTAAAGATTAAAATTTACTCCCAAAACGATATTTCTTCCAATATTCGGGATACCGTCTGTTTTTAATCTTGAAAGGTGTGCAATATATTTTTTATCAAATAAATTGTTTCCGTTGAGGTTAATGTCAAAAGCAGTTTTTCCTAGTTTTACAGTTCCTCCAAAACCTAAATTCACCAGAGTGTAACCTTTAGAAGCAGTTTCGAATCCGCTTACATTATCTTGGCTGAAAGTAGATGAAACGTTTAATGAAGCAAAACCTTCGCTTAGCCAATTTTTGATATTAAATTCAGTTCTAAGCGTATTGTTCCAATTGTTTGCAGGAATTAAAGGCAGATAATCTTTATTGTCTTTTTTACCAGTAACCGTTTCAAAGCTCGTTTCAAAATGTAACCAATCTAATGGATGTGGGTGAAAATGAAGACCAACTTCTCCACCGTACAACTGTGCATTATCCTGAACATAAGCAAAAACATCATTGTCTTCTAAAACTTCCCCTGTTGGCGAAGTATAAATGTAATTGTTTACGTGATTGTAGAATCCGTTTACGAAGAACTCAAAATGCGTGTTTTTATATTCTAAATTCAAATCAGTCTGAACGTTTTGTTCTGTCTTCAGATTTGCATTTCCAATTTCGTAACGGTTTGTTCCTTCGTGAACACCGTTTGAAGTTAATTCTGCTAAATTCGGCGCTCTAAATCCTGTTGCCACATTTAAACGAAAAGTTAAAGGTTCAGCAAATTTTGTTTTGTAACCTAAAGAAGCATTAAAACTATCAAAAGAACGATCTAAAGCTTGAAAATAACCTTCTTCGCCTTCAATTCCGTGCGCGATAGAAGTGATGTTTCTGTTGTCAAAACGCAATCCGGCTTGAATAACACTATTGTCCCATTCGTAATTTGCAGTTCCAAAAACACCAAAATCATTCGTTGTTGCATCAGGAATTAAATATTCTTCACCAGAGTTTTTGTTGGTCTGGTGCATTCCTTGAACACCAAAAATGGTTTCAATTTTTCCGAATTTAGGAAAATGATATTTCGCATTATAATTGAAAGTATTCAATTTCATATGCAAAGAAGCTTCGTTGCTATCTTCAAATTCGCTTCTATCATTAGCAATATATCCTAAATCAACATCTAGTTTTGAATTTTCAAAGAAAATCACATTATTCAAACTCAATAAATGATTGTAAATTCCTTGTCTAGGAAATTGAGTGTCTTTGCTCGAAGATTGTTCTGCAATTCCATCTTCTGGAATTCCAATGTCCAGTTTGTTAAAATTATATCTTACAACACTAGAAAAAGTTGAGTTGCTGTACCCGATTCCAGTTTTAAAATCAGTTTCATTATAGCGTGAATTGGTTACACGATCGCCGTCAGCAATTTTGTAATCAGAATGTGTGTTGTAGCTTCCTCTTGCTAAAAATTTCCAATTATCTGTAGAAGTTTTTAACCCAATAGACGAATTGCTTCCTTGTGTATTCGTAAAATATTTTTGACTGAAATTAGCTTTAAAATCGCCCGCATCAGCAAATTTTTCAGGATTGAAATATAAAACACCGCCCAAAGCGTCAGAACCATACAATAAAGAAGCTGGACCTTTAATAACTTCAACACTTTCTATTCCCGCATCGTTTAAACCTAAACCGTGCTCATCTCCAAACTGCTGATTTTCGATTCGTACACCTTGAGAATAAACCAAAACACGATTACCGCTAAGTCCGCGAATAACTGGTTTTCCGATAGAAGTTCCGGTTGAAATCTGAGAAACTCCGGGAATTGTTGCCAAACCTTCAATTAAAGTAGAAGTTCCTTTTTGCTGTAATGTTTTAATGCTTTCGTGCTCAATTTTCATTACGTTTTGCGATTGCAATTTGTTGAAAGGTGTTGAAACCACTACCTCGTCCATTTCTAAAATAGATTCTTCAAGAACAATATCTAGTGTGTTTTGTTTCAGTAATTTAGCAATCGTCTTGTTTTGATTGGCATATCCAACATAAGTAAAGGCAATACGTAGGGTTCCATTTGGAAGATTATTCAATTCGTATTTTCCGTCTGCGTCCGTTGTAGTTCCTTTATGTAATTCTGGAGCATAAATAGAAACTCCGGGTAATGGGTTATTTTGATTGTCAGTTACGGTTCCTGAAACCGAATTTTGAGCAGCAAGCATGCTCGAAAACCCTAAAAAAAGGGCAATTATAAATTTTTTCATTTGAAAATGATGCTATAGTTAAATGGAATTTTTTCTTCGAATGAAAAACCAAAAGCCAACAATAAAGCATTCTGATCCTAATGGATAAAATAGGATTAGGAAACTCAATGTTATTTGAATTTTACATTAAAAGAAATGTGCTTTTTTTTCCGAATAATCGAAACTTAAGAAACTATAGCGGCAGGAGGTCCCCGTAAGAAATACGAAGTGGTCGAAATTGAAAAAATCTTCTCTGAAAAAGGGAAGAAATAAAATGTTTCTCTATCAAATGAGCGAAACTCAAAAGAGAAATCTTGCGGAAGAATAAAAGTTTCAAAAGCAAAATGACATACAAAACAAACGTCATAATCATGATGCTGATGCGTTATTTCGCCATTCGGATCATTGTAATTATGATGGCACTGTTTTTCTGAAAGCTGCTTTACAATATGCTCATAACTATGTATAGACTGAAACAATATTGAGAACAATATCGTGACAGCAAAAGATAAACTTAGTATGAGCTGTTTTTTCTTCATTTACTGCAAAGGTATAAAACATAAAAAGATAATTCATTTATTTTTGGCTTTTCCAGTCGATTTATTGAAAAATATGCAGCAATTAATTTTATTAGCAGGTAAAATAAGAATATTTGCATTTCTTAGTGTTGCTAAAAGCATTATATTATATTTGTATATGAAATAAATAAACTAAGAAAAGCGTTTATTTTAAAATCCTCTTTTAAAACCAAATTTACGATATGCGAATTATTTTTAGCTGCCTATTTTTACTCACTTTTTTTAACTCTTTTGCACAAGAAGACGTTAAGCCTGAGATAAAACCAGCTGTAAAAATAGATTCTTTGTATCGAGAAGATCAGTTTTATTTTTCGGTTACCTATAATATGTTTACCGATATCCCAATCGATTTCAAACAGAATAAATTTTCTCTTGGACTTTCGGGAGGTTTCTTACGCGACATGCCTGTTAATAAATCGAGAACTATTGCTATTGCTACAGGTTTGGGTTTGAGTTACCAGAATTATTATCAAAATTTAACGATTTCTGAGGATGCTTCAGGCGCAATTATATATGGAGTTAACAGTTATGGAGAATTTGTTTCCAATCGTTACAGACAATATTCTGTAGATCTTCCGATAGAATTTAGATGGCGTAATTCGACTTTCGAAAGCACTAAATTCTGGCGTATTTATGGTGGTGTAAAATTGAGTTATGTGTTTTCAAGTTCCTCTATTCTTGATGATGGAGAAAAAACATATAGAATTAAGAATAACGACAATATCAATAAATTTCAATACGGCCCATATCTTTCGGCGGGATACAACACTTGGAATGTCTACATATATTATGGTTTAAGTCCTTTGTTTAATTCGGCAACCACTGTGTCTGGCGAAAAAATCAATATGAAAACCTTAAATGCAGGTTTGATCTTTTACATTTTATAACCATAAATATAAAAATAGAAGCTGCGGCATTATTCCAACAAACAATCCAATTAATATTTCTCTAGAAGTATGTGCATTCATTTCTAAACGGGATGAGGCCACAATTCCTGATAATAAAATAAGTAAAGCGGGCCAATACGGATTATGAAGCTGAAGATGAATGTTTAATCCGATAACAAAAATCGTTAAACCTGAGATAGCAACCATATGCAAACTTGCTTTTGTCTTGAACAGGACACAAACCAAAGCCAAAATAGTACTAAATAAGGCTGCAAGAAAAAAGAAATGAAGCTCTGGATAACGCGTAATTACGATGCTTCTTTTAACCAATAAAATATACAGAAAACACTGCAGAATGAGCGGAATAGTCCGTTCTGAAGTCTGACTCAGCATTATTGATTTTACATGTCCGGTCGATTTTAATAATAAATAAAACAGGACAGGGACGATGACGTTAATGACCAAAATCTGAATTAAAACAAAATACTTCTCTTTCGTACTGAAAACATCGTCTTTGTAAAACAAGTAAAATAAAGTCGCAAAAAGCGATATAAAAATCGGATGTAATATATAGGAGAATATCGGAAGTACTTTTTTCAAAACATGGAAATTTGTAGTGTAAAAACAAATATAATCAATAAATGTTTTCTGCCACAAATTACACGAACCCACAGGAATTATTTTTTTGCCACAGATTTCATGATTAAAAGGATTATAATAAATGATGCTCCTTTAACCTGTGACTATAACTTTTCATGCAGATTTAGCAGATTATTTTTTAGAAATTAATTCGTGAGAATTCACGCAATTCCTGGCAAACCTATTTTTGCGGCACTTTCATATAAATTGAATAATTAGTGAAAATTTGGGAAATTCGTGGCAAACCTTTTTTTAAATTTGAAAAAAAGAAATTTCTAAATGAGCCTAAATTTAAAAAGCCTAGTTTCAGTACTAAACGCCAAATGGATTGGCTCAAATGCTGATATTTTAATCGATCATATCTCAATTGACAGCCGTTCGCTTCAAAACGGATCACAGACTTTATTTTTTGCTCTGGCCGGTGTGAATAACGACGCTCATTTATTTATTCCAGATTTAATTGAAAACGGAGTTCAAAATTTTGTAGTTCAGTATATTCCAGAAGGTTTTGCAGAGAAAGCTAATTTTTTGGTTGTCGAAAATACACTTTTTGCACTTCAAGAATTTGCTGCTTATTATAGAAATTTATTCCATTTTCCAGTTATTGGAGTAACAGGAAGTAATGGTAAAACGATTGTAAAAGAATGGCTTAATTTCTTATTGAGTCCTGATTATAATATTATTAGAAGTCCAAAGAGTTATAATTCTCAAGTCGGGGTTCCGCTTTCGGTAATTGCAATTAATGAAAAGCATAACTTAGGCATTTTCGAGGCTGGAATTTCAACGGTTAACGAAATGGCTAAATTGGAGAAAATCATCAAACCCAATATTGGAGTTTTAACTAATATTGGTTCTGCACATGATGAGGGTTTTTTGAATTTAGTACAGAAAATAGATGAAAAACTGCTTTTGTTTAAAGACTGTACCATCATTATTTATCAAAAAAATGAAGTGGTAGATTCTTGTTTGTCTCAATTTGCTGCCGAATATATGCATCATCCGAGAAAATTGTTTTCTTGGAGTTTTCAAGACAAAACTGCTGATGTCTTTATTGAAAAAAGAGAACATAAAAACGATCATACTTTCATTCAATATCAATACAAAAATGAGGTTTTCAATTTAGAAATTCCTTTTAACGATTCTGCTTCTGTCGAAAATACGATTTCTTGTTTGTTAGTTTTATTAAACTTTAATTACGATCAAGAAACAATTCAGAATCGAATCGAGAAGCTTTATCCTGTTCGAATGCGTTTAGAAGTGAAGAACGGAATCAATAATTGCAGTATTATTGATGATAGTTATAGTTCCGATTTTCAGTCGCTAAAAATTGCTTTGGATTTCTTAGAGAGCCAAAAGAAAAAAGGCGCTTCAAAAACAGTCATTTTGTCGGATATTTTTCAAAGCGGTTTCACCAATGAAGAATTGTATTCTAAAGTTGCCCAGTTAATTTCAGATAATAAAATAAACCGCGTAATTGGCATCGGATCCACAATTTCTTCTTTTCAAGCTAAGTTTCCAAACAGTACAATGTTTGACAATACAGCCGATTTTATTGCCGAAATCGACAACTTGAATTTCAATAACGAAACCATTCTAATAAAAGGAGCAAGATCTTTTCAATTTGAAGAAATTGTCTCGCTTCTAGAAGAAAAGACACATGAAACCGTTCTTGAAATTAATCTCGATGCGATCACTCATAACTTCAATTATTATAAGTCAAAACTAGCGCCAAATGTCAAAATGATGGTGATGGTAAAAGCATTTGGATATGGAAACGGCGGATTAGAAATTGCAAAATTACTAGAACATCATAAAGTAGATTATTTGGGTGTGGCTTTCGCCGATGAAGGAATCGCGTTGAAGAATGGAGGAATAAAACTTCCAATTATGGTTTTAAATCCAGAATCGACGAGCTTTCCATCCATTATTCAATATCAGTTAGAACCAGAAATTTATAGTCTAAAAGGACTAAATGCCTTTTTGAAAATTGCTCGTGAAAAGAACTTAAAAGATTATCCAATTCATATCAAAATGGATACAGGAATGCATCGTTTAGGTTTTGAAAACAATACTATTGATGAATTAATTGCAACTTTAAAAGGAAATTCAACGGTTCGCGTGCAAACGATTTTGTCACATTTGGCAACTAGCGATGAACCAAAACATTTTGATTTTGTGAGACAACAGATTGCATTGTTTGAAAAATTGTCTTCCAAACTAATGTCAGAATTAAATATTAACCCAATTCGACATATTTTAAATACTTCTGGAATAAGCAATTTTTCAGATGCACAATACAGTATGGTGCGTTTAGGAATTGGTTTGTACGGAGTTTCAAATGATCCTGCAGAGCAAAAGTATTTAGAAAATGTTGGAACATTAAAATCAATAATTTCTCAAGTCCGAACCATTCCTGCTTGCGATAGCGTAGGCTACGGACGCCGTTTTATGGCAGAAAAAGAAACTAAAATTGCCACAATTCCGATTGGTTATGCTGATGGAATTGCGAGATTATGGGGAAATGAAGTTGGTTTTGTTACCATCAAAAATCAAAAAGCCAAAATCGTGGGAAGTGTTTGTATGGATATGCTGATGGTCAACGTAACCGATATAGATTGTAAAGAAGGCGATTCGGTAATTATTTTTGGCGAAAGCCCGACTGTGATAGAGATGGCTGTAGCCTTAAAAACAATTCCGTATGAGATAATGACGAGTATTTCACAACGTGTTAAGAGGGTATTTTTCAGATAATCTTAAGAATTTTCAATAAAATTGCGTATTTTCGATATTCACTTATTATAAATGTAAATAGATACGATATGGGATTTTTTTCAGAATTTAAGGCATTTGCAATGAAAGGTAATGTAGTTGACCTTGCTGTTGCTGTAATTATTGGAGCTGCTTTTGGTAAAATTGTAAGTTCATTTATTGAAGATGTAATTACACCGTTAGTATTAAAACCGGCATTAGATGCAGCTCATTTGTCAAAAATAGAAGAGCTAACGGCATTTGGAGGTGTAAAATACGGTCTGTTTCTTTCGGCAGTAATTAATTTTATCATTGTGGCATTTGTTTTATTTCTTGTAATTAAAGGAATGAACAGTCTTAAAAAGAAAGAAGAACCAGCACCAAATCAACCTGCAGCACCAACTCAGGAAGAATTGCTTACTCAAATTAGAGATTTATTGAAAAATAAACAATAAGATATAATACCGCTACACTAAGTCTAACTTAACCGCCTTCTAAAGAGGCGGTTTTTTTACAAAATGTTTATTTTATAACATTTTGTTATTTTTTGTGAATCGCCTTGCAGAGACTTTTATTATACTTACTTTTGCTTTACAAAATTAGATTAATTGATTATTTAAAAATATAAAAATGAGAATTGCAGTTGTAGGCGCTACTGGAATGGTAGGCGAAGTAATGCTTAAAGTATTAGCAGAAAGAAATTTTCCTGTTACAGAATTAATTCCTGTTGCTTCTGAAAGATCGGTAGGAAAAGAAATCGAATATAAAGGAACCAAATATAAAGTAGTAGGCTTGCAAACAGCTGTTGATATGAAAGCAGATATCGCTGTTTTCTCTGCAGGAGGAGATACATCTTTAGAATGGGCTCCAAAATTTGCTGCTGCCGGAACAACTGTTATTGACAATTCATCTGCATGGAGGATGGATCCGACTAAAAAATTAGTAGTTCCAGAAATCAATGCTGACGTTTTAACTAAAGAAGACAAAATTATTGCAAACCCAAACTGTTCTACAATTCAAATGGTTTTGGCTTTGTCTCCTTTGCACAAAAAATACAACATTAAAAGAATCATTGTTTCGACTTACCAATCGATCACAGGAACAGGTGTAAAAGCGGTTAAACAATTAGAAAACGAGTACGCAGGAGTTCAAGGGGACATGGCTTACAAATATCCTATCCATAGAAATGCGATTCCTCATTGCGATAGTTTTGAAGAAAACGGGTACACTAAAGAAGAAATGAAATTAGTTCGCGAAACTCAAAAAATTCTTGGTGATAACACAATTAGAGTTACGGCTACAGCAGTTCGTGTGCCAGTTGTAGGCGGACATAGCGAAGCGGTAAACGTTGAGTTTACAAATGATTTTGATGTAAACGAAGTTCGCGAAATTCTACACCATACTGATGGAGTTGTGGTACAGGATAATTTGGATACCTTTACCTATCCAATGCCATTATACGCAGAGGGTAAAAATGATGTTTTTGTTGGAAGAATCCGTCGTGACGAAAGTCAGCCAAATACATTAAACATGTGGATCGTTGCTGATAACTTAAGAAAAGGCGCTGCAACAAACACCATTCAAATCGCTGAATATTTAATTCAGGCTGGTTTGGTATAATCTAGAGATTAAAGAAAATTGTTATAAAGAGAAAACCGTAATTACAGTACTGTAATTACGGTTTTTTTGATTTAATAGAATTATAATTTTAGAATATTTATTCTGTTAATATCGATTTTCCTATTTTGTCCTGATTTTTGGTTAGCCATTTCTGAGCACATTCTCTTGCGGCCTGTTTTACTTTTGACTCATTTTTAGGTTTTTTGGCGTCATTTGGTAAAATGTTTTGCTGTTTGAATTTTTGAACCGAACAATCTACAATATAATCGACCTGATCTTCGGAAAGTATTCGCTTTCCTTTTTTTTAGGATTCCTCTTTTGCATCAACTTTAAATTCAGCTTCTATTTCCGGTGTCCATTCGTTTTTGCTGCATGAAGATAATGTCAAAGCAATTAATGTAATGTTGATGTAATTTAGAAATCTGTTCATTTTATATAATATTACTGGTTAAGTGAAGAATAGTTTTTAGATTTTCTACTCCTTTAAATTTTTTGCAAAAGTATTTTGAATAAAACATTAGAATAGCCACCAAAAGATTTAAGAATGGTACTTTAAGATATATTTAGAAATACAGCTTTAAAAATGTCTTATAGTGATAGTTTTAAGCCCTATTGCTCTTAATTATAGATTTGTATAATTTATCATAATTGTTATGCGGTATTTTTTCCTTTTTACAATATCGGTAAAGAACAAAACTTGACGGGTGTTTGGAAAGCTATTTCTGAAACAAAACTAAACGGAAGGGTTGTGCGGGATTATGAAACGCAAATTGTTCACACGGATAATTACCTATAATTATAATCAAAAAAAAGTGGAATATATTTAGTAAAAAACAACAAATCGATTTCCTTTCAGAGTTAGATTGGATGTGGAAATAAAACCTTAATTTCATCAAACGAAAACGAGAAAAATGGATGAAAACCTAAAATACATAGTAGAAAATTATATTGAGTTTGAGGAAGTAATTAGAGAAGCAAAAATTTCTTCAGATAAACTAAATGAGTTAATTAAAAATAAACTCGTTCCAGAGGCTTCTTATAGTATAAAATCGGATATTACAATTAGTTCTTCCTTAAATGATAGCCATAAAGTTGTTTTGGAAAGAAAGTATTTCCATCCAAGTATTTTACAATACATAAAAGAGAATGCTGAGATTTCAAATCCAGAAAAATTCAAAACGTTATTCAAGGAAAACTTGCTGGAGAACCTTAAAAATCACGCTCATCAGAAATTTGCATACGGAAATGTTTTTGACGAAAATGGAGTGATAAACGGTGAAAAAGTAGATCAGGCTTTAGAAGAAGAATGGAATTATTTCTGTAAAGGTGTTTACGGAATCTGCACTTTGAATAATAATGAAAATGATATTATTGAAAAGGAAATTGCTATCAAACGAATCTTGGATTTTATTGCAGACAAATCTTCTTTTACAGCAGAAGAGCAGGAAAATCGTTTAAAGGAATTAAATGATGAGTTTAATAAAGCCACAAGTAATTTTGCGCCTTATCAACGGGAATTGAGCAGTAGAGGGAAGTATTTGGATAAGCTGTTAAGAGAGTCTTATCTGGATGATCTTATAAAAAAGTGAATTTGAATATTTGAAAAATAATAAAAATAATGGAAGATTTAATAAATAAATTAGATAATCAGCTTTCTGTTTTAAGACCAGATTATTATAAAACTCTTAATGGACCGCTGAATAATTCAGAGATTGAATTATTAGAAGAAAAATATAAAATTCAAATTCCATCTAATTTAAAGAAACTTTATAAATGGAAAAATGGACAGAATCAAAATTGTTATGAAGCTTTTGTAAATAATGCAATGTTTATGCCTTTAGAAGATGTGTTGGAAGCGGCAGAAGAATTTACATCGATGATTGGATCTGATTTTGAAATTGAAAATTGGTGGAATGAAAACTGGTTACCTATTTTTCATAATGGAGGAGGAAGTTATATCTGTTATGATTTAGGTGGAATTTTTACAGGAAAGAAAGGGCAATTGATTGAATATTGGAATAAAGATAATGATAGAAACGTTATCGCAGGAAATTTGGAAGATTTCATAAATCAGATTATTATTTATTATTCTAATACAAAATCTAATGATTTTGATGAGTATTTTAAAATTAAAAATATAGATAATTATCCAATACGATTTATAGTTGAATAATCTAAACAAAAAAGCGAGAACTTTTAAATTCTCGCTTTTTTTATTTTTAGTATTCTGGTGCTAATTCTAACTCCAGTCCTTCTAAATCTTCAGTAATTGGAATCTGACAGCCTAAGCGACTATTAGACTTAACATAAAATGCTTCCGAGAGCATGGCTTCTTCATCGTCTCCCATTTCTGGTAATGCAACATCATTTAGAACATAACACTGGCAAGAAGCGCACATGGCCATTCCTCCACAGGTTCCTTCAACAGGAAGTTCGTATGCTTTGCATAACTCCATTATATTCATTGCCATATCAGTCGGAGCTTGTAATTCGTGTATAACTCCTTCTCGATCTTTAATTTTAATTAATACATCCATTTTGATTATTGGAATTTTTTGGCAGGATTTTATAACGTGAAAAAATCCTAATTTATATTAGCTAGTAGGTTTAGTACTAAATGCGTATTCTTTTCTATCATTCTCCTTTAGGTGCATTTTTACACCAAGAACGTTGTCGTTTTTTTCAAGAATTGTAACCACTGCAATTACAGAATAATAATCTCTGTCAGATTGGAAGACCAATGTTCCTTCGTAAGTTGTATTTAAAACCCCTTGTTTGTCAGTTGAAGCAGAAAGCTTTCTCGGATTTGAGAATTCTGCTGAACTGTAAGTTGATTTTACTGTAAATTTTGCCTTTCCTTCTACGAAATCGTATAAGAAATCATAGTTTCCAATTCGCAATGTTCCAGGTGCTTCGTTTGGATTGATTGAAAACACAATCTTACCCGAATATTGAAAGTCAGACCATTCTTCAGATTCACTTACCCAAGCCTTGTCAACCACAACATTCTTACTTTGGGCATATCCTACAGAAACAAAAAACAATAATAAAAAAAGAGCGTAATAGTTTTTCATAAGTTTAAGATTTAAGGGTTTTGTGACAAATTTAAGTTAAAAATGTAACAATTCCTTAACAGAAACTCTTAAATCTTTGCGTTGTTTTTTGTGAATGTGGCAAAAAACGTCTTTTTTTAGGTGTTATTTTATGATTTTTTCAATGAAACAATAAATCACCTATTATTCTTGTTAAACTTTCAGGGTTTGATTTGAATAAAAAGATATTGTTTTTTGTTACATTACATTCACCACAGTTTCAATTTGTGGTGCATATTTTTTTATTGTTGTTTCAACACCAGCTTTTAGCGTCATCTGATTAACACTACAGCTAATGCAAGCTCCTTCCAAACGAACTTTTACATGTTTGTCATCTTCGATAGAAATTAATGAAATATCTCCACCGTCAGATTTTAAGAATGGTCTTATCTCATCTAAGGCCAATAAAACATTACTTGTTAATTCTTCTGTTGTCATAATATTAATGTGTCAATTAGATAATGTGATAATAGAAAATTGTTTAAATTACCTAATTATCACATTATCTCAATTATCTAGTTATTTTTTAACTGCTGAGCAACCTGCCATTGTTGTAATTTTGATAGCTTCTGTTGCTGGTAAGCTTTCGTTTCTGTTTACTGTTTCTTGTACCACATTTCTAGTAATTTCTTCAAAAACTGTTTCTATTGGCGAACCAGTCTGCAACGCAGCTGGACGACCGTAATCTCCTGCTTCGCGAATAGATTGTACAATTGGAACTTCTCCTAAAAATGGAACTCCTAAATCTTCAGCAAGGTTTTTAGCACCTTCTTGTCCAAAGATATAATATTTGTTTTCTGGCAATTCTTCTGGTGTAAAGTAAGCCATATTTTCTATAATTCCTAAAACAGGAACATTGATATTGTCTTGCATAAACATTGCCACACCTTTTTTGGCGTCTGCAAGTGCCACCGCTTGTGGAGTACTTACTACAACGGCTCCAGTAATTGGAAGTGACTGCATGATAGAAAGGTGAATATCTCCAGTTCCAGGAGGCAGGTCAAGAAGCATGAAATCTAATTCTCCCCAATCTGCATCAAAAATCATTTGATTTAATGCTTTTGCAGCCATTGGTCCTCTCCAGATTACAGCTTGGCTTGGCGCTGTAAAAAATCCGATTGAAAGCATCTTGATTTCGTAACTTTCAATTGGTTTCATTTTTGATTTTCCGTCAACAGTTACAGAAATTGGTTTTTCGTTTTCAACGTCAAACATAATTGGCATAGAAGGACCGTAGATATCAGCATCTAAAACACCAACTTTAAAACCCATTTTTGCAAGTGTAACAGCCAAGTTTGCAGTTACTGTAGATTTTCCTACTCCTCCTTTACCAGAAGCAACTGCAATAATATTTTTAATTCCAGGAATAGCACGGCCTTTAATTTCCGGTTTCTCTGGAGTTTCTACTTTAATATTTACCTTTACTTTTGCATCTGGCGATATTAGTTCGTGAATTGTTTTTCTAATATCGTCTTCAGCTCTTTTTTTGATGTGCATAGCAGGTGTATGCAATACAAGGTCTACAACAGCTTCATCTCCAAATGTAATCACATTGGTTACAGCACCGCTTTCAACCATATTTTTTCCTTCTCCAGCAATAGTGATTGTCTCTAAGGCTTTTAGAATTTCTTTTCTATCTAGTTTCATTGTAATGGGCTATTTTTTTATTCTCTAAAAACAGTCTTATAAGATTATATTTATTTAAACTGATTTCAGGGTGCAAAGATAACAGATTAAGTTCGGAAATTAAGCGTTTTTGGATTGTAATTATTGATATTGAGATTATTCAAAATTATTCAACATACTTTTCATTAAAATGGAATTTTAGGATCATTATCTATTTTGATGCTTTTAGAAAAGTTTTTCCCATTTAAAGAATGCTCTTTTATGTAAGTTTTCTTTTAATTAAATTAAAATTCTCACAAAACTTCGTTATATTTGATTACCCAAATCGATTGATTACCAGACATGAAAAAAATATGTGAAAACTAAGGTTTTTGAGTAATTTATTGGGTTTTCGGTATTTTTTTTAAAGTTGTTTCTTCCAATTTAAACTTTAAAAATATGCGAAATTTTACTTTTTCTTTAATTATTGTTACAGTCAGTTTTTTTGCATTTTCATTCAATTCATTGTCGAACAATGCTAAAAGCAATTCTGATCTGTCGAATCGAAAAACTCTTGCTGTCATTACAATCGATGCGGCTTCCATCAATGCCTTTTTTAAAAAATATCCTAAGCTTAAAAAATATCAGAAAGATGTTGAAGGTATTTATAAAGCCAAAGAGTACAAATCTATTTGGTATGATGATAAAAGTATCACTGAATTTGGGTCATTATTATACCAGAAAGTAAATGTTCTGAAAGATCAGGGAATTGAAGAAAAAATGCCTTATAAAGAACAAATTGATGAGGCGTTTAACGAAAGCTCTTCTAATAAACCACCTCAACTCGATACCGAATTACTGCTTACCAGCATGTATGTATTTTATGCAAGCAATGTGTATTCTGGAGTTGATCCTGCAACTTTAAAAAAAATAGGATGGTATCTGCCTGCAAAATCCATTTCGTATTCTCACATTCTAGATTCATTAATGGTAGATACCAATCGATTGAATGAAGATGATAATCTGTTATTCAGTCAATACTACAGATTGAAAGATGCGCTGAAAAAATACCGTAAAATTGAAACCGATAATCTATGGCAGAAAATTGCGATAGACAGTGCGACTTTTAAAGATTTAAGACCAGACGATACAGCTATCGCCATTAAGCAAATTAGAAATCGCTTATTTGTAGTAGGAGATTTAAAACAAGATTCTGGAAGTGATATTTATGATGAAGAATTGATGGCGGGAGTTTTAAATTATAAAAAAAGATATAATCTAAAAATAAATTATGCCCTAACGAGAGATATTGTCAATCAAATGAATGAGCCGATTAGCAAGAGAATAAGAACCATCATGCTGAATATGGAAAGATGCAGATGGATTCCGACCAAATTGGCAAAAGCAGAAGAGTACGTCATGGTTAATATTCCTTCATTTAGGCTATTTTATGTTAAGGACGGAAAATATGATCTGGTTTCGGACATTTTTGTGGGTAACAGACTTAGTGAAACGGTGATTTTTAGTGGAAGTATGGATCGAATAGTCTTTAGCCCGTATTGGTACGTGCCAAATAGCATTATTCAAAACGAATTAAAACTCCAGATTGCAAATGATAAGAACTATTTGGAAGAACATAACATGGAATGGAATGGAGGTAAAGTGCGACAAAAACCAGGGCCGAAGAATTCGCTGGGATTGGTAAAATTCATGTTCCCCAATCCGAATGATATTTACATGCATGATACGCCTGCAAAAAGTTTATTCGAATTTGAAAAACGTACTTTTAGCCACGGCTGTATCAATGTGAAAGAAGCCAAACAGCTTGCTCTGCATATTTTAAAAGACGATCCAGATTGGCCAGTAGACAAAATTGAGAGTGCTATGAGTGGCGAAAAAGAAACAACTTGTATGCTTAAACGTAAAATTCCGGTTTATATAGGTTATTTTACCTGCTGGGTTCAGGACAATGGAGAAGTCAATTTTTTCCCAGATGTATACGATAGAGATCAAAGTCTGGACAAATTGATTTATAATGATGCCGTTACAATGAAGGATTAAAAATAAAAGCCCGACGGATTTTACTGAAATCTGTCGGGCTTCTTTAAAAAAATGGTCTACAAGCTTATTCGTATTTTAGATATTTTAAAACGTCTATTTTGGTTACCTGAAACGCTTTTGTTAAAACAATTACTAAAGTTAAAATCAAAAGAGAAATCAATGCAATAATAAAAGGAACAGATGAAATTCCAATTCTAAAAGCGAAATCTTCAAGCCATTTCTGTAATAATATATAAGCAGGAACAATCCCGATTGCAAATCCTATTAAACAGAAAACAATATATTGTTTCGATAATTCTTTTAAGAGTATATCTGTTTCGGCTCCTAAAGTTTTTCTAATGGCGATTTCTTTCAATCTTCTCTCCATCGAAAATGATGCCAAAGCGAACAATCCAAATATAGCAATTATGATTACTACCAAATTTAGGATGAAAAAGAGGTTTTTTTGTTTGACTTGCTCTTCATAAGTTTTTGCAAATCCTTTGTTAACAAATTCGTAATCAAAAGGATAGTCAGGGTTTACGTTTTTCTCCCAATATAATTTCAATTTTTCTAACGTTTCTGTTAAATTATTTGGAGATACTTTTACGAGCACACTACCAAAGTTATTCCATTTTAAAGTTTTAAGATTTATAAAAACCATTGGTGGAACTTTATTTTGCAATCCCATCAAATTGAAATCTTTCACAACTCCAACAATTTTAAACTTTAAATTGTCTCCATTGTTGATGCTCCATCCCGAAGTTATAACGGTATTAATAGGATCTTTCAGGTTTAACATTTTAACCAATGTTTCATTCATAAGCATACCGCTTATAGTGTCTGAAGCGTATTGAGGAGATAAATCACGTCCTTTAACGATTTTAATTTTCATCATGTCTAAGAAGCCAAAATCCATTTCAATGTTTTTTGGCTGTACAAAAATTCCATTGTGTTTAAATCCTGAACTTGAGCCCGAATTGCCTCCAAAAGCTCCTGCAAATGTAGTAACGTCAACGACTCCTGGGATTTTTTTAATTTCTTGTTTTGAAACTAAATAATCATCTGTTCTTTTGAGTCTGTCTACAGTGTTATAAGGAATAGAAATGACCTGATCACCACTAAAGCCTAAATCTTTCTCCATCATATATTTTACCTGAGAATTGACAATTAGTGCTCCAATGATAAAGAATGCTGCAATTCCGAATTGAAAAATAAGCATCGAATTCCGAATCCAAATACCGCTTTTGCTGCGAGAGAAATTACCTTTTAAGACCTTTAACGTTTCAAAATTTGAGATATAAATGGCAGGAAAAATACCCGCAAGAACGATAACTAATCCGAAAATGAAAATGAGCTGCAAGTAAAATTCACTGCCATTCATAGTCAGTGTTTTGTTCAAAAAGTTGTTGTAATACGGTAATGAAAGTTCTACAATTGCCAAAGCAAATAAAATAGCTAGAGTTACAATTATGGCAGTTTCAAAAATAAACTGAATAATAATCTGGTTTTTTGAAGCGCCCACAATTTTGCGTACCCCAACTTCTTTTGCTCGTTTTATAGCCGATGCTGTTGCTAAATTAATGTAGTTAACCAATGATAAAACTAAAATCAAAATAGATAAGCCTGCCATGATATAAAGCAATTTTAGATTTCCGACGCCTTCAGGATAATTTTGTCCAGCAGAACTTTTGGTTCCGTAAAGGCGAGACGTTTTCAATTGATCTAAAATTACTTTTATTTCACCGTTTTCTTTAACATATTGTTCAACGGTCATACCGCTTTCTTTGGCATCTTTTACAGTTCTATTTACAAAATAAACATTTTGCATTTTCTTTAAAACAGTAGCTACATTTGCATTTTTTTTAGTTTTAATTAGTAAACCATAATTAAAATTTCCCCAAGCATCTAGGTCGCCGTCTCTCTTCACATCACTAAAAACAAAAGAAGGCTCTATTGATGATGGTTTACTAATGCGGTATACCGATTTTATGGTATAGTTTTTATTGCCATAAGAAATAGATTTTCCAATAGGATCTTCATTTTTAAAGATTAATAATGCCTGTTCTTCAGAAATTGCAACGCTATTTTTTTCTTTTAGAATATTGCTTTTAGCTCCTTTAATAATTTCAAAAGGGAAAAAATCAAAGAAATTTTCATCACTGGAAAGGATGTCTTTTGTCATCAGTTTTTGATCCTGATATTTGATTATGTCTTCATCATACCAAGTATGAAAGAAACACACATTTTCTATTTCGGGAATAGAAGCTTTACAAGTCTCGCCAAACGGAATAGAATTGGAACCCCATGTGTCTCCATTGCTAAGTCTGTTAAGGACCATATAAGTATTCTCTTTTTCAGGATTCCATTGATCGTAAGAGTGCTCATTGTTCCAATATAATATGGCGAAGATTACGCCCGCAATTCCGATACTTAGTCCTAAAACATTTAAAAACGAAAACAGTTTGTTTTGTTTTAAATGATATATAAATATTTTAAACCAGTTAAAAATCATTTTGAGGTATATTTTTATAGTTGATATGGTTGTTCTTGGTAAACTTTTCAGTTCTAAATCATAGTAAATATTTTGCACACCAGTTCTACCAGAACTACCAGTGCAGTAACAATAATTTTAATCATCGTTTTATTATTTAGCGTCCATAAAAACATCAACATTTCGTTGATTTAATTTCTCAGAAAATATAACTCCGTCTTTCATATGAATCGTTCTTTGCGAAAAAGAAGCGTCATAATCAGAGTGGGTAACCATCAAAATGGTAGCGCCTTTAGCATGTAAATCGGTTAAAAGTTCCATAACTTCATTACCATTTTTACTGTCTAAGTTTCCTGTTGGCTCATCGGCCAAAATAATTTTAGGATCATTTACCAAAGCTCTGGCAACGGCAACTCTTTGCTGCTGTCCTCCAGAAAGCTGCTGCGGAAAATGTTTCAAACGATGAGATATATTAAGTTTCTCAGCAATCGCCTCGATTTTTTGTTTTCTCTCAGAAGCTTTTACGTTGTTGTAAAGCAATGGCAATTCGATATTATCATAAACAGAAAGCTCATCAATTAAGTTGAAATTCTGAAAAATAAAGCCAATGTTTTCTTTTCTCACTTGAGCTCGGCCTTTTTCTTTTAGGCCAATCATTTCTTGGTCTAGCAGTTTGTAGCTTCCGGTGCTTGCGCTATCCAAAAGCCCAATAATATTTAATAAAGTCGATTTCCCACATCCAGAAGGCCCCATAATGGTTAAAAAATCTCCTTTTTTTATCTCTAAGTTGATACCGCTCAAAGCAGCAGTTTCTATTTCTTCTGTTCTAAAAACTTTGGTTAAATTCTGAATTGTGATCATAATTTTTTTAGGTTTTGAAATGTTATTAAATATGTTTTTTGATTGATGATTGAAACGATGATTGTTTTTTTGTTTGTTTCAGGTTTCAAGTGGTTCGTCGCGTTAACTTGAAGCTTGAAACAAAATTATTTCTGAAGCGTTAGTTCTTCGATATCTTTATAGTCGGTATACGAAGAAGTTACTACGTCTTCTCCTTCTTTTAAGCCCTCAAGAACCTCGTAATAAGATGGATTTTCGCGGCCTAGTTTGATAGTTCTTCTTACGGCCTTGTTTCCGTTTACGACAAAAATCCATTTTCCTGCTGCTTCCTGGTTAAAAGCTCCTCTCGGAATTACCAAAGTTCTATTCTTTTCAGACAAAATCAGTTTTACGCCAAAACTAAGTCCGTCCTGCAGAACAATATTTTCTTTGCTTACAAAAGCAAGTTCCACAGTAAATCGGCCGCCTTTAACTTCAGGGATTACTTTGGTCACAATAACTTCAAGATTTTTCCCTTTAAATTCTACCTGTCCTTTTAAGCCTTCTCTAAGTTTTTCCAGATAAAATTCGTCTACTTCGGCAATAAGCTTGTAGCCTTTGTTAGAATCGATTCTTCCGATGCTCGCGCCTGCCTGAAAAGTTTTTCCTAAAACAGGTTCAAAAGAGGTTAATCGTCCTGTTTCTGGTGCTGTAATTAAAAAGTTCTTCTTGTTGTTTCTAAGAATATCCAAACTTTTTTCCATAGTTTGGATCGAACGGTTTATTTGTGAAATCTGAACCTGATTGCTTTGTTTTTCTTTTTGAATGCTCTGCTGAATTGTTCTTTTGCGTTCTTCCTGAAAACGAAGGCTTTCTTTAAAAGTATTCCAGTCATTTTTAGAAATTACATCTTTCTCATACAACTTCGCATTCATATCATATAGTCTCTTCGCATCATTATAATCATGCTCAATCAAAACCAAATCTTTGTTTAGATTTAATTCTTGATTTCTGATATTTAATTTTCCTGTATTTAAATTGTTGATCTGCTCAATAATAGCGGTTTCCTGAGTCAGGTAATTCAGCTCTGTGTTTGGATTGTACAAACGGGCCAGCGATTGTCCTTTGGTAACCATTGCGCCATTTTCTACAAAGATTTCTTTTACAGAACCTCCCTCAGTAACATTGACAAGCATAACATTCAAAGGTTCTACTTTTGCCTGAAAAACAACAAAATCTTCAAAAAAGGCTTTTTCTGCTTTTTGAATTACCAATTCGTCTGCTTTTACATTTAAAGTTCTTTTGGTATTAAAAGCAAAAACGCTAATGGTTAGCAAAACTAAAAAAACAGCAATTGCTATTGCGAGATATCTAAATTTTTTATTTTTACGAGGAATTATCGTGTCCATTTTTTAATTTATTTTACTGATAATCAATAGGTAAATACTGTGCCATAAAATTTATTATTTGTAAAGCATTGATTTTAAAAGGGCTCAAGAAAACCCCACAAAAAAGCAGTGTCCGATAATGAACAGTTGACCGTTCGAAAGCGGACAGAAAAAAGACCACATGAGAAAAAAACTAGCCCAAATATTAGTTGTTGACGATCAGGAAGAAATTCTTTTTTCTGCAAAAATGATTCTTAAAAAGCATTTCGAAACTATTTTTACCACCAATAGTCCTAAAAAAATCATTTCAATCTTAAGCGAAAATGACATAAATGTGGTGTTACTGGATATGAATTACCGAATTGGTTTTGAAGACGGCCGCGAAGGAATTCATTGGCTGAAAGAAATTAAAACACTTTCGCCACAGACTATTGTAATCTTAATGACAGCCTTTGGTAAAATTGAAACTGCCGTAGAGGGTATTAAAATTGGGGCTTTTGATTATGTGCTAAAGCCGTGGAATAATGAAAAATTGCTCGAAGTTATTGATAAAGCAGTCGCTGAAAGCAGAAAAACGAATAAAAAAGGTGCTGCAGAAAAAGTTGATAAAACCGAAAAAAAGTATTTTGTCGGGACTTCAGCAAAAATAAAACAAGCTTATTCTATTGCAGAAAAAGTGGCTAGAACAGATGCCAATGTTTTGATTTTGGGTGAAAATGGAACAGGAAAATATGTTTTTGCCGAATTTATTCATCAGCATTCTGAAAGGAAAAACGAGCCGTTTGTACATGTCGATTTGGGTTCGCTAAGCGATAATTTGTTTGAAAGCGAACTTTTTGGTTACGCCAAAGGTGCTTTTACGGATGCTAAAATCGATACTCCTGGCCGTTTTGAAAACGCGTCGAACGGAACTATTTTCTTAGACGAAATTGGAAATATTCCGTTGCATCTTCAGGCTAAATTACTACATGTTTTGCAGACCAAAACTGTAACGCGTTTAGGCGAGAGTAAACCACGGCCACTAAATGTTCGTGTTATTGCGGCTACAAATAGCGATATTAAAACAGAAGTAAAAAACAAAACATTCCGTGAAGATTTGCTCTACAGAATTAATACTATGGAAATTAATCTGCCTTCTTTAAGAGAAAGAAAAGACGATATTATACCGATGGCCAACTTTATCTTGGAACAGATTGCTGAAAAATACAATCATGGTCACGAAGCTTCGGGATGGCATTTTGAAGATAATGCTGCGTCCTATCTTGAAAAATATCCATGGAAGGGGAATGTTCGAGAAATGGAAAATAAGATTGAAAGAGCTTTGATTTTAGCAGAAAACAATACTATTTCTGTTATGGATTTGGATATTCTGGACTTTGAGGAAATTCAGGAAAATGATGAAAATCCGTTATCGGAAATGGAGAAAGGCGCGATTGAAAAAGCACTTTTTAAACACAACGGAAACATCAGTAAAACTGCCGAAGAACTTGGTTTGTCGCGCGCTGCGTTGTACAGAAGAATAGAAAAATACGATTTGAAGAATTAAAAGAATGAATAGCGTCCAACGTTAGTTGGATATAGAATAATAGGGAAGATTCAAGGCTTTGGCCAAACATAAAACATTTTGGCTAAAGCCTATTTCTATAAATAATTTATTTCTCCAGTTAAGGCTGGAGGCAATTCAATATAATAATGAAGAATTGGAAGTTTTATAACGCGTTGTTTGTAAGAGTTGTGTTTGTAATGGCGCTTTTTATTGGCAGTGCATTATTGTTTTATAAAGGATTTCAATACAACGCATTATTAGTTGGTGTTTTCGTTTTGATTTTTCTAATCGAAATGTATTTTTTTGTCAAAAACCAATTGCTGTTTTATGATAAAACAATAAACTCGATACTGCATAACGATTTTTCTGCTCATTTTCCAGAAGAGCATAAAAAAGACAATTTTAACAGTCTGTATCTTTTATATGATGCTTTAAAGGTTCAAAAGCAAGAACAAATATCTAAAGAACTGATTTATCGTTCGATTTTGAACAGTATTGATACAGCAGCTTTAATCTTAGAAAAGGGAGATGATGATTGGTCTATTTTTATAATGAATGACTGTTTTTCTAATCTCTTCAAAGTGCCGAAAGTAAACCACTGGAAATATCTTAAAAACTATCTTCCGAGTTTATGCAGCGAAATTGAAAAGGTGGGTTTTACAGAGTTAAAAACCGCTATTTCGATCAAAATTGAAGATCAAGATCTGCAGACTTTTATGCTTCAGACTTCGCATACTCAAACGTATAATAAAGAGTATTTCATCATTTTGTTAGACAGTATTCAGCGTGTTATTGAAAAGAAAGAAAAAGAAGCATGGATTAATTTGATGAAGATTATTTCGCATGAATTAATGAATTCTTTAACGCCTATTCGCGCTCTTTCGCAGAATTTGCTTCATATTGTAGATCAGGACGAATTGGAGGATGATGATTTTGAAGATATCAAAAGCAGTATTTCTACCATCATCAATAGGAGCGATCATTTACAGTTCTTTGTTGAAAATTATCGTAAACTGGCAATGCTGCCAACGCCGAATAAACAAATGACGCCGATTAATGCTTTGTTTGAAGATTGCCTTCGAATTATGAGTCCGATCTTGAAGGAAGAAAAAATCGAGCTGATGAATGAAATACACAGTTCGCGTTCTATTATGATTGATAAAAATCAGATGGAGCAGGTAATTATCAATTTGATTACTAATAGTATTCATGCGTTAAAAGAGAAATCAGAAAAGAAATTAATAATATCAAGTTATACAGAAAATAATCGTTTTTTCATTGTGATTTCAGACAACGGAAAAGGAGTTGACGCTGAAATTAGAGACAAAGTTTTTCTTCCATTTTTTACTACCAGAAAGGATGGTGCCGGAATTGGTTTAACGCTTTCTAAAAATATTATCGAAGCGCACGGAGGATATCTAAGTTACCAAACCGATGAGGATAAAACGAGTTTTGTGATTTGCTTGATTTAGTGGTTTTGCCACAAAGGCGCTAAGACGCAAAGATTTTTTATTCCCGCAGATTTTGAATTTTCGAAAAAAAAATCGGCTAGATCCGCAAAATCTGCGAGAGAAATAAAAATATAAATTCTTTTTACTAAAATGAACTTATATCACTTATATGGTGAAAATGTTTCCTACGATTCAACTTCCGGTTTCCAGAAATGTTTCTCAAAGTCTACAATCTGATTGTTGACCACTTTTATGCCTTCATTTTCTAAAAGCTGTTGCATTAAATTGGTTCCGTCAAAGTGATGTTTTCCTGTCAAAAGTCCTTTTTGATTTACTACTCGATGTGCAGGAACATCATCCATATTATGACAGGCATTCATTGCCCAGCCTACCATTCTTGCAGAGCGAGCTGTGCCTAAAGCTTTCGCAATAGCGCCATAAGAAGTTACTTTTCCAAACGGAATTTGTCTAGCGATTACATAAACTCTTTCGAAAAAATTCTCTTCAGCCATAATATTTTGCCACAAATTAAAAGGATTATAGGGATTTTAAAATTACTATTTATCTGCTAAAATCTGCGGAATCTGTGAGAAAAATTTAAAAAGCTAGAAAGAAAGAATCATTTTAATCTCTCGTATAAAATTTTTATCCGAAGTAGTAATTCAGGATATTAAAAAGTGTTGCAAGAGCAACTAATCCTGTTATAGAGCCAATAATAGTATTCATGTTACGCATGAAGTAATCGGTTTTCTTTTCTATTCTTCCGAAGAAAGCAATATAGCTGTATAAAATTCCAAAAGCTCCAAGAACAGAACCTAATACGAAGGTTAGTATAATTGGGTTTTGAAATTTAAAAAGATTGTATGAAGCCAGTGTAACACTTACAACAACATAATACGGAATCGGAAAGAAGTTTAATCCAGAAAGCAGCATTCCTAGAAAGAAACTGCTTTTTTTACTGCTCTTTTTGATTTTTGTTTTTTTCTTTGCTATCGGATCTTTCGCAAAAAATAAAAAGTAAATGGTTAAGATCGAAAAAATGACAAAACCAACTTCACGCAATAAGGTTACAACATCTGGACGATTGTCTATGACGCGAGCAAACAATACGGCAACATAAGCTTGAAAAAAAATAACTAAAACAGCCCCGATTACAAACCATAAAGCATTCTTTTTGCCTTCTTTCATTTTTATTTTGGCAGCCGTCATATTAAGCAATCCTGGCGGAATTGTCCCAATCGCAGCAGCAATAAAGCCTGAAAGTAATGGGGTAAGGTAGGTCATTTAGTTATTAAATCGGTTAGATAAAGGTTTCAAAATTAAAGTTAGTCTTTAATTTTGAAACGAATATACGTAATTGCCTTATTAATTTCTAAATATTGTTTCTCGTAAAAAGTCTGGATAGAGGTAACAACTTCTGGGCTTCCTTCGTTTTTATAGACGTTATGGTTGGCATACAAAACTTCGTGACCTTCACCATGAAGTAATCCAAGAGTGTAACCGTGCATAAATTCGCTATCAGTTTTAAGGTTTACCACACCGTCTTTTTTCAAGATTTTTTTGTACAATTTCAAGAACTCAGAATTGGTCATTCTGTGTTTTGTTCTTTTGTATTTGATCTGCGGATCTGGGAAAGTAATCCAGATTTCGTCCACTTCGCCTTCAGCAAAAATATGATTAATCAATTCGATTTGTGTACGTACGAAAGCAACATTATGAAGTCCGTTTTCAACAGCAGTTTTAGCACCACGCCAGAAACGCGCTCCTTTAATGTCAATTCCAACAAAATTTTTGTTTGGGTATTTCTCTGCTAATCCAACAGAATATTCTCCCTTTCCACATCCTAATTCTAAAACTAATGGATTATCATTTTTAAAGAAATCAGAGTTCCATTTTCCTTTTAAAGGCATTAAATCGCCTACAACTTCTTCTCTGGTTGGCTGAAAAACGTTTTGAAATGTTTCGTTTTCTCTGAATCTCTTAAGTTTGTTTTTACTTCCCACTTTTACAAAAATTTTCCGCAAAATTAAGGAATATAAACGAATGAATTGGCTTGGAAATGATGTTTAAATTTTTTTTGCCACGAATTGCGCGAATTTTCACAAATTTTTCATTCTGTTTTTGCTTAGCTAAAACACATAATCAGCAAAGCTGATTTAAAAAATTCGTGAAAATTCGTGAAAATTCGTGCAATTCGTGGCAAACTAAAAATTAACCGTAATGAGGTTCTGTAATTGGCTGTGCTTTTGGATCAAGAGATTCATCATGTTGTGATAAATCCAATCCGATGTGTTCTGATTCTTCTGAAACTCTTAGCGGAATAATAAAATTGGTTACTTTAAACAAGAAATAAGCTCCAAAGAAAGTAAAGACTGAAACTAGAACCAACGCCATCATGTGATGTCCGAAAACATTCCATCCGCCGTGAAGTAAACTTGCATTTTCGCCGTGAGCGAAAATAGCAGTCAAGATCATTCCCATAATTCCGCCGACACCATGACAAGCAAAAACGTCAAGCGTATCGTCGAATTTTTTAGAATATTTACAATTTACAGCGGTATTAGAAACCAAAGCCGTAATGAAACCGAAGAACATACTTTCTGGTACTGAGACAAATCCTGCAGCAGGTGTAATGGCAACTAAACCTACAACAGCTCCAATACAAGCTCCTAAAGCAGAAACCTTTCTTCCGTTCATTCTATCAAAGAAAATCCAAGTTAACATGGCTGCAGCCGATGAAGTTGTAGTTGTAGCAAAAGCCATAGCGGCAGTTCCGTTGGCAGCAAGAGCAGATCCAGCGTTGAAACCGAACCAGCCGAACCAAAGCATTCCCGTTCCTAATAATACAAACGGAATATTGGTTGGAATATGCTGGCTGTTTTTTCTTTTTCCTAAAACAATAACACCAGCCAAAGCTGCAAAACCAGAACTCATGTGCACTACAGTTCCTCCAGCGAAATCTTTTACTCCAAAATAACTTCCTAAAACGCCTGTCGGATACCAAACCGCGTGACATAAAGGAGCATAAATAAATATGGTAAATAAACTGATGAAAACTAAATACGAGATAAAACGAACACGTTCTGCAAACGAACCTGTAATAATTGCAGGGCAAATGATGGCAAATTTCATCTGAAACAAAGCAAAAAGCATAAACGGAATCGTATTGGCCAATTGTTTATGAGGCAGAACACCCACATAATCCATAAAAGCAAAAGTAGTTGGATTACCAAAAAAGCTATAAAAATGATCACCAGAACCAAAGCCGACTGGTTCTCCAAATGCCAAACTAAAAGCTACGACAACCCATAACAGCGTAACTACGCCCAGACAGATAAAACTTTGAAGCATGGTCGAAATGACATTTTTCTTTCCAACCATTCCGCCATAAAAGAAAGACAATCCTGGTGTCATGATTAAAACCAGACAGCTCGAAGTAAGCATCCAGGCAACATCGGCAGGAACGATATGATCGATCGTTCCAAATTCTGATAAAACATAATTATTTTCTGTAACTGTTGGCCAAAATGCCCCTATCGTACATACGACGCTTATCATGATAAAGGAGATAATCCAGCGTTTTTCTATTTTCATTTTTAAAATACTTTGTTTAACCCTATTTTTTTTGGGGTCAAAGTTAGAAAAAAATAAAGATTCTTGTTTTTAAGGCTGATAAAATAGAGGTATGGGTTTTATTTTGATGAATTTTATAAAATACAGCTCATTTTTTTGACAGTATCTTATTCTAAAGTTACAAAAAAGCACTGTTTTTGCCGAATTAATTAAAATTAATCTGCCAACAGTGCTTCTAAAGTGCTCAAAAAGTTACGTTTATAATAAGAAAACCGTAAAATGTTTTATTTTTTCTGAAGTTTTGCAATCAAAGCGTCTTCAATGGGTGCTTTTATTTTGGTTACAGCATCGACTTCGTCATTCGGAACGGTCATCGATAGCACATAATGCTGAATTTTCCATTCGTTCCCCACTTTTATCAAAACTCCAGAACCGCGGCAAATTTTCATTTGAGTATCTAATAGTTCATCAAACCAAGCTATTTTTCCTGATTTATCAAAAAAGATATGACGTTCTAAAGCTTTAAAATTCCATGTAGTTCCTTTATCGAAAAAGGGTTTTGCCCAAACTGAAAATTCTTTCTTAGTCCAATTTTCAGTGGCATCGGTTCCAATGTAAATCGCGTCGTCTGCCAATACATTAAAGTAAGCATCAAATTTTACTTCACCAGCAGCTTTGTGCCACGCATCTAATGTCTGATTGATTTTGTTTTTGTCTGCTTGCGCATTGGCAAAAGAGGCAACGAATAAAAGAAATAAAAGTGTTTTTTTCATGAGATATAGTATTTGAGTTTAAAGGTATAATTTTTTGAAACATATAGTGATATAAGGAAATTAAAGAAAACGAATTATTGTCACAAAGGCACCAGGGCGCAAAGTTTATTTTAAGATTCTTGGCGACTCTGTACCTTTGCAACTTTGTCCCTTACTAAATTATCTTACAGTACTTGTATGTTGTAATATCTCAAAAACCACTATATTTGATTCTGAATAAAAATACCCCCAGTCATGAATGCAAAAATACTTCTAGGCTCACTAGCTGTTACTTCTTTACTTTTTATTTCCTGCAAAAAGGAATTAGAACCGCAAGAAAGCACAGCCACTTCTGAATTAGTAAGATTAGGACTTGCAAAAGATACAACCAAACCTGCTGCGCCAGTGGTGCAAAATCCTGCAACAAACCCCAATACAGTTTTAAGCGATACAAAAGGAATTAATCCTGCTCACGGACAGCCGGGACACCGTTGCGATATTGCGGTTGGAGCACCTTTAAATTCTGCGCCAACACAGCAAGTTCAGGCAACTCCGGGACAAACTGTTCAGGTCAATCCGAGTCAGCAGAAGATAGTTACCACTACAACTGCTGCGCCAGTTAAAGTAGCAAAAGGAATGAATCCTCCACACGGACAACCAGGACATAGATGTGATATTCCTGTTGGCGCACCTTTAAATTCGCCTAAAGCAACAACGACAACAACAGCTTCAAATACCGCTCAAAGCGGAACGGTTACGCAAAACTTTACGGTTACTCCGCCAACATCAAATCCAGTTCCAGCTTTGTTAAGCACGGAAGGTAACGAGGCTACGGTAGCAGACGGAATGAACCCGCCACACGGAAAACCAGGTCATCGTTGTGATATTGCAGTTGGAGCACCTTTACCGAAATAATAGACTAAGTAGCAAAGGTTCAAAGCAACAAAGCGACAAAGGTTAAGAGAACTTAAACCTTTGTCGCTTTGTTACTTTACAACTTTATACAATTATAGACAAAGTAGCAAAGGCTAAAAAAAGCGACAAAGGCCAAGAAAACTTGAACCTTTGTCGCTTTGTTACTTTGCAACTTTATATATTAATGTTCTTTTATTTTTTCGAAAGTGCTCGTCAATGTTTTTTTGGCTTTGGCCAATGCACCGCTAAAAGCTTTTTCAAGCGTGTCGGCGTGTTCTGTAACCGTAATTGGCTGTAGTTTTACAGGACGAACTTCAATCACACATTTTTTGTCATGCAAGCTGAACTTTTCTCCATTTTCGTCTCCAAAATGAATTTCTACGCGGGTAATTTTATCTTGAAAACGGTCTAAGCTTTTTTCAACTTCTCCAGAAAAATAACTTTCTAATCTTGCACTTCCTTCAATGTTTTTGTCGGTGTTGATCTGTACTTTCATAACGCATAATATTTAATGATTCATTCTCAAACTTATCGATTTTACAACTAAAAGACAAGTAGGTTAAGGAAATATTATGAAATTTTAAAACGATTTATTTTTCAATTTTGTAATTTCGATTTAGAAAAAATATACTTATAGTATTTTAATTCATAAATAAAGAAAAAACTTACAATTTATTTTTTGTTTTCGTATGTTTGCAATTCCTAAATGCAAAAAAATATGAATACAAAAAACTTCTTGCCCGTATGGTATGGTGGCGGTATTGGAAACAATCGCAACGCTCTTTGCAGCGTAGGACACCTACGCTATGCGGGTTTTATAATTCCTAAATGCAAAATTATGAGTACAAACACTTTTTCGAAAGAAACCGAATTGAGGCTAACTGAATTCTTCAACAATTCAATTGATTCCAAAAGTATGGCAAAGTGCATTCGACAGGTAAATTACATTCTTGCCCTAAATGTAATGCACGAAAATGAATTTCTGCAGCAAGAAAATATCAACCTCGATGAAAGCTTTTACTGGCTGAATAAACTAGCCGAGATTTTGGATCCTTATTTGGAGGTTGAGTAGAAATTGGAAAAGCCACTGGGAAAGTGGCTTTTTTGTATATATCATTTATTGAAAATTGTATCTAAATGATGTTCTAAAAATTCTTTTTTGGGCAAATATTTTTTTGCTTTAAGTATTTCTTGATTTTCTATTGATGCAAAATACTTTTGATAGTATTCGGTTTTATTTTTCTTTTTTAAAGTCTCTGAAAACATGATTTTGAGATCTGTATTAATTCCAATTAATCCCTTATCAAAAGCTTTGTCATAAAGTGCTGAAAAACAAATTCCATTTTCAGGACTTAAACGATGTTCTTCACTTTTTGACCAAGGAATTATATGGCTGGCATGCAATAATTCAGGAATGTCAATACCTGTAATTGCACATTTATATGAGTAATTTGTTAAAACTATTTTTCTAAAGACACATTGATTTATTCTTGTTTTTACTTCTCGAAGAACAGTTTCTCCCTTTAAATCTTTTAAATCCTCAAGAATATCTTTGTATTTGCTTCGAAGAGGAGTATCTTCTTTTTGAGCTAAGATTTCTTCGCTTTGAAATAATAATTCTTCTTTATTTTCGAAAAATTCATCCCAAATCGGTTGAACTTGTCTCTTTCCATGATCTAAACCTTTTACACCTCTTTGTTGATGAAAAGGGTCTATACTTGCAAAATTCCCTAGTCTTCTTGATATTGCGCCAGGAGTTCTTCCTATAATTTCTGCCAATCTTTTTACATCAGGATTTCTAGAATGGCTCTTTCCAAACTCAATTGTAAGATACAGGTTAAAGGCAACGATTAATTCTTCTCGTGTCCAGAGGTTTTTTGGTGGCATTTTTGGATAAATTTGTCTTTAGTAAATATAGGTAATAAATACTAAAGTCTAATTTGTCATAAAACCTTAGAGCAAAAAAATATAAAACTATTTTTTTTGTGGATACATTAAGTGAAATTCATATGTAAAAGTTTAATAGAATATAAGAGTCAATTTTATATGCTTTTTTATGATTATACTTTATTAATTATTTTTTGGGATACATGATATTAAAATAATTTTCAAAAGCTTTGCATAGCAGTTCCTTGTCAACTTCTAACAATTCATTCCTAACATCCCAATCTCTTATATATTCCTCATCTTTTTGTGAAATCTCTTCACCATCAAGTTTTTTTGTTAAAATTTCACTAAGCAAAACAGTGTTGCATTGATGATATTTAGGATAAAATTTTTGTATAAAACTCCAATAGTCAAATTGATCTTCCTCTTTTTGTTCTGTTCCAATTTGGTCACTCTCTTCAAATTCTTTTACAACTTCAAATTCCAACCAGCCAATAGTTTCAGATATTCCTTTATAGAAAGCATTTCGTTGTAATTGAGTTTCAAAAGTGTATTTTTTAAAATTGACTGTTTTTTCAAAGTCATTAAATGCTTCATTGTTATTGTATTTTCTAATTTGATCTTTTCCAAAAATTATCTCTACTGAATATCTCATTTTATAATTATTAATATGTATTAAATATCTTACATAAAAATATGAAATTTTAAGCGTTTTCAGCTACAGCAAATTTTTTTTTTAACCTTTTTCAAACGCAACTACCCCTTATCCTTCTTCCCCCACTTCACCTTCATTTTTCCTTCATTATCATAAGCAATCAAATGCAGGACAATACCGCGTTCTCGAACGGCTTTTCGTTCTGCTTTGGTGGCGAGATTGGCATCGTTTTTAGAATTTCTAAGCGGAACAGTAAGTGCGAGATTGGTGCCTCGGCCAAAAGAATAAATTCCTTCTGCATCAAGATTGAGAACGCTAGAGCTTATGGTAAGTTTATGCACATCTATTTGTTCTCCGCGAAGATTGAGCGAACCCGATAAATCGCTAAAAGTAATATTCTCGACATCGCGAAGCGGAAAAGCAAATTTTCCGACTTTCATAATCGGTTCAAAATTGAGTAATGCGCCTTGGTTGACATTAAAATCTAATTTTCCTTTCATCGAATTTACAATCAGATCTCCGTTACTGCTCATGAGGCCTGCAACATTGGCGTTACTGGTCAATCGGCCTCGAATGTTTTTTGGACTGAAAGATTTGATTCCGAAGTTGTTGAAAGATCTTAAAAAACTTGCAATATCTACACGGTTTACCTGTGCGTTTGAAGTAAAAACATACTGATTGCCGCTTGGCTGCACAGAACCGCTAAATGCGATACTTCCGCCAGAAGTTTGCAATGTGCCGTTTTTAAGCAGAATTTTAGAATTCAGCATCTGGAGCGTGGCCTGAGTATTGGTTGCCGTAAGTGATCCGTAGGTGATTTTATCGGCTTTAAGATTAATTACAGCCGTACATTTTTCAATTACAGATCTTAATTGGTTTGTAAAATTGACATTCTTTTTAACTGGTTTTTTCTCTGTAACTTTTTGCTGTGGGGAATTCTTTAAAACGCCCAAAAACTGTTTTACGTCAATATTAGGGCAATAAATATTCCAATTTACCACCATTTTTTCGGGTGCGTCATAATACAGATTCAAGAAATTATCTATTTTTCCGTCAATGCGGATAATATTCTTTTTGTGTTTGTATGCGATTTTTTTAATGTAAAGCGCTTCTTGTGTAAAAGAAAGCTGCACAGCGGTTTTTTCGGCGTGAATGCTCTTTGGAAGATAATCGAAAGTAGCATCATTAATATCAACATCGCCTGTAAAACGCGGTTTATTGATATAAAGATCCACAATGTCAAACTGAAATTTTAAATTGGCTGTGGCATGACCGCTTTCAAAATGAAGAATTTTTTCATTCATCATTCCATTGAGTTTAGAAATGTCAAAATCAGAATTTACAACTCCTGTTGCAATCGGTTTTTCGAGATTGTTAATTACAGCTTGAGCAATTTTTAGCGGAATGCTTTCATATTCAGCATTAAAATTGGTCAAAACAATTGCCGAGTTCGGATCGCTAAATCCGTTTTCGGGTTTAAAATTATTCGTAAAAATTCCTTTGAAACTACAATTGGTAAATAAACCATCAGGAATAGTTAATTCGTTATCACGAACATCTGCCTGAACCACAATTTTAGGATCACCTTCCACATTCAGATCGCCTTTAATGTCACAGTTTACTTTGATCGGTTTTTTTAAATCAAACTGATTGAGTTTCGAACTAATGTTTGCCGATAATAAATTAGAAGCATTTCGCCATAAAATCTCCGTTCCAATATTGATTCCGAAAAGCGAATTGGTTTTTCCGACATTAAAAAAAGCGATAATGTCAAAAACATCAGAACCAATTTTAAGTTTCTGGGTTTTAATATCTATTTTTTGGCTGGCTTCGGCATACGAAATATCAAAATTGCCTTCCAGAACTTTTTCTTTGGCAAAGCTTCCGTGAACGGTATTGAATGCGAGACTATTAATTTTGGTTTTCAAATACAGATTAGTCTGCCAGCTGTCATTGTCATAATTTACTTTGGAGTCTAAACTTGCCACATCAAAATCAAACAGTTTATGTCCCAAATGATTGTCAATAATTACATGAACTTGGTTGAGGTTCACTTCGTCAATTGTGGTCTCGGGTTTTTCTTTATCGGTTTGAGTTTTTTTCTTTTTAGGTTTAAAAATATTGGCGTTAGAATAGCCATTTTCGGCCTTGTAGATATAAATATCTGCGTCGTTGATTAAGATTTTATGAATGTTTATTTCGTGCTGCAGCAGGCTCCAGATATTCAAACGTGCTTCAATTTCTTTTGCTCTCAGCAGCGTATGTTTGTGGCTCTGCCATTGATTATCTTTTATCTCGACATCTTTTAGAGCCAAGGTAAAATTTGGAAAACCAGTTAAAAACTTGTAATGAAAATCGGTAACATGAAATTTACCATTTATATTTTCGTTGATCTTAGCATTGACTTTAGCAATAATTTCGGTTTTGTTTCGGTTGAAGTAAACAGAAAGTGCTCCGCAGGCTAGCAGAAGAATTGCAATTAGGCCCAAGATAAAATATCCAAAACGTTTGGCATATTTTTTAAAAGAATCAGATTGCAGAAAGGATTTGGTTTTGGATAAAGTTTCTTTCATGTTAGCCTAATTTTGAATGTATTAAAGATACTACAAAAAATATTAACTTTTTATTGGTTTGATTTTCAGCTAAATAAATTGTAAATTTAGCCTTATACAGTTTATAATTAATGACAATACATTTATAATGAAAACTAATTTAGTAATGGTGTTTGATTTATTTTAAATTTTTAAATTTGTACTGTAGTTTGAAAGTTAAATATTCAGACATAATTTTAATCTTAATATATTATGGCATTAGCAATAACAGATGCTACTTTTGATGAAGTAGTTTTAAAATCAGATAAACCAGTAATGGTAGATTTTTGGGCAGCATGGTGTGGTCCTTGTAGAATGGTTGGTCCGATCATCGACCAATTGAGCGAAGAGTACGCTGGTAAAGTAGTTGTTGGTAAGGTAGATGTAGATGCTAACCAAGAATTTGCTGCAAAATATGGTGTGCGTAACATACCAACCGTTTTGGTGTTTCATAACGGTGAAGTAGTAGGAAAACAAGTAGGAGTAGCTCCGAAACAAACCTACGCAGATAGTTTAGACGCTTTATTGTAATCTTAGATTACGATTAATATAAAAAAGGTCCGACGAAAGTTGGACCTTTTTTATTTCTTGCTAAAAGATCAATTAGTGGCTGTGCGTTTCGCTATTTTCATAACCAATAATAGTAATCATATAAGGCGTGCTTGAAACCTTTGTCTTTTTAATTTCTGATGAAGAAAGATTCACTTGCAGTAATTCGCCTGTAGTTGGAGAAGTGATATAAGCAAATTTCTCTGTTACCGCAATTTGAGGTTTTAATGTCGCATCTGTTGCAGTTGAGGCAGTGGCTTTGATTTCTTTTTCTAATTGTAAACTGCTGATATTGTAAAGTTTAAAATCTCCTGAATGCAATAGAACAGCCAGTTTTTTATGATCGTAACTAATTTTGCACTGCATAATTGTTGTGTTTTCGATAATTGGTTTTACGGTATTGTTTACAACATCAATTAAATAAGCGCCTTTTGCAGCCGTATATCCAATAAATTTCCCAGCCGAAGCCGTTTCTAAAATACTTCCAAACCAAGCTGTTCCAAAATTTTCTGGATGATCGATCAGTTTTTGGTTTCCGTTGCTTTCCACAACCAAAATACCGCTTGCAGAACCAAATACGGCATAAACGCCGTCTGAAGCATTTCCGTGAATTCCTTTTGTAGCAATTTTAGCGTCGAAAAGTGTTTTTCCGGTATTGTCAATAATTTTTACTTTTTCAGGAAGCGTTCCAGTTACCGAATTGTCTTTCTCCGTAATAGCGTAAGTTCCGTTTGTAAAAGTGGCCATTGCACCGTGATGTGCCAATAAACCTGCGTTTATAGTTTTGAAAGTCGCACCAGATTTATTTACGTCGGCTTCTTTACCAACAGAAAGAGTTCCGTCTCCGTCATTAAACGTTAGGATTTCGCTAATTTTACTTTTAAAATGTGTTGGTTTTTGCGCGCTTGCAGTTAAGAAACCAAATTTTGGGACATCATCAACATCGATATGGTCACCGTGTAATTCAAGTCCGCTGTCGAAAGTTTCTACAAAATTATTGTCTCTGTGAATGATACCTGCATAACGCCCAGATTCTGTAGTGTACAAAGATGATTTTGGAAATTTAGCTGTAAACGAACTAATTTTATCTTCTGACGGATCAAAAAGCGTTAATTCTGTGGTTTTTTCGTCAGAAAGTAAAATTCTAACAAATGTATGTTCTTCAGAATCATGGTCATGATCGTGGTCATCGTGGTTATCATCGTCGTTGCTGCACGAAACCGCAAAAAGGGATAAAGCGAATAAAAAAAGCAGTTTGTAAAAATTGTTTTTCATGGTAATAAAGGATTAAAAATTTGTAAATATTTGAGTTTTGAATAGCCGGATTTATTTGTAAACCAAAAATGGAATCTTCATCGAAACAATAATATTCCGGCCGGCTTCCGGAAGTTCGATTAGGCGGTAAAAACTAGTGTGATTTAAATATCTCGTATTAAATAAATTCTGGATCTGAATGCTGATGCTGATATCCTGTTTTGCAGCTTTTATTTTTGAACCAAAAGCCAAATTGAATACATGACTTTCGGCAGTTTTCTTTTCTGGCGGAACAATATTGTTTTGTTCTGCCGTGAAGCGATAATCAACAGAAAAATAAGGCTCTTTCAGAAAGCTGATTTGAGGTTCATAATTCAATCCAAACAAAACAGATGGAGGAGGAGAAAATGGAAGCGTATAACCTTTTTTGCTGCCCGACTTTTGTTCCGAATAAAGATATTCGGCCGCAATTTCTGCACTTAGAGATTTAAAGAAATAATATTTGGTTTGTAATTCGGCACCATAACGAAAGACTTTACTTTGTTCGTATTCAAAAACTTGATTTCCTGCGCCATAATAAATATCATGAGCTGAGGTCGGATTCAGATAAATGAAATTCGGAAAATAATTGGCAAACGGCGTTAGCTGAAAAGAGAAGTTTTGCGCTTTCCATTCCATTCCTAAATCCAATTGATACGAGCGTTCTGCATCCAAATTCGGATTTCCTTTTTCGAATCGGAAATAATGATAATTTACCCCATTTGAAGCCAGTTCTTTGGCAATCGGCATTCTGAAACTCGAGCCTAAATTAGCTTTCAGTGAAAGCTTTCCTGGATTGTAATTTGCACCAATAGACCACGTAAAACTGTCAAAGGTCTTTGTTAAGTCTTGAGAACGCTGTAAATATTCTAAATTGGTCTGGTTGTTTTCGGAAATTTCACTCTGAAACCAATCGTAATACGATTTCATTTTAATTTTTCCATAATCGTAACGAACAGCACCGTGAAGAAACCATTTTTCGTTCAGTTCAATTTTATCGTAAACAAATAAACCAGCGTTAAATTGAGTGAAAGCAGGAATTAAAAAACTCCATCCGCCAATCTCATTTTGCTGCAAAACCACATTAGAACCAATTGTAATCTGGTGATGGTTAATTCTGAATTCATCTTTCGCAGAAAACGACCAAACGTTTTTATCGTATTGACGCTCCAGATCTTTTGGCGCGTACATATCTTCAGGATAAACTGGCGGCATATAACCGTGATTCACATAATGACTCCATTCTCTTCTAAAATTATTCTGAAAACCAATCTGCGTTTCAAAAGCATGATTTCTGAATTGAAAAGAAGTCGTATTACTCACTTTAAGATGATTTACTTCTTGATACGGCATCAAAATATCACGACTCGATTTGTCGTGTAATTCCATGTCTACATTTCTAGGTTCAAGTCCGTGCGCATTCGCGAAAAATCCACTTTTGGTGTGAACATTACTGAAATAAAAAACCGATTTCAGATTTTCTCCTGAATAGCCCGTACTCAAATGGAAATCAAGTTCTTTTCCTGCCGTATTTCGCAAATGATTTTTGTATAAGGGAACTGCATAACTATACACATGAACTACATCGGTCGGAACACGATAATCGCCATAATCCATTGTCGTAACGCGCGAATCAAAGAACCAGTTTTCGTTTCTTCCAAATAAATTAATAGAACTTCCAAATTGCGCATTATTGCTTTTGCCTGTCATATCAACACTTCCGCCAAAAGTATTTTGAGACGGAAGCGGCAACGGTTTTATATTGACCGCACCGCCCACAGCATCAGATCCGTAAATAAATGAAGAAGGGCCTTTTATGATTTCCACTCGGTTTACCGCATATTGATCGATTTCCAATCCGTGATCCGCTCCCCATTGCTGGCCTTCGTGTTTCAAACCATTCTCCACCACAATAACCTGATTGAAACTCAAGCCTCTTATAAGCGGTTTTGAACCTCCCGAGCCAATCGAAATGGTTTTAACGCCTGGTAATTTTTGCAGAGACTGCATAAGGCTTCCGCCGAGGTTTCGCTGAATGAAACTATTGTTTACCGTTTCAACATTCAGCGATTCTTCTTTTTTGCGTTTTTCCACTGCATTATTGCTGATTATAACTTCGTTAAGCTCTTTTACTTCTGGTTTTTTTTCTGAAGGCTGATTTTGAGCAACAGCTTCCGCAGCAATCAATAAACTGAGGAGTAAAAAACAATATTTCCAATAAATGGATAAGACATTCTTCATTAATCTGATCTTATAAAATTTTAATACTTAAACCTTTCAGTGTCTGCCAGCCTTCTTTATCCGTTAAGCGGATCATAAAATGATAATCTCCAGGATCAACATCTGCAGGAATTGTAATTTGTGCCGTTGCTTCATAATTTTTTACACCATCAGGAATAGTGTAATTGTTGATGAAAAGCATTGGTTTTACAGGGCTTTTTACAGCTTCCATTTCGCAGCTTGTAACTTCTGTGCTATGCGTATGATGATCGAAATTGTGGTGAATATCAAGGCTGTAAGAACCTAGTGCGACATTATCATTAAAAACAGCTTTAAAAGTGAAGGTTTGCCCGCGTTCGATTGTACTGCATTGAATCGGAAAAGCACTCGCTCCAGTGATGTCAATTACAGGATATTCGGTGTCGATATCGGCATTATCGCTTGAGCAGGACGTTAGAAAGGCAAGTGTAAAAATGCCTATTAGAAACTTTAGATTTTTCATATTTTTTAATTTATAATGGTTAGGTTTTTCTTCACTTCCAGTTTAGTTCCGTTTTGATCGTTTACAATAATGATGAAGTCATATTTTCCCTCTGCAGCATCTTCAGGAATATCAAAATGTTTATGAACAGTTGCATTTTTTGCACCTGTATATTGCGTCCAAGTAATTTCATGCGACCAAGCTTTTGGGTAAGTTTCTGTACTTCTTTGTACAATTTGAATCTGCACATTTTCGATTTTATCAGCAGCGGTGACTTCTGCATTAAAATGGAAATCCTGACCAATAGTTGCCATTTCGTTGTTTCCAAGACCAATTTCGATTTTGTCAATCTTCGGAATTGCTTGTTCTTTTTCGGAATCATCATTGCTGCAGCTTGAAAAGGCAATTGCGGCAAAGAGCGAAGCCAGAATGAGTTTTGTTGTTTTCATTTTTTCTGATTTGATTTTGATCATTTTATAAAGGGTATTTGGGTTGCGAAAAGACAATGTCTACCGATTTTAGCAATCGTATAAACAGAATAAAAGCAGCTCATTTCAAACTAAAACTTTTGGATAGAGCTTTGTTCTAAATGAAAAAGAGAATAAAATTTTGAGATGATTTTTTTGTGAAAAGCAGACAAGATTTCTACAAAGAAAACTGGGTTTTCAATGTGAAAAAGAATTAAATGTCTTAGGATATTTAGAGTTGAAATGTAGTCAAATCAATACCCTTTCTACGGATTATTTCCTAGAATAGATAAGTTTGAATCAAATTTCCAATTCAATAAATAATTAGAGAACAACCGAATGCAAAACAATCGGGAACACAAAAAATACTAAAATGTAAAAGGCGGCGCTCGAAGAGAAAATAATGAGCCCTTAAAAAATGTAAAATGTGGTTTACTGTAAAAACTAAGGTGTTTTACAATAGGATTATTTTTGAAAAACTGAAAAACATTAACTTCAAGTGTACCAACAACGCTGAATTTAAAATCGCAAATCGAACATTTGTGAAACGAATGCAGTTTTGCTTTAAATTGTGGCTTTTCTGAAACAGAAAACTCTAGTTTCTCTTTGCAATTATGAGTGTCTAAGATATGCTCATACGAATGGACAGCCGGAAAAAGTATTGCGAACAATACAATTAAAGGCATTAAGAGATTAATAATTTTAAGTTTCTTTTTCATTCGTTGAGATTATTTCCTACTCATTTAAAGCTGGAATTAATGCAATAGTGTTGCAAATATAAAAATCTTATTTTTAAATGCAATGTTGTTGCAGTAATTGTTTGCGAAAAATTAATGGTTTTGCTAATTTTAGCAAATCTTATATTCTTTAAAAATGAAAATTTTCTACAGCCTTCTTTGTTTTGTTATCTTGATTTTCAATGGTTTTTCTCAATCAAAAGAAAGCGGATTGTTTGAAAACGGTGTTTCAGAACAGCTGGCACATTTACGTAAAAAACAAATTTCAGGTCTTCGATACACTTTGTATTTTGATATACCGAATCAGAAAGAAGAAAGAATAAAGGCTTATTCGATTGTAAATTTGAATTTGTCTGATATAAGTCAGCCCTTACTTTTTGATTTTAAAGAGAATACGGCCAACATAAAAACTATTGAAGTAAATGGAAAAAAACTTTCTATTGTTCATGAAAACGGACATATTGTAATTCCGGTTTCGGCTTTGGTTTTGGGAAAAAATCTAGTTTCTTTTTCATTTATCGCAGGGAATTTGTCTTTAAATAGAAACGATGATTTTTTATATACTTTATTAGTTCCAGATCGCGCGAGCACTTTTTTTCCATGTTTCGATCAGCCCGATTTAAAAGCGACTTATAGACTAACACTTTCTGTACCAAAAGACTGGTCTGTTTTGGCTGGAGCCAATGTGGTAAACAAACTTGAAAAGAGAGATTTTGCAATTTACACTTTTGGAGAATCTGACAAAATGAGCACTTATTTGTTTTCTTTTGTGGCGGGAAAATTCAAAAGCGCGACACAAAAGCCAGGTTTAGAAATGACAATGTTGTATCGTGAAAACAGTCCGGAGAAATTTCGCGTAAGCGCCGATACTATTTTTAATCTGCACCAGCAATCTTTAGACTTTTTAGAAAAATATACCAATTATAAATTTCCGTTTCAGAAGCTAGATTTTGCTTCGATTCCTGTTTTTCAGTATGGCGGAATGGAGCATGTTGGCGCAATTCAGTACCGAGAATCGACTTTGTTTTTGGACAACAGCGCAACGGATAGCGAAAAATTAAACCGAGCTAAGCTCATCGCACACGAAACGTCACACATGTGGTTTGGCGATTTGGTCACAATGAAATGGTTCGACGACGTTTGGATGAAAGAGGTTTTTGCCAATTTTATGGCCGATAAAATTATGAACCCGATTTTCCCGAAAGTCAATCATAATCTCCAGTTTTTTACCGCGCATTATTCTAGCGCTTTCGCGGAAGATCGTTCTTTAGGAACACATCCAATCAAACAGCATCTGGCGAATTTAAAAGATGCGGGTTCGCTTTACGGCGCCATTATTTACAACAAAGCGCCCATTATGATGCGTCAGTTGGAAGCTTCAATGGGTAAAGAAGCTTTTCAGAATGGAATTCAAAAATACATTCAGAAATACGTCAATGACAATGCCGATTGGAATAATCTGGTGGAAATTCTGGATGCAGAAACGCCACTCGATATGAAAAAATGGAGCGAAGTTTGGGTAAACAAATCAGGAAGAGCGATTTTTACGGATCAAATCGAATATGATGCTAAAAACCGAATTAAAAGTTTTGAAATTCAACAAAAAGCAGAAGACAACTCCGATAATATCTGGCCTCAGGTTTTTCAGATCGGTTTAGTTTATGCCAATGAGGTAAAAGTTTTATCAATCAATATTAATGATAAAAATACGGCTGTAAAAGAAGCTATCGGACTTGAAAAACCGCTCGCCATCGTTTACAATTATAATGGTTTTGGATACGGAGTTTTTCCGCTTGACGGGAATAATTTAAATTATATTGCTGGTTTAAAAGATGAAATGGCTAGAGCTTCTATTTATAGTAATCTTTATGAAAATACTTTGATTGGAAATGTTTCGCCAGAAAAAGCTTTTGATTGTTTTTTAAAGGGAATTCAAACAGAAGAAAACGAATTGGTTTTAAGAATTGCTTCGAATAATTTAAATACAATTTATTGGAGATTTTTAACTGAAAAACAGCAGAATAAAGTTCAGAAACAGCTTGAAGGTATTTTGTACGAACGTTTACAGGCTAATTTATCAACTAATATCAAAAAGACATTGTTCGGATTATTCAGTTCGATTGCCTATTCTAATTCGGCGAAAGCCAGTTTATATAAAGTTTGGAACAGAGAAATCTCGATTCCGAATTTGAAATTAAACGAAGACGATTATACCAATATGGCAATGAATCTGGCTATTTTTGAACATCCAAAAGCAGATGAAATTTTGGAGAAAACCAGAACATCTTTCACTAATCCGGATAAACAAAAACGTTTTGAGTTTTTGCTTCCCTCTTTATCCAAAGACGAATCGGTTCGAAATGCCTTTGTAGAATCATTAAAAGAGGATTCTAATCGTGAAAAAGAATCTTGGGTTTCTGTAGGTTTGGCGAATGTAAATCATCCGCTTCGTCAAGGAAGTGCGCAGAAATATATTAGATTTTCACTAGATTTGGTAGACGAAATCCAACGCACGGGAGATATTTTCTTTCCGAAAGATTGGCTCGATAATACAGTTGGAAAGTATTCGTCGAAATATGCTTTTGATGAAGTACAGCGATTCTTAAAAGAAAACCCTAATTTTAGTCCGATCTTGAAGCGTAAATTGTTTCAGGCGACAGATTTGCTTTATAAAGCACAAAATATTAAAAAAGAAACCGAATGAAAATCGAATCGGAAATAGAGAAAGTCTCCAGTTTTCAGCACCTTGAAATGCTGGCCAATCAGGTTGTAGAAGGTTTTATATCGGGAATGCACAAGAGTCCGTTTCATGGATTTTCTGCTGAATTTGCGGAACATAAAGTGTATAACGCAGGCGAAAGCACCAAACATATTGACTGGAAATTATTTGCCAAAACAGATCGTTTGTACACGAAACGTTTTGAAGAAGAAACCAATTTACGCTGTCATCTTATTGTAGATAATTCATCGTCAATGCATTATCCTGAACTCAAATCAAATCAACCTTTTTATGAAAAGAAGATTGGTTTTGCGGTTTTGGCTTCGGCGGTTTTAATGAATATCTTAAAGAAACAGCGCGATGCTGTTGGGTTAAGTGTTTTCTCTGATAAATACGAATATTACGCACCAGAAAAAGGAAGCGATCGCCATCATAGAATGCTGTTGAATAAACTGGAAGAACTATTAGTGCAACCAAAAGTCAAAAAAACAACCGATACCATTACGTATCTGCATCAGATAGCAGAGAAAATGCATCGCCGTTCAATGATTATCTTGTTTACAGATATGTTTCAGACTGAAGATGATGAAAAGCTTTTTAACGCTCTACAGCATTTAAAACACAACAAGCATAAAGTAGTTTTGTTTCATGTGGTTGACAATGAAACCGAATTGAAATTTGATTTTGATAACACGCCAAGAAAGTTTATTGACTTAGAATCGGGAGAAGAGGTTTCTATTTTTGCTGATAATGTAAAAGAAGAATATGAAAAAAGGGTAGAAGCCTATTTTAAAAATTTGGCTTTAACCTGTGCCAAGAACCAAATTAAGTACGTTCCGGTAAATGTGGGCGATAATTTTGAAAAAATATTAACCACATATTTGGTTGAAAAACAAAACTTTGGATAATACTTTTGAAAATAATTTCATTTTTTTTATAAAAATGCTTGCAGAAACGAAATTCTGTTATATCTTTGCAACCGCAATAACGCAGAGGTTTGGTAGTTCAGTTGGTTAGAATACATGCCTGTCACGCATGGGGTCGCGGGTTCGAGTCCCGTCCAGACCGCAATATTGGGAAAGCCTTTCTTAACAGAAAGGCTTTTTTGCCCAAATACGGTATCTAAGATTAGTTGTGTTGTTTTGCTACGACTTTGTAACTCGTAGCTGGTTTAGTAGTTAGACCAATGAAAAGCTTTCCACTTTTGTGGATGGCTTTTTTGATTTAAGACACTTTTGTTTTTAACCGCAAAGAGCGCTAAGATTTACGCAAAGTCCGCAAAGTTTTTTTTAAGCTTTGCGGATTTTGTGTTTTGTACGTATTATATTAAAACATAGCCCGTGGTTTCAACCACGGGAACACAATGTATATAAATACGTATCCCGTGGTTGAAACCACGAGTTATGTTTAGCAAAATGATAAATATTTCTATGTGAAAAAACTTCTCGTTTAAGAAAAAGAAAGAAACTTCTTCTTTTTTAATTTCGACACCAATTTTTAAAATATTGGAATTTAGCCATTTAAAAATTTCTTAAATTTTATTTGAAAAAACGCTTGCAGAAATGAAATTCTGTTGTATTTTTGCACCCACAATAACGCAGGGTTTGGTAGTTCAGTTGGTTAGAATACATGCCTGTCACGCATGGGGTCGCGGGTTCGAGTCCCGTCCAGACCGCCTAAGTTTTTTAAATGCCTTTCTTAACGAAAGGCTTTTTTTTTTATTTTTTTTGACATAATATATTTTAAAGATTTTTTTTTACGGCCATTAGGTTGTGTTAAAATAAATTCTTTTATTTAGCCTTTTAATGTTTATTTTTTTTATTTTCCCCATGATTAATCTTAAAAATTTTGACAATATTCGTATTGTAGCACTTATTTCTGTTCTTTTAGTTCATACGGCGTTATATAATATAGGAATAAAGGCCATCTCTTTTGATATGAGTGAATTAAGTTTGCATAACAACTACAAGCAACTGTTAATAAATTGTTCCTACATTAACCTTTTTAAATCCGGAACCATTATATTTTTTATTATCTCAGGTTTTCTTTTTCAAAAACAATCTCCTGCATTTAATGATTTTTTTATTTTTTTAAAGAAGAAGATGAAAAGTCTGTTAAAGCCATATTTGATTTTATTCGTTATTCCGACTGTCGTTTTAATATGGATTATTGGACCGAATTTTGGAGTTAAGGAAGACTATGACTGGTATTTACTAACTATCAAAACGATTGAAAATATTTTTTTAACTAATTATTGGTTTGTACCTGCACTTTTTGTTACATTAATTATTAATTTTTTTATTAAAACAAAAAACGTTTTTAGGTCGTTAATTTGGTTTAGTCTCATTTGGTTAGTTTTTTATGCCAACTTATATTGTCATTTTGTTCCAACAAATCATACGATTTGGTTTGTAGCTTTCTTTTTTGTTTTTGCTTTAGGCAGATTGTTATACATGTACAATGATAAAATAGCTGATATTCGATTTCTGAATAAAAGTAATTTAATTTTAGCCACGATATTGTTTTATTTTATTTCTAATATAGAGTCAATGGTTATTTTAGAATATGCCCATAATGGTGATTATATAAATACTTTAAGATTAGGGAATGTTTTATATTCTTTTTCATTATTCTTTCTGTTGAATGCTCTTTTTGACAGCATGAAATTTACAATGCCAATCGATGTTTCTTTTTATTTTATTTATTTGGTTCATCCTTTTGTTTTGAGATTGACAAGTATTTACTTAGTAAAGAAGAATTTATTAGAATTTGAGTATCCGATGCAGATTATATATAATATTGTTCATTTTTTAATAGTGGCTATAATTTCTTTTGGAATTCAGCAGATATTTTTTAAATTACAATTTAATTCGAAATATTTGTCTCAATATGTTTTTAAAAAGTAAGAATTTGTTTAGATTTCTATGTTTTTCATTTTTAATTTTTTCATTTTTATGCTGTGATTCTGATAAAGATTACCGGAGAGTAGAGGAAGGAAAAGATTTAGTTGTAATTTTAGGCTCATCTTCTGCATATGGGATAGGAGTAAGTGCTTTAAATAGGTCTTGGGCGGCATTATTAAATAATGAGCAAACAATAACAATAAAAAACCTTAGTTATCCAGGCTATTCAACTTATGAATTTCTGCCTTCTGGCGTGTCTAATTTTAGAAATATAACTCCAGATAAAGAAAGAAATATAGATGTTGCTATTAAGCTGGCTCCAAAAATTATTATCTTTTCAATTACAACGAATGATATTGGTAGAGGATATTCAATAGATGAATATCTTAATAATATTAAGGTTATGACTGATTTGTGTGTTTATAACAATATTGAGTATATTGTAACTAGTACACATCCAAGAAATCCAATGCCAATAGAAAGAAGAAAAGCTTTATATGATTTAAATAGGGAATTAGAAAGGATATATGCTGATAGATATGTTGAAATTTATAATTTACTTGGTGATTTGAATGCTTATAAGTGGAATAAAAATTTGTGCGCATCAGATTCAATTCATGGAAATGATGATGCTCATGTGATTATTTATAATGAAGTTTTGTTAGGTTATTACAAGGCTAGAGCTAGGCTTTCTCAAGAAGAAGAATAAAATTTTAGAGGATTAAATATAGCTTTCTTATTTAGTTTTATGGAATATCTTGGTAAAAAAGTAGACAAATATTACATCAAAAAAGTAGATGCTGATAAAAAAAGCATTTACTGCCACCATGATTTGATGGGCGAATTGTTTATTCCGCCACACAGACACGTTAAAGCGCAATTGCTTTACGCTGAAGGCGATGTTGTTTTTGTAACGACAGAAACCAAAACTTACTTTTTGCCAGCAAGACATTTTATCTGGATTCCGAGCGGAGTGGAGCACAGTATCGAACCAAAATCGGAAAATGTGACGATGCGAAATTTGTATTTTCCGGTTGAAAAAGACGAAAATGACTTTTATAAAGTAGAAGGAATTTATCCAGTCAATAATCTGTTGCTGCAAATGATGCTTTTTACCAATAGATGGAATGGCGATCTTAAAAAAGGAACTCCGAACTTTGCCATTGCTAAAGCGATAAAAGCAATTCTTCCGCAAATTTGCACCAATAATTTACCTTTAGAATTACCACAGCCAAAAGACAAACGTCTTGGAAAAATCCTTCGTTATATTGAGAATAATCTTGGAGAAATGATTCTCTTTGCCGATGTAGCTCATGAATTTGGCTTTAGCGAACGCTCTTTGTATCGCTTATTTCAAAAAGATCTCAAAATGTCATTTATTCAATATTACACTATAAGAAGAATCCTCAAAGCAATCGAACTTTTATTAGAAAGAAAACTTTCTGTAAAAGAGGTAGCTGAAGAAGTTGGTTATAATAGTGTTCCGACTTTCAGTAACACCTTTTTCAAGATTTTAGGACAAAGACCTTCCGATTACTTAAATGGGGAAGATATTCTGTAGTTTTTTATTTCACACAGATTTAAGCAGATTTTATTCAATTTAAATTTTAAAGATGTTTCTCTCGCAGATCTGGCAGATTTAGGAGATTTTTTTATCTTATTGATCTGCTTAATCTGCAAGAGATTTAAAAAAAAATAAAATCAGCGTTCGTCTGTTTTTAAATCAGCGTGAAATATCACAAAACCAAATCTATTTTGTAATAGGTTGTTTTTAGTGTTTTAATATAACGTTTTCGAAAAACACGATTTTAACATTTGTCCGAAATGAATATGTCATTGACTTTTTAGAATCATCCGCCAAGCAAAAAATGAAGGAACTTTGCAGCATAAAATATTTAATTATTCATGTTCCTTACAAAAACAAACTCTAAAGAAGATTGTTTTCCCAGAAGCTTATTGATTTTACTAATGGTATTAGTAATCAGTAGTTTACAAGCTCAAGAAGTTCATACGGTTTCTTTACAAGAAGCGATGAGACTGGCGAAGGAAAACAACAAAAAAATCCTTAAATCTCAACTGGAGATTACGCTCGCTGAGCAAAACATCAAAGAAAGAAAAGAACTTAGATTACCGGATGTGCAACTGAACGGAATGTACTCCAGAATTACCAACATTACAGAATTTAAAGGAGATGGTTTCTTAAACGGAAAAGAAGTTACGAAAGCAATTCCTGAAATCTATGAGGTAAATTCAACTTTTAAAATGCCAATTTACGTTGGTAACAAGATTAATAACGCAATAAAAATCGCGAATCAGGAAAACGAAATTGCAAAAATAAAATCGGAAAAAACAGAAAATGATATTGAACTGGAAGTTGTTGCAAACTATCTGGCGATTTATAAAATGATGGAACTTCAAAAGATATTTGAAGAAAACATCAAAGAAGAAAAAAGCCGATTAAAAGAAGTGCAATCGCTTCAAAAACACGGAACGGTAACCAAAAATGAGGTTATACGTGCCGAATTACAGCTCTCAGATCGTGAGTTGAACGCGCTTACAAACTCCAAAAACATTCAAATAGCGCTTCACGATCTGAAGACTTTAATTCAGATTCCGGAAAACGAAGAAATTGCAATCGACACAACTGCAAGTCTGGACGAAATGAACGGTTTAGATCCGTATGATTTTTATCTGAATAAAGCGATGCAGAACGAAGAAATGCGTATTGCAAGTCAGGAATTGAACATCAGTAAAACCGAAATGCAATTGGTAAAAGGGAATTATCTGCCAAGCGTAAACTTCTTCGGGAATTATGGCTTTTATTATCCAAACTACAAATTCTTTCCGCCAAATCCGTATTTGTACACTTTAGGTCAGGTGGGAATTGAGGCACGTTTTGATCTTTCGGCTTTGTATAAAAACAAAACGAAAGTGGCAAAAGCGAGCACTAAAATCGATATGCAGAAAATACAGACTGAAATTATAAAAGAAGAAATTCAAGATCAGTTATACAAAGAGCATACACAGTATCAGGAAATCCTTGAAAAATTTGTCGTGGTTGACAAAGCTTTAGATTTAGCTGAAGAAAACTACCGAATTGTAAAACTGAAATACTTAAACCAATTGGTTTTAATTACCGAAATGGTCGATGCTGATAATGCTTTGCTTCAGGCAAAATACAACAAAATCTCTACCCGATTGGATGCGGTTTTGAAACATTATGAAATGATGCATACGGCTGGGATCATGCCACAAAGCTAAATGCTGGTGAAAGATTAGGCTAAAGCCTTTAGGAGAAAGAAGCAAGAGGGAGACTAATAGAAGAAAGAAGCAAGAGAAAAGACTTAAAAGAACTAAGATAAAGAGATAAAAAAGATGGTTAAGATAAAAAATGAAACTAAGAGAAATAAAACGTTTCATATATTAATAACAATTATTGCATGTACGCTGGTTATAAGCGGGGTTATTTTGGGAATTTGGTTTTATGTGTTTAACCGAAACCATGAAGAAACCAATGACGCGCAGGTAGAACAATATGTCACGCCAATTATGTCGAGAATTACTGGTTATGTGCAGGAAGTTCGTTTTGACGAAAATCAATTTGTGCATAAAGGCGATACTTTGGTGGTTATCGATAATAGAGAGTATAAATCGAAATTGAATGTGGCTCTTGCCGATGTTCAAAATGCGCAGCAAAATAGTGTTGTGGCTCAAAAAAATGCCATTAATACAGCAAGTGCAACGGCAATTAACGAATCGCAATTAGAAGCTGCAAAATCAAATCTTTGGAAAACCAAACTAGAATACGAAAGATACAAAGCTTTGGTAAGCGAAGAAGCGGCAACTTCTCAACAATTAGAAAAGGTTAAAGCAGATTACGAGTCGGCGCAAGCACATTTTCAGGAAATGAAAAACAGAATTCATTCGGCAACTTTAAGCACTTCTGTTGCTGAAGCAAATGTTCCAACAACGCAAACGAATATTGCTTCAAAACAAGCTGTTGCAGATAATGCGGCATTGTTTCTTTCGTACACTGTAATCGCAGCGCCCTATGACGGATGGATCGGAAAAAGAACTTTACAGCCAGGGCAAATGGTAAAAGAAGGACAATCTTTGCTTTCTATCGTAAGTAAAGAAAAATGGATTACAGCGAACTTTAAAGAAACGCAATTGCAATATTTAACTGTTGGACAAGAAGTAGAAATTAAAGCCGATGCAATAAACGACAAAGTTTTTGTGGGAACAATTGCTTCGTTATCGCCTGCGAGTGGTGCGAGATTCTCGTTGCTTCCTCCAGATAATGCTACTGGAAACTTTGTGAAAATCGAACAGAGAATTCCAGTTAGAATTCAATTAAAAGAACAAGACAAACAAACCGATTTTTTAAGAGCAGGAATGAACATTACGGTTGTTGCTGCACACAAATAAAATGGAAGATAAAAGTATATTTAAATCATGGGTTCCAAGATGGGCGATCATTATTATTTTGTTCGTTTGTTTACTGCATTCTATGATTTTATTGGGAGTTTATACGTCAAACGTAACGTATGCGGCGAGTTTTCTGGACATTGAGCCAGAAGATTTGCAGTTTGCGATGTGCGTTACGTACGGAACTCTGCTGGCAACCATTTTAATAGAAAGCCGATTTTCAAGTTTTTTTCCTGCAAAAAATTACCTGATGGCGGTTTATTCCTTAATTGGAATTACAATTATTTCATCGGCTTATATTACTAATTTTTCGGTTTTTCTATTGTTGAGAGTTGCCGAAGGAATCCTGATGGCGCTTCCTGTAATTACGATTAGACAATTGCTTATTGAGCAGTTCAATACTAAAAATGCCATCATTATTGGATTTTCATTTTACTACGGCGCGCTCTTGTTGTCTACGCCTTTTATTATGAATATCGCCGTGTGGTTTCTCGATCATTACGACTGGAAATATATGTTGTATGTTTCGGGCGGACTACAAGTTTTAAATGTCTTTTTAATCTTAGTTACTTTCAGAGGGCACCGAATTACAAAGAAGATTCCGTTGTATCAAATCGACTGGATGAGTTATTTTTTGGTTTTAATTTCGATTCTTTGCGGTGCCTATTTTTTTGTTTATGCTGAGAAAAAATATTGGTTACAGTCTTCAGAAATGGTTTTAGTCTTGATGATTTCGCTCATTACAGGCGGATTATTCATTTTTAAAGAACGTTTGGTAAAAAGACCAAGTTTTGATTTTGAAGTTATAAAATACGCCAATCTGCGAATAGGATTTTTATTGTTTTTCCTTTTCTATATCAGCAGAGCAACACTGAGTCTTTGTCATTCGGCAATGTTTTCAATCTGGAATTGGGATCCTTCTCGTGTTGCGGGCGTTCAGTATATAAACGGACTCGGAAATGTAATCGGACTTATTTTAGCCGCATTTTTTCTGATGAAATCTGTTTCGACTAAAATTATTTTCATGATTGGTTTTACGCTTATTGCTATTTTCCATTTCTGGTTTACATTTCTTTTTGTGCCAGATATTGCGTTGAGCGATATAATCATTCCCTATATTTTGCAAGGAATCGGTGTTGGATTTTTATTTGTTCCGCTCATCTTATTTACCACATCATCGGTTCCGGCAAATATGGCGGTTTCTTCGGGAATCGTTGGGGTTTCTGGGCGTTTTTGGGGAAGTACAATTGGCTTCTGCGTAATGCAGAATGCAATGGTATTTTTAAATAAAAAACACTTTTTGAAATTGAGCCAATTTGTTACTGGTGAAAATCCAGAAGCACAGCAAACTATTGCAAGCACAACTCAAAGTTTTATTGCCAAAGGATATTCGGCAGATAATGCAAATGTTCTAGCCATGAAAAAGGTTTTTAGTACAATCTCTAAACAATCGACTTTATTGGCCGATATGGAGATTTATACCATTGTTGGTTACGGTTTGGTGGTTTTGATTATTTTGATTGCGTGTAATCAGCATTTGAGACAGACTATGACATTGGTTAAAAGTAAGATTTGGATAGGCTGATTTTTTGTTTCAAGTTTCAAGTTTGAAGTTTCAGGTTTTTCCGCATTTTTTGTCATTTCGAGGAACGAGAAATCACACTAGAAACTCGACAAAGATTGGCGATTCTCTTTGTAGATTCCCGAGTGTGATTTCTCGTTCCTCGAAATGACAAACAGTACTTTGTAATCATTGCTTAAAATAAAAACTTTACGACTCTGCGCCTTTGCGAGATTCAAAAAAACTCTTAGCGAATCTCTGCGGAAAACCTCTGTGCAACTTTGCAGAATTGAGTATCTTGCAACTGTTAAAACAACAAAATAAAATTATGAGCCAGCAATGTGTAATTTTTGATATGGACGGCGTGATTTCGCACACCAATCCGCATCATGTAATCGCTTTTGAAAAGTTTTTCGATAAATATAATATTCCGTACACTCAGGAAGAATTTGAAGAACATATGTACGGAAAACACAATAGTTATATCATGACACATTTCTTCAAACGTCCAATTGCGGGAGAAGAACTGATAAAATTGGAAGACGAAAAAGAAGGAATGTTCCGTGAGATCTACAAAGACAAAGTCGAAACGATTCCGCATTATATGGATTTTTTAAACGAATTAAAATCGCGTGGTTTCAAAACCGCTGTTGCCACATCGGCGCCCCGTGCGAACTTGGATTTGATTGCCAATTTCCTGAAACTAGATGAAAAAATGGATTCGATGATGTCTAGCGAAGACGTTACGTTTCATAAACCCAATCCCGAAGTATATCTAAAATCGGCAGAACGAGTTGGAGTTTCTCCTTCTGATTGTGTGGTTTTCGAAGATTCTTTTTCGGGTATTACGGCAGGATTAAATGCTGGAATGAAAGTCGTTGGCGTTTTGAGCACGCATACAAAAGAGCAACTTCCGCCATGCGATTTTTATATTAATGATTATAGTGAAGTGAATGTAGATAAAATCCTTGAGCTTTTAGGTAAAAAGTAATTTGTAAAAAGTAAAAAGTAAACTTTTGCGCCTCTGCGTCTTTGCGAGATTAATTTTAAAGTGTTAAACTTATGAATCTCTCGCAAAGACGCGAAGGCGCAAAGTTTTTTAATACTTCTCCTCCAAAAAAGCAATCCAGCCTTTTTCAAATTCCTCTTGCGTTACGTTCAATGTTTTTTCGATGTTGCCGAAAGATGCAATCAGTTTGGGCAAGATGTCTTTTCCCCATTTTTGGGTCATATATTCGATTATCGTGTAGCCAATATTGTAAATCTGATTGCTTTTATTTAAATCTTCTAAAGTCAGGTTTTTGCTTTTGGCATATTTCACACTTAGCGAATTGACTTCTTCTGCTTCAAACATACTAATCGATTCCCAAAGCCAGCGCGGATATTCGGCTTTAAACTTTTTATCAAATTCCTTTTCAAAAGTAAGTCGGTCTTGGGTAATGATTTTATCTTTTGCCTTGTCGATTAATATGTTGAGTTGAACGCAATGTGTAAATTCGTGTAGAGCTGTTTTTAGGGGATCGTCTGGAAAAATAGAATTAAACCAATTCGTCCATACAAAATGAAATTCGTTTGGGCCACGACTTGTGCCTTTGGTGTTCTCTTTTAAACCCGTAGCTTCATTAAACTTGAATTGCGAACCGTAAACAAAAACCTTTATTGGGTCGTGTTCTGTGTCTCTTAGATTTTCTCTTATTCTAGAATAATTTTCCTCGAGATGTTTGCTGACTTTTTCGGCTTCGCTTTTATAAATTCCGTTATAGGAAACAATAAAATGCTCCGATTTAAGAGTTTTGGTTTCGTGCTGAACGGTAAAACTTCGTATCGTTCTTGCAAAATAAAAAACAGCAATAATTGCTAAAAGAATAACTAATAATCTGTATTTTCTCATGTGTTCTAATTGTTTTTTGAGATTTAAAAACAAGCGAATTTTGAGAATTAGGTTTTTGGTTTTTTAAAAGTAAGAATATTTAAATACTAATGTGTAAAATAATTAAAGAAATTTCTGAATTGTTTTTGTTTTGCCATTCTCGATAGCTATCGGGATATTAAGATTAAAAGGATTTTTGCTTTTTTTTGTCATTCCGAGGAACGAGGAATCACACAAGCAACTCCGCAACAAAAAGCCAATCTGTATCGAGTTTCTCGCGAAGATTTCTCCTCCGTCGAAATGACAAACTAGACTCTAAAAAAAATAAATTATATGAATTGCCTCCTGCTTTAGCTGGAGGTTTTTTTATGTTTGAAAGGGAAAAAGGCTTTAGCCAAAATTTATCTGTTCTTTATCTTCAAAAAAACTTCATTTCTAAACCAATTTTCATCTTCTTGAGTTTCAAAAATTCGTTTTGGAAGGAAGATTGCTTGTCCTTTCGTGTAGTATAAAAGATAGAGGTCATTTAGTTCGAAAACTTTTACAAAATTTTGCATAGGAACTGTACTCTTAGATATTTTTCCCATTCCAGAATTGATTCTATCTGAGAATATTTCATGTTGTCTTTCGTAGAAAATAACCTTATTGTCTTTTGAATTTGCAAAAAGCCAATATTTATAAATCTTAAGAAGAGGATACATAAACCCCACAACTATAATAAAAATGCTAACAGAATCTTTCTTTCCAGTAAAAAGAACGAAAGTAGAAAACACCCACATGAAAGCAAATAACCATCCTCGTCTTTTTAATTCAAGTCTAACAAGGAACATGAAATATTCTTTTTTTGTAAGTTGAAATTTTTTGGTTGTAATCATTGAAGACTGGTGAAATTTGCTTTACTCGGATTATTACTTCAAAGGAAAATCAAACAATTCTTTAGGTTCAATATCTAAAGCATTAGCGATTTTTATGAGAGTTTTTACTGTGGTATTTATTTCAGCTCTTTCGATTCTGCCTATTTGAGTTTTACGAATTTCACAATCATCAGCTAAATCTTGTTGAGACATGCCTTTTTTTTCTCGTAATTGTCTAATGTGAACGCCAAGATTTGCAATAAAAGTTTCTTGTGAAATATCCATATTTCAAAATTCCTAAGATTTATTTTTGCTTAGGTCACATTTATGCGCTCAAAAGTATTATATTTGACAACTTTAAAAAATAAGATAATGACTACAGAAATGCTTTCAAACGAAATTGAAAATAGACTAAAAGCCTTTTTTACTGATGTTATCGATCCAAAAGACATGGCGAAAACAATACGAGAGGTAAATTATGTTCTTTCGTTATGTTCCATGCGCGGATGCGAAACAGTAGAAACTGAATTCAACAATCTCGAAGATAATTTTTATTGGCTCAATAGATTGGCAGAAGCTCTGGATCCTTATTTGGATGTTGATTAATAAAGTAAATGGTGTTTTTACGCACCGATCATTTCGACGAAAGGAGAAACCAAAACAGCAAAACCGACAAAAATTCCAGAGTGATTTCCGCAATTTTTTTCATGTGTACAAACTGTTGGTGATGTTGGGAATCTTCTTTCGTCAAGATGAATTATAATGCAGATTGCCATATAGTTTGTCATTTCGATCCCGAGACTTCGGGAGAGAAATCTTCGCAAGTAGCTCTGTTGCGAATATCCAATCTTTGTGGAGCTTCTCGTGGGGATTTCTCCTTACGTCGAAATGACAAGATTGTGTGAAATTGGTATTTACCAAAAACAAAAAAGCTTCTGAAAAATCTTCAGAAGCTTTTTTTAGTGCGGATAATAGGACTCGAACCTACACGCCTTGCGGCACCAGATCCTAAGTCTGGCACGTCTACCAATTTCGCCATATCCGCGGTAATTGTGGGTGCAAAGATAGGCATACTTTTGAATTATCAAAGCATTTTTTGAAAATTTTTTTTAATTCTCTTTTTCGTACTTTTGGGTTTCTATAAAAATAATTTAAATGGAAAATATTAAGTCCTACGTTCAACAACATAAAGATCGGTTTATCAACGAATTGATCGAATTATTAAAGATTCCGTCGGTTTCTGCCGACACTGCATATTCTCAAGATGTTATTGACACAGCAGAGGCTGTAAAAGAAAGTTTATCTAAAGCAGGTTGCGATTATGTAGAAACTTGCGACACTCCAGGTTACCCAATTATCTACGGAGAGAAAATTATAGATCCAAATCTTCCAACGGTTTTAGTTTACGGACACTACGATGTTCAACCGCCAGATCCATTAGAATTATGGACTTCGCCGCCATTTGAACCCGTTATTAAAAAAACGGATATTCACCCAGAAGGCGCAATCTTCGCGCGTGGCGCTTGTGATGACAAAGGTCAGATGTACATGCATGTAAAAGCGCTTGAGTTAATGGTACAAAGCAATACGTTGCCTTGTAACGTGAAATTCATGATCGAAGGAGAAGAAGAAGTAGGTTCGGCAAGTTTGGCTTGGTTTGTAGAACGCAATCAGGAAAAACTGAAAAACGACGTGATCTTGATTTCAGATACAGGAATGATTTCTAACCAACAGCCGTCTATCACAACAGGTTTAAGAGGTTTGAGTTATGTTGAGGTAGAAGTTACAGGTCCAAACCGAGATTTGCATTCTGGTTTATACGGAGGTGCTGTGGCGAATCCAATTAATATTTTGGCCAAAATGATTGCTTCTCTTCACGACGAAAACAATCATATTACGATTCCAGGATTCTACGATAAAGTTCAGGAATTATCTGCAGAAGAAAGAGCTGAAATGGCAAAAGCGCCTTTTAGTTTAGAAAAATATAAAAATGCTTTGAACATTGCTGATGTTTACGGCGAAAAAGGTTATGTAACCAACGAAAGAAACTCAATCCGTCCGACATTAGACGTAAACGGAATTTGGGGCGGTTACACTGGCGAAGGTGCTAAGACGGTTATTGCGAGTAAAGCTTTTGCTAAAATCTCGATGCGTTTGGTTCCAAACCAAGAGTGGGAAGAAATTACAGAATTGTTTACAAAGCATTTCACAAGCATTGCCCCAGCTGGAGTTACGGTAAAAGTAACGCCTCATCACGGTGGTCAAGGTTATGTAACGCCAATTGACAGTATCGGATATCAGGCAGCAAACAAAGCGTATACAGAAACGTTTGGAGTTCCTGCAATTCCTGTTCGTTCTGGAGGAAGTATTCCGATTGTGGCTTTGTTTGAAAAAGAATTAAAAAGCAAAACGATCCTAATGGGATTTGGTTTGGATTCTGATGCGATTCACTCGCCAAACGAACATTTCGGAATATTTAATTACTTGAAAGGTATTGAAACTATTCCGTTGTTTTATAAATATTTCGTGGAATTGAGTAAATAAAGTTTGCCACGAAGGCACGAAGACGCTAAGTTTCTTTTAAATATAAAATCCGTTCAGCAATGAGCGGATTTTTTTATTTACTCCTTTTTATTGAGGTTAAAGAGAAAAAAAACCTTTGTCCCTTTGTCTCTCGGAACCTTTGTGCCTTAAAAAAAAAAGAATCTTTTTTCTTGCAAGTTTGAAAATTAATTCTACATTTGTAGAGCAACATCTATAAATGTAGAAGCAAACAAGGATATGAAAAACTTTTTTTTGCTATTGTTTTGCGGGTTAGTGCTTTTGAGCTGTAAAAGCAAACCGATTAATCAGAAGATTGATAAGAAAAAAGAAGGCGTTTGGATGGATAATTATACTCAGGATGGCATTAATTATAAATCGTATGAGTATTATAAAAATGATCAGCCAGTAAAAAAGTGGAAATCGTACATTAATGGAAAAATTTACAAAACAGAGAAATATAAAAACGGAATCTGTATTGTGAAAAGTTATTACGAAAACGGAAAACTGGAATCGAAAGGGAAAACAAAATTAGAAACGAATTCGGTTGAAACGCATTGGTTTTATTTTGGAGAATGGAAGTTTTATTCGGACAAAGGAAAATTAAAAGGAATCAAGAATTACGAAAAAGGAGAATTGATTTCGGAACAAAATATTAAATAAACTAACTAACCTCTAAACCATGAAAAAAATTATCACGTTTTCTTTTATTGTGCTGCACTGTATTTTCATGCAAGCGCAAACGTATAAAGAATGGGTTCGTAAAGCAGATTCGTGCTATACGGCAAAAAACTATGAATTGTCTGTTTCGTATTATGAAAAAGCTTTTAAAATGGAACAGAAATCATTTACAGACTTATACAATGCAGGCTGTTCTGCTTCTATGGCAAGGCAACATAAAAAAGCATTTAAATGGCTTAATCTTGCTATTGATAATGGATATGAGAATATTGCACATCTTAAAATTGATAACGATTTAAAGCCTTTGCATACCGAAAAAGAATGGAATAAAACGATTGACAAACTGCAGAAGAAGTTAGATGTTATTGGAGCAAATTACGATAAGGCGCTGGAAAAAGAACTTGCGGAGATTTATACCGAAGATCAGGAAATTCGCGGAGAATTTATGAATGTCTATAGAGCTTCTAAACCTGATAAAAAGAAAATTGACAGCATTGGTAAAATCATGGAAAGAAAAGACAGCATTAATCTCATTAAGGTGATGAAAATACTGGACGAAAGAGGTTGGCTAGGAAAAAATGTGGTTGGAACTCAGGGAAATCAGACTTTATTTCTGGTGATTCAGCATGCCGATTTAAAATATCAGCAAAAGTATTTACCGATGATGAGAGAGGCAGTTAAAAATGGGAATGCCAATCCAGGGAATCTAGCGTATTTGGAAGACAGGGTAGCTTTGAGAGAAGGTAAAAAACAAATTTATGGCAGTCAGAGTTCAATGAATAAAAAGACTAATAAAATTCGTATAGCACCAATGATCGATCCAGATAATGTTGATAAAAGACGGGCAGAAGTCGGACTTGGAACTATGGCCGAATATGCGACCAAATTGAATATTGAGTGGAATTTGGAAGAATATAAAAAGGAATTGGCTGAAACAGAAAAACTTGAAAACACAAAACCATGATACAATTATCAAATGCAGAAGAACAATTAATGGAGCATTTATGGAAGCTTGAAAAGGCTTTTATGAAAGATTTGCTAGAAGCGTATCCGGATCCAAAACCGGCAACAACAACCGTGGCGACGCTTTTAAAACGAATGATTGATAAGAAATTTGTGGCGTATAACGAATTTGGAAATTCGAGAGAATATTATCCTTTGGTGAAAAAAACAGACTATTTTGCAAAACATGTAAAAGGACTCATCAGTAATTTCTTTAATAATTCGGCTTCACAGTTTGCTTCATTCTTTACCACTGAAACCAATTTGTCGGCTTCAGAACTGGAAGATCTTAAAAAAATAATCGATTCAGAAATTCAAAAAAAGAAAAAATGATAACGTATCTTTTAAAATCAGGTTTACTGCTTGCGGTTTTTTATGCAGTGTATAAATTGTTGTTGGAGAACGAAAGAATGTTTCGATTCAATCGTGCTTATCTTCTCGGAAGTTTGATTTTTAGTTTTATTATTCCGCTACAGCTATTTACATTCAAACCTTTATTTGAGAGCGGATTAAACGCAATTCAATTGGAAGGAATAGAGATTAGAACAAGTCGTGCGCCTATAAATGAAAATTACTTGTTAGAATACATGTTCGCTATATTAAAACGGGTTTATGCAATCGTTGCAATAGTGCTGGGACTTCGTTTAATTTTAAATGTGCTTTCATTTTTCAAAAAAATAAACAGAAAAGAAACCCGCTCTGTTGATGGCGTAAAAGTAATTTTGACTGATGAAGCTGTTTTGCCCCATTCTTTTTGGAATGCCGTTTTTGTAAATAAAACAGAATTTGAGATGGGAAAAATTCCATCAGAATTACTAATACATGAGAAAGCGCATTTAGAACAAAAACATACATTGGATATCCTTTTTGTTGCAGTCTTGCAAACGGTGTTTTGGTTTAATCCGTTTCTTTCTCTTTTTAGAAAAGCAATTAAACTTAATCATGAATTTTTGGCCGATGAAGCTGTAAATAAACAATTTGGAGAAGTTAAAAGTTATCAGAACTTATTACTAGAATTTGCTTCAAACAAACAGACTGTTGCTTTGGCAAGTAATCTCAATTATTTGATAACCAAAAAACGTTTGCTTATGATGACTAAAAAGAAGTCGCCAATTGCTATGATCTTAAAAGTGAGTTCTGTAACTGCTGTTTCTGTTTTATTATTAATTGCTTTTAATTCGCAAGCTGTTGCACAAACCAGTTTTAGCGTAAAAAATGCCAATGATAATAGAATTAGCGAAAAGACAAATGTAAAACAGCCACAATTTCCTGGCGGAATAGAAAAGTTCTATATGTTTGTGGGGCAAAATTTTAGAATGCCAGAAGAATTTTCGAAACAGAAATTGGAAGGCAAACTATTTGTCGAGTTCATGGTTGAAAAAGACGGAAGTTTGTCTGAGTTTAAAATTGTAAAAGATTTAGGATATGGAGTAGGAGATGAGGCCGTTCGGGTTTTAAAACTTTCACCAAAATGGATTCCCGCAACAGAAAATGGTCAAGCTGTTAGAATACTATATTCATTGCCTATAACGCTTCAGGCAAGTAAATAAAAAAAATAGCAAAGAAATGGGAATTAATGTAGATTTGTAAAAAATATGCTACAAATGAAAAAAAAATCTTATTTAATATTTAAAGTTGCTTTTTCCTTTTTTTTAGTGCTTTCATGTAATTCAAAAAGTTGGGCGCAAGAAGTAGAACTAATAGATCTTTCTGCTAAATCTGATAATACTGTAAGTGTAGAAACTCAGGCAGAATTTCCTAATGGTTTAACGGATTTTTACGTCTTTTATGCTCAAAATTATAAGATACCTGAGATTGCTTACGAAAAAAAAGTAGATGGAAAGTATTATATACATTTCACAATTGAAAAAGATGGATCTTTATCTAATATAAAAATTGTAAAAGATTTAGGATATGGTTTGGGGGCCGAAGCTATTCGTGTCATGAAACTTTCTCCAAAATGGATTCCAGCAACTAAGGATGGCGAACCTGTAAGTTCTAAATTTATTTTACCAATGGTTATTCAATTAGCTAGACCTTTAGGGCGTTAAATCAAAACAAAAAATCCGCTTCTTGATGGGAGAAGCGGATAAAATTAAAAACTAATTAAAAAAAAATTCTAAAAATAAACATGCAACCCAGACTAAAATAGGTCCGGATTGTATCCAAAATAAGGTACATTTTGTTCGTTAAAAATGACCCCATATTCTTCTAACTCTTTCAAAATCGGCTCATAGACTTCTTTTTTAATAGGAAGCTGAACGCCTGGAGTTGTAATTTTTCCGTTTAAGATTAATAAAGTGGCGATTGCAACCGGAAGTCCGACTGTTTTTGCCATTGCAGTATAAGTTTGGTCTTCGCCGATACAAACCATTTTCGAATCGATTTGTTTTTTTTCTCCATTTAGTTCATAACCAAATTTATGATACATCACAATCATATCTTTGTCATCTGGTTCAAGAGCCCAGCTGTCGGTCAGTATTTTTTCTAAGATTTGAGCTGGAGTGGCATTGGGCAGGTTTACTTTTTTGTCTGGGTTAAATAAATCCAATTCCAAAAGTTTATCCCACATAATATCGTCCTGATCGATTTTTAGAATCAATCGGGTTTTAATTTCGACAGAATCGGTTGGATGATACGGAAGAAAAGAATTGATGAACTGACGATAACTCATATTTTCTGACCCCTCCAAAATATAGCTATCATCAGTCATCCCGAGCTGTACAAACATATTCCAAGCGCGAGAATAACCCACTCTTCTGATTGTACCTCTATATAATGTCAGAATATCATCTAAACCATAAACCGAACGGTATTTAAGAGAATCCCGATTCGAGTAAGCTTCAAATTTTCCGTAACCTTCTACTTCTAGAAATTCAGTTCTTCTAAATAGAGCGCTGTACGGAATATATTTATAAGTTCCTTCCTGAATGAATTTTGCAGCACCGCCTTGTCCTGCTAAAACAACATTTCTTGGGGCCCAAGTAAATTTGTAATTCCATAAATTATTGTCCGATTCAGGAGCTACGAGTCCGCCACAGAAAGATTCAAACAAAAGCATTTTACCGCCTTTCGATCTAATTTCGTCAATAACTTTCATGGCGCTCATGTGGTCGATTCCTGGATCGAGACCAATTTCGTTCATGAAAATCAGATTGTTTTTGACGGCTTCTTCATTTAAAGCTTGCATGCCATCACTTATATAGGAAGCTGTAACAAGATGTTTTTTAAATTCTAAACAATCTTTTGCAATTTCGATATGCAAATGTGCGGGAAGCATAGAAATTACTATTGACGCATTCGCAATAGCTTTTTTTCTTTCGTCGGAATTAAAAATATCTAAGGCAAGCGGGGTGGCATTCGGATGATTCTGAGTCTTTGCTTTTGCGAGATTCAATGAAAGGTCGGCTACGGTTAAATGCAGCTTTTCTTCATTAGATTTAGATAGTAAATATCGAATCAAAGACGATGCAGATCTTCCTGCTCCAATTATTAAAACGTTTCTCATGTCTCAAATATTTAACACAAATATATTTAAATGTTATAAATATAACAATTCAAATTAAATAAAATTGAATTTATTTTTTCTCAAAACTCAAAAAATAATCTGATTTTGTTCTAAATAATCTAGAAACTAAGGCGGTTTTTCAGTTCGTTTGAAGTATTTTTGTGTCAAATTTCAAAAGAGATACATTATGAAAAGAAGAATCGTTCTAACTGGTGCTTTTATTGGTATGTTGGCTATTGTTTTGGGGGCTTTTGGCGCTCATTTATTGAAAAAATATCTTTCAGTTGATCAGTTAAATACTTTTGAAGTTGGTGTTCGTTATCAAATGTATCATGCCTTATTTCTTCTCTTTTTATCTACTCAAAAAGATATAGCTGAAAAGACCTTAAAAACGATCTATAATTTAGTAGTGGCAGGTGTTGTTCTTTTCAGTGGTTCAATTTATGTATTGGCTACAAAAGACTACACTTTGTTTGAATCTAAAATTATCGTATTCGCAACTCCAGTGGGTGGTTTTCTATTAATTATTGCCTGGACGCTATTATTCTTTACGATATTGAAGAGAAAATCATAAAATCCCGAAAAAAAAATTCTGTCTAAGAATTAATCTTTAATTTTGTCACATAAATAACATATAACTTTATTTATGTGACTTTTTTGTATTTTCTGTTATTAAACAAAAATAATATAACAAATTCGCGTATAAGGTTGTAAATAAACAAATTAGAGGCGGTTATTTTTTTCTTTTTGTAATTTTTAAAGTGAAATTTCTCTTTTTTCATATAAATTAAAGTGAAATTTAAGTGTTTTAAAAGAAATAAAAATAAATCTGTAATTTTGCTTTAAACAAAAAATCACACACAACTTAAAAACTTATGGACACTAATACAGTTTTCGCGCAATCGATTTCGTTAAAAGAGTTAGGAATTGAAAATGCAAAAGTTCGTTATCAACTATCTGCAGATGAATTACATGCGATTACTTTGCAGTCAGGACAAGGTGTTGAGAATTCTACAGGAGCGTTAGCAATTAATACAGGCGAATTTACAGGTCGTTCTCCACAAGATCGTTTTATCGTAAAAGATGATATTACTAAAGATCAAGTTTGGTGGGGAAATGTAAATATCCCTTTTGAGCCCCAAGCTTTTGAAAAGCTTTATAATAAGGTAACAGCATTTTTATCAGACAAAGAAGTTTTTGTTCGTGATTCTTATGTTTGTTCTGATCCAAATTATAGATTGAATGTTCGTGTTGTAACAGAAACTGCTTGGTCAAACTTGTTTTGCTACAATATGTTCTTACGTCCAGAAGATTCAGAACTGGCTAATTTTACTCCAGAATGGACCGTAGTTTGCGCACCAAGTTTTATGGCAGATCCTGCTGTAGATGGAACACGCCAGTCTAATTTTGCTATTTTAGATTTTACTAAAAAAATTGCTTTAATTGGAGGAACAGGTTATACAGGAGAAATGAAAAAAGGAATTTTCTCTGCTTTGAACTTTATTCTTCCAGTTTTCAAAAATACACTTCCAATGCACTGCAGTGCCAATGTTGGTGAAGAAGGAGACACTGCTATTTTCTTCGGACTGTCTGGTACTGGTAAAACAACTTTATCTGCAGATCCAGAGCGTAAATTAATTGGAGACGATGAGCATGGCTGGACAAACGAAAACACTGTTTTCAATTTTGAAGGCGGATGTTATGCAAAAGTGATTAATTTAACAGAAGAAAACGAACCAGACATTTTTAGAGCAATCAAAAAAGGAGCGCTTTTAGAAAATGTGGTTTTCAAAGAAGGAACAAACGTAGTTGATTTTGACGATGTTTCTATTACTCAAAATACTCGTGTAAGTTACCCAATTACACATATTGATAATGTGCAGCCAGGTTTGGTTGGACATAATCCTAAAAATATATTTTTCTTAACGGCCGATTCTTTCGGAATTTTGCCTCCAATCTCAAAATTGACTCCAGGTCAGGCAGCTTATCACTTTATTTCTGGATATACGGCAAAAGTTGCTGGAACAGAAGCAGGGGTAACAGAGCCTCAACCTAATTTCTCTGCTTGTTTTGGAGCGCCTTTTATGCCTTTGCACCCAACTCGTTATGCTGAAATGTTAAGCAAAAAAATGAAAGATGCAGGAGTAAAAGTTTGGTTAATCAATACAGGATGGACTGGTGGGCCTTACGGAACAGGAAGCCGTATGAAGCTGAAATATACTCGTGCCATGATTACTGCCGCTTTAAAAGGAGAATTAGACAACGTAGAGTATGTAGATCACAAAGTATTTGGAATTGCAAAACCACAATCTTGTCCGAATGTTCCAGAAGAAATTCTAAATCCTAGAAATACTTGGGAAGACAAAGATTTATACGATAAAAAAGCGTTAGAATTAGCTCAGAAATTCAAAGCTAACTTTGCGAAATTTGAAGAGTTTGCCAATGCTGAAATCTTAGCAGGTGCACCAATTACAGAATAAAAGGAATTATTTAATTCAAAGTAAAAAAGCTGTTCATTTCTGAACAGCTTTTTTGGTTTTTGTGTTTGCCTGATACGGCTTGTTCATCTTTTTTAAACATTGAAACGCAGTTTTCAGTCACAGTTTAAAGGAAAGGACTGAAAAGCTGCAATTTCAAATCAACACTGAATCTTTATTTCTTAGCTTCGTCGATGCGTTTCTGAATCAAATCCCACGTGTAATAATGGAAAGTCATTCCGTTACTCATCGCTACAAAAAGACCATTTTTATATTTTGCGCCTAAGTTTACGCTCGTAACATCTGCACCATCACATTCAATTGTAGAAGTTGGTACTTCAGCCAATAAAGTATGATTGTTCGGATTTCCATTTGCGCCTTCTCTTGGGTAAACCATAAAAGAATTTGCCTGCTGGTTGGATACTAAAATATATCCAGTAGAATCTGTTTTTTTGTAAATCGCAATTCCTTCATGATCGGCTTTAAAATCTTTCTGACCAAAGAAAGCTAATTCTTTATTATCGTTTAAAGCTGGATCTGCTTTGTACTTTCTAATTCCAGCCTGCTCGTCACAATAGTAAACAAACCCTAATTCATTATCTACAGCAATAGCTTCAATTTCTTTTTTGCCGCTGTAAGTTCCGAATTTGCGAACCACTTTTGCAGCAGCAAATTTTCCGTTTCCAGAAAGTTCATATTGCCATAAATAACTTCCTGACGGGCCTGTTTTTCTTCCTACAATAGCGAAAATTTTCTGATCGCTTGGACGTGTGTATAAAGCAACTCCCATTGGATCACGTTGTGTTTCACCTTCAAAAACTTCGATTCCGCCATTATCAATCGGCTCTAAATCTGGAAGACTGAATATTCTTATTTTGTTGCTTTCACGTTCTGTAGTAACAGCAACGTCTACTTTTTTTCCATCAATAATTAATCCGTAAGCGATATCAACATTGTTTGGACGTTTTAACGGAATTGATTTTTTAAGGATTTTTCCATTCAAATCAAAAGCATACAAACCGCCGTCTGTGTCTTTATCGGTTCCAACAATAATACTTTTTGAAGGATCTGCTGGGTTTATCCAAATAGAAGGATCGTCTGTGTCGTGAGGTAAAGCTTCTGTAACAGCTGTTGGTTTTACAGCGTTTGGCTGAACTGGGGCTAATTTATCGTCTTTGCAAGCTGTAAATGAAACAGCTAAAAGTAAAAGAGCAACTAAAGATTTATTTTTCATTATGTTATGTATTTTAATACAATTAGACAGAGCGCTAAACTCTGTCTAATTTAAGAATTTTAAAAAAGTGCAGATTACAAGTCTAATTTCAATCCGAAATTGTAACGTGGCTGGTAATATTCAGCTTGTTTGGTATGCGCAGCAACTCCTTGGTAGTAACGTAACGGTTGGTTGGTTAAGTTATTAGCTTCAGCAAAAAAGCGAAGTTTTGGAGTAATTTTATAAGAAGCATTTGCATCTAAGAAAAACTGCTTGTCATAGTAACTGTCTTTGTAAGACTCAGAACCTAATTCATCTAAATAATCAGATGTAAAGTTGGTTGAGATTCTTGCAGAGAAACGTTTGTTTTCCCAAGATAAAGATCCGTTAAACATATGTGGTGTTGTACCTGGAAGACTGATGTCATTTCTTTCGTTTCCGTCCTCATCGGCAATACCTTTTGCCTTAGATTGCGTGTAAGTATAGTTCAAATAGATTGCAAAACCTTTTAGGAATTTACCTGGCAAGAAATCTAATTGGCGTTGAAATGCAACTTCAAATCCATAAACATCCACATTTTCTCCATTTCTTGATTGTAAAAAAGACCAGTTTTCTCCTGCTGGAACTGGGTTTACTTGATTAGGGAAATCTGCAGCAAATTTAGCATCTGTATATTGATTGTCGCTGTAATTGTAAATGAAATCATTTAATCTTTTGTAGAAAACACCTCCAGAAATTAAACCAACAGATTTGAAATAGTTCTCTGCCATGAAATCATAATTATATGAATAGGTAGCTTTAAGATCTGGATTTCCAGCTGTAATTTCTTTATCAGCAGCGATATTGTTTACATAAGGAGCCAAGGCATAATAGTTTGGTCTAGCCAATGCTGTTGTAGCAGCAGCTCTCAAAACTAAATCTTTTGTGGCGTTGTATTGTAATGAAATACTTGGCAACAAATTAGTGTAAGAGTTGGTGTTGTTGATTTTGCTTTCTAATTCTTCTTCATCTAATACACGGTTTCCAGTATAATCGATATGAGTATTTTCTACGCGGAAACCTAAAACCATAGAAAGTTTATCGTTAAAATCTTGATCCCATCTTACATAAGCAGCAGTAATTCTTTCTTTAGCATTATAGTTTACAGCTAAATATTCTGCTGGATCTGCTTCTTTTTCAAATAGAGAAGCATTGTTCAAATCTAAACTTCCTAAGAAAGAAGCCGAAGCGAAAGTTCCTGGTACATATTTGCTTCCTGGGTTAAATCCGTTTCCATCATAATAAGATGTTGGAACTTGCGATAATAATTCCATGTCGTCATTTAAAGGCGTGTAAGAATAGAACATATTGTTTCTTTCTTTTTCTTTCAAACGAAGTCTAAGACCCGTTCTCAGTCTTCCTTTTTCTCCTGCAATTACAGAGAATGGGAAACGAATGTTTACTTTAGCACCAAATTCGCTTTCGCTTGTTTCGTCTGTGTTTTCCGTAACAGAGTCAAATTTAAATTCGTCAACAGACTCACCAACAGTAGTGATTAAAGGAAATCTGATATCTGATAAATCTTCGAACATTTCTAGACCTTTTTGTCGGTATTCGATATAACGCTCACCTGGACGGTATTCTCTAGCTTTTGCATAGTTTGCAGACCAATCTAAATCTAAGGTAGAATTGATTAAGTGCTCTCCACGAATAGAATAGTTTTGCACTCTTTGATCTTCTAATCTTCGGTTTTTGTTTCTATTGTTGTCTAAACCACCTTTGGTCTGACGTTTTACACGACCTTCAAAGCCAACAATTTCTTCACCATTATAAAGTGGCTCAATATCATCGTAAGTAGTTCTAAAACGGTTTTCTCTATCATCTCTCCAGTTGTAGATGGCATTTGCAAAAATGGTATTGTTGTCATTGAATTTATAATCTAAAGCAACAGACGCACTACGACGGATACGCTGTACATCATACTTTCTAATTTCAGAAGCTTGTAAATAGTCATTTCCAAACTCATCTTTTACCCATTCGTTTTCAATGTTATCAGAACCGTAATCCACATTATTATAAGATCCGCTGAAAACTACCCCTAATTTATCATTAGCAAAACGGTTACCATAAACAAAACCAGCAGTGTAAGAAGCGTGGTCACGAATTGGTAAATAGCCACCTGCAAGGGTTGCAGAAATTCTTTCTCCGTTTGGAGTAGCTCTAGTAATTAAGTTTACAGAACCTCCAATTGCATCAGCATCCATGTCTGATGTTAGCGTTTTGTTTACTTCGATTGTAGAAATCATATCAGACGGAATTAAGTCCATTTGCACGTTTCTGTTATCTCCTTCAGCAGATGGAATACGGTCGCCATTTAAAGTTACAGAGTTCAAAGATGGAGCTAAACCTCTAATAATAATGTTACGCGCTTCACCTTGATCATTCTGCATGGTAATACCTGGAACACGTTTTAAAGCGTCTCCAACGTTAGCATCAGGAAAACGTCCCATTTGATCTGAAGAAATTACGTTTCCGATGTTTTTGTTATTTTTCTGTTGATTCAGCGCTTTTGCCTGACCTTTTAAGATATCTCCAACAATAACTTCTTTCAGTTCATTTTCAGAAGCTTTAAGAGAAAAATCAATTACGTTGTTTTTTCCTTGTTCAACTTTTATTTCTTGAGTTAAAGAAGTATATCCAATATATTTTACTTCAACTTGGTAAGTTCCTTCATTAATATTTAGTAATTCGAAACGACCGTTATAGTCAGAAACGGTGTATTTTTTCTCGCCTACAATTTGAACCATTGCTCCAGGAAGAGGCAGTTTGTCATCGGCATCTAATATCTTTCCAGATATAATAGCTTTCTGAGCAAAACCTGTAAAGGCGAATAAAAAGAATGCTGTTAATAGATAGAATTTTTTCATTGTGTGTGTTTAGTTTAATTTCGGTTGCGAAACTAAGACCCGTGTATTACTAAAGCCTTGAAAAAAAATTAACATAGTGTTATGATTAATCAGTTATTGCTTATAATTATTAATGTTTAACTAACATTGCACTTTCAAACGTTTGATTCACAACTAAAAAGAAATTGATATTTTGACTGTATTTGAAAATTTGGCGTTAAATTTGCCATATCACACGAGCCTGTAAAGGCGAACTGACGAAGTAATCACAATCAAAAATCATCAATCATGTTAAAACAATTTTTTATCCTATGTTCAGGAGCCGACCGTGACCTCTTGAAAGACTGCTCAGAAGGCGAACAAACCAAATATGTTGGTATTGGCGCCACCGTGTTCTTTACGGCAGTTATGGCTTTTCTAGCCAGTGCTTATGCGCTTTTTACAGTTTTCGATTCTATTTATCCCGCTTTAATTTTCGGATTTGTTTGGAGTTTACTAATCTTCAATTTAGACCGGTTTATCGTTTCTACCATTAAAAAAAGAGATCGTTTTCTAGACGAATTCCTTCAGGCAACTCCGCGAATTGCCTTGGCTATTATTATTGCTATTGTAATTTCGAAGCCTTTGGAGATTAAGATTTTCGAAAAAGAAATCAATACTGTTTTGTTGAAAGAGAAAAACGAAATGGAATTGGCCAACAAAAAACAAATCGGAACGTATTTCAAAACAGATTTAGATAAGAATAAAGCCGAGATTGCAGCATTAAAAGCTGATATTGTAAAGAAAGAGAAAGAAGTAAACGATTTGTACTCGGTTTATATTACCGAAGCCGAAGGAACTGCTGGAACTAAAAAATTAGGAAAAGGTCCTGTTTATAAAGAGAAACGCGAAAAACACGATGCGGCTCTAAAAGAATTTGAAACGCTTAAAAAGGCAAACGAAGCTAAAATTGCCGAAAAAGAAAAAGCAGGCGTACAGCTTCAGGCCGATTTAGATAAAAAAGTTTCGCAGACACAACCTATCATTGAAGGCTTCGACGGATTAATGGCGCGCATCAATGCGTTAAATAAACTTCCTTGGCTTCCGTCATTTTTCATTATGCTGTTGTTTTTGGCAATCGAAACCTCTCCGATTATCGCTAAATTATTAGCTCCAAAAGGGGAATTCGATTTCAAACAAGAAGAAGCCGAAACCGCAATGAAAGCGACTTTGGCACAAAATAAATACCAACGCGAATTGTTAGTTAAAACCAGTGCCGAAATGCATGATAAAGTCTACGCTGATATTGCAGAAGATAAAGGTCTATTTGATCTGCAGCGAAAAAATGCAAAAGAGTTATTAGAATTGCAATCGCATAAATTTGTAGAAAAGCAGAAAGCGACTTTATAAGTCGAAAGTCATAAAGTCGAAATGCAAACTTAAAAAGACAAAGCCAGAAATAGATTCTATTTCTGGCTTTTTTATTGAAGACAAAGTCAAAAACTTTAAGACTTTCGACTTTTGACTTTATGACTTACATATAACTTAAAATCTCTTTTTTATAAGCATCATATTCTCCTTGCATGATCAAACCATTATCAAGAAGTTTTTTGTAATTCTGTAGTTTATCAAAAAGTTCTTCTTTAGATAAATCACTTAACCTACGTTCTCCAGCAGGTTGAGTTGGTTGCGTCGGAAGCGGTTCAAAAGTTTCTGTCACAGCTGGGGCTGCAGGCAAAATTTCTGCAAAGCTTGTTACTTCTTCTGTTTCTACCTCTTCGATTTCGTCTTCAACTTCTGCTTCTTCCACAATTTCTTGAACTGGAGCTGCTGTCTGAACAGGATTTTTTAATAAATCTAATTGCTCTTTAGCATAAGTATACATTTTTCTAGCCTGAATTTTCGGAATATAATCTATAGAAAGAATCAGGTCTGTATTAGTGCTAAATGAAAATTCAGAACCTAAAATATTTTCTTTTACAAATGAGCTTGTAATATCATCCCAAGTATAATCTGTAAAATTCATTGAAAGGCCTAAGTTTTTAGGAGTGCAAATAATAATACGTTTATTGGTTAAGATTATACTATCAGGAAAAACAGTAATTGCAGGTTTTTTTTGCACGGCGATGTAACCAACTTCTTCACCTTTCATTAATAAATCAGTAAGTTTCGAAGTTATTTTTTCAATCGCTTTTGGATCTTGTTCTTCGTTCAGAAATTTTTTAAATTGTTCTTTCATTGTTTATTAGTTGCTAAGTTTCAAAGCGGCTAAGCTGCTAAATTTTTTTTCTAACGATGCAAATGTAATGCCTAATTTTCTAATTCGGTTATATCATTTTGAATTTTCTTCGTCAAACTTTTGAAGACCAATTCGTACGAATGGTCTATAAGTTCCTTCACGAATTTATCAGGTAAATTTCCGTTCAAAGCCACGGTATTCCAGTGCACTTTACTCATATGAAATCCAGGTTGTATTTCGTCATACTCTGCTCGAAGTTCCTGTGCGCGGTCTGGGTCGCATTTTAAATTTGCTGATTGTTCATTTTTTTCCCATTGAGAAAGCGAAGACAATGCAAACATTTTTCCGCCCACTTTAAATACCAAAGTATCCTCATCAAAAGGAAAATGCTCGCTGACCCCTTTTTTTGAAAGACAATATTCGTAAAACGTTTCTAAATTCATAACTGTTTATTTACCAATTTCACCTAAATGCGTGTATTTAAAGCCTTTTTCGTATTTAAGGCCATAACCAAAAATGCGATCCATTGCCGAATGTGAAAATAAAATAATTCCCGCTAATTGCACAATTTCAATACTTAAATAAAATCCAATGGCATAAATTATAAGTGCAATTCCTTTATGATGAAAGATATTATATAGAAATGCTCCAGTTTTATTTCCAAAAGCATACCCGACCATGGATAAGTCTGGAGCTAAAATTAAAACTAAAAACCACCACCATTCATAATTTAAACGGTTGAATAGAAATATTCCGAGAATAAATAAAGCGGTTTCTTCTAGTTTTAAGATTGTTTTCATTTGACTATTTTTTCCATCATCTTTTCAGGATGATTTAGTTTTGTAAATCCGAATTTTTCGTATAAAAAGTGAGCGTCAGTTGTAGCCAATCGCCAGATTTTAACTTCCTGCAATTGAGGCTCATTCATCATCGCTTCAATTAAAATGGAAGAATAACCTTTTCCGCGATGTTCTTCATCAATAAAAACATCCATTAAATAAGCGAAAACCACATAATCGGTAATTACGCGAGCAAAGCCAATTTGTTTGTCCTCTAAATAAATTCCAAAACAAACCGAAGCATCAATTGTTCGTTGCACTTCATCAATAGTTCGTCCCGCGGCCCAATAAATGTCTTTTAAAAAATTTTGTATAAACGGAACGTCGAGTTTGGTTTTATCTGTAGAAACGGTTATCACTTTAATTTTAGATTTTGGAGTTTAGATTTTAGATTTTTGCAGCATTAGAAATCTATTCCGAGACTTCGGGACTAAAATCTGCAATTTTATATAATATCGGTTTTGATGGACTAGCGTCATTTTCAAACGAAACGATTTGAAGATTTAGTATATAATTTCCGTCTTCAATTTCGTCTGGAACATAAATCATTTCAGTGATTGTTGCATTTAATCTGGCATCCTGATTTAGATTAAAAGTGTCTTTTACATTCCAAAATGCTTTGTGAGCCAATAATTTGCCTTCGTCATGTTCTTTATCCACACTTGGCAGATCAATCAGTAAATGCTGAATTTCGCTTTCGCGGATGAAAATTGCAGCGTCTTCAGACAAATAAGGCGGATTGGTATTGGAATATTTTCTAGATTTTTTTTCTAGTTGATTTGGAAGCGTTCTAATAATTAGAGCTTCCGTTTTGTCATTTACTAAAGCAGCAACTTGTTCTTTTGTAATCACAAAATCATCTCCAATTTTCTCAGGCTCAATAGTTATTAATTTAGCAAAAAAGAAAAACTGTTTAAGCGATTGATTAATGCTGTAAAAATCATTTGTAATATGCCCCAAGCATTCCGTATGCGTTCCATGCCCATGGGGATTGAAGAAAATATTGTTGAAATTCGTTGATGATTTTCCTTCAGAAACTTTTCCAATCCAATCGCCGAAAACTACAGGTTCTATTGAAGGTTTTTCGATATACCAAGCAATTGGATTTTCGTCTGTATTCGTTAAAGGAATTGAGATATCAATGGGTCTTGATAAGTCGATTTCGAAGTTGTTGATTTTTGCTCGCAAAGTTTATTTTTTTATGCCACGAAGGCTCAAAGGCACAAATTTATTTAAACTTTGTGGCTTAGTGTCTTTGAGGCTATTTTTTTACTCTTCCAAATTTAAATAAAATAAATCTGAAGCAATTCCATCTGTTAGAAATTTTCCTTTTAAAGTTGGTTTTAGAATGTTATTTTCTATTGAGAGTAAATTGTCATTCAGGAATTTTTGGCTTTGTTTTTTCAGGTAACCCAAATATTCAAAACCAAATTCCTTTTCGATTCTATCCAAAGAAACGCCCCAAATCGTTCGTAAACCGGTCATAATATATTCATTATAACGATCTGAAACGGTTAAAATTTCAGTTTCAATTGGAAGTTCATCGTTTTGAATTGATTTTATATAAAGTGAGTTATTGGCAATATTCCAGCCTCTTTTTTCGCCATCATAACTATGTGCCGAAGGGCCAATTCCGATATATTTTTTGCCCAGCCAGTAAGCCGAATTGTTTTTGGAGAAATAATTCTCTTTCCCAAAATTCGATAATTCGTAATGAATAAAACCATTTTTTTGAAGCGTTTCAACCAAAATCATAAAATGATTGGAGGCTACTTCATCCTGAGGTTCAGCAACCTTTCCAGTCTGAATTAATTTGCTCAGAGCCGTTTTTGGTTCGACTGTCAATGCATAACTTGAAATATGAGGAATGCCGAAATCTAAAGCAGTTTGAATATTCTGTTTCCACATTTCGTCGGTCAATCCTGGAATTCCATAAATCAAATCCAACGAAATATTATCAAAGTATTTCGTGGCTTCTTCCAGACATTTTTTGGCTTCCGCCGAATTATGAGCGCGATTCATCATCTTTAAATCCTCTTCATAAAAAGACTGAATTCCAATACTTAATCTATTTATAGGGCTTTTAGATAATTCTAAAATTCGTTCAGCAGACAAATCATCTGGATTAGCTTCCAAAGTAATCTCGGGATTATCAATGACTTTATAATTCTTATAAACTTCTGAAATTAAAAAGTTTATTTCTTCATTAGTTAAAACAGAAGGAGTTCCTCCACCAAAATAAATGGTCTCTACTCCCGAGAATTCGGGATCGTTGTCAAACTCATTTTTGCGCATACCAATTTCTTTAGCCAAAGCCAAAACCATCTCATCTTTCTTCTTCATAGAAGTCGAAAAGTGAAAATCGCAATAATGGCAAGCTTGTTTGCAAAAAGGAATATGAATATAAATACCGCTCATTTATTAATTAGATAATTTGAGAATGTGTCAATTAGATAATTTATTCGTTATCTACAGAATTATCTAATTGGCACATTAACTCATTTTTTAACTCGATCTTCATTTTGTTTCACAAAAGCATCCCATCCAGAATAGCTTTTTCCTGCAACGACTTTGCCTGAATTAAAGTGATGACAAACCGCTGCTGCTAAACCATCTGTTGAATCCAGATTTTTGGGCAATTCTTTCAAACCTAAAAGTTGTTGTAGCATTTTGGCAACCTGTTCTTTGCTGGCATTTCCGTTTCCAGTAATCGCCATTTTTATCTTTTTAGGTTCGTATTCTGTAATAGGAATTCCTCTTGAAAGCCCGGCAGCCATTGCAACTCCTTGCGCACGACCTAATTTCAGCATAGACTGAACGTTTTTGCCAAAGAAAGGTGCTTCAATTGCAATTTCGTCAGGACAATGCGTTTCGATAAGTTCGATGGTTCTTTCAAAAATGATTCTTAGTTTTTGGTAATGATTATCGTATTTGGATAATTGCAATTCGTTTAACTGCAAAAATTCCATTTTTTTATTGATAACTTTTATCAATCCAAAACCCATAATTGTGGTTCCGGGGTCAATACCTAATATGATGCGTTCTTGTGTCAAGAGAGTTTTTGTTTCAAGTTTTTTTGTTTCAAGTTTCAAGTTTTTGAAATGAAACGATTCATTTTCTAATTGTCACATTGCCTAACTTCCAAATTGATTACTTTTGCGGCATGATTTCAATTCCTCACAAAGCTAAGCAATTCCTAGTTCTTCTAATCAAACTTTTGATTGTTGGCGGTGCATTTTATTTTATTTATAATCAGTTGGCTAACAACGATAAATTAGACTGGCAAAAGTTTATTGTTTTGTTCCAGAAAAATCAGTCCGTTCTAGGCATTTCGTTTATATTACTTTTGAGTGTTTTGAATCGCTATTTTGAAATTTTGAAATGGCAGAATTTAGCGAAAGTAATACACGAAATATCGGTTTATGAAGCCACAAAGCAGGTTTTAGCGGCTTTAACGGCAGGAATCTTTACACCGAACGGAGTAGGAGAGTATGCGGGAAAAGCATTGTATTATCCGAAATCGGAAGCAAAAAGAGTTGTTTTTTTAAACTTGATCTGCAACGGAATCCAGATGATCTTAACAATCATTTTTGGGATTTTCGGATTACTGTATTTCAATGCGCAATTCAATGTAATTACAACCAAAACAGTCTTGATTCTTTTCGGCGGATTTGTTCTGATTTTGATTTTATTATTCTCCATTAAAAAGATAAAAGTCAAAGGATATTCGATAGAAAAGCTGATTCATAAAATCAACGAAATTCCGAAATCGGTTCATCAGAAAAATATCTTTTTGGGAATCTGCCGTTATTTGGTTTTTTCGCATCAGTATTATTTTTTGTTTTTAGGTTTTGATGTCGATTTGCCTTATTTAACTTTGATGGCAGCGATAACATCAGTTTACTTTTTAGCCTCTTCGTTGCCAACTTTTCAGTTTTTAGACTTTGCAGTAAAAGGAAGTGTTGCGATTTATTTCTTCGGAATTTTGGGTGTAAATGAATGGATCGTTGTTTTTATAAGTACTTTAATGTGGTTTTTAAACGTAGTCCTTCCAGTGGTTTTAGGAAGCTTTTTTGTGCTGAATTTTAAAACGAAAACTCCAGAATGATTTTCGGATTGTTTGCCATATTAGCCATTTATATCGTTAGCATTTCTTTGCTGATCTATGGTTTTTTCAAGGTGCAACAATATCAGAAAAGTGATTTAAAGCCAAAAATAAGTTTTACAATAATTGTTCCTTTTAGAAATGAAGAAGAAAATCTACCCATACTTTTGGAGAGTTTTTCAAAGCTAAATTATCCAACAGATTTATTTGAAGTTATTTTAGTTGATGATGCTTCAAATGAAAAATTTCAAGTTTCAAATTTCCCATTTCTCATTTCCCAATTAGATAATATTCGGGTTTCGAATTCTCCTAAAAAAGATGCCATTACAACGGCAATGCAGCACGTAAAAACCGATTGGGTTATTACAACCGATGCCGATTGTATTGTTCCTGAAAACTGGTTGTCGACTTTTGATAATTATATTCAGCAGAACAAAGTTTCAATGCTTGCTGGAGCTGTAACATATCAATGTGAAAACTCATTTCTAGATCATTTTCAGCAATTGGATTTAACGAGTCTGCAAGGTGCTACAATTGGAAGTTTTGGTTTAAATAAGGGTTTTATGTGTAACGGAGCTAATTTTGCGTATACAAAAGCATTCTTCGAAAGTTTAAATGGTTTTGAAGGGAATGATAAAATTGCCAGTGGAGACGATGTTTTTTTACTGCAAAAAGCGATTCAAAAGTTTCCTGAAAAAGTGTATTATTTAAAAGCAGAAGAAGCGATCGTGACAACAAAACCAACCGAAAACTGGAAATCTTTATTTTATCAAAGAGTGCGTTGGGCGGCTAAAACAAGTTCGTATAATAGCACTTTCGGAAAGTTTCTTGGATTGATTGTTTTCTTCGGAAATTTGAGTTTTGTAATAGGTTTTTTCTCTTTTCTTTTGGGAATTTGCTCTTATCCAATTTTTGTAATTTTTGCTTTTTCTAAAATTTCAGTTGATTTTATTTTGCTTTCGATCACTAATCGGTTTTTGGAAAAAAAGAAAATTAAAAGTCTTTTGCTAAGTAGTTTATGGTATCCGTTTTTTAGTTCGACTGTTGCTTTCTACAGTTTGTTTGGTTCATACCAATGGAAAGATCGTCAGTTTAAGAAATAGCTTCTTTAGATACAATGGCGCCTAGCCCTGATGGGAGCGGCATCCTTTTGCTTTTTTCTTTAAAAAGCAAAAGATATAGCGGACAGCAGGAATTAGCTCCTTATAAAACTACTTCTCGTCTTTTGCTTTTATAATAACAGGCAAAATAAACTGTGTTTTTACTGGAATTCCGCGTTTTATAGCTGGATTTACTTTCGGGAAATCGATTAAGCGTGCATGCAGAATGCTGTCAATTTTTATGGTATCGTAAACTACAGAATCTTTAGGAAACTGAGGTTCAAACTTCATAGTTGAGTTAGGAAAAACGGTTACTTTGACTTCGATGGTATCCAATTCTGGATATAAAATAGATAAAGTATCAACGTTGAGTTTTTCTTGAATAAGATTCGACATTACTTCAAAAAAGCATTGCTGGCGAAGCTTTTTATCACCAATTTTATCGCAATCCGGCAAAGAAGGATATTCATCAACTTCTTTCCAGTTAATGGATTTCAATTCTTTTTGAAGTAATTCTTTTTCAGACGGAACCTGCTTCTCAAAATATTGACAAGAATTGAAAAGGATACAAATAAAAAAAGGGAAAAACTGCCTCAAAGTTTTAAAATTGGATGATATAACAAAAATACGATTATTTTTTTTGAGAAGCTTTGTATTCTAAATAATCTTCATAGTTTTCCGATAGCCAAATTTGTTTGTTTTTTTCTGCAACTTCCTTTTGATCAGGGTATAATTTGACAAGTCTGTCTGAAAAAGCTGCTATTTGAACCGTATAGGTATAAAATTCAATTTTACTCAGAAGGATATTGGGATCGTTTTTTTTATTAAAAAAATCGAAAAACAGATTATCAAAGTCTCTCATAGAAAAATTTATTGCTTTTTTCTTATTGCTGGTGTAAAGACTGTCCTGTATTACTTTGTCATCTGTAGAAAGTTTCTTAGATTGAGCTATCGTATTTTCGCTGATGGAGAGTACAAAGAATAGAAAAAAAACTATTTTTACAAGAGTTCTCATACTATTAAAATGTTTAAATAATAAGTACAAACTTACAAAAAATATTATGGATTTACTTTTAGTGCTTCTAGGATTTATATGTGTAATCGTGGGCGTTTTTGGAAGTTTTCTTCCTGTTCTTCCTGGATTATCAAGCTCTTGGGTTGGGATATTATTGCTTTACCTGACTAAAGCAGTCGAAAATAATTATTGGGTTTTAGGGATTACTTTTGTTCTAATGGTCATCATTACTATATTAGATTATATTATTCCGTCAAAAGGCACTAAAAAGTTTGGAGGTAGCTCTTACGGAGTCTGGGGAACCAACATTGGGTTGGTTGTCGGAATTTTTGCTCCAATTCCTTTTGGAATTATAATTGGCCCATTTTTAGGGGCTTTAATTGGCGAATTAATGTACGATTCTCAAAATCATAAAAGAGCTATAAAAGCAGCTACTGGATCGCTCTTAGGATTCATCGCTTCAAGTTTTGTTAACTTTCTGTTTGCAGTAATTTATTTGGGTATATTTTTGAGTATGGTGTGGGAATATCGAAACATTTTATTTTAATTCTATAACATTTTCAGCTTTTTAGCGTTGCTTGTAAAAATAAACATCAAACTTTTCTTAACTTTTTTTCTTTTGTGTTTGACAACGAAAGGGTTGTGTTTGCTAGTGTTAAGGCGTTTTTAGTGTTAAGAACTGGTTATTAAGAAGGTAATTTTTTAACTTAATTTTTGGAAATGTTAAAATATTTTATATTTTTATCACGATAAACGATAAAAAGCCTCATTTTATCGATTATTTTAAATAAGTATAAATAATCATTTTTTAAGTTATGAGTATGACCCCAAACCTACAAATTGAACTTAGACGCTTTATTTCTTCTAATGTTGTCTCCAAGTTAAACAAGTTTTATTTTGAGAATGATGCACTTTTAATAAAGGGAATAGATGTCTCGATCGGTACAATTTTAATGGGACTCTACAACAAAGCCGAAGAATCTGATTTTTATTCTGAAATCGTTTCATTAATCCAAGAAGATTCAACTTTTTACCAAGAAATAGACTTTAATGCAGGCAGAATTTTATCAGTCGACGACTGTTACCGCATAGAAGGGAATGCTTTACTGAAAGAATTATTCTCCAACAAAAAAGGCAGAATTTCAGAAATGGTTTCCAACGAAGTTGGCATCAAAAGCGAAACAGCCAGAGAAATACTTAACTTTTCAGCATTACTTGTAATGTCTTATTTAAGATACAATCTTCAATTAATAGAAAGTTTAAAACTCCTTTTAGAAGACCAAAAAAGAGATATTTTAAACAGCATTCCTCCCGGAATTAAAATCATCCTAGGTTTTTCATCTTACGAAACTGTAGAAGATAAAAACCAATCTATCGGAAGATCTATTTTTACCCTTTTCGGACATAATTTCTTTAGTTTTTAAAAATAAAAAATCCCATTTTCTAGAAGAAAACAGGATTCATTTATGACTTAAATTTGAAAAACGTTTACACGTTTTTCAAATTGATAACTTCTTGATCGGTCAAAAAGCGCCAGTTTCCACGAGGAAGATTCTTTTTGGTCAATCCAGCAAACGAAACACGGTCAATGCGCAAAACATTGTATTCGAAAGATTCAAAAATAGCGCGCACAACTTTTACGTTAGCAGTACGGAGTTTAAGACCAACTTCGCTTTTTGGTTCATTATCAATATAGCTTACTTCTTCAACAAAAACGCGGTGTCCTTCAAGAACTAAACCTTTGCTAATTTTTTCTAAATCTTCAAATTTCAAGTTTTTGTCTAAAGAAACTTGATAGATTTTAGACGATTTCTGGTTTGGCAATGTAAACTTACGAATCATATCGGTATCGTTTGTAAACAATAATAAACCAGTTGTATTTTTGTCCATTCTTCCTACAGCAGCAATTTTTGCATTTGTAGCGCCGCGAACAAGTTCTAGAACGTTACGATATTCCTGACCTTCGTCAAAGGCAGTCGTAAAGTTTTTAGGCTTATTTAATAAAATATATTCTTTCTTTTCAGGAGTTAATGTAACACCGTCAAAGTTTACAACATCATTTAGTTTTACCAAATAACCCATTTCAGTAACTACGGTACCGTTAACTTTAACGTTTCCAGACTGAATATAAATGTCGGCATCACGACGAGAACAAACACCAGAATTAGAGATGTATTTATTCAGACGAATTTCATCTGAAGCCTTTTGTCTCTTTGCTGGCTGATTTTGTTTTCTAAGTTTTTCAGCAGCAGCTTCCTGAGCAGCTTTAACTTCAGGTTTTACTTTTTTAGGCCCTTGCGCGCGCTTAGCCATAGGAGGTTTTGGCTTGTTAGAGTTTGGACGTGAGCTGTTTGGTCTCGATCCGCCTCTTTTATTGTTGCCTTCCTTGTTGTTCATAGAATCATTAATTTGTGCAAAGATAGTTTTTTCCTGCTAATAAATCTTAAGTTCAATGTTCTTAGATTAATAGCACTTTATTTTAAGATGTTTAGGAGCAATACAATTGGCTTTTAAATAGATTATTCCGCAAAGAATTTCGCGGAGTTACACAAAAAGACTTTGCTAAATCTTCTTGAAATTTTTTGCGAATCTCTGTGGGAGAAAAAAAACTAATAATTAGAAATCAATTCGCGACCATGCCATAAAACGCTTGGATTAATCAGAACAATGCAACAAACGCCAGATACAATTAAGAATTTAAGAACATTATGAAGTCTTAGATATTGTTCTTTAGAGTCCGATTTCCATAAATAAATCAAAAAGAAAATTAAAAACCCAAAACACACATAAAAATAAATGTCCATATAGCCTACATCATAAATATTAACCAAAACGTAAACAGGTAAAATGGTAGACAAGGTCAAGACCGTGATAATTTGCTTAGAAATTTTTTCTCCGTATAAAACCGGAATCGTTCTATAGTCATTTACTAAATCGCCTTTCAGATTTTCTAAATCTTTTATCATTTCGCGAATCAATAAAAGCAGGAACAAGAAAACCGCATGTGCCGAAATCACTACAAAATGACTCATGTGATTCTCAATTTCTTCAAACGAAATCTTATTATAGAAATAAAGTAAAATGGCAAAAAAAGGCGTTACAGCAAGCAATGCAGACATTAAATTTCCAATAATTGGATACTTTTTAATTTTATGAGAATAAAACCAAATCATAAAAATATAACCTGAAAAAAACAAAAAAGCTCTCCAGGAAACTATAAAAGCCATTAGAACAGCAAGAAAATTCAAACTGAAATAAACGTTCAATTTAGTTTTCTGACTTACCAAACGATCTAGCATCGATTTATTCGGACGATTAATCAAATCCTTCTGGCTGTCGTAAAAATTATTGATAATGTAACCAGAAGCAATTGTAATAGCCGAGGCAAAAACAATTAAAAATAAGTGAAAATCAAGCAAAATATCCAATGCTCTAATTTCTGGAGCGAGTATGAAAATTGCCGATAAATACTGGGCTAAAATTATTATTGGAATATTGTAACCTCGAACTACAGAGAACAGACTAACAATTTTCATTACTAAAAGTTTTTGTTGTCTGCTTAACATAGATGATAGGGTGGGATTTATTTAATTTAGGGAAGTTAAAGTATATTTTTTGATTCTGAAAACTAGAGCTTATTTTTTAACAATTCTTCAGATCCATAACCTAGTTTTCGAATGCAGGCTAAAGCTTGTTTTTGTGTAATATCGATTTCTGTAATATCTTTTTTATCTACAAAAACCACCGAACCGCTCCACGGATTTGGAGCGTCTGGTATAAAAACGGTAAATTTATCACCACTGACTGGTTCTATTAAAAAAGCAAATTGTAAACCAGCATCAGTTGGCACTAAAATTACTTTTAAATCGTCTTTAGATTCTAAACCCAGTATATTTTCATTCATGCTTTTCATAAACGAATAACCGGGAACAAAACTTAAAATGCCATCTTCTAATTTCTGAACTACTTTTTCGGCAGCAGCTGTTCTTGCTAGTAATCCAGCAACGAGACAGATTAGAATTATAATTAATAACCCAACAAGTTCTTGAAGTGCAAGTCCTAAAACGCTTACTTTTGGTAAAGCACTTACTAACGGAAGCGTTGTCTTTTGTACAATACCATATCCTTTTTCCAAAACAATTAATAGTACCACTAAAGGCACTAAAAAAATAATTCCTCCTAAAAAAGTTGCTTTGACAATCTTTAAAATACTTTTCATAGGCAATAATTTTTTAAGATTAAATGTTAGGAAAGGGTATTCAATAAATCACAACAATATTTTAAGAGGTTAAACTTTAAAACTGGTAAACTACTTCTAATTTATAGTCTTTTAAGGATGCTTTGGCTCTTTCTAAATCTTCGGTAAAACCTAGAATATAACCGCCGCCTCCAGAACCGCAAAGTTTTAGGTAATAATCGTTTGTGTCAATTCCGTGTTGCCAGATTGCGTGAAATTGTTCTGGAATCATGGGTTTAAAGTGATTTAAAACAACTTTAGAAAGTTTTTTGGTATTGGTAAACAAAGATTTCATATCGCCATGCAGGAAGTTTTCTACGCAGGCATCTGTATATTTCACAAACTGATTTTTAAGCATAGCACGGAAACCTTTGTCTTTTAAGTTTTCCATAAAAATACTAACCATTGGAGCTGTTTCTCCAACAATTCCTGAGTCTAACAAAAATACAGCACCTTTTCCGTCAAAACTTTGAGTCGGAATTCCAGTTGCTTCAATATTATCTTTAGAATTAATCAGGATTGGAATGCTTAAATAGCTGTTAAGAGGATCCAAACCAGAACTTTTTCCGTGGAAAAAGCTTTCCATTTGAGAAAATATATTTTTTAAGTGCAATAATTTTTCACGAGTCAGATTTTCCAGAACAGTTATTTTGTTGGTAGCATATTTATCGTAAATAGCTGCAACAAGCGCACCGCTACTTCCAACACCATATCCTTGTGGAATACTAGAGTCGAAGTACATTCCAGTTTCAACATCATTTTTTAAAGTTTCTAAATCGAAAGTAACCAATTCAGGCTGTTGCGTATGTAGGACTTCAAGATAAGAAGCGAAACTTCTTAAACTTTTGTTTGATGAAATGGCTTCTTCTGTAGGCTCTTCAGATTTTTTTAAAGCACCGTTGTAAAAGTTATAAGGAATAGAAAGTCCTTTAGAGTCGCGGATAATTCCGTATTCTCCAAAGAGTAATATTTTTGAGTAAAATAGTGGTCCTTTCATAATTGAAAATGAATAATTAACAATTGATAATTATGTGTTTTTAGTAGTTTTTACAATACTTGTCAGTAATCGTAAAATCTCTGTTATTTTTGGTTTAATATTTAAAAAATCTATATCAGATAGATATTTCGTTTCATATAGCAAATCTAACCAATATTCAGTCTCATTTGCCTCTTTTAAAGAAATAGATAATTTATGAATGAAATCTGCTTTACTTTGGGCATGTTCGGCTTCTCTGATATTTGCTCCAATTGATGTGCCTGAACGTAACATTTGCCGTGATAATACGAACTCCCTTTTCTCAGCTAAAACTTTATAAAGGTTAACAACATCAATTGCAAAAGCAAAAGATTTTTCTTTAATAATGTTCTTTCTTTCCATAAAATTAATCAATTATTAATTAACAATTGTTAATTATCAATTAATAAAGCACCTTCTCCAATTTTGTCGCAAATGTATTGACTATTCTGACAAAATACAACTAATTTGTCTTGAATAAATTGTAATACTTTTTCGGTAACGTTTTCGGGATAAAGGACATGCACATTTGCACCAGCATCAAGTGTAAAACATACTGGAATTTGAGTTTCATTTCTAAATTTCCAAATGGCATTTATGATTTGCAGCGTGTTTGGTTTCATCAAAATAAAATACGGCATCGATGTCATCATCATTGCGTGTAAAGTCAAAGCTTCACTTTCTACAACTTTGATAAATTCTTCTAAATTACCGTTTTCAAAAATCTTGATTAACTGATCTAAGTTTTCGTGTGCCTGAGCAAAACGTCTTTCGGCATACGGATGATTGTGCATTAAATCGTGTCCGACTGTGCTTGAAACTTGCTTTTCACCTTTATCAACCAATAGGATAGTGTCTTGATAATTCTTGAAATTCTCATGAATAGAATATGGAAATTCAACACCAAATAAATCTGTGCTTCCTTCAATGTTTGCCTGATTTCCCCAAACCACGACATTTCCCTTAACACTTCGGCATGCACTTCCAGAACCTAAACGAGCCAAAAATGAAGCTTTTTGATAAAAGTAATCATCTTTCATTTCAGGATTTAATAATTTTTCCAAACTCATAAAATTCATCGCTAGCGCTGCCATTCCAGAAGCAGAAGAAGCAATTCCGGAACTATGTGGGAATGTATTCTGTGTATCAATCGTAAAATGATAGTCTTTCAAAAACGGCAGATAAACTTCAATCCTTTCTAAAAACTTCTGAATCTTTGGTTTAAAATCTTCTTTTGGTTTTCCTTCAAAAAGTAAATCAAAAGAAAAATTTCCGTTGTTGTCTTTTTTTGAGAAAGCCAATTTTGTAATTGTTTTGCAATTATTTAAAGTAAAACTTACTGAAGGATTTGCCGGAATCTGATTGTCTTTTTTGCCCCAATATTTAACTAATGCAATATTGCTTGGAGCACTCCATTCAAAGTTTCCGTTTTCGATTGTTGAAGTATATAGATTTGGTATAAAATCGGCTGCTGTTAACATGAATTGTAAAATTTTGGCAAAGATAGTTTTTAAATTTTTTCACCATATAAGTTATTTAAGAAATATAAGTTGGGTTTTCTAAAATGAACTTATATTTCTTATATGATTTAAAAATTTCTTTTGACTATTTTTGAATTCAAAATTTGATGTCATGAATAAATTTGTAAAAATCGCTATAGCTTTAGTAATTTGTTTAACAGTTGGATATTCTGCTAGTTTAGTAACAAGACCAAGTATTGAGACTTGGTATGTAACGTTGGAAAAACCAGTTTTTAATCCGCCGAACTGGATTTTCATGCCGGTCTGGACAATTCTTTACATTTTTATGGCAGTTGCTGCAGCATTAGTTTGGGATAAAATAAAAGAACAAACAGAGGAAGTTAAAAAAGCATTGCTTTTCTTCATCATTCAATTGATTTTAAATGCTATTTGGTCTTATTTATTCTTCGGATTAAAAAACCCGATGTTGGCTTTAATCGAAATCGCACTTTTATGGCTGATGATTTACGAGACATATTTAAAGTTCATCAAAATTAATAAAATTTCAGGCTATTTATTGATTCCATATTTAGCTTGGGTTGGATTTGCTACAGTTTTGAATGCTAGTATTTGGTGGCTGAATAAGTAGTTTTTTGTTTCAAGTTTTTCTTTGTTTCCGGTTTAATCAAGACGTATTACTTTATGAATAGATTCAAGGTTTTTGTTATTGCTTTAGTTTTTATTTCCTTTAAAGCGTTCGCTTGTTTGAATGGTGAAACGAAAATTCTAAAAAATGGAGCTTATGCTTATGAAGATTACGATGGAATTAATCCTCAAGGGCATAATTTTTTCGAAGGAGATTTTCCAAGATTGATAATTGAACTTGACAGCTTATATAAGAAGACCAAAGATTTAGATTATCTATCAGATAAAGGATATCTTTTAATTGTTTTGAGGAAATATGATGAAGCTTTAAAATTATATCTGAACATTGAAAAAAGTAAACCCAATAGATATTCGACAGCATCTAATTTAGGGACACTTTATGAATTAATGGGCGAAAACCAAAAAGCCTATAATTGGATTAAAAAGTCTATTGCTATAAATCCCAAATCCCATAAAGGATCAGAATGGCTTCACTTGAAAATATTAGAAGCAAAAATCAAGAACCTAAAAGATGTTTCTGGTCAGTTTCTAATTAATACAAATTTTGGAACGTCACATGCGCCTAAAACAAAATTGTCTCAAAAAGATATTGATGAATTGGCACAATCAATTTATTTTCAGGTAAATGAAAGGATGTCATTTATAGAACCAAAAGATAAAATCATTTCAATTCTACTTTTTGAACTTGGAAATCTCGCAGAATTATTAGGAAAAAATAGCAGTGCGCTTGAGACTTACAGGACTGCCAGAAAATATGGTTATGAGGGAGATTTAATTGTAGAAAGAATGATTAATAGTTCCCAGAACGAAATTAACTATTATCGTGAAAGAGCTCAAAGTTATGGTTCTCAACTTCGGGCTTTAAGGGAAAGCAAAGGGAACATATATTCAGGTTATATATCTCAAATTGAAATAATTATTGTTATCCTTTCGGGGATAATACTAATTATATTAATTGCTTTTGTTGCACTTTTTATAAAATGGAAGAGGCTGAAAAAGTCTACTACAACTTCTTAAATTCCTCATTTTTAGCATATAGAAAGTCTATCAATTCCAAATCATTTGATTTCTCTAGTAGTATTTTAGATTTTGGATCGCTATTGCAAAAGTTTAAGAAAACATCTTTTTCTTCGGGTTTTAGTTTTAAATTTTTGATGAAAAAATCTGGAGGACAAGAAGCGATGACAAGTTTCTTAAAACGGTCGTCACGTGGCTCAATTTTTTTCTTCGGTTTATCAAAAATGGGATAGCTGAAATCTAATCCATTTTTAATTTTTCCGTCATAAACAGTTACTTTTGAAGTTACTTCGTCAAATTTCTTTCGAATTATAATCTTATTTATTTCTTCCTTATTATTGGCGATTTTTTTAATTTCAGTTTTATTAAAAACAGATCTAGAAACTATAACATTCTCCAATTCTTCAGCTTTTGGAGTCATTTCAATAATGAGATCGCTTTTTTCTAGATCTTTCAAGGTTAGTTTCAATCTTGTAAATAAGTAATTCTTTGAAAAAAACAATAAACTGTCCTGCTCTTTTACTAAAATTGAAAATTCTCCAAGTTCATTTGTTCTACTGCTTGTTTTGGCAGTTTTATTTATGACTTCAACATTAGATAGAATGTTATTTTGGGAAACAACTTTTCCGTAAAGTAATTTTTCGGTTTGCGAAATACTAAGCTGATAAGTAAGAAAAGAAATAGTAGTGAGTAATTTTACTTTCATAAAAGAATTTTAGTTTTTAATTACTATTTTAACTTCTTAAACTCTTCGTTTTTAGTATACAAAAAATCCATAACAGCCAAAACATTTTGATTTTCCAGAAGCGTTTTTGATTTGGGATCTGCTTCGCAAAAATCAATGAAAAGCTCTTTTTCTTCAGGTTTTATTTTTAAACTTTTCAGAAAGAAATCTGGAGGACAAGTAGCAACAACCAGTTTCTTAAAACGGTCGTCGGCAACTTCAATTGTTTTCTTCTTCTTACCTTTTAAAGGGAATGAAACTCGAAGCGCTTCTCTAATTGAATTATCACTAACTCCTGTATTCCAGAATAAATCTTTGGCATTTTTAGTGATTAATACATTTGCAACATCATCAGCACTAATCTTAACTTTATCAAATTTGACCTTATTTATTACAACTTCATTCAATTCTTCAGGTTTCAGAATCATGTTAACGAGGAGATTGTTGTTCTCAATATCTTTGGCGGTGATTTTTAATCTACTAAAGAAATAATCTTTCGAATAGAAAACTAAACTGTCCTGTGCTTTTACCGAAATCGTAAATTCTCCTAAAGTGTTTGTTCTTGTACTTGTTTGCGCCGTTTTATTAATGACTTCAACATCTTTAAGGACTAGGTTTTGAGAAACGACTTTTCCGTGAAGTAACTTTTCGGTTTGAGAAATACTAAGGTGATATGTGAAAAAGGAAATTGTAGTAAGTAATTTTACTCTCATATAGGATTAATTAGTTGAGAGTAAAATTATTAGAATAGTCTTAATGAAAACTTACGGAATATGTAAATTCTTGTTAATAAAATTATCGCATATTTTGAACAAATTTTTCCAGTTCTCCATTATTAAATAAAATAGGTCCGTGACCAAAACACAATATTTTAGGTTGCAATGATGCTAATTTTAGAATGGATTTTCTATTGATTTCTCTATCAGCGGTAAATAAATGGGGAGGTTCGTGCAAACCAACTTTTGTCGTCAATAAGTTCATATTGGTCATCACATCTCCTACAATTAAAACGCCATCCTTTTCTCTGAAAAAAGAGATATGTCCCCTTGAATGTCCAGGAGTTTCAATAATCGTGAATCCGCCAATTTGATCTCCTTCTTTTAAGATTTGAGAAACGGGATGACCTTTTCCTGCCCAAAAGTTTTTCTGAAATTTAGAAATGATATGATTCGGATTTGGGTATTCTGTAATTACATTTCCATTTTCAGCAAATGCTTTTTCAGGTTCACTGCATATAAGGGGAATATTCAAAGTTTCACAGATTACTTTGCTGCTTCCCTGATGATCAGCGTGAGCGTGAGTTAAGACGTGTTTGTTGACAGATTTGTCTTTCAGTGCTTTTATTATTTTATTGGCAGAAGTTCTAATTCCAGCATCAATTAAAACATCTTCAATCAAATAACAATTGATAGCATTTCTTGGAAACAAAGGAATTTGGTAAACGTCTTTGGCAATATTCTTCATCTTTTTCAAATTTTATTTTGACAAAGATTCGAATTCCGTTTTTCAATCCACTTGATAAATGTTAAGAAATATCCTGACGGATTCTGCTCAACGATTCGGGCGTAATTCCTAGAAAAGAAGCAATGTAAATTAAAGGTGTTCGCTGAATTATTTTGGCTGGAGCCGATGCCAAAAAAGTCTGGTATTTTTCTTTTGCGGGAATCATTTGTAGTTTTAAAACACGATCGGCCATGCAGAGGTAATTTTGCTCGGCTAAAATTCTCCCAACACGTTCCCAATTCGGAATTTCGTTATACAGAAACTGCATTTTTTCGAAAGTAATCGAAAGAATTTCACAATCCTCAATACATTGAATGTTTTCAAAAGAAATAGATTGGTTTATAAAACTAGAATACGAAGCAATAAAACCTTCGTCGGAACTTAAATAGGTAGTAATTTCTTTTCCATCTTTTAAGTAATAAACACGTGCTAGACCTTCAATAATAAAAAAGATTTTATTGCTAATTTTTCCCATTGAAGAAAGAAATTCTTTAGCAGGAAATTTTTCATATTCAAAACAAGAAGCAATTGTCTCAATTTCATTTTCAGAAAACGAAGCGATCGATAGTATTTGTTTTTGTAATTCAGCATTCACGATTACAATATTTCAATTAATTCCGAAGCATTATTAATAACCACTTTTGCTCCGCTAGTTTTCAATTCATCTTCGGTTCTGTACCCCCAAGTAACGCCCACAGGAAACATATTAGCATTTACTGCGGTTTTCATATCAATATCAGAATCTCCAACAAATAATATTTCTTCTGGTTTTAAATTCCATTTTTTACTGATTTCAATCGCTTCAAACGGATTCGGTTTCTTAAGCGCTTCTGTACTCAACCCTATCGCTGTATCAAATTGCTTTGGGAATATTTCAGATGCGATTTTCTTCGTCAATTCATCGGCTTTATTGGAGAAAACAGCCATTTTGATGTTTTGCGAAGTCAGTTTTTCAAGCAATTCAACAATGCCTTCGTACGGTTTTGTTTTTAGGGTACAGATTTTAGTGTATTCATCGACCATACATTCAAAACAACTTTCGATTTCATCATCAGAATTGTTTGTGGCAGGTAAAGCTTTACTTACCAGATTTCGTAAACCGCTCCCAATAAAATATTGATAAGTGTCGTAAGTATGTGTAGGATAATTTAAAGCGGTAAGTACTTTATTCATTGCATCTGAGATGTCTTCCAATGAGTTTACTAATGTTCCGTCTAAATCAAAAATAATTCCTTTAAATTTCATTCTATTAAATATTTTGAGCCAAAATAAACCCGCTTGTCCAGGCATTCTGAAAATTAAAACCTCCCGTAATAGCGTCGATATTTACAATTTCGCCAGCAAAATAAAGATTTTGATGAATTTTACTTTCCATGGTTTTGAAGTTGATTTCTTTTAAATCGATTCCGCCGGCAGTAACAAATTCTTCTTTAAAAGTGCTTTTTCCGTTCACTTTAAATTCGGCTTTTGTGAGTTGTGAAGTTAGATTCTGTAATTGATTTTTTGATAAATCTGCCCATTTGGTTTCAACTTCAATTCCTGAAGCCAGAACCAAACTTTCCCATAATCGATTAGGGAAATCAAAAGGAGATTTTTTTGAAACTGCTTTTTTAGCGTGTTCTTGTTTTAGATCTTTTAAGGTTTTTTCGGCATCTTCAAAATCAACATCATTTAACCAGTTGACGAAAATCGTAAACTGATAATTTTTATCGTGTAAGATGCGAGCGCCCCAAGCCGAAAGTTTCAAGATTGCAGGTCCGCTCATTCCCCAATGCGTAATTAACAAAGGACCAGTAGATTCTAGTTTAGTATCTTTTACATGTACGGTAACTTGTGCTGCAACGCCAGGTAATTCTTTAATTCGGGAATCTTTGATATTGAAAGTAAATAGGGAAGGAACGGGACTTACAATTGCATGTCCATGTTCTTGAAGCATTTCCCATATTTTTGGGTTACTTCCTGTTGCCATTACTAATTTTTCTGTTGCGAAATTATCACTTTGTGTATCAATTTTCCAGTGATTTTCTTTTTTGAAAATAGACTGAACGCTTTGCCCTGTCAGCACTTTTATGCCTAATTTTTCAGTTGCTTTTAAAAAACAATCAATTATGGTTTGTGATGAATTAGAAACGGGAAACATTCTCCCATCTTCTTCAATTTTTAATTCTACGCCATGTTTTTCAAACCATTCGATTGTATCGCCCGAACAAAATTGATGGAAAGGTCCACGAAGTTCTTTTTCGCCACGCGGATAAAATTTAACCAATTCGTTGGGTTCAAAACAAGCGTGTGTAACGTTGCATCTTCCGCCCCCGGAAACGCGGACTTTAGAAAGGACTTCTTTTCCTCTTTCTAAAATGGCAATTTTAAGTTTCGGATTTTTCTCTGCAATATTAATAGCCGAAAAAAAACCTGCAGCGCCTCCGCCAACAATTATTATGTCGAAATTTTTAATCATATTTTTTGAGTTGCCACGAATTCACGAATTATTTTTTGACAATCTTTGAGAATAAAAATTCGTGAATTGCTTCGCCTATTCGCTATCGCTCGGGTCGTGGCTATTTAAACTTTATATTTTATCTGGATTATCAGAGATAATTCCGTCTACTTTATAACTTTTTACTTTTTGAATGTCTTCTGTAGAGTTTACTGTCCAAGGTAAAACTAAGAATCCTTTTTCTTGTATACGTTTGGTGTTTTCTGTATTCAATAACTGAAAATCAGGATGAATGGCTTTTGCTTTTATTTTTTCGGCGAAAGCAAGAGCAGTATCGAGATTTTCTTCTGTTAAAACACCAATCGGAATATTCGGATTTAGGTTTGATGTTTCCTCCAGCATATTCCAGTCAAAACTTGAAATTATAAAATGGTTGTAATTCCAGTTTTTTTCTGAAATATATTGTTCAATCAGTTGAACCACTTTACTTGGAGTTCCTAAACCTTTTAATTCGATATTGATCAGGCATTTTTTATCAACCAAATCAAAGACTTCATTTAAAGTTGGAATCTGATATTTTCCATCAATCAAAAACGATTTTAACTCAGAAAGAGAAAAAGTGTTTACTAAACCTTTTCCGTTGGTGGTTCTGTCTATTGTTTCGTCATGGATTACGATGATTTGTTGGTCAGCGCTTAAGTGAACATCAAGTTCAATCCCGTCTGAATTTAATTCTAATGCTTTCTGAAAAGCTTTTAAAGTGTTTTCAGGTTCGTAGGCTTTGGCGCCTCGATGTGCAATCTTTAAAATATTCATTTTATAAAGGTTCAGAGTTGCAAAGGTACAAAGGAGCAAAGGAAAAATAATAGCCACAGATTAAAGGATTAAAATGATTTTCAAAATCTGTGCTAATCCTTTAATCTGTGGCTAAAAAAACTTTTCGAATCTTTGCGAAAATCTTCGTGTTTCTTTGTGGAAAAATCTTTAAATTTTTTCCAGTAAAACAATATCAAAATCATTTTCAATAATGACTTTGCCGTCAATCACTTCAACTTGTTGATTAGAATAAGTGTCTTTTAATTTAGTTCCGTTTGGGAAAACGTCACCAACAGGAAGTTCTTTTTTTCCTTTTGGTAAATCTAATCCCATAACTACTTTATCTGTAAAAGTGCCTTGTGTAAATGTTCTGGAAAAAGTATAAGGATACGGATTAATTAATTTATGAACACCAGCTCCAACGGCAGGATGATTTCTTCTAAACTGACCTAATTTTTGCCAGTGTAAAAGCGTTTTCTGCGTTTCAGGATTATTTTGAATATCCTCCCAATTCATGTTTGAACGTAAAGTTGCATCGCCCTGAGTGCCTTCAATCACTAATGATCTTGCCGATTCGTCTCCATAATAAACCTGCGACATTCCTGGGGAAAGTAATAATTTATTAGCTGTTTCTATGCTTTTTACTCGATTTGCATCAAAAGGCTGGCCGTCGTCATGTGATGACATATAATTAAGAACCGAATATCCTTTTAAGTCATTGTTCAACGCATTTGAATATTTAGAAAATAAACCTTCATAATCGTTTTGCGCAGCATTCCATTTAAACTCAAAATTAATCATGCTATTAAAACCATTTTGGAAATAATTGACTTTTCGATCTCCAAAATCATAATCCTGACCACCGCTGATTCCGTAACCGTAAACTTCGGCGATTGTGTAAAACGGATTCTGATCTAAAACCTGTAAAGGATGATGTTTTTTCCAAGTTTCAAATGCAAATTCACATTCTTTTTTAAAATCGGCCCAAACGTTTTCATCTGTATGTTTTACTGTATCACCTCTGTAACCATCAATTCCGAATTCAAGAATATAATCGGTCAGCCATTTTATAATATAATATTTCGGACTTCTTGGATAGCCTGTTCTTTTGAAAAATTCGTCCAACGAAGCAATTTCTTTTTCGTAACGGCCTTCTTTTTTCCATTTTTCGATTAAAAAAGGTGGCAGTTCCACATTTTGAGTACTTTCAGTTTTTACATCTGGAAGATTTTCCACCAAAGTACACATCGTACTGTTTTCAAAAGATTTATAATCGCAAACAACTCCAGTTCTAACCCAGTCTGAAGGCCAAACGGGATCTTCGGGAGTTACTGGTCCCGTATGATTAATTACGCCGTCTAAAACGATTCTAATCCCTTTTTCATGCGCTTTTTTAACCAAATTGGCTAAATCTTCTTTTGTGCCAAAGTTTGGATCTAAGGCCGTCCAGTCTTTTGCCCAATAACCGTGAAAGCCATAACTAAGTCCAGTTCCTTCGTCAACGCCATCATGAATCTGCTCCACAATCGGCGTAAGCCAAATGGCATTGATTCCTAATTTTTCAAAATATCCTGATTCGATTTTTTTTGTAATTCCGATGATGTCCCCGCCTTCAAATCCGCGTAGTTTTCCTGGAGTTTTGGTTCTATTAAAATTGACATCATTTGAAGTGTCTCCATTGTAAAAACGATCTGTAAGTAAAAAATAAACATTTGCTCCTTCCCAGACAAAAGGTGTTTTCGAAGTATTTTCGTTATTCATTGTAACTGATTTTGAGCCAGAACAACCCATTATTAAGTATACTAAAGATAAAAAAAGGAAAGTGTATTTTTTCATTTATTCTAAATTTAACGAAGATTTATAATAAAAAGATTCCGCCACGAATTCACAAATTTTTATTTCTCAAGCTTGTCAAAAATAATTCGTGAATTTGTTGCGGAATGACTTTGTGTAGACGCACTGCAGTGCGTCTCTACGATAATCTGTAACAGAAAATATTGCGAACCTTTGCGCTTTGTTCTCTGCTAACTTTTGCGGTTAAAGCTTATTCCAATTCTAAAACCAAAGCTGATTTTGGTTCTAAAGTAATTTCAGAACTTAAATCAAATGCTTTTCCTGTAATAACATCTTTTCCTGATTTAAAGTTTTTGATGCTTTCTTTGAAACGATTTGTTTTTACAGTCTGCTCTTTTGCATTGTTATTGAAAACTACCATAACAGTTTTAGCATCAGTATATCTAAAATATACATAAGTGTTATTTTCTGGAATATAATGCTTCATTTTTCCGAAATGAACGGCTTCGTTTGTTTTTCTCCAGTTGAATAATTTTGCACTGAAATCAAAGTAAGCAGCTTGTTCAGCCGTTCTTCCTGCTGCAGTGAAAGCGTTGTTTTTGTCGCCAGCCCATCCGCCTGGGAAATCCTGACGAATATCGGCATCTCCGCCTTTTCCTTTATCACCGCCCATTCCAATTTCTGAACCGTAATAGATTTGCGGAATTCCACGAACGGTTGCCAATAAAGTCATCGCCAGTTTGTATTTTGGTAAATCATATTTGAATTTTTCATTCATACGATCCGTGTCATGATTTTCAGCAAAAACTAAGATATTATTGGTATTTGGATATAAAAAGTCCATTGCAAAATTGTTATAGAATTTAATCAATCCGCTATCCCAGTTTGGTTCATCTTCACTGAAGGCAGAAGTAATCTGACTTTGAAGGGTAAAATCCATTACACTTGGCAGATTTGAATTGTAGTTTTCAATCGCACCAATTTTGCTGTCTTTCTGCCAAAAAGCTAAATTCGCCTGATTGTGCATCCAGATTTCTCCAACAATGTTAAAATTAGGATATTCATTTGTGATTGATTTTGCCCATTCTGCCATTGCCGTTTTATCCGAATAGTTATAAGTATCTACTCTGAAACCGTCAAGATTAGCAAATTCTATCCACCAGATTGCGTTTTGAGTTAAGTATTTTGCAACCAAAGGATTTCTAAGATTTAAGTCTGGCATAGAAGGTACAAACCAGCCATCGACACAAACTTCCTGATCTATTTTTGAAGCGTGAATATCTGTAATCACTTCGCGTCTGTGGTGTGTTTGTGTGAACGTTTCAAATTGATTGAACCAAGTTTTGGTTGGAATATCTTTCATCATCCAGTGCGTAATTCCCCAGTGATTTGTAACATAATCCATAACCAGCTTCATGTTCTTTTTGTGCATTTCTGCTGATAAGCGAGCGTAATCATCATTTGTTCCGTAACGTGGGTCAATTTTGTATACATCAGATTGACCGTACGTATGATACGAATGCTGTTTGTCATTGTCTTCGCATAAAGGCGTACTCCAAATTGTAGTAGCTCCTAAAGACGAAATGTAATCTAAGTTTTTAATGATTCCTTCGATATCACCACCGTGACGACCGCTTGGATCTTGACGGTTTCCTTTTTCAGTTAAAGAAGCATCGCTGTCATTTTTAGGGTTTCCGTTAGCAAAACGATCTGGCATGATTAAGTAGATTAAATCAGAGGCGTCGTAACTTTTTCTGTCGGCAGAATTCGCTCTTCTTTCTTTAAGAGCATATTTTTGTTTGAAGGCAACTTTATTATTGTTTTTGAATGAGAAAACCAATTCAGAAGCTTTTACGTCTTTTGTATCAATTGTTACGAAAAGGTAATTTGGATTTTCTGTTTTTTCTACATTTTTAATCGCAACATTATTTGAAACCGAAGCTTCATATTGTGCAATATTTTTTCCGTAAAACATAATTTGCAGTTCCGAATTTTTCATTCCTGCGTACCAGAAAGGCGGTTCTACTTTTTGGATTTGCGCTTTCGCGGAAGCGGAAAACAACAAAACCAATAGTATTAATCTAAAGATATGATGGTTTATTTTTAGGCTGTTCATAGTGAGTAGAATTTAAACCATATAAGAAATGTAAGAACATTTAAGGCAAAAACTGGGGAGGTTTCTATTTAAATGGACTTACATTTCTTATATGGTTAATTAAATTATTTGTTTTCAATAATACTTATCGCATATCCTCCTCCAGGAGCAGAAAGCTGCGATAATTTTGATTTGTTTGTTACAGCAATTTTCTTGATCGTATAAGCCTGCGGATTTGTTTTGTAATGCGCATCTTTTGCATCAGCATAAATTGTTGCTGTGTATTTTTTACCTTTTTCAAGGAAACTGAAATCGATGTTTGAAGTACGAGGGGTTTCTCCATTTACGTTTCCAACGAACCAATTGTTTGTTCCTTTTGCTTTACGGGCAACTGTGATAAAATCTCCAGGTTCAGCCTCGATATATTTACTTTCAGACCAGTCTACAGCCACATCTTTAATGAATTGAAATGCATCCGGGAAACGGTTGTAGTTCTCTGGAGTATCAGCTGCCATTTGTAATGGACTGTACATGGTAACATATAATGCCAATTGGTTGGCAATGGTACTATTTACATGAGATGTGTTTTCAGGATTCATTTTGCTGATATCCATTTCAAAGATTCCAGGCGTGTAATCCATTGGACCTCCAATTAAACGTGTAAATGGTAAAACCGTAACATGATTTGGTTTAGAACCTCCAAAAGCTTGATATTCTGTTCCTCTTGCAGCTTCGTTTCCAATTAAGTTAGGGTAGGTTCTTGCAATTCCAGTTGGGCGAACTGCTTCGTGAGCGTTCACCATAATTTTATAATCAGCTGCTTTTTCGATTGCATATTGATAATGGTTTACAATCCATTGGCTGTAGTGGTTTTCACCACGAGGTAAAATATCTCCAACATAACCGCTTTTTACAGCATCGTATCCGTTATCGTTCATGAATTTGTAAGCCGCATCCATATGGCGCTCGTAGTTACGAACAGATCCAGAAGTTTCGTGGTGCATGATAATTTTTACACCTTTAGATTTTGCGTATTCGTGTAAACCTTTTACATCAAAATCTGGGTAAGGAGTCAAGAAATCAAAAACATAATCTTTAGAATGTCCAAACCAGTCTTCCCAGCCTTCGTTCCAACCTTCAACCAAAACAGCATCGAAACCATTTGCAGCAGCAAAATCTATGTATTTTTTTACGTTAGCGTTGTTTGCTCCGTGTGTTCCGTTTGGTTTTGCTTTCGCGAAATCAGAAACGCCTAATTGAACAGTTGGGAAGTCATTTGTGTATGACCAAGAGCTTTTTCCTGTAATCATTTCCCACCAAACCCCGATGTATTTTACGGGTTTAATCCAAGAAGTATTCTCAATTTTTGATGGATCGTTTAAGTTGTAAGTCATTTTTGAAGCTAAGATTTCTCTAGCGTCATCGCTTACGATAATCGTTCTCCATGGTGAATGATTTGGCGCTTGCATATGACCTTTATCGCCTTTTGCATCTGGAGTTAACCAAGATTCGAAAACTAGGTTTTTATCGTCTAGATTCAAGTGCATACAAGAATAGTCAATCAAAGCCGCTTCGTGTAAGTTGATGTAAATTCCATCATTAGTTTTTAACATCAAAGAAGTCTGAACTCCTGTTGGTGAAAACGATTTTTGAGAAACGTTTGCTGTATATGCTTTTTGAGATAAACCTCTAATTTCAGATAATTTAGATTTTGTATAATCATATTCCTGAGTATCGTAATCTCCTGGAATCCAGAAAGCCGTATGATCTCCAGTCATTGCAAATTGAGATCTTTCTTCTTTAATTACAAAATAAGTTAGATTCTTTTGCGCTGGGAATTCATATCTAAATCCTAAACCGTCATCGAATAAACGGAAACGAATTACGATTTGTCTGTCTGTTCCTTTTTGATTTAAAGTAACAGCCAATTCGTTATAATGATTTCTGATGTGATCTACTTCTCCCCAAACTGGTTTCCAAGTCTCATCAAAAGTTGCAGTTTTAGTATCAACTACAGTAAAATCGTTTAATAAAGATTTTTTATCATCTTTAAGTTCAAGACCCAATTTACTGGTTTTTACAACTTCTTTGTTTTTGTATTTTAAATTGTACGTTGGAGTTCCGTCGTTTTGAAGAGAAAATTCCATTACGAACTTGCCTTCGGGTGATTTTAATTGCTGCGCTGTTGCAACGGTGCTAAACGCAAACAAAATTAAACTTGCGAAAAATAAGTTTTTCATGTTTTTTGATTTTTAGAGTATTGTAATTTAATTTATTTGTACAAATTTACTTGCAATTACAGGATTTCCATTAACTACAATTGTTAAATCTTGATCGCCATCTACAGTAAATGTTGTTTCGTTATGATTTACAGCTACTTTTAAAATTTGATTTCTGAAATTAATTTTAAAAGAGTAACCTTTCCATTCTTTTGGGATTTTTGGAGAGAAATGCAATTGGTCATTTTTCACACGCATTCCGCCAAAACCTTCTACAATGCTCATCCAAGTTCCTGCCATCGACGTGATGTGACAGCCTTCTTCGACTTCTTTATTATAATCATCCAAATCCAAACGAGAAGTTCTTAAATAAAACGTATATGCCATATCCATTTTATCTAAAGCTGCAGCCTGAATCGAGTGAACACAAGGGGAAAGCGAACTTTCGTGAACCGTAAATGATTCGTAGAATTCGAAGTTGCGTTTTAATTCTTCTTTAGAGAAATGATCTTCGAAGAAATAGAAACCTTGTAAAACATCGGCTTGTTTAATATATGGTGAACGCAACACACGATCCCAAGACCATTTTTGGTTAATAGGACGCTGTGATTTATCTAAATCTTTTACAGGAACTAAATCTTTGTCTAAGAAACCGTCTTGCTGTAAATAAATTCCAAGTTCTTCTGAAATTGGGAAATACATGTCATCGGCCACTTTTTTCCATTCCTGAATTTCATTCGCCGAAAGGCTTACTTTTTCTAAAATGCGTTTGTGATCTGCAGGATATTCTGAAGCTACTTTTTCAATTTGTTCAGTAGCAAAATCAATACACCATTTTGCAATATAATTGGTGTAGAAATTATTGTTGATGTTGTTTTCGTATTCGTTTGGTCCTGTAACACCAAGAATTACGTACTGGTTTTTATCTTTAGAAAAAGAAGCTCTCTGGTGCCAGAAACGTGCAATCCCGATTAAAACTTCTAATCCTTTTTCTGGAATATAAGAGTAATCTCCAGTATAACGGTTATAGTTGTAAATCGCAAAAGCAATCGCCCCATTTCTATGGATTTCCTCGTGTGTGATTTCCCATTCGTTGTGGCATTCTTCACCGTTCATGGTAACCATTGGATACAAAGCAGCACCGTTTTTGAAACCTAGATTATCCTTAGCGTTTTCTATTGCTTTGTCTAATTGATTGTAACGATATGTCAATAAGTTTCGAGCAACCTGCTGATCTTTTGTCGCCATGTAAAACGGAATACAATAAGCTTCAGTATCCCAATAAGTAGATCCTCCGTATTTTTCTCCCGTAAAACCTTTTGGTCCAATATTTAAACGAGAATCTTTTCCTGAATAAGTTTGGTTTAATTGGAAGATGTTGAAACGAATTCCTTGTTGTGCCTTAACATCACCTTCAATCGTAATATCTGACATTTCCCAGATTTTTGCCCAAGCCTCAATTTGATTTTGAAGCAAAGTATCGTATCCTAAAGAAACGGCAGATTTAATTACTTTTTCGGCTCCAGCCAAAGTATTTTCATGATTTAAAGAAACGGTATAACCTCCAATTTTTTGAATGGTTGAGGTTTGTCCTTTTGCAATAATGGTTCCGTAAGTGTACTGAACTTTATCTGTAGTTGAATCGATTGTTGATGGCGAAACATTAATATTTTCTCCATTTGCCAAAATCGTATTGTGCATAAAAGTAGTAACCTTAAAATGCGTTTTGAAAGTCTGAGCCGTTACAAAAGCTTCGTTTGTGCCTTTTTTAACTTCAAGAGGTTCCCAGAATTTTTCTTCCCAGTTGGCATCCTCATTGGTTACACCAGCATCAATATAAGGTTTGTAAACGATTTTTGCATCTTTGTTTAAAGGTGTGATATCGTATTTGATAATTCCGGCTTCGTCTAAATCTAATGAAAGAAAACGACGAACATTTACGGCAATTTCAGTTCCGTTTTTTAGAACAGCTTCAAAAGAACGATTGTACCATCCTTCTTTCATATTCAATTCTCTGCGGAAATTTCTAACTTCGGTACAAGTGTTTAAATCAAGATTTTCTTCGTTGATTTCAATGTCAATTCCAATCCAGTTTGGAGCATTTAATACCTTGGCAAAATATTTCGGATAACCGTTTTTCCACCAGCCCACTTTTGTTTTGTCTGGATAATAAATTCCTGCAATGTAACTTCCTTGAAAAGTTTCTGCTGAATAGGTTTCTTCAAAATTGGCGCGTTGTCCCATTGCGCCGTTTCCGATACTGAAAAGACTCTCAGACGATTTTACTCTTTCGGCATCAAATCCTTCTTCAATGATAGACCAATTGTCTGGTTTTATATAATCTTGATTCATTTTCTAAATTAGATAATGTGGCAATTTGATAATTACATAATTGCCTGGGTTTTTTAATAACTTTTTACACTCATTTGAGTAATCGCAGCACTAGAATATTTTGTCAGCGAGATAAATTATCTCATTGAGACATTTTCTAATTATCCAATTAACTCTTCAATAAAGCTTGTTTCGATTTGGGTAAAATCTTTAAAAATATAGTCAGCTTCATGTAAAATTGTTTCCTCACCAATTCCCACACTTACCATTTCTGCAATATTTGCTGCCTGAATTCCGGCAACAGAATCTTCAAATACAATTGAGTTTTTTGGATCAATATTTAGTAATTGAGCCGCTTTTAAGAATACTTCAGGGTCTGGTTTTGCATTGCTGACATCATTTCCGTCAACAATAACATCGAAGTACGATAGAACGCCTGTTTTTTCTAAAATAGGTCTTGCATTTTTGCTGGCAGAACCCAGTGCAATTCCTTGATTTTTATCTTTTAATAGTTTTAGAATTTTTAAAACTCCTGGAAGAACCTCACTTTCATCCATGTCAACTAAATAAGATAAATAATCTTCATTTTTTTGAATCAGCCATTTGTCTTTGTCTTCTTGAGAAGCCTGAACATTTCCTAATCCAAGTATAATATCCAATGAACGAACTCGGCTTACGCCTTTTAACAGTTCGTTGTCTTCATGTGTAAAATTTATGTTTAACGATTTGGCAATTTTCTGCCAAGCTAAAAAGTGGTATTTAGCAGTATCAACTATTACACCGTCAAGGTCGAATATGAATGCTTTTCTATTCATTTTTAGAGGGGAATTATTCTTAATTATGATTTTTGAGTAATGTCGTCTACATCTTTTACTTTAGAAACTAAAGCTGCAGCAATTAGAAAACTAACTCCGCTTGTGACTAGGGCATAAATGGCATCTCCGTTGTAAAGATATTTTACAATTGGACCTCCAATTAATGCATTTACAATTTGTGGAATAACAACAAAGAAGTTAAAGATTCCCATGTAAACACCCATTTTTTTAGGTGTAATAGATCCTGCAAGAATCGCATAAGGCATAGCAAGAATACTTGCCCAAGCAACTCCAATTAAAACCATTGGCAATACTACCCAGTCTTCGTTTGGCATGAAATAAATAGAGATTAAACCTATTCCTCCAATTATTAGCGAAAGTGAGTGTGTTGCTTTTCGGCCAATTTTTTTAGCGATGTACGGAAGGAAAAACAATGCAACAATAGCAGAAACTAAGTTGTAAACACCAAATAGAATTCCGACCCAGTCTCCAGCATCTTGATATTGCTGGCTAGAAGTGTCTTCTAATGGCAGACCGTAAATATGGTGCGCAATTGCTGGAGTTGTAAAAACCCACATTCCAAATAGTCCAAACCACGAAAAGAATTGTACCCAGCTAAGCTGACGCATGGTAGTTGGCATTTTTGCAAAATCGGTAAAGATGTCTGTGATTTTTGATTTTTCCTCAGAATCAGAAATCGCATCATTTTGCGGATCTTCAAATTTTGCCAATTCTTCTGGCGAATATTCTTTGGTTGTAAATAAAGTTACTAAGATCGAACCGATTAAAACTGCCGCACCAATAATGAATGACAAGGTTAGGTTTAACGGTACGCTTCCCGGAACTGTGCTGTTTGGCACACCAAAATATTTGGTTAAAATGTATGGCAATGCAGAACCAATTACGGCACCAAAACCAATTAAAGAAGTTTGAATACTAAATCCTGCAGTACGCTGATCTGTTCTTAAATTGTCTCCAACAAGCGCTCTGAAAGGTTCCATTGCAATGTTGAAAGAAGCATCCATTATCATTAACATTCCGGCTCCAACCCATAAAGCGGGTAATACAGAAATGAAAATGTTAGCTTGCGGCATTAAAATTAATCCCACAGAAGCTAAAACGGCTCCTACTAAAAAGAAAGGTTTTCGTCTGCCGAATTTCCCCCAAGTTTTGTCGCTGTAATGACCTATAATTGGCTGTACTATTAATCCCATAAGAGGAGCAATAATCCAGAACCAAGAAAGTTCATGTACGTCGGCACCAAAGATTTGAAGAATTCTGCTGGCATTTGCATTTTGAAGTGCAAACCCCATTTGGATTCCTAAGAAACCGAAACTCATGTTCCAGATTTCCCAGAAACTTAATTTACGCTTTTCCATTATCGTAATTTGTAAAAAATTATACGATAAGCGCTTTGCTTATCAAAACTTACTGTTTTTTCGAAGTAAAAGTAAAAGCCTTGACGGGCGTAAAAGTATTAATTATTTTTTTATTTATGCTAATAAAAAAGCCATAAATATTTTTTATGGCTTTAGAAAGTATTGATTTTAAGAATTTTAGTCAGTAGATTCTCGTTCTATTAAGTGAGTTTCAATAACCTCTGTAGTGTAATTTTCGGTATGTTCTTCATCATCATCTTCTTCTGCTTCTAGTCTCTCAATAAGCATTTTGGCTGCTTTGTTGCCCATTTTTTCTCCACTCTGACTTACTGTCGTGATAGTTGGAGTAGAGTATTTTGAAATAATTCCATCAGTAAATGCAATAACAGCTAAATCTTCGGGAACTTTTAATCCCATTTTGTTAGCTGTTTTAATAATTGTCACGGCAAAAAGCTCATTTACAGCAAAAACTGCGTCGAAAGCTCTGTCATGTAAAAGCTGACTAATTGTAATTTCGCAAGTATCTACATCTTCAATTTTTATAATTAAATCTTCATTAAATGGTAATCCGTTGTCTAATAATGCTTTTTCATAACCGTCGGTTCTCAGTTTACCAACACTCACATAATCAACTGTGGTTACCAAAGCGATTTTTTTACGTCCATTGTCAATTAAGCTCTGAACAGCTTCATAAGCTGCAGCCTTATCATCAATAATAACTTTATCGCAAAGAATGTCATTGGTTACGCGGTCGAACATAACAACAGGCATACCTTGGTTGATCACTTCGGTAATATGATGAAAGTCGCCTTTAAATTGTGTTTCTTTCGAAAGAGACATGATAAAACCATCGATACTTCCGTTGGCTAACATCTCCATATTTAGAACTTCTTTGTCAAAAGAATCGTCTGACACACAGATTACTACGCTATATCCGTATTCGTTTGCGACTTGCTCGACTCCGTTAATGACAGTAGAGAAAAAATAGTGTACAATTTCTGGAATAATAATCCCGATACTCTTGGTTTTTCGGTTTTTTAAACTAAGGGCAATATTGTTGGGTTTATAGTTGTAAAACTTCGCAAAAGCCTGGACTTTTAGTCGTGTTTCTTCGCCGATTTCTAGACTGTTTCTAAGTGATTTTGAGACAGTTGAAATGGATACATCAAGTTCCTTTGCAATCTGTTTTAAGGTTATTTTGCGTTTCATGGCGTAAAGTGAAAAAAATCTAATTAATAATAAAGGTATCTGAAAATTTTATAATTGACAATTTTTGACTGAAAAGATTACAAAATATAGAAAGTTTTCAACACTACCACGTTTTCGTAACTCAATAAAAGTTGTCTGTGGTTGAGCATGTTAATAAATTCATAATTTTGGAATTCGAAGTAAAATTAAAAACTTAACTAACAGTCAAAAACTCAAAACTAATTTAAACAAAAAGTATGAAAACAATTTACAAAAAGTTGTTATTTTTATTCCTTTTGCTTCCGTTTACAGTACTAGCTCAGAGTACTTTAAGTGGGGTAGTAACTGATCATGCCACAGGTCAGCCTATACCAGGAGTAAATGTAAATGTACAAGGTTCCGCAGTGGGTACCTCTACAGATTTTGATGGTAAATTCCAATTGCCAAATTTAAAAAATGGAGACAAGATTTTAGTTTCATTTATTGGATACAAAACAACGACTATTGTCTTTAATGGTCAAAAAAACTTGCCAGTATCTTTAGAAGAAGATACAAATCAATTGCAGGAAGTTGTGGTACAAGTTGGTTACGGAACTGTTAAGAAAAAAGACGCAACAGGATCTGTTTCTCAAATTTCTGCCAAAGAATTTAATAAAGGTATCAACGTTACTCCAGAATCTTTAATTGGTGGACGTATTGCTGGTGTAAATGTTGTTGGAGGAGGTGCTCCAGGAGCAAAAGCAGATATTAGAATTCGTGGAGGATCTTCATTAAGTGCTTCAAACGACCCATTGATTATTTTAGATGGACTTCCTTTAAGTAACGCTGTTCCAAGTGGTGCTACAAGTATATTGTCTACAATTGATCCAAATGATATTGAGTCATTTACAGTTCTTAAAGATGCTTCTGCAGCTGCTATTTACGGTTCACGTGCAGCAAATGGTGTAATCGTAATTACGACTAAAAAAGGAACTAAAGGTGGTGTAAAAGTTAATTTCAGCTCTCAAGTTGGTATCAATACAGTTGCTAATACAGTTGATGTTTTAAGTGCAGATCAATTCCGTAATTTTGTAAATACAAAAGGAAGCGATGCTCAAAAAGCATTAATGGGTACTGCAAATACAAACTGGCAAGACGAAATTTTCCATACTGCTTTAACAACAAATAATAATATCTCTGTAAGTGGTGCTTTATTCAATAAATTACCAGTACGTTTATCTGTTGGTAATGTTGATAATCCAGGAATCTTAAGAAATACTTCTTTTGAAAGAACAACGACATCGATATCGTTAAATCCAGTATTGTTTGATAATCACTTAAAAATTGATATTAGCGGAAACTTATCTTTCAGCAAAAATCAGTTTCAAGATGAAGATGCTGTTATTGGTTCTGCAATTAGTTTTGATCCAACACAATCTCCTTACCAAGCGGGTTCTCGTTACGGAGGATATTTTGAATGGTTGGAACCAAACGGAAACTTAGCATTATTACCTGCTAAAAACCCAGTTGCAAGATTAAATCAAGAAGACAAAAGATCTAAATCTACTAGAAAATGGGGTAACATCAGCTTAGACTATAAATTCCATTTCTTCGAAGATTTAAGAGTTGTTGCTGAGGCTGGTATTGATAGATTCGATAGTAGCGGATACAACAGACAAAGTACAGAAAGTGCTTTAGGATATCAGCCAAACCCTTTCAGTACTGGAAATTGGGTGAATTTAGGTAATTATGACACTTATACAGACGATCTTCAAAATAAAAACTTAAATGCTTATTTTGTTTATAGCAAAAATTTTGGAAAACTTAAATTGGATGCTACAGCTGGTTACAACTATCAGTTGTTCCAAAAAGAAAAATACCAATCTGGAGCTTTAACACAGCCTGCAGCAACTAGAAATGAGGATGTAATTACAGATCCAGATATCAATTTACAATCTTTCTTTGGTCGTGTAAACTTAGGATGGGAAAGTAAATACCTATTGACTTTAAACTATAGAAGAGATGGAACGTCGCGTTTTTCTAAAGAAAACAGATGGGGTAACTTCATGGGAGGTGCTTTTGCATGGAATCTTGCTGAAGAGTCTTTCTTAAAAGATAACGAAACACTTTCTAGTTTAAAACTTAGAGTAGGTTATGGTACTACTGGTCAGCAAGATATTTCTGCTCAGTACGATTACTTAAGAAGAGTTACTCTTGGTACTGTTAATACTCAATATGTATTTAATGGTGTGGTTTACAGAACAGCTAGACCAGAAGGATACAACCCAAATATTAAATGGGAAGAGTTAGCAGAGATGAATATTGGGGTTGATTTTGGATTCTTACATGATAGAATTACAGGTACAATTAACTACTTTGATAAAAAATCATCTGATTTATTAGCTGATGTATTGGTTCCAGATGGTGCTAACTTGAGAAACCAAGGGTTTAATAATATTGGTGATTTAAGAACTAAAGGGGTTGAATTTAGTCTTCAATCTGATATCATCAAAAAAGATAATTTAACATGGAATGTTGCTGTTAATGCTACTTATTTAGACCAAAAAATTGAAAACTTAGGTCAGACTGTTGAAGGTTTTCAAGGTTATGAGGTAGGAGATAACATTAAAGGTGGAAATGGAAACAAAGTATTGATCAATACTGTTGGATCTGCTCCAAACTCATTCTTTGTATACGAACAATTATACGATGCTAACAAAAAGCCTATTGCGGGTGCTTATGTTGATAGAAATGGGGATGGTAAAATTGATGCTAATGACCGTTACAGATATAAAAAACCAACGGCAGATTATACATTTGGCTTGTTCTCAGCATTAAACTACAAAAAGTTTGATTTTACAATGAATTGGAGAGCGAGTTTAGGAAATTACATTTTTGATAACGTAAATTCTAACATGGGGTATTCAGATGCTGGTTTAAGAAGACAAACTGACTTAGCAAACGTGAGTTCAGATTATTTAAATACTGGATTTACTTATGAAGATAATGGAACTCAGCGTTATTTATCTAATTACTATGTAAAAGATGCTTCTTTCATCAAATTAGATAACGTAACAGTTGGTTATACTTTAGATAAAGCTTTATTAAAAGCAGCTTCTTTAAGATTCTCAGCAGGTGTTCAAAACGTTTTTGTACTTACAAAATATGATGGATTAGATCCAGAGAAATTCAACGGAATTGATGGTAACGTTTATCCAAGAGCAAGAACATTCTTGTTTGGAGTAAATGCAAGTTTCTAATAGTACATTGAAAAACAAAAATTTAAAACATACAAAATGAAAATATCATTTAAATATATATCTTATTTCTTCCTATTTATTTTAGGAATAAGTATGACGCTTACTTCGTGTACTGACGATTTAAACGTGACACCAAAAGATGATGATGAATTTTTATCAGATACTTTTTTCGAAGATCCAGCATCTTACAAACAAGTTTTAGCAAAATTATATGCTGGACTTTATGTAGGTGGTAATGATGGTGATGGACAAGCAGATATTTCTGGTCTTAGTGGTGATTTCAGTAGTTACTTGCGTTTACTTTTTGTAACGCAAGAATTGCCTACAGATGAAGCAGTTATTGCTTGGGCTGATGGTACTTTGCCAACATTAAATATGCAGACTTGGTCGCCTGTAAATGAGTTTTTATACGGAACTTATTCAAGAGCATCTTATCATATTAGTGTTGCAAATGAATTTTTAAGACAAACTACAGACGAAAAACTAACGGCAAGAGGTGTTGATGCAAGTCTAAAAGCTGAGATTGCGACTTTTAGAGCAGAAGCACGTTTCTTAAGAGCGTATTCTTATGTAAACTTAATGGATTTGTTTGGTAATGTGCCTATTACTACGGAGGCAGATCCTGTTGGATTCTATTATCCAGTACAAAAAACAAGAGCAGAAGTTTTTGCTTTTGTAGAATCTGAATTAAAAGATTTAGATAATAGTTTGGCAAATGCAAGAACAAACGAATATGGTAGAGTTGATAAAGTTGCAGCTAAGTTTTTATTAGCTCAAATTTACTTAAACTCTAAAGTGTATACTGGAACTGAAAGAAATAATGATGTAGCAACTTTATGTTCTGAGATTATTAATTCTGGATATACATTTGCAAACGTTCCTTATGCTTACTTATTCTCTGCAGATAATAATACAAACGGAGCTCAAAATGAGTTTATCTTCCCAATTATCAGTGATGGAAATGCTATTCGTGCATCTGGTGGAGGAATGAGTTTTATTATTCACGCTGCTATTGGAGGAAGTATCGATGCTGCTACTCTAGGTATGGACGGAGGTTGGTATGGCACTAGAACTCGTAAAGAGTTTGTAGCTCTTTTTCCTGATGCGACTGCTACTGGCGATAAAAGAGGAATTTTCCATACAGATGGTCAAGCTTTGGATATTACTAACATTTCAACATTTACTGATGGATTAGGTGTGAAAAAATATACCAACAAAAAATCTGATGGTTCAGCGGCTCAAAGATCAGATATACCAGATACAGATTTTCCGGTATTCCGTTTATCAGATGCTTATTTAATGTATGCTGAGGCTGTGGTAAGAGGTGCAACTACAGGAAATATTGCTACTGCTGTAGGTTACGTTAATCAAATTAGAGGAAGAGCAGAAGCTACTGCGATTTCGAGTGCAGATTTGACTCTTGACTTTATCTTGGCAGAAAGAGGAAGAGAATTATACTGGGAATGTCATAGAAGAACAGATTTGATTCGTTTTGGAAAATTCACAGGAGGAAACAAAATTTGGCAATGGAAAGGTGGAGTAAAGGATGGTATGGCAACAGACTCATACAGAGATTTAATGCCAATTCCTTCTAAAACGATCCAAGCTAATCCTACATTGAAGCAAAATCCAGGGTACTAAATATCTAATAGAACTTAAAATGAAAAATATATATAAAATTTTAATCGCATTTGTTGGGGTATTAGCAGTATCATGTAATGCTGATTCAGTAGACGAGAGACCAATTCTTGATGCTACTGGCGCTCCTGAAATTACTGCACCAGCAACAGAACAAAATTATATTTTAGATGTTAATGATGCAGACAAAGAAGCTGCTAAATTTACTTGGTCGGCTGCAGGTTATTCAACAGACGTTGTAGTAAAATATACTTTGTTGATAGATAAAAAAGGAGGCGATTTTACAGCTGCAAGAACTCTTGCGACTGTAAATAATGCCACAGAAGCTGCAATACTTGTTAAAGGTTTAAACCAAGCAGCTATTGATCTTGGAGGAAAACCAGAAGTTTCTGCGATGTATGATGTAAGAATCGCTTCAAGTGTAGCAGGTTCTTTTGCTCAAGTTGGAAAAAATTTAATTACAATCAGTATTACTCCTTATATAGGAAGAGTTACTTATGACTTTACTGATTGGTATTTAGTTGGTGCAGCTGTAGTTGGAGGATGGGATAACAATGTTGATACCAATCACCAACCAATGTTTAGAGACGGAAAAAAAGCTGATGTATATAAGTTTGTAGGATATTTTAAAGCAGGGAACTTTAAATTAATTTCTGAAAAAGGAAGCTGGGCTTCTCAATTGGGTAAAGCTAGTGATACTTCAATTGAGATTAAAGATAATGCAGGAGAATTTACAATTCCAGCAGATGGGTATTATACTTTTGAGTTTAACACTACAACTCTAGTATATGCTTTAGAAGCTTATGTAGCAGGAGCGACAGCACCGACATACAGCACTGTAGGTATTATTGGAGACGCTACAGCTAAAGGCTGGGATGCGTCAACGCCAATGGTAAAATCAACTTTTAATGCACATGTTTGGACTTTAGGTGTAACTTCTCTAAATGATGGAGGAATGAAGTTTAGAGCAAATGACGCTTGGGATGTTTCATGGGGAGGAACTACTGCTTTTTCAGGTGGTGGAAACGGTGAAAACATACCGGTTGCAAAATCTAAATATGTAATTTATTTCAATGATTTAGACGGAAGTTATCTTATGATTCCTAATCAATAAAAACTTCAGTTAATAACTGAAAAAGGGCTATCTCAGATAGCCCTTTTTTAATCAAACTTACTAATCAAATAACCACACTGATTATGAAAAAAACTTTACTATCAATATTTTTATTGATGGCACTTACTTCTTTTGCCCAGCAGCAAACGGTTAGTTTTTCAATAAATCCGCCCACTTTTGAAGATTCCAATTCTATAACTATTACAATTGCAGGAACAAGTGTTAATGAAGACACTTGGGGAATTACAGACAATGCCTTATATCTTTGGTCATGGTCTTATGATGTAAATGATGCTAATCAATCGGATTCTCCTTCTAACGGATCTTGGACTGTTTCCAACGAAGCCAGCAGATTTACATACAATGCGGGAACGGATACTTATACCAAAACATTTATACCATCTGTATATTTTGGCAGAAATGGAGTTGGCCGAATAGGATTTTTAGTTAAAGCAAAAGACGGAAACGGATCAAAACAATCTCAAGATGTTGTTGTTGAAGTGGGGTCTTTTCAAGTAAATCTAACTTCACCAGTAGAAAATAGTGCTTCAATTATAGCATCTGGATCAAATTTTAATATCGTTGCAACAAATACAAATGGAGCAGCAAGTTATTCTTTAAAAGCAAATGGAGTAGTTATAAATGTTAATCTAGGTACAGCAAGCTATTCCTATTCTCAAACAAATATTACAACCAATCAGACTTATGAGTTGAGTGTGACTCAGGGTGGAGTTACAATTACAAAGAAGTTTTCGGTTGTTGTAAATCCGAATACAGTTTCTGAAGCAATGCCAACAGGATTGGTTGATGGAATTAATTATTCTAGTGATGTTTCAAAAGCAACATTGGTTCTTGATGCGCCGTCAAAAGATTTTGTTTATGTTGCTGGAAGTTTCAATAATTGGGAGCCTACATCGGCGCATGCTATGAAAAAAGATCCTGTTTCTGGAAAATTTTGGTTAGAATTAACAGGATTGGTTTCTGGTGTCAATAACACATTTCAATATTGGGTTGTAGATGCTTCACCGCTGGCTAATTCTCCATCTTTAGTAAAAACAGCAGATCCTTACTCTACTTTGGTTTTATCTCCTTATGATGATCCTTGGATTCCAGCATCTTCTTATCCAAATTTGCCGGTTTACCCAACAGGCCAACAATTTGAAGTTACCGTTCTTAAAACAGGACAGACTCCATACAACTGGCAGGTCACAAACTTTGTAAAACCGGAAAAAGAAAAACTGGTGGTTTACGAAGTTTTGGTTCGTGATTTTGATGCTTCTCGTAATTTTCAAAGTTTAATAGATAAAATAGATTATTTTAAAAACCTTAAAATTAATGCTATTCAGCTAATGCCTGTAATGGAGTTTGAGGGAAATAAAAGCTGGGGATACAATACTTCTTTTCATATGGCTTTAGATAAGTTTTATGGAACTTCAGATAAACTAAAAGAGCTCATCGATTTGTGTCATCAAAATGGAATTGCTGTGATTTTGGATGTTGCCTTAAATCATGCTTTTGGAAGAAATCCGATGGTGAGAATGTGGATGAATGATCCTGACGGAGATGGTTTTGGATCGCCAACAGCAGAAAATCCATATTTTAATACAGTGGCAAAACATAGTTATAGTGTTGGAGAGGACTTTAATCATCAGTCAGCTAAAACTCAATATTATGTAGAAAGAGTAATTAAACAATGGATTGAAGAGTATAAAATTGATGGATTTAGATGGGATTTAACAAAAGGATTTACTCAAGCTTGTACGGCTTCAGATAATGCATGTACTGATGGTTATCAGCAAGATAGAGTAGATGTTTTAAAAAAATATGCCGATTATTCTTGGAATTTAGATCCAACTCATTATACCATTTTTGAGCATTTAGGAAGTGACGCCGAAGAAAAACAATGGGCAGATTATAAAATTTCTGAAACGCCAAGTAAAGGAGTTATGATGTGGGGGAAAATGACAAAAGAGTATAATCAATTGTCTATGGGATATGCTTCTGAGAGTAATATTTTTAGAATGAATAGTGCAAACCGCGGATTTGCTGCCAATCGTTTAATGGGGTATGCAGAAAGTCATGACGAAGAACGTTTAATGTATAAAAATGTACAATACGGAGCTTCAAACGGAAGTTATAATGTAAAAACATTAAATACAGCCTTGTCAAGAATGTCTGCAATTGGAGCCGTTTCTTTATTGATTCCAGGACCAAAAATGATTTGGCATTTTGGAGAACTAGGCTGGGAGAATTCTATTTTTACCTGCAATGATAATTCTGTAAATACAGATTTTGATGCGGTAGGCGGAGATTGTAAATTAGATACAAAGCCGCAGCCTCAATGGGTAAACAATTGGATGGAAAATTCAAATCGTAATAAAATTTATAATGATTGGGCAAAAATGATTACACTTAAAAAGACTGAGCCAGTGTTTTTAGGTACTGCCATAATTCCAGACGCCAGTACATTAACTTTAAATGTAAAGATTACGAATGCGAATCTTACTTCTGCACAGTTAAAAGACGTCTTGATTCTAGCTAATTTCGATACTTCGGCACAAAATATTTCAACTGGTTTCCCCTATACAGGAACTTGGTATAATTTGATGGACAATACAACAATAAATGTTGCCGATGTAAACGCACCAATTAATTTGCCAGCTGGAGAGTATAGAATTTATGGTAATAAAACAGCAAATTTGGCAATTGAAGATTTTGAAAAAGGAAGTCAAGTTAATTTATATCCAAATCCTGTTACCGATTATTTTACTTTAGGTTTCAAAACTTCAAAAGTGGAAATCTATTCTGTTACAGGACAATTAGTAAAAACATTTAATACAAACGGAAATACAGATTGTCAATTCTCTGTAAGCAGTTTAGCATCTGGATTATATCTGGTAAAAACGTTTGACGAATATAATAAGCTTCGCGTTGTGAAGTTTATTAAAAATTAGGTTTGGTTAGTAATGAAAAAGGGCTGTCTAGAAATTGGACAGCCTTTTTTTTGTTAAGTAGTTTTTTAATGCAAATGTTTTATTTTTGATATTTAATGTCTTTTTGAGCTAATTGAATAGCCAGACATTATTAGCTATAATTATTTATTTGTTTTTCTTTTAGGATCATTGTACTCTCCAATTAAAGAATAATAACCAAATGTTCCTAATCCCATAACGATTAATGGAGTAAGTATAAATAAGATAATTACACCAAACACTAAATCGTCCTGCTGGTCTGAAAGAAGTTTAGGTAAACCAAATTCAAACACGCAAAAATAGGCAGCCGCCGCGGCCAAAGCAATCCAAAACGCCCCTAAAACTTGTTTAATCGCATTCATTTTTTTGTAAATTTTAAAGGTGAGTAATTTTGTTTTTGTTGTCAATATAAATCATTCCAATAACAAAGCAGATTCCAGCAATAATTATAGGATACCATAATCCGTCCAGATAAAAATCGGCTTTGCCTGCTGTTTTGGCGTGTGATACAAAGTAAGTAGAGATAGCAGGGAGTAATCCTCCAAAAATTCCATTTCCGACATGATAAGGCAATGACATTGAGGTATATCTAATTTTGGTTGGAAACATCTCCACTAAAAATGCCGCAATCGGACCGTAAACCATAGTTACAAATAGTACTTGAATAAAAACAAGAAAAATTAAAGTCCATTTATCATTTGGAGTTATTTGAATGGAGACAATTGTTTGCACATCTTTTTTCTCCATGTACGTTTTTTTCTCCATTACGGTTGTCCCATCTGTATATTTTTTTTCAATTGTTGTAACAGAACTCCCGTCAGCTTTCTTTTCGGTTGTTTCTCTAGGATTTTCTGCGATTTCTATTTTTTGGCTAATGTCTGTCGTATTGTACATTGCTTTATAGATAGGTCTGTATGATAAAATTGCCACTAGCATTCCAAACATCATAATGTATTTGCGTCCAATCTTGTCGCTCAGCCACCCAAAAACAATAAAAAACGGAGTGCCAATTAAAAGAGCAATTCCTAATAATTCGTCTACTTGAGAAGAATCAACATTCATTACCGTTTTTATAAAACTCATTGCATAGAATTGACCTGTATACCAAACAACACCCTGCCCCATGGTAGCTCCGAACAATGCTAAAAGAACAAATTTTAAATTGTATCGGTTTCCAAAACTTTCCTTTAACGGATTTGTGCTTGTGGTTCCTTCTTTTTTAGCTTTCGCGAAAACTGGAGATTCGTCCATGTTTTTTCGAATTAAATATGAAACTCCAACCATGGCAATCGAAACCCAAAACGGAACGCGCCATCCCCACAAATCAAAAGCTTCTGCAGAAAGTACGCTTTTAGTGGCTAGAATAACCATTAGAGAAATAAATAAACCAACAGTAGCAGTCGTCTGAATCCAAGAAGTCCAATATCCCTTTTCTCCTGCAGGTGCGTGTTCGGCAACATACGTAGCGGCCCCGCCATATTCACCTCCAAGAGCGAGTCCTTGCAGTAGGCGTAAAATCAGAACCAATAAAGGAGCTAGAAAACCAATGGATTCATAACTCGGAATACAGCCAATTAAAAAAGTAGAACCCCCCATTAATAATAATGTAGCCATGAAAGTGTATTTACGCCCGATAATATCGCCAAGTCTTCCAAAGAATAAAGCTCCAAATGGTCGAACTACAAATCCTGCGGCAAAAGTGGCTAAAGTGGACAAAAATGCTGCGGTAGGGTTGTCGCTAGGAAAAAATTTAGTTGAAATAACGACAGCTAGACTGCCAAAAATGTAAAAATCGTACCATTCGATCATGGTGCCCATAGAAGAGGCTGATATTACTTTCCAAATGCCCTTAGTAGAAGTTTTGCTCATAAAACTGCTTTGAGATCTTGTTAATGAATGAATTCTAAAAATACAGTTTTACGAATATAGAAGATATTTTGTTATTCACTTAATACTTTTTTAACAAAAACTATTTATTTGTTGACATTTGGGTTTAACCGCAAAGAGCACAAAGAAAAAAGCGCAAAGGTTCGCAAAGTCTAATTTTAAACTTTACGAACCTTTGAGTAAACCCTAGCTCCCGATAGCTATCGGGATTGCGATTAAAAAAACAGAAAAGCATAAAAACAAAAAACCCGAATATTTCTATTCGGGTTTCGTGGTACCTCCAGGGATCGAACCAGGGACACATGGATTTTCAGTCCATTGCTCTACCATCTGAGCTAAGGTACCGTGCTTGTTGCGGGTGCAAATATATAATCATTTTTGGTTTGTGCAAAACATTTTTTAGAAAAAATCTATTCGTATCTTCGCAAAAGCAAAAATGGGAATATGATTTTAACGATCGATGTTGGCAATACCAGAATTAAAGCATCTGTATTTGAGGGTAATACTTCTTTAGAAAATTTTGTTTTTGATAAAAATGAAATCGAAAAAAAAATTGAAAAAATTTTAGAAAAATATCCAAAATGCTCCGATTTGGTTATTGCTTCGGTAGGAAGTATCGAAAAACAGTCCTTTTTGACTTTCGAAAACAGACTAAAAGTTCACTTTTTTACCCACGAAGATGTTTTTCCTTTTCAGAATAAGTATGCAACTCCAAAAACTTTAGGAATTGATCGAATGATTTTGGCAGCGGGAGCAACACTCCAATTTCCAAAACAAAACCGTTTGGTTATCGATGCAGGAACTTGCATAACCTACGATTTCATCGACGAAAATGATAATTATTTAGGAGGAGCCATTTCTCCAGGACTTCGTTTGCGATATGAATCGCTGCATAATTTTACGGCTAGACTGCCGTTACTAACCTTAGAAGAGCCCGACTCTTATGTAGGAAACTCAACGGCACAGGCTATACATTCTGGTGTTGTCAACGGTTTCGTCTATGAGATTGACGGTTTTATCGATGAATATCGGAAAGAGTTTTCAAATTTTATCATAATTTTAACGGGAGGCGATGCAGATTTTTTGGCTAAACGATTAAAAAATACCATATTTGCCAATTCAAATTTCCTTCTGGAGAGTTTGAGCCAAACATATCAATATAAAATCGACAATGATTAAAAAAGTAATACTAAGCGCTTGTTTGCTTATATCGTTCGTTTCATTCGCTCAACAAGGTACTGCTTCACCTTATTCTTTTTTCGGAATAGGAGATGTGAGATTCAAGGGAACACTTGAAAACAGATCTATGGCAGGAGTTGCAGTAGAGCAAGATACGATTCACTTAAATATAGAAAACCCTGCAAGTTATGCCAGCTTAATTCAGACAACTTTTACAGTTGGAGGAACATTTGCTACTTCTAATTTAAAGACGACTTCTCAATCAGAAAAAGCACAAAGAACTACTTTTGATTATTTAGCATTAGGTATTCCGATGGGAAAATTTGGTGCTTCATTTGGTTTGATTCCTGTAAGTTCAGTAGGATACAAAATTCGTAATGACAATTCGGCCACAGAAGGCGCATTAAATTCTCAGCTTGACGGAAAAGGTGGTGTAAATAAAGTGTATTTTGGTTTATCATATAAAATAATGAAAAACTGGAATATTGGAGCAGATGCACAATATAATTTTGGAAAAATCACTACTACAACTATAGAAGGTATTACTGGAGTTGAAAGCGGAACGGCAGAAGTTAATACGTCTGAACTTTCGGGTATGGCATTTAGTTTCGGTACAATGTATCAGAAAAAAATCGATAAAAAAACGAGTATTTTTTCTAGTTTAAGCTATACTTTCGCTAGCAATCTGAATTCAGATAATAAAAGAGTTATTTCGGTTCAAGGAGATTCTGACCCTTATATCTCTCCAACAGAAACAACAAAATTAAAACTTCCGAACAAATTGAATGTTGGTTTTGGTATTGGTCAATCAAGAAAATGGCTTGTGGGAGCTAACATGACTTTTCAAGGAGACGGACAGTTAGCAAATTATTACAATGAGGCAAGCAATGTAAGATATGAGAGCTATTCTAAATATGCTCTTGGTGGATATTACCTTCCAAATTATACTTCTTTTACTAGTTATTTGAGTAGAATTACCTATAGAGCTGGTTTGAAATATGAGAAAATCGGTCTTATTGTAAATAATGAATCGATTAAAGATATCGGAATGAGTTTAGGAGCTGGAGTTCCAATTCCAGGATCTTTTTCAAATCTAAATTTCGGAATTGAATTTGGTAAACGCGGTACAACAGCATCAGATTTAGTGCAAGAGAATTATGTTAATTTTAGTGTGAGTTTCTCTTTCAACGACAAATGGTTTGTGAAGAGTAAATTCCAATAAACAAAATATTTTATCTTTTAGAAGCTCATTACAATTTACTACATTTGGCAAATGAATTTACCAAAAAGATATAGTCTATTAGTTGTCACAGTTATTGCTGTGACAATGTTTTTTGGATGCGAAAGTAATTTTAAAGAAGTTCAGAAAATTAACTTCTCAGAATTTGTTCCTGCCAGTGATGCCGATACTGTAAATATTAAATACACAGATTCTGGACGCATTACAGGGGTTTTGATCAGTCCGAAAATGCTAGATTATTCAAATCTTGATTTTCCTTTTACAGAATTTCCTAAAGGAATCGATGTTACTTTATATGATAAAAAGCAAAAGCGTACCTTTATCAGAGGTAATTATGCGGTTTCCTATAAAAACACCGGAATTATTGATTTGATCGGTAAAGTAAAGATTACTTCTGAAGAAGGGCAGGTTTTAGAAACAGAACAATTGTATTTCGATCAGAAAAACGAGTGGTTTTATACAGAACGAAAGTTCAAATTGACCGATAAAAAAGGGGTTTCCTATGGTCAGGGAATAGATTTTAGTAAAGATTTTAAAGTGATTAATTCGCAGCGAATAAGCGGTGAAATTGAATCAGACGAAGAATTATAATATTATGGGTTATTTAAAATATACACAATACGTTTACATCCTTTTTGCGGTTTTCTTTACTTATGATGGTATTGTAAAGCTAAATGAAGGCGATGAGAGCTATCCTTTCTATTTTGTAATTGCAGGGATGGCTGTTTTTATGTTTTTCTTTAGGAGAAGATTTCTTAATAGGCATAATGACCGAAACAAAAAACAATAAAAATGGAAATTAGTATTATAATAATCTGTTTAATACTAGCCGCCTTTTTTTCTGGGATGGAAATCGCTTTTACATCCGCCAACAAAATTTATCTCGAAATAGAAAAGAAACAAGACGATTTCTTGTCTCGAATCTTAACAAAATTAACCCAAAATCCTTCCAAGTTTATCGCTGCCATGCTTATCGGCAACAATGTAGCTTTGGTGATTTACGGTTTTTTTATGGGCGATCTGATTTTAGATTGGATGTCCTTCTTTGGTTTAGTTTTTTCTGATTGGTGGAATATCCTTATTCAGACACTTCTGGCTACATTTGTAGTGCTGCTGACTTCAGAATTTTTTCCAAAGGTATTTTTCCAAATTTATGCCAATTCTTTAATTAAGATTTTGGCGCTCCCAGCTTATTTATTTTACCGCTTATTTTATTATATCTCGACTTTCTTTATCTGGATTGCAGATTTTGTGTTGAGTAAATTTTTTAAAACAGAAGGAAGTCAAATTAATTTGTTTAGCCGTGTTGAGCTTGGAAATTATATAACAGAGCAAATGAGTACGGTTGAAGAAGATGAAGAGGTGGATTCTGAAATTCAAATTTTTCAAAATGCTTTAGAATTTTCAGCCGTTAAGGCACGCGATATCATGACGCCTCGAACAGAAATTGTCGACATAGATTTGTTTGATACTGTAGACGATCTTAGAGCCTTATTCATAGAAACAGGATATTCTAAAATTATCATAAGCCAGAATTCATTAGATGATATTGTAGGGTATGTTCATTCCTTCGATTTGTTTAAAAAACCATCTACTATAAAATCGGTTCTAATGACCGTTGAATTTGTTCCAGAAACCATTTTAATTAAAGATGTTTTGAATTTATTGATCAAAAAACGAAAAAATGTTGCAGTAGTTTTAGATGAATATGGAGGGACTTCAGGAATTATTACAATTGAAGATATTGTAGAAGAGCTTTTTGGAGAAATTGAAGACGAGCACGATTTAGATGAAGAATTAATCGAAGAGCAAATAGGAGAGGGCAAGTATTTGTTTTCAACACGATTAGATGTGGAGTATTTGAATGAGACCTATAAATTAATGATTCCAGAAGAAGATTCTTATGGTACATTAGGAGGTTTTATTGTCAATCATACAAAAGAAATCCCACAAAAAGGAGATAAAATTGTAATAGATAAGTTTCATTTTTTCATTGAAGAGGCATCAAATAAGAAAATAGAACTAGTCAAAATGACAATTAAAGACTGATTTTTTAAATTAATGAAAAAAAATGTTGAAAATAAAACGCTAGTTGTATTGTTATTAACTAGATAATTGTATTTTCGCAAACTGAATATAAAATTAACGATAATAAAATGGCAGTTTTAGCAAAAATTAGACAGCGTTCCGCTTTATTGATAGGAGTTATTGCACTTGCATTATTTGCATTTATAATACAAGATCTATTTACAAGAGGAACATTTGGTCAAAGTTCAAAAGATGTAGGAAGCATCGATGGAAAAGATATTTCATTTGAAGACTTTAGAGTTAAAGTTAGTAATGTTGAAAAAAGTGGGCAAGGTATAACTTCCACTGAAGCTGCAAACAGAGTTTGGGATGAAGAAGTTTCAATCGCTTTATTGTCATCTCAATTTGATAAATTAGGATTGAGAGTTGGTGAAAAACACATTTTAGAGGTTTTGAAATCAGATCCAAATATTGGTAAAAACCCAATGTTCTTAAACGCAGCAGGAATTTTTGATGTTGTTAAGTTTAAAGATTATTTTAAAACAAATCCAGAAGCAGCACAATACATCGCTCAGAAAGAGAAAGATGCTGAATTGAATGCTAAGTTTCAAATCTATAATACTTTAATTAAATCAGGTCTTTACACAACTGCTAATGAAGGAAAATTAAAGTATGAAATGGAAGCTAATAAAGTAAGTTTTGCTTATGCAGCAGCTCCTTATTCTTCTATTAAAGATAGTGAAGTAAAAATCTCTGATGATGAGATCGTAGCTTACATGAAGAAAAACGAGAAAAAATTCAAAGCTGATGCAACTCGCGAAATTCAGTACGTTTTAGTTGAAGATAAAGCTTCTAAAGAAGATGAAGCTGAAATTAAAGCTAAATTAACGGCTTTATTATCTGGAAGTGTTGTTTACAATGCAAAAACAGGTAAAAATGATACATTGCCAGGATTTAAAAATGCAACAAACATTGCTGAATTTGTAAATGCAAATTCTGATGTGCCTTACGATTCTACTTATGTTCCTAAAAATGCATTGCCAGCAGTTGACGCTGACAAATTATTTAGCTTACCAGCTGGAGCAATCTACGGACCATACGTTTACGGAAGATATTATGCGATCTCTAAATCTTTAGGGTTTAAAGCTGGTGTTAATGCAAAAGCAAGTCATATCTTAATTGGTTATGAAGGATCTCAAACTCCAAATCCAAAAGAGAAAAGAACTAAAGAAGAAGCTAAAGCTAAGGCAGAAGAAATTTTAGCTCAAGTTCAAGCTAATCCAAATAGTTTTATGATGTTGGCTTTTACAAGTTCTGATGATTCATCTGCACAGCAAGGTGGTGATTTAGGATATTTTGGACCAAACCAAATGGTAAAACCTTTCAATGATTTTGTATTCAGCAACGGAATTGGTAAAGTTGGTTTAGTAGAAACTCCTTTCGGATTTCACATTATCAAAATTACAGATAAACAAGACGGAATTCGTTTAGCTACAATTGCTCAAAAAATCGAGCCTTCTGAAGCTACATCTGATAAAGTATTTACATTAGCTACTAAATTCGAAATGGATGCTGCTGATAAAGATTTCAACGCTGCAGCGAAAGAATTAGGTTTAAAAGTTGCTCAGCCAGTTAATGCAAAAGCTATGGATGAAGCGTTTGGACCATTAGGGAACCAACGTAACATTGTAAGATGGGCTTTTGATAAAGAAACTGACAAAGGAGATGTAAAACGTTTTGAAATTGCAAACATCGGACACGTAATTGCACAATATAAAGGTGAAAACAAATCTGGTTTAGTTTCTGTTGATATGGCAAGACCTTATGTTGAGCCAATCTTGAAAAACAAGAAAAAAGCTGAATTATTAAAAGCTAAAATGCAAGGTTCTAGTATCGAAGCTATTGCTAAAGCTGCAGGAGTTGCTGTTCAACAAGCTACAGATGTAACTCTTGATAACCCAGTTTTACCTGGTGGAGTTGGACAAGAGCCAAGAGTAGTAGGTAATGCATTTGCTTTAACAGCAAACAAAATTTCTGCTCCAATTGAAGGAAATACAGGTGTTTATGTTGTTAAGAACATTAAAACGGTTAAAGCTCCAGCAATTGCTAATCATGCTGCATATGTAGAGAAAGTAAAAGCTCAAAGTGCTAATGATGCAAGTAGAGTATTGCCAGCATTGAAAAACAATGCTAAAATTGAAGACAACAGATTACAATTTAACTACTAGTTTTATTAAGTTAAAAGGTTAATATATAAAAGCCCAAAACATTTAGTTTTGGGCTTTTTTGTTTTTAGTGGCTTCGCTAAAAAAATGGTTTATTGGTAATTAGCGGTTTTAATTTTGTAAATCCAAACAGAGTTTATTTAATTTTTAGTAGTAAATAATTTTACTTTGTATTAATTTTCCTAAAGTATATAGGGATTATCGAAATTTAATTTGAAAAACTTGTGATTTTCAAAATATTACAGTTTATTTGCTCGATTTTTTATTTTAACATATTTTTGGCTTATGCTGGAAAATAAAATAAGAAATAATCCAAAACCAAACCAAAAGCAATATCATTTAATGTTTTTTACTTTTAATTTTTTTAGAAAGAAGCCAAGAGTATATACCAAAATAGAAAGTCATATTTATGGGATTATTATCGAGCTTTTAAAAGTGGCCAGCACCGACATCAATGTTGATGAATTGGGTGGAAAGTATTATTTGAGTAATGAAGAACAGCATTTTAAGGTTACTATTTTGAGTAACGATTATGTGATCAGATTGACAAATACACATGATTCTGTTGCCGAAAAATATGATAAAGTTTTTGTAGAAGATGTTTTAAGAGCGGTAAAAGAAGAGAAACACCGCCGAATGGAAGTGGTTTACGATTCTATTACAAACAGCATCGAAAAAATGGCTGAACGCTTGCACAATAGACTTATAGAGTCTAATGAGCAAGAAAGCAAAGCTGTTCGTCGTTTGGAGACAAAGCACGTTAAAAGTACTAAAAGGGCTAATTAATGTCTTTTTAAAATTGATTTTATAAAATCATTTCTTCATAAGTCAAAATCGTCTCATATCCTTTATTAAAGAAATAGTCTTTCGGATTTTCTTTAGCAACTACCATAACAAAATCGCCGCCCCAAGCTCCTAGACTTTTAATGACACCATTAAAATCGGGAAAAACAGCTTCTTTTATAGTTTGCATTTCTAAGACTTTGCTCAAATGAATTTCATGTTTTTGAACTGCTGAAGCAAAATCTTTTAATGTTTTAGCATTAAGAATCGCGTTTGTGATTTTATTGTTTTCTGCAACTCGATCTGCTAAGTGATTATTCTTGTGGTTGTTGTATGAGAAAATAGCAGATTTGCTATTTTGTTTTTTATTCAAATAAACAAAATAAATGTGCTCCTTAAAGTCTGGGTTAAATTCAACTTGTTTAACAAAGTTGTCTTTTATTTTGTACAAAACAGGAGTGTTGTTTTGAGCGCAGGCAATATCATAACCACTTCCTCCAAAACTATTTTTTAGTAGGGTGAAAGCATTAATTTCAGTCCACTGAGCAATATTGTTTATAAGAGTCGAAGAAGTCCCTAATCCCCAATTTTTTGGAAAACTCAAATGCGTGCTTACTTTATAGCCTGTAGCATTATCAATAAACTTTGGGTTTAAAATATAAGCTTCATGCAGAATGTTGACTAAAGTTGATTTTACCGTGTCAATCTGAGAGTCTAAACCTTTTATAACTTCGTCAAATGAAATAGTCTCTTCAAACCATAAGTGTTTGTCGTAATCATAACTTTTCCATTCGATTTGTTTGTCTTCTGAATTTTCGATTACTAAATCCTGACCAAATTTTGTAGGCAACGCAAAAGCATCTGCTCCATCTAAAACCAGATATTCTCCAGCTATAAAAAGTTTTCCGTTACTATAAAAGGTTGTTGACATGCTTGTTTTATTATTTAAATTCCAAATCTTAAATTTTAAATTCCAAGTAGAAAAATTGGAATTTGGAACTTAAAATATTGAAATTTACAATTTCTGTTATTTTCTTAAGTTTTCAATAAATTCTACCACAGCGCTATGAGAAACAGCTGTTTTTTTGAAGTGTGATTTAATCAAATGACGTTCTTCATCGGTAGCTTCAAATTGATTGATAATGTTGTTAAGATGCATTTTCATATGCCCCTCCTGAATTCCAGTTGTGGTTAACGAACGTAATGCAGCAAAATTTTGAGCTAGACCTGCAACAGCTACAATCTGCATTAATTCTGGAGCGGATGGTTTTTCTAAAATTTCTAAACACAATTTTACTAATGGATGTAAAGAAGTTAAACCGCCAACTGTGCCAACTGCAAGAGGAATTTCAAGCCAAAAAGTAAAGATTCCGTTTTCGATTTTGGCGTGAGATAAACTTGCGTATTGACCATTTCGAGCTGCATAAGCGTGAACTCCAGCTTCTACGGCTCTAAAATCGTTTCCTGTTGCTAGAATTACAGCATCGACACCATTCATGATACCTTTATTATGGGTAACTGCCCTAAAAGGTTCAACTTCTGCGATTTGAACGGCTTGAACAAAACGTTCCGCAAATTCTTGAGGATTGGTGATGTGCTTTTCTGCTAATTCTTCGATAGGGCAAGAAACTTCGGCTCTAACGAGGCAGTGAGGCACATAGTTAGAAAGAATACTCATTATGACTTCTAAGCTTTCACCATTTTTGCATAAGTCAGAATTTTGAGCTTCTTCTTTTAAAGTAGTGGCAAACTGTTCTAAACAAGAATTTATAAAATTGGCTCCCATGCTGTCTTTTGTTTCAAAAGTAGCATGAAGCTGATAGTAGTTTTCAAGTAAACTTCTTTTGTCTTTTAATTTGATGTCTAAAATTCCTCCGCCACGCTGCTGCATATTTTTGGTAATACTTTGCGTTTCTGAAAAGAATTTTGGCTTTAATTGGTCAAAAAACTGAGTTAGTTTTTCTGCATCTCCGCTGTATGTAAAGTGCACCTGACCAATTTTTTCAGTATTGAGAATAGTAGCTTTAAATCCGCCTCTTGTCGACCAGTATTTTGCGGCTTTAGAAGCTGCGGCAACTACAGAACTTTCTTCAATTGCCATCGGAATTGTTTTGTATTTTCCGTTAATCAAAAAGTTAGGGGCAACTCCAAGTGGAATATAAAGGTTTGTAATGGTGTTTTCTATAAATTCGTCATGAAGCTGCTGAAGCTTTTCGTCTGAATTCCAGTAATTTCTTATAATATTTTGTGCCTCTTCAGGATTTGAAAAATATTCATTTGCAATCCAGTTAATTTTTTCCTTTTTGGATAATTTAGAAAATCCGGCAACAGCGTTGTTCATTCTCAATGTATTAAATAATATTGTGTGCACAAAGATACTATTTTAAGAGTTTTGATTGCAATCTATTTCAGACATGAAAGTACGCAATCGTTATTTTTTTTAACATTTAACACTTAAAATGTGTATTATGTTTATTTTTTTTACTAAAATTGGGCTCTTTTTATATTTAAAATAATTCTAATGAATACAAGCAAATTTACTGCAGTACTTTTATTCTTGACTGCGGTTGTTTTTGGACAGCAAAAAATAACTGTCGAAAATGTTTTTGGCGGTACTTTCCGGGCTAAAGGAATGGATGAACTGCAATCGCTGAAAAATACAAATCAATACACTGTTTTAAATGTGGATCAGGCGAGTAGAAGTATGCAGATTGATTTATACGATTTTGCTACCCTGAAAAAAGTATCAAATCTTATTGATACTAAGAACTTTAAAGAACTTGCTGGCGGAATTGACAGCTACACTTTTGATGCTTCTGAAAAAAAGATCTTAATTGCTTGTCATTCTTCTAAAATCTTCCGTCACTCTTTTACTGCCGATTACTACCTTTATGATATCGCAGCAAAATCTCTGATCAAACTTGTTGATTTTCAAATTCAAGAGCCAACATTCTCACCTGACGGAACAAAAATCGCTTACGCAAAAGAAAATAACCTATATGTATATGACGTAGCATCAAAAAAATCTACGACTATTACAACAGACGGAAAGAAAAATGCTGTTATAAATGGTATTACTGACTGGGTATACGAAGAAGAATTTGCATTTGTTCGCGCTTTCGACTGGAGTAAAGACAGTAAAAAAGTAGCTTATATTCGTTTTGACGAAAGTCAAGTTCCTGAGTTTTCAATGTCAATCTTCCATAAAGATCTATATCCAAAAATTGAGACTTTTAAATATCCTAAAGCGGGAGAAAAAAATTCAGAAGTTTCATTACATATCTATGATGTAGCTGCTGCAGCAACTAAAAAAGTAGATTTAGGAAAATATAATGATTTCTATATTGCAAGAATGCAATGGACAAATGACGCAAATGTGCTTTCTGCACAAGTTTTGAACCGTCACCAAGATAATTTAGATTTATTGTTTGTTGATGGAAACACAGCTGCTGCAAAAGTAGTTTTGAATGAAAAAGATAAAGCGTATGTAGATATCAATGATAATTTGACGTTCTTAAAAGATAACAGTTTTATCTGGACAAGTGAAAAAGACGGTTTCAATCATATCTATGTATATGATAAAAACGGAAAACTTAAAAATCAAGTTACAAAAGGAAACTGGGAGGTAGTTTCATACTACGGTTTCGACGAAAAAACAAAAACTATTTTCTACCAATCTACAGAAAATGGTTCTATCAATAGAGATCTTTACAGAATTGGTTTAGACGGAAAAAATAAAGTGCGTTTATCTTCAAAAGAAGGAACTAATAAAGCGACACTTAGTCCAAATTTCCAATACTTTATTAATACCTATTCTAGCGCTACACAGCCAACGGTTTATACCTTAAATGATGCAAAAGCTGGAAAGGAAATTCAGGTTATCGAAAACAATCAGGCTCTTGCTGATAAATTGAAAGCGTATGATCTGCCTTCAAAAGAATTTATTGTTTTAAAAACAGCAAAAGGAAACGAATTGAATGCTTGGATTTTAAAACCAAAAGATTTTGATCCTTCAAAAAAATATCCTGTTTTCATGTTCCAATATTCTGGCCCAGGATCTCAGCAGGTAGCGAATCAATGGAATAATTCGAATGATTACTGGTTTCTTTCTTTAACTCAGCAAGGTTATATAGTAGCTTGTGTCGACGGAAGAGGTACAGGTTACAAAGGAGCTGATTTCAAAAAAGTGACTCAAAAAGAATTAGGAAAATATGAGGTTGAAGATCAAATAGATGCTGCAAAAGTAATTGGTGCTTATTCTTACGTTGATGCTTCAAGAATTGGAATCTTCGGATGGAGCTATGGTGGATTTATGGCTTCTAACTGTATTTTTCAAGGAAATGATGTGTTTAAAATGGCAATTGCTGTTGCGCCAGTTACAAACTGGAGATTTTACGACAGCGTTTACACAGAAAGATATATGCAGACTCCACAAGAGAATGCAAGCGGATACGATCAAAACTCTCCGATCAATCATGTTAGTAAATTGAAAGGGAAGTTCTTATTGATTCACGGTTCTGGAGATGACAATGTTCATGTTCAAAACACGATGCAGATGATGGAAGCTTTAATTCAAGCTAATAAACAGTTTGATTCTCAAATTTATCCAGATAAAGACCACGGTATTTATGGCGGAAATACAAGAGTTCAGCTTTACACAAAAATGACCAATTTCATCAAAGAAAATCTATAATTTAAAATCATAAACCTAATTTAATAGTGAATAATATGGGAGAAACACAGGTAAAAACCGCGCATCCAAAAGGGCTTTGGGTATTGTTTGGAACGGAGATGTGGGAGCGATTCAATTTTTATGGAATGCGAGCTTTATTAACTTTATTCCTTGTGAATTCATTATTGATGAAGGAAGAAGAAGCCTCTTTAATTTATGGAGGTTTCCTTGGGCTTTGTTATTTGACTCCAATGTTAGGAGGTTTTGTTGCTGACCGCTATTTAGGAAACAGAAATTGTATCTTATTAGGAGGGTTATTAATGGCGATAGGACAAATGCTTTTATTTACAAGTGGAAGTGTTTTTGAGTCTAATTTAGACTTGGCAAAAATTATTATGTACTCTGCATTAGGTGTAATTGTTTTTGGTAACGGATTCTTCAAACCGAATATCTCTAGTATGGTTGGAAGTTTGTATCCAAAACAAGAAAAAACAAAATTAGATAGTGCGTTTACTATTTTCTATATGGGAATTAACATCGGAGCATTCTTAGGTCAATCGATCTGTCCTTTATTGGGAGATGTTAAAGATGCAGGCGGGATTAGAGATATCCACGCTTTCAGATGGGGATTCATGGCTGCTTCTGTAGCAATGCTATTAGGGACAATTTTATTCTATTTCTTAAAAAATAAATATGTAGTTTCTCCGGAAGGAAAACCATTAGGAGGGCTTCCTTCTAAAAATGATGCTTCAGATTTTGAAGAAGGAGAAGCTCAGAAAGCAAACTTTTCTAATAAAGCTCTTGCTATGGCAGGGGTAGCATTTATCGCTTTAGGATTCTTTTTTCATTATGTTGTAGGCCAGAACCTAATTTATACGTTGATTTACTCAAGTGGTTTAGCGTTGGCAGGATTAATTATATCTGATACTTCTTTAACTAAAGTGGAACGCGATAGAATTATTGTAATCTACATCGTGTCGTTCTTTATTATCTTTTTCTGGGCGGCATTTGAGCAGGCAGGATCCTCTTTGACTTTTATTGCAGATAACCAAACAGATAGACACTTCTTTGGTTGGGCAATGCCACCATCGATGGTTCAGATTTTTAATGGAATGTTTGTAGTGTTTTTAGCAGTTCCTTTCAGTGTGCTTTGGGATACTTTGAGAGCTAAAGGAAAGGAGCCGATTTCTCCAGTAAAACTTGCAGCAGGTTTAGTTATCATATCTATCAGTTTCTTCATGATTGCTACTCAGGTTTCTTATATTGGAACTTCTGGTTTATTGTTAGTTAAATGGTTAATCTTATTGTATTTCTTAAATACATGTGCTGAGTTATGTTTATCTCCAATTGGTTTATCATTGGTTGGTAAATTGTCTCCAAAACGTTTTGCATCATTATTGTACGGAGTATTCTTCTTGTCTAATGCATCAGGATATGCTTTAGGTGGAACTTTAGGTTCTATTTTGCCGGCAACTGGTGATAAATTTGCAAAAGCAAAAGAATTAGGAATTGATCTTCAGGCAGTTTTAGATAAAAAAATAACACTTTCGGCAGAGCAATTGGCTTTGTTGGATCATCATCAAATTAGTGCGCAAAATCCAATTTTTGCAGGATTTGAAATCCATAACTTATATGAATTCTTTATGGTATTTGTTGTCCTAACTGGTATTGCTGCAATTTTATTATTTGCTTTAACACCACTATTGAAAAAATTAATGCACGGTGTTAGATAGAAAATGGAAAACAATATTACTTTAGAAGAAATTCAAAATTTTAAAGGCAAGTACCCAAAACAATTGTGGTACTTGTTTTTGGTTGAAATGTGGGAACGTTTTTGTTTCTACGGAATGAGAGGGGTTTTAGCTTTTTTTATGGTAGACCAACTAGGTCTATTAGAAGGAAAAGCAAATCTTCAATATGGAGCAATTCAGGCTTTTGTCTATGCTTTTACATTTATTGGAGGAATTTTTGCTGATAAAATTTTAGGTTTTAAAAAATCACTTCTTTTTGGAGGAATTGTTATGATTCTTGGGAACTTGCTTATTGCAGCTTCTCCGCATGATTTCTTTTATTACGGGATAACGCTTTCTATTATTGGAACAGGTTTTTTTAAGCCGAACGTTTCTTCAATGGTAGGAGAATTGTATCATGAAAGTGACGGCCGTCGAGATGCTGGTTACGGATTGTTTTATGCAGGAATTAATATTGGAGGTATGCTTGGTGGTGCAATTCCTATTTATTTAGGAAAGAACTACTCTTGGAGTCTTTGTTTTCTTTCTGCGGCAATTGTTATGATAATAGGAGTTATAACTTTTCTTTTGACGAAAAAGCATTTAGCACCAATTGGAAATTCTCCATTAGAAAAGCATACACCTAAAAAACGTAATCTTTATGAAATTGCAGTTTATGTAGGTTCTTTTGTTGTAATTCCATTAGTTTATATAATGGTTATCAATTCTGATTTTACAGAGTACTTTATGTATACTATGGGAGTAGTGGCATTAGGATATTTTGCATATGAACTGATAATGTTAAAAGATAGAAAGCAACAACGAAAACTTTTAGCTGCATTTGTATTTATTTTTGGATACTTTATGTTTATGGCCATTTCTGAGCAGTCAGGGGGGTCATTGTCTTTGTTTGCAAAAGATAATTTATCGAACAAAATGTTGTTTTTTCATATTGATCCTAATGTAGTAAATAACAGTATCAATTCATTGTATGTTGTTATTTTTAGCCCATTGGTCGGTCTGTTGTGGATATTAATGGCTAAGCGAAAAATTGAACCTAATACTGTTATTAAATTTGGTTTATCATTTATTTTGCTTGCAGCAGGTTTCTTTATCTTTTACTCTGCTAGATTTTTTATAGATGCAGATGGTTTAAGTTCTCTAGATGTTTTTGCTTTAGGATACCTTGTGTATACCCTAGGAGAGTTGTGTATCGGTCCAATTGGAATGTCGGTAATTACAAAATTATCGCCTAAAAGATTGTTTGGAATGATGATGGGGTTATGGTTTTTATCGAGTGCGTTTGGTCAGTTTGCAGCCGGCAAATTAGGCGCTGAAATATCTGATGCTAACACTGGAACTACATTAATGTCTAAACTTATTGCCTATACAGACGGATATTATCAACTAGCATTATATTCTTTAATTGCCGGAGTTGTTTTAATTGTTGCTACCCCGCTAATTAGAAGATTAATGCAGGAAGTTAAATAATTATATTGTAATAACTTTTTGCATAAATTTGCATAAAATTCCTCGTTATGAAAAAAATACTACTCATCGCTTTGTTTTTAATTGGAGCCGCAAATATTCAGGCACAAGAATTAAAATGGTATACAGATGTTAGAGAAGCGATTACTGTAAGTAATAAAGAACAAAAGCCAATGCTGATGTTTTTTACGGGCAGTGATTGGTGTGGTTGGTGTATTCGTTTGCAAAATGAAGTTTTAAAGACTGCAGAATTTAAAAAATGGGCTACAGATAATGTGGTTTTAGTTGAATTAGATTATCCTAGAGCTGTAGCGCAGACTCCAGAAATTAAAAATCAAAATAACGAATTGCAGCAAGCTTTCGGTATTCAAGGGTTTCCAACGGTTTACTTTACAAGCGCAGAAACAAAAGACGGAAGAGTTAATTTTAAAGGCCTTGGTAAAACAGGATATGTTGCTGGTGGACCATCTGCTTGGTTAAATGTTGCAGAAGGAATAGTGCATCCGAAGAAATTATAAATTTAGAGTAAAAAATATCAAAAGGTCCCTTACATTGTAAGGGACCTTTTTTGTTTAGTAGGAAAAATTCTTTACAAAACTCTATTGGATTGAGTAATATTTATTTTATTACGTTTAAAAAAACACATAATGTATTTTTTGTGCTAATAAAATTTGGATAACTAAAATATAATGTTAATTTCGTCTTGCTAATCTAACCAAAACCAATTTATATGACTAAAAAATTACTTATCCTACTGTTTTTTTTAGGTTCATTTATGGCGCAAGCACAAAACTTAGCATGGAGAACAAACATGACAGATGCTATTGCTATAAGTAATGACCAGAAAAAACCAATGCTGATTTTATTCACTGCCTCAGGTGTACCAGAAAATCTTCAAAATGAAATCTTTAAAACGCCCGATTTTGCTGTATGGTCACGTGACAATGTGGTCTTAGTAAAATTAGATTTGTCTGATATGAATGCTTCAGATAGCGATCGTGAACAAAATGTGAAATTAAAAAATGCATTTGGAGTTCAAGATCTTCCGGAAGTATGCTTTGCAATGGCGTCGGTAAGAAAAAACAAAACTACATTTAGTGCTTTAGGAAAAATAGCCTATAAACCTGGAGGAGCGAAAGCTTGGATTGCAGAATCAAATGCAATTTTACATCCAGCAGAATAGTAAACGATTTCATTCGACTTTTATTTTAATTTTTTTTAGTCCCCTTTCTGTTTTACAGGAGGGGATTTTTTTTATTCTAAAAAAGATCAATCAATATTTGATTATTTTTATTAGTGTTTATTTCACATTTATTAAAAAACAGTCATTTTATTGTCAATTTGATTTTAATGCTTAGAAGTTGGTTTTTAATCTCTTAAATTCTTTATTGGATTCTATTTTTATACTATTTTAGTTTTATTAACATAACCCAAACCAAAATTATATGCCGAAAAAATTACTTATCCTACTATTTTTTTTAAGTCCATTTTATATGAATTCTCAAAATATAATTTGGAAAACAGATATCAATGATGCTGTAACTGCAAGCGCAGAAAAGAGAAAACCTTTGCTTATTTTTTTTACTAGTCAAGGTGTGAGTTCTCAATTGCAAAATGAAATTTTTGCTACTCGTGATTTTGAAGAATGGTCGCGTAAAAATGTTATTTTGGTCAAGCTTGATCTTTCTGATCCATCTATCTCTGATGCAAGTAAAGAGCAAAATTTACGATTAAAAAATGCTTTTGGTATCGAAGAGATTCCGCAAGTGTGTTTTTCCGAAGTTACCAGTAGAAAAGGAAAGACCAATTTTAATAAACTTGGACTTATTGGCTATAAAGCTTCTGGAGTTAAATCTTGGATTTCTGAATCGGATTCGATTTTGAATCCAGAATAAAATTACAATCTATAATATCCCTTTTCTTTTGTTGAATGAAAAGGGATATTTTTTTTGAGGCAACTGTTCTTCCAATATTTCTGAATCGAATTCGAATTCGATCCGTCAGCTATAACAATTTTAGGGTGAATATTTTGTAGCAATCGATCCAGATTTATTTTTGAAGTCTGAGTAAGAATTAAAATATCTGGATTCACTTTTTCTGGTAAAGTTTTAGTGCTGTCAATGATTAGAATTTTGGTGTTTTTAAAATAAAGCACATTTTTAATCTTTTTGATTCTAGACAAGGCAATTGAATTCCCTACGAGATACGAATTTATGTTTCGGTTGTTTTCCATAATAGTGTCTCTAGTAAAAAGTACAAGGTTTCTTCCTAAACGCTCAGAAATGAGTGTATTGTTTCTTTCGTTGTAAACAATCAATTCTTCTCCTTTTTCTGTTTCTATTTTGGTTAAAATAAATGCAAGCTGGATCATAATAATTGAAGTCAATGCAAATAGCAATTTGCTAAAACTTGGCTTTTTAATCCAGATAATTGTGCTAATTATAAACAAAGAAAATGCCCATAAATGAAACAAATTAAAGCTGATGTCTCGGATAACAAATGAATCTAGAGAAGCAACAGCATGAATCGTAAGATTTAGCAGATAGATACTTTTCTCAAAAATCATTGTGATGAATAAGGGTGGACTGGTGAAAATGGCGATAATCATCACCACAATTCCAGCAATCATGATAAAGGATAAAATGGGAAGTATAATAATGTTCGTGACAAAAAATAATCCCGGAAATTGATGGAAATAATAAAGGCATAAAGGCAATGTGCCAATTTGAGCGGCGAATGAAACCGTTAAAGCTTCCCAAATGTAAACAGTTATTTTGTTCTTTGGTTTATAAATGTTTTTTAAAATAGGCTGTAGCCAAAGAATGAAAAAAAGTGCGATGTAACTTAATTGAAAGCCAACATCAAATAAAAAATAAGGTTCAAAAAGTAATATTAGTAAAATTGAAACTAGTAAAGTATGGTAGATGTTGCCAGTTCGGCGTAAATGATTTCCGATTGCAAGAAAGGAGAACATGACTACAGATCTCAAAACAGAAGGTGATAAACCAGAAATAATAGCAAAACCAGCTAAGGAAATTAGAATGCAGGCTAGTTTAAAAAATGAACCTTTTTTTGTGTTTGGAATTGGTTGGAGTATAAAAGTGATAAAAAGCATTATAAAGCCTACATGAAGCCCGGAAACAGATAAAACGTGTGTAGCGCCAGAGTATTGATAATCTTGGATAATATCTTGTGATATGTCCTGCTGCTGACCCAAAATAAGCGCTAGAGCCACGTTCATTTCAGATTTGCTGAATTTTGACTTTTCAAGATTCAAAATTATTCGTGAATGCAATTTGGCACAATAATACCAAATGTCCTTTTGAATGTTTTTGTTCACTAAAATTTCTTTTTTGGAACAATAGATCTGAGCATAAATTTGTTTGTCTGCCAAATAGCTGCTGTAATCAAATTGATTTGGATTTTTGCTGGGTTTATTTCGCTGTAAAAGCGTTTTAATTTTAATGCTGTTTCCTATAATTAGATGATTGTGGCTGCTGTCTTTTTGAACGTTTACAATTATTTTTCCAGAATAAACTTTTCCTGAAATTGTTTTGATAAGCCCAATGTAACGGTCACTGTAATCATTACTTTTTAATTTTTCTCTCAGGATTAAAGTAAGAGATTGTTTTCTTTCAAATGCTGCTTTGCAATGCGTGTAATTGTTCTTTTGAAGACTTTCGGTATGGCTAATAAGGGTAAAAGAGCCCAAGAAAAAAGATAGCAAGTAAACTGAAATCCCAAAAAGAATTGTTTTCTTGTTGTTTTTTAAATTCCAGATATATGTAATGACAAAAAGGGTAAGGCAAATTATTAGCAAATAATTAATTGCCGGAATAGGTATATGTATGTAATAAGTTGTGATGACACCTATTATAAAAGCGATTGTAATTTTTATTAACGGAAAATCTAATACTTTCATGGCTTAAAAGTATTAAAAATTTGTAAGAAAAATACTAAAAAATATCTTTTTATGGAAGAATCCTATTTACCTGTTCAAAAGAGTTTTTGTAATAAGTTTCTTTGGTAGAGGAAATAATTACACCTTTTGAAGTAGAAGAATGAACAAATTTTATTTCATCAGAATTAACCTCCGTAATTAGTCCGACGTGATTGATTTGTCTGCTTTTGTTGGTTTTAAAGAAAATTAAATCTCCTTTTTTGGCATCATTTAACGGAACAACTTTTCCAATTTTTGCTTGGTCGAAAGAACTTCTCGGAAGTTGGATGTTTTCACTTTCAAAAGTGGTGTAAACCAGTCCAGAACAATCAAAACCGCTTTTTGTAGTTCCGCCTGCTTTATAGCGAACGCCAATATTGTCAGTGGCTTTTTCAATTAAAGTATTAACCAAAGCTCTGTTTTCTTTTTTTGATTCGCTTTTTGTGCTGTTTTTTGATACCGCCGTCGAAGTTGATTTACAAGAAGTAACAGCAATTGCTAAAAGCAGAAAAATTACAATTCGTTTCAAATCAATTAATTATTTTGTTTTAAATCGGCAACAATGAGTTTTGCTGTGTTTTTACTAGCGCCAACTCCACCTAATTTTTGTTCTAATATATCGTAATTTTGTAGCACTTTATTGCGATGGCCAGGCTCTAATAATTTTTGAAGTTCTTCTTTGATTCGTTTTTTATTGCAATCTCCTTGAATCAATTCGGTTACAACTTCTTGATCCATAATTAAATTGACGAGAGAAATATATTTTAATGTAATAATACGTTTTGCAATTTGGTACGATACTTCACTTCCTTTATAGCAAACTACTTCAGGAACTTTAAAAAGAGCTGTTTCAAGAGTTGCCGTTCCAGAAGTTACCAGAGCAGCGGTAGAAGAACGAAGCAAATCGTACGTTTTGTTCGAAACAAAGGCGATGTTTTTATTTTTTAGAAACTGCTGATAAAATTCGTATTCCTGGCTCGGAGCACCTGCAATAACAAATTCATAATCTTGAAAATCATCCACAACGCTCAGCATTACGCTCAGCATTTTGGTAATTTCCTGTTTACGGCTTCCTGGCAGAACGGCAATAATTGGCTTTTCGCCTAAATTATTTTCTTTTCTAAATAAAGCTTCATCAAATGGGGGCTGATTCTGAATGGCATCAATAAGCGGATGTCCAACAAAATCTACAGGAAAATGATGTTTGTCTTCGTAAAAGCTTTTCTCGAAAGGCAAAATAACATACATCTTATCAACGTCTTGTTTGATTGCTTTAATTCGGTTTTCTTTCCAAGCCCAAATTTGAGGAGAAATATAGTAATGCGTTTTATAGCCTAATTCTTTTGCCCATTTTGCAATTCGCATATTAAAACCAGGATAATCAATAAAAATAATCACATCTGGTTTGAACTCCGAGATGTCTTTTTTACAGATTTTAATATTGTTTAAAATGGTTTTTAAATTGAAAACCACTTCGATAAAGCCCATAAAAGCCAGGTCGCGATAGTGTTTTACTAGAGTTCCGCCTGCTTTTTGCATTAAGTCTCCACCCCAAAATCTAATTTCTGCTTCTGGATCTTCAATATATAAGGCTTTCATTAAATTTGAACCATGTAAATCTCCAGAGGCTTCTCCTGCAATTATGTAATACTTCATGTTGGTTTTTTTGTAAATGTGCTAAAGTTGTAACCATTAAAGGGAACTTAGCAAAGATAAGATTTAAATAACTAATGTAGAAATTGCCAGAACAATCACGGCTAAAATTACGCCTCGAGCCATATATTCTTTATCTCTTTTGAGGAGAATAGCAAATACGGCAAGATCCAAAAGGGTTCCTATTGTAATTATTTTTCCGAGATATCCGTATTCTCGAATCATTTGAAATCCTTGCGAAATGTCAAATGTGGTAAAAAAAGTGATGAACAAATAGCTTCCTAAAAGAGATGTAAAAATTCCGATTAAAAAACCGATCAGTATTTCTTTAGTCATTTAATTTCCAAGTATTAAGTTGCTGAATAGAGTGGTGAGCGGTCAAGTCAAATTGTACAGGAACTACCGAAATGTATCCATTTGCCAAAGCCCATTCGTCTGTATCTTCGCCTTTATCTTCGTTAACAAATTTTCCGGCAAGCCAGTAATAATCTTTTCCAAAAGGAGTTTGTCTTTTGTCAAATTTCTGTGCGTAATAGGCTTTCGCTTGACGACAAACCTTAATTCCTTTAATTTCTGATTCCTTTAATTTTGGAAAATTGACATTTAAAACTACTCCTGGCGGAAGTTTATTCGCTAGGGTTTCTAAAGTAATTTTTTTTACAAATGATTTTATAGGTTCAAAATCGGCATTCCAGTCAAAATCTAAAAGAGAAAAACCGATTGCTTGAATACCTTCGATTCCAGCTTCGACCGCGGCGCTCATGGTTCCAGAATATATGACATTGATAGAAGAATTCGATCCGTGATTTATTCCCGAAACGCACAAATCGGGCTTGCGTTTTAAGATTTCATTAACTGCCAGTTTTACACAGTCAACAGGAGTTCCAGAGCAGCTGTACTCTGCAATTGTGTCACTATCTTTTGAGATTTTATCAATAAATAAAGTATTATTAACGGTGATTGCGTGTCCCATTGCGCTTTGCGGTTTATCTGGCGCAACAACAATAACATCGCCTATAGTTTCCATAACGCTAATAAGGGCTCTAATTCCTGGAGCCAAAATACCATCGTCGTTGGTTACTAATATAAGTGGTTTCTCAGCTTTCATTTAATAAATATTATGTGTAATTTTAACAATTGTAAGATTTTAAAAACAAATTTAGTCGCATATTCTTTGGGATAAGTCACAAATACTGCAAAATTTGTCAACTAAGGTAAAGAACTTTTTTGCGAATTAAACATTTTTATATCTTTAACAAAAAATTATCGAAGCGTTAGCTCTCGTGGCATAGTTTTTAACGTAACTTAGATAAAAAAATTGATGAATGCTATTATAAAGTTTATGAAAAGAAATTATAAGATACTCATAGCCGTATTGTGCTTATCGCTTACATTATTTGCATTTAAGATGAATGCCGATAGGACAATCGACCCAGATCCAAACAAAGACAAGACACTTTTAGAATTATTAGCATTTGTTATTGAAAAAGGACATTACAGCCCAGCAGAAATAAATGATGAATTTTCTAAAGGTATTTTTAAGGATTACATTGATGCGCTAGACCCTTCAAAAAGATTTTTCCTTCAGTCTGATATTGACGAATTCAAACAGTATGAATTAATGCTGGATGATCAATTTTTGAATAAAGATATTACGTTTTTCAACCTTACTTATACAAGGTTAATGAAGCGTATGGAGGAAAGTAAAAAACGTTATAAAACGATTTTAGCTCAGCCATTTAATTATAATGTAGATGAGACTTTTGATGCGGATTATGATAAAATACCGTATGCAAAAAACTTAACAGAGATTAACGAAAGATGGAGAAAACAAATCAAATTATCGACTCTTTCTTCTTTGGTTACAAAACAAAAAATTGAAGATGAAAAGAAGAAAAAAGATCCAGCTTACAAAGAGAAATCTTTTGAAACTTTAGAGAAAGAAACTCGTGAAAGCTCATTAAAATCTCTTGATGATAATTTTAGCGTGATTAAAGATTTGAATAGAGATTACTGGTTTTCTGTTTATTTGAATTCTATCATGGCTCGTTTTGATCCGCATACAAGCTATTTTGCACCAGAAGAAAAAGATCGTTTTGATGTAAACATCAGCGGTAAATTGGAAGGTATTGGAGCTCGTTTGACTAAGAAAAATGATTTTACTCAAATTGATGAGTTAATTTCTGGAGGTCCAGCTTGGAAAGGAAAACAATTAGAAGCAGGAGATTTAATCTTGAAAGTTGCTCAAGGAAATGAAGAGCCTGTAGATGTTGTTGGAATGCGTTTGGATGATGTTGTAAAGAAAATTAAAGGTCATAAAGGAACTGAAGTAAAATTGACTGTTAAAAAAGTTGATGGTTCTATTAAAGTGATTTCTATTATTCGCGATGTTGTTGAAATTGAAGAAACATATGCTAAGTCTAGTATTGTGGAGAAAAATGGTTTAAAATATGGAGTGATTTATCTTCCTAAATTTTATATCGATTTTGAAAACAAAGACGGACGTGATGCAGGAAAAGATATTGCTCGCGAAGTAGAAAGATTGAAAAAAGAAAACATCAACGGTATTGTTTTAGACGTTCGTGATGATGGTGGTGGATCTCTTTCTACAGTGGTTGATATTGCCGGTTTATTTATCGAAGAAGGACCAATCGTTCAGGTAAAATCTGCAGGTAAAAAGAAAGAAGTTTTATATGATAAAGACAAAAAAATCGAGTGGGATGGCCCATTAGTTATCATGGTAAACAGTTTTTCTGCTTCGGCTTCTGAGATCTTGGCAGCTGCAATTCAGGATTATAAACGTGGTGTAATTATCGGAAGTAAACAAACTTACGGTAAAGGAACTGTACAAAACGTATTAGATTTAAATCAGTTTGTGCGTAATGCAAACTATGGAGATCTTGGAGCATTGAAAATTACAGGACAGAAGTTTTATAGAATTAACGGTGGTTCTACCCAATTAGAGGGTGTTCATAGTGATGTGGTAATGCCAGATCGTTATGCTTACTTAAAAATGGGAGAGAGAGATATTGATAATGCAATGCCTTGGGATAAAATTGATCCAGCCGATTACAGCACTTGGACTTCTAATGAGAATTTCAACAAAGCAATTATGAACAGTAAAAACAGAATTGCTCAAAATGCTCAATTTAAGTTAATTGATGACAATGCGAAATGGATCGATGTTAAAAACAAAGAAAATGTATATAGCTTGAATATTAAGAGTTTTAAAGAAACTCAAGAACAGGTTGAAAATGAAGGAAAAAAATATAAACCAATTTCTGATTACAAAAACGATTTGATTTTTAAATCTTTACCGTATGAAGAGGATGAAATGAAAGCGGATGCTTCTTTAAAAGAAAAAAGAGATGCATGGCACCAAGCTCTATCTAAAGATGTTTATGTGGAAGAAGCGTTAAACGTATTGGATGATTTACAATCAAAAAGTCTGGTAAAAGCTACAGTTAATCCTAAAATGAAAAAGGACAAACTAGTGAAGTCTTAAGTTCGAGAAGAATTTAATTTGTTTAAAAACGCTCTATGAATTTTAAATTTATGGAGCGTTTTTTTGTATGTTTAACCTCTAAAAATAGAATTATGAAAGTTGGCCTGAGTTTGATTTTAATGGGTTTTGCATTGTTCTCTTGTAAAAAAGAGAATACAGGAATTATTGAAAAAGTAAATAATGATGAAGCGGTTTCTTCTTTTAAAGGAAATTCTTCTAGCACAGATTCTGTCTATACGTTTGCATATTTGCCAACTTCGACGACCAAGCAGATTGTAAAACATCAATACTATACTTTATCGTATAATGAAAAGTTTGAGCAGGCAGAATGGGTGGCGTACGAACTGAAAAAGGAATACTTAAAAAATAATGATTTTAAAAGACCTTATTTTATTGAAGATCCAAATGTAACGACAGGTTCTGCAGATTGGAGAAATTATAAAAATTCAGGGTATGATAAAGGGCATCTTTGCCCTGCTGGAGATATGGAGTTTAGTAGAGATGCGTATAGCGATACTTTTTACACGTCGAATATTTCACCTCAGAAAAAGGAATTTAATGCTGGAATTTGGAATAGGATAGAGCAAAAGACGCGTTATTGGGCAGGAAAATATAATGACATTTATGTCGTAACTGGCGGAATTGCGAAAGAATCGGACAAAAAAATAGGAACAGAAAAAGTTGCTGTTCCTAAATATTTTTATAAAATCGTTTTGGCTAAAACCGGTAAAGAACACAAAGCAATTGCTTTCTTGGTTCCAAACGAAAAAAGTGATAAATCTATTTATGATTTTGTTGTTCCGATTGAAACTCTAGAAAAAATGACTGGAATTGATTTCTTCCCAAATCTTAAAAACTTAAAAAGTAGTAAAGATTTTTAATTCAATACTATTGGTCATAAATTAATACACAATAGAAATAAGAATGCATTTTTTAAAATGAAGAAGCAAATGATTTTTGTTGGTTTAATGATTGCTTTTATCATAAACCATGGCTATAGCCAAATAATACTGAATAAACAAAACATAGAAAATACACTTAATGAAGCCTTTGATAAATTTAAAGATTTAAAAGAGGGAAATAATGCCGACTATATTAAAGAACTAGCCAATGTTGATCCCAATATTTTTGGTATTGCACTTGTTACTGCAGAGGGAGCCGTATATACAAAAGGTGATATAACGTCAATGGTTTCAATTCAAAGTATATCGAAAGTATTTACTATGGCAAAAGTAATTGAGCAAGAAGGGCCACAATTTTTGGAAGATAAAATAGGAGTAAATGCGACTGGATTGCCATTTAATTCTATTGTTGCAGTAGAAATGAATAAAGGTGATAAAATCAATCCTCTCGTAAATCCAGGGGCTATAGCAACCACAAGTCTTGTTCGAGGTAATGATTCTATAGCAAAGTGGAAAGAAATTGAGAAAATTCAGAGTGCCTTTGCCGGAAGACAGCTTTCTATAAATCGTCCTGTTTATATAAGTGAGGCTGGTGATAATTTACGAAATCAAGCTATTGCACATTTGTTATTGGCTTATAACAGAATATATTTTGATCCAGTACAAACAACAGATATTTATACAAAACAATGTGCATTGAATGTAAATGTAAAAGATCTTGCTACAATGGCGGCTACATTGGCAAATGGAGGTGTTAATCCTATTACAAAGTATAAGGTGGTTAGTCAGGCTACGGTAATGTATACTTTGCCTGTAATGGCAACTGCAGGCCTCTATGATAATTCTGGAATTTGGCTTTTTAATTCGGGACTTGCGGCAAAGAGTGGTGTTGGAGGAGGAATATTGGCAGTGTGTCCTGGTAAATTTGGAATTGCTGTAATTTCGCCTCCATTAGATAAAACGGGAAATAGTTTGAAAGCTCAGAAAGTTATCCAATATGTTGTAGAAAAACTTAAAGCAAACCCTTATTGGATTAATCCTAAGTAGGTTTGAGGTAATAAAAAAAGAAAAGTCCAAAATTATTTTGGACTTTTCTTTTTTGTTTTTGAAGGTTTAAAAAGTAGTAAGAACTTTTAATTCTGCAATGGTTTCTGTTGGATTTTCGGCTTTAAAAACAAAGCTTCCAGCGACTAAAACATCTGCACCAGCTTCTACTAATTGTTTGGCATTTTTGCTTGTTACACCGCCGTCAATTTCGATTAGTGTTGAAGCGTTTTTGCGTGTAATTAAGGCTTTTAGTTTCTTTACTTTATCGTAAGTGTTTTCGATGAATGATTGTCCTCCAAATCCAGGATTTACGCTCATAATGCAAACCACATCAATATCATTAATAATGTCTTCTAGTAAATCAACATTGGTATGCGGATTCATGGCAACACCAGCTTTCATTTCTTCTGCTTTAATGGCCTGAAGCGTTCTGTGTAAATGTGTACAAGCCTCATAATGCACTGTTAATCCGTTAGCTCCTAAATCGGCAAAAGTTTTAATGTATCGATCTGGGTCAATAATCATTAAATGAACATCGATATATTTTTTGGCGTGTTTTGAAATTGCTTCTAAAACAGGCATTCCGAAAGAAATATTTGGAACAAAAACGCCATCCATAATATCGATATGAAACCAATCTGCCTGACTGTTATTTAGCATTTCTGCATCGCGCTGTAAATTACCAAAATCGGCAGCAAGAACTGAAGGAGCAATAAGTGTGTTTTTCATTGTGTTTGCGTGTGTTGTTTTATTGCAAAGATAATTTTTTTTTATACTGTGTGTGGTGATTTTACCGCAAAGTGCGCTAAGATTCACACAAAGTTCAGAAAGTTTTTTTGAAATTATTTAAGGTAATTGGGTTCGGATAGCTTTTGTTCTTTGAAAGTTTTCAAAACAAAAACTTTCTGAACTTTGTGTAATCCTTTGTGTCTTTGCGGTAAAAAAAGAAAATAAAAAACTCCGGTAATCAGCCGGAGTTTCAATCATCAATCAAAAAACGAACAGTCAATCAAACTGTTGTTTGTGGTAAAATTCCAATTTAAAATAACCAAATTCCAAGCCAATTGTAATTTGGGATTTTAAAAATATTGAAATTTAATATTGTTTATCCTAAATAAGTTTTAAGGATTTTACTTCTAGAAGTGTGTTTCAATCGACGGATTGCTTTTTCTTTAATCTGACGAACACGCTCACGAGTTAGGTCAAAAGTCTCACCAATTTCTTCAAGAGTCATTGGGTGTTGGTCGCCAAGTCCAAAATACAAACGTACAACATCTGCCTCTCTTGGAGTTAATGTTTCTAAAGAACGTTCGATTTCAGTACGAAGAGATTCGTGAATTAATTCTCTATCTGGATTTGGAGATTCGCCAGAACGTAATACGTCATAAAGGTTAGAATCTTCTCCTTCAACAAGAGGAGCATCCATAGATAGGTGACGTCCAGAGTTTTTCATAGACTCTTTTACGTCGTTTACAGTCATGTCTAATTCTTTTGCAATTTCTTCAGCAGAAGGCGGGCGCTCGTTAGATTGTTCTAATAACGCATACATTTTGTTGATTTTATTGATAGAACCAATTTTATTTAATGGTAAACGTACAATACGAGACTGTTCAGCTAGAGCTTGAAGAATCGATTGACGGATCCACCATACAGCGTAAGAAATGAATTTAAAACCACGAGTTTCATCAAAACGTTGAGCCGCTTTAATTAAACCTAAGTTTCCTTCATTAATTAAATCCGGAAGAGTTAATCCTTGATTTTGATATTGTTTAGCCACAGATACTACGAAACGTAGGTTGGCTTTTGTTAGTTTTTCTAAAGCTCTTTGATCACCAGCCTTTATTCTTTGTGCTAATTCTACCTCTTCATCAGCGGTAATTAGGTCAACTTTTCCAATTTCTTGTAGATATTTATCTAACGATGCAGTTTCACGATTAGTTACCTGCTTGGTGATTTTAAGTTGTCTCATGTTGTTGTCTCCCTATTTTTAAAGTGTACAAATGATTATACGTAAGGAGTATCAAAAAAGTTACAATTATTTTAAAAATATTTTTAAAATTTATAACTAACACCAGATTGAAGCGAAATACTATACGGTTTAGCATCTTCATTTTTATTGAAAGTGCTTAAGTAATATTTGAATAAAGAGTTTATATCCAGTGCAATATACTCAGTCAATTTGTAACTTAATCCGAGACCTAAATTATATGAGAAATTAACGCCAGAAATATTTTTTGCTTCTCCGATATTTCGCTGAGACACCTTTTCTGATTTCAAATACAGTTTGTTTTTATCTAATATTAAAAAACTAAAGCCAGTAAAAGCTTCTATTCCAATTTTGCTTTCGTCTTTCTTTATGGCATAATTAAATTCTAAAGGAAGTTCATAATAAGAAAAATAAAAAGCCCATGTTTAACTTTTTGAAACATGGGCTTTTAGTAGTTGTAATTTTTTTAATTTGCAGCTGTGTCTTTTACTTCAATTAATTCTTTAATAGAAACAGGAGTTCCGTTTTTAGCAAATCCTTCTAATCTTATTTCATAGTTTCCAGCAACATCAGAAGTGTAGAATGATGTTTGAGAGTCTTTGTTTAGTTTTACATCAGGATTCCAAAACAATTGATTTCTGAAATCTGGAATTCTCGCATTGTCAGCCAAGTTTGTATAATCTACATTGTTGTAGATTTTTTTAAGCTGTGGTCTCAAGATTGAAGCTTTCAGAATTGAAGAGCCACTTTGTTTGCTTGCGAAATCCTTGTCAAAAGTTATAAAACTTACTAATCCGTTAAATGATTTTGGTCCAACATAATATCTTCCAACAATAACATCAACTCTGTAGATGTTTTTCATGTTGTATTTTAATAAATCCATTTGGTTTTGCAATTGCAATCCGTCAACTAATACTAATGCAGGATCTGGCAATTGAGGGAAAACACTAGGATCTGTTACATGCAGATGTAAAACTCCGTTATTTTCTCTAGAATATACTTCTGTTACAACCTCTGTTAGTGTTTCTCGCAGTGATTTAAATCTGGTGTAATCATCCAAAACATATTCTTTTGCTTTAGTTGAATAGAATGGATCTTGGGTAAGTTGTTTTTCTAAGTTATCCTTTTTTCTATGGATATAAGCGTTTTCGATCTGACTTGAAACCGCTCTATCTAAAAGGCTTTCTTTAAAAGTGTATGATAAATTGTTATTAGGCGAAAATGATAATGACGTTGTGTTTATATTTGGAAGTTCATCCAATACAATAGAATAATTATCAGCGTGCTCATCAATTACTTGAACAACAATGTTTGGATTGTAATTGTCTTTGTCGATGCTAAAAATAAATCGTCCTTCTGAATTTGTTTTTACAACTTGAAAAACAAAAGATTTTCCTGGTAAAGAAAAAGAAACCGTAACATCTTGAATCTTATCTGTTCCGCTTTTAGAAACCACTTTACCAGATATCATTTCTCCTCTTAATTCTGGAAGCACTGCTTTTGAGTTTTGATCTAGCACCACAGTATTTGATGCTACAGTTGCAAAATTAGTTGCTGAAATTGAATTTTGAGCAGGAATGTTGTCTAATTTTCTAACAGATAAAGAATAACTTCCTTCTTTGATATTAGCATTTGAAGATTCTAATTTTAAATCAACATGCTCGCGACTTGCAAAAACTTTTTTGTTTAATCTAAGGTTTAAGTCTGTTGTGTTTGCTGAGCTCTCCGAAGTATTTGAATTGCTTGTTAAAACATTGCTGTTTGGCGTTTTTTCATTTGTTTTATAAGGATTGACAATATTAATATCCGTTTGAAAAAAATCTGAAGCAGGTTTGTTCAACATCCAATTCGTATAAGCAACCAGTTTATAAGTACCTGTTTTAAGAGTAGTCGGAATAAAATAATCTCCTTGTCCTAACGCGTTTTCCAGCTTGATTTTGGCTTTAAAAACGCTTTTTTTATCGCTGTCTATCAATTCTACATAAGCAATTTTACTAATGTGGCTTATGGTTTTGTCAGAAGATTTTAAGCAATAAATTTTATACAATAATGTCTCACCCGATACAAATGTAGAAGCATTTGCATGAAGGTAAATCGTTTCGTCTACAACAATATTTTGCTGTGCGTTTCCTAATTGTGTGCTAATTAAAACAAACAATAATAATATGTGCTTTATTCTGTCCAAAATGAAGGTTTTACGTTAGATGAAAATGTTGTGCAGTCTCCGCATTCTATAGGTACCATAGTATAATAATCGTTGGTATTATAGCTGTACCAAAGTCTATAGCTGTTAAGTTCTGTTATTAATTGTCGTCCAAGGCAAGGCGGGTCACCAAATCCGAAACAGAATCTGTACTCAGAGTCAATACATGGCACATAATAGGGAGGAAGAGGTCTTCCAGGATATAAGTCAGCATAATTAAAAAACATTCTTTTTGATGATACAGAAGACACGTCGAAAAAGCCTATTACTTTGCTTTCAGTATCTGTAACACATTTAATATTACCATTTACAAAACCAGGCTGTTTAGGCGATAATACACTAGAACTGCTTGATATTTCTTTTAATGTTTTGTAAAAAGTATAAGCCTCAATATTCTGTACATATTGACGAACTAGAATACTATATCTGTGACTGATAATATAATCTTGGTCATTTATAAATCGCACAGGAAAATTAACACGGTCTTCTTGTAGATTTGTTGTTGATGTTTGAATGATATCAAGAGATTTTTTTGAGCCATAGCAAACTTGAATGTCTAATGGACTTGGGATCAGCTCAATCTCTTGTGGACCAGTAGCAATTAATTTTTTATCACCCCATTTTGGTGCAATTATTTTGTACGTTTCTTCATATTCGTATCTGTAATATTTTGAAGTATTTGTTGGGTCATAGCTTTCAACACTTATTTGTACACCTTCTCCTTCTTGGGTTGAAACCACTTTAGGGACTAGGTTTTCAATCTGATTTTCAGTTGTCAAAACTTCACTTGTAGATTGGTATTTTTTACCGCCTTTTGTAGTGATTTCTAAAGAATATTCTGTGTTAGGCTCTGCTTTAAACTCTGAATCAGAAATATATTTTTCTGAATTTTCAGTAAAATGATAGCTGTTTCCTTTATTGTCGGTAACTACAACATTAGCGCCAGTTTCTATTTGTACACCCTCTTCTTCTAAACGAGCAGTTTTTGTTAGTTTAATTTCCTGCTTTTTTAATTCATTTGTTATAGTTGCTTCTACAACAAGTGCTTCTTCGTAAGAATCAGTTTTAAGGTTATAGGTTTCAGTACAGCTAATGAATATAGAACTCATTAGAAGTAATACTGTTATCTTATTTTTTAATAATGTTTTCATGATTTTTAAATTCTGCTTTACGGAAGATTAAAATTTAAAATTATAAGTTATACTTGGAACTGGAATAGAAAAGATTGACGTTTTGTATCCCTTTAATTTTCCGTTTGGATCTGTTACAAAAAATATCGAGTACGGATTGTTTCTTCCTAATACATTGTAAACAGAAATATTCCAGAAACTATGCGCTAATTTTTTGATTTTATGATTCCCTTCAATATTAATACCGATGTCTAAACGAATATAATCTGGTATTCTAAATTCATTTCTATCGCTATATAAAGTGTATTGTGCGCCTCCAAGATTATAAGTTCCGATAGGGTAGGTAATTGGTCTTCCCGTTTGGTATATAAAGTTTGTTGACAAACTATAGCGTTTTGTGAATTTGTAATTTAAAACAGCGCTTAAGTCATGTGGCTTATCAAAATTTGAAGCGAAGAATTTACCATTGTTCACAATTTCTTCATTAAACTCGCCATCTAATTTAATCAATGATCTTGAATAAGAGTATCCTAACCATCCATTTAATTTACCAACTTGTTTTTTAATTAAAAATTCTACACCGTAAGCTTTTCCTTCACCTTGTAAAAGTTCTGTTTCTACATTTTCATTTAGCAATAATTGTGCACCTACTTTATAGTCTAAAATATTTTTAGATTTCTTGTAGTAACCCTCTAAGCTAACTTCGTATTCGTCATCTCCGAAGTTTTTAAACAATCCTAAAGAGGCTTGTTGTGCGCTTTGCGGTTTTACGTTAGCATCAGATAATTTCCAAGTATCAGTAGGAGATTGTGTGGTGTTGCTAGACAAAAGATGAATATATTGTCTAGTCACATCGTAACCCGCTTTGATAGAGAAATCTTCTGTAAAGTAATAACGTGCTGCTATTCTTGGCTCAAAACCTCCATAAGTTGTTACAACTTCATTATTGTTGTAGTGTTTGGTATCGATAATTGTAGCATCACTTAGAGGTTTGCCGCTTTCGTAAATATTAACATCAGCAGCTCCTAATGACGCATATAATGAATATCTTAAACCAAGATCAATTAATAATTTGTCGCTTACTTTATAGTTGTCAGATAAATAAATTGCCGATTCTAATCCTTTTTCCTTAGCAATGTCAGTCGGAACTAAAGTTGCATTTGGATTTGTCGGATGCTGGTAACCAGGTGAAATATTATACAATTTGCTTGCTACACCATAAGAGAAATTATGTTTTTCATTCAACTTATAGTTCATTTTTAATTGCAATTGAGTTTCGCTTATTTTATATCCGAAATCAAAAGAATTAATATTGTCAGAATGATAATCTATATTGAATTTGTATTCGCTATTAGATAAAATAAGAGCTCCTTTGTTTTTGTCATTAAAAGTATGATCCCATTTTGCAGAGAATAATCTGTTGCTGTATTTGTATAATGAATCTGAACTCAATCTAAAACGGTCATTGCTGTAATATGCCATTGCTTCAATTGCATTCTTACTGTTGATGTTATTTTGGTATTTTAAGATTCCATCATAAAATCCAGCTTCGCTATTTTTAAGTCTTTCATCGTCTAATTGTTTTAAAATCCAATCAGAATATGTTGCACGGCCACCAACAATTATGCTTGATTTATTTTTTTCAAGAGGCACGCTTAATGTAAGGTTCGAAGTGATTGGTCCTATAGCACCTTCTCCAGAAATTTTCTCTTTGTTTCCATTTTTTGTTGCAATATCAAATACAGATGATAGTCTTCCTCCAAAATCTGCAGGAATACTTCCTTTGTAGATGTCTGCTTTTTTCGTTGTGTAAGGGTTTACTGCAGAGAAAAAGCCTAAAAAATGTTGCGGATTATATACAACTGCATTATCCAAAAGAATTAAGTTTTGATCTTCTTTTCCTCCACGCACGTTAAATCCTGCAGATCCTTCACCAGTAGTTTTTATACCTGGGAAAGTAGTGGCAACTTTAAAAATATCTCTTTCTCCAAGAATAAGAGGAACATTTTTTATGTTTTCAATGTCAATAGAAACCAAACCGGATACAACTGTTTCTGTTGCTCTTTGTCCTTTCTTTTTAATGACTACCTCGTCCAATTGATTAGATTTTTCGTTAAGTTCTATATCAAATTGGCCATCATCATAAACCACTAATGTTTTTGTAACCTCTTTATGGCTAAGCGATTTTATTTCTACTATATTTATTCCGCGTGGTAGCTGTAAAGTATAATTTCCATCAATATCACTTGATGTGCTTATATTTTTGTTTTTTACCTTAATATAAATATTTGCTTCTGGTTTTCCGTTTTCTTCATTTTTAACAGTTCCAATAACTGTAAAAGTTTTCTTTGTCGCATCCTTATTTTCTTTACCTATAAATACAATAGAACTTTTTTTGCTTACACTATAGCTGCTGGTTGAGTCATATTGCTGATAAAAAACAGGATTATCATTTTGATCATTTCCTGGGCTGTTTGTCTGAAGTGGTTCATCAGGAAAATAATTAGATGGTAAAGTGCTGTATACTGTGCTGTTAAGTGTCAAGATTACTTTGTTCTTGATCACAACATAATTTAAGTCTGTTTTATTTAAAACAGCAGAGATAAATTCATCAATACTAACATTGTTAAAAGTGCCAGAAATAAGTGTTTTGTTAGAATTTAACCAAGCTGAATCAAAATAAAATTTATAAGATGTAGATGATTCAATACGTTTTATAGTGTTTTCTAAAGTTTCATCTTTTAAAGTAATCGAAAACTTCTCATTAGAATTTTGTGCAAAAGACAATTGAAAGGAGAAGACGATAAGTAAGGAGAGTAAAATTTTTTTCATTTGTTTTATTTGCTTGATATTGAAAGAGAGTTAAAAGTGTATTTCATCAAATTTTTCATGAATTGATCTAAATCGGATTTTCTTAGTTCTCTGTTCAATAAATAAAACCCATTGATTTGTTTTTTCTGTTCTGGGAATAATTTAACAAGGTCGCCTTTGCTTTTTATTAAATAAATTTTACCTTTTAAATCGATAAAATAGGAATTGTTTTCTTTGAATATATAATAGATGCTGTTGTCGGAAATTGTTTTTTGCATGTCTTTGTGATGTCTGATATACAAAACTAATTCGGGTGCAACTTTGCTTTCTTCATAGTATCCTGTAGTAAATTCAGGAATGTCTTCGCTTGTTCTTTCTCTTTTGATAAAGTTTTTATCTTGGATCGAAAACGAACTAACTTTATTTTGAATTAAACTTATACCGATATTTTCTGAACCTCCAGCCGGATTTAGAACCAATATGTCGCGATAGATATCATATTTAAGTTTAACATCATAATAAGCTTGGTTTTCATAGACAGCTTTTCCTATTTCGTATTTATCTACTAAATACAAATGAATGTCACTTCTTAAGGTTCTGTAAGGATTTGTGTGTGGTGTCCCATTATTAATATCCAGATTGTCTTTGCCAACTGTAGTGTCAAACCAATTGTAAGTTTTAACATCATTGTTAGTTTGACTCTGAATAGGATGAATGTTCAACAATAATTCAAATAAAATGAGAAAAACGATTTTTTTTTGGTAATTTTTCAAAGGATTTAATGGTTTATTAGTTGTTTTTGGAAGATTTCAAAAGTATAAAAAAAAGGTTACAAATAAAACGCTAATTTGTTAAATTGTTATAAAATGATGGTACAGGCTAGTGAAAGGCATTGAAGGACTACAAAAAATTAGAATTTTTATTAGAAATATTCGAAAAATGATGTTGGGTGGGTGTGTTTTTTAATTTTATGAAGAATAAGCCTGATTTGTAGAAGTATAGCAAAAACGATCTGAAATGTACAAAAACTGAAAAACCCCAATTCGATTAAGAATTGGGGTTTTCTATGAATAAACCTTTAGTAAACTAAGATCTGATTACTCTTTTTTATCCTCACGTGGAGGTCTTGGAACAAGTGCTTTTTTAGACACTTTTTCTTTTTTAGTTTTAGGGTCAACTCCTAAGTATTTCACTTGGAAAACATCTCCCATTTTAACTACGTCAGCAACATTTTCTGTACGCTCCCAAGCCAATTCAGAAACGTGAAGTAAAACTTCGTTTCCTGGTGCAGCAGTATATTCTACAACAGCTCCAAAATCAAGCATTTTAATTACTTTTACTTCGTAAGCTTCTCCCATTTGCGGTTTGAAAGTGATAGAAGCAATTTTTGCCAATACCGTTTCAATTCCAGCAGGATCTGTACCTAAAATTTCGATAACACCTTGCTCATCAACTTCGTTGATCACAATAGTTGTTCCAGTAGCTTTTTGTAATTCTTGAATTACTTTTCCGCCAGGTCCAATTAATGCTCCAATAAAGTTTCCAGGAATAGTTCTGGTAATGATTTTTGGTGCATGAGCTTTTACGTCAGCTCTTGGTGTAGCGATAGTTTCTGTTAATTTTCCTAAAATGTGTAAACGTCCATCACGAGCCTGAGCTAAAGCTTGCTCCATAATGTCATAACGTAAACCATCAATTTTAATGTCCATTTGGCAAGCTGTAATACCGTCAGCAGTTCCAGTTACTTTAAAGTCCATATCTCCTAAATGATCTTCGTCACCTAAGATATCAGACAATACAGCAAATTTCTCACCGTCAGTAATTAAACCCATAGCAATTCCAGAAACTGGTTTTACCATTTGAACTCCAGCGTCCATTAAAGCCATTGTTCCAGCACAAACTGTTGCCATAGAAGAAGAACCATTAGATTCTAAAACCTCAGAAACAACACGAATTGTATAAGGACAATCAGCAGGAATCATGTTTTTTAAAGCTCTTTGAGCCAAGTTACCGTGACCAACTTCTCTTCTTGAAGTTCCTCTTAGTGGTTTTGCTTCACCAGTTGAGAAAGGAGGGAAGTTATAGTGTAAGTAGAATTTCTCTTCACCTTGTTCAGATGGAGAATCGATTTGGTTTGCTTCTCTAGAAGTTCCTAAAGTTACAGTTGCCAAAGCTTGAGTTTCTCCACGTGTAAATAAAGACGAACCGTGAACTCTTGGTAAATAATCAGTTTCACACCAGATTGGTCTGATTTCTGTCGTTTTTCTACCATCTAAACGTACGCCTAATTCTAATACTACATTACGAACGGCTTCTTTGTTTGTTTTGTAGAAATATTTAGAAACTAAATCACCGTCAGCAGCTAATTCTTCTTCAGTAAATAAAGCTTTAACTTCTTCTTTTACTTCAGCAAATGCAGCACCTCTTTCGTGTTTAGCAGAACCAACTTTTGCAATATTATAGATTTTATCGTATGCAGCTTCTTTTACTTTTTTGTAAATTTCTTCGTTTTCTTTCTCACCTTCGTAAGTACGAATTTCTTTTTTACCAAAAGCAGCTTGTAAACGATATTGTGCTTCGATTTGAACTTTGATCGCTTCGTGAGCAAATTTAATTGCTTCGATCATTTCAGCTTCTGAAATTTCTTTCATCTCACCTTCAACCATCGCAACAGAATCCATAGAAGCTCCAATCATCATATCGATATCAGATTTTTCTAATTCAGCTCTGCTTGGGTTAATAACTAATTTTCCGTCAATACGTGCAACACGTACTTCAGAAATTAAGTTATAAAAAGGAATGTCTGATACAGCTAATGCTGCAGATGCAGCTAAACCAGCTAAAGCGTCTGGCATAACTTCTTCGTCATGAGACATTAATTGAATCATAACTTGTGTTTCAGCGTGGTAGTCGTCTGGGAAAAGCGGACGTAAAACACGGTCAACTAATCTCATTGTTAATACTTCGCTGTCGCTTGGACGTGCTTCTCTCTTGAAGAAACCTCCAGGGAAACGACCAGCTGCTGCAAATTTTTCGCGATAATCTACCGTTAATGGTAAAAAGTCAACGCCTGGGTTTGATGTGCGAGCTGAAACTGCTGTTGCAAGAATCATCGTGTCGCCCATTCTTACTACTACAGAACCGTCTGCTTGTTTAGCTAAACGCCCTGTCTCGATTGTGATGCTTCTGCCATCACCTAAATCGATTTTTTCTACAAATAATTGTGGAATCATAAATTTTTTCCTTTTGATTATACAATGGGTTTTAGTTGTGTTGTAGTTGTTGTTGTGTGTAGTTGTTGTTATCTAAAACCCAATGAAAAACCAAACTTTTTTTCTTGTAATATGCTTATTATAAATAGCTATAATGTAAAAACAAAAAGAGGCACTTTCGCACCTCTTTTCTATATTGATTATTTTCTGATATTCAATACTTTGATAATCTCACGATATCTGTTGATATCTTTCTTTTTCAAGTAGTCCAACAAAGCTCTTCTTTTACCTACTAATAGTACAAGAGAACGCTCAGTGTTGTAATCGTGACGATTTTTTTTCAAGTGTTCAGTTAAGTGAGAGATTCTGTAAGTGAACAACGCGATTTGACCTTCAGCTTTACCAGTGTTTTTTGCATCACCGTGTTGTGCGAAGATTTCTTCTTTCTTTTCTTTAGTTAAATACATTCCAATATTGTTTTAATGATTTTTATGTATGTCATACAACTTTTGTAAGACGGGTGCAAAATTAGATTAAAAAAACAGAAAAATCAAAAAAAAATAAAAGAATCTAAAAATAAGGCGTAAGAAATTTGTTTTTAGTGATTTGCGATCGTTTTTTTTATTTTAATTTCGGAGCTTTTTTGCCAGATTGTTTTTCGCTTAAAGAAGAATAATTAAATTTGACATTGTTTGTATCAGTGCTCACGCCTGAAATTAAAACTCCACGATCGTAATTGTCTACAAATGTGATTTTTCGAGCTGTATCATTTCCTTCCCAAACACCTTGTTTCAATCCATCTTTAAGGCTTCCTTTTTGAGTTACAAATAAGTCCGTTTCCTCATAATCTCCATTTCCGTCCACTACGGTCTGGCTTTTGTTTTCATCCCAGCAGTTAAGAACTAAAGTTTGTGTTTTTTTTGTTTTCGGATCCCAGATATTCTGTTTCTCCGATTTTTTACTTTGATTTTCGTACCAATTGATTTCTTTTCCGTTTTTGTGATCCTCAGAATAATTGACAACTGTTTCTTTTGCCCCGTTTTTATAATAATAAATAAATTCGCCGTCTTTTTTTAAGACATCGCGATCCAGAGTAGAACCGGTCATTTTCTTTCTTCCATTCTTATAAAAATCAGTTACAACATACCGAACACTTTTTTGCGAATAATTGGTAATTACTCTTGTGTAGGCATAGTTTTCCAGTGTGCATTCACGATTTAAGGAGTCTAAAAAGATTTTTTTAGAAACCATATTAATTTGTGCAGACAGATGAGCTGAAATTATTATAAGCAAAAAGAGAAGGAAGTTTCTTTTCATTCTGTGCTATTTTTTATCTTAAAAATAGTTCTTCTAGAATAATTTAGCAACTTCTTGATTTACAAATTCTAAAAATCTTTCATCAGCTTCTGTAAAAGGATCGATAACATGGCTGTCAATGTCGATTTGGCCAATATTTATTCCGTTAACAAAAAGCGGAACTACGATTTCTGATTTTACGGTTAAACTGCAGGCGATGTAATTGTCTTGTGCTTTAACATCTGGCACAACAAAATTGGCATTACTTTCAGCAACTTGGCCGCAAATTCCTTTTCCAAAAGGAATAACGGTATGGTCTGTTTCTGCACCAACATAAGGTCCTAAATGTAAAGTTTTAGCCTCGTGATTAGCAAAATAAAATCCTACCCAGTTATAATACTCCACGTTTTCGTTTAAAAGTTGGCATACTGCTAAAAGTTTTCCGTCTCTATCTGTTTCATTGCCAGCAATAATTGCACTTATTTTTGGTTGTAATTCTTGAAATGTCATAATGTAAAAATTTATACAAAAGTATTTAAAGCTGAACTCAAAAAATACATAAATTTGAAAAAAAAATCTCTTGAAAAAATATTTAGTCCAGTTTAAGCCATTCTTAATTTTTGTAAGCGTCTTTTTCCTGACCTATATTGTCCTTACATTGCTGTATAAGTTTTATTTAAATACCTATCAAGCTGAAGAACTCGATGGTGCGACAATGATGGCCGGACAAAATGCAGAGCAATTGCTAAAGCTTTTTAATTATGATATCATAATTCAGAAAAGTTCACAAAATCCTTGGCAGGAGATTATTTTAAATGGCAAATTCATAGCGCGTATAACAGAGGGATGCAATGCCGTTAGCATAATGATACTTTTTGTGTCTTTTGTAGCTGCGTTTTCGAGAAGCTTTAAAAAAACAGTATTGTTTGTACTTTTTGGACTTGTGTCTATATATCTATTAAATGTTATAAGAATTGCGATTTTGATTATTCTTGTATATAACTTCCCTCATTATACCCAATTTTTACACGGTACTTTCTTTCCTTTAGTGATTTACGGATATGTTTTTATTTTATGGGTTTTATGGATTAATAGATTTTCAAAATATGCTAAATAATTTAAAAGAGAATAAATTTAAAATCTTTATAGCAATTGTTGTGGTAATAGGTTTTGCTTTGATTAGGACATTTGAAAGAAATTTGTTTTATGATCCTTTTCTGAGATACTTTGAAGCCGATTTCCAGTCAAGTCCTTATCCAGAAGTAGAAACTTTAAAACTTTTCTGGTCGCTCTTTCTTCGTTATTTTCTAAACTCGGTTTTGTCACTTTTGCTCATTTATGTCTTATTTCAAGATCGTGATATTTTTAAGTTTAGCTCATTCGTTTATGCCTGCTTTCTAGTTGTGCTATTGAGTGCATTTTATATAATACTTCATTTTTTTCCAGATGGCAGTTGGCTTCTTTTTTATGTGAGAAGATTTATAGTTCAACCAATTTTGGTATTATTGTTCATTCCTGGATTTTACTATCAGCTCCAGAAATCTAAAAAATAACATTTGTTTTAGTTTTTTATCTACAGTTTTTGAATAGCTTTGCAGTATGAATTTGAAAAAGTGTACAGGTCTATTTTTGGCGTTCCTTTTATTGGTTTCCAATATTGGGTTTGCTTTTGATGTGCACTATTGTGGTGGAGAAATTGCTTCGGTTTCATTAAAGACTACCGCAGAACCTGTTGTTGAAAAGAAATGCTGCGGTTCTAAAGAGAAAAAGAATTCTTGTTGTAAAGACAAAGTTGTTCATTTCGAAAAGAAATCAGATAATGCAACAATCAAATTCTTCTTTTTTCAATTTGCTTTCCCAGCAGTTATACAAGATTACAAGCCTCTAGTCTTTTTAGAAATTCCAAATTTTAAAAAGAAAGAAGTTCTTTCGTATTATGCTGACGCGAATGCGCCCCCCTTATTTAAATTATACCATCAGTATATTTTCTATTCCTGATTTTAATGTTAAGATGCACTGCAAGTCTTGATTAAGGCTTCGTATTTGCATTTTAATTGCTTTTGCTTTGCGCAGAAAGCAATAATGTAATTCTATTTCAACATTAAAATCATTTTTTATGCAAAAAAATATAATGCTTTTTGTAGCGTTTTTGCTTTCTGTATCTGTGTTTTCACAAGAAGATCTAGAAGAAGTAAAAATTACTAAAAAGCAAAAAGGAATTAAAAAATCGTATACGTTAACAGCCAATACTTCTGTAATTACTAGTAAAGAACTGCTTAAAGCAGCTTGCTGTAACTTGGCAGAAAGCTTTGAAACTAATCCGTCAATCGATGTTAATTTTTCTGATGCTTTAACAGGAACTAAGCAAATTAAAATGCTTGGATTGACAAGTCCTTACTTAATGATTACAGAAGAGAATATTCCTTCTGTTCGAGGAGCCTCTCAAGCTTACGGATTGTCATTTACTCCTGGAACTTGGATCGAAAGTGTTCAGATTACCAAAGGTGCGGGAAGTGTTATAAATGGATACGAAAGTATTTCAGGTCAAATTAATACGGAGCTTTTAAAGCCTTTAAGCGATATTCCATTTTTCTTGAATGCTTATGGTTCAACCGATTCTCGTTTTGAATTGAATACTCATTTCAATAAAAAATTATCTGATAAATGGGCAACAAGTTTGTTTGTTCATGGAAATGCGCGTGTAGCGAAAAACGACATGAATAATGATGGCTTTTTAGATAATCCGTTAGGAAAACAAATCAATGTTTTAAACCGTTACCAATATTATGATCCAGAAAGCGGTTTGGTTAGTTTTATCAATTTCAGATATATGAATGATAAAAAACAAACAGGAGAAGTTGATTTTGATAAAGATCGCGATCGCGGCACAACTAACCATTGGGGTTCTGAAATTAATACAGAACGTTTTGATGTTTCAACAAAAATAGGCTATGTGTTTAAAGACATGCCTTATCAAAGCATTGGTTTTCAAAACGCTTTTAATAGTCATAAACAAGATTCTTATTATGGTTTAAATCAATACGATATCAAACAAAATAGTTTTTATTCTAATTTGATTTTCAATTCGATAATCAATAATACCATGCACAAGTTTACTACTGGTCTGAATTTTACTTACGATCAATATCAGGAGTTTGTCAATTTAACAGATGTGGGTAGAATTGATAATTCGGTTGGTGCTTTCTTTGAGTATACTTACGATAATACAGACAATTTTAGTTTGATTTTAGGAGGGAGAGTAGATAATCATAACCGATTAGGGTTTTTTGTTACACCGAGATTGCATATGAGATATAATCCTTGGAAAAATGGAGTAATTCGTTTTTCTGCGGGAAGAGGGAAGCGTTCAGCCAATATTTTTGCCGAGAATCAACAGCTTTTTGCCAGTTCAAGAACATTTTCGATTTTAGATTCTAGTGGAAAAGTTTACGGTTTAAATCCAGAGATTGCTTGGAATTATGGTGTGAGTTTCTCGCAGAAATTCCGTCTTTTCAATAAAAATGCTGATGCAGGTTTTGATTTTTACCGAACAGATTTCCAAAATCAAGCTGTTGTAGATGTGATGCAAAGCCCACAACAAGTTTTGTTTTATGATTTGAAAGGAAGTTCTTTTGCAAACAGCCTTCAAGTAGAGTTTAATTATGAATTAATTCATAACTTAAATTTGAGAACAGCTTACAAATATTACGATATTCAAACTGATTATTTAAGAGGGACATTCCAGCGTCCGCTTCAAGCGAAACATCGTTTCTTAGGAAACTTAGAATACGAAACAACGATGAATGATGATAAACAATGGAGGTTTGACTTTACATATAATTGGTCAGGAAAACAACAATTGCCTTATACGGCATCAAATCCCGTCGAAGATCAGTTTCCTGATTTTTCACCAGCTTATGGGGTGATGAATGCGCAGGTAACTCGTGTTTTTTCATCGGTCTTTGAGGTATATGTAGGAGGGGAGAATATTGGAAATTATAAGCAGCAAAAAGCAATTTTAGGAGCAAACGATCCTTTTGGACCTAATTTTGATGCATCGATAGCATACGCTCCAATTTTTGGACAGATGTATTATGCAGGATTAAGATTTAAAATTAAATAACAATTTCAAAAATCAATTTCAATAACAATAAAAAATAAATACAATGAATAAGATAGTTTTAATCGCCATGATGGTTTTTTTAGGTTTTTCGGTACAGGCTCAAACGAAGAAAAATAAGAACTTAAAATATGCGACAGAAGTAAATGGTAACTGTGAGCAATGCAAGAAACGAATTGAAAAAGCGGCTTATGGAGTTCCAGGTATAAAAACGGCAAGTTGGGATGTAAGTTCTCATCAGCTTTCGGTTATTTTAAACGAAGAAAAATGTTCTCCTTCAGATTTAAACAAAGCGATTGCAAAGGCAGGTCATGATACTAAGGAAGTTAAGGCAACAACTGAAGATTATGATAACTTACACAGCTGTTGCAAGTATGTAAGAGAATAATGTATAAGGAAGCCCAGACGAAAAGTTTGGGCTTTTTTTAATAGTTAATTTATGTTTAAAATACCGTATTTTATTGTGGTTAAGGTAAATTATTGTTACTTTCACGAACTTATAAGATAACCAATTTTCCTTTTATGAATAATTTTGAATGGACCCAGTTACTAAACCCTGAATTTTATATTACTTTAAGCGTTGGAGGTTTTCAGATTGGGTTGTTTATTGTTCTGTTTATCGTTTTTGCCGAAACAGGACTTTTTGCAGGTTTTTTTCTGCCTGGAGATAGTTTGCTTTTTTTGGCAGGCATTTACAGTCGTGATCTAATTGAGAATGTTGCCTATATTCCAAATGATTTTGTAAATGTTTTTCTGCTTGCTACAGCAGTTGCTATAATGGGAGTCTTAGGTAATATGACTGGTTATTGGTTTGGTGCAAAAAGCGGTTATTATTTATTTAAAAAAGAAGATACCTTCTGGTTCAAGAAGAAATATCTGTTGCAGTCAAAAGATTTCTTTGAAAAATATGGCGGAAAAGCAATTATTTACGCACGTTTCCTTCCAATTTTCAGAACCTTTGCTCCAATTGTTGCGGGTATTGTATCGATGGATAGAAAAAAGTTTATGTTTTACAATATCCTGAGTTCTTTCCTTTGGTCGTTTATTTTAATTTTTGCAGGACATTATTTATACGGCATTTTCTTAAAGCAAGGCATAGATTTAAAGAAACACATTGAATACATTATCATTATTATCGTTATAATCTCAACGTTTCCGGTTCTAGTAAAACTACTTAAAAAGACACCAAAAGAACAAATATAATCTTAAAGAACATAAAAAAATCCGAAGCTTAAACTTCGGATTTTTTTATGCTTTGTTTTTAAAGTTATTATCGATGATATGATATTCCGTTAGATGGTATATATTTAGTTACGATATGTAATCGAAGCTAAGATAGAGTAAATGTAAAATCAAAAAAGCTGTAATTAGTTTTTAAAACATAATTACAGCTTTTAGGTTAAATTATTTTAGTGGTATAAAAAGTTAATTTCAAATTGGAATTTGGATCCGAACGATAGTCAACAAGTGAATCAATTTAAAAATGGAATATTAAACATTACCATTCGTTTACTTTATTTGCGTCCATTTTAAGGAAAATAAACAGCAAAATTGTAAATCCCCAGAGACCAGAGCCTCCGTATGAAAAGAACGGCAGAGGAACACCAATTGTAGGGAAAATTCCAATTACCATCGCGATATTTACAAAGAAGTGTATAAATAGAATTGCGGCAACGCAATAGCCATAAACCCGGCTAAACTTTGTCTTTTGTCTTTCTGCTAAATAAATTACTCTAAGCAATAAACTAACGAAAAGTAAAATAACGACAAAAGAACCTGCAAATCCCCATTCTTCTCCAACAGTTGTAAAAATATAATCGGTGTGCTGCTCAGGAACAAATCCTCCTTTGGTTTGTGTTCCTTCTAGGAAGCCTTTCCCGATCCATCCGCCAGACCCAATTGCAATTTCAGACTGATTGGTATTGTATCCAATACCTTTCATATCTACAGTTTTACCTAGTAAAATATTGAAACGGTCTCTATGGTGCTGTTTAAAAACATTATCAAATACATAATCTACAGAGAAAACAAATCCTGAGATTAAAACTAATAAGATACCGCTTAAAATAATATTTCGATCTACCGCTCTGCCTTTAAAATGTATGATTGCCAAAACCACAAAAGCCATTGCGATAACAGCATATGGTTCTAAAACCAAAGTAAGTACAAAGAGGATAATAGTTATAAATGCTGTCCAGACATACCAAGAAGGTAAACCTTCTCGATACAGAACAAGAATAAAAGCACTATAAATTAAAGCACTTCCAGGATCGGGCTGTGGAAGAATAAGTATTACAGGTAATAGCATAATGGCTAAAGCCTGAATTTGTCTATTAGTTTCTTTTAAGTTGATCTGTGTGTCGCTTAAATATTTAGCCAAAGCCAATGATGTTGCGGCTTTTGCAAACTCAGAAGGCTGCAAAGTAAAACTTCCGATGGCGTACCAGCATCGCTGTCCGGCAATTGTTTTTCCGAAGAGAAACAGTCCAGCAAGAGATAATAAAGAAACTCCAAATATGATGCTCGCATATTTTTCATAGAATTTACCATCAACAAAAAGCACCACAAATATCAAAGGAATTGTACAGCAAATAAAAATCAGCTGTTTTTGATAAGTGCCATCTGTTGATAATAAGGAAGACGAATAAATATTAAGCCAACCTAAAGTTACCAGCGCAATGTAGATAAAGACACTTATCCAATCAATATTATTTTTTACACTTTGATTTTTCATTTGAAATAATCTTTCTTAGTTTTTCTTAGTTGTGTCTACTGCTGTTTTTTTGACTTCAGTTTTTGGTGCCGTTGTAACGGGCGCTTTTGGCTTTATAATTTTTGCTTGTAAAACAGAATCTTTTGGAACAGATTCAATTTTAAGAGCCTCACTTATTCCTCCTAATTTGGCATATTCTGAAAGTAAGCTTTTGTTTAGTACTCTTACTTCTAGATCAGTTCTTGTAATTTTCTTTCTTAGATATTTTTCAATCATTAAACTCGCTATCGGACCCGCAACTGTTGCTCCAAAACCTCCATTTTCAATCATAACCGCAATAGCAATTTTTGGATTGTCTTTTGGGGCAAAAGCAACAAATATAGAGTGGTCTTTAAGTTGTGTTCTTTTACCGTTTATTTTAGCAAAGTTCTCGGCAGTACCTGTTTTTCCGCAAATATCGATTCCTTCTACTCTTAAACTGTAAGCTGTACCTTTGTTGTAAACATCAAAGAGTCCGCTAATAACTGGGGGAAAATATTTTTGATCAATCGTAGTCACGTGTTTAGTTGTGAACTTTTCGTCTATTTTTTCTCCCTCGATTTTTTTAATGATATGAGGAGTGTAGTAATACCCCTGATTTGCTACAGTCGCCATCATGTTGGCTAATTGAATAGGTGTCATCAAAACCTCTCCCTGACCAATTGCATTCGATACAATAGTTGAGCTTCTCCATCCTCCGTTAGGATAAATTCTTTTATAGGTTTTAGAAGTTGGGATATTTCCTCGTTTTCCAATAGGTAAATCATATCCCATAAATTGTCCTAAACCAAAACTTTTTATATGACCGCTCCAAACATCAACTGCTTGTCCAGGATCTTTATACTTATTGATTGTAAGCATATAAGCTTGTCCAAAATAAGTGTTGCAAGAATTGTAGATTCCGTTATGCAATTGATGCGGGCCAAAGCCGTGACACTTCATAAATCGGCCCCCACCATAACTAAATCCGTGATGACACATAAAAGTAGTCTGCTCATTTACGACACCTTCTTGAAGTGCAACCAAACCAGTCAGGATTTTAAATGGCGAACCTGGAGGATACTCTGCTAAAAGTCCCCTGTCATATAATGGTTTTGAAATAGAATCGTTATATAAAAGTGTATAATTTTTAGATCTTTGGCGGCCTACCAAAATACCTGGATCATAGGAAGGAGCAGTGACCAATGCTAGGATTTCTCCTGATTTAGGTTCAAGAGCTACAATTCCTCCACGCTTATTAATCATCAATTCCTCGCCATATTTTTGAAGTTCAGCATCAATAGTTAAATTAATATCTTCTCCAGCTACGGCGATCGTGTCGTATTTTCCTTCTTTATAGGCGCCAATTTCTCGGTTGTATTTGTCTTTTTGAATGTATTTTACACCTTTTATTCCGCGTAAAATTTCTTCATAACTTTGCTCTACACCTTGTTTTCCAATTAAATCTCCACTATTGTAGTAAGGATTTTTTTCAATCTGTTTTTCGTTAACCTGTGTAATAAAACCAAAAATATTTGCTCCATAATCTACTTCATAATCACGAAGCGATCTTTTTTGGAAATAAAAACCATCATATTTTCTGATTTTTTCCTGAAAAGCGGCAAATTCATTTTTATTTAGCTGAGATAAGAAAACAGAAGGAAGTCTCGGACTATATACTTTTGCCTTTTCAACACGTTTATGATATTCTTCTTCAGTAATATTTAGAAGAGCGCAAAATTCAGCAATATTTAAATCTTTTTTAATATCTCTAGGAATAACCATGATGTCATAAGAAGCCTGATTCGCAACAAGAAGTTTTCCGTTACGATCATAAATATAACCTCTTTCAGGATAGTCATATACTTTTTTTATCGCATTATTTTCCGATTTCAATTTAAAAGAATCATCAATAATCTGCAGGTAAAAAATCCTAATCACTAGCAAAGACGCTGCAATAATAATTATAGTGGGCAGCAAGACTTTTCTCATCGTTTATTGGGCTTAATAAGATAAATTATTATTATTGAGGTGATTATAGTAAAGATAGAACTAAATAAGGTTCGGAGCAAAATGTCCCAGATGAATTTGAATTGAAATGCTTCTAAGACAAATAATACAATATGATGCATTAAAACCGAAACCAGTATAAATGAAAATCGTTCTGGTGTTAAAGATTCGTTTAGTTTAATAGTTTGATATTCATAACTCAGGCCAAAAGAAAATTTAAAAATATAGGGTCTATAATACGCTAATATAACACACGCAGTTGCATGTATACCTCCAGAATTGCAGAACATATCCATTGTAAGTCCAAGTAAAAAACTAGAGATTATTAATCCTGCTTTATTGCTGTTTACAGGGTATAGAATGATATACAAGATATACGGAAAAGGACTTATATATCCTAAGAAATTCATATTGTTGAAAATAACAATCTGAACTGCCAGTAACATAATAAATCGAAAAATATTGACTAACAGAGCGCTATTCATTTTTTTCTTTGTTTTTGTTTTCTAAGTTAATAAGTTCCTCTCTGTCTTTGCTTTTGATGACATATACATGACCCAAGTTCGTCATATCGTTAAATAGTTTAACTTTTATAACATAAAAGCTTGTGTTCTCTTTTTTGTATATAACATCTACAGTTCCGATATTAATTCCTTCAGGGAAAATTACAGATTGTCCTCCGGTAACAATGGTGTCGCCTTTTCTAATTGATGCTAATCTTGGCACGTCTTCTAGCTGAACAAATCCTGTGCTTTTTCCATCCCAAGTTAAAGAACCAAAGTGGTTAGATTTTTTGATTTTAGCATTAATATGTGACTTCATGTTCAAAATGCTCACTACTGTAGAATAGTTTGCAGAAGTGTTGTCTACTACTCCAATAATACCTAAACTGTTTATGACTCCCATATCTGGCTTAACTCCTTCTTTGCTTCCAGAGTTCAAAGTGATATAGTTTTCGTGTGTGTTGTATGTATTATGAATTACTTTCGATACGACGATATCTGCAGGTTTTACACCTTTAATGCTATCTGGTAAAGGTGCTTTGGTAGTATCTTCTTTATTAAACAAAAGACTTTTTAACCTTGCATTCTCTAATACAAGTTCATCATTTTCGGCTCTTAAATTCAAATATTCGTTTACACGATTAATTCTTTCATAAACACCTCCGCTTAAAAAATTAGCTGAACTGATTACTCTGCTTCTGTGGTAGGAATGCGATTGAATTGTGAGCGTCAACGAAATACCTAAAAGCAGCAAAAACAGCAATCGATTACTGTTTCTTATAATGAAATTAAATATTTGCTGCATTTCTTGTCTGGTTATTTTGTTTCAGGATATGCTTAAAGGTTTCAGTTTTTACAAGGGTCAAATATTAAAAATCTGACCCCTTATAAAAATAAATTGATTGTTATTTTGAATCTTATTTGATTAAGATACTTTTAAATTTAGCGATGTTTTTAAGAGCCATTCCTGTTCCTCGTACAACTGCTCTTAAAGGATCTTCGGCAATATAAACCGGTAAGTCTGTTTTTTGAGAAATACGTTTGTCAAGGCCTCTTAACATTGATCCACCACCAGCTAAATAGATACCAGTGTTGTAGATATCTGCTGCTAATTCTGGTGGAGTTTGAGATAATGTTTCCATTACCGCATCTTCAATACGCTGAATAGATTTGTCTAGTGCTTTTGCAATTTCACGGTAAGAAACATCTACTTGTTTTGGTTTACCAGTAAGTAAATCTCTACCTTGAACTGACATATCTTCTGGCGGACCATCTAAATCTTCGATTGCCGCTCCAATTTGAATTTTAATTTTTTCTGCAGTACTTTCTCCCACAAAAAGGTTGTGTTGCGTACGCATGTAATAAACGATATCGTTTGTAAAAACATCACCTGCAATTTTTACAGATTTGTCACATACAATTCCGCCTAAAGCGATAACAGCAATTTCTGTTGTACCACCTCCGATATCTACGATCATGTTACCTTTTGGTTGCATAATGTCTATACCAATACCAATTGCCGCTGCCATTGGCTCATGGATCAAGTAAACTTCTTTTCCGTTTACTCTCTCACAAGATTCCTTCACCGCTCTCATCTCCACTTCAGTAATACCAGAAGGAATACATACAACCATACGTAAAGCTGGAGTAAACATTCTTTTTTTCAATGCAGGAATACTTTTAATGAACATATTGATCATTTTTTCCGAAGCATCAAAATCAGCAATTACACCATCTTTCAAAGGCCTTATAGTTTTGATGTTTTCATGTGTTTTACCTTGCATCATATTGGCTTCCTTACCAACAGCAATGATTTTGCCTGATACTCTATCACGTGCAACGATAGATGGACTATCAATGACAACTTTATCATTATGAATGATTAAAGTGTTTGCGGTTCCAAGGTCTATCGCAATATCCTCGGTCATGAAATCAAAAAATCCCATAAGTTTTTTAGGGGTTTAAAATGTTATAAATTATTTATCGAACAAAGTTAAACAAATTAATGTTTAAAATGACGAGTTCCTGTAAATACCATTGCAAGATTATTTTCGTTGCAATAATTTATGCTTAATTCGTCTTTTATCGAACCTCCTGGCTGAATTACAGCAGTTATTCCTGCTTTTTTAGCTAATTCTACACAATCCGGAAATGGGAAAAATGCATCACTTGCCATCGAAGCTCCATTTAAGTCAAATCCAAAAGCTTTTGCTTTGTCAACAGCTTGAATTAAAGCGTCAACTCTTGAAGTCTGACCTGTACCTGATGAAATCAATGTTCCGTTCTTAGCAAATACAATAGTGTTTGATTTTGTATTCTTGCAGATTTTAGAAGCAAAGATCAAATCTTCAATCTCTTGAGCAGTAGGTTCTGTAATGGTAACGGTTTTTAAATGCTCTTTATTATCCGTAATATTATTTCTGTCCTGAATTAACAAACCATTAAGACAAGTTCTTACTTGACGAGCTGGTAATTCAACTTCATTTTGAACTAAAATAATTCTGTTTTTCTTCTCTTGTAAAACGGTAACTGCCTCATCATCATATGCAGGAGCGATTACAACCTCGCAGAATAATTTGTTGATTTCTTGCGCCGTTTCTAAATCAATTTTTGTGTTAGAAATTAACACTCCTCCAAAAGCAGAAGTTGGATCACAAGCTAAAGCGGCTAAATAAGCTTCGCTGATTGTTTTTCTTGAAGCCAATCCGCAAGCATTGTTGTGTTTTAAAATGGCGAATGTTGGTCCGTCAGTTTTAAATTCAGCAATTAAATTTACTGCAGCATCAACATCCAGTAAATTGTTGTAAGATAGTTCTTTTCCGTGAAGTTTGTTGAACATTGCATCAAAATCTCCAAAGAAGAATCCTTTTTGGTGAGGGTTTTCACCGTATCTTAAAACTTGACCATTTGCAATGCTTTCTTTGTAAATAGTCTCGTCTGTATTGAAATAATTAAAAATAGCTCCATCATAGTGAGATGAAACGTGGAATGCTTTAGTAGCCAACAATCTTCTGTTTTCCAAAGTTGTTGCTCCATCTTGCTCCGTAATCAAATCCAAAAGTAAGCTGTACTCGTTAACAGAAGCTACAATTACAGTGTCTTTGAAATTTTTTGCACCAGCACGAATTAATGAAATACCGCCAATATCAATTTTTTCAATAATATCTTGTTCGCTTGCTCCAGAAGCAACCGTTTTTTCAAAAGGATACAAATCAACAATTACCAAATCAATTTGAGGAATGTCAAATTCCTTCATTTGCTGAACGTCGCTTTCGTTGTCTTGACGATTCAAGATTCCGCCAAAAATTTTTGGGTGTAAAGTTTTTACTCTTCCGCCAAGAATTTCAGGGAAAGAAGTGATATCTTCAACAGGAACGACTGGAATACCAAGGTTTTTGATGAAATCTTCAGTTCCTCCAGTTGAATAAAGTGTTACATTTTGTTCGTGTAATTTTCTAACAATTGGTTCTAATCCATCTTTAGAAAAAACAGAAATTAATGCCGATTGTATTTTTTTTGTTGTGCTCATTGTGTAGTTATGATTTTGAGACTGCAAAAGTAGTTTTTTTATATATTATATTAAAGAAAATTAGTGTAACAAAATGCTAAAAAAATCTACTGATGAGTAAGTTAACTTTTATTAGGTTTTTGAATTTAAATTATTGAATTTTACTTTATTGAAAAATACAAAAATATGATCGTTTATCTAAGATTATTAAAAGAAAGTCTAAGCTTTGCCATCAATGCTTTGCGAAATAATAAATTACGCACTTTATTGTCGCTTTTAGGCGTAACGATCGGTATTTTTTCAATCATTGCGGTTTTGGCCGCTGTTGACTCTTTAGACAAAAAAATCTCTAAAGATCTGAGCAGCTTGGATAAAAATACAATTTATTTGATGAAATATTGCTTTGGACCTTCTGAAATTCCGCAATGGAAGAGAGAACAGTTTCCAAATGTGAAATATGACGAATATATTGGGCTGAAAAACTCAATGAATGATACCGATCAAGTCGGATATCAGCTTTTTGTAAATAGAGAAAGTTTAAAATACGATTCTAAAACAGTCAGCGATGTAAATATTATTCCGTCATCAAACGAAATGGTTGATATCGACGGATTGAGTTTTGATAAAGGAAGGTTTTATAACGAATCTGAATCTAATTCGGGAACTCCTGTTATTGTTCTTGGATATGATATAGCCGATGGCCTTTTTGGGACAAGTGATCCAATCGGAAAAAATATTCGCTTATATGGACAGCGATTTACTGTAATTGGCGTAATGGCAAAACAGGGAGCTGGTTTTTTTGGAGATAGCAATGATACCTCGGTTTATCTTCCAGCCAATTTTTTAAGAAGAATGTACGGAGACAGTGATTCCATGACGCCTGTAATTGTTTTAAAACCGGTAAAAGGTGTAGATATGGATGCATACAAAGCAGAAATTGCACAAAAATTGAGAGCAATCCGTGGAATGAAAGCAGGAGAAATGGATAATTTCTTTATAAACGTGCTTTCTGGTTTTACTGATTTTATTGATGGAATTTTAGGTCAGATGAATTTTGTAGGATGGATTATCAGTGGGTTTTCTCTTTTAGTTGGAGGTTTCGGAATTGCGAATATTATGTTTGTTTCGGTTAAAGAAAGAACCAATCTTATCGGAATTCAGAAATCATTGGGGGCGAAGAATAAATTTATCCTATTTCAATTTTTGTTTGAAGCCGTTATTCTTTCTGTGATCGGTGGAATTATAGGTCTGCTAATGGTTTGGGGAATCGCTGTAATCTTAACAAAAGTCCTCGATTTTGAATTTGTTTTGAGTTTAGGAAATATTCTTTTAGGAACTAGTTTAGCGGCTCTTATTGGTTTGATTTCTGGAATTTTGCCAGCGGTTTCGGCAGCAAATTTAGATCCAGTTGAAGCGATTCGTACAGGTATGTAAAATATTGTTTTTGTGTTATTTAATTGTAAATTTTGTTGAGTGAGAATAAATAGATACATTTGATAGACAACAAATTAAAACACAAGATAAATGAGCTTTAATCTTAAATCTGTTGATACTGTTGAGTCGATTTCTAAGGAAGATTTTAAAAAGAATTACTTAGATAAAAGAAAACCTTTAATCATAAAGGGACTTACAAAAGATTGGCCAGCAAGAGAAAAATGGTCAACAGAGTATTTCAAGCAAATTGCTGGAGAGATAGAGGTTAAACTTGTAGATAATTCAAAAGCAGACCCAACAAAAGTAATCAACGCTTCTATAGCGAGTATGAAATTTGGAGAATATCTGGATTTGATAAAGCGTGAGCCCACACAATTGCGTATTTTCTTTTTTAATCTTTTTAAACACAGACCTGAATTAATTGATGACGTAAAAGTTCCAAAAGAATTAATGGGAGGTTTTATAGAAAGTATGCCTGCGATGTTTTTTGGAGGTTCAAAAGCTATCACCTTTCTGCATTATGATATTGATTTGCCTCATCTTTTTCACACCCATTTTGGAGGAAGAAAACATATTATACTGTTTGACAATAAATGGAAAAAAAGGCTTTATTGTGTTCCTAATACTACTTATGCCTTAGAAGATTATGATGTTGCCAATCCCGATTTTGAAAAATTTCCTGCTTTGAAAGGAGTAGAAGGCTATGAAGTTTTTCTGGAGCACGGAGACACATTATTCATGCCAACCGGAATGTGGCATTGGATGCGTTATATAGATGGATCTTTTTCTCTAACACTTCGCGCATGGGATGCATCATGGTCTAGAAAAATAGCCAGCGTTTGGAGTTTATTTATGCATGGCGCGGTAGACAGCGGTATAAAAGTAATTTTTAGAGAACGTTATGCAATCTGGCGTGAGAAAAGGGTTTTTAAAATTGCTGAAAAAGAGTTGAAAAAGGATTTGAGAAAGGCCAGTTGAGAATAGAATTTTCACATGTCTTCCGCAAGGTTTTAAAAACCTAGTATGTTTGTCTTAGAATTTTACTTAAAAAAATCCCAAGAGAAATTTCTTGAGATTTTATATTGAATTTGTATGTTTTAGAAAGTTTTATTTTTCCTTTAATAATTTTTCTAAGTACTCAACTTTATCTTTTTCTGACTGAATCATACGCTCGTAAAGTTCTACTACTTTATCTAATGGATTGAATGTGCAATAATTTGCATGAAACATTCCGTTTGATCCATTGCAACTGTTATCGTAAAAATTATTAAAATAATTTATCATATTTTCTTCTGTAAAATTTTTTATTGCTTCAGCACTTACTCCAAGAGCTTTTGCTACTTCTTCAAGTTTTTCGTCATCAATAGTCTCGCTATTTTCTATTACCGATACAGATTGTTGTGATACTCCTAAAGCCTGGGCCAATGCTTCTTGTTTCATATCTTTAAGTTCGCGAATACGGCTTATTTGTCGGCCTATATGTTTTGGTTTTGTTGCTGTGTCCATAGTTCAAAGATATTTATATTGCTTAATAAAAAATAGATTTCTGTAAAAAACAGGTTTACATTAGTATGATACAATAATGTTATTATCATTTATACAAAAAACAAAAATACAATTTTTCAGACAAGTTATTAATTGTACTAATAAAACTTATATGGTTTAAAATAAAAAAATCCCAAGAAGCAATTTCTTGGGATTTCTATTTTAAGTAGTTTTAAAACTATCTAATATCATTATTTTGAATCAAATCGATATATAAGTTAATCTTATCTTTCAATTCTTTTCTTGGCGTGATAAAGTCTAAGAAACCGTGCTCTAATAAGAACTCAGCAGTTTGGAAACCTTCAGGTAAATCTTTTCCTGTAGTGTCACGTACAACACGCGGACCAGCAAAGCCAATCAAAGCGCCCGGCTCAGAGATATTGATGTCTCCTAACATTGCGTAAGATGCAGTTGTTCCTCCAGTTGTAGGGTCTGTACAAAGAGAGATGTAAGGTAATTTAGCTTCAGCTAATTGAGCTAGTTTTACAGAAGTTTTTGCTAATTGCATTAAAGAATAAGCAGCTTCCATCATACGAGCTCCACCAGATTTAGAAATCATTACAAATGGAAGTTTGTTTTTAATAGCATGATCAATACCTCTAGCGATTTTTTCACCTACTACAGCTCCCATAGATCCACCGATGAATGCAAAATCCATACAGCAAATTACAAGTTCTCTTCCTTTAGATTTTCCTACTCCCGTACGAACAGCGTCTTTTAAGTGAGTTTTTTCCATTACATCTTTCAAGCGCTCTGCATATTTTTTTGTATCCACAAAATGCAAAGGATCTTTAGAAGTCATGTTTTTGTCTAACTCAACAAATTCGTTGTTGTCGAATAAAATTTCAAAATAGGTTGCGCTTCCAATTCGAACATGAAAATCATCTTCAGGGCTCACGAATAAATTTCTCGCTAATTCGTCAGCATCAATAATTTTTCCAGTAGGAGATTTGTACCACAATCCTTTCGGAACGTCCATCTTATCTTCTGTAGCGGTCGTAATCCCTTTTTCTTGTCTTTTAAACCAAGCCATTTTTTAAAATTTAAGATTTAAGATTTTAGACTTTAGATTTTAGATTCCAAAAAAGAAATCTAAAATCTAAAATCAGATATCTAAAATTATAGTGTATTCACATTGTTTAAATCAGCAAAAGCTTGTTCAAGTCTTGCGTTGAATGTTACTTCGCTTTCACGAACCCATCTTCTTGGATCGTAATATTTTTTGTTTGGAGCATCTGCACCTTCTGGGTTACCAATTTGTGATTTTAAATAGTCAAGATTTTTAACCATATAATCACGGATTCCTTCAGTGTATGCAAACTGTAAATCTGTATCGATGTTCATTTTGATAACTCCGTAGCTAATTCCTTCTCTGATTTCTTCAAGTGTAGAACCTGAACCTCCGTGGAATACGAAATCAACTGGATTGTGTCCTGTGTTGAATTTGTTTTGTACGAAGTCTTGAGAATTTTTTAAGATTTTTGGAGTTAATTTTACGTTTCCTGGTTTGTAAACACCGTGAACGTTTCCGAAAGCAGCAGCAATAGTAAATTTAGGACTTACTTTAGATAATTCTTCGTAAGCGTAAGCTACTTCTTCTGGTTGAGTATATAATTTTGAGCTGTCAACATCAGAGTTATCAACACCATCTTCTTCACCACCTGTAATACCAAGTTCGATTTCTAATGTCATACCCATTTTGCTCATTCTAGCTAAATATTCTTTACAGATCTCGATGTTTTCTTCGATTGGCTCCTCAGACAAATCGATCATGTGAGAACTGAATAATGGTTTTCCTGTTTCTGCGAAATGTTTTTCAGAAGCATCTAATAAACCATCAATCCAAGGTAAAAGTTTTTTTGCACAGTGGTCAGTGTGTAAGATTACAGTTGCACCGTAAGCTTCTGCCAAAGTATGAATATGTTTTGCTCCCGCGATTCCTCCCGCGATTGCTGCTTTTTCACCTGCATTTGATAATCCTTTTCCAGCGTTGAATTGTGCTCCTCCGTTAGAAAATTGAATGATAACTGGCGCGTTTAGTTTTGCTGCAGTTTCAAGAACTCCGTTAATTGTGCTTGATCCAGTAACGTTTACTGCTGGAAGAGCAAAACCCTTCTCTTTAGCATAATTAAAGATCTCTTGTACTTGATCTCCTGTAGCTACTCCTGGTTTAATGTTATGTGCCATTGTAATTTTTTTTATAGTTGTTTTTAGTTTTTAGGTTGCAAAAATAAGAATTAATTAGCATTAGAACGGATAATTTATACCAAAATTTAAAACCGAGTGTCCAAAATTGTATTCTTTAAACCATCGATCTCCCTTCTCATGCGCCGGATTATAAGTCTTAAAGCCTAAATCTAAACGAATAACAAAAAAGCTCAAATCGTATCTTAAACCAAATCCTGTACCCAAAGCAATTTCTTCTAAATCGTTTAAGTTGTCAAATTTTGCTTTAGGATCTACGACATTATCGAGTACATTCCAGATATTTCCGGCGTCTGCAAAGAGTGCTCCTTTAACATCTCCAAAAATTTTGAAGCGATATTCGATGCTTGCCGCAATTTTCATATTTGCTTCATTAAAGTCATTTACAGCATTTGTGCTTCCTGGTCCTAAAGCATAAGGTTGCCAAGCACGGTTGTCGTTTGAACCTCCGGCATAATAACTTCGTGAAAACGGAATGTAATTTGAATTTCCAAACGGAACTGCAATTCCGAAGAAGCTTCTAACGGCCAAAACTTTTTCTTTTCCAAAATCCCAGTGTTTGATGTAATCAAATTCGGTTTTAACATATTCTGAGTATTCTAGGTTGAAAATCTCATAATTCCCTCTGGAATTTTTTTGAAGGTTTCCAATTTCAGATACTAAAGTCAATAAAGTCCCAGCAGATTCTATTTTTGTTCTAAATTGATAGAAGTTGTTGTCTGCTAAATCTTTTTTAGTTGTCTTGGTAAAAGAGAAGCTGGTTGCTAGAATGAAATCATTTTCAGTTAAACGAACTCTTCTTTCTTCAATACTTTCAACTTCTTGATATTGAGAGTCTGAAGGTGTTAGAGCAGTTTGGCCTGTTAATACGTCATTAGTAAATCCAGTTGTTCCTTTAGGTATTGTCAGATCTTTTCTTGCTTGTTCTTCTGTTGTTTCTCCCCAGTTGCCCGGGTTAACATTGTAATCTCTTCCAATTCCATTTAGATCATCATAAGAAGAAGTGTAAACTCTAAAATAGTTGTCTGGATTTAAGTTGCGGACAAACTGTGCATTCAATAATTCTAGTTTCGCAGTATTATGGCGTTTTGGACTCCAGTTATAGGAGATACCTCCTGTGAAGTTTTCTTTGTCTAGACCAATATTTCTCTGTTTGGAAAAACCGGAAGATATTGAGGTATATGGAATCATGCTTTTCGGAATGATTTTTTCGGTTCCAAAAGGCAGTAAGATTCTCGGAAAATTTAATTTCATATCTAGACCATATTCCGAAACGTTAAAGAAGTTGTCGTTCGGATTGGCCATGTCTCTAGATGAACCAACATTTAAACGTGCTGAAATTTCAAGAGTTTCAGCTCGATTAAATACATTTCGAATCGTTTCAGAAATGCTGGCTCCAATTCCGAAATCCTGAATATTAGAGTGCGTTACGTCAAGGGTAGCTCCAAAACTGTATTTTTTTCTTGGAGTCAAATAAACGTTGGCGATAAGAGATTGAGCTGTAGAATCTCTCTTGTCTACTTCGTATTGAATAGAAGGATAGTTGAAAATTCTCAAATTGTTTAAAGAGCGAGAAGAAAGTGTAGTTCTAAAATCAGCAAAAGTACTCCCTTTTGTAATGAAGATAGCGTCGGTAATAGCACGTGGTCTGTATTTTAATCCTTTGTAACTGTATAGATTAAAGTTGTTGTATGTTACGCTGTCAGTTGGTTTTTTCTTAGCATTGGCAGCAGAATAATCGGTGTAAATATTTACATCGCTAATTTTGTATAGTTTAAAAGGTTCTGTGCGGCTCGAATCTTTTTCCTGAATAGTATTGTTGTTAATAATTAAGCTAACATCCGCTTTTGCTTTTTTGCCAATGGTATCAATGTCAAAAGTTACATAAGTAGGCTGAAAATAATAAGCTCCGTGATTTCTAAAGTAGGTTGTAATACGGTTTTTCTCTTCTTCAAAATCGGTAGTTTTGTATTGATTTCCAGATTTTAATAAAGAAGGTTCATTGTTGGTTCTGTATAAAGAGTCTAACGCAGGAGTCATTATTTTGGTACTAATAGTGTCCAATTTATAAGCTGGTCCTGTCGTAATATTATAATTAATTTCGGCTCTTTTTACTCCGACCGTGTCGATTGAATAATCGGTATGGACGTTAAAAAAACCATTGTTGAAATAATAGTATTTTAAGCGTAATAATGATTTTCTGGTTTTCGAAGTGTCAATTATTACAGGCGGTTCGCCAGTGCTTTTTAAAAACTCATGAATTCCTTTGTAATAAAACGATTGTCCAAGACGATCTACTTGTTTTGCAGAGAGTATTTTAGACATACGCTCATATTTTCCAGGATTATTTTTAAATTTTGCCTGATAAGTAGAATCTGGATTTAAATTGGCTAAATTGTATAAATTTAATCGAAGTTTATAACCTAATAATTTACCATTTGGTTTTTGGTACATTTGGTTAGAAGCTGTTTCGTCATTTGTAGATTTTCCGTTAACTAAAATATTGTTTTTTACAAGAAGGTTTTTTCCATCGGGAACTCTTTTTACGGCATTACAAGCGCAAATTAATATTGCAATTAGAAGAAATGCTATTATTTTTGTGGAATTATTTTTCAAGTGTTTTTTAATATTTAATTCAAAAGTACATTATTTTATGGTTAGTAAAAACCAAATAAAGCTTATCTCTAGTTTACATCAAAAAAAGCAGCGTTTTGCTAGTCAATTATTCTTTGCTGAAGGAGTAAAAGTAATTCAAGAATTGCTGCAATCCAATTTTGAATTAGAACATTTATACACCACATTGAATGATTTTGAAACGGTACATGTCTCAAAACGAACTCTTATTAATGAACAAGAACTAAAAAAAATAAGTGCTTTGTCGACTCCGAATTCTTGTTTGGCAGTTTTTAAAATTCCAGTTCCCAAAAAGACAATCGATTCGGGCTTAATTTTAGCATTAGACGACATTAGAGATCCTGGAAATCTAGGAACTATTTTGCGTCTCTGCGATTGGTTTGGTATTAAGCAGATTATTTGTTCTAAAGAAACGGTAGATATTTATAATCCGAAAGTGGTACAAGCTACAATGGGTTCAATTACCAGAGTGAATGTAAGCTATGTTGATTTAAAACTTTTTCTTGCTCAAACTAAACTGCCAGTTTTTGGAACTTTTATGGACGGAGAAAATATTTATCAATCCAAATTACCTCAGGATGGAATCATTATTATGGGTAATGAAGCCAATGGAATTTCAGAAGAAATTGAAAAAATAGTAACCAGTCGTCTAACAATTCCTAGATTTGGAGAGCTGCAAAAAACGGAAAGTTTAAATGTAGCTACTGCAACAGCAATTATTCTTAGTGAATTTAAACGAAATAGTTGATATTTTGTTTTAATGAAAAGTGAAATTTATTAAAATTGCTCTAGATTTCATCGAATCGATATTTCCAGTCCAAGGGCTGTCTGGAGTTTTATCTCTAATTAGTTCGTCTGTGATTCCGAACATTCCTCTAACAGAAGGAGAAAAAATAAAGTATTCGGTAAAAATATCAATTCCTAAACCTAATTCGTAAGCAGCTGTCCATTGTTTTACTCTAAATTTTTGCTCAAAGTTATCATCTTGAGACTTAGCATTGCTGGATAAATTTAAAGTTGTAGACATACCGCCAACCAAGTACGGACGTATATTTCCTGTGCGCAAGGCAGAAAATTTCAATAATAAAGGAAAGTGAATGTAAGTACTATTTACTTCTCTTAAATAGTCGTTTTCTGTAGTTCCTACGCCAGGAAAAAACAGATCTCGTTTTGTGTAATATAAACCGGGTTCAAAGCGAAGGTTAATATATTCCTGAAGTCTTAAATCGGCTACGACACCAACATTAAAACCAGTAGTTTTTTTAACCTGAATATCTTGCTGTACAGGAGTTTTGTAATCAAATTTAAAGTCAAAACTATTAAAACCTAGATAATAGCCAAAGTAGACGCGCTGTTTTTGCCAGTTTTCAAGATTAATGATGGGATCTTTGCTAAACATGTTTTTAGCAAATTGAGAATGTCCTTTTGTCGTTAAGACTAATAAAAATAAGATTACAACTTTTTTCATACTATTTTTTAGATGCAGAATAAATTGTTGCGACACCAAAAGTTTGGGGCATTGCCACAACATCTATAAACCCAGTTTTTCTCAAAATATTGTTTAAGGCTTCACCATAAGGAAAAGCGGCAGCAGATTCAGATAAATAGCCATAGGCATCATTATCTTTAGAGAATAATTTACCAATTAAAGGAAGTATATTTTTGCTGTAAAAATTATAACCCTGTTTGTAAGGAAATTTATCTGGAACAGATGTCTCTAATATAACAAATACTCCATTTGGCTTTAAGACTCTTAAGATTTCTGCAAAACCTTTTTCTAGGTTTTCAAAATTTCTCACACCAAAGCCAACCGTAATAGCATCAAAGTAATTGTCGTCAAAAGGCATGTTTTCAGAATCGCCTAAAACTAGTTCAATAGTATTAGATAGATTTTTATCTTCAACTTTCTTTTTACCAACTTCTAGCATTCCAGCAGAAATGTCTAGTCCAATAATTTTTTCAGCATTAGTCTGTGCCATTAAAATTGCTAAGTCACCAGTACCTGTTGCAATATCCAGAATAACTTTTGGTTTCTTGTCTGAAACAATTTTTAATACTTTTTTTCGCCATTTAACGTCAATTCCAAATGAAATTACACGATTCAAATTATCGTAATTCCCAGAAATGGTATCAAACATTTGGGTTACTTGCTCTTTTTTACCTAAGGTAGAGTCTTTATACGGAGTTACTTTTTCAGACATTTTTTTTATTTAGGCAAATATAAACAATCTAGTTTAACTGTAATTGAGTTTTTTAATTTGTCAAATAAATGTTTTGGAGGGTTTATTTTAAAACAGAATAAAAAGGTATTTCTGCTATCCCTAAATCTAGGTATTTTGTCAAAATCCCTAAATCACGGTATTGTCTAAAAGAGCTATTATGAGCAACTTTGTCAAAGTAAAAATGATTAAAGTTAATGATTGATAATGTCGCTATGACTTAAACAGATGGTTGCTTTTTTGCGCTGGTAATTTCATTTGTTCATGAAAGAGTTTTGTAAGTATTGTTCTTTGGGGGGAAATACTATAATTAAGTGCAAAGTACGTTCTTAGGATTAAATTTGTTTTTGGAAATTTTAATTTTCTGCCTTTAATATCTTAGTGGTATTTGTTATTAAAGGCCTTTTGAGATTTAGGTCTCAAACAACATTAAATGTTATTCAGTTTTACAAATGTTCTCAACATTTGTGATTTTTTAAACAAAAATTTTTTCTTGAGCGAGTTAAGCTTCATGTCAATTATTTAAAAACATCCTCCCTAAAAAGAGGATGTTTTTTATTTATTTTCTGATGTAAGTTTCATAAGTGTAATCATAAAGATGTTTTTCATCTTTGTAATTTTCTTCAGATTCTACCAAAGTCCACTCACTTTTATTGATTTTAGGAAAAAAAGCATCTGCGTCAAAAGAATGATGAACCTTAGTCAATTCAATAATGTCGGTAAACGGAAGGGCAAGATTGTAAATCTCTCCACCACCTATAACATAGCTGTCATCATTTTCAGGACATATTGCAATAGCTTTTTCAATACTATCTACGACAATGCATCCTTCTGGTTTGTAATTTTCTTGGCGAGAAATTACAACATGAACACGATCGGGTAGTGGTTTTGGGAAACTTTCAAAAGTTTTTCTTCCCATAATAATATGATGACCAGTAGTAAGCGATTTAAACCTTTTAAAATCATTTGGCAAATGCCATACTAATTCGTTATTTTTTCCAAGCGCATTATTTTCGGCTGCAGCCGCTATCATTATAATCATGGTATGCTTAACTAGATTTTATTTTCATTTTCTTCGTTAATAGAAGATTCAAGCTGACTGATTCGCTTTTGCTGTAAAGCAACTAAACGATCAATTTGTTCTCTTTCCCATTTTTTATTCATAAAACGATCAGTTATGTAAACTTTTATAAAATGCAGAATAAAAAGGAAAAGCCAGATTGTAATTCCCCAAATACACCAGTTTTGGGTGGTGCCGTCACCAAAACCAAAAAATTTATTGGCAATAAATAGAAATAAACTTCCTAGAAGGAAAAGAACAAAATGAAAATATAATATTTTTTTTTGTCTTAATCGGCGTCTAGCGTATTCGTATTGTTCGTGTACTTCTTTTTCCATAAGATAAAAATGAGATTATAAAGTTAAAATTTATTTTCGAAAGTCCATATTTTGGATTAGGAATATTTGCTTTTAAAAATTATAAGAATTTGAAAAACAAAATTTTAGTCGCCTTAAATTACAGATAAAGCGAAAATAATATGCTGTTTTTGGTATTATCGTAAATCGGTTCTGGGGTTAGTTAGTCTTTCGTTGAATTTAAGTAATTTTAGATGTATAAATCTAAAAACGAAATAGTTATGTCTTTGAAAAAACAATTTATCAAAACGAAGCCGGTTGTTAAAGTTACATTTTCAATAGATGCCAAAGATGCTGATTCGGCAGCGGTGGTTGGAGATTTTAATAACTGGAATGCCTCAGAAGGAACTTTAAGCAAGTTAAAAAACGGAACGTTTAAAGCAACTTACGATTTGGTGAAAGATGCGATTTACGAATTTAAGTATGTAATCGACGGAAATTATGTTAACGATCCTGAAGCCGATTTTTACAAGTGGAACGATTATGCCGGAAGTGAAAATGGAGTTTTAGTTGTATAAAAAAATCCGCTTAAATATTTAAGCGGATTTTTTTATTATTATACGGCAACACTTCCTTTTATGGCTGGATGCGGATCGTAATCTACAAGTGTGAAATCATTATAATCAAAATCAAAAATGTTTTTAATCTCCGGATTTAAAATCATTTTTGGTAATGGTTTTGGTTCTCTAGAAAGTTGTAATTCCAATTGCTCAAAGTGATTGTTGTAAATGTGTGCATCACCAAAAGTATGAATAAATTCTCCTGGTTCTAAATCGCAGACTTGTGCGATCATCATTGTTAACAATGCATAAGAAGCAATGTTAAAAGGAACTCCTAAAAAAATATCGGCACTTCGCTGATACAATTGGCAAGATAATTTTCCTTTTGTTTCACCTTTTTCAGGATCTGGGCTTGCTACATAAAACTGAAAAAAGGCATGGCATGGAGGTAATGCTGCTTTGTTATTGGCAACATTCTCTTCGAACGACTTTTTGGTATCTGGCAAAACCGAAGGGTTCCAAGCAGAAACCAACATTCTTCTGCTATTCGGATTTGTTTTTAATTCTTTAATTAATTCAGAAATCTGATCTATTTCCTCACTGTTCCAATTGCGCCATTGATGACCGTAAACTGGTCCTAAATCGCCATTAGAATCTGCCCATTCATCCCAAATTTTGACTCCGTTTTCCTGAAGGTATTTTACGTTTGTATCGCCTTTTAAAAACCAAAGCAATTCGTAAATGATGGATTTTAAATGGAGTTTTTTTGTTGTAACCATTGGGAAGCCTTCACTTAAATCAAAACGCATTTGATAACCGAAAACACTTTTTGTTCCGGTTCCAGTTCGGTCTCCTTTTTGATTGCCGTTTTCTAAAACGTGTTTTACTAAATCTAAGTATTGCTTCATAAATGCTTTAAGCTTTATGCTATAAACTTTAGGCTTTTTCCTAAAATGATTATAGCTTGGATTTTTTTATGTTTTTAGCTTAAGCTTACAGCTTAATGCCTTTGGCTTACCGCTATAAAATTATCTTCTAGAGATTTCGTCTCTAATTTTTGCTGCTTTTTCGTAATCTTCTTGAGAAACCGCTTGATCTAAAAGCTCGTTTAGTTCCTGTAATGAATGTTTTGCGTAAACGTCTCCAGATTGGTTGCTTTCTTCTTCATGTCCGAAAGTTTCAGGATTTGAAAGAACATCATCTATTTCCTGAGCCCCAGAATCTGTTTCAGCAGTATTTGATTTTAGATAAATACCAGCTTTGTCTAAAATGTTTTTATAAGTAAAAATAGGAGCATTAAAACGCAATGCCAAAGCAATAGCATCAGAAGTTCTTGCGTCGATAATTTCTTCGATTTTATCTCTTTCACAAATTAAACTAGAGTAGAAAACACCATCAACTAATTTGTGAATGATAACTTGTTTTACTACAATATCAAATCTTTCAGCAAAATTTTTGAATAAATCGTGAGTTAAAGGACGTGGCGGTTTTATTTCTTTTTCTAAAGCAATAGCAATTGACTGGGCTTCAAAAGCGCCAATAACAATGGGTAATTTTCTTTCGCCATCAACTTCATTCAAAATTAAGGCATAAGCGCCATTTTGAGTTTGACTGTATGAAATTCCTTTTATGGATAATTTTACTAGACTCATATATGTTTGTAAAAAAGGCACTTAGCACCTTATTTTAATACTTTTTTGGTTTGAAAAATAAAGCTGCAATTTTAATCAAAAAATATGGAACAAAAAAGCCGCCTATAAACAAAGATACAACATCTTGTTTTTAGGCGGCAATATTTTTTAAAGAGAATTCTTTGTATTAAGAATGCTGAGCTTTAAAAGCTTTTAATTTTTCTGTTAATTGCGGTACAATTTCAAAAGCATCTCCAACTATACCGTAATCTGCAACTTTAAAGAAAGGTGCTTCAGGGTCGTTATTGATTACTACTTTTACTTTAGAAGAGTTAATACCCGCAATGTGCTGAATAGCTCCAGAAATACCGATTGCAATATATAAGTTTGTTGCTACTGGTTTTCCTGTTTGGCCAACGTGTTCGCTATGAGGTCTCCATCCTAAATCTGAAACTGGTTTAGAGCAAGCAGTTGCAGCACCAAGTACAGCAGCAAGATTTTCAACTAATCCCCAGTTTTCTGGACCTTTTAATCCACGTCCGCCAGAAACTACGATATCAGCGTCAGCGATAGAAACTTTTCCAGATACTTTTTCTACAGATTCTACTTTTATTCCAAAGTCATTGTCTCCAACTGTTGGATTAAAGTCTTCAGCGGCAGCAGCTCCTGCGCTTTCAAAAAGACCGTAAGAGTTTTTGGCTAAACCAAGAACTTTTACATCTGTATCGATTTGAGTAATATTGAAAGCTTTGTTTGAGAAAGCATTTCTTTTTACTTGAAATGGAGAAGTGCTAATTGGCAATCCAACCACATTTGAAGCAAAACCAGCTTCTAGGCCTACCGCAACTAGTGGAGAAAGGTAAATACTATCTGTTGTAGAAGAAAGTAAAACTACTTTTGTCCCTTCTTTTTGAGCAGCTTGTTTGATAACATCAGCATAAGCTTTTGCATTAAAACCAGCTAATTTATCATTGCTTACTTTTAGAACTTTATCAACTCCGTATTTGCCTAATTCGCTTACATCGCTAATGTTTACAGTCAAAGCTGTAACAGTTGTTCCTAATGATTCAGCTACTTTTTTAGCGTAAGAAGCTAATTCGAAAGCAACTTTCTTAAATTTTCCTTCTGCAGATTCTGCATATATTAATATTGACATAACAATTTTGATTTTAGATTTGTGATTAACGATTTTAGATTTGTGATTAACGATTTCAGATTAACTAATTTTTTGATTTTAAATCTGCAATCAAAAATCGTTAATCTTAATTCATCAATAAAATATCTTAAATCACCTTTGCCTCGTTGTGTAATAAATTGATTAATTCATCTAAATTATCTGCAGAAACTAGTTTTACTGCCGATTTTGGGGCTGGTTTTTCAAATTTCACCGCTTTTGTATTTACAGTAGCATCAACTGGTTCAAGAATAGTAAGAGCTTTAGTTCTTGCCGTCATAATTCCTCTCATGTTTGGAATACGTAAATCTTTTTCTTCAACAAGACCTTTTTGGCCTCCAATGATTAAAGGAAGAGTCGTGCTTACAGTTTCTTTTCCGCCGTCGATTTCACGAACCGCTTTTACATTATTTCCGTCAATTGTAAGAGCTGTACAAGAGTTTAAGAAATTAGAACCTAAAATACCAGCGATCATTCCAGGAACCATTCCTCCGTTATAATCTAAAGATTCTTTTCCTGCAATTACAAGATCGTAACCTCCATTTTTAATAACTTCTGCTAATTGTTTTGCAACAAAAAATCCGTCAGTTGGATTTGCATTTACACGAATAGCTTCATTTGCGCCAATTGCTAATGCTTTACGTAATGTTGGCTCAGTATCAGGACCTCCAACGTTTACAACCGTTACATTTGCACCTTGTTGTTCTTGGAACCAGATAGCACGTGTAAGACCAAATTCGTCGTTAGGGTTAATTACATATTGTACTCCATTAGTGTCAAATTCTGAATCACCGTTGGTAAAGTTAATTTTTGAAGTAGTATCAGGCACATGGCTGATGCAAACTAGTATTTTCATAAGTATATATTTTGAATTTATAATATGCTTTTACAAATTTAGAATTTAATTTGGAATAATTATACTATGCGTGCATAATATTTTTTAAAACTATTACGATTTCGCAGATTGTTCAGTTTTGGATGATTTTCATCGTAATCTAAAAATAAAATAATATTCATTTTGTCTGATTGTTAGGAATTTTGCAATAACAGACAATTGGAATACAAATTATTTTTGTATGATAAATACTATTTTTTAATTTTTTGCGTTTTGATGAATGAATTTTGTAGAGACAAAGAATTAAACAAATAGATAAAAGTTTGTCTAAAAAATATTTTAGAACGATTAAGTGTGGTTTTTACGTTATTATATCGATTTCGTAATTATCACAATAAAGATTAAAAAGTTAAAACGGGAGAACAGATAGAAGTTCCTGCGATTTTAAATTCAATTTATGCTTTTAAGTTATTTAAAATATTTATTTTTGCTCTTCAGAAAATTCAACATACAATATAAAATATGAGAACAATACAATTTAGAGAGGCCATTTGCGAAGCGATGAGTGAAGAAATGCGTCGCGATGAATCCATATATTTAATGGGAGAAGAGGTTGCAGAATACAATGGAGCTTACAAAGCTTCTAAAGGAATGCTTGCTGAGTTTGGTGAAAAGAGAGTAATTGATACTCCAATCGCTGAGCTTGGATTTTCAGGAATTGCAGTAGGTTCTGCAATGAATGGAAACCGTCCTATTGTAGAATATATGACATTCAACTTCTGTTTAGTTGGTATTGATCAAATTATAAATAACGCTGCTAAAATGCGTCAAATGACAGGAGGACAGTTTAATGTGCCTATCGTTTTCCGCGGACCAACAGCTTCTGCTGGTCAATTAGGAGCTACTCACTCACAAGCTTTAGAAAACTGGTTTGCTAACACACCAGGTCTTAAAGTTGTTGTTCCTTCAACTCCTTACGATGCAAAAGGACTTTTAAAATCGGCTATCCGTGATAACGATCCCGTTATTTTCATGGAATCTGAGCAGATGTACGGAGACAAAGGCGAAGTGCCAGACGGAGAATACACAATTCCTCTAGGTGTTGCTGATGTTAAACGTGAAGGAACAGATGTAACGATTGTTTCTTTCGGAAAAATCATCAAAGAAGCTTTTATCGCTGCTGATGAATTAGCTAAAGAAGGAATTTCTTGTGAGATTATCGATTTAAGAACAGTTCGTCCAATGGACAAAGATGCAATCCTTAAATCTGTTAAAAAAACAAATCGTTTAGTAATTCTTGAAGAAGCTTGGCCAGTTGCCAGCCTTTCTTCTGAAATTTCTTATATCGTTCAAGAGCAAGCATTTGACTTCCTTGATGCGCCAATTCAACGTATTACAACTGCAGATACTCCTGCACCTTATTCACCAGTATTGCTTAAAGACTGGTTGCCAAATGCAGGTGATGTAGTAAAAGCAGTTAAAAAAGTATTATACAAATAATACAAATACAAAATACTCATAAAACTTCATCAGACAACATGGATTGGTGAAGTTTTTTTTTACTTTATAATGAACAAATTAACTCTACTTCTCTTATATATTGTATTTGCATTTGCGAATGTTGTTACTGCACAAACTAAAGTGAGTGGAATTGTTTTGGACAAATCGAATCAGCCAATACCTTTTGCAAATGTGGTTTTTAAAGGTTCTAATATTGGAATCGTTTCAAATGAAGACGGACGTTTTTATTTAGAATCGCCCAATACCTATACGGCACTTTTAGTTACTTCGGCGGGATTTTCAGATAAAGAAGTTCCTTTAGAAAAAGCAGTTAATTATAATTTTAAAATTGTTTTAGGCGAAGCCGAAGCGTTAAACGAAGTTGTAATTTATACGGGGAAAACTTCTAAAAAGAACAATCCAGCATTAGATATTTTAAGAAAAATCTGGGAAAGAAAACGTAAAAACGGACTTTATCAGTTTAATCAATATCAAATGCAGAAGTATGAAAAAGTAGAATTTGACATGAACACTATTGATAGTGCATTCATGAAAAACAAGCTTTTTAAAGGAATGGAGTTTATCTTTAATCATGTTGATACTTCAGATGTTACAGGAAAAACCTATCTGCCAATTTTTATCAACGAATCTGTTTACGATGTTTACGGTGATAATAAATTAAAGAAAGTAAAAGAAAACATAACAGGAAATAAAATGTCTGGTTTTAACGGAAATCAGCAGATTTTATCTTTTGTAAAAGACCTTTATTCGGAGTATAATATTTACGATAATCACCTTAAATTTTTTGATAAAAGTTTTACAAGTCCACTTTCAAGAACAGGAATTGATGTTTACAATTATGTCTTAAAAGACAGTGCATTTGTAGATAAAAAATGGTGTTATAATATTGTCTTTTATCCTAGACGTAAAAACGAATTAACTTTCAAAGGAGATTTTTGGGTTAATGATACCACTTTTGCGATCAAAAAAATTAATATGGGTGTAACCAAAAGTGCCAATATTAACTGGGTAAAAGATATTTATATCGAACAGGAATTTGATGTGCAAAACGACTCAATTTTCCTTTTGACGCGTGATTACATGATGTCTGATTTTGCTTTAAATAAAAAAGAAAAATCAAAAGGAGTTTACGGTAAAAGAACAACTTTATATCGCAATCATAAATTCAATATTCAGAAACCGGAGAAGTTTTACAAAGAAGAAGTCAATTTTATTGATAATGCAGTTTATGATCGACCGCCTGAATTCTGGGAAGAAAATCGTTTTGAAAAATTAAACAAAGACGAACAGGGAATTTATAAAATGCTCGATACACTGCAAACGGTCAAGCGATTTAAGCAGTTGTATAATCTCGTCTCTATTTTAGGAAGCGGTTATGTTGAGTTTAAAAACTTCGATTACGGGCCAATTTTTTCAACTTTTGGATATAATGAAGTCGAAGGCGTAAGGCTGAGAGTGGGAGGAAGGACCTATTTTGGACCAAATGATCCTTGGCGTATTCAGGCTTATACAGCTTACGGATTTGATGATAATAAATTCAAATACGGAGTTTCTGGAAAATGGATGGTTGACAAGAAAAACCGTGTTATTATCTCTGGAGGAAATAGGCGTGATATTGAACAAATTGGTGCAAGCTTAACTACAACAAATGATGTTTTAGGACGAAGTTTTGCTTCTTCTGCCTTGTTTACAACGGGAAGTAATGGTAAGCTAACCAATATTAACCTGAGTAATGTATCGGTTGAAATGGAGGCTAAAAAGAATTTTATAGTTCAGGCAGGTTTTTCGTATCGTACATTAGAATCGGCATCAAAAACATTTAGTTTAGATTATTATTCGACTTTACCAACTCCTGAAAATCCAGCCGGTGTTATTGAAAGTGCAGTAAAACAATCTGAAGCAAATATTCAATTTGAATATATGCCTAACCGTAAAACTATTGGTTATGGTGTCGAAAGAGATTTGGTTGATAGTCCTTTTAGTCATTTCTTTGTGAATTTTAGTTATGGTTTAAAAGGAGTTTTAGACAGTGATTTTGCTTACGAAAAAATTCAGCTTTTCTATAGACAACCAATTATTATTGGACCTCTTGGAAGAACAAATATTACAGTTGAAACAGGAAAAACATTTGGTACAATTCCGTTAGGTTTGATGAGTGTAATTCCAGGTAACCAGACTTACTTTACTATTGAGAACACATTTAGTAACTTGAATTTCTACGAATTCGTTACGGATCAATATACTACTTTACAATGGAATCATGATTTTGGAGGAAGATTGTTTGCTAGAATTCCGTTCATGAGAAAATTGAATTGGAGAGAGTTCATTGGAGTTAGAGCAGTACACGGAACAATTTCTGATGCTAACCGTGCTATCAACGCCTCGGGATTACCTTACAACGCTCCTGAAAAAGTATATTATGAATACCATGCAGGAATTGGTAATATTTTCAAAGTTTTCCGTATTGATTTTTCTTGGAGAGGAAATTATTTAGATATGCCAGATGCTCACAAATTTGCAGTAAAAGGATCTTTTGGATTTTATTTCTAATTGTATTTAGGTGTAAAGATTCAAAGTTATATAGAGTCGCAAAGGTTTAAATCTTTGCGACTTTTTTTGTAGGGGAAAAAAACTTAGCGACTTGGCATCTTTGCAAGAACTAATTTCATTTTTCTTATTTTTGATTTACTTTCAAATCCAAAACCATGCAAGAAGCCATTGATTTTCTTTCCTCTAAAAATCCAATATTTATTGAAATTATAGAGAAATATGGGTTGCCGCCAATTCCAAGGCGTCCTCCAGGTTTTGAAACTTTGGTCTTGCTTATACTCGAACAGCAGGTTTCTATTGATTGGGCGAAAGCTACTTTTTTAAAAATCAAAGCTTACAAAACTTGCAACCCTGAAAACATGGCGGTTTTGTCTGATGAAGAATATCGAAATTTGGGAGTAAGCCGTCAGAAAACAAAATACATCAAAATCTTAGCAGAAGCAGTTTTAAATAAGGAATTGGATATTGAAGGTCTGGCGTCAAAATCGGCAGTACAAGTCCGCGAAGAACTAATTAAATTAAAAGGAATCGGTAACTGGACAGTCGATATTTATTTAATGTTTTGTCTGGAAGAGCCCGATTTGATTCCGCTTGGTGATATTGCAGTAATCAATACCATCAAAGAATTACTTAATATTCATGATAAAAAAGAAATGGAAATCCATGCAGAACAATGGAGTCCGTATCGATCTTATGCGACTTATTTACTTTGGCATTATTACCTGAAAAAAAGAAATCGAACAATTAGTTATTAAATGCTTGTTTTTTAAACCCTAATGCCGATAATTTAACCTTGTTTTTTATTGTAGAACTAGATTCTTTAGTTATTTTTGCAACCGAAATTATAGAAATAATAAAAAACGAAAATGACCGCAGACAAATTAACGACTTTCGATGTATTAATCGAAATACCAAGAGGAAGCAGAAATAAATATGAGTACGATTTTGAAATCAAAAGAATGCGTTTTGACAGAATGTTATTCTCTTCAATGATGTACCCAGCAGATTACGGATTTATTCCAGAAACTTTAGCTTTAGACGGTGATCCTCTTGACGTATTAGTTTTGGTAAACGAACCAACTTTCCCTGGATGTGTTATGGAAGTTAAGCCAATCGGTGTATTCCACATGGCAGATGATAAAGGACCAGACGAGAAAATTATTTGTGTACCAGTTTCAGATCCAATTTGGAATTCATTAAATGATCTTTCTGATATCAACCCACACTTAGTAAAAGAAATCGAGCACTTTTTCCAAGTTTACAAAGATCTTGAGAACAAAAAAGTAGATGTAGAAGGTTGGGGAGACGTAAAAGAAGCTTACGACATTATCGCTGAGTGTACAAAACGTTTTGATGACATTGAAAATAAACCGGCTGGATTATTTAGTATTAAATAATTTTAACCGCATTCTAATATAAAAAAAGCAATACTGCCGTCAGGAGTATTGCTTTTTTGTTTAAATTCGTTTTAGTTAGATTGTTGACTATTAACCAAAACCATTAAAATATTATGAATGCATTTATGATTTACCTGCCCATTATAATGGCAGTTTTAGGATTACTTTTCATGGGAATAAAAAGGACTTGGGTTTTAAAACAAGATGCTGGAGACGGTAAGATGAAAGAGATTTCAGATTACATCTACGAAGGAGCCTTAGCCTTTCTAAAAGCCGAATATAAATTATTAACCATCTTTGTAATTATCGCCAGTTTAGCTTTGGCAGGAATTACTTTTATTCCAGGAGTAAAAACGCATTTATTAATCGTAATAGCATTTATTTTTGGTGCTTTATTTTCAGCTTATGCTGGAAATATCGGAATGAAAATAGCAACTAAAACAAACGTTAGAACTACTCAAGCGGCTCGAACAAGTTTGCCACAGGCTTTAAAAGTTTCTTTTGGCGGTGGAACTGTCATGGGACTTGGTGTTGCGGGTTTAGCTGTTTTGGGTTTAACATCCTTTTTTATCATTTTCTTTCATTTATTCTCTGATGGAGTTTGGAAAGATACAGATACCATGACAGTTGTCTTGGAAACTTTAGCAGGATTTTCATTAGGAGCAGAATCAATTGCTTTGTTTGCCCGTGTTGGAGGTGGAATCTATACTAAAGCAGCCGATGTGGGAGCCGATTTAGTGGGTAAAGTAGAAGCTGGAATTCCAGAAGATGATCCTCGTAATCCTGCTACAATTGCAGATAACGTAGGAGATAATGTGGGTGACGTTGCAGGTATGGGAGCCGATTTATTTGGGTCTTATGTAGCAACAGTTCTTGCGGCAATGGTACTAGGAAATTATGTTATAAAAGATATGGGCGGAAGTATTAATGATGCTTTCGGTGGAATCGGCCCAATTTTACTTCCAATGGCAATTGCTGGTTTTGGGATTATATTTTCCATTATAGGAACACTTTTAGTGAAAATTTCAGATGATAATGCAAAAGAAGCACAAGTTCAAAAAGCCTTAAATATAGGAAACTGGGTTTCTATTGTTTTAACAGCTGTAGCTTGTTTCTTCTTGGTACAGTATATGCTTCCAGAAACGATGCAAATGAGTTTCTTTGGAGAAGGATCAAAAGCTATTTCGTCAATGCGTGTTTTCTACGCTACATTAGTTGGATTAGTTGTTGGTGGAGCTATTTCATCAGTAACAGAATATTATACAGGATTAGGAACCAAACCAGTTTTGGCAATTGTTCAAAAATCATCTACAGGAGCAGGAACAAACGTAATTGCTGGTTTAGCGACAGGTATGATTTCGACTTTCCCAACGGTATTATTGTTTGCTGTGGCAATTTGGATTTCTTATGCTTTAGCAGGATTTTACGGAGTAGCTTTAGCGGCTTCAGCCATGATGGCAACAACTGCTATGCAATTAGCAATTGATGCTTTCGGACCTATCTCAGATAATGCTGGAGGAATTGCCGAAATGAGCGAATTGCCAAAAGAAGTTCGTACTAGAACCGATATTTTAGACTCAGTTGGAAATACAACAGCAGCGACAGGAAAAGGATTTGCAATTGCTTCTGCAGCCTTAACTTCATTGGCATTATTTGCAGCATACGTAACTTTTACAGGAATTGACGGAATCAACATCTTTAAAGCACCAGTTTTGGCCATGTTATTTGTTGGTGGAATGATTCCAGTGGTTTTCTCCGCTTTGGCAATGAATTCTGTTGGAAAAGCGGCAATGGATATGGTGTATGAAGTTCGCCGCCAGTTCAAAGAAATTCCTGGAATTATGGAAGGAACAGGAAAACCAGAATACGGAAAATGTGTTGAGATCTCTACAAAAGCGGCTTTACGAGAAATGATGCTTCCAGGGATTTTAACGATTGGTTTCCCAATTTTAATTGTTCTTTTAGGAAAAATAGTTTACTCAGACAACAATCAGTTAATTGCTGAAATGTTAGGGGGATATATGGCTGGAGTTACGGTTTCTGGAGTGCTTTGGGCAGTTTTTCAAAACAATGCTGGAGGTGCTTGGGACAATGCGAAAAAATCTTTTGAAGCAGGAGTAATGATCAACGGAGAAATGACTTATAAAGGCTCTGATGCACATAAAGCAGCCGTAACTGGAGATACAGTTGGAGATCCATTTAAAGATACTTCTGGGCCATCTATGAATATTTTAATTAAATTAACTTGTTTGATTGGATTGGTAATCGCTCCAATTTTAGGAGAAGGTCACGCACCATCAGATATTGCTGCAAAAGCTTCTTGCTGTGCCAAAACAGAAATGCATGCAGGAATTTCTAAATGCGGTGATATGTCGGGAATGACAAAAGAAGAATGTATTAAAATGTGTAAAGAAAAAGGCTGTTCTGAAGAAGAAACAGCAAAATGCCTAGCTCATTTTGATGCAGGCGGAAAATATCAAAAAACAGATTGTTTTGATACTAGTAAATATGAAAAGAAATCAGTTCGAGTAGAGGTTAAAAATATAAACGGAAAAACTACTGGAACTGTTACCAAAACAGAAAATGGCAAAACAACAACCGAAGTTTTTGAAGGAACTGAAGAAGAAGTTTTGGCAAAAGTTGAAGCTGCGAAATAACAACTTTGACAAAGCTCCTTAAAATAGAAAATGCCTCTAAAGAAAATTTAGAGGCATTTTTTTATTGTGTAAATCTGTGTAATTCGTATTTTAAAACAATCCGTTCAATTCGGCATCAATTCTATTAATGATGTCTCCTAAATCTTCAGGATTGTCAACAAAATTGATATTATCAACATCAATAATCAAAAGTTTTCCTTTAGTGTAAGTCTGAATCCAAGCTTCGTATCTTTCGTTCAAACGGCTTAAATAATCGATCGAAATAGAGTTTTCATATTCGCGTCCGCGTTTATGAATTTGTCCCACTAAATTAGGAATAGAACTTCTTAAATAAATCAATAAATCTGGTGCTTTAACCAAAGATTCCATTAATTCAAACAACGAAGTGTAATTTTCAAAATCACGACTCGTCATTAAGCCCATCGCGTATAAGTTAGGAGCAAAGATATGAGCATCTTCATAAATCGTTCTGTCTTGAATGATTCTTTTTCCGCTTTCGCGAATTTGCTGCACTTGACGGAAACGGCTATTTAGGAAATAAATCTGAAGATTAAATGACCAGCGCTCCATTTGATGGTAGAAATCATCCAAGTACGGATTATCAACTACATCTTCATAATGAGGTTCCCATTTGAAGTGTTTCGCCAATAATTTGGTCAGAGTGGTTTTTCCTGCGCCTATGTTTCCTGCTATTGCTATGTGCATTACGGTGTTACGATTTTATAATTTGATATATCTGTAGCTGTAAAAATAGATAAAATTTGGTCTTTGTAATAAAAATTGTCAAAGGTTTTTTCTAAAATTTTAATCTCAGAAATTACCTCTGGATTCGACTTATTAATACCTTTAAAGTACAGTAAACGATTCTTACTGAAAAGATATTGTGAAGGACTAATTATAACAATTTTATCAAAATCGCCTATTGCGCCTAATGAAGTGATTTTTCCAAAGATATCACAAGAATACCCATTGTTTTTTTTATCAATCCAATAGAAGGTATTAAAATCGGTTTGATAATATTGAATTGGTTCAGTCAACGGAATTGAAACCGTTTTGTATTCATTTTTTAGATAATCAAAAAGTCCAATTTGCTGATTTAAAGTATTGTAAATCCATAACTGATTTTGCGTAGACATTCCGATGGCGCTTACTACAAGTGGCGCTGCATTCTGCGAAAAGTTAATTTCGGTCATTTTATTCAATTGATTGTCTAATAAAACAACACTATTGAAATCTTCATAAAACAACACAATTTTTAACGGATTCTGAAGATCGACTTTTGTTATTTTTCCCAAAGAAACATTTTTGTATTCGAAGATTTCTTTTCCTTTAATTTTGCTAAAAACGTTGTTCGTAATTTGATAGGAATATCCAAACGAATCATATCCTAAAAATTCGTCAGAAGTGTTTTTATACCGCGAAATTAAAGTCGGATTTATGCTCAAATCCTGAGCTGAAAGCGCCTGAAAAGTGCAGAAAAGAAATATGGAAAATAAAATTTTTTGCACGTTTCTATACATTAGAAAATTAATTTATAAGAGCACCAAATTACAAAAAACTCTCCTTAAAATTTCAATTTTGAGTCTTAAACCTTTTTAAAATCTAATAGTCTAAAAAATAAGCGGTTCTATCTATGCCTTAATGCCATTTATATATTTAGTTTTTTGAATTTTAAAATAAATAATACATTTGAATGTAATCTTTATCCGATTTACTCACTTAAAGAAAATAAAATGAAAAAGATATTTTTTTATATGACTGTACTGCTTGTTTCTGCACAAATTCAAGCGCAAAAAGATTTTCAAGGAATGGCTGTTTACGAGTCAAAAACACAAGCGCCAAAGTTTGAGGGAATGCGCGGGAATAGAGATATTACCCCAGAAATGCAGAAAAACATGGAAGAGCGTATGAAAAAAATGCTCGAAAAAACATTCATTTTAAACTTTGATAAAACGGCGTCTATTTACAAAGAAGAAGAAAAACTAGAGACACCTGGTCAGCAAGGCGGTTTTCGCATGATGTTCGGTTCGCTTACTGGTGGAGGTGGCACTTTCTACAAAGATGTAAAAACAAAAACGTATACGGTCGATAAAGAGTTTATGGGTAAAGAGTTTTTGGTTGTAGACTCTCTTCCAAAATTAGAATGGAAATTGGAGCAGGAAACCAAACAAATTGGTGGTTACAATTGCTTCAAAGCGACAGCCGTAAAACAAGCCAGTAAAACCGATTTTAGAAACTTCAGGCCTAAAAAGGATGAAGATAAAAAAGAGGAGTCTAAAAAGACTTCAGGAGATACCAAAACGAATTTTGCTGATAATTTTGAAATTCCAAAAGAAATTGTTGTTACGGCGTGGTATACACCAGAAATTCCGATCAATCAAGGACCAGAAAATTACTGGGGACTTCCTGGTTTAATTTTAGAAATCAACGACGGAACTACTACGATTTTATGTTCGAAGATTGTTTTAAACGCAAAAGATAAAGTAGAAATAAAACCTTCTAAAAAAGGAAAAGTAATTTCTCAGAAAGAATACGACGAAACAGTAATTAAAAAAATGGAAGAATTTAGGGAGATGAACCGTGGCAGAGCAGGCGGACCTCCTTCTCCAATGGGAAGATAAAATACAAAGAAAATAAATTCCAAATTCCAAACTTCCAATATTCTTATCATGAATAAGACCATTTTTTTATTTGCCTTACTTTTTACTTCTATTTCCTTTTCGCAAAGTGTTCGTTTTGATGGTTTTATTCAGGACGAACAAAAAAATCCGTTAGAAATGGCTAATATCATGGCGATTAACAATGGCACCAATGCAATGGATTCATACGGAATCACCAATGATAAAGGAAAGTTCCAGCTCACTTTAAAACCTAATTCGGCTTACACTATTAAAATAAGTTATTTGGGAATGAAATCTAAGGAAATTGCTTTAGTTACAAAGGCTGAGAACGTGACTCAAACTATTGTTATGGATGGCGCGGGAATCGAATTGGAAGGTGTAGAAATTGTTAGAGAAATGCCTGTTTCTATAAAAGGAGATACAATTGTTTACAATGCCGATTCTTTTAAATCGGGAACAGAAAAAAAGCTTGAAGATGTTCTAAAGAAATTGCCAGGAGTTGAGGTAAATGCCGATGGCGAAATTGAAGTGGAAGGAAAAAAAGTCAGTAAATTGATGGTTGAAGGAAAAGATTTTTTTGACGGAGATACAAAATTAGGTGTTAAAAATATTCCAGCCGATGCTATTGATAAGGTTCAGGTTTTAAGAAATTATAATGAAGTAAGCCAATTAAAAGGTTTAGAAAATGATCAGGAAAATGTTGCAATGAATATCAAATTAAAAGAAGGTAAAAAGAACTTTTGGTTTGGAGATGTGACTGCTGGAATTGGAGTGGCAGAATTGGATAGTCGGTATATTATTAATCCGAAATTATTCTATTACAGTCCAAAATACAGTATTAATTTAATCACCAATTTTAATAATATTGGAGAATTGCCACTTACTGCACAAGATTATTTTAAGTTCACAGGCGGATTTAAAAATATGATGAAAAAAGGCGGAAGCAGTTTTAATGTTTCTTCAAATGATTTAGGGATTTCATTGCTTCGAAATAATCGCGCTAAAGAAATCGAAACCAAATTTGGAGCAACAAACTTCGCTTATTCTGTAAATAAAGCTTGGAACTTAAGTGGTTTTGGAATTCTTTCGACTTCAAAAACAGATTTAAAAACTAAATCTCAAACCACGATTCTAGATTCTGGAGATCAGCAGAAACGTGATGAAATGACGCATCAAAAGAATAATTTGGGACTTTTTAAACTGAGCTCGACTTACAAGCCAAACGATAAATTTCAGTTTGATTATGATATCTTGACCAAATTGTCAAAGCAGAATGAAGATACAGATTTGCTTCGTGAATCGGTTGTCGATAATGTTTCGGCGGTTGAGACCATTTTAACTGAAAAGAAACAAGATCCAACTTCTATCAATCAGAATTTGAGTTTGTATTATACGCAAAGCAGTAAAAATATTTTTGCTTTTGAAATGCAGCATTTGTATCAGGATGAAAATCCATTTTACAATGCCAATTTAAGATCGCAACCATTTGATTTATCAGGATATATTACTGGACAAAATAGAAATGATCTGAATCAAGATCGTTTTGTAAAAACCAATAAATTGGATGCCAAATTGGATTACTATTATATGGTAACGCCAAAAAGCAACTTTAATATTACGGTAGGAAATACCTATTCGTATCAAAACTTCAATTCTCACATTTTCCAAATGCTAGATAATGGAGATAAAAATGACTTAAATGATCCGGAAAACAATAATGATGTGGATTATCGTTTTAATGATGCTTTTTTAGGTTTTCATTATAAAATGCTAACAGGGAAATTTACATTTACGCCAGGTATTAGTTTGCATACCTATCAGATGACAAATGGACAATTGGGAACCGATTATTCTCAAAGTTTTACCAAAGTTTTACCTGATTTCTTTGCCTTGTATCAAATCAAAAAATCGGAAACGCTTACCTATAATTTCTCTTTGACAAACGATTTTACCGATATTAATCAATTAGCTTCGGGTTATGTTTTGTCAGATTACAGCAGTCTTTTTCGCGGAAATCGTTTCTTAGAAAATGCGACTTCGCAAGTGCATTCGCTTCGTTATTTTAAATATAATATGTTCAATTTTGAGAACATTTTTGCTAATGCAACCTATACAAGAAAAGTTGATGCCATTAAGACAAAAGCCAATTTTGATGGAATTAACCAATCTTCAGTTCCATACAATTCTAATTTGGCAGACGAAACTTTTTCTGGAATGGGGACTTATGGGCGTTCTTTCCTCAAAAACTATAAAGCATCTGCAAGTGCAAGTCTTAACTGGTCAAAATTCAACAATATTCAAAATGAAAAATTAGCAACGACCGAGAGTTTTGTGCAAAGCTATACTGTTAAAGCTTCAACAAATTATAAAAATCTTCCAAATATAGAATTTGGTTATAATCTTTTGGTTAACAAATACAGTGGTTCAACTTTTTATACCGACAAACCATTTGCAAGATTGGACTATTATTTCTTGGATAGTTTTTCTTTTGTTTCTGAATACGAATTTTATCATTACTATAATGGAGATAAAACGGTCGATAATGAATATGATTTCTTAAGTGCGAGTTTGGTTTATCAAAAAAAGAATAGCAAATGGGAATATAAAATTTCGGCAACTAATTTATTAAATACGACTTATCTTAATGACGATAGCTTTTCTCAGTTCTCTACACGAGTTTCTCAATATACGGTTCAGCCGCGTTACATCATATTTTCTATGAAATATAATTTGTAGTATTTTTGTTGCAACATTGTGTTTTTTGTGATTTGTTTAATGAAGAATCAAATATCTTTGTGATATATTATTAACGACAAAAAACGTAACCATGCGCAATTTTATCTGGAGTGTATCGCTCCTGTTTGCTGGAATTTCTATCTCTTTCGCCCAAACAAATGGCATCGAAAAAGGAACTTATTTATCTACAAATAAAGGAGCAAAGATTAAGTTAAATTTATTAGATGATAATAAATACGAACTGGTTTTTTATTCGGGAGGTTATGAGATTAAAGGCGATTCGCTAGTTTTTTTAAAAAGCACAGAAAATAAAACAAATAGATTTGATCTTGTTTTTGCTAAAGATAAAAAGGCAAAAAAAATTAAGATTAAATTCTTGAATCCATCTTATTATTCTTTTTATATTGGAACCCAAAAAGGAGCAGAATCGGTGCAATATCAGAGACTTTCTGATATAAAAACGAAAGTAGATCCTGATTATATCAAAACAGATTTAGATTTTGAAATCGAGAAAACCGACTTCCTTTATTTGGTTTACGAAGACTATGATGGAAAAAGTGATGTGAGTAAATACGCATTGCCAAAAGATGTTTCGGAAGTGACAATCAACTATGATATGGCAGTTTTGAGCGATTTAAATCTTGTTGGATCTTTTGATAAAAGAACAAAGGAATTGAAAGTTTCTGATCAATACGGAAAAGATCCTTTGGTATTTGTAAATGAAAAAGAGGAGAAACCAGCTAAAGCTCCAACAGTTGTTCCTATAGAAAATCAAACCATAAAAAATTGGACTTATCCAGGAAAAGAAAATGTTTTAATAAATGACGATTTTGGTTCGGGAGTAGTTGTGGATAGCGCCGCTGTAATAGTCGATGCTGCTGCCGTTGATGCTACAATTCCTCCGCCCGCATATACCAAATATGATTTTAAATTAAAAGTTGAAAACAATCTAAAAAAAGCAATAGAATCTACAAAAACTGCAAATAATAAATTTTTGGTTGTTGTAGTTGACAACAAGGATAAGACTGCAAAAGAAAATTTTGATGCTTTTGTAAAAGAGCAAGAAACACAGACCGGATATAATATGTACGATTCTTATAATGCTCTTTATGATATCTACAATTATTATTTGGCAGGAGCCGATGATAAGAAATGGCTTAAAAACAATAAAATTGCAAGTGACCAAAGTGTAATTATTTTAAATGGAGAAGGAGATCAGCTTGCTGTTGCAAAATCAGATTTAGCTACACAACAATATCAATTTAGTTATTATGGAGATTTCTATAGAAAACTGCAGAGAGCAAATGCATTCCTTTCTGTAGATAAAATTTTAAAGAACAAAAAGGCTTCAGATTCAGATTTAATCGCAGCTTTTAATAAGGCGGCCTTATTAGAAACATCTTACGATTATGATTCAGATTATGCAGTAAATGATCCTAATTCGACTGAATTTGTCATTACAAAAACGGCTTTAAACCAAAAAGAGGTGGCTCAAACATGGAAAAAGTTAATTGAAGCACATCAAAAAGATAAAGTTGCAAATATGTATTTGGTAGAAACGATTATTAAAGAAATCAAAAACCAAGGATTTACAAAACAGCTTTTTAATACAGATAGAATTCTAAACGATACAGATTTCTTAGCAATCGATTATTTGCTAAATCACTCAGAGGATATTGAAAGTAATCGTGCGGATTTTAATAGTAAACAAGGAGAACTTCATACCATTGGAAATGTGGTTTCTGAAGTTTCAGATGCATTGCAGCAAAATCTATATCTTTCTCAAGATGGAGTTTCTGGAGAAATGAATAAAGAAAAAATCAATTTGCTTTACAAGAAAATTATTGCTTCTGGAAAAGGGAATTTTGATTCGTACAAAAACTATTTTTATTATTTAAGCCAGCTTGAAGAACAGGACGGTTCAAACACAACTTATTTAAAAGAGTTCAACACTTATTTTGATAATACTTTGGCAGGAGGAAGTCCGATTGAAAAATTAGATGCAATCTTTTCGGGATTAGATTCTAGTTCCAGCTACTCTTATGATGGATGGAATTCATTCAAAATTTACCATTCAGACACTTGTAACAATGCGGCATGGGCAGTTGTATTAAAACCACAGAATTCAAACTTTATTAAAGATGCTATTAAATGGTCTGAATATAGTTTGGTGATATCTAAAAACAATCCATATTATTTAGATACTCTAGCACAATTGTATTACAAAGACGGACAACAGCAAAAAGCCATAGAAACGCAAGTTTTAGCAGTAAAATTTATCACTAGTGATATTGATGGTGAAACTGCAAATCAAATGAAAGAGGTTTTAACTAAAATGAGTAACGGCACTTATTAAAAGAATATTTTAATCCTAAAAGAAACCCGATAATTTATTGTATTATCGGGTTTTTATTTGTAATTAATTATGCATAATTAGGTAGACGTTTTTTAAAAGAATATATTTGTAGGAATTTTATTAATTTAAATGATTTAATTATGAAGCGTTATCTCTTTGTTGCTTTATTCTTTTTATTCGTTCAGATTCCATCTTTTGCTCAGCAGGAAAGTCTACAAAGTAAATCTTATTATTTGCTCGACGAGTATGGGCGTAGAATGAAATTTAATTTTCTGGATAATAATAAATTCGAAATGGTTACCATCTACGGGGATTATCAAATAATAAATGATTCGTTATTGTTTAAAAATAATTTTGTAGATAAATCTGTTTTTGAAGTTCAATATGTAAAAAACACTCAAATTAAACGAGATAAAATTAAAATTAGTTTTGAGGAAGATGCGACATTATATGGTATTTATATTGGTACACAAAATGGGAAAGATTCTATTAACTACAAAAGAGTAAATAACATAATAGAATATGATTCTAATCTTAATAAAAGTTTTGAAATTGATCGTGCTCAATATTTATATTTTGTAAGTGAAGGATTTGATTATGAACCAAGAGTTATATTTAAATACGAAATACCAGCATCCATCACAGAACTAAAAGTTAAAGTGAATTATTTGCTGCCAAACACAATGATCAAAGGCTACTTAGACAGGAAGAAAAATGAACTATCTATTGGTGAAAATGATCTTCCGGCTGTATTCTATAGTGAGGAACCTAATCCTGTATTAGATAAGTCAATTATCCCGCCTTTAGAAAAAAAACAAGTTGCAACCTGGACTTATCCCGGAAAAGAAGCAGCAGACGATTCTGAAGTTGCCGTTGCTACGGATAATGAGAATTTGCCAGAAACTGATTTTAAACTCAAAATCGAGAAATCATTGCCGGAGGCTTTACAGCAAACCAAGATTGACGGAAATAAATTTTTGGTTGTATATAGTGATTTAAAGAATCCGGAAGCACAAACTGAATTTGATTTTTTAATTGAAAAACAAGAGCGATACATAGGATATGTTTCAAGTAATTATGATCCCCAATATAATCTTTATAATTTTTACTTAGCTTCAAAACAAGATGAAAGCTGGCTGAAAAAAAATAAAATGACAGATGTGCCGGTTTTAATGATTCTGGATGAAAACGAAACTATTTTAGCGTGGGCAAAATCAAGTTTAACTCCTGAGAAGCTGGATAATTTTAATTACTATGATTCTTTTAATAGTAAACTGAAAAGAATTTCCATAAAAAATAATTTTGAGCAGGCAGTGACCAATAAAAATGTAGGCAATACAGATTTATTAAAAGCATTTTATTATGTTTCTGTATTAGGATCTTTAGGCGATTACGATTATGAATATAGTGAAGAAAATGCAAACAAAGAGGATTTTAAGTTTATTAAATTTGACTTAGATAAAAAGAAAGCACGACAAGTCTGGGAAAAACTCTTAGAAATGCATCAGAATGATGCAAGTCCGGATATGTTACTCGTACAGGCAATTTTGCAGGAAATAAAAGGAGTGGGTTATACCAAACAAGTATATTTAGAGGATAAAGTTTTAGATGAAGTTGATTTTAAATCTATCGATTATCTAATAAAACATTATGATAGCATTGATGCAAAACGTAAAGAATTCAATGATTTGGAAAATGCTCCGATTCAAATAGGAAATTTAAGTACAGAAATTTCAAATGCATTGCAAAATTCAACTTCTCTATATAATGAAGATGGCAGCTATACTAAATCTGATCAGAAAAAGATTAAAGAGGTTTACGAAAAACTTATACAGTCAGATAAAGGGCATTTTGAGTTTTATAAAAATTATTTCAACTATCTGGCTGATAATACAGAAAAGGCAAAAAATAACAATGATCGTATCGCTGCATTTGAAAAATACTTTGATAAGTATTTAGTAAACAAAGAAAATATAATTCAAAATCTGGATAAATTGTTCGACAATGCTTTTGATACTAATTCTCTCTATTATTATGACTGGAAAGAATTTAAAGAATATCATTCGAACTTATGCAATGAAATAGCATGGAGTACAATATTTGATAATAAAATAGGTTACATAAAAAAAGCTATAAACTGGTCTGAATGCAGTTTATTGTTGAGTAAAAACAATCCATATTATTTAGATACTCTAGCACAATTGTATTATAAAGACGGACAACAGCAAAAAGCCATAGAAACGCAAGTTTTAGCAGTAAAATTTATCACTAGTGATATTGATGGTGAAACTGCAAATCAAATGAAAGAGGTTTTAACTAAAATGAGTAACGGAACATATTAATGACTATATACAATAAAATAAAAGCCGATTTCTATTTTAGAAATCGGCTTTTTTATGTTTGGCTAACTAAAATGTCTAACAATCTTAGTCAGTTATAAATCTAGATTTACAATCCAAAAGCAGCTTTTACTTGGTCAACAAAATCAAGTTTTTCCCAAGTAAACAACTCAACAGTAACTGTTTTTTCATTTCCGCCTGGAGCAGAGAAAGTTTTAGTAACCGTTTCTGGTTTACGTCCCATGTGTCCGTAAGCAGCAGTTTCGCTATAGATTGGGTTTCTTAATTTTAGACGTTGCTCGATAAAGTAAGGACGCATATCAAATATAGCTTCTACTTTTTTAGCGATTTCACCGTTAGTTAAGTTTACTTTTGAAGTTCCGTAAGTTTCAATGAAAATTCCCATTGGCTCAGCAACTCCAATTGCGTAAGAAACCTGAACTAAGATTTCGTCAGCAACACCAGCAGCAACTAAGTTTTTAGCGATATGACGAGTTGCATAAGCAGCACTTCTGTCTACTTTACTTGGATCTTTTCCAGAGAATGCACCACCACCGTGAGCACCTTTTCCACCGTAAGTATCAACAATGATTTTTCTTCCTGTTAAACCAGTATCTCCGTGAGGTCCTCCGATAACGAATTTTCCTGTTGGGTTAATATGGTAGTTGATTTTATCATTAAATAAGTGAGCGTGTTCTGGGTTTTTAGCGATAATTCTTGGAATCAAGATTTCGATAATATCTTTTTTGATTTTAGCCAACATTGTAGCTTCTTCATCAAAATCATCGTGTTGAGTTGAAATTACAATCGCATCAATACGAGTTGGTTTGTTATCATCGCTGTATTCTAAAGTTACTTGAGATTTAGCATCTGGACGTAAATACGTGATTTCTTTATTTTCGCGTCTTAAAATAGCTAACTCTTGTAATAATTTATGAGATAAATCTAATGCCAATGGCATGAAGTTTTCAGTTTCGTTTGTAGCGTAACCAAACATCATTCCTTGGTCACCTGCACCTTGCTCTTCTGGCTTAGCTCTGTCAACACCTTGGTTAATATCTGCAGATTGCTCATGAATAGCTGAAAGAATTCCACAAGAATTCGCTTCAAACATATACTCACTTTTAGTATATCCAATTTTACGGATTACTTCGCGAGCGATTTGCTGAACATCAAGATAAGTATTTGACTTTACTTCACCTGCTAAAATAACCTGACCTGTAGTAACTAAAGTTTCACATGCTACTTTAGAATCAGCATCAAATGCCAAAAAGTTATCGATTAATGCATCCGAAATTTGATCTGCAACTTTGTCTGGATGCCCTTCACTAACAGATTCTGACGTAAATAAATAAGCCATAATAATGTAATAATAAAATATTAGTTTTTAAAAATTTAAGCAGGGAAAGTAATTGCTAAAAAGGGCTAAAGGAGAGTTCCTGCTTTAGCATTTTTTACTACTGAAATGAATCTTTCAGCATTCATAACGAAATCATTTCATTATGAAGAGGTTGCAATCAGTTCAAATTTTTCCTCTGTTTCGGGTGCAAAGGTATGAAACCATTTTGATTTGCAAATTAAAGTTCAACTTTTTTTATTTTTTCTAGCAGAAATTTAACAATAACATACTATTTTGATAGGGTAATGGAAAATATTTTGTTTTTTGTTTGGTCGATTAAAAAATAGTTTGCAACTTTGCCCCGTTAAAACAAAAGAAACAAATGAAATTTACAGTTTGCAATATGATGTCTTGTAAGATGCCGGAGTTATCCGCAGAGACGCTATTGTAATTATTTCAATAAAATATAAATAGAACCTCTGCTCAACCGCAGAGGTTTTTTTTATGCCAAAAATAAACCTGTAAGATTTTTTTTAAGCCAAAAACAATAATTAATCAGTAAAAAAGAAATGAAGAAAAATGTACTAATCGTTTTAGGTCTTGTGACTTTTTCAGGACTTTATGCTCAGGACAATAAAAAAGAGCAGGATAGTTTAAAAAACAACGAACTGTCTGAAGTTACTATTATTGGTTCAAGAAGTAAAAACAGAGTTAAAACAGATGTGCCAGTCCCAGTTGATGTTTTTAACGTATCAGAAATAACAAAAGGAGCACCGCAAACGAGCTTAACTCAAATTTTAAATTACGTTGCGCCGTCGTTTACGAGTAATCCAACATCTACAGCAGATGCAACAGACCACGTTGATCCTGCGCAATTAAGAGGATTAGGACCAGATCAGGTTCTTATTTTAGTAAACGGAAAAAGAAGGCATACAAGTGCTTTAGTAAATATAAACGGATCGCCAGGAAGAGGGTCTGTAGGAACAGACTTAAATGCAATTCCGTCTTTTGCTATAGAAAGAATAGAAGTTTTAAGAGATGGAGCTGCCGCGCAATACGGTTCTGATGCGATTGCGGGAGTTATTAATATTGTTCTAAAGAAAAACGCTAATTATTTGACAGGAGGAATTCAGTATGGAGCCAATCTATCTTCGGGATCAAATAATTTTGAAGGAGGAGCAGATGGTCAAACTGCCCAAATCGATTTAAACTACGGAACTTCATTAGGCAAATCGGGAAGCTTCTTGAATGTTACAGGGACTGCGGTGACAAGACAGGCGACCAGTAGAGCAGGAATTAGAAACAATGCTATTTTTAATGCCTACAATGCGGTTGAAAATAGAGCGGCACAAGATGGTGTCGAAATCAACTCTTTGTTTAGCAATATTAATACGACTGGAAACTCGACTCAAATTTTGTCTTCTTTAAAACAATATGCACCGCAAGTAAGTTATTTTACAACAGCACAGCAAAATGCTATTGCATTGGCTTCAACAATTGCGCAAATGCAGACTGCTTTAAATTTTGACGTAACTAATAACGAATTGGCTTACAGAGGTCAGCAGAGAAGTGATTATAATATGAGTGTTGGGCAGTCAGAATTGGCTGCAGGACAATTGTATTTTAATGCTAAATATCCTTTGAGCGAAACCACTTCTTTATATTCTTTTGGAGGAGTTTCTTATAGAGGAGGTAAATCGTATGCGTTCAATAGATTGCCAAATGGTTCTGGTACTTTCACACAAGTGTACCAAAACGGATTCCTGCCAGAAATTGAATCAAAGATTTTAGATGCTTCCGCAGCTGTTGGTGTAAATACACAATTATTTGGGTTTGATACCGATTTAAGCACCAACTTAGGAACAAACTCTTTTAATTATGATGTGAATAATTCAATCAATGCTACTTTAGGAACTAATTCTCCTTTTAGTTTTGATGCCGGAAAAGTTTCATTTTTACAAAGCACAACTAATTTGGACTTTAGTAAAAAACTGGATGTTCTTTCTGGGTTGAACGTTGCTTTTGGAGGTGAATTCAGATATGAGAACTACCAAATTAAAGCAGGAGAAGAAGCTTCTTACGGATTGTATGATGTAAACGGAGATTTAGTGTCAGGAATTTTACCTAGCAATTCACCATTGATTGTAACTGATTTCTTTGGAAATAAACGTGGAGCAGGAGCGCAAGGATTTTCAGGATTTCAGCCTTCTGATGCTAAAGAAAAAGATAGAAAAAGTGGTGCCGCTTATATTGATTTAGAATTGAATGCCACTGAAAAATGGCTTATAAATGGAGCTGCACGTTATGAAAACTATTCAGATTTTGGAAATACAGTTACTTTCAAATTGGCTTCTCTTTTAAAATTAAATGATAATATCAATTGGAGAATTTCTGGACAAACTGGTTTTAGAGCGCCTTCTTTACAGCAAAGATACTTTGAATCAAGTTCTACTCAGTTTATCAACGGTTCTCCATATCAAGTGGGTTATTTTACAAACGATTCGCAAGCTGCAAAAAGTATTGGAATTGAAAGTTTAAGACCAGAGAAATCAAAAAGCATCAGTACAGGATTTACATTCAAAATTCCTGAAGCTAACATAACCATTGCAACTGATGCTTATTTTACAAGAATCAATGATCGTATTGTTTTGTCTGGACAATATTCTAGACCAACAGACGCGCAAATCGGTGCTGCAACTTCGCCAGAGCAGGCAGAAGCGCTGACTTTATTTCAACAGGCATTTGATTTAAAAGGTGTAGAAAGAGCTTCTTTCTGGACAAACGGAATCGATTCTGAAACAAAAGGAATTGATTTGGTGATTTCTCAAAAATATGATGTAATTCAGGATTTTGTAATTAGAAATGATTTGGCTTTAAGTTTTAATGAAACCAAAAGAGTAGGCGATTTACATATCCCAAAATCAATAATTGATGCAGGAGGAGAACCATATATTTATTCTTTCTTCCCAGAATCAAGCCGAGTGTATTTGGAAGAAGCGATTCCGAAACTGAAAGCCAATTTGATGACTACTTTCAATATTAAAAAACTAGATATTTATTTAAGAAACAGCTATTTCGGAAAAGTTACAGATCCAGGGGCGACAGATGTTAATCTTGACGGATTTTCTTCTGTGTACGAACATCCAGAATATAGCGCAAAATTGGTTACCGATTTGTCTTTAGGATATCAGATCAACGAGCATTTGAGAGCTACAATTGGAGTTAATAATATAGGAGATGTATATCCAGACAGAAATAATCCTGCAACTCCTGCATTTACAAACACAACTCCAACTTTGTCGCCAGCGCCAAGTACAGATTTGACAAATGCGAATCAGTTTGCTTATTCAAGAGCAGTTTCTCAATTTGGATTAAACGGAAGATTTGGTTTTGCTCGTTTGAGCTTTAAATTTTAATTAAATGTACCTCTTTCAGGCCTTTATACAAAAGGCTTGAAAGATATTAAAAAAAAATAGTATAAAATTTCAATTTTAATTTGGTCGTTAAAAAAATACTTATTACATTTACTCTATCGAATTAGTCGAATTTAAAAAATAGTCGAATTCAAATTTTAAATAAAAATGAAAACAATAGCAAAAAGAAATATGATGTGTTGTAAGATGATGCAAATGTGCATCCCAATTTGCTGTTGCCAAAAGTGAAAGAGACAATCTTTGTTATAGTTAAACTATAAGCCCTTTTGGTCGCCATCCGAAAGGGCTTTTTTATTTCCAACATTTTAAATTTTAAATTATGAATACACTAGATATAAATACAATCGCATTTCAATACTTATTAAGAAATAATAATTCGGAAGAATCATCAACTGAAACTCCAAAATATGATCCTGCACAGCAGATAAAAACGCAGAAATCATTACTGTTTCATCTATATGATCTTGAAGAAGAAGCTGAAGATATTTTAGCTTAAACCAATTTCAGATTCAAGAGCAATTTCAATAAGCAATATCAATTACAATATATAAACGTATTAAAAATACCTAAAAACTAAGAAATCATGAGTACACAAAAATTTGCAACAAACGCATTACACGCAGGACACGATGTTACTAAAAACGGAAGCACAAGAGCAGTGCCAATTTACCAAACATCATCTTATGTATTTAACAATTCAGATCATGCAGCCAATTTATTTGGTCTTGCCGAAGCTGGATTTATTTATACAAGATTAAACAACCCGACAAACGACGTTTTAGAACAGCGTCTGGCAGCACTTGAAGGCGGAATCGGAGCTGTAGTAACAGCATCTGGAGCATCTGCAATTTCTACTACATTATTGACTTTGCTAAAAGCGGGAGATCATATCGTAGCTTCAAATAGTTTATATGGAGGAACTTATAATCTGCTTAAAGTTACATTACCAAGATTAGGAATTACAACAACATTTGTAGATCCTTCAAAACCAGAAAACTTTACCAAAGCGGCAAAAGAAAATACAAGAGCTTTCTTTGTTGAATCTCTTGGAAATCCAAAATTGGATGTATTAGATTTAAAAGCAATTTCGGCAGAAGCCAAAGCATTCAAAGTGCCATTTATAGTAGACAATACAGTTGCGACACCTTACTTATTGAACCCAATTAAATATGGTGCCGATATTGTAATTCATTCCTTAACTAAATATATCGCAGGAAACGGAACTTCATTAGGAGGCGTTATCATTGATGCTGGAAACTTTGATTGGGCAAACGGAAAATTTCCTGAATTTACCGAGCCATCTGCAGGATACCACGGATTAGTATATCATGAAGCTTTAGGAAATGCAGCTTTTATAGCAAAAGCTCGAATTGAAGGTCTGCGTGATTTTGGTGCTGCTTTAAGTCCATTTAATGCGTTTCAGATTATTCAGGGACTAGAAACACTTCCAATTCGAATTAAGAAACACAGTGAAAATGCTTTGGCTCTAGCCGAATGGTTAGAAAAACAAGATGAGGTGGTTTGGGTAAATTATCCAGGTTTAAAATCAAGTAAATATAATGCTTTGGCTAAAGAATATTTGCCAGAAGGACAAAGCGGTATTATCACTTTCGGATTAAAAGGTGGTTTTGATGCCGCTAAAAAAGTAGTCGATGACACCAAATTATTCTCTCTGCTAGCCAATATTGGCGATACAAAATCGCTGATTATTCACCCTGCAAGTACTACACACCAACAGTTAACAGATGAAGAACAAATAGAAACAGGAGTTTCTAAAGATTTAATTCGTCTGTCTGTAGGAATTGAAGATATCGAAGATTTAATTGCTGATTTGCAAACTGTTTTTGAGAGCGTTTCGGTTTCTCAATTCAGCATCAATAAAAATTAGGTTTTTTTGTTTTTTGTTTGAAAAATTGCCTTTAGCGAGTGGTTTTGCTAAAGGTAATTTTTTATGAAAAGCATCTCTATAAAATTTAAACCATATAAGGAATATAAGTGCATTTTAGAAGCGTACTGTAAAAATGCACCGTAGAGAAGCACTGCAGTGCGTCTAACTTTATAAATGTTGGAATATTAAATGAACTTACATTCCTTGTATGGTTTCAAAAATTAAAAAATAGAAATTATGTCAAAGCTTAAAATAAACATTATCCTTTTCGGAATTGGAAATATCGGAAGTACTTTGATTAATCAGATTGTCGAAAGTCAGGAGTTTTTTCTTGAAAGCAAAAACGTCGATTTTCATTTTCCAATAATAACCAATTCGACGGTTGCTTTTTTTGAGAAAGAAGGTGTTGGTTATGCGTGGGAAACTAATTTTAGACAATTGGCAGTTCCTTTTAAAGTAGAAGATATTGTTGAATTTGCACAAGAAAACGAATTTGAAAACTTGATTGCCGTAGATGCAACAGCCAGCGATGAATTGGTAAAACATTACAATACGCTAATCAAAAACGGATTTAATATTGTAGCGGTAAACAAAAAAGCCAATACGCTCCCGATTGATTTATATAAAGAACTGCGAGCAGATCTTAAAAAGTATGGCAAAGAGTTTCTGTATGAAACCTCTGTTGAAACTGGAATTCCTGTTTTGCAGACCTTAAGAGATTTGTATTATTCGGGCGAAAAAATCACAAAAATTCGAGGTGTTTTCTCTGATAATCTAAGTTATGTCTTTAATAGATTTTCAGCAGAAGAAGTTTCGTTTTCATCTGTTTTAAAAGATGCGAGTCTTTTAGGATTAATGAAGTCAAACTTTAAAGAAGATCTCTCAGGAAATGATACTGCGAGAAAACTTTTGATCTTGGCCAGAGAAATAGGAAAGGATTTTGAGCTTTCTGACATTGAAATCAAGCCATTTATAACCAAAGAGCATTTGGAGAAAAACGGGGTGCTAAACAAAGACGCTCTCGATAAATCTTTTAAAATTACCAAAATTACTCAAGCAGAAAATCATGTATTGAGATATGTGGGTGAGTTTGATGTAGAAAAAGGCACTTTGGAAGTTAAGTTGATTTCAGAACCAGTAGATTCTCCAATCGGACAATTGAAAGGTTCTGATGCCATTTTTGAAATTTTCACTAAATCTTATGCCGATATTCCTATCGTAATTCAAAGTGCTCCACCATGCAAACAAGCAATTTCAAGAGGAATTATAACCGATATTCTAAAAATTGCGGAACGAATTAGGAGTAAAGAAGCTGTTTGGCTTTAATTTTTTAGTTAAAAAAAAGAAAAAAGAGAAAAAAGTTCTTTGATAAATTGATTTGTCAAATGGAGTCATGAAGAAAAAATTAGCTTTTTTGTAGGTTTTTTACCTTTATTATTTCGTTTTCGTTTTTGTAAGATGTTTTTTGTCGTTAAAAAACACATTTTCAACGAATTTTGTAATTAAATTCTTGAATTTTATTTGTGTAATAAAAAAAATATTTGCATATTTGTTATACCCAAAAACTACTAGAAATCAAATGAACTTAAAAGTCAACAAAATGTTTTGTGCCATTTCGGTTAAGACCGAGGCTGGGGTGTCTATTGCTTAAAAAAATTGTAAGAATACAATAAAAATATAGTAAGAGCCTCCGATAGAAATATTAGGAGGCTTTTTAATTTAATAGAAATGCAAAAATTTAAAATACAATATAAATCACAGATGAATAAATCCTTACAGATGAACAAGATGTTTACTGTCGCGCTTATTTGCGCGTACGTCTGTTGATACTAAAAGTATATATGAGTGTAAAAACTTAAACCCTTTTGGTATCTAAAAATCCAAAAGGGTTTTTTTATTCGATAAAACGAATTAACAAAAAGATAAACGAGAAATAAAGATTATAAAACACAACTTAACTAAAACTTAATATCATGAGCAAATTGAACTACTTCGCAGAAAAAATTTCTAAATTGAAAAATAGAAGAACAAAAAATAGTAATCCGCCGCCAACAAACGAATTGGCTCACCCTAGGTTCGGAATCACAGAGGAAGATAAAAGCGCTGAGAAAAAAGCACCAAATTCTTTATTGTTTTTGATGTATTCAAAAGAAAATGAAACGCTTTTTATCTAAACGGAAAAGTATCATAAACTAGGTGAAAACCTGCTTAATTTTACTGGGCATTTTTGTTCGGTAAATTTTTGCGTATAATAGTTTTTGCTAAAGTAAGTCGCAGAAATTTAACAAACACTTTTGCATAAAATTTGTTTGTTAGCAAAATTAGTAGTTAATTTGCACTCGTTAAGTTCAAACACGTATTGAAATGTTATAAAGAAAGGACGAGGGATTAGACCCGATGAAGCCTTAGCAACCCTTCGGTAAAACGAAGAAGGTGCTACATTCTACCACGCCAAACGTGGAAAGATAACAACAAGATTTTTTCTAGTTAACCCTAGTTTTTCTTTCTAATATTTCCATATACAAATCAATAATGCAACAGATTTGAAATTGGAAAATATACCAAATCCCATTATAATTCAAGATTTCATCACAGAAAGTGGTGCAACTTATCATTCTATACCATTAAGTTTTACGCTGGCAGGACAACCTTTGCGCAGCGCGCCTATTGTTTTGGTTAATCATGCTTTAACTGGAAATTCGCAAGTTACTGGCGAAAACGGCTGGTGGAATGACTTGATTGGCGAAGGTAAAACCATTGATACTGCTGTTTACACCATTTTAGCTTTTGATATTCCAGGAAATGGGAGCAATTCTTTCCTAATCGAAAACTATCTAGATTTTACTGCAAGAGACATTGCCAGAATTTTTATTGAAGGAATAAAAGCTTTAAATATTGAAAAGCTTTATGCTATCATTGGAGGTTCTGTTGGAGGTGGAATTGCTTGGGAAATTTTAGCTTTAGCGCCAAATATCACAGAAAACCTTATTCCGATTGCGAGCGACTGGAAATCGACTGATTGGCTTATTGCAAGTTGCTTTTTACAAGAACAAATTCTAAACAATTCTTCAAAACCAATCGAAGACGCCAGAATACATGCAATGCTTTGTTACCGTTCGCCAGAATCTTTCAAAGAAAAATTTCAGCGTACGATCAACCAAGATCTTTTGATTTTTAATATCGAAAGCTGGCTGGCACATCATGGAAAAAAATTGCAGAAAAGATTCCAATTGTCTTCTTATAAATTAATGAATCAGTTGCTTAAAACAATTGATATTACTAGAAATAGTGAAAGTTTTGAAAACTTATTATCTAAAACAAAAGCTTCAATTCATATTATCGGAATCAATTCGGATTTGTTTTTTACAGCAAAAGAAAACGTAGAAACCTATGAAGAATTGAAGAAATTTAAAGACAATGTTTTCTATAGCGAAATTGATTCGGTTCACGGACATGACGCTTTTTTAATCGAGTACAAACAATTAGATCATTTACTTGCCGATATTTTTAAGGCAGAAACAATAAAGAAATAAAATGAAAGTATTAAAATTTGGAGGTAAATCGTTAGCAAACGGAGAAGGACTTAACAAAGTTGTTTCAATCATTTCTGATAAAGTAAGTCAAGGTGAAAAAATTGCCGTTGTGGTTTCTGCACGCGGAAATGCTACAGACGAATTAGAGTTTATTTTGAGCATTGCTGCTAAAAACGGCAGTTACAAGGAATTATTAGAGAATTTTAAAAAATATCAAATATCAGATTATCCGAATGTAGATTTATCGGAAGAATTTAATGTCTTAGATAAGCTTTTTGAAGGTGTAAGTTTAATTGGAGATTATAGCAAAAAAATCAAAGATCAGATTTTGTCAAAAGGAGAATTGCTTTCGGCTAAATTATTGACGGCTATTTTATTGGAAAAAGGAATTCCGGCCAATTTTGTAGATACAAGAGAATTGTTGAAAACCGATTCTAAATTTGGTGATGCACAACCTTTGGAACAGCTTTCAAAGAAAAACGTAGTCAATTATTTTAAAGAACATAATGGCGAAACGGTTAATATAGTTACAGGCTTCATTGGCTCAAACAACAACAACGACACAACTACTTTAGGTAGAAATGGCAGTAACTATACCGCTTCGTTAATCGCAAATTATTTAAATGCTGAAGAATTACAAAACTTCACGCACGTAGACGGAATCTATACTGCAAACCCAGATTTGGTTGCCGATGCTAAGAAAATTGAATATTTATCTTTCAATGAAGCAAATGAGCTGGCAAATTTTGGAGCAACCATTCTGCATGCCAAAACGATTATTCCTTTGTTAGAAAAGAATATTCCATTACGTATTTTAAATACATTCAACCACGAAAACCGAGGCACTTTAATTACTTCAGATTCTTCTAAAGAAGGAATTAAAACGCTTTCTGTTTTAGAAAATGTTTCTCTTGTAAATTTGGAAGGGCGTGGATTGCTAGGAAAAGCAGGTGTCGATGCCAGGATTTTTAAAGTAATGGGAGATCACAATATCAGTGTGAGTATCATTTCGCAAGGATCTTCAGAAAGAGGAATTGGCTTAGTTGTAGCGACTGAAAAAGCTACACTTGCAATGGTGGAATTAGAAAAAGAGTTCGAAAACGACTTTTATTCAAAAGACGTAAACCAAATTACAGTGACAGATAATGTATCGGTAATTTCGATTATCGGACAGGATTTGAGCACTTTTCATAAACCATACACTGCTTTAATCAAAAATAAAATTGTTCCAATTTTGTTTAACAACACCGTAACGGGCAAAAACGTGAGTTTGGTTGTTAAAAAAGAAGAATTAAACAAAGCCTTAAATGTAATTCACGGAGAGATCTTTGGTGTTTCGAAGAAAATCAACATTGCAATTTTCGGTCACGGATTAGTAGGCGGAACTTTAATCAATCAGATTTTAGAATCGGCTGCGGCAATTGAAAAACGTAAAGATATTAAGTTGAATGTTTTTGCTATAGCAAATTCTAAAAAACTGCTTTTAAACAAATATGGCGTTACTAGCAATTGGAAAAATGATATCGCGTCTAAAGGTGAAGCTTACACGATTAAAGATATTATAGCTTACGCAAACGAACATCATTTAGAGAACTTAATTGCAATTGATAATACGGCAAGTGCAACTTTCGTTGAGAATTATATTCCGCTTGTAGAAAGCAGTTTCGATTTGATTTCTTCGAATAAAGTGGCTAATACTTTGACGTACGGTTTTTATAAAGAACTTAGAAAAGCTTTGGCAGAAAACCAAAAGAATTACTTATACGAAACCAATGTTGGTGCAGGTTTACCGTTAATTGATACCATTAAATTATTGCACCTTTCTGGAGAAAATATCACAAAAATTAAAGGGGTTTTCTCTGGAACATTAAGTTATTTATTTAATAATTTCTCTGCGAAAGATGCGCCTTTCAGCGAAATCTTGCAAGAAGCAATTGATAACGGATATACAGAACCAGATCCGCGTGAGGATTTATGCGGAAATGATGTTGGTAGAAAATTATTAATTTTAGCTAGAGAATTAGATTTGCAAAATGAATTTGAAGAAATCTCAATTCAGAATTTAATTCCAGAACACTTACGTGAAGGAAGTGCAGCCGATTTCTTGACGAAATTGAAAGAATTCGATCCAATTTATGCTAAAATAAAAGCAGAACAGCAGCCAAATCACGTGTTGAGATATATTGGTGAATTGTCTGGAGATTTGCAGAATGATAAAGGAAATCTTGAAGTAAAATTAGTTTCAGTGCCAAAAGATACTGCATTAGGCGGATTAAAAGGTTCTGATTCTTTCTTCGAAATTTACACAGAATCTTACGGAGATCGTCCAATCGTTATTCAGGGAGCTGGTGCAGGTTCTGCGGTAACGGCAAGAGGAGTTTTTGGAGATATTTTGAGATTGTCGGATAAAGGATAACACAATTTTAGATTGTAGATTTTAGACTTGAGATTTTAGATTTACAAGACTATAACAAAACAAAAAAATAACAACACAATGAAAGTAACTTTAAACAGAGTAAATGACGCATTTCATTTTAAAGTAAAAAATGAACGCGGACACGTAGTTGACGTTGACAGCAGAGCCGAATTTGGCGGAAGCGATTTAGGAGCAAGTCCAATGGAATTGGTATTAATGGGAGTTGCAGGATGCAGCGCTATTGATATGATTTCGATTTTAAAGAAACAGCGTCAGGAAATCACTTCTTTCAATGCTGAGGTTGAAGGAACACGTGTACAAATCGAAGAAGCAAAACCTTTTAAAGAAATCGATGTGGTTTTTTATTTAGAAGGAGAAATCAACCCAGAAAAAGCCAAAAAAGCGGCGCAACTTTCTTTCGAGAAATACTGTTCAGTAGCCAAAACCGTTGAGCCAACGGCAACAATCAAATACAAAGTTGTCCTGAACAACGAAGCTTTGTAAGAATTAGAAAATTAGTTAATTAGAGAATTAGATAATTTCTCTAAATAGTTTGAATTTTAAGTTCAGTGATAACCTGAAACTTTAAACTTTAAACAAAAAAACAAAAACAAAACAACACAATGAATACAGAAGAATTTGGTTTTGAAACACAAGCCATTAGAACACAATTAGAGAGATCTCAATATTTAGAACATTCGGTGCCTTTGTACCTTTCATCAAGCTTCGTTTTTGAAGATGCTGAAGATATGAGAGCTTCTTTTACAGAAGAAAAAGAAAGAAATATTTACAGCCGTTTCAGCAATCCAAACACTTCAGAGTTTGTAGACAAGATCTGCAAAATGGAAGGTGCCGAATCTGGTTATGCTTTTGCAACAGGAATGGCAGCAGTATATTCTACTTTTGCAGCATTGTTAAACTTTGGAGATCATATTGTTTCTGCGAGCAGTGTTTTTGGTTCTACTCACGCTTTGTTTATGACTTATTTTCCAAAATGGAATATCGAAACTTCTTATTTCGAAATCAATAAGCCAGAAACAATTGAAAGCTTTATTAAGCCAAATACCAAAATATTATACGCCGAATCTCCAACAAATCCAGGAGTGGATGTAATCGATTTAGAATTGTTAGGAAATATTGCTAAAAAACACAATTTGATTTTAATAATCGACAACTGTTTTGCAACACCTTATTTGCAGCAGCCAATTAAATTTGGAGCACATTTGGTTATCCATTCAGCAACAAAATTAATCGACGGACAAGGACGCGTTTTAGGCGGAGTAACTGTTGGAGACGCAGAATTAATCAGACAGATTTATTTGTTCTCTAGAAACACAGGTCCAGCTTTATCACCGTTTAATGCTTGGGTTCTTTCAAAAAGTTTAGAGACACTGGCCGTTCGTGTTGACAGACACTGCGAAAATGCTTTAAAAGTTGCTGAGTTTTTAGAAAGTCATCCAAATGTGAACAGCGTAAAATATCCGTTCTTAAAATCACATCCGCAGTATGAAATTGCTAAAAAGCAAATGAAAGCTGGTGGGAATATCATCGCATTCGAAATTAAAGGTGGGATCGAAGCGGGGAGAAAATTCCTGAATTCAATTCAACTTTGCTCATTATCTGCAAATATTGGAGATACAAGAACAATTGTTACGCATCCGGCTTCAACAACACACAGCAAATTATCTGAAGAAGATCAATTGGCAGTTGGAATTACGCAAGGATTGGTTCGTGTTTCCGTTGGTTTGGAAACTGTAGAAGATGTAATCGCAGATTTAAAGCAAGCGCTTTCTTAATTTTAGATTTTAGACTTAAGATTTAAGATTTAGATTCCTGAATTATATTATGACGATTTTTAACTGTAAATTTATTACTGTTAAAAATCGTCATTCTTTTTGATGGTTGTTGATGTAAAAAGTATATTTTTGTTGTGATAAACAAACTATATTTAGTAAAAATAACCAATTAGCATATGAGCAACACTACTTATATTTTAGATGATAAATTGCTAGCTTCCAGCGGAGCACGTTTTTTAAATTACCTCATAGATTTGTTCTTTTCTATTGTCATCTTCATAATGATTACTGTTTTTCTTGGAGTTTTAATTGGTTTAGGATTTACAGAGCTTGGAGTTTGGATGGATAATCTAGGAGATTTTGGATGGAATGTTATTGCTATTATTATTTCGTTTACTTATTATCTGGTTATGGAAGGATTGTTTGCAAGATCGATCGCAAAATTTATCACGGGGACTGTTGTAGTAGATGAAAATGGGCAAAAACCAGATTTTGCCACTATTTTTAGAAGAAGCTTGTGCCGTTTTATTCCGTTTGATGCATTTACTTTTTTGGGAGGATCGCGAGGTTGGCATGATTCCATCTCTCATACTTATGTAGTTAACAAAAAAGCTTTGGAAGAAGAAATGAGAATGTTTCATGAATTCAATTTAATCGGGACTACTAACGAAGTAATTTGATAGAATTAGTAGAATTTAACTATCTAACTATTATTTTTCTCATTTAAAAAACCTATTTTTGTTGCAGAATAATATGGAGTTTGTTCATTTTTAGGAAAATCTAAAATCTGCATTCTACAATTTAAAATATAAAATAGTGCTTTCAAAGAAAACAAAATACGGAATTAAAGCTTTAACTTATTTAGCCAGACGTGAGAATAATGAACCGGTACAAATAGCTGAAATTGCGAAAAGTGAACATATTTCAATAAAATTTTTAGAAAGTATTTTACTGCTGTTGAGAAACTCGGGTTTCCTTGGTGCTAAAAAAGGAAAAGGCGGAGGTTATTATCTGATAAAAGACCCAAAAGATATCAGTATGGCTAAAGTATATCGAATTCTGGAAGGACCAATTGCATTATTGCCTTGCGCGAGTCATAATTTTTATGAAAGATGTGATGATTGCGATGATGAATCTACTTGTGCTGCTAGGCGTTTAATGACAGAAGTTCGTGATAATACACTTAAAATATTAGAAAGCAATTCTTTGGCAGATATAGCATTCTAAAAAAAAATAAACCATATAAGTTTATTTAACAAGCTTTCCGCAAAGACTAAAATGAACTTATATGACTTATATGGTTTAAAAAATTGCCTTAAAATATCAATTTATATCCAGCTAAGAAAAGCATTACTGCAATTGCATTTCTAAGAAACTGATCAGGCACTTTTCCGCTTAACATGCTTCCCATGTATATTCCAGGAAGCGATCCCATCAACAATTGACCAAGTAATCCTAAATCTAAATTTCCCATTGAAGCATGGCCAATTCCAGCAACCAAAGTTAAAGGAACAGCATGAGCAATTTCGGTTCCAACTAAACGAGGAGTGGGCAATAATGGATATAGGAAAAATAAAGTTACAGTTCCTAAAGCTCCAGCTCCAATAGAAGTTAAGGTTACGGTTGCTCCTAATAAAACTCCGATTGCGATTGTCAGCATATTTTGAGTGGTGCTTTCGCTATGAAATTTATCTCCGGCATGTTTTTGAGAAAAAACTAAAAGCTTCTTTTTGAATATTATCGCTACCGAAGTAAATAATAAAGCCCATCCTAAACTGTACTTAATAACTCGATTTACAGTTTCTATGTCGGTTTTAATGCTATGTAAAATCCATAAAGTTACTAAAGCAGCGGGAACGCTCCCTAAAGTCAGCCAGCCCGTAATTTTCCAGTTGATGTTCCCTTTTTTATTATGTACAAATATTCCTCCAGCTTTGGTAAAAGCAGCATATAGTAAATCGGTTCCTACTGCAGTTGTTGGAGAAATGCCAAAATATAATAAGATAGGGGTCATTAAAGAGCCTCCTCCAACACCTGTTAACCCAACAATAAAACCAACTGCTAAACCTGCTATTACAAGACCGATCTGAAAATCCATGAAAAAAATATTTGCCGCTAAAATAACAACAATTTTATAATTATCCTATAGATTTTGTAGAGATTAAATGTGTATTTTTGTGGATCACAAAATTGGAGCATCTTGTTAAAATAGTAAGAGGTAACATTTAATTTGTTAAAATAATCACTAATTCTTTTTTAAATCTCTTTTAACTTGGTTTATAAGATGATAGCTTATGTAAAAAAGTAAATATATTGTTTTGATATTTCGAAATATATAGTACTTTTGCAAAGTAATCTACTAAGCCGATAGGGTAATGGATTTTTAAGAACAAAAACAATTCTTAAAATATGGAAAATGAACTTAAGTTAAACAGCACTATAGTAAAGTCTGATTCTTTATTAAAGGAAAAATTGTGGGTTGTAATACCTGTTGTTTTGTTGTTAGGTTTGGCAGTTACATTAATTTATAATCATCATACTGAATTTTCGTGGGATGGTTTCGTTCAGGGGTTTGATGAAAATCTTTTAGCATTTTTTTTAATTGGTGCTTTTGCTCAATTAGTAGATGGCGCTTTAGGGATGGGATATGGAGCAACTTCTACGTCATTTTTATTGGCTTATGGAGTTTCGCCAGTTTTGAGCAGTACAGCAGTTCACGTTTCAGAGATGTTTACAACTGGAGCATCGGCGCTTTCGCACCACCGCTTTGGAAACATCAATAAAAAATTGGTCAAACATTTATTGATTCCTGGAGTTTTAGGATCAATTACAGGAGCTTATTTATTATCAGATGTTATTGACGGAGATGTTATTAAGCCTTTTATTGCGGTTTACATGATTATTCTGGCAGTTGTAATTATCAGAAAAGCTTTGAGAAAAAGTGTTGTAAAAAAGAAAACCAAAAAACTAGGAGTTTTGGCAGTGTTTGGAGGTTTTATGGATTCTGTTGGAGGAGGAGGCTGGGGGCCAATTGTGACTTCAACATTGTTAGGAAGAGGAAGAAATCCGAAATATACGATAGGGTCTGTAAATGCGGCCGAGTTTGCCATTTCGTTTGCAAGTGGAATTACTTTCATGCTTTTTGGTGGAATTCACGGTTGGCAGATAATTATCGGATTGATTTTAGGAGGAGTTATTTCAGCGCCAATAGCAGCTTATTTGGTAAATAAAATCAAAAGAAAACCAATGATGGTTGCGGTTGGAGTTCTAATTATAATATTGAGTTTAAAAACATTATCTAAATTATTGTAAAAGATAATTTTAGAAAGGAAAAGAATTATGAGTGCGATTATTGTACAAGAATTATTAGAGAAAATTAAAGATTTTTCGCTTGACGAAACCTTAGTTTTTTTAGCAAAAGAATTTCCGGGAAAAGTAATTTTCTCAACTTCTTTCGGTCAGGAAGATCAGGTAATTACTGATTTTATTGCAAAAAGTAACACAGACATTACTGTTTTTACTTTAGACACCGGAAGATTATTTCAGGAAACTTACGATGTTTTTCATAAGACATTAAAAAAATACAAAAGACCAATCGAAGTTTTTTTTCCAGAAGCTGCTTCAGTAGAAAATCTTCTGAAAACAAAAGGACCAAACAGCTTTTACGATTCGGTTGAAAACAGAAAAGAATGCTGTTTTATTCGAAAAGTGGTTCCGTTAAGAAAAGCTTTAGCAGGAAATTCAGTTTGGATTACAGGTTTAAGAGCAGAACAATCAGAAAACAGACACGATTTAAGTTTGTTTGAATACGACGGAAACTTCGAAATCATCAAATTCAATCCGTTACTAAAATGGACTTTAGAAGAAGTTGAAACGTATCTGTCAGAAAACAATGTTCCTCAAAATGCTTTACACAAACAAGGTTTCGTAAGTATTGGATGCGCGCCTTGTACAAGAGCGATTTTCCCTGGTGAAGACATAAGAGCCGGAAGATGGTGGTGGGAATCTAGCCATAAGGAGTGCGGGCTTCATAGTGCTAAGAAAGAGTAAAGAAGCAAGAGGCGAGATTTTTTTAGAGAATAGAATATAGATTATAGAATAAAGAGTGGAGATTTTTGGATGAGGTGACAACCTGAAACCTAAAACTTGAAACTATCAAAATATCAAACAAAAAAACAATGAGTTCAGTATTAAAAACAAACGCTTTAGAGAGTGAAGCGATATACATTTTCAGAGAAGTAATTTCACAGTTTGACAAACCAGTTTTACTTTTCTCAGGAGGAAAAGATTCTATTACATTAGTGCGTTTGGCACAAAAAGCATTTTTCCCTGCAAAGATTCCGTTTCCTCTATTACACGTTGATACGGGGCACAATTTTCCTGAGACAATTGCTTTCAGAGATAAATTGGTTGAAGAATTAGGTTTAGAGCTAATCGTTCGTAATGTTCAGGATGCTATTGATGAAGGAAAAGTGGTGGAAGAAACTGGTAAATATTCAAGCCGTAACAGCTTGCAGACTACAACGCTTTTAGATGCAATTGAAGAATTTAAGTTTGATGCTTGTATTGGTGGCGCTCGTCGTGATGAAGAAAAAGCAAGAGCTAAAGAACGTATTTTTTCTGTTCGTGATGATTTCGGACAATGGGACGAAAAAAATCAGAGACCTGAGTTGTTTGATATCTTGAATGGAAAAATCGAAAATGGACAAAACGTTCGTGTTTTCCCAATTTCGAACTGGACAGAATTGGATGTTTGGAGTTATATCGAAAAAGAACAAATCGAGATTCCATCAATCTATTTCTCACATAAAAGAAAAGTTTTTTTGAGAGACGGTTTAATCTGGTCGCATTCTCCTTTTGTGTATCAGGAAGAAGACGAACAAATCGAAGAACGAATTGTTCGTTTCAGAACCGTTGGAGATATGAGTTGTACAGCTGCTGTTGAATCTTATGCCGCAACAATCGAAGAAGTTGTGGGTGAAATCAGATCATCAACCATTTCTGAAAGAGGAGCCAGAATCGATGATAAACGTTCTGAAGCTGCAATGGAAAAGAGAAAACAACAAGGATACTTTTAAGTTGTTGGTTGATAGTTTTTAGTTGATAGCTGAAAACTTCAATAATTACAACAATAACATAAAGAAGCAGATTTAATATTTTGATGGTTTTAGTTGATTTTAGAAAAACCAACAACTAACAACCAACAACCAACAACAAAAAAAGAATGGACGTTTTAAAAATAGCAACAGCAGGAAGTGTAGATGATGGGAAAAGTACTTTGATCGGGAGATTATTGTACGATACAAAATCATTGACTACAGATAAAATAGAAGCAATCGAAAAAAGCAGCAGACAAAAAGGTTACGATTATCTTGATTTTTCGTTAGCGACAGACGGTTTAGTAGCCGAAAGAGAACAAGGAATTACAATTGACGTTGCGCATATTTATTTTTCGACTGCAAAGAAAAGTTACATTATTGCCGATACTCCTGGACACGTAGAATATACAAGAAACATGGTTACAGGAGCTTCAACTTCTCAGGTTTCAATCATTTTAATCGATGCCAGAAAAGGTGTAATTGAGCAGACTTACCGTCACTTTTTTATCAATAATTTATTGAGAGTAAAAGAGGTAATTGTTGCGATTAATAAAATGGATTTAGTGGATTACTCAGAAGAGGTTTTCAATAAAATCAAAGCTGATTTTCAGGCATTAAATGCAAAAAGCACTTTTAAGGAACAAAACGTAAGCTACATTCCGTTAAGTGCAATCAACGGTGGAAACGTGGTTGACAAATCAGAAAATATGCCTTGGTACGATGGTCAAACTGTTTTAGAACATTTAGAAGGATTGCATGCTTCAGATGTTTTTGAAGCTGGAAAAGCACGTTTCCCAGTTCAAACCGTTATTCGTCCAAAAACAGAAGAATACCACGATTTTAGAGGTTACGCAGGAAAATTATACGGAAATTCAATTAAAGTTGGAGATGCCGTAACGGTTCTTCCTTCTTTAACAGAATCAAAAGTATCTAAAATTCACTTTTTCGATAAAACATTTGATGAAGCTGTTGCAGGTTCATCGATTACAATCGAATTAGAAAATGATATAAATGTAACGCGAGGAGATATGATTGTAAAATCAGATGAACTTCCAAAAATTGAAAAAGATATTACAACGACAGTTTGCTGGATGGATAGTAAAAAACTGGTTCCAGGAACAAAGTATTTAGTACAGCATAATACGAATAGAGTTTTGGCAAAAGTAGAAAGTATTAAAAATACTATTGCAACTGATTATTCAGGAACGACTGAAGCTTCACAATTAGCAATCAACGAAATTGGGGAAGTAAGCATTAAATTAAGCAAACCGTTATATTTTGATTCTTATAATGAAAACAAATCAAACGGAGCTTTTATCTTAATTGATACTGCAACAAACACAACAGCAGGAGTAGGATTTATTAGGTAAACCTGCTGTAAGCTATAAGCTTTAGGCAATAAGCTTTTAGCAAAAGATTTATAACGAGGTACGCAAGAAAGCCTAGAGCTTATTGCTTAAAGCCTAAAGCAAGAAAAATATACAGTTAAAAAAGCTTATAGCCTAAAGCTTAAAGCCTAAAGCGTAAAAGAAATGGAAAGTTTTAGAACAGAAATAGAAAATCCGGTAGTTCAGAAAGAGATTATCGAATTAGAAAAAAAGATTCATTTATTCCGTGGAGGAAAAATTGATGATGAGCGTTTTCGCAGTCTTCGTTTAGCGCGCGGAATCTACGGTCAGCGTCAGGAAGGCGTTCAGATGATTCGTATCAAATTGCCGTACGGTAAAGTTACCAGCGAACAATTAGTGCGTATTACTCAGGTTTCTGATGAATATTCTACAGGACGTTTACATATTACAACGCGTCAGGATATCCAGATTCACTACGTAAGTTTAGACAGAACACCAGAACTTTGGGCAGATTTGGCTAAAGACGATATTACGCTTCGTGAAGCTTGTGGAAACACCGTTAGAAATATTACAGGAAGCGAATTGGCGGGTGTAGATGTAAACGAACCATTTGATGTTTCGCCTTATGCACACGGACTTTTTCAATATTTGTTAAGAAACCCAATCTGTCAGGAAATGGGACGTAAATTCAAGATTTCGTTCTCTTCTTCAGACGAAGATACCGCTTTGAGTTATTTACACGATTTAGGATTTATTCCGAAAATCAAAGACGGACAAAAAGGTTTTAAAATCATGTTTGGAGGAGGTTTGGGATCTCAGCCAGCACATGCTGAATTACTTTCAGAGTTTGTTCCAGTAAACGAAATCATTCCAACAGCAGAAGGAATTATCCGTATTTTCGACAGATACGGAGAACGTGCCAAAAGAATGAAAGCGCGTATGAAATTCTTAATCAAAGAAATGGGTAAAGACGCTTTCCTTGATTTGGTTGAAAAAGAGAAAAAAGCCATTGCTTTTGAAACATACGAAATAGATACAACCGCTTTTGATGGTCCAATTCCAGAACCATTATTAGAAGTTCCGCAAGTTACAATTGAAGATACTGCAGCTTACGAAGCTTGGAAAAAATCGAATGTAATTAAGCAGAAACAAGACGGTTATTATGCTATCGGAATCAAAGTTTTATTAGGAGATTTTTATACGGATAAAGCCAGATTATTAGCCGCTTTAATTAAAAATTACGCAGCAAATGAATTACGTTTTTCATTGCGTCAAAATATTGTAATACGTCACGTAAAAGAAGAGAATCTTCCTTTCTTTTATCAGGAATTAGCCAAATTGGATTTTGTTCAATTAGGATATAATTCAGTTGGAGATATTACGGCATGTCCGGGTACTGATACTTGCAACTTGGGGATTGCAAGTAGTACCGGTATTGCAGAAGAATTAGAAAGAGTTTTAACTGCTGAATATCCTCAGTATTTAAACAACCGCGAAATCGAAATTAAAATCTCAGGTTGTATGAATGCCTGCGGACAGCACAATATGTCGGCAATTGGATTCCAAGGAATGTCTATTAATTCAGGAAAATTAGTTGCTCCGGCTTTGCAAGTTTTGTTAGGTGGAGGAAGATTAGGAAATGGCGCTGGACGTTTTGCTGATAAAGTAATCAAAGTGCCTAGTCGTAGAGGCCCTGATGCGTTACGTACCATTTTAAATGATTTTGATGCTAACGGAAGCGGACAAAAATTCCTTGATTATTATGATACAAAAGGAGAAAAATATTTCTACGAAATCTTAAAACCTTACGCAGATGTAACCAATTTAACAGAAGCTGATTTTGTAGATTGGGGTAATGCAGACAATTACGTAAAAGCAGTTGGAGTTGGAGAATGTGCGGGAGTTGTGATCGATTTAGTAGCGACTTTATTGTTTGAAGCTAAAGAGAAATTGATTTTAGCTCAAGAATCTTTCGACGAGAAAAAATGGTCAGATGCTATTTACCATGCTTATGCAGGATTTGTTAACGGTGCTAAGGCTTTATTATTGGCAGAAAACCAAAAAACAAATCACCATGCAGGAATTGTAGATTTGTTTGATACTGTTTTTATTGATACAAATAAAATCGAATTGAATTCAACTTTTAAAGATTTGGTTTACCAGATCAATAAAAATGAACCATCTGAAGCTTTCGCTAAAGATTACATTGCACAAGCGACTGTTTTCTTTGATAAAATCGAAACTTTTAGAGCACAAGAATTAGCAAATGCTTAATATAAAACCAAAAATAACTTTAGTCGGTGCAGGTCCAGGCGATCCCGATCTACTTACGCTCAAAGCTGTAAAAGCATTGGCTGAAGCCAACGTGGTTTTATATGACGCTTTGGCCAATGAAGAAATTCTGGATTACGCACCAAAAAATGCAATTAGAATTTTTGTTGGGAAAAGAATCGGAAATCATGCTTATACGCAGGATCAAATCAATCAATTGATTGTGGATAATGCGCTGACTTACGGAAACGTAGTTCGATTAAAAGGCGGAGATCCTTTTATTTTTGGAAGAGGTGGTGAAGAAGTGGAATTTGCAGAAAGTTTCGGAATTGAAACTATCGTAGTTCCCGGAATTTCATCTGTAGTGGCAGTTCCTGCAAGTCAGGGAATTTCGATTACAAAACGTGGCGTTTCAGAAAGCTTTTGGGCTATTACAGGAACAACTTCGGATAGAAAATTATCTGCGGATGTAGCTTTGGCAGCTCAATCTTCTGCAACAGTTGTAATCTTGATGGGAATGCACAAATTGCCTCAAATCATCGATTTGTTTCAAAAAGAAGATAAAGGAAATTTACCAGTTGCCATCATTCAAAACGGAACAACAGCAGAAGAAAAAGTTGGTGTAGGAACAGTAGATTCAATTTTAGAAATTGTAAAAGAAAAAGAATTAGGTTCGCCAGCGATTATTGTTCTTGGAGAAGTTGTAAGAGAAAGCAATAAACTAAAAGGATTTTACGAAGAATTTCTATCAAAAGAAGAAATTCGTTAGAATTTATGTTCCGTCAGGAACAATTCATTTGTAAAAAAATAAATGTTCCCAACAAAAATGTCCCGTTAAGAATATTTGATTGGTAAATCGTCTAATTTTGGTTAGATGAAAAAAGAGTAACATGGAACAAAACGAATTATATCCCATATTTCTAAAACTTCACAATCTAAATGTCTTGATTGTGGGCGGAGGAAATGTAGGTCTGGAAAAGCTTTCTTTCTTGCTAAAGTCAAGTCCGAATGCAAATGTTGAGGTAGTGGCTAAGGATTTTCACTTAGAAATAAAAGTTTTAGCCGAAAAGCATCCTTCGATTAAATTGACAGAATCGAAGTTTAAAAAGAAAATGCTTAAAAAACGTCACATGGTAATTGCCTGTACAGACGATTTAAAAGTCAATAAAAAGGTTTACGATTTGGCGAGAAAACGTTACCTGATTTGCAATATTGCCGATACGCCAGATTTATGTGATTATTATTTAGGCGGAATCGTAACAAAAGGAAATGTAAAAATTGCCATTTCGACCAACGGAAAATCGCCAACAACAGCCAAAAGGCTTCGGGAGTTTTTTGAAGAAGTAATTCCGGAAGATATTAATCAAATGGTTGAGAATCTGAATGAATACCGAAAAACGCTCAAAGGTAATTTTGAAGAAAAGGTTAAAAGAATGAATGAGATTACCTCTTCATTAAAAAATAAAGAGTAAAAAAGTTTCGGAAAGAAATTAATGATAAAAATCATTGATAGTACAAGGATTTATTCGTTTCTTTGCGTTATTAAGAATGATTATAAACAACAACATAATGATTAAAACAGATATACTTATAATTGGAGCAGGACCAACAGGTTTATTTGCCGTTTTCGAGGCAGGATTGTTAAAATTAAAATGCCACATTTTAGATGCTCTTCCACAAGCAGGAGGACAACTATCAGAGTTATACCCAAAAAAACCAATTTATGATATTCCTGGATTCCCAGAAGTATTAGCTGGAGATTTAGTTGATGGATTAATGGAGCAAATCAAACAATTTGAGCCAGGTTTTACTTTAGGTGAGCGTGCAGAAACCATCGACAAACAAGAAGACGGAACATTTATCGTAACTTCAAATAAAGGAACTAAATTTCACGCGCCTGTAATTGCGATTGCAGGAGGGTTAGGAAGTTTTGAGCCTCGTAAACCACTTATCGAAGATATCGAGTTTTATGAAGATAAAGGAGTAAAATACTTCATCAAAAATCCTGAAAAATTCAGAGATAAAAGAGTTGTTATTGCAGGAGGAGGAGATTCAGCATTAGACTGGAGTATCTTCTTAGCAAATGTAGCTTCAGAAGTAACTTTAATTCACCGTAGAAATGAATTTAGAGGAGCTCTAGATTCTGTAGAAAAAGTACAGGAATTAAAATCAGCTGGAAAAATTAAATTAATCACTCCAGCAGAAGTTATCGGAATCAACGGTGCTGAACACGTTGAATCTTTAGATATCGAAGAAAACGGAGCACACCGTAAAATCGAGTGTGACTATTTCATCCCACTTTTCGGATTAACACCAAAATTAGGTCCGATAGGAGACTGGGGATTAGAAATCGAGAAAAATGCAATTAAAGTAAACAATGCATTAGATTACCAAACTAATATTCCGGGAATCTTCGCTATTGGAGACGTAAATACATATCCAGGAAAATTAAAGTTAATCCTTTGCGGATTCCACGAAGCGACTTTAATGTGTCAGGCAGCTTACCAAATCATCAACCCAGGTAAAAAATACGTATTGAAATATACAACAGTTTCTGGTGTTGACGGTTTCGACGGAACTCGTAAAGAAGCGCCAAAAGCAGTTGTGAAAGCGATTGTTTAATCGAAGGTTCTAAGATACTAAGGTTCTAAGGGACTAAGATTTTTTATATAGAAAGCTCAAACTTTTTAAAGTTTGGGCTTTATTTTTTAGAAACAAATTAAACATAGCCAGTGGTTTTAACCACTGGAACCCAACGCATGAACAACGTGCAACGATTAACACAATACGTTCCCCGCGGTTAAAACCGAGGGCTATATTTGAAAACCAAAAGCCAAACTTTAGCCTTAGAACCTTAGCATCTCAGTACCTCAGAACCTTAGAAAAAAAACATTTGCAAATAGAAAGCCTATTTCATACCTTTGCACTGTTCTTAAAATTATTGTCAGTTATCACGAAAGGCGGAGGGATAGACCCGATGAAACCTTAGCAACCCTTTATCATAAAGAAGGTGCTAAATTCTACTTTATACGACATTTTCCAGTATTAAAGATAGATAACACAAATACATACTCGTATTTCTCAAAACTTTTCCAGACAACATACAATATTTACTGAAACAGATTCTGTATCAGGAGCGAATCATTAGCGCATTTTTGCAGTCAATAGTTCCCGCTTTTCGTTGCAATCATTTTGTTTTTTAAAGGAAAAAGCAAAATAATTTCCACTTCAATCGGGGCTAGTTAGCCAGCAATAGTGCACTTTTGGAATTAATGTGAAAAAAAATATCGAAGGTTAAACCCGACTGGTTTTCAATCCCGAGGCTTCGGGACTGTCAGATTTAAATAAAGCCTTCAAAATTATAATTAAAAAAGCTTTGTGCCTTAGTGCCTTAGCGGCAAAATAATATGGCAATTACAATACAAGAAGCAATAAAAAAAAATATCCTAATCCTAGACGGAGCAATGGGAACAATGTTGCAACGCTATAATTTCTCAGAAGAAGATTTTAGAGGAGAGCGTTTCAAAGATTTTCCGCATCCATTAAAAGGAAACAACGATTTACTATCCCTAACACAACCACAAGCCATCCGAGCTGTTCACGCTGCTTATTTTGAAGCCGGTGCTGATATTGTAGAAACCAATACTTTTTCAGGAACGACAATCGGTATGGCCGATTATCATATGGAAGATTTGGTTTACGAGTTAAACTACGAATCGGCAAAAATCGCAAGACAAGTAGCTGACGAATTTACCGCAAAAAATCCAGACAAACCCCGTTTCGTAGCTGGTTCAATCGGACCAACAAACCGTACTGCTAGTATGTCACCAGACGTAAACGATCCGGGTTACAGAGCCGTAACGTTTGACGATTTGCGAATTGCATACAAAGAACAAGCAGAAGCTTTAATGGACGGTGGCTGCGATTTACTTTTAGTAGAAACGATTTTTGATACCTTAAATGCTAAAGCAGCGCTTTTTGCAATCGAAGAAGTAAAAGAAGAACGAAATCTTGATATTCCAATTATGGTTTCAGGAACAATTACTGATGCTTCAGGAAGAACACTTTCTGGACAGACAGTTGAGGCATTTTTGATTTCAGTTTCGCATATTCCGTTATTGAGTGTAGGTTTTAATTGCGCTCTTGGAGCCGATCTGTTGAAACCGTATTTGAAAACATTAGCACATAATACAAGTTTTAATGTTTCGGCACATCCAAATGCAGGATTGCCAAACGCTTTCGGACAATACGATGAAACGCCAGAACAAACGCAAGCTTTTATCAAAGAATATTTAGAAGATAATTTAATCAATATTATCGGTGGCTGTTGCGGAACAACTCCAGATCATATTCGATTAATGGCTGAGGTTGCGAAGGATTATAAGCCTAGAGTTGCGCCGGTTATTGCCTAAAGTTTCGCTCCTGCAAGGTTTTCAAAACTTTGTAGGTATGAATGTACATGATAAATATTATTAAATGGATGGAGAGCATATTGTTTATTCAGAAGATGGGGAAGTATTTAAAGCTTTTTTAAATTCAAATTGGTATGATACGATGAATCCATATTTATATTGTGTATCTGAATTAAAAAGTATTAAAAGTAAGATTGATAATAACGAAAAATTCAAAATAGAAAGTAATGGTAAAATATATCATATTACTACAAATTTAGAATTTAGGGTATGGATCGAAAAGGTGTTTAATGGAGGATTTGAGAAACATATTTTTAGTGATTAAAAGTCAATAACAAACCTACAAGGTTTTAAAAACCGTGCAGGTTGAATTCAGAATAAAATGTTCCGTAGGAACAAATCATCGGTAGAAAAATGACAATTGAAATCGTGGAAAATAGATTGTTTGTTTCAACCGAGTCTGCGTGAGGGATAGAAGTGAAAAGCCCACAGCCTGACGAAGGAAGAGCGAGGACTTGTAACGGATAGCCCGACCCGGAGGGACACGCCCAAATTAATAAACATAAATACCTACAAAGTTTTCAAAACCTTGCAGGAAACAAAAGAGAATAAAAAAACTCAGAATCTAAGCATCTTAGAATCTTAGTAACTTAAAAAGAAAATGGCAGAAAAAAGAAGAGACCTTGTATTATCAGGATTAGAACCATTGATTATTACGCCCGAAAGTGTTTTTGTAAACGTTGGGGAACGTACGAATGTAACAGGTTCAAGAAAATTCTTGAGATTAATCAAGGAAGAGAAATATGACGAGGCACTTGATATTGCAAGACAGCAGGTAGAAGGAGGAGCACAAATCATCGATATTAATATGGATGAAGGAATGCTTGATGGCGTTACTGCAATGACTAAATTTTTAAATTTAATTGCTGCAGAACCAGATATTTCGCGAGTGCCGATTATGATTGACAGTTCGAAATGGGAAATCATTGAAGCAGGTCTGAAAGTAGTACAAGGGAAAAGCGTTGTAAACTCGATTTCGTTAAAGGAAGGAGAAGAAGCCTTTATTCACCACGCCAAATTAATCAAACGTTACGGAGCAGCTGCTATTGTTATGGCATTTGACGAAGTTGGTCAGGCCGATAATTACGATCGTAGAGTGGAGATTTGCCAACGTTCTTATGATATTTTGGTAAACAAAGTAGGTTTTCCTCCGCAGGATATTATTTTCGATTTGAATATTTTCCCAGTTGCAACAGGAATGGAAGAACACCGCCTGAATGCTTTGGACTTTTTTAGAGGAACAAAATGGGTTCGTGAGAATTTACCACACGCACATATTAGTGGAGGAGTGAGTAACGTTTCATTCTCGTTTAGAGGGAATGATGTTGTTCGTGAAGCGATGCACTCGGTGTTTTTGTATCACGCAATTAAAGAAGGAATGACGATGGGAATCGTGAATCCAGAGATGCTTACGATTTACGATGATATTCCGAAAGACTTATTAGAACACGTTGAAGACGTAATTTTAGATAGACGTGACGATGCTACAGAACGACTTTTAGATTTTGCAGAAAATGTAAAAGGTGAAGTAAAAAGCGATGAAAAAGCCATTCAGGAGTGGCGTTTAGGGTCTGTTCAGGATCGTATTACACATTCGTTGGTAAAAGGAATCGATGCTTTTATTGAAGAAGATGTGGAAGAAGCCCGTTTGGCAGCAACAAAACCAATTGAAGTTATCGAGATCAATTTAATGGCCGGAATGAATGTCGTTGGAGATTTATTCGGGAGCGGGAAAATGTTCCTGCCACAGGTTGTAAAATCGGCTCGCGTAATGAAAAAAGCGGTTGCTTATTTACTGCCTTTTATTGAAGCAAGCAAACAAGCTGGAGATAAACAAGGAAACGGAAAAATTCTGATGGCAACCGTAAAAGGTGATGTTCATGATATTGGAAAAAACATCGTTTCGGTGGTTTTAGCCTGTAACAATTATGAGATTGTAGATTTAGGTGTAATGGTTCCTCCGGAAAAAATCATTGCAGCGGCTATTGAACATGAAGTAGATATTATCGGATTAAGCGGACTGATTACACCTTCGCTTGACGAAATGGTGTATTTAGCCAAAGAATTAGACAAACAAGATATTAAAATCCCGATTATGATTGGTGGTGCAACTACTTCGCGCGCGCACACAGCGGTGAAAATTGCTCCTCAATATAGAGAAACTGTAATTCACGTAAACGATGCTTCGAGAGCCGTTACCGTTGCAGGAAATCTATTAGATCATAACCGAAAAATATATGCAGCCGATATTCGTGCAGAGTACGATTCGTTTAGAGAAACGTTTTTAAATCGTTCGAGAGATAAAAACTTCTTAACGATTGAAGATGCGCGTAAAAATAAATTACCATTGGATTGGAGTGAATATACTCCAGTTAAACCAAAAGTAATTGGTGCACAAACCATCGAAGTTGAATTGGATGTTTTGGTTCCGTATATCGACTGGACGCCATTTTTTCAGACTTGGGAATTGTACGGAAAATATCCGGCAATTTTAACGGATGAGGTTGTGGGCGAACAAGCAACATCTGTTTTCAAAGATGCTCAGGCGATGCTTAAAGTAATCCTAGAAGAGAAAAAACTAAAAGCAAAAGGTATTTACGGAATTTTTCCTGCAAATCAGGTTAATGACGACGATATCGAATTGCGTGATGAAAACGGAAAAGTATTAGAGAAATTCTTAACACTTCGCCAGCAGTCACAAAAAACAAAAGGCGCTCCAAACATCGCTTTAGCCGACTTTATTCTGCCAAAAGAAAGCGGAATAGAAGATTATATAGGAGCTTTTTGTGTAACAACAGGTTTTGGTGTTGACGAATGGGCAGCGGAATATGAAAAGAATTTAGACGATTACAATTCGATTATGGTAAAAGCACTTGCAGATCGTTTTGCTGAGGCTTTCGCCGAATATCTTCACGAAAAAGTTCGTAAAGATTTCTGGGGTTATGATTCAGAAGAATCTTTAACCAATGAAGAATTGATTAAAGAAAATTATAAAGGAATTCGTCCTGCGCCAGGTTATCCGGCTTGTCCTGATCACTTGGAAAAACCAACGATTTGGAAGCTTTTAAATGTAGCTGAAGAAATTGGAGTTACTTTGACAGAAAGTATGGCGATGTGGCCGGCTTCTTCGGTTTCAGGATATTATTTCGGAAACCCAAAAAGCCGATATTTCGGACTAGGAAAAATAAAAGAAGATCAAGTCACAGATTACGCCAAACGCCGAAATGTACCACTTGATTACGCAATGAAATGGTTAAACCCTAATATAGCAGATTAATTTAGTTGATGGTTGATGGTTTTTGGTTGATAGGTTTTGCAAAATCTATAAATTTTTAATTCGAATCAATAAAAGTAGATTAATGTAGGTGGTAGTTTTTGGTTATAGATTATAAGAGGAAACCCGAAGTTATCAACCATCAACAAACAACTAACAAAAATGGAATACAGTAAATTGGAAGTTTGGCTAGAAGCTCGGAAATTGGTGAATTTATTGTATGATTTTTCAAAATTGTTTCCAAAGGAAGAATTGTTCGGATTGACAAATCAGATGAGAAGAGCTGCAATTTCGATACCTTCAAATATAGCTGAAGGTTGTGGAAGACAGACATCAAAAGAAACGATACATTTTCTTCATATTTCAAGAGGATCGTTATATGAATTGGAAACGCAATTTTATTTAGCTTTTGATCAAAAATATATTGAAGAAAATAATTTTAACATTGCGCTAAGACAGATTCAGACTTGTAAAAAGCTATTAAACGGATTTATTAATTATTATAAAAAAATAGTATAGTGATTGGTAAGAAACCATCAACCATCAACCAAAAACTATCAACTAAAAACTAATGAAAGTAACAGAGCATATAGAAAACGCCAAAGGAAAAACATTATTCTCATTTGAAATTATTCCGCCTCAAAAGGGGAAAAGCATTCAGGAATTATACGATAATATTGATCCGTTAATGGAGTTTAAACCGCCGTTTATTGATGTAACAACTTCTCGTGAAGAATATATTTATATTGATAAAGGAAACGGACTTTTGGATAAAAAGCTAACTCGTATGCGTCCGGGAACGCTTGGAATTTGCGCTTCTATAAAACATAAATACAATGTCGATACAGTTCCGCATTTGCTTTGCGGCGGTTTTACGCAGGAAGAAACCGAGTATATGTTGGTTGATTGTCAGTATTTAGGAATCAACAATGTAATGGCGCTTCGCGGAGATGCCATGAAAGATGAGCAGTCTTTTACGCCAAAAGCGGGAGGAAATCATTATGCAATCGATTTGGTTCGTCAGATCAACGATTTAAATTGTGGAAAATATCTTCATGAAGTAATGGATGTTGACAACAAAGCAGACTTTTGTATTGGTGTTGCAGGATATCCTGAAAAGCATTTAGAATCACCATCTTTACAATCAGATTTAAAAAGATTAAAAGAAAAAGTAGATGCAGGAGCAGATTATGTTGTAACACAAATGTTTTTTGACAACTCAAAATATTTTGCTTTTGTAGAAAAAGCAAGAGAAATAGGTATTACAATTCCGATTATTCCTGGAATTAAACCTATTGCGGTTCAGAGACATTTACAGGTTTTACCACAGATTTTCAGAATCGATCTTCCAGAAGATTTAATCGATGCTGTAGATAAATGCAAAAACAACGCTGAAATCAAACAAGTCGGAATCGAATGGGCGATTCAGCAGTCATTAGAATTGAAAGCAGCTGGAGTTCCATTTTTACACTATTATTCAATGGGTAAATCTGAGAACATCCGCCAGATTGCAAGTCAGGTTTTTTAAGGTATTTGCTATGAACTTTGTCAAAGTTTTAAACTTTGACAAAGTTGTTGAGAACTAAGAAGGCAGTCTTTGAATTTGGTATTTTTAAATTTTGGAATTTAACTTTTACAATCATGAAACAAGAAGAACTACAAGCCATAGCTTCTCAATTAAAACATCCATCGGGAGAAAAAGGAATCGAAATGGGCAATATGATGAACGAGACGAACATCAACATGACCAAACATTCGATTCAGAATTTGAATATAGCAAACGAAAACAGAATTTTGGAACTAGGCCACGGAAACGCTGGTCATGTAGAGTTTTTGTTTGAACAAGCTGAAAGGCTAAAATATTACGGACTGGAAATGTCGGAACTGATGTTTCAGGAAGCAAGACAAATCAACCGAAATTTCGTTTCTCAAAAACAGGCCTTCTTTTCACTTTATGACGGAAATACTATTCCGTTTGAAGCTGAATTATTTGATAAAATATTTACAGTAAACACCATTTATTTTTGGCAGAAGCCTGAAGAACTACTTTCAGAAATCTACAGAGTTTTAAAACCAAATGGAAATTTCTGCCTGACATTTGCCGAAGAAGATTTCATGAAAAAACTGCCTTTTACACAATTCGAATTTGAATTGTACAGTGCAGAAAAAGCGCAGGAATTAATCAAAAAATCGGATTTTAAAATTGTGTATACAGAAACACAGACCGAAAAAGTAAAAAGCAAAACAGGGGAATTAGTCGACAGAGCTTTTACTACGATTGTTCTGGAGAAATAATTTTTTTGCCACTCCCGATAGCTATCGGGATAAAGATTAGCACAGATTAGAAAATCATTTTAATCCCTATAATCTGTGGCAAAAAAAATTACCAATCAATTTTTGCAATCCTTTTTTGAGTACTTTCATTACTTTATTATTTAATCTTTCTGAATTATAATCCTTAAAATTTTATGGAAGTTAAGAAAATCAATTTTTTGCAGAGTTACAGCAGTATTTTATGGCTTCTTGGCGGTATTATAATCGGAAGTATTTTCGGATTGGTGTTTGGAGAAGATGTTTTGATTATAAAACCACTTGGCGATATATTCCTGAATTTACTTTTCACAGCCATTATTCCGCTTATTTTCTTCACAATCGGATCTTCGGTTGCGAATCTGGAACGAACAGAAAAACTAGGAAAACTGTTTGTTATAATGTTATTGGTTTTTCTCGCTACAATTCTGATTTCTGCTATTGTAATGATTTGTGCGGTTTATCTTTTTCCGATTCATGAAGATATCGCAATTGCAAAAGTTCCGTTTGAAGAAGTAGCATCAGGATCAGCAGGAGACCAAATTGCAAAACTGCTTACGGCCAATGATTTCTTCGAATTATTGTCTCGAAAAAGCATGCTGGCGTTGATTATTTTTTCTTTTTTAGTTGGTTTCGCCACATTACAATCAGGAGAAAAGGGAAACGCATTCAAAAGTTTTCTAGATTCTGGAAACGAGGTAATGAAACAGCTTTTAAATATCATCATGAAATTGGCGCCAATTGGTTTAGGAGCCTATTTTGCTTATCAAGTTGGAGTTTTTGGGCCGCAATTGTTAGGAGTTTATGCAAAACCAATGGCAGTTTATTATGCTGCCTGTATTTTCTATTTCTTTGTGTTCTTTAGTTTATATGCCCTTGTCGCTGGCGGAAAAAGAGCTTTTAAAGTTTTTTGGAGCAATAACATAATGCCTTCTTTGACAGCTGTAGGCACCTGCAGTAGTATAGCAACCATTCCAGCCAATTTAGCGGCGGCAGAAAAAATGGGAATCCCGGCACATGTGCGAAATTTGGTAATTCCGCTTGGTGCGCCTTTGCACAAAGACGGTTCGAGTATGTCATCCATTTTAAAAATAACCTTTTTGTTTGCTATGTTTGGGAAAGATTTTTCAGATCCGATGACCATTCTTTTGGCATTAGGAATAACTGTAATTGTTTCAATTGTCGAAGGCGGAATTCCAAACGGAGGTTATATTGGGGAAATTTTAGCCATCACTGTTTATGGTTTTCCGATGGAACAAGCTTTGCCAGTTGCCATGATTTTAGGAACGTTAGTTGACCCAATTGCTACTTTACTAAATGCCAATGGAGATGTAATCTCTTCTATGATGGTTTCACGGTTTTCTGAAAAGACAAAGTGGTAGCTTCTCTATAAATTTTCAATTAAAATAAATACTAAAAACAACTTATTTCGCGTGAAATGGCTTCTCCCGAAGTCTCGGGATCACTCAGCCTGATAATGCGTGATGTAAATAACTATATACTATGAATTCAAAATTACAGCACGATCTCGACAACTTTGAGAATATTTTACAAAAGGCAAAACAACAGGGAATTGATTTTTTGAATAATATCGATAACATTCCAACCTCTAATACTTATTCAATCGATCCTAAAACTGAGCTAAATGAATTAGGTTTAGGATCTATTGAAGCTTTGAAGGAATTTAATGAAAGATTGGCTCCATTGATGGTCTCTTCGCCTGGGCCAAGATATTGGGGATTTGTAACCGGCGGATCAACCCCAGCTTCTATTGTTGGAGATTGGCTGGCATCGGTTTACGATCAAAATACACAATCTGTGACTTCGCAGGGTGGTAATTCGGCTTTAATAGAGTTTGAAACTATTAATTTATTATTGCAGTTATTAGAACTTCCAGATTCGTTTTTAGGAGGATTTGTAACAGGCGCAACAATGTCTAATTTCACCAGTTTAGCAGTTGCGAGACAATGGCTTGGAAAACAGTATGGAAAAGATTTTGCTAAAAACGGAATCTCTGAAACCCTTACTATTTTAACGGCAACACCACATTCTTCTTCTATAAAATCATTATCGATGTTAGGAATTGGAAGCCAGAATTATACGGTTGTAAAAACGATTGAAGGCAATCGTGAAGCTTTGGATATTGCCGATTTAGAAGAAAAGATTAAAGCTCTAAACGGAAAACCTTTTATTCTAATTTCAAGTGCTGGAACGGTAAATACAGCCGATTTTGATGATTTTGAAGCAATCGCCCAACTACGAGAAAACTACAATTTCTGGTGGCATATTGACGGTGCTTTTGGCGGATTTGCAGCAGTTTCAGAAAAATACAAACATTATGTAAAAGGTTGGGAAGGAGCAGACAGTATTACGATTGATTGTCATAAATGGTTGAATGTTCCGTACGAAAGTGCTTTTTATTTAGTTAAAAAAGAACATGTTAATCTGCAGATTGAAACATTCCAAAATTCAAATGCGCCTTATTTAGGGAATCCGTTGGAAAATTTTAATTATCTAAATGTAGTTCCAGAAAATTCTCGCCGTTTACGCGCTCTACCTGTATGGTTTTCGCTTAAAGCCTACGGAAAAGAAGGTTTTAGAGATCTTATTGAAGATAGTACAGCATTGGCTTTACATTTTGCAAATGCTTTAATAGAAAATGATTTTGAACTTTTAGCTCCAATTCGTTTAAATAATGTTTGCTTTACACTAAAAGGAGAACAAAATCAGGAAAAAGTAAGTCCGTTTTTATCTGCTTTGAATGATACTGGAAAAGTATTTATGACGCCAACAGTTTATCAGAACAAAAAAGGAATTAGAGCTTCATTTGTAAATTGGAGAACAGATGAAGAAGATATTAGAATAGTAATTAAAGAGATGAAGGATCTTTTAGAAATCATTTAATCTGAAACGTAATTCACTCCTTTTAGAAACCTGCTTTATAAGCAGGTTTTTTTATTTTTTGTAAGTTTTTTTATAAAAGCAATTTTAAATCTCGAATTCTTTCTTGATTTTTTTTAATGACATTTTAATCTAAAATTAATTAAATCTTAAGAAAGAATCTTTTTTTTTAAAGAAAATCATTTTTTATGTTAATAAAAACTTTTATTTAGAATAATTAAATATAATTTGCTTGGCATAATCGTTGATGTTAATTTTGTGCCAAATTTAATTTAAACTAATTCTAAATAATGCAAATTAAAAGAATTGTAATCCTATTATTACTGATGCTTTCTTCGGTTCAGGGTTTCTCGCAAAACGGCAAAGTAGTTTTAAGTGGAGTGATTATGGCAGACAATGGTCAGTCTGTAGAAGGAGTTTCTGTAGCTCTAAAAGGAACCAACTATGCAGCCCTTACCAATGCAAATGGTGAATATGAAATTACTGCAGAACCAGGTAATTATACTTTAGTAGTTAATTATGTTGGCTACAAATCTAAACAGACAAAAATCAATTTACTATCCAATCAAACTGCGCCAAAAATTACTATTGAAGAAGATATGGCGGCTTTAGATGAAGTTCAGGTAACTGGAAAGTCTAAAATTGAGCGAGTTAAAGAACAGCCTTTTAATATTACTGCTGTTGATTTAAAAGTGATTCAGAATACTTCTGCAGATTTAAATCAGGTTTTAAATAGAACAACTGGAATACGAGTGAGAGAAACGGGTGGAATGGGATCTGACTTTAATTTTTCGTTGAATGGATTTTCTGGAAATCAGGTTAAATTCTTTTTAGATGGTATTCCTATCGATAATTATGGTTCGTCTTTTACCTTAAATAATATACCAGTTAACTTGGCAGAACGCATCGAAGTGTATAAAGGTGTTGTTCCAGTAGAATTAGGAACTGATGCTTTGGGAGGAGCTATAAATATTATTACAAACCAATCTGTAAAACGTTACGTTGATGCCTCTTATAGTATTGGTTCTTTTAACACACATAAATTAGCAGTTAATACACGTTTCAGTGGAAAAAATGGACTTGTAGCGAACTTGAATGCTTTTGGTAATTACTCCGATAATAGCTATAAAGTTGATGTAAGTGTAGCAGATGCTCTTGGAAACTTTGGTCCTGTACAAACCTACAAGCATTTCCACGACGGTTATAAATCGGGTGGAATTATTGGTGAAGTTGGAGTAAAAGGCAAGAAATATGCTGATTATCTTACTTTCGGAATGATGGTTTCTGCCAACAAAAAGGAAATACAAACTGGAGCAACAATGCAAAATGTAGTAGGTGATGCCTTTAAAGACAGTAAAGCTTTTGTTCCAACTATTAAATATAAGATGGATAGTCTTTTTACAAAGAATTTATCTGTAAATCTTATTGCTTCATACAACATGGTTAGTAGCCGTTCTGTAGATACTTCTTCTTACAGATACAAATGGGATGGCAGCCGTACTTACTACAAATTAAGTAATAGCGGAGAAATCAATCGTGAAAAAACTCTTTATTTATACGATGATAATTCTTTTCAGGCTAATACGAACTTCAAATACGATTTGAACGATAGGCAATATTTTGCTTTCAATTATGCTGTTAATAGTCTAAAACGTAAAGAAGAAGAGCAATACAGAAAAGATCCGCCTAAGCCAGGTTCTCCTAGTTTGGATAAAAATATTCTAGGGCTTTCTTATAATCTGGCTGCGCTTGATAGAAAATTATCTGTGATCGTATTTGGAAAAAAATACTTTTTGAAAACGAGAATGATTGATATCGTTGATGAATATGCAGCAGACAGAAAATACAACGTATTAACAAATTCTTTTGATGATTGGGGATATGGAACTGCTTTAGCTTATTTTCTAAGAAGCGACATACAATTAAAAGCATCTTATGAGCATGCATTTCGACTTCCAGCTGCCGAAGAGATGTTAGGAGATGGATTAAATGTTTTAGCAGCACCAGTATTATATCCAGAGGAAAGTGATAACTATAATTTTGGGATTGCCTATAAAAAAACATACACTATACATTCATTTGGCGCTCAAGCGAATTTCATTTATAGAAATGCAAAAAACTTCATTCAGATTAGACCACAAGGAGCTGCTCAAACCTATTATGCAAACCTTGCAGATGTTAGAGTTACGGGTGTTGACGGTGTAATTAATTATGGATACAAGAATTGGTTGACTTTTGAAGCCAATGTGACCTACCAAAAAACAATTGATGAAAGTAATTTTGATCCACCTTGGACCAGTATTAAAAACGACTATAAAGGAACTCAAATTGCCAATGTTCCAATTTTATATGGAAATGCAAATATGGGATTCACTTTTAGAAAACTCAAAACTGCAGATGATATTTTAAGAGTTAATGTATTCGCAAATTATATTGGTGAATACTACCTAAAATCAACTAGAAACGGAGATCCAAGTACAAGAAGATTTATTCCTGAGCAATTTACACAAAGTGTTGGTGCTGCTTATACATTTGGAAAAGGAACTTACAACATAGGTCTAGAATGCAACAACATTACAGACAAAAAAGTATATGATTATTTCATGGTTCAAAAACCAGGCAGATCGTTTACAGTTAAATTCAGATACTTTATAAACTAAATAAATAATTTTAAATTTTAAAACAATGATAACAAGAACTAAAACACTTTTAGCTTTATTCGTGCTAGCGGCGGTTACATTTTCTTGTAGCAGTGATGATGCTGCTCCTGTAGAAAATCCAGCTGATGTAAGTTATGTATTAGCTTACCAAACAAACGATTATGATACTTATATCTGGCAATTTGAGTCTTTAGAAGAGATCATGACTGGAGATATTAACATGGTAGGAAAAGGTATTGAGCAAGCAGCTAGTGGAGGAATCCCTGTAGCAAATACATTTTTTGCATTAACTGGAGAAAATGAAGGATCTGTTGGATATTACCTTAACTCTGACGGTATTTTATCAAAAAGTAAAAATGTTTTTACAGGCGATACTTATGCTTACGGAACTACAGATGACGATAAATTAGTTTTAGTTAATTCTCCTTGGGATGCTAGTTCAACACAAAACGAGTTAATTATTTACGATCCTGCAACTGCTAGTATTACAAACCGTAAAACAGATGATTTTGCAATCTCTAATGGACACTTTTTATGGCCAACTAGTGTAAATGTATCTGGAAACAGACTTTTTGTATCTACTTTTGAGCGTGATGCTGCTTGGAAACTTTACAATGGAAATGCAGTTGTAAAAGTTTACGATTACCCATCTTTGACTTACGTTAAAACTATTACAGATTCTCGTACAACTACTATTGGTCAATACTATACTAATACAGGTATGGTTCAAACAGAATCTGGAGATATTTATACATTCTCTTCAAATTCTCGTACTGCTGGTTACGCTCCTACAACTGGTCACTCAGGAATTCTTAGAATTAAAAAAGGACAGTCAGAGTTTGATTCTACTTACTTCTTTGATATCGAAGCTAGTTCTCTTAAAGGTAGAGTTTTATCTGCTTACCCAGTAGGAGATGAAAAAGTATTAATCAATTACATGCCTGCTGATATTGATGCAGATCAAGGGAACTGGAGTTTCTTAAACTACGGAACATTTAAATTTAAATCTGCTATTTTAGATTTAAGTTCAAAATCAATTACTCAAGTTACAGAATTGCCTGATCACGCTGGAGATAACTACTACGGATTTGGAAGTGCTTACACAGAAAACGGAAAAGTGTACAAAAGTTTTGTAACAAATACTGAAGGACGTGTTTATCAAATCGATATTAATAGCGGTGTTGCTGTGAAAGGCGCTGTTATTACTGGTGGTGTAAACTTACCTGCAATTACAAAATTGAAAAAAAGATAAGATATAATATCTAATTTTTCTATTACGCATTACCATATAATCATTGCTGACAAGCGGTGATTATATGGTTTTGTTATGTTTTTAAAATAGTAATAAAATGAATGTCATCAAAAAACAATCACTAAAAACAAAATCAAAAGAGAAATCTCGATTCAGTAAAATTAATGCCTGGCTGCATCTATGGCTTGGACTTGCTTCTGGAATTGTAGTTTTTATAATGGGAATTACAGGCTGTATTTTGGTTTTTGAACATGAAATAAAAGAATTGACTTCTCCGTGGTTAAATGTAGAAGCACAAACTCCTGATAAAGTTTTACCTCCTTCTAAAATTTATGCTGCAGTAAAAAAGGCCTTGCCAGAAAAGGATATTCATGGAGTATGGTATAATGGTTTAGATAAAACAATAAAAGTAGATATAGAATCTGATTCTTTGATTTATGTAAACCCTTATAACGGAAAAATAACCGGAATGGTTGATCATGAAGATTTTTTCCATGAAATTGATGAAGGGCATCGCTATGTTTGGCTAGGCAAAGAAGTAGGAACTGCAGTAACATCTTGGGCAACTCTTATTTTCTTCTTTTTATTAATAAGTGGCATTATTTTATGGTTTCCTAAAAAGTGGAATAAAACAGGAATTAACAATAGTTTTAAAATAAAATGGAGTGCCAAATTGAAAAGGCTGAATTATGATCTTCACAATGTTTTAGGGTTTTATTCGCTTCTTTTGGCATTTTTAATTGCGTTAACCGGATTAATAATGAGTTTTCATTGGGTGCGAGAAAGCACTTACTGGATTACAGGAGGTTTTGGCAATGAAAAAGCACAGAAAGAAGTGGTAGTCGAAATAAAATCGGATACGCTCTTAAAACCTAAATATGATATGCTTACTTCGGCTGATATTATATTTAATAAAGTCAGAAACGAGATTGCTAAGCACAATAATGAAGCTATAATTATTCATTTTCCAGACGAACCCAAAGATGATTTTTATGCCTGTACCGATATGCATAACGGAAATTGGAGAGATTTATATTTTGATCAGAAAACATTAGAATTGCTTCCAAAATCTAGAAAATATATAGGCGACGAAAAATTCCACGATTGGATGAGCCGTTCAAATTATAGCCTTCACGTTGGTGCAATTGGCGGAATCACAACTAAAATTCTCTATTTTACAGCTAGTTTAATCTGCGCTAGCTTGCCAATTACAGGGTTTTATATTTGGTGGGGCAGAAAGAAAAAAACAAAGAAGAACTAAGAGACTTTTTTTATATCCCAAAATCTTAATTCCAAAAGCTATAATCTAAAAATAGAAGAGCCTGTTTGAAGGAACAGGCTCTTGACTAACACAAAAAAAAACAAAAAACAAGGTATTTAAAGAACGAAACTTTATATACGGTATGTAAATGCAATTGTCGCTATACGATTGTCAAGATCATATCTTTTATCAATAGTAGTTTGCGCGACAGCAGATTTAATGTAGAAATTATTGGTGTTGAAAACATCGGTAAAATTGAGTTTAATATTCCCTTTTTTAGCCAAAACTTGTTTAGAAATCCCAATGCTGAAATCAAAGAAACCGTCTCTTTGGTAAATTCCAAGATTAGATTTTGATTGATATTGTGCGTTTCCTTCTGCTTTTAAGGTTTCGGTTATTGTAAAGGAGTTTTGAACACTCAGATTTATTGTCATAATAGGATCAATTGTATTGCTGTTTAAAATTTGTCCCATAAATTTATTTTCAAAAACATTGAATAAAGTGTTGACAGACCACCACTTGCTTAACTCAGAAGTATTGGTAATGTTAACTCCATAATTGTATGATTTATCAACGTTTATTTGAGTTGTCACGGTTGTATTCGTGTCTGGATTGTAGTTGTACACTTCCGTAAAAACATCTTTGGTGCTATTGAAATAAAGAGAAGCCATGAAATTGCTTTTCCAAGCATAACCAATTTCCATAGCGTGCGTAATCTCTGGAATCAAGTTCGGATTTCCTTGCGAATAATTGAATGAATCATCGTAAAAACGGAACGGATTCAAATCAAACTGACTGGGTCTATTGATTCTTTTGCTATACGATGCATGTGCAGAATGATTGCTTGTGAATTCGTATTTTAAAGAAAGACTCGGGAACCATTTCAAATAATCATCTTTATGTTCTTCATTTAATGTTTTCTGATCAATATTGATTGCAGTGTATTCGCTTCTTAAACCAGCCTGAATATTTAATTTTTCTAACTGATATTTGTAGTTGGCATAAGCGGCGTAAATCTGTTCATTATATTCAAAATGATTGGTCGAGTTAAAATCAATAAGCCATTGGTTGTTTTCATAATATTCGTAAACAGATGGATTGTCATTGTTTTTAATGCTGGCTTTGAAACCCCACTCAATAGATTGTTTTTCTTTGAACGGATTTACAAAATCGACTTTTCCTGTAAAGACTTTTAATTGAGAAGGAATATAACCGCGTCGATCGCTTACAACTGTAGCGTCTGCAGTATTATCTGCACTCTGAAATTGATTAGATCTAAACTTAGAAGTTTCATATTCAAAATCAAAAACCATATTTTTTCCTTCGTCATTGAATTTATGCGTCCCAGAAAAAGCATATGTATAATCGTTCCATTTTTCTTTACTATTATTATAGGTCAAAGCATCAAAAATGGGCTGATTTGAAGTATTGAAGACTTTATTTGTTCCGTCAGCCATATTTTCATAACGTCCAATTTTGGCATCAACATAAAATTCTAAATTGGTTTTAGGCGAAACTTCATATTGAGTTCCAACCTTGAAATTATTAGAAGTCAAAGGTTCGTCTGTTATAGAAGTTTGGTGATTTGTAGAAGCAATTTCTTGATGCGTAAGGCTTGTATATTGAGTCTGGTTGAATTGTTTATGCTCTTCTTCGCCACGGAAAGTATAGCTGTAATTTCCGAAAACGCCCCATTTATCTTTATTGTAATTTAAATTGAAGCCCGAATTGGTTCTGTTTTTTCGTCCTCTTCCGTAACTCGCAAAAGCGGTACCTTTTAAACCAGAGGAGTTTGGTTTTTTAAGTATGATGTTAATAATTCCAGCTTTTCCGGCTGCGTCATATTTAGAAGAAGGATTTGTAATTACTTCAATTTGTTTGATGTTGGATGAAGTCGTAGCTTTTAGATAATTGGCCAATTCTTTCTGCGAAAGCTGCGTTAGTTTACCGTTAATCATTACGGCAACGCCTTGTTGTCCGCGAATTGACAAATCGCCATCTTGAGACACAACAACGCCTGGCGCACGTGATAAGACGTCAAGCGCGGTCCCGCCTTCAGAAACGATGCTGTTTTCTACATTAAAAACAAGGCGATCCGATTTTTGAGTGTAAAGTACTTTCTTTTTACTAATCACAATTTCATCTAAAGCATTTATAGCGGTTTCAACAATACTATCTGTTTCTTTTTCTGTTTGAGAATATCCATCATATACCGAAAAAGCGAGCATAAGAGAGGTTATAATTTTTTTCATGTTGTTTAAATTTGGCTAATTCTAAACCGAGGTTTAGAACCTAATAATCTTTTGTAGTTTTTAAAATCAGAATTTATTGCAGTACAATTTGTTCTAATTTGTCCGAAAACCTTTTTTGAAGATTTATTGCTTGATTTGAAACAACATAAATAAGTTTTTTGAGGGTAAGGAGAATAGGTAACATACCGTGGCATTTAAAATTTGATTTGCCAAATATAATACTATTTATAACAAGTCTAAATAAAAATAGAAATTATTTTTATTGAAAAACCCCTATTTTACTGATTTGCAGAGAAGAGAAGAAGAAATAAGAATTAAAAAAGGGTCTGTTTTATTAAAACAAACCCTTTTTTAATTGAAAATGATGACTGTAACAGAAAACTTATTTCGTAATTTCTCTAAAAACAGCTTCCAGATTTTTATTTTTCTGATTGAGTTGTAAAGTTTTTAACCCATTTTCGTTGGCAAAGTCAAAAATAGCCGGACGCATATCTTTCTCTGTAACAAAAGTGAGTTCCCATGTCATGTCATGCGTATTTACATAAGAAGAAATATTTTCTAGTCTAGCCAAAAGCTGCTCTTCAACTTTGTAATCAAACTCTACTTCAATTACTTGCTCTTTATTGGCAGTAACCAAATGGTCCAATTTATTGTCTGCAACGATTTGTCCTTTGTTAATAATTATGACACGATCACAAATTGCTTCCACCTCTTGCATGATGTGTGTCGATAAAAAAACAGTTTTATTTTTTCCTGCATTTTTAATCACATTTCGAATTTCCATTAACTGGTTAGGATCCAGTCCAGTAGTTGGTTCATCCAAAATTAAAACTTCTGGATCATGAAGCAGAGCATTTGCCAATCCAACGCGCTGGCGGTAACCTTTAGAAAGCTGTCCAATCTTTTTATGGCTTTCTGGTGTCAGTCCTGTCAGTTGAATTACTTCTTCAATTCTTGATTTTGGCATGTTATAAACATCGGCATTAAACGCCAAATACTCACGAACATACAAATCCAAATATAACGGATTGTGCTCTGGTAAGTAACCAATCGAGCGTTGTACTTCTTTTGCGTTTGTCATGACATCGTGACCATTTACAAGGGCTGAGCCACTGTCGGCAAGTAAATAAGTGGTCAAAATTTTCATCAAAGTAGATTTTCCAGCTCCGTTTGGACCAAGAAATCCTACGATTTCTCCTTTCTCAATTTTAAAAGAAATTTCATTTAGAGCTTTTTGCTCTCCGTAACTTTTTGATATACTGTTTACTTCTATCGACATGACTTTTTATTTGTTACAAAAGTAACGAGAAATAGTTTCGATTGCTAAAATTTTATCTCTTAAAGTAATTATAAAAAAATTGAACAGCCCAGTATTCACGGCATCGTTATTGTTAAAGGAATGCTAAAATTAAAATAAAACCCAAATCATGAAAAAAATTCTAGTGATGGCTGCTTTAGCTATCTGCAGTTTTGCAAACGCACAAAAAGGTACAATCTTAGTTGGTGGAAACATCGGTTACACTTCTGAAAAATCAGAATACAGATTTAGCGAAGACAAAACAAGTACATTTACTTTTTCTCCAAAAGTAGGTTACCAATTTAACGATAACTGGACAGTAGGAGGAGAATTTGCAGTAAGTTCATCTAACAACGAAACAACAGCGGGTATCGAAGAAAAAAACAACAACTTCAAATTAGGAGCTTTTGTTCGTTATTCTGTGCCATTAAGCCAAACTTTTGCAGTTTTTGCTGATATGGGTGCAGGTTTCCAAACTCAAAAAGATAAAGTGTATGGTCCTGGAAATGCTTTCTCAAAATACAAAGGAGACGGTATGTATGTTGGAGTAACTCCAGCTCTTTTCATCAACATGAAAAAAGGTTTTGGTCTTAACTTCAGCATTGGTGGTTTAGGATACGAAACTTTAAGCTATGACAATAATGGAGCTGATTACAGTAAATTCTACTTCAACTTTGGTCAAACATTTAATATTGGAATCTCTAAAAACTTCTAATCTTAGTTTTTATATTCAATTTCAGAAAGCGCTCCAAATGGAGCGCTTTTTTTATGCTCTAATGTAAATTTATTGTTTACGAATTTGTAATAAAAAACGCAATTATTATTGAGGAGTTTAGAATTTATTAAATAACTGTAAATGTTTGGTTTTGCGATTATTATTGATTGTCTGGTGGCATTGTTGTTGGTTAATGCCTACAAATTTTAAATTACAAACCATTATGAAAAAAATGCTACTTATTCTTGCACTGTCAGTTTTTGGCGTTGCAAATGCCCAAAAGGGAACAATTTTAGTTGGAGGAAACATTGGTTATACTTCTGAAAAAATTGATCGACCAATAGCTGAAGTAAAAACAAATACCTTTGAATTTTCTCCAAAAGTTGGTTATCAGTTTCATGAGAACTGGACCGTGGGTGCTGAGTTTTCGATTCAATCTTCAAAAAACAATAATGGAGGAAGTGAGGGGAAATTTAACGCATTTAGGACTGGTGCATTTGTACGTTATACCGTTCCATTGAGTGATACTTTTTCTGTTTTTGCAGATTTAGGCGCCGGATTTCAAAATGAAAAAACCAAAAATTATCAGGACGGTCTGCTTGTTTCCACAGACAAAGGAAGTGGCTTATATGCGGGTATAACTCCAGCACTTTTTATTAACATGAAAAAAGGATTTGGTTTAAACTTCAGCATTGGAGGTTTAGGGTATGAAACATTAAATTGGGACAATCAAGATGCTGATTATAGTAAGTTCAACTTTAATTTAGGAAAGACATTCAACATTGGTATTTCTAAAAACTTCTAAACTTAGTTTATATTCAATTTAAAAGCACTCCAATCGGGGTGCTTTTTCTTTTTCAGAAAAGAAATTATGGTTTCAATTTTACTCAAAAGCATAAAAATAATTAACAAAAATTTTATTCAAAAGAGCCTTCAAAGTCAAATGATTTGAAGGCTCTTTTTATTTGTAACCCCGATTTTATTCTCCAATAAAAAATATAACTCCGCTTCCCCTTAATTATTCGATGTTGTAATAATCTGCATAAAATACATGTGTTAATTAAATTAAAGTTAATTCTTCCTAATTGTAATAAATTATGTAAGAAAATTATTTAAAAAATGTTTTTTATCTCGGAATAAAATCATAAAATTGTAAGAAAATTATGTTAATTAATTTTTTGTTTAAAAAAATCTACGCTAATCTTCAAAATATGTATATGAAAAAAGTAAAAAAACAATTACTATGGAGTTTTGTTTTATTGGCAAATGGCTTGCTTTATAGTCAGGCACCGGGTGGAGTCTATGGTTCACAAGCTTGGTTCAAAACCAATCGTATGCCAAACGGAGCATTTAACTGGCAGGATTTTAGTGGAGACGGCGCCAAGTTAAACAATTGGAATACTAAAAATGAATATACAGGCAGTGGCCGCTATTTTAATTTTAATCCAGCTCTTTACATTGGCAGTGAAAGCCGTCAATTTTTTTTAAATCAGACCAACTTACAACAAGGTACAATCATTGGACTTTTTGGGTATTCTGTAGGCGGTTTGGGCGCAAATGCAGGTTATAATAATGAGACACTATTATTTGGAATCAGTGGTCGTACAAATGAAGGTGTCATCGTAACCAATGACAAAGTAGTGAATAGTACAGAACGAGATGGCGAAGTTTTGGATTACGGAAGTGCAGATGGAGAAGATTTGTATAGAAAACAGGATAATAGCGAAGGAACAGATGCAAAATTTAGGGAACGAAATTTAAAAATTGTTTCCTATTATCAATACCAGCAGCCTAATAGCTCTATCTGGGGAGAAGATCAGCAGGCAAACTTAACTCTAGGCAGCGCATTTCTTAATACCGCAAATGGTCTGTCGACTTATGTTTTTAAAAATTTCTACAATTACTATTATGGTTATATTCCAGAGTTATTAGTTTACAGCAGGGTTCTAACGCCTCTTGAGCGCAGAAAAGCAGAAACCTATTTGGCTGTAAAGTATGGTGTGACTTTAGGCAATTCATATATTGCCAGCGATGATAAATTAATTTGGGACTGGAGCGCTAATACATTATATAATAACCGTATAACGGGTATTATGCGTGACGATATCAGTGGACTTAATCAATCTTTATCGACTACAAGTTATGAAGAGGAACCTTATTTTTCTGATAGTTACGATTCTTATCAGGATCCAAGTATTAGAGACTATGCAACGCGGTATCGACTATTAGTTATAGGACAAGCTCCTGCAAGTGAACTCAAAAATAATACGGCAACCTTATGGGGAGATGATAATGGTGTCCTAACCGCTATAAATGCTGGAGGCATTGCTGGAATAAAGAGAATGACAAGGACATGGAAACTTGTAACAAATAATCCTCCTCCGACAGTGGAAGAAAAAACACTTCTTTTTAATAGTAACGGACTTGAAGTAGAAGCAAAATTTGGTTACAACACTTTTATAAATAAAGCGGCTTCTACTACTGGAACCAGTGTAACAAAAAATCCTCTACAAGGAAAAAATGGATACTTAGAGTTTAGGCCAATTTTGAATGGAGGTTCTATCACAGTAAAATTTGGAGCACAGAATGGAGTTGCCAGCTCACTAGATTACGGTATAAAAATAGAGGCAAACAAAGCTATTTATGCAATTGAAAATACCAAACAGCCAGTCAATTTGGGATACTTAATAGATGATAATCAGAAAATAACTATTGAAAAAAAAGGAAATGAGATCTATATTAATGTTTATTACCTCAATGGAAATAAAGCTATTACCACAAAAGTTTTTAATATCCTGCCAGCAGATACCGATAAGGCTTTTTACGGTATAGTCTCTTTAGAAAAAAAGACAGCTGATACCTCCCTTAAGGTAAAACATGGTGGATTTGTAAATACAGGTTCGCAAGTAGAACTTTCATTTGAGACGTCAAGAGCAGTAGGATTTGCAAATTACACTGACAAAAGTTATTTGATTATAGATCGTTCTGGGACAGGTAATTTTGAAGTAGATGACGTAGAATACTATCCCGCGGATGATATAGATAATAATAGAAAAAAAATCATTTTTAATAATATTCTCTGGGATTCAGATGGTAATGGTAAGGATGTCTTTTCATTTGGTTATAAAGACAATGCAGTTAAGCTCCTTGCATTATTAGATGGCATTAATCCGACTTGTGAGAATGGTACCTTACTAGAAAACGGAAAAATAAATATTGACGTAAAAGAAGGGCTGCCAGCATACAAATATTCGCTGGCTAAAACTGGAAATAGTACAGTATTGCGTACAGGTGTTTTTTATGACTCCAAAACAACATTGACGGATATCGCAGCAGACACATATGATTTAACCTTAGAAATGATAGGGGAAAATTTTGTGAGAACTGGTATTGCCAGTCAGGCTTCATCTGTTACCAGCAACGCATTGCCCGCTGGAGGAAACGGAAGTCTGGAGTGGACTGTTACCGATTTTACTTCGAATAAATATATTGGTTTCATCAATCAGAAAACTAACATTACGCCGGAAGCACTTAATTATGGAGTACAGATAAAACAAAATCAATTGTATTTCTGGAATAAAGGTACTGCATCTGCAGCATCTTTGGCCACCTTAAATAAAGGAAGCAGAATCAAACTCGAAATTCTCAATGGTATTCTGCAATGTCAAGTTGATGGTGTTATGGTCGGTTCTCAGAGCCTGGCATTATTAGATAAGACATTGTCTTACTTTGGATTGATTGTTCTTGATGGGACATCCAATGCGATTTATAATTTAGTTCATGATGGTTTTGTAGTGAGTCCTGCTAAACTGACATGGAGTACGTCGATATATTTGAATATTACAAAGGGTGATGCTGTTGAAAATAAAATAGTGCAGAAAATAACACTTACAGCTCCAGAGTGTAATGAAATTGCAGTACCGCCAATAACTCCTGTAACAGATAATTTGGTAGTGGCTCCAGTACCATCTAAGGCAGGTGCCAGCTTCAATATCTATGTAAAATTAAATAATCCTTCAGAAACTATGGTCTTGATATTTAATACATCGGGTACTCTAATTCAACAGTTTCGAAATCCTGAATTACAAAAATCCAGCACTTTTACGACCAGCATCCCTTCGCCGGGAATTTACATCATAAAAGTATTGACAACAGAAGGGGAGTTCTCCAAATCAATCATCATCAATTAAGAAAAGGCATTGAAAAATAGATATTTCAAGTCAAAAAAACAGCTACACGCCAATTAGAAAACCAGTGAAAATGGAAAATAAAGAAAATTTAAAGGTAACAATACAGAGAATTACGGCAAGTGTATTGGCATTTATAATATTGGGGCAAAGCGCTCTCGCTTATAATTTTAATTCTGTCGGAGAAGCGTTTTATAACCGATCTTCACAAAAAAAATGGAGTAGTACCGAAGAACACACTCAAGTTGTTAAAACCTCAAATTATCAGACAGTAAGCGGTTTAGTAAAAACAGCTGACGATGCTTCTGGTAAAATAACTCAGGAAATTATTCCTGCAGAAGAAAACGGAGGCGTTATCGGAGTGTATGCAGATAAACTTTTAGATAATCCTGCAGATAACCTATTCCATTTTAATTTAAAAGAAAAACTTCATGATGGAGACCGCGTTAAACTAGTTTACGAATTACAGGGCGTTTCCGACTATCATGGAGTTGCCATAAGTGTAAACGATGAGTTTTCAAGAGGAGGAACCTGGGTACAAAAAAATGATCAGTGGACACAGCAGGAACAATATATCAGCACCAGAAATTTAGAGAAAGGTGAGAATACCATATTGTTTTCGCTTCCTGAAAAAGCAGCATACGGGTATCAGGTTCGTAACCTCGCTTTGATAATAGAAAAAGCAAAAACAAAATCAATTAGATTGGACAACCTTACGGCCTTAAGTTATAAGGGAGAAGGTTATGTAAGTGGTTTTGTAGATGGGTTAACTGCTGATAGTCAAATAAGCATTGGTGGAAAAGTAATTCCTCATCAAAATGGATTTTTTGAATATCTTCTGCCAGTTGGAAACAACTCCAAAACTACCGTAACCATTACTAGCGGTGGAAAAATGATTCAACAGGATATTACAATGAAACCAGTTTCTGTCATGCATCAGGAAACAATAACAGGAGTTCTTGCAGGACAAGCCAAAACATTTGTAAAAGGACAAAAAATGATGCTTTCGGTAGGAGCTGCAAGTATCGAAGTAGATAATAAAGCTTTATTAGAAAATAAAACATTAAGCATTACGCCTTTGCGAGCAATAGATCTTCCAGCATTAGATCCGACAATGACGAATTTAACTAACGGAAGAGGATACCGTTTCCTTCCTCATGGAGAACATTTTGCAGAAGGAGCAGTAGTAAAATTAGGATACAACAAAAAATTACTCCCTCCTGGTTATACAGAAGAAGATATCCGTACCTTCTTTTTTGATAAAAATACAGGACATTGGGAAGCATTGGAGCGTGATAGTCTGGATACAGCTAATCAAATTATCATTTCTAAAACAACACATTTTACAGATATGATCAACGGTGTAATTAAAACACCGGAGTCTCCAGATACCCAGGGATTTGCAGCTACAATGATGAATGACATCAAAGCGGCAGATCCTACAGCAGCTGTGCAGGCAATACAGCCGCCAACGGCAAACCAACAGGGATCTGCCCATTTAAGCTACGGTATCGAAGTGCCGCCCGCACGTAATGGAATGCAGCCCAATATTAGTGTGAATTACAATAGTGATGGCGGCAGCGGCTGGCTTGGTGAAGGCTGGGACATACAAGTTCCGAGTATTAGTGTAGACACTCGCTGGGGAGTTCCGCGTTACAGCAGTAAAGACGAGACAGAAACTTATAGTTTAAATGGTGCCATGCTGGTGCAGATGGACAACCAGAATGCAACAGTAGCGCATCGTGGTGATAAAATAGCGCGCAAAACAGGCGATGTTCAGTTTTATCCAAGAAACGAAGGCGGTTTTAGCAAAATTATCAGAAAAGGATCAGATCCTAAAAATTATACCTGGGAAGTAACAGATAAAAGCGGGACTTTGTATAAATACCAACAGTTGCTTAAAGGCGACAATGGCAATATTGCAGAGTGGTACCTTACGAGTGTAACAGAGCTTCACGGTGACTATATTACCTACACTTTTTCGGCTGTAGAGGAAACCGTGCAAGGCAATGTAAAGGCCAAAGCGGTATACTTAAGCGCCATAGAATATGGTAATAAAAACGAGAATGCACACACCCGTATTTCATTTGCAAACGGACTGGATAAAACAGTAAAAACAAATAGCGGGCGTTATGGTTTTTTAACTTCAAAACAAAAATTACTTACAAAGATAACTGTAACCCATTTGGGCAATACACTGCGAAGTTATGATTTTGTCTATAAAAAAGATGACGGAGCGTTTAAGAAAACCCTTTTAGAAAAAATAGTACAAAATGATGCCAGCGGAGCAAAATTCAACGAGCATGTTTTTGACTATTATGATGATGTAAAATCGGCAGAAGGTTATGTGCCTTTTAGCAGCAATACAGAAGACTGGAATACCGGAAAGGATAATGTAACCGGAAACGGGGTTATTACCAAAACAGATTTTACAGAAAATGATGTCTCTTTTAATGATAAAATTTCAGCTTTAGGCGGTGGAGTTTCTACTTCTGAAGGGTTTTCTATGTATTTCGGAATAGGGCCAGATGATCAGCAGATTACTACTAGTAATACAGGAGGGTTCAGTTTCTCATTCTCGCCTTCACAATCAACGGGAATTTTGAGTTTGGTCGATATAAATGGGGATGGTCTTCCAGACAAAGTTTTTAAACAGTCCGGACATATTTATTACCGTTCTAACTTAGGCAACAACACTTTTGGAGAGGCCTTTGAAGTTCATGGAATTTCTAAAATTTCATATACCAAATCAACAGCTTTCAGCGCTGGAGGAAGTGTCAAATTGGGTTTTGGAAAGGCAGTTATGACGGCTGGAACCAGTGTTCAGACCAGTACAATAAATAATACAGTGTACTTTCAGGATGTAAACAATGATGGATTAGTCGATTTGGTTCGAGATGGTGTGGTTTATTTTAATCATATTGTAAATCTGAACGGGAATGCTATCCCAACTTTTACGACCTCAAGTTCGGATACTCCAAGTCCAATGTTAGGAGGCGGAAAAATTGATACAAGTGTAGCGGCAGTAGATCCGGCAGAACAGGCAGAATTAATTGCCAATTCGCCTTTACTGGATGTGGTTCGTGTATGGGAAGCGCCATTTGCAGGAACTATAAAAATAGAGGGTACTGCTACGCTTATTGCACCGACAGGAAATTATGATGAAGATGATTATGCTTTGGCAGACGGGGTATTTGCAGGAATACAAAAGGGAGCAGTACAAATTGTGCCACAGCAAGCCTTAACAAAAGCAGTACCTTCGGCAAATCTTTCAGCTGCTTTGCAGACAGTTGCAAAAGGAGAAAAAATTTATTTTAGGGTGCAGTCCGGGCGTACAGATTTGGCAAATGGAGCTTTTGATCAGGTCGACTGGAATCCTGTTATTACCTATACAGATGCTGCACGAACCAATGTGCCGGCGAATCCCGATGGACAGCCGCGTTACAGTTACAAAGCCAGCGAAGGTTTTGTGGTAGAAAACAGCGCATCAAACTTGATAATTCAAAAAACAAATGAAGCAGGTGCCGTTCAGGTAACGGGTATTTTTACAAAACCAGTAACCAGTGATGCTGTTCAGGTTAGTCTTTTAGGGAAAAATAGTTCGGGTACATTTACGACACTTTGGTGTAAAAATTATGCCGCCACCGATACTGCAAATGGAATATTAACAGCAAATACTATTTTGCCAGCCATTAGTACAGATTATCAGGAATTAAAAATTGCCATAAACAGTGAAACAAACGTAGCCTGGGACAAAATAAACTGGGATGCTAAACTAACCCATTATCCGGTAGGAAACTTTACAGCTGTTACACCAGCACCTTCAGATGTAAATTGTACTGGAATCAATTCGGCGGTTATTACCGGAGCATCAGACTACGAAATAATTCCTTTTAAGGATTATGGACTATTTGCCAGTCATTTAATAGAAGGGAAATTGTACACTGCAACAGCTACTGGAGCACTTACTTTGGTTCCTAACCTTAGAGCCGTTAATACCAGCGGAATAGCTTACAAAGTAACGCTGTCTGCTAAAACAAGTACTGGAGTTTTATTGGGCAAGAACAATTATACCATGCTTAATGGTGCTTTTACTGCGGCATCGCCTTTAATTGTAACGGTTACAGCAGGAGATAAAATATGGATAGAATATACAGTTGCTGATCGTTTAGCATTAGGCGCAATTCCAGCATCTGCAGATACAACACCAACAGTCACGGCAAACGGAACTCCGGTTGTTGCATCAATATTTGCTCCGGTTTTAGCCGATATAGAAAAATTTGGATCTATGCAGCGCCATTGGGGACAGTTTATTTACAATGCTATGGACGGGCGCTACAATAAGCCTATTGAGGAGAGTAAATTGGTTTTGCCAAATTCTGATAAGTCAGAAATGGATCCTAGAAAGATAATTTTTAACATGATGACTCCAGATGTATTAACTAAAAAATACTGGTCGGGAGCAGATAATTTAACTTATGTAAAAGGTACTGTAGTATCAAGTTCTCGTTTGGGAGAAGACAATGTAGTGCTTACCAACCCACTTGAAGGTTTTATAACAGGAGGAGACATAAACACCAACAATGCCTATTGTACAGAAGCTTCGGGCGCACGCGGCATTACTAAAAAAACAAAATCTAACAGTACGTCAATCCAAACAGGAGTGAGCCCTTTTACAGCCAGTACAGCAAATGGAAGTTCTGAAGTTGTTAGTGATTTTCAGGATATGAATGGGGATGGTTATCCTGATATTCTTTATAAAAACACAATTCAGTTTACCAATAGCAGAGGGGGTACTGATGGCGAAAGTGTTGGTATAGCAGGTTTGCATAGCAGTATTTCCAATTCGTATGGCTTGTCGGCAAGTTCAGCGGCAAAACATGCCGCGGCTGTAAATACGGCGCAAATAGCCTATAATAAAGCAGAAGCGAATCGTGCAGCGGCAAGTTGCGAAAAAGAAGAAAGCGCAACAAAAGAAGCCAATAATGCACAAGCAGCTTTAGACGCTGCAAAGAGGAAAGCTATACCGAGTGGCGGGTTGGATTATAATAAAGAAGAAACGGTACAAAGCTGGACGGATGTAAATGGTGATGGTTTGCCGGACAAAATATTGAGCAATAAAAAAGTACAGCTAAATTTAGGATATGGTTTTACTGATCCTGTAGATTATGGTTTTACGGATATTACCAAAGGAGAGTCTATATCGCCAAATTTTGGATTAGGATTTGATTTTGGTTCTTCATCTTTCTCAGGAGGTTATGGTATTGTAAAAAATATTACATGGAATGATTTCAGTCTGCAGGATGTAAATGGAGACGGGCTTGTAGACCAGGTATTTAAAAATGATTTGGTTCGATTGAATTTAGGAGATCGTTTTAGTGAACCTATGCCATGGAACGGGTTGGGTGTCTCGGGGCAGCAATCTTCAACGGCAGAATCATTAAATATATCTTATACAATTCCAATTCCAATAAAAATTTTAGGTCTTAAAATAGCGATTAATCCTGGAAACAATATAGGACTTTCAAGTAATCGTCAGGAAAAAATGCTTCAGGATATTGATGGAGACGGTTTCCCGGATTACCTGACTTCTGAAAAAGACGATCAAATGAACGTAAAACGCTCCACAATTGCGCGTACGAACAAGCTAAAAGCAGTACACACACCATTGGGTGGCGAATTTATAGTAGACTATACCCGCAGTACGCCAACGTACGATCATCCGGGAGGAAAATGGGTTATGCAGAGTGTAGTGGTAAAAGACGGAATTGCCAGTGATGGTGCCGACATGAAAACACAATTTGCTTATGCAAAAGGGAAATACGAACGCCATGAAAGAAGTTTCCTTGGTTTTGGTGAAGTGAAAACACAAAATATCGATACTGAAAATGGCGATAAAGTATACCGAACACTTACCCAAAATTATAATGTGTCTGATTATTATAATGCCGGACAATTGCTAAGTTCTGTTTTAGAAAGTAACGAAGGAGTAAACAGTTCTTCAAATTCTGGAGCAAAATATACAGAGAGTACACAGGATTATTATACCTATGCGGTAAAAGCAAACGGAGATCAATATAGTTTTACATCGGCAGCTAAAATCTGTTCGGATAGAGGAGTGAGTTTTAACCCGGTTAAAGATTTAACCTCATTTGCTTACGAAGGTGGTGCTTCACCTTTGAAATTAAGTGAAATTCACAGTGAATATTATGTGGGTTCAGGAGATTTTGGAGATTTAAAAAGCTATAGCTTTAAAGACAACGGTACAGGAAATTATAAAACAGAAATTGGATATACCACTAATTTATCGAAACATATTTTAGGACTTCCAATTAGCCGTAAAGTCACTATGGGCGGAGCAGTCGTGCATGAGGTAAAAGCAGTGTATGATACCAATTATGCGAGCCACCTAACCCAATTAAGCCAAAGATTAAATGACAGCCAATGGGCACTTACCGATCTTAAATATGATAATTACGGAAACATAACTCAAAAAACACTGCCGGAGAATTACAAAAAAGAGCGTCCGTTTTACAAATACCGCTACGACGACCAATTCAAGATGTATGTAGAGGAAATCTCAGATAATTTTGAGTACCGCAGCTACGCCCGAAATTATGACAGCCGTTACGGAATAGCATTGGAAACAGAAGATGTAAACGGATATCTGATTAAAAAAGAAATTGATGAATTTGGAAGGTTAACCAAAGTTCAGGGGCCAAAAGAAGCTGCCGCAGGACAGCCGTATACTATTGCGATGGAATATTTCCCTGCGGTAACGGTTTCTAACGGAAACATTACCCGAACAGCGTATGCCAAAACGAAGCATTTTGATGCCCAGCATCCGAACGACCCAATCGAAACCGTAACTTTTGCAGACGGACTGGGAAGAGCCATTCAGGTGAAAAAAGACGGTGCGCTTACCGATAATAAAACCCCGGATCAGCAGAGTGATGTGATGGTAGTTTCGGGACGTGCGAAGTTTGATGCTTTCGGACGTGTGAAAGAAGCGTATTATCCGCAGACGGCACCGCTTGGCGACTGGAATAAATTTATGGACAGTTTTGATTCGGTTGAGCCGACCAAAACCACTTATGATATTCTGGACCGCCCAGTGACAACGACGCTTCCAGACGGAGCAGCGACAAAAATGGCGTACAGCATTGAAGGTGATCTGCTGAAAACAGAAGTAACCGATGCGCTGAATAACACCAATTCTAGCTATGCCAACGGCTCGGGACTGACGATGAAAACCCTTGATGCCAACAGCGTAATGACGCAATTTGGTTATGACGGAATAGGCAGAAATATTACCGTAACCGATGCGCAGGGACAACAAACCCTGAGCAAATACGATTTGGCAGACAGAAGAATAGAAGTGGTACAGCCTGATGCGGGAAAAAGCACTTTTAAATTTGATCCTTTAGGCAATTTGCTGGAAAGACAAACGGCCAATCTGGAAGCGAAAAGCAAAAAAATAAACTATGAGTATGAGTTTAACAGACTGACCAATATCCATTATCCTGAAAACCCTCAGAATGACGTTCGTTACGTGTTTGGTTCAAAGAACGAAAGCCAGAACCGTAAAGGAAGACTGATTTTGATGGAAGACGCCACGGGAGCACAGGAATTCTCGTATGGAGTGATGGGAGAAATTGAAAGCATCCGCAGAACGGTGATTGTGCCGAATTCGGCTGTGGCTACTTATGTGACAAGCTGTAAATACGATTCATGGAACCGTCTGCAGGAAATGATTTATCCGGATCAGGAAAAGATCAGCTATACGTATAATTCAGGCGGATTGCTGCAGGCAGTTGCAGGCAAGAAAGCCTACAGCTACAACTATGTCAACAAAATTGGCTACGATAAGTTTGAGCAGAGAAGCTATTTAAAATACTGCAACGGAACGGAAACCAAATACAATTACGAGCCATTGAGAAGAAGACTCGATAATATGACCGTAGCTTCGGGAACAGGCTATCAGGGCACTAATACGCCAAGAACGTTCATGAACAACAAATACCAGTACGACAAAGTAAGCAATGTGCTGAATGTAACGAACAGCGCAGCGGGCGTGACAGCCAAAATGGGCGGAATGATGGCGCATAATTACAGTTATGATAATTTGTACCAGCTGACATCTGCAAACGGAGTCTACACAGGAGCCGACCAGAAAACAGCGAATTACAATCTGGAGATGAAGTACGATGATCTGCACAATATTGTGAGTAAAACGCAAAACGTGATGCAGAACAAAGTAACCGAAACAGGCGCATTGAAAGCAGGTTACACGATGAATTACAATTACAATGGCACTAACAAACACCAGCTTGATAATGTAACAGAAACCGAGTATCGTACTAAAAACACAGACCCAAAAGTCGACAAACAGAAAAACAATAAATACAGCTACGACAAAAACGGGAATATGATTTATGTAAATACGGAGGAAATAAAACTAAACGGCCAGACAGTAGAAAAAGCACAGGAAAAGAAAATGCTTTGGGATGAAGAAAACAGACTTGGCGCAATTGACATTAATGGTTATGTGAGCAATTATACTTACGACGCAGGAGGCGAACGTGTAACCAAATTGTCTGGAGGCGGACAGGGGATTTTTGTAAACTCTGTTTTCTCTGGAGGAAAAACTTCGACAACAGATTTTACACTTTATGTGAACCCTTATTTAGTGGCTCAGAATGGCGGAAGATATACGAAACATATCTATATCGGAAGCCAACGAATTGTTTCAAAATTGGGAGATTTTGATTCTTACGGAGCTGATCCTAGACGTGTTGAAAAAGCGGGGGAATCATTCTCTGGCGTAAAAGTGAATTACGACGCTAAGTATAAAAAATCATTAGAAGTTGTTAAATCTAATTACGATACTTTTGAAGTGCCTTATTATGGTTTGGACAATAATGATTATGTAAATGGTTTAGGATTCTGTTGTAATCCTTCTGGCGAAACAGCTTCTAATGGCTCGACTACTGGAAAAATGACGGCCAAAAATGATAATGCGGAGTTGCAGCAATTCTATTACCATCCGGATCATTTGGGAAGTTCTTCGTACATTAGCAACTTAGATGGTGAGGTTGTACAGCATGTTGAGTATGTTCCTTTCGGGGAAGTTTTCTTAGAAGAGAAAAATGCCAAGTGGAATACTCCGTATCTGTTTACTTCTAAAGAATTAGATAGAGAAACTGGGCTTTACTATTATGGAGCGCGTTATCAAGACCCGAAACTGGGAATCTTCATGAGTGTGGATCCGCTAGCGGAGAAATATAAAGGCTGGTCATCGTATGCTTATACACTAAATAATCCTGTTATGTTTACAGACCCGACGGGGATGGCTCCAGATCCTCCTACAGGAGTAGATGCAAGAAATGGACAAAAGTATATGGACGGCACAGGTCGTTGGATATATGACAAAGCAACTACTACTTGGGTAGGACAATATGGAAATAAAGATGGTTCAAGATCTAGAGATATTGGTAATACTATTGAGTTGAATAATGTAAATGTCAAAGCCTATAAGAGTAACTATGTTTCTTCTGGAGAATATGGGCCATCTAAAGATTTTAATCATGCTTTAATAGCTGCGGGTGTTGTTATTTTTCCTGTCTTGGCTATTGAAGGAACATTTGTAGGGGCTTTTGCATTGTCTGGGGAAATGAGTGCTGGAGCTGTGGGAGGAAGAATGGCAACTGATGCTGCGGTACAAACAGCAGTAAACTTTAGTACAAATGGTGGAGATTTTGGGAATGCTCTAGGGAGAGTAAATTTAACCCAATCCTTATTAGCAGGTGCGGGAATGAATTATGTTGGTAATGCCTTAATTTCTTCTTCGACAAACGTATCAGTTATAGATCAAAAAACTATTTTTGATGGAAGTTTAAGTCCACAAGATTTTGCAACTCAAAGTATATTCAGTGTGGCAGGAGGAGCAGCAGGACAAAAAATAGGGGGCTCATCTTGGTTTAAAGGGACTACGCTTGGAGCAGATATGATGACAACAGTTAGTTTTGGTCAGAGTGCTGGACAAGCAGTAGGAAGAGCTACAAGTACCGTTTTATTAAATGCTCCTGTTTTTGGTGCTGGTGTAATACAAAATAATGTACAATAATTATGTTAAGCGAAATCTTTAAAAAAATTATTGAGACATCTAAGAAAAATTCTTATTGGAATTTATGGATAATTATTTTACCAGTCCTTATTCTTGGAATTTACATTTATAGAAAAGATGTTTCAATTAATCAGGGAAATTACAGTATAGGATTAATAACTAAAAAATATTGGCCTGTTATTTCACATGAATCAATAATGTACTCGTACGAAAAAAACAGGAAAGAATATACTAATTCTGCGATTTATGACGATAGACTCAAACCAAAAGTGGGGAAGCGCTATTTAATAAAATATTCTCTAAACTATAATTTTGGGGGGGCACAAATTTTTCAAGGCATTGAAGTTCCAGATAGTATAAAAGAAGCACCTAAAGAAGGTTGGAAAGAATTGCCTGTGTGGGCAGTAAAAAATAAATAATAAAAACAACGATAGCGCGGAAATTCTTTCCGTGCCGGCAAAGAGAGTCGACAAAGACAAATAGAAAAGAGCCCCCCCTGCTGGCGCGAGCGTCCCGATCGCTCGGATATGCGTTGTCTTGTCCTGAAATAGGTTTACACAAAAGTGTAAAATTAAGGAAAGATATTCAAGAGAATCGACAAAGAATAAATTAAAAAAGGAAAAACCTCGCAGAGATGCGAGGTTTTTTTATGGCTTATTGTGTTTAAAATTAAACTTTTAGTGGTTTTGATTTCTTGATATTAAATTGATCTTTGAAGATTACGAGCTTAAAATTTTAAATTGAACATTGGGATGAACGTTACTTTTATGAGATTTCGTGCAACAATGATGTAAAAACAAGGAGATGAAGGTATACTTAATGGATTGTATGAAAACAATTTGCAATAGAAAACAACTGTCGAAATGAAAAAGTTAATGCTTACGATATTTTTAATTTTACCATTTGCAGTTCATTCGCAGAATTTTGAAAAAACCTTTCTTACTATTCTAGATGAATATATTGAACGTGAACCTGTTAAGAGAAGATTTGATAAGGAGGATGTACTTCTATTTGTGTCTTTTGATAAAATTGATGAGGTAAAAAATGACTATATAATAGGTATATCAATGTACATGTTTGAAGATTACCCTATTGTAGATTGTCTTAAAACTTACAATGGTATTAAAATGATTGTTAAGTATCCAGAAAACATGGAAGAAGAATTTTCTAAACATTTTAGATCTATTAAAGATAATCGTGAAATAAAAGATGAAGAAGATATTTCTAGATTTGAGTCTACAAGCAATTTTGTATTTCAGGTAAATAAAAACAATGAAATATATTTTATTATTACGTCTAAACATGATGATAAGTATTACTACAAGAAACTTAAAAAAAGGGGATTGAAATTCACTAAAGATTTAAAATTCACAAAGGATATATATAGGAAACAAAATTAGCTTCCCTCGCTGGCGCAAGCATCCCGCTTGTGAAAGCAAAGGGAATCGACAAAGAATAAAAAGGAAAAACCGCTCAGCAGTGAGCGGTTTTTTTTATGTGATGAAATTAAAGTATGTCTTATTCTGTTTAAAATTAAACTTTTGAGAGCTATTATTGTTAGAGAATAAAACCATCTTTGAGATGTTTCTTTATAAAATTACTAAGACAAATCGATTGTTTAAGAAAATAAGAAATATGAGACATATTATTTTATTATGTATATGTTTAAATTTGTTTTCATGTGGATCCCCTTATGATTGTAATGGACTAGCAGAAAACTATAGAACAGATGAATGTTTGTTAGTTGTGGAAAAAATTCCTGGAATACGAGACGGCAGGTTTAGTTACAGTGGGGTCGATCCCATTGCAAAAAAAGAGTGTGATTGTAATTCAACCAGAAGTAATAGATGGTGGGCTGATTATAAAGAATACATAGAAATCGGTGACACTATAATTAAAAAGAATGGCGAACTTGTTTTTAGTGTCCATAAAAGAGATACAGTTTTGAATTTTAATTTTGAGTGTGGTGGTAAGGTTTATAAATAGAACCGGGATCTAAAAAAACAATAATTATGTATAAATTTTGTTTACTATTCTTGTTATGTTTTTTAACTAGCTGTTGCAGTAATAGAGATAATATCGATAAAGAAATGTTAGACTCTATATATGAAATCAATATTCAGAATTGAGCTTCAGATAATTTTGGAGGAATTGAAGAAATAGATATTAAAGATAAAAAAGAGATAGGTTCTATTTGTAAAGAATTAATTTCATTAAAAGAAGAAAATAATTTGCCAACAAAACCTTATGATGGAACAATTCTTATACGATTTTTAAAAAGAGATAAAGATGAAATGGGCGACTATGTTAATAATTTAACTACAAGGATTATTCTTAAGCCTGGTAGCGAATATTATATAACATATTCCAGAGGACAATATGTATCAGATCATTTTTTGGCTAGGATTTTAAAGTATTTAGAAATAGATGAAAGTAAAGTTCCTGCATTAGATGCTTACAGAAAATCTATAAAGAATAGAAAATTAAACCGCTCAGCAATCCACTGCTGGCTCAGCGTCCTGCTCGTGAAGGCAAAAGTTCTCATCCTGAAAAGATTAATTATGAATAAAGTTTATATGTTTTGGCTGTTATGTTTTTTAATAAGCTGTAACAATACACGAGATGGAATCAATAAAAAATTATTAGATTCTGTTTATGAAATACATATTAAAAATAATAGTCCAGAAAGTTATGGAGGTTTTGAAGAATACAAGATTAAGGATAAAAAGGAAATCTCTTCATTTTGTAAAGAATTACTATCTTTAAATCAAGAGAATAATTTAGAATCAAGACCTTTTGACGGAGCAATATTGATAGAATTTTATAAAAATAATACCGATGGTTCTTATGACGCTAGTAATCTGCTTTCTACGGGAGTAGTTTTTAAGCCTAATGATGAATATTTTATAAATTACTCTAAAGGAAGATTTAAATCAGATCATTTTTTAGCTAGAATTCTTAAATATCTAGAAATAGATGAAAGTAAAATTCCTGCATTAGATGCTTACAGAAAATCTAAAAATCTTAAAGAGAATCGATAAAGAATAGAAAATCAAAACCGCTCAGCAGTGAGCGGTTTTTTTATGTGATGAAATGTAAAATCTATCTTATTGTGTTTAAAATTAAACTTTTAAGGGTTGCTGCTGTAAAAAAATAAAACAATCTTTGAAGCTGTGTGATGTTGAAATGTAAGTAATTGAAAAAATAAAAAGATCTTATCTAGCCCCGATAGAAGCGGTATCCTTTTATGGCGGGGTTCGCCATAAAAGATATAGCGGATAGCGGGACTAAAGGTGTTTTGGAAACGGCAATCTTCTGCTTCTAAAAAAAAAGGCCAGAAAAAGCGAAGTCGAAACAAATCATAACTACAAGATTTTCGACTTCACCTATTGGCATTGAAACAAAAATATAATCTAAATTAAAAGTATTAACTCACAGGGTTTTCAACTGAGGCTCTCATTTCTTGAGCAGCGGCGACCATTTCGATTAACCGCTGTAAATAGCGATTACGACTTTATGCTTAAAATTTTCGTTCAGGATATGGCTAGTTATCAGGATTTTGTAATGAATAAGCTGTCAACGATTGAAAACATTGGAAACACGAACAGTATTTTTGTAATGGGAGAAATCAAACACAGCACTGCTTTAGAATTTTAAAGCAGAAGAAAATCCTAAAATAAAACGTATTTTTGAAATCTAAAATCATCAATTTAGATCAAAAATCTAAAATCGTTAATCTACAATCTAAAATTAAAATGAACTGGGAACAACTTTTATCATTAAAACGTCAGGGAGATACAAGCAAAAGATTACGTGTAGAACAAGATGATACTCGTTTAGGATTTGAAGTCGATTATGACCGAATTATATTCTCTGCCGCTTTTAGAAGTTTGCAAGATAAGACACAAGTTATTCCGCTTTCTAAAACCGATTTCGTGCACACGCGTTTAACGCATAGTTTGGAAGTTTCTGTTGTAGGGCGTTCGCTTGGGCGTTTGGTTGGAAAAAAGATTATTGAGAAATATCCTTATTTAAAAGAAGTTCATGGTTATCATATGAATGATTTTGGAGCTATCGTGGCAGCTGCTTCATTAGCGCACGATATTGGGAATCCGCCTTTTGGGCATTCTGGAGAAAAAGCGATTGGCGAATATTTCTCTATCGGAAATGGTCTGAAATATAGAAATCAGCTAACAGATAAACAATGGCAAGATTTAATTGATTTTGAAGGGAATGCAAACGGATTTTCAGTTCTAACCGCAAGCCGCCCCGGAATTGAAGGCGGACTTCGTATTTCGTATGCTACTTTGGGGGCTTTTATGAAATATCCGAAAGAGAGTCTTCCGAAAAAGCCAACCCATAATATCGCCGATAAGAAATACGGTTTCTTTCAAACAGATAAATTATTCTTTGAAGAAGTTGCCAAAGATATGGGAATGATTGCCAATAAATCTGGAGACGATATTGGTTTTGAAAGACATCCTTTGGCGTATTTAGTTGAAGCTGCAGATGATATTTGTTATACGATTATTGATTTTGAAGACGGAATTAATTTAGGTTTGGTTTCTGAAGATTTTGCTTTAGAATATTTAATTAATTTGGTAAAAGACAATATTGGAGTTTCTAAATACAAATCATTAACTACAAAAGAAGACCGTATTAGTTATTTAAGAGCTTTGGCAATCGGAACTTTAATTAATGATGCTGTAAATGTTTTTGTTGAAAATGAAGAAGCAATTCTTGCTGGAAACTTTCCATATGCTTTAACAGATAAAAGCAAATACAAAGCACAGATGAATGATATTATCAAACTGAGTGTCGAAAAAATCTACCAGAGCAGAGAAGTAATTGAAAAAGAAATTGTAGGTTATCAAATTATTCAAACGTTGTTGGATAAATTTATTACAGCGTTTAATAATAAATACGATGGAACTGCCTCAAACTACGATAAGTTGATTTTGAAAATGCTTCCAGAAAAACATCATTTAGAGAAAACCAATTTATATGAGCGTCTATTGCATATCTGCCATTATGTTTCGCTCTTAACAGACGGAAATGCACTTGAACTCTATGAAATGATTCAAGGGCAAAAAAAGCGTTAAATAAAAAAAAGCTTCTTTTAGAAATATTCTAGAAGAAGCTTTTTTTAGTTGTATTGATTTCTTTATTTGAAAGCATAAACGAGACCAACACCAAGAACTTGTCTTAACTGCATTTTTGGTCCTTCAGTAACTTGACTTTTTGTTCCTGTGGCTGGATCGACAACTTCTATTTTGTTTTTAATGTCATCATCGTAAATTAAATGAACGCCAATGTTTGCTTTGACATACGCATTTACAACCAAATCTAGACGTGTATCATAATCAATGTCCACATTTCCGAATCGGTTTAAATAGTCAGTATACAAAGAAAGTCTGTTTTCGTAAAAAACATTTTTATAGACTTCGTTTTTCATGTAGGCAGTAAAAAGGATACCAAATTCGGCTTTTACCTTTTGGCCTTCTTCAATTAAAATTTGTTGTGTTGGATCTAAAGGATCTGGTGCATAAACGGCTTTTTTAACACCAAAAGAACCTTGGTTTGCCAAATTTTGATCTAATACCAATGTGGTCTTTAAAGTAATGGGTGAGAAATAAAATGTTCTGTTTTTCTCTTTATTTGAATTCTCTGCTCCGGCTCCTAAAAAGACATATGCTGGTGCAAAAGGTCTAGAAATAGGAACGTCTCGATTAGGATAATTGTAACCGTTGGTGAACTGCGTATTGAAGTTGAACTTTGCCGAATAGTACCAATTTGAAGCGGTGTCTTTTCTAAAACCATAAGTAGAGTTAAATTGAATCGCATCATCCGTTTTTCTCGTTTCAATATCTTCTTGTTTATTTAGACCATATTTCATAATAAGTTCGTTGAACCATTTATGATTTCCTTTCAAATAAGTTCTAGAGAATTCTCCTTTAAATAATCCAGAGATAGAACTTGTTCCCCCCGCGCTCCAGTTTACAAAAGCTATTTGTGAAAGGTCAAAACCAAGTTGGTTTTTTTCTGTCCAGTTTGAAGGCGGTTTAGGTGCTTGATTGGGGCTTAAAGTGGTTTGTATAATCTGGGCAAAGTTATTAGAAGTACACAAAAGCAATAATAGCAAAAGGGTAGAACGCAATAATTTCATTATAGGTAATTTTTGTTTTGGTATCGCAAAATAATTATTTTGAACCGTTAGAAAAAAGATTTATTAAATTTTTAACGTCAATTTTACACAATTGTTGTAATTGATTTACTGTTCCGTGCTCCATAAATTGGTCTGGAACGCCCAGAATTTCAATCGAATTTTTAAAATTATTTGCTGCAGCAAATTCTAAAACAGCACTTCCAAAACCACCATTTTTAACCCCATCTTCGATTGTAATAATGTTTTTAAAAGTTTTGAATATGGCGCTTAATGTATTGATATCTAGCGGTTTAATAAAACTAAAGTTATAATGGGCAATCTCATCAGAATGAGCGCACTCTTTGAGAGCTTCAATAACATTATTTCCAATTGTTCCGGTCGACAGTACCGCAACTTTTGTACCATCTTTTAAACATTTTGCTTCGCCTAAATTAATTTTTTTGTAATGTCCGAAATTTTCTACTTCCCAATTTGGCAGTACGCCTCGACCTCTTGGATATCGAATTGCAATGGGATGATCTAATCCTAATTGTGCAGTATACAAAATGTTTTGAAGTTCAATTTCGTTTAAAGGCGCATAGAGAATCATATTTGGAATAGAACGCAGATACGCGATGTCAAAAACGCCATGATGCGTTGCTCCATCTTCGCCAACTAAACCTGCTCTGTCCAAACAAAAAATAACAGGAAGGTTTTGCAGCGTCACATCATGAATCACTTGATCGTAGGCGCGCTGTAAAAAAGTCGAATAAATATTGCAGTAAACAATCATTCCCTGAGTTGCCATACCAGCCGCTAATGTAACGGCATGCTGCTCGGCAATTCCAACGTCAAAGGCGCGATCTGGCAATTCGTCCATCATAAATTTTAATGAACTTCCAGATGGCATCGCAGGAGTAATTCCGATTATTTTTTCATTCTTTTTGGCTAAATCTAAAATGGTTAAACCAAAAACATCTTGGTATTTTGGAGGGAGATTTTCTTCCGATTTTAAATGAATTTCGCCAGTTGAAGCATCAAATTTTCCAGGCGCATGATATTTTACCTGATTCTCTTCGGCCTGAAGCAAGCCTTTCCCTTTTGTAGTTACGATATGAAGGAATTTAGGTCCCTTAATCTTTTTTAAACGTTTTAATTCTTTAATTAATTTCGGAAGATCGTGACCGTCTATTGGTCCCGAATAATCAAAATTTAAAGACTTTATGATATTATTTTGTCTTGGATTTTTACCGTTTTTAACAGAAGTCAGATATTGTTTTAAAGCGCCAACACTGGGATCAATTCCGATCGCATTGTCATTTAGAATAACTAAAAGATTAGCATCCGTAACTCCCGCATGATTAAGTCCTTCAAAAGCCATTCCGCTTGCAATAGAAGCATCTCCAATTACCGCAATATGTTCTTTGTCAAAATCACCTTTTAACTTAGAAGCAATCGCCATTCCTAAAGCGGCAGAAATCGAAGTAGAAGAATGCCCAACGCCAAAAGTATCGTATATGCTTTCACTTCTTTTTGGGAAACCAGAAATGCCGTCGATTTGCCTGTTGGTATGAAAAATTTCTCTTCTTTCGGTCAATATTTTATGTCCGTAAGCTTGATGTCCAACATCCCAAACCAATAAATCATCTGGAGTATTAAAAACATAATGTAAGGCAATTGTCAATTCAATTACGCCCAAGCTTGCTCCCAAATGCCCTTCTTTTACAGAAACCACATCAATAATAAAATGACGAAGTTCTTGAGCAACCTGAGCAAGCTGTTCTTCTTTTAAAAGACGTAAATCGGTCGGATTGTATATGTTGGAAAGTAAATCGCTTTTCATTGTATGGTAAAAAGCAAATTTACGGTTTTAAATTTAATTTTTCTGTGCGTATTATTTTAGAAGAATAGGCACAGAATATTGCATTCTTACTTTTTTTCCATTCGATTCGCCAGGCAGCCATTTAGGACATAAGCTTAAAACCCTTATAATTTCTTTTTCTAAAGGCTCTTCAACAGGTGGCGAGCATTCAAGAAATGAAACACTTCCATTTTTTTCTACTGCAAAGGCGAGGGTAAAATTGAGTTTCCAATAGTTTACGTTTTCAGGCTTTTTGTATTCTTTCATGAAAAAGTTATGAAATTGTTCGATACCACCAGGAAATTCAGCATTTGTATTCGAAAGGGGTTTTAGAGCTGAAGAAGCATCATCTTTTTTTACTTTATCAGATTTTGAAGATTTGCTCTCATCCACTTCTCTAGATGCTATTGTCGTTGTTTTTTTTATTTTAAGTTGCTCAATTTTTGATAAATCGGACGGTGCTTGATCTGATTTTTTTGTACTAATTACAGTTGCATCTAAAACTTCTTGTTTTGCTGTCAAAGTATCTTTGGGAGCTTCAATATTCTTAATTTCTTGCTGTTTGTTTTCTTTGTTTTGGCAACCGAAAAAAACGACAGCTATAACTACATACAACGTTGGCAAAAACAATTTGCGATTTATATAAGTAGTTATTTTATGTTTTATTTTCATTATTTAAATGTAATTGGCAAAATGAAAGTTGACCGTACAATTCGATTGTTTACTTTTCCAGGAATCCATTTTGGGCCAGATTCTAAAACTTTAATAACTTCTGCTTCATTTGCTGATGATGTATTTTTTGTTGCCTTGAAATTACTTAAAGTGCCATCTTTTTCTACAACAAATAAGATTGACATTTTTAACTGTTTTGAAGCGGTATAATTTTTTGCAAAATAAGAATAGAATTTTTTCATTCCATCTTTTGGAGAGGGTGCTATATCTAAATCATTTGAACTAAAAACAACATCATATTTCAAAGGTTTTTCAGTCATTACAAGTGCTCCAGTAGTAGTGAATCCGTTAGAAAGTTCTCCGATAGATTTTGCTTTTTTAGGTTCAAATTGATGTCCATAACATGCTGGAACAGTTTCATTTTCATCTTTATTTTTCTCTGTATTCACAATTTCGACCTTATCGATTCTGTTTTTGTTTCCATCTTTGTCCGAACAACTAAACAAAGTGGTTCCCATGGCAATAAACAAGGCAAGAAGAAATATTTTATGATAGTTTGTCTGTGAATATAAAAAGCGATTAGGAATTTGAATCGTAATGGTATCTAACTGTGATTGCTTAAATCTACCGCAAATTTTCTCATTTTGATTTTGAATGAAATAGTGCTGAATTTCTTCTGGAAGCATAGAACTAAAATCAACAACAGTTTTAGAACAGCTCACACAAAAGCGACCATTTTCATTTGGCGTCATTTTGTTCCAGTCTTCAGAGCATGGTTCAGGAATGCTGATTTTATAATTTCTTTCCATATTCAGATATCAAAGATTAAATGTAATAAATAATAAGCACAAGCAATTTTTTTATAGAAAATCTCTTAAAATTAGTCATTTATGGTTGTAGACTTAATTGTGTTTGTTCTTGACTTTCACCAGTTTTAACAATTTGCATGGTCGTAATTTTTGAAAATTTTCTCTTTCTTTTTTTTGGATTTAAAGTGTCGAGTTCAAGTGTGATAGGTAGATTGTAAAAAGTTCTAACTTTCCTTCCTGCGATTTCGCCCGGAGTCCATTTTATAGATTTTTCCAAAACTCGAATAGCTTCTTCCCCAGTTCCAAAACCAAGATCTTCAATAGTTTTTATTTCATTTAGTTTTCCGTCTTTTTCAATAACAAAAGACATTTTGATAACTCCGGTAGACTTTTTTAACTCTTTGGGTATTTTAAATTCAGATTTAAAAGCTTCGTAAAATACATTTATTCCTCCAGGGTAATCAGGTATGACATCAATTGACACACTTCCATAGACGGTATTGTCTTCATAAATATCATTATTGGCTATCGTTTCTCCGCATTCTGTTTTTACGAAAGAAAAGGATTTTTTGCTTTTTAAAGGAGAGCCATTTTTAGATTTTGTTTTGCTAACGGTTGTTGGTTTAGTGGTGATTACTTCCTGCTTTTCGTTAGATTGAGTTTTTAGAGAAGGAGAATTTTCAATTATTTCAATTTTCTCGATTTTTTGTTTGTTCCCTTCTTTATTCTGACAGCTAAATAAAGTGCTTCCCATTGCAATAAATAAAGCCAGTAAAAACATTTTATGAAAATGCGTTTGTGTATAAAGCACCTTACTGGGAATTTGGATTGTTATCGAATCAAGTTGAGATTTTTTAAATTTTCCACATATTTTATTACCTTGATTGCTAACAATGTATTGCTGAATTTCTTCTGGAAGCATAGAACTAAAATCAACAACAGTTTTAGAGCAGCTCATGCAGAAACGGCCATTTTCATTTGGCGTCATTTCGTTCCAGTCTTCAGAGCATGGTTCAGGAATGCTGATTTTGTAATTTCTTTCCATATTCAGATATCAAAGATTAAATGTAATAAAAATAAGTTCTAAAATCCTATTTTTGCAATTATGATAAATCCTTTTACAGACGAATATTTTATGAAAAAAGCTTTGCAGGAAGCTGAAATAGCTTTTGAAAAAGGCGAAATTCCTGTTGGCGCTGTAATTGTTGTTGCCGATAAAGTAATTGCAAGCAGTCATAATTTGACCGAATTATTAAATGATGTTACAGCTCATGCTGAAATGCAATCTATCACAGCAGCAGCAAACTTTCTAGGCGGAAAATACTTAAAAGACTGTACGCTTTATGTAACTCTTGAACCCTGCCAAATGTGCGCTGGAGCTTTGTATTGGAGCCAGATTTCTAAAATTGTTTTTGGCGCACGCGACGAACAGCGCGGATTTTTGAATATGGGAACAAAACTCCATCCTAAAACAACTGTTGTTTCTGGCGTAATGGCAAACGAAGCTGCCGATTTAATGAAACGCTTTTTCTTGGAAAGACGCAAATAATTTCAAATAGCATGACAAATTTTTCCACAATAAAAAAGCTATTTGGTATTACAGAACCAAATGGTTTTACTAGTGATGAAATTCAGGTTGTAAAAGATGTCTTCGGACAGGTTCCAAAAGTTTTTATTGATTATTATATTGAATTAGGTAAAATTCAAAACTTAAATCAAACGCAAGATTCTCTTGTAATTCCTGAAAGATTTCAATTCTACAATCACAATGATTATCTGATATTTTATACCGAAAACCAGCACGCTTGTGTTTGGGGAATTCATAAGGATAATTTGTCAAATCCCAATCCGCCCGTTTATATGAGTTATGACGAAAAAGAATGGAATTTGGAAACCGAGACTTTGACAGACTTTTTTACTGCAATGGCTTTTCTTCAGGCTAGTTTTGCATTAAAATTTACTGCTGAATGTTTTTATGAAATAGACAATGAAGGGCTAAACTTTATTGTTGAGAATTATAAAAATAAAGGTGTTTCTTTTAAGCAATGGGCAGAAGGAATAAATTTTTATGGAAATTATGATGATGATGTTATTGTTGTAATGAGTAATAATCAGCTTTTTTATTCCTCAAATACAGAAGAAGATTTTCTAGCCATGGATAAAGTGCTTTCAACTATAGGCGAAGAGCTTTAAGATAGCTTCAAAACTTCAACAAAAGTTAAATAGTTATTACTGCGGAATTTTCTTCTTAAATAAAATGAAAAATAGTTTACTTTTATCTTAAATTAATTCTGGTTTTTGCTTTGTGAATCTTAATAAAGTAAAAAGAATTGATTCTCCATTTGTTAACCATTAACTGTAGATAAAAGTGAAAGTAAAAGGTTTCAGTCTCGTATTTTTTGTATTTTTTATTTTTCAATCCTGTGGCAGAAAATCGGCTGCAGATTTCAATTCCGATTTTTCATTATTCAAAGATTACATTACCAGTTTTACGGGCGGAATCGTTTCTTCTGATTCTGACATTCGTGTGGTTTTAGCTTTTGATAAAAACGATTGGAAACCAAATCAGGAATTAGACGATGATTTGTTTGATATTTCGCCAAGTGTTCACGGAAAAGTCATAGCGCTTTCAACCAATACGTTAGCTTTTATTCCGGAGAAAAAACTCAAAATGGGAACAGAATATCAGGTTACTTTAAACTTAGATAAACTGACTGCCATTCCGAAAGAGAAAGAAAAAGAACTTTCCAAATTTAACTTTACGGTTAAGACGGTTAAACAAGATTTTACCATTAATACAGGCGATATTCAATCGTACAGTAAAGAATACCAATATTTAAACTGCGTTTTAAAAACAGCTGATAATATTGATCTTGAAACTGCTCAAAAATTGGTTGAAGCGAAGCAGAAAGGAAATAATCTTAAAATTAAATTTGAGAAAGTAGCTGGTCCTGCTAAAGAATTTCGTTTTATAATTGACAGTATTCAACGTCAGTCAGAAGCTTCCAATTTGGAAATTATCTATGACGGAAATGATGTTGATATTGATCAAAAAGGGCAAATCGATTTCCCGATTACAAGTATTAACGAATTTAAAGTTATAAAAGTTGAAGTTCCAGACGGAAACAATCAGCAGGTTTTAATTAATTTCTCTGAGCCTTTAGAAAAAGGTCAGGATTTTGCGGGATTGGTTTCGATTCAAAACACCAATAATCTGAAATTTTCTACGCAAGGAAATTTACTTAAAGTATATTTTACAAACCAAAATGCTTCTAAAAAACAAGAACCTGTAGCAGTAGCTGTGCAAGAGCCGGTTGCAGTTGCAGTAGATTCGGCTGCGGTTGTGGTTGACTCAGCAGCGGTTGCCTTAGATTCAGCAGCCGCAGTTGTAGAAGAAGCCGTTGAATATGTGCCAGACGAAGAACCGGAGCAAGTCGTTACTGGCGAACTATTATTGGAAGTTTTTCAGGGAATCGAAAGCCAATATGGTAAAAAACTGGAAAACAACTACAGCGAGAAAATTTCTTTTGATCAGATAAAACCAAACATTCGTTTTGTTAAAAATGGTACAATTCTGCCAAGTTCTAACAATTTAAAACTGAATTTTGAAGCTGTAAATCTAAGTGCTGTAGATGTAAAAGTATACAAAATCTATAAGAACAATATTCTACAGTTTCTTCAATATAATGAATTAAATGGCGGACAAAATCTCAAGAAAGTAGCGCAGCCAATTGCTAAAACCACTTTAAATTTAAAAGAAAGCACGCTTGTAAATCTGGCCAAATGGAATACGTATGCCTTAGATTTATCTAAAATCATCAAACCCGAACCAGGTGCTATTTATAGAGTTGAATTTGTTTATAAAAAGAAATATTCGCTTTACAAATGTGAAACATCAGAAGGAAATGACGATGAAGCTGAGGAAGAAGAAGTCGATGAAAATGACGTAAATTACAGCGGAAACTCTTACGACGATTATTACTATTATGATGATTATGATTGGAGAGAAAGTCAAGATCCTTGTACAGGTTCTTACTATTACAATGCTCGAATCGCAACCAATATTCTAGCATCAGATTTGGGAGTTATTGCCAAAAGAGGAGAAAATAAATCGTACTTATTTGCTGTAAATAATATTGTTACAACCGAACCTGTTTCAAATGCAAGAGTGGATTTATACAATTTCCAACAGCAAAAAATAGCAACAGAAGCTACAAGCAGTGAAGGTATTGCATCTTTCCAATTGGATAAATTCGCCTATTTTGCCATTGTTACTTTAGGCGATCAGTCGACTTATGTGAAGCTAGACGATGGGCTTTCATTATCGGTAAGTAATTTTGATGTTGCTGGTGAGACTTTACAAAAAGGATTAAAAGGATTTATTTATGGAGAAAGAGGCGTTTGGCGCCCGGGAGATAATTTGTATCTATCATTTATTTTGAATGATGCTGCGAATAAATTGCCAAAATCGCATCCAATTAAATTCAGATTAAATGATCCGAATGGTAAAACGGTTTATCAAACGGTTCAAAAAACGAACGATTTAAATCATTATGCTTTTACAGTTCCAACAAATCAAGATGCGCCAACAGGAAATTGGGAAGCAATGGTAAGCGTTGGAGGAGCTAAATTCTATAAGAGCATTAAGATTGAGACGATCAAACCAAATCGTTTAAAAATCAAGAATACTTTTAGCAGAAAAACACTTTCGGCTTCGTATCCAAACACGGACAATCTTGAGGTAACATGGCTTCACGGTGCAATTGCTAAGAATTTGAATGTAGAAATGCAGGCTAAATTCTCTCAGCAGGCAACCACTTTTAAAGGCTATGAAAAATATACTTTTGATGATTTAGCTCGCCAATTCAGTACAGAAGAAATTAATGTTTTCTCTGGAAAATTAAATGAAAACGGAAAAGCATCGGTAAATATTCAGCCAAGATTACAAGGTCAGGCACCAGGAATGTTGCGCGCTTCATTCATTACAAAAGTATATGAAGAAGGAGGAGATTTTAGTACAGATGTGATGTCAACAACTTATTCTCCGTACAAAACCTATGTAGGGTTGAAAACGCCTGAACTAAACAAGTACAGCATGCTGGAAACGAGAACAAACAATCGTTTTGATGTTCTAACGGTCGACGAAAACGGAAGACCAAAATCGGTTCGTAATCTCGAAGTAAGAGTTTACAAAGTAGACTGGAGATGGTGGTGGGATTCTTCGAGTGATAATTTATCAAATTATAATTCTTCGAATGCAACAACTTCATACAAAACCTTTGTAATCAATACGGATTCTAGCGGAAAAGGAAGTTTCCAATTTGCTTTGACAGATGAAGAATGGGGGCGTTACTTAATTCGTGTTGCCGATCAGCAAGATGGTCATGCAGCTTCTTTAACCGTAAATATCGATTGGCCAATCTGGTCTGGAAAAACCCGTAATAGAGATGCTTCTACTGCCAACATGTTAGTATTTTCTACCGATAAAAAAAACTATGCAGTTGGAGAAAAAGCACAGATTTCTTTCCCGTCAAGCGAAGGCGGACGTGCTTTAATTTCGATCGAAAATGGATCAAGAGTTGTGCAGACTATTTGGGCAGAAACTAAAAATGGAGAAACAAAAGTTGAGGTTCCGATTACGGGAGCAATGGCGCCAAATGTATATTTTAATATTACTTTATTGCAGCCTCATGCTTCGACCAAAAACGATTCGCCAATTCGTATGTACGGAATTGTTCCAATTGAAGTGGTGGATAAAAACACCATTTTGGCACCAATCCTAAATATGCCTGATGTTTTGAGACCGGAACAGCCATTTACAGTAAAAGTAGGCGAGAAATCAGGTAAAGAAATGACGTATACGATTGCGGTTGTCGATGAAGGGCTTCTGGATTTAACTCGTTTTAAAACGCCAAATGCTTGGGATAGTTTCTATGTTCGCGAAGCATTAGGAGTAAAAACATGGGATGTTTACGATGATGTAATAGGGGCTTATGGCGGAAAAATAAACCAGATTTTCAGTATTGGTGGTGACCAGGATTTAGGAGGAGGAAAAGCTAAAAAGGCTAACCGTTTTAAACCAGTTGTATTGTATTACGGACCATTTAAATTAGGAAAAGGGGAAACAAAATCACATCAGTTAAAACTGCCAAAATATATTGGTTCGGTTCGAACAATGGTTGTCGCGGGAGATGCGAATACAAGCGCTTATGGTAGTGCAGAAAAAGCAACACAGGTCAAAAGCCCGTTGATGGTTTTGGCTTCGTTGCCGAGAAAAATTTCGCCATCAGAAAAAGTAACATTGCCTGTAACGGTTTTTGCAACTGAAAACAAAATCAAAAATGTTTCGATTCAGGTAAAAACCAGCAACGGACTGAAAGTAATGGGAAGTGCAGTTCAGAGACTAAATTTTGCACAGCCAGATGAAAAAATGGCGTATTTTAATTTGGTTGTAGGTTCTGCAACTGGAATTGCAAAAGTACAGGTAATCGCAACATCTGGAAGTGAGAAATCAACTTATGATGTTGAAATCGATATGACGAACCCGAATCCGGTTACGAGTACTTTTACAGATGTTGTTTTAACGCCAAATAGTACGAAGACAATTTCATGGAAAACTTTTGGTATTGCTGGAAGTAACAAAGCCAGACTAGAAGTTTCGTCTATGCCGTCAATGAACTTGAATGGAAGGTTGCAATTCTTAATTCAATACCCTCATGGATGTGTTGAACAGACCACTTCGTCAGTTTTCCCACAATTATATTTGGGAGATGTGGCCGATATTGATGCTAAACGCAAAGATCTGATTCAGAAAAATATTGCGGCCGGAATTGCAAGATTGGGTAATTTCCAATTGTCAAATGGTGGAATGCCTTATTGGCAAGGAAATGCAATTGCTGACGACTGGGGAACTTCTTATGCTGGACATTTCTTGATCGAAGCAGAGAAAAAAGGATATGTATTGCCAATTAATTTCAAATCAAAATGGCTGTCTTATCAGCAGAAAGAAGCGAAACAATGGCGTTTTGAACCGAAATACGGAAATGATTTAGCTCAGGCGTATCGTTTATACACTTTAGCTTTAGCAGGAAATGCCGACTTATCTTCAATGAACAGATTGCGAGAAACAAAAGGAATTTCGAATGAAAGCATGCTTCGTTTAGCTGCGGCTTATGTTTTAGCAGGACAAAAATCGGCGGGGCAAAGTTTGTTTTTAAGAACAAGCATTGATGGAAGCTCAGATGAGTACAGTTATTACTATTATGGTTCAAGCGAAAGAAACAGAGCAATGGCTTTAGAAACAATGCTTCTTTTAGATCAGAAACAAAAGGCGTTTGTGACAGCGACAAAATTAGCCAAAGAAATGTCGGCTAATCAGTGGATGAGTACACAGACAACCGCTTATTGCTTGTATGCAATGTCGAAATTTGCCGTGAGCAATGGACCAAAAGGAATCAATATTCAGTTTAGTAAAAACGGAAAAGGAGAGACGATAAACACAGGCAAATCGGTTGCAGACCGCAGTTTGTCTGTAGCTTCTGGCACAAACAGTATTACGTTGAAAAACAATAAAGCCAATACGGTTTATGTTCGTGTATTGAACACGGGAATATTACCTATCGGACAAGAAAATGCAGTTCAAAGTGATGTTACCGCTTCTATTGTTTTCAAAAACAGAAAAGGAAGCGTAATCAATGTTTCAAGAATCAATCAGGGAACTGAATTTGTTGCCGAGGTTACGATTAAAAACCAAAGAGGAGAAAGTGTTCAAAATGTAGCATTATCGCAAATTCTGCCTTCAGGATTCGAAATTGTAAATACTCGTTTTACCGATTATGGAGATGCTGTAAATAATATTGCAGATTATATTGATATTAGAGATGATAGGACTAATTTCTATTTCGGAATGAAAGCAAGAGAAACTAAAGTTTTCCGTATTTTGCTAAATGCATCGTATTTAGGAAATTATTACCTGCCAGGATTACAATGCGAAGCAATGTACGATAATACATTCTTAGCTAGAACAAAAGGATTCTGGGTTGAAGTTGTGAAGTAAAATTTATTAGCCACAGATTATACAGATTAAAATGATTTTTGAAATCTGTGGCTAATAAACCTTGTGGTAAAATATTTTCCCGCAGATTTTGCAGATCAAGCAGATAAAATAAATCTGCCCAATCTGCGAGAAAAAAAACTTAGCGAACTTCGCGTATACTTAGCGACTTTGCGGTTAAAAAAAACAAGTATTGAAAAATAAATTAAAAGCGTTCTTTCAGCGCATTATCAATTGGATAAAAAAGAATAAGAAAAAATCAGCAATTGCATTTCTGCTCTTGCTGATTTACTATTTTTCGATACCTCGAACTTTATTCAAAGAACCTTATTCAACAGTTATAGAAAGCAAAGAAGGAGAATTATTAGGCGCTAAAATTGCCCGTGACGGACAATGGCGTTTTCCTGCACAAGATAGTGTTCCAGATAAATTCAAAAAGTGTATTGTATATTTTGAAGACGAATATTTCTATAAACATCCCGGCTTCAACCCGGGTGCGATGATCAATGCTTTTAAGCAAAACCGAAAAGCAGGAAAAGTGGTGAGAGGAGGAAGTACTTTAACACAACAAGTAATTAGACTTTCCCGAAAAGGAAAAAACAGAACCTATTTTGAAAAACTAATCGAAATTATTCTAGCGACAAGGTTAGAATTAGGTTATTCCAAAAATGAAATTCTCGAAATGTATGCTGCACACGCACCATTTGGAGGAAATGTTGTGGGATTGGAAATGGCTTCCTGGCGTTATTTTGGTGTACAGTCCAATCAATTATCGTGGGCAGAAAATGCAGTTTTAGCCGTTTTGCCAAACGCGCCAAGTTTAATTTATCCAGGAAAAAATCAGATTAAACTTTTAAATAAGCGTAACCGTCTTTTATTAAAATTACATCAGGAAGGCATAATCGATAAGCAGACTTACGAACTTTCGATAGAAGAATCATTACCTCAAAAACCATATGATCTGCCTCAAATTGCACCTCATTTATTGCAGAGAGTGGCCAAAAATGAAGAAGGAACAAGAGTAAAAACTACAATTGACTATGCATTGCAAAATCGTGTAAATCAAATTGCGAGATATTATTACAATCAGTACAAGCAGAATGAAGTGCATAATCTTGCCATTTTGGTAGTAGATGTCCAGAATAGAAATGTAATAAGTTATGTGGGAAATTCTCCAGCTGATGCAGATCATCAGAAAGATGTTGATATCATTGATGCGCCAAGAAGCACAGGAAGTATTTTGAAACCGCTTTTATACGGTGCTATGCTTGACGATGGCGAATTACTGCCGAATACTTTAGTGGCAGATATTCCAACGCAGATTTCAGGATACACTCCTCAAAATTTCAATTTAACATTTGACGGTGCGGTTCCAGCGCATCGTGCCTTATCACGTTCCTTGAATATTCCTGCAGTTTTAATGCTTCAGGAATTTACGGTAAACAAGTTTTATGAAGAACTGCAAAAATTTAAATTGAAGAACATTAATAAAACACCCGACCATTATGGGTTGTCGCTGATTTTAGGCGGTGCTGAAAGTAATTTATGGGATTTATGCAGAACTTATGCGAACTTATCATCAACATTAAATTATTATACTAAAAATCAGGGAAAATATAGAACCAACGAGTTCTCGGAATTAAATTATAAAAACGATTTTAAACCCGATTTTGGCTCAGAAACCAATCAAAAGAATATTCTAGGTGCAGGATCAATCTGGTTGACCTATAATGCGATGGAAGAGGTTAACAGACCTGAAGGAGATGAAGCGTGGAAGTTTTATGACAGTTCTCTTAAAATTGCCTGGAAAACAGGAACGAGTTTCGGGAATCGTGATGCGTGGGCAATTGGAACAAATTCGAGATACGTAGTTGGAGTTTGGGTTGGAAATGCAACAGGCGAGGGAAGACCAACTTTAACCGGAGTTACTAGCGCCGCACCAATTTTATTTGACGTTTTTAATTTACTGCCAAGACAAAGATGGTTTGATACTCCTTATAATGATTTGGCAGAAGTTGAGGTTTGCCGTTTAAGCGGTTATTTGGCAAAAGAAAATTGTCCCAAAATCAAACAATGGGTTTCTAAAAAAGGAAAATCGACAAAGGTTTGTCCATATCATAGAACAATTCATTTAGATAAAACAGAGCAATTTCAGGTTAATAGCAGTTGTGAGAGTATTGAAAATATAGTAACTAAAAACTGGTTTGTACTGCCTCCCGTTATGGCTTGGTATTACAAAAGCCAGCATATTGAATATTTGCCGTTACCACCATTCAAGGAAGGATGTGAGGGAACGCAAACCACAACAATGGATTTTATTTACCCGAAAGCAAACAGTAAAATCTATTTAACGAAAGATTTTAATAGCAACGTGCAGCCTGTAATTTTAAAAGTGGCCTATTCTGAAAGAGATAAAGAATTGTTTTGGTATGTAGATGATGTTTATAAAGCAACCACCAAAACATTTCACGAATTGCCTATTATGCCTACAACAGGAACACATTATATTACAGTTGTAGATGCTTCTGGCAATGAAATTAGAAGAAGGATTGAGATTGTTAGGGAATAATAGATTAATATTTGAAATTTAAACGTAGATTCTCATTATGGGTAAATCTAATAATAGCTCCAAATGTAAAACCTTTTATTACGGGAACATTTTCCTGATTAAATGGAACAGAATAGCCTATTCCCAGATCCATAATGTTTAATAATGAGAGACCAGCAATTACATAGGTATTTCTATGGGAGCCTCCAATTTTTGCAAAGAGCCACTTCTCAGATAGATTATAAGACAAATGAAAATCTGGCAGGCCATAAGTTTTTTCATGATAACGCATAATTCCATATCCTAAACCAAGAAGTAGTTTATTGTTGTTTTGGCAATCTAAACAAAACTCCAGACCAGCTGTATATTGACTTTTTAATGCAATTGAATACGAGACGTAAAAGGCTGGACTCAGATCGACATATTCTTTATTGAAAGAATTTCGTTCAGAGGGAAATTTAATCGGTTTCATTAGATCTTTGCGATATTCGCGTGGAGAGATGTTTTTAGATTTAATAAGATTTCCATCTTGGCTATACCATTTTGCGTCTCCTATTGAGGAGTGTTTATTAAGGCTGTATTTACCAGTCAAATATCCTTGAAACTGTAACTGATTGTTTTTTATGTAGTAATCTTTAACGGGAAAAATGTGAGAAGGAATAATGTAGTCATTTTTTTTGGGAGTATAAACTAAAACATCTTCTGTTTTAATTTCTTTACCAGAAATTCTATAATAAGCAGCAAGTTCTTTTTTAGGCTTTCTGTTCCAGTACTTGTCAAAAAAAATAGTGTCATTTTGAGCTGTTATTCTTGAAGAGCACAAAAAGAGAATAATTAGAAAGTAATAAACGATGTCTTTTTTGAATGAAAAATGATGGTTTATAGCTACTTGCATGCCTTATTGAGTGATTAGTTTTCGTAAACATAATTAAGTTTTTTTGCTATTATGGTAGTTACAAGTTTTTTTTGTGTTATAATAAGCCACAAAAAAACCGCCAATCTTTCGAAAGGCGGTCTTTATTTTTATTCTGAAATAACATTTCCTTTTTTGTCATAGAAATGGTATTCTAAGTACGTGTAAGCGTCACGAGGTATGATTTTCACCCATTTCTTATGTTCAAAAAACCATTTTGAACGTAATGATGGAAAACCTTTGCTGAGGTATGCAGCCACAAACGGATGTGTATTAAGCACAACCTTGTTGTGGGTTTTTAAAAGTCTTTCTAAATCAGCGGTGATCTTATCAATGATTAAAATTGGAGCTTCAATTTCACCATTATGTTTGTTAGGATCTTCCTCTCTGGTTTTGATATTCACTTCTGGTCTTACGCGCTGTCTTGTAATCTGGACCAAACCAAATTTACTCGGCGGTAATATTTTATGTTTTGCTTTATCGTCGCTCATTTCTTCTCGCAAGAAGTCGAACAAAACTTTCCTATTTTCTGGATTAGACATATCGATAAAATCTACTACGATTATTCCGCCCATATCACGCAGACGTAATTGTCTGGCAATTTCTGCAGCGGCAATCATATTCACTTCCATGGCTGTGTCTTCTTGGTTGGTCGCTTTATTAGAACGGTTTCCGCTGTTTACGTCTATAACGTGAAGAGCTTCGGTGTGTTCTATAATAAGATATGCACCTTTGCTCATAGAAACAGTTCGGCCAAACGAAGTTTTGATTTGTCTCTCTATATTGTATTTCTCGAAAATTGGGGTGTCATTTGATTGATAAAACTTAACAATCGATTGTTTTGAAGGAGCAATTTCTTGCAGATATTCCTTCGTTTGATGGTACAACTCTTCATCATCTATTTGAATACCGCTAAAGGTATCATTAAATACATCTCTTAATATTGAAGAAGCTCTATTAAGCTCTCCTAATACTTTTGATGGATGATGAGCAGTTGGTAATTTTTTACACATTGCAGACCATCTGCCTAGCAGGTTCTGCAAATCTTTTTCTAATTCGGCTACGTTTTTGCCTTCGGCTACTGTACGAACAATAACACCAAATCCTTTAGGTTTGATCGATAGAACAAGTTTTTTTAGACGATCCTTTTCTTTTTTGTCTTCTATTTTTTGAGAAATAGAAACGCGATCAGAGAAAGGAACTAGAACAATAAATCTTCCGGCAAGAGAAAGCTCAGCACTTATTCTTGGACCTTTGGTTGATATAGGTTCTTTAACTACTTGGACTAAGACAGATTGATTGGCACTTAAAATATCAGTAATGATGCCATCTTTGTCAATCTCTTTTTCAAACTGAAAGGTTTTTAGGGAGAAATCTTTTAATTTACCTGCGCTTACAAGTTTTATGAATTTCAGCTGAGAAGCTAGATTTGGACCCAAATCGTGATAATGTAAAAAGGCATCTTTTTCGAAGCCTACATTTACAAAAGCGGCGTTAAGTCCAGCAACTGGTTTTCTGATTTTGGCAATAAAAATATCACCAACCTGAAAGTTGCTTTTTTCTTCTTCTTTGTGTAATTCAATTAGTTTTCCATCTTTTAATAAGGCAAAATCTACTGCTTCAGAACTAGATCTAATGATTAATTCTTTATTCACACTGTAAATTTTTATCTGTTTTTTCAGAAAATAGAAAAAGAGAGAAGAGTATAGATTTAAAAAAATCTAAAATCTTAAGTCTAAAATCTAAAATCTTATCTACAGATGGATTAAACAATATTTTAACAGGTATTGAACCCGGGGAAAAGAAGATTAGTAGAGAATAGGGTAAAGAGAATAGGCTTTTTGTCGTCTATCTTCTATTTTCTTTTCTCTTTCATCTTTTTTCAATTTCAATGAACGTTAAAAAGAAAAAAGTAGTTTAAAACTACTTTTTCTTTTTGTGGCGGTTAGCTCTCGCTCTTTTCTTACGTTTGTGAGTAGCTACCTTATGTCTCTTTCTTTTTTTACCACTTGGCATATTGTGTCAGATTTATGTTAATTAATATTATTTTGCTTCGTTGTTGGTTTTAACTCCTTCTACAAAAACTTTTGCAGGTTTGAAAGCAGGAATGTTGTGTGCTGGAATTTTAATAGTAGTGTTTTTAGAAATGTTTCTTCCAGTTTTTTCAGCTCTAGTTTTAACGATAAAACTACCAAAACCTCTAAGGTATACATTGTCTCCAGTCTCTAAAGAAGTTTTAACTTCTTCCATAAAAGTTTCTACTGTTGCTTGAACGTCTCCTTTTTCAAGACCTAGCTTCTCTGAAATCTTCGCTACGATATCTGCTTTCGTCATTTTCTTTCCTATTTTATTTTATAAATGGTGTACTATTTTTTTGAGTTTGCAAATATAGGAATTAAAAAAATAATTAATCAAGCTAATTCGTTAAATTTTAATTACATAAACATTTACTTTTGTAATCTAAGTATTTTGCAATGGATTTTCATAACATATTGATAAAATGGTATTTACAGCACCAGCGTGATTTACCGTGGCGAAAAACGGTCGATCCGTACCAGATTTGGCTCTCAGAAATCATGCTTCAACAGACGCGAGTTGCGCAAGGAATGCCTTATTTTTTTTCATTTACTCAGGAATTTCCTACTGTTAAACATTTGGCAGATGCTTCAGAAGAGAAAGTTTTGAAACTTTGGCAAGGTCTCGGGTATTATTCTCGAGCTCGTAATCTTCATAAAACGGCTCAATATATATCTAATGATTTAAATGGAGTTTTTCCTGATTCTTATAAAGAGCTTTTAAAACTTAAAGGTGTTGGCGAATATACCGCTGCTGCAATAGCTTCTTTTTCTTATAATGAAGCGGTTCCTGTTGTAGATGGAAATGTGTTTAGGGTATTGGCTCGTTATTTTGATGTTGAGTCCGATATTGCACTTCCAGCAACCAAAAAAGAGTTTGCGGCTTTGGCACAGCAATTAATGCCTAAAGATAATCCAGCGATATTTAATCAGGCCATAATGGAGTTTGGTGCGCTGCAGTGTGTTCCTAAAAGTCCTAATTGTACGATTTGCATTTTTAAGGAAAGCTGTGCTGCTTTGCAAAAAGGAAAAGTAAATATGCTTCCTGTTAAGTCAAAAAAGATTAAAGTAACCAATCGTTACTTTAATTATTTGATTTTAGAAGATGCTTCAGGAAACACATTAGTTCAAAAAAGAACTGCAAAAGGAATTTGGCATAATTTATATGAGTTTCCGTTATTGGAAACGCAATCAATTGTTGATTTTGACGAGATTTCTCAAACCGTCAAAAATGAAATTTTCGCAAAGTATACTATTATAAGTATAGAAGATTGCAACGAATCGACTCTTATACACAAGCTTTCACACCAACATTTGCATATTCAATTTTGGAAAATTAAAGTCAAAGAGGAAGTTGAAAACGGAGTAGATGCTCAAAAATTGAAAACTTTTCCTTTTCCTATTGTGTTGTATAATTTTATAGAAAAGCAAGAAATAAATTGCTAAAAAAATGTATCTTTGGGAGAAATACCACCAAAACTATGAACGGAACATTAAATAAAGTGATGCTTATTGGCCATTTAGGCGATGATGTAAAGATGCATTATTTTGATGGAGGAAACTGCATCGGACGTTTTCAGCTGGCTACCAATGAGGTATATATCAATAAAACGACTAATGAAAAAATAACCTCTACAGAATGGCATAATTTGGTTGTGCGTAATAAAGCTGCAGAGATTTGCGAAAAATATCTTTCTAAAGGAGACAAAATTTATGTCGAAGGAAGGATAAAATCTCGTCAGTGGCAAACAGAAGATGGAACAACAAAATATACGACCGAAATTCAAGTAACGGAGTTTACTTTCCTGACAACTAAAAAAGAAACTGCGTATACTAAACAAAACCAGGATACAGAGTCGGCAAAAAATACTAACTTTGATGCTCCTGAAGGGCTTCCGATTAACGATCTGCCCTTTTAAGCGATGTTTAACTAATTTTATTCAGTTTGGACCCAGAGCCCAGTTTACTTTTTTCTACAAATCTTGACGCCAATTTAATTATTGGTTTCGTCGGAATTTTTATTTTATTATTTCTTTCAGCAATCGTTTCTGGTGCTGAAGTAGCTCTTTTTTCTTTATCGCAGCAAGACATCGATGATTCTTTAAATGATAATCCTGCAAAAGGAAAAATTATTTCGAATCTACTAGAAAAGCCCAAAAAGCTTTTGGCGACTTTATTGGTCGCAAATAACTTTTTTAATATTGGTGTCGTAATCCTGTTTGCTTATATAGGTCAAAATATTTTTGCCAATATAAGTTCGCCAGCCTTTAAATTTACTCTAGAGGTAATTTTAGTCACTTTTTTAATTTTATTATTTGGCGAAGTTCTTCCTAAAGTTTATGCTAGCAGAAACAGTATTCGTTTTGCTAAGCGAGTTGCGTATCCGCTGGCATTTTTAGATAAAGTACTTTCTCCTATTAGTTTGCCAATGCGTGCGGTTACCATATATTTTCAAAATAAATTAGGAAAGCAAAAAAGTAATTTTTCTGTTAATCAACTTTCTCAAGCATTGGAACTTACAGATTCGGAAGGCACATCGACAGAGGAACAGAAAATTCTGGAAGGAATTGTTTCTTTTGGAAATACAGATACAAAACAGGTAATGAGTCCGAGAATTGATATTTTTGCATTGGAAATATCAGAAACATTTGCGGAGATTTATCCTAAAATAATAAATACTGGTTTTTCGAGAATTCCTGTTTATCGAGATAATATCGATCAGATTGAAGGTGTACTTTTTGTAAAAGATTTACTGCCTCATATTGACAAAGAAGAATTTGATTGGACCTCTTTGATTAGAGAAGCGTTTTTTGTTCCTGAGAATAAAAAACTAGATAATCTGCTAAAGGATTTTCAGAGCTTAAAAAGCCACTTAGCCATTGTGGTTGATGAGTATGGAGGTACTTCTGGATTAGTTTCTTTAGAAGATGTTATCGAAGAAATTGTTGGAGATATTAGTGACGAGTTTGACGATGAAAATCTAAACTTCTCGCAGATTGATGAAAATAATTTTCTTTTTGAAGGAAAAATAAACCTGAAAGATTTCTACAGAATTGTAGATGTCGACGAAGATGTTTTTGAAGCTCATAAAGGAGAAGCCGAAACATTGGCCGGATTCATTCTGGAAATTTTAGGTAATTTTCCGAAAAAAGATCAAAAAGTGCCTTTTGAAAACTGTATTTTCAATGTCGAAACAGTTGATAAAAAGCGTGTAAAACAAATAAAAGTAACAATAAATAAAAATGTTTAATAGAATACTTTCAATAACGGCAATTTTGCTTGCTCTAACGGTTATAAGCTGTAAAAATGATGTTTTGCCAAAACCAGCGAGCTACCTGCGATTAGATTATCCGGAAGCAAAATATGTGAATTTTGAAAACAATTGCCCATTTGCTTTTGAAATGAATGAAGATGCAATAATCAAAGGAGAGAAAGAATGCGGATTTGCAATCACTTATCCAAAGATGAAAGCGACTATTTATTTGACGTATAAGCCCGTAAATGGCAATATTGATAAATTACTACGCGACGCTCAAAAACTAACTTACGAACACGTTATTAAAGCCGACGATATCTTAGAACAGCCATATTTAAATCCAGAGAAAAAGGTTTACGGAATGTTTTATCAAGTTGATGGAAATGCCGCGACAAACTCTCAATTTTACGTTACAGATAGTACAAAACATTTTTTAATAGGTTCTGTTTATTTTTACGCAAAACCAAATTTTGATTCGATTATGCCTGCCGCAAGTTACGTTAAAAACGATATGCAGCGTTTGATGGAAACATTGAAATGGAAATAAAAAAAAGGAATCGAAATGAACTGCCCCCAAAAAGTTAGACACTATTTGGGGGCATTTTTATTGTAATTGATTTGTTTAAGATTTAAAATTCGAAACCTTATACGTTTTTCCATCTCCAGTTTCTTGAACCACTTTTGTTAAAGATTCTGAGTTTTGGATTGTTTTGTCAAAACTTACGGTTGCTGTTTTTTTGTCAAAATCAACTGTTGCTTTATCAACTCCGTCAAGATTAGCTAATTCTTCCTCAATAGTTTTTGCGCATCCCATAGCACAAGTCATTCCATCAATTGTGAAGCTTGCTGTTTGAAGATTTTCAGCAGCAATAGGTTTGTGTTCTTTTGGAGCACTTTTTTCTGCATTTACAACTTGAAGGCTTTTGTCTTCTGCTTTTTTACAGCTAACGAATACTAAACCAGCAATTGCTGCAGCGAATAAGATTTTTGAAATTTTCATTATATATAAATTTAAAATTGCGATTTCTTTCTTGCAAAATTAATAAAAAGTGAGAGGTAGGTTCGTAAAATAATTACAAATTTGCAGTAAAATACAATTTATGGAAACAAAACAGTTAAAGTGGATTTACTTGACTATTCTTTCTCTTATCTGGGGAAGCTCTTTTATTCTGATAAAAAAAGGATTGGTTGGTTTAACTGCTGTTCAAGTAGGATCGTTCCGAATTATTTTTGCTGCTTTGTTTTTATTGATTGTAGGTTTTAATAGTCTGAAAAAGATTTCGCGCCGACAATGGAAATTTGTTGCTATAACTTCACTTTTCGGGACTTTTATGCCGGCATATCTTTTTGCTATTGCAGAAACTCAAGTTAATAGTTCGATAGTTGCGATTTTAAATTCGCTAACGCCATTAAATACTTTGATTTTGGGAATTATAGCATTTGGGATTCAGTTTCAAAAACGACAGGTTTTAGGTGTTTTTGTCGGACTTGTAGGCTGTCTGCTTTTGGTTCTAAGCAGAGATTCGGCAAGCGGAACTCAAAATTACCTTTATGTTTTATTGGTAGTTATTGCAACACTTAGTTATGCTATCAATGTAAATCTGATTAAGAAATATCTCCATGATTTAAATTCTGTAAGTATCACAACAGGAAATTTTGCGGTTTTGCTTTTGCCTGCATTAATAATTTTAAGTACAACCGATATAAGTCAGAAAATACATTTTGCAGAAACGCAGCATTCTATACTTTTTATAGTGATTTTAGGTGTTCTTGGAACAGGAATCGCAAACATTCTTTTCTTTAAACTAATTCAGATGTCATCGCCAGTTTTTGCAACATCTGTTACATATTTAATTCCGATAGTTGCTTTTTTCTGGGGATTATTAGATAACGAATTCCTGACGCCAATTCAATCTGTCGGGGCGTTTATTATTTTGATAGGAGTTTATTTGTCGGCTAAAAAGTGATTTTGAGTTATGGTTAAGGGTTTCGACTTCGTTAAAATAAAAAGCTTTGTCAAAGTTTTAAATTTTGACAAAGCCATTAAAAATCTTAGTAACTTAGAACCTTAGTATCTTAAAGAAAATCTTTCTCAGAAACCCCTTCGTTAATTTTAATATCAGACATTTTAATGTCCAATTCAAAGCCAACATTCTGAACCAAGTTAAAAGGAACTTTAACACCTTTTACTTCTCTATAATCATTGAAATTAGTGATTTGTTCAACTGATTTTCCGCCTTGTTCGCGAACTTTAGATTCGGCTGTTTTTAATCCAGATTTAACGTCGTAATAATACTTTGTTTTGCCGTCTTTAATTACGTAGGCGTCATTCCCGTTAATTGGTTCAATTCCTTCTACTTTAAGGTCTGTTCTTTTTACAAGCTGTAGTTCTTCAAACGGAGCTGCATTAGCTTTCATTTCGGCTAAATCTTCACCTTCAAGGTTTTTTCTCTGGCCTTGCTGTTCAACGTAAGCGCCTTTTTCGTTAACTACTTGTTTCATTAAATTCATAGTTCCCATAGAAAGCGAAACCATCATTTTTCCTTTCGAATCTAATTTAGAGGTAAAAGCTAATGGATTTGGAGCCTGCGGAACAGTTGTAGAACCGTTCATGTATAATGTTTTTACTGCGGTAACGGCTTTTTCTCCGCCAATTGCATTAATATAGTTTTCAAAAACCGTTTTTGCGCTAACATCTTTAGGTGCCTCTTTTTTTGTAGCAGGTTTTTCAACTGGATTTCCGTATTTGTCGAAATAATGAATCGGAATTTGTAGTTTTTCTAAACCAGAGATCACATCAGATCCTTTACCAACAATTACGATACGCATATTATCTAACAAGAAATACTTGTTGGCCACACGGTAAATATCATCTGCAGTAACATTATTAATGGTCTGAATGTATTTTTCGTAGAAATCAGCAGGAAGTTTTTCCGTTTCAATGTTCAAAGCGTAACGCGCAACAGCTTGAGGTTTTTCAACTTGCATTACAAATCTTCCGATATAGCCTGCTTTTACATTTCTTAAAACTTCTGGATCAACTCTTTCTGTTCTGATTCGCTTGATTTCTTTAACAAATTGAACAACAGCGCTATCCGTTACCGTATTTCTAACAGCGGATGAAGCCTTAAATTTAGTAACATATTTCCCGCTTCCAATACTAGAACTTGCTCCATAAGTCCAAGCATGCTGTTCGCGTAAATTCATGTTTAAGTAGCTATTGAAATCGCCTCCAAGAATTTGATTGGCAATAACAGCAGGGAAAAAATCTGGGTCGTTCATTCTTAAATTTACAGTATTTACTAATGAAATTTCAGATTGAACCGCATTTGGAACATCAACAAAATCGATTTGTAAGCTCGAAACATTTACTGGAGTTGGGTAGGTGTTTTTTGGTGCAGTCTGCTTTTTCCATCCGTTGAATAATTTCTCAACAGCAGTTTTTGCTTCTTTGAATTTGACGTCTCCAATAATAACTAAATAAGCATTTTCTGGGACGAAATATGTATTGTAATTGTTTTGAACATCTGCAAGAGTTACGTTTTTTACAGTCTCTTCAGAAAGGTATTCTCCTACCGGATGATTTTTTCCAAAAGCCAAAACGTCAACCACTCGGTTTGAAATGGCAGGAACACTTTTTTCGTCAGCTTTAAGGCCTTCCAAAAGTTTTGCTTTTTCTTTATCAAATTCGGTTTGAGTGAAATTGGGTTGTAAAGCACCTTCTGCTAAAAGCTCTAAAACGCGGCCAGAATACTTTGACAACGAACTTGCATAAGCACCTTGAGAAGTAAAATTGATATTAGCTCCGTAAAAATCAATTTCTTCGTTAAAAGCTTCTTTGGTTGTTTTTTTAGTTCCGTTTCCAATTAAGCTGCTGGTCAATTCGTCAACCCCTTTTTTGTTGCCTTCAGTAAACGGAGCATTATCTAAAGTAAGTGTATAGCTCACTCTAGGTAATTTGTGGTTTTCAACAACTAAAACTTTCATTCCGTTTGCTAAAACAAAGGTCTGCGGTTTTTTGATGTTGACTACTGGGGCATTTCCTGGTTTGGGTTGTGGACGATCTTGTGCTTGCATAATTCCAGTTAGGAAAATAAGGATTAAAAAAGGATATATTTTTTTCATGATTCGATATTCTTAGTTTTGAGATTTGGCTGTAGGAACATAATCTAAAATCAAGCGCTGATTTGGATTTAAGTATTTCTTGGCAACTTCTCTAATTTCTTCTCTCGTGATAGAATGGTAAATGTCAATCTCAGTGTTAATTAAATTAACGTCGCCATAAAGAAGATAATAAGACGCCAGATTTTCTGCAATTCCTTCTACGCTTGCATTGGCATTTACATAATTGTTATCGAATTTATTCTGTAATTTTTCATAATCTTTTTCAGAAATAAGATCGGTTTGGATTTTTACAATCTCTTCATCCATTTCCTTTAAAATGTCATTAATTGTGTATGGAGCCATTGGAAGTCCGTAAAGAATATACATTCCGTAATCTTCTTGGCTGAATCCTACTGCGCCAATCTGTAACGCCATTTTCTTGTCGTCAACTATTTTTTTATAAAGTTTAGAGCTTTTTCCATCACTTAAATAAGAGGAAATCAAATCTAAAACTCTTGCATCTCTAGTTTTCATTGATGGCGTTCTGTACGAAGCAACAATCATTGGAATCTGTATGTTTGGATCTTCATAAGTTGCTTTAATTGGCTGCGTAATAGGATCTTCAATATAAGTTTGTTTCTTAACTTCTTCGCCTTTTGGAATTGGTCCAAAATATTTCTGAATCCATTCTTTTGTTTTTGTTTTTTCAAAATCTCCAGCAACAACCAAAACGGCATTATTTGGAGTATAGAATTTTTTATTAAAAGCTTGGAATTCTTCTAATGTAGCTGCATCCAAATCTTTCATAGAACCAATAGTGGTCCATCTATAAGGATGTTTTTTAAACATGTTCTTTTTAACCTCAGGAAGAATATTTCCGTACGGCTGATTGTCGTAACGCATTCTTTTTTCTTCTTTTACGACTTCATTCTGCGTGTCAACTCCAATCTTATTAATAATTGGATGCATTAATCTTTCAGATTCCATCCATAAGCCAAGTTCTAAACTATTCGAAGGAAAAACTTCATAATAATAAGTTCGGTCATCAGATGTGTTGGCGTTGTTTACACCTCCATTTGCAGTAACAATTTTCATCCATTCCCCACGTTTTATATTTTGGGTTCCTTCAAATAATAGATGTTCAAAAAAGTGAGCAAATCCAGTTCTGTCAGGACGTTCGTCTTTTGATCCAACATGATACATTACCGAAGTGATAACGACAGGAGCAGAAGGGTCATTGTGTAAAATGACATGTAGGCCATTGTCTAAGTCGTATTCTTCGAAAGCTACTTTTTGGGCATGAGCCACTCCGCCAAGCATTAATGCAGCACTTAACATCATTACTGATTTTTTCATAAAGATTAATAATTTTAAAATATCAACATATAGTAGGTAGACAAGAGTTGATTTTGGTTACACCAAAAATAGTTTTTTTTAATTACGTATCGTAGATTTGTTTTTAAATAAATGCGATTTTAACAATCTTTTACTTTAAATTAATTTTGTTTTATGTGCAGAACTACTTGAAAAACAAGGTTTTTTCGGGTAAAAATATTTTTGCTTCTATAGGTTGCATAGTAAATTATTAGTTGTATATTTGCAACCTTAAAATTCAATAAATCAATTTGATATGTATGCAATCGTAGAGATAGCAGGGCAACAATTTAAAGTAAGCAAAGACTTAAAGGTTTATGTTCACCGTTTGGCTAATGAAGAAGGTTCAAAAGTTTCTTTTGACAAAGTTCTTTTATTAGATGATAATGGAAATGTAACTTTAGGCGCCCCAGCTATAGAAGGTGCTTCAGTAGAAGCTAAAGTGTTACAACACTTAAAAGGTGATAAAGTTATCGTTTTCAAAAAGAAAAGAAGAAAAGGATACAAAAAAAGAAATGGTCACAGACAATATCTTACACAAATTGTAATTGAAGGTATTACTGCAGCAGGAGGAACTAAAAAAGCAGCGGCTAAAAAAGCAGTTGTAGCAGAAGAAGCAGCTACTGAAGAAGTAGAAGCTCCAAAAGCTAAAAAAGCAGCTCCAAAAGCTAAAAAAGAAGCTACTAAAGAATAATAACAATATTTAAACTCATACGTCATGGCTCACAAGAAAGGTGTCGGTAGTTCGAAGAATGGTAGAGAATCAGAATCAAAACGTCTAGGCGTTAAGATTTATGGTGGACAAGCTGCTATTGCTGGGAACATCATCGTTAGACAAAGAGGTTCAAAACACAATCCAGGTGAAAATGTTTACATTAGTAAAGATCACACTCTTCACGCAAGAGTTGCTGGAGTTGTTAAGTTCCAAAAGAAAAGAGATAACAAATCTTATGTATCTATTATTCCTTTCGAGGCTTAATAATCATAGATTACTTTTTATAAAAAACCCGTTCAGAAATGATCGGGTTTTTTTATTTCTATGACTTTTTTAGAAAGACTTTAAGGCTTACATTTGTTTAGCCTCTTTAAATAAAAAAGTTTGAAAAAGATTCTATTATTGTTTTTGTTGTGCTGTCTTGGCACTTATGCAAATGCTTATTCGGAAAATATCGTAAGTCATTTAAGTTTTTTAAATGAAAAACAAAAAAAGACTTTATATGAATTAGAAGTTCTAAAAAGGAACGGATGTAAAACAGATCAATTTTGGGAGGAAAACAAAAATTTGTTTTCAGGGTTTGATTCTAAAACGAGGGATGAATTAGCACAACAGATTTTTGAAAATTCCAAAATAATCTACGAACCTCAAAAAAACTCTAGGGTTCAAATTTGGATGCAGACTCAATTGTTCACGAACTGGATGTTTTATTTGTCGGCATTTATAGCTATCTGTGCAGTTATTACACTCTTTAAAAAATATTGGAGTTTATGGATTGGATTTCTTCTTAAACATTTAGAACCCGTTGTAAGATATTTATTTTCTCCTTTATTGCTGACTTTCGAATTGCTGGCAGTTGGAGTCGCTTGTATATTTTATGCCGTTTCTCTTGAGGATTTTGTAGTGCGAACAGTAATTATTCATTTAGGATTATTTTTATTATGGAGTCAGTCAACGGCTTTGTTTACTAAAGAATATTGGGTTAAAAAATACGTTCTTGAGATCGAAAGTAATTTCTGGGGAAAAGATCCGTGGGAAACCATAAAAACAATATGCCTGCCAGCTGTTTTGGTTGCATTGGCTATTTGGTATGTATTGTATAAAGTTCCTTCAGATGTTTTTTACAACTACGAAATTGTAGTTTCGGGAATTGCTGCAATTTATGCTTTACCGTTTTGGCGTACATTGGAAAAATTTATATATCCAATCTTATTTCCTTTTAAGAATGAAGGATATAGAGACAGAAGTATCAATTCTCTAGGCGCATGTACTGTTGTAGCGGTTGTTTTGACTATTGTTCTTATTTTGCAATGGAATGCTATTTTTTACAATGTTATTGCGGCATTTATAAGTTTGGAGATTTGTTCATTTTTAATACTGTCATTGAAAATGAATCATAAGCACAGTTTTAGAAATTATTATTTTATACAATTTGTAACGTTCCTTTTTCTTAGCGCAGTTTTTCTATATGGTTTTTATTTGGGTTTAAACGAAGTTATTTGGTTTGCAATTACGGGATCAACCTTATTTATCATAATAAAGTATATGGAAGCTTTTTCTTTTTTCTCCAATTGGAAAAGAGGAAAAGGTTGGGCTTGGAAATTATTGGGACTTGCAGCTTTGTTTTGGCTTTTAGGAAAGGGAATTTTGTTTCTTTCAAAACAAATATTTACAGTCTAAATTATCTGGAAAAGAAAAACCGTTGTCAAAGCTTTGAACTTTGATAACGGTCTATAATAAAAATTGGAATTTAAAACAGTTATTCCTCAGTATCCTTTGTTTCTTCCAAGTCTTCAGTTTTTCTTCCCACTTTTACTTTTGGGTTATCCTGTGTTCCTGTTACAGTTAACGGAATTCCAAAAATACCAAAAGGAGGCAATCCTAAACGCATTTTTAGGTTCAGTCTTCCGTCTAAGCTTGATGTTCCTTCGATTCTTGGTCTAAAACCGGCAAACTTAAATTTAAAGCGGTCTACAGTTATGATATTGTTTTTAACGGTAGTTTTAATGTCTACTTTTGAAAGATCTGGATTTTTCATAGACTCCGAATTCGTTTGTTTGCTGACAGCATTAAACATTTTCAAACCTCTTACTTTTACATCTTTTACAGAAAGTGTACCGCCTCCTACCAGAGAAGGATAGACAGGATCCATGTTTCCGTTTAAGCGACCTTTTAATTGATAATCTAAAGAAACAATTCCTTGTGCTTTTTCTGCAGCACTAGCCATTTTTCTGAAAACTTCGATTTCGTTATAGGCTCTTTTAATGTCAAAATCTGTAGCTTTTATCGTGTAATCAAAATTTGCTTTTTGAGGAGTTGCAGCTTGATAATTGGCATTCATAGAAACGTTGCATCCAATTAGATTGAAACCAGTATTTTGCATTGTTAATTTGCCATTTTTCAGGGTTAAATTTCCAGTTGCATTTTGCAGATTTAGTTTGTCGAAATTTACTTTTTGAGCATTTGCGATTAACTGTAAATTCAAATTGCTTGGAATGATAATAACGCCAGTTTGTGTGTTGTCTGATTGTTTTGCTTCTGTTTTTGGAGCTGAATTTTGTGTTACGGGTGTATTAGGGTCTACACTCGACATAAATTCGTCAATATTGATGTATCGCGAAGAAACTTTAAAAGAGCCTCTTAAAACGCCTGTATTGGTCATTGCATAATTGAAAACATTCTGCAAATAACCATTCATTTTAAAATCGGACTGTCCGTAAGCGGCCAAGAAATTATTGAACGACATTTTATCCTGATTGATTTTGAAAATTCCTTCTTTGATAATGAATCTTTTTGGGAGATATTCAGAAGCAATTCCGATGTTTCTTAATTCAAGAGTTCCTTTGTTGTTTAGTTTGCTGTAATTTCCTTTTTCGGCATCGCTTTGTTTTCCTTTCAAAGATAAATCTGCTTTTACGAAACCATCGAGATCAAGACCTTTTTGCGAGAAAACTTTATAGATTCTGCTCACATCCAATTCTCCTTTTGCTTTTATATCATAATTTAAATCGTCAAAATTGCTTAAATCAGCTTGTACAAAAACAGGTTTTCCTTCAAAAGTAAATTGAGTTGGAGTTAGATTTATTTTTAAATCCTCAAAAGTTCCTTTTTGGTTTTCGATTTTAGATTTAATTGTAATGTTTGTAATCGGATTAGGGTAATACGGTGTTTTCAAATATCCATTATCCAAATTAATGATTCCGTTTGTAACAGGAAAACGCTTGTTTTTTTGATCGAATATTCCGTTTGCTTTTACATCTCCAGCCAAAGCTCCTTTTAGTTCAATATCAGGAATTCCGAGTGCTTTGGTTAGTTTTTCAAGATCAATTTTAGCTTTAAAATCGGCGTTAATTTCGGGTGTATTTACTCCTTTAAGCAAAAAATTAGATTTTAAATAATCCTGATTAATGTTCAAAGAAAGGTTTTTTGCATCGACAATAACCAGATCCGGATTTAAAGACGGAACTTTTGTTTTAATGTCTAAATTTAAATTTGAAACAGGAAATGCGCTTTTGTTATAATTTACAAAACCGTCGTTTATCTTTACATCTAAATTCAAATCTGGAGCAATATTTTCCGAAGCAATATATTTTCCTTTTAAAGTCAGTAGAAGATTAGTATTTCCTTTCAATTCGGTTTTAGAAAGCCAAGTAATGTATTTTGGAGGAAAAGCGGTAAAAACATCATATAGATTGCTATTGTCAGATTTAATAACAAAATCCATATTATAACCATCTTTTAAAATGTCAAATTTTCCTTTAAAGTCAACCAGAAGCTGATTGATTTTAAGGTTGTTTTGTTGAAAAAAGAAAGAAAGAGAGTTGATGTTGACTTTTGTAATCAAATCAGCATCAATTTTTTTATTCATTAAATAAGGTTCATCTTCATAAACGATATTCAATTTTTCGATTTTAGCTTTCGAATACAAATCAAAAACGGCTTGATTCAAATCTCCTTTCCCTAAATAATTAAATCCGTAAGCATCGAAGTGGACTTTTGTCGATTTATCATCGTAAATAATTTTACTATTTAAAATCTCAATTCGCTCTAATTTTAAGGCAGTGTCTGAGCTGTCTTTTGTTTGCGAAGCCTGTTCCTGAGATTTATAAATGTTGTAATTGGCTTCTCCATTTGGATTCACTTTTACATTTATAAAAGAATCGGATAGATAGATCTGGTCAATTTTTACCGATTTGCTGAAAATAAGACTCGCTACATTGATTCCGAAAGAAACCTCTTTTGCAGTGATAAATTTTTCGTTTGTATATGGAGCTGAACCATTTAAACTTAAATTATCTAAAGTTAAAGTAAGAGAAGGAAAATGGCGGAAGAATGAGACAGAAACGTCAGAATAATTCAGTTCTGCGCTTAATCTTTCGTTAGCTGTTTTCTTTATTTGCTCTTTAATTTGATCCTCAAAGACGATAGGCGTTAAAAATAATAATCCTATAATAACCGCGAAAGTTATTCCGAAATACTTCGCAATTTTAAAAACGATTGATCTGGATTTACTTTTCTGCATAGCGAATAGTGGTATTTAAATATGAAAATAGAGTAATAAAAAAAGAGCGTAATTTATCCGTGAACGGTTTCGTTTTTACCATAATTAGTAATAATCGAACCTTCATATTCAATCCATTCTTTCCAGCGTTTATCAACATCAAAATTATCTTGATATTTTCTGGCAAATCCTAAAAATGTAGTGTAATGTCCAGCTTCAGAGATCATTAAATCGCGGTAGAATTTTGCTAATTCTTCATCTTTGATGTTTTCAGAAAGCACTTTAAAACGCTCGCAACTTCTGGCTTCGATCATTGCAGAAAATAATAATCGGTCGCAAAGTGCATCTCTGCGACTACCATCTTTTTTCATGAATTTAAAAAGTACATTTACGTAATGATCTTTTCTTTCGCGGCCTAAAGTAAGTCCGCGTTGCTTTATAATGTTATGAACCATCTGAAAATGTTCCAGTTCTTCTCTTGCAATTTCAAGCATTTCGGTTACCAATTCTTCGATTTCAGAGTTGTAAGTAACGATACTAATCGCGTTTGAAGCCGCTTTTTGTTCGCACCAGGCGTGATCCGTTAGGATTTCTTCGATGTTTGACTCAACAATATTTACCCAGCGAGGGTCTGTAGCTAATTTTAATCCCAACATAATTTTCCCACCATTTAGATTTTGCAAAATTAGTGATTTTTTATGACCGAATATCTGGAAATTGGGTGCAAATCCGCGGAAAATAGTATTATTTTGTAATATGAAACAAAGATTATGAATCAAATCAAAAAACTTTTAATTATTGGGTTCGTCTGGCCCGAGCCAAAGTCTTCAGCAGCAGGTGGAAGAATGATGCAATTGATTTCTATTTTCAAAGAAAATGGATTCGAAATTACTTTTGCAAGTGCTGCTCAGGATAGTAATTTTATGGTTGATTTATCTGAATTTGGAGTAATAAAAAAAAGCATTGAACTTAATTCTTCAAGTTTTGATGATTTTGTAGCCGACTTAGATCCAGATGTAGTCTTGTTTGATCGTTTTATGGTCGAAGAACAGTTTGGCTGGAGAGTGATTGAAAAGTGTCCCAAAGCGATTAGAATTTTAGATACTGAAGATGTGCATTGTCTTCGAACTGCAAGGCAAAAAGCTTTTAAAGAAAACCGCATTTTCGAATTGAAAGATTTATTGTCTGAAGAAGTGGCAAAAAGAGAAATTGCCAGTATTTTACGTTGCGATTTATCTTTAATTATTTCTGAATTCGAAATGAATATTTTAAAAGATGTTTTCAAAATTAATGAAGACTTACTTTTTTACCTACCGTTTTTGGTTGATGAAATGAAAGAGGAAGAACTTTTGAAGTTGCCTTCTTTTGATGAGCGGAAAAATTTTATTTTCATTGGAAACTTTCTTCATGAACCGAATTGGAATACCGTTCAATATTTGAAAGAAGCAATCTGGCCTTCTATAAAAAGAGATTTTCCAGAAGCCATTTTGGAAGTTTACGGAGCATATCCTTCGCAAAAAGTACTGCAATTGCATCTGCCAAAAAATGGTTTTTATATAATGGGAAGGGCAGAAGATGCCAATGAAATTGTAAAAAAATCTAGAGTTGTTTTAGCGCCAATTCGTTTTGGTGCGGGGTTGAAAGGCAAACTTTTAGAAGCGATGCAATGTGGAACACCAAGTGCGACAACTTCGATTGGTTCTGAAGCAATGCATGAAAACTTGCCTTGGAATGGTTTTATTGAAGATGATCCGGTTGAGTTTGCAAAAAAGGCGATTGCACTTTATAAGGATGAAAATCTTTGGAAACAATCTCAAGAAAACGGAATTAAAATTATTAATAAATGCTATCAGAAGAGTGATTATTCAGAGAAGCTACTTTCGTTGATAAAATCACTTTTAGTAGATTCTGAAAGTCACCGACTTCATAATTTTATGGGAAATTTGTTGCAGCATCATGCTTTTAAAAGCACCATGTACATGTCGAAATGGATTGAAGTCAAGAATAAATAAATTAGCTTTTTAGTCGCAGTTTCAGCCACAGTTTCCTAATTTCTTAAAACGGCAATCTAAACTAAGCTTCCATTTTTCCAAAGCCTACTGTTTCGCGATAAATTTGTGGGGAAACATCTGCATTGGTTTTAAAGAAACGACTGAAATAGTGTTCGTCATCATAACCTAATTCGTATGCAATTTCTTTGACCGTTTTGTTGGTTAAGTACAATTCTCTTTTGGCTTCGATAATGATTCGTTCCGAAATTAAATCGGTTAAAGTTTTATTGAAATAATTCTTAGATAATTTTGCTAAGGCTTTTGAAGAAATGTTTAGTAATTCAGCATAATTTCCAGCTGAATGTTTCGTTTTAAAATTCAGTTCAATGGCATCTTTTAAGTTTTGGAGAATTATAGGTTCTTTAGAATCTGGAACCGATTTCATCTCCTCCAATTGCTCTGTTTTTAATCTTGAAGCGGTAATTAGAAATATTTTTAAATACGAAATCAATAATTCATACTGTGCCAATTCTGCGTTTTGAATTTCAGCTTTCATCTGATCAATTACCAAATTAAAAGTTTGTGAAGCTTGCTCTGTAACCTGAACATAAGGGGGCTGATAAATATTGTTGAATAAAACACCATTGCAGGAAACCTCTTTTTGATGCATGTGAATGCAATAAAAATCAGAATGGAAATGGATTGCGATTCCTTCAATTGGTTCGTTTACGCAAAGCATAAAAGGCTGATAGGGTGAAAAAGCAAGAAGTGAGTTTTCTTCGAATTGATGTTCTGCAAAATCGGCTTTTACTTTCCCTTTTCCTTTAGTTATCCAAATTAAAGAATAATAATTATTTCGCTGTAAATGATCAAAATAGCTGTTGTCTTCAAAGGTAAGGATTTTAAAAGCCAAATTTCCATTTTGCGGATTTATTAAAGTAAAAACATTTTGAGCGCTCATATTCGGTTTCATTTAGAAAATATAAAGATAGTTATGAAATAAATTCACAACTATCTTTAGAAATTGTTTTTTGTTATAGTGATTGCGTAAATCTTGATTAAACTGTTGGAAAGTCTATTTCAGTATTTGCAACATTGTTAAAGTAGTTTGTCAATACATTCAAAGCTACATGCCCAATAGTTTCTGCAATTTCAGCATCGGAAACTCCTGCGTTTTTGGCTTTGTTGATATCCTCATCATTTACTAATCCGCCTTTGCTGATTAATGTTTTAGCCAATTGTAAAATAGCTTCTGTTTTAGCATCATCAGAATTTCCTGTTCTCGCTGCTTTTAAAATTGCAGGATCTGCTTTTACTAGTTTTTCTCCAATAAAAGTGTGAGCTGCTAAACAGTAATCGCAAGAATTACTTTCTGAAACTGCCAAGGCAATTAATTCACCGGTTTTTGCGCTTAGTTTTCCGTGGCTCAATGCACCGCTTAAATTCAAATATCCTTCTAGAACTGCTGGAGAGTTTCCCATTGTTCTCATCATGTTTGGAACTACGCCTAATTTTGCCTGAACTGCGTTGAATAAATCTTTAGTTTTTCCTGTTACTTCTTCTGGGTTTAAAGCTGTTAATCGTGTCATTTTATTTAATATTTAATTGTTATTATTTGTTGTTGTCTTTTGACATTACAAAGTTGCAACGATTACAGATTTTAAAACATGGAGAATGTACGCTATGTGATGGACAATTTTTCCCTGAGGTTTTTTTAGGAGCTATTTCCCGCTATCCATTCCAATCTTTTGTGCTTAACCCCGGCACAAAAGGATTTCCACTTCTATCGGGGCTAGGGCTCTCGTTTTTATAAGATTGTTTTCGTTTAGTTTGTCAGCCTGATGAAGGAAGGATTGAACTTAGAAATTCTGCAAACAATTAACACAATCTTGTCATTTCGACGAAGGAGAAATCTTCGCGAGTAACTCCGCAATGAGAATCCAATCTTTGTTGAGCTTCTTGTGAAGATTTCTCCTTCGTCGAAATGACAAATAAGGCGTAAAAAAGAGGCTGTTCCTAAAGAACAGCCTCTTTTTAGAGTTATAATTTTGAAAAAACTATTTCAAAACACCTTCGGCATCCTGAATTGTAGTTGCATGATAGCCAGATTTGGCTTTATCAAATACTTGCTTAGCCCAAACTTTTCCTTCTGGAGTTTTAACCATTTCTTTATAAAGCATCATAATAGAGCCAGTTCTGCTGCTTCCAATTAGAAATTGTTCAATTGCAGGATTTGCTGCTTTATATTGATGGCGAATTGCCTGAACAAACCATTGGCGTTTAATAATGAAATTACCGCCTTTAGTAAAGTTGAATTCTTTGTCAATTGCTTCCATTTCCTTTGCGGTAATATCAGCGGGAAGATGATCAATAAAATGCTGTTTTTCTGCTGTAGTTGTGATTTTTTTGCTCAAACCTGCAACGCCAGTTTCTCTCCAGCTTTTTTGAATAGCATCAATGGCATCGAAATCTGCAGAGCTTACAGGAAGAATGTTTGAAGGAATTCCCGGTTTGTAAATCCAATTGTCTAATTGGATTTTATCTGCCAAAGCTTTGTCTCCCTTAATAAGATTTTCGTTGATGTATTTAACGAAATCTTCTGTTGTAATAGATTGAAAAGCATGAGAATCAAAATAATTTTTAATAAACGGATCGAATTTTTCACGTCCGACAGCATTTTCAATAACTCTTAAAAAAGCATATCCTTTTACATAAGGAATCATACTGATTCCATCATCAGGATTTCTTCCTGTAAGGCTTACTTTTAATCTTGTATCAGGATTCGTATCTCCATATTCAGCAACATTATCAACCAATTCTTTGTTGGTGATAACGTTCTGCATGTCAAACTCTTTTTTGCCAAAAATTGCTTCTCCAATTCTGTGTTCAACATAAGTGGTAAATCCTTCGTTTAACCAAATATCATCCCAAGTAGCATTAGTAACTAAGTTTCCGCTCCAGCTGTGTCCTAATTCGTGCGCTAGCAAACTCGTAAGCGAACGATCGCCAGCAATAACTCCAGGAGTTAGGAAAGTCAAGTTTGGATTCTCCATTCCGCCGTAAGGGAAACTTGGAGGTAAAACCAAAACATCGTAACGTCCCCAACGGTATGGGCCATATAATTTCTCAGCAGCATTTACCATTTTTCCAAGTTCAGCAAACTCATAAGCTGCACTTTTTAAAACAGATGGCTCTGCATAAACTCCAGTTCTTTTATCAATTGCTTGAAAGGCGATATCTCCAACGGCAATTGCCATTAAATAAGACGGAATTGCTTTGTCTTGTTTGAAAGTATAAACTCCAGTATCATTTTTCTTCTGCGGATTTACAGCGCTCATTACTGCTAATAAATCTTTAGGAACCGTAACTTTAGCATTATAAGTAAAACGAATTCCTGGCGAATCTTGGCATGGAATCCAAGTACGTGACCAAACACTTTCGCCTTGAGAGAAAACAAAAGGTTTCTTTTTATCTGCAGTTTGTTCTGGTTTTAACCATTGCAAAGCTACGGCATCTTTAGTAGTATTGTAGTAAATATTTACTTTAGTTGTATTTGGTTCGATTGTAATATGAAGTGGTTTTCCGTGAAATTCAGTAGTTGTCCCAAGCTTGAATTTGGTTTCTTTTTCGTCATCACCTAGAGTTACTTTTGTAATGTTTAAAGTGTTTTCGTCGAAAATAATTTCATTTCCTTTACTGATGTTGTCAATTGTCCAAGATGCTTTTCCTGAAATAGTTTGAGTGTCAAAATCTACTTTGATGTCAAGGTCAAGATGTTTTACAACAGCAAGTTCTGGTTTGGAGTAACTGTGTTCGTCTGTAACAGCAGCTGCTTTTTCTGTTGGCTCTTTTTTCTGGCAGGCCATTGCTGTCAGAAATAAAGTAACAAGAATTAGTTTCTTCATTTTGTGAGGTTTTGAATTTGAGCTTGAAAATTAAATAAAAAATCCCGTTTTGAATAAACAAAACGGGATTTAATTATAAAATTAACAACGATTATGCCAACATTGTAACTGGGCTTTCGATGTATTGTTTTAATGTTTGTAAGAACTGAGCACCAGTTGCACCGTCGATTGTTCTGTGGTCACAAGCTAATGATAGCATCATTGTGTTTCCAACTACAATTTGACCGTTTTTAACTACTGGTTTCTCAACAATTGCACCTACAGAAAGGATAGCAGAGTTTGGTTGGTTTATGATTGAATTGAATTCAGTAATACCAAACATACCAAGGTTAGATACTGTAAAAGTACTTCCTTCCATTTCTTGTGGTCCTAATTTTTTGTTTTTAGCTCTTCCGGCAAGATCTCTTACTGAACCACCGATTTGAGATAAACTCATAGCGTCTGTAAATTTCAATACAGGAACTACTAATCCGTCTTCAACAGCTACAGCAACACCAATATTTACGTGGTGGTTGATGATGATAGCATCTTCTTTCCACTGAGAGTTGATTTTTGGGTGTTTTTTCAGTGCTAAAGCACAAGCTTTGATTACCATATCGTTGAAAGATACTTTTGTATCTGGAACGCTGTTGATAGCAGCTCTTGCTTGCATTGCTTCGTCCATGCTTACTTCGATCACTAAGTTGTAGTGAGGTGCAGTAAATAAAGATTCTGCCAAACGTTTTGCAATGATTTTACGCATTTGAGAATTTTTGATCTCTTCTGTGTAAACTTCTCCAGCAGGAACAAAAACTTTTGGTGCAGCAGGAGCAGACGCTTCTTGTTTTGCAGCTGGTGCAGAAGCAGCAGTTTGTGCTTGGGCAGATGGAGTGAAGTTTTCGATATCGCTTTTTACGATACGTCCGTTTTCTCCAGAACCTTTAACTTGAGATAATTGGATTCCTTTGTCAGAAGCAATTTTCTTAGCTAATGGTGAAGCTAAAATTCTTCCTCCATTTGAAGTTTCAGTAGCAGCTTCAGGTGCTTTTTCAGCAGCGGGAGTAGCTTTTTCTTCTGCGGCAGGAGCACTTGCAGTTGCAGCGCCTCCAGCAGTAAAGTTATCCGCAACTCCAGAAATATCAGTTCCTGCAGGTCCAATGATCGCTAATAAGCTGTCAACTGGCGCAGTGTTTCCTTCTTGAATTCCGATGTATAATAATGTACCAGCATTGAAAGACTCAAACTCCATAGTCGCTTTGTCTGTTTCAATTTCTGCTAAAATATCTCCTTCAGCTACAGTGTCGCCAACTTTTTTCAACCAAGTGGCAACAGTACCTTCAGTCATTGTATCACTCAAACGTGGCATAGTTACAACTATAACACCTTTTGGTAATTCAGCCGCAGCTTTTGCAGGAGCAGCAGTTTCAGTTTTTGCTTCAGCAGCAGGAGCATCCGCTTTTGGAGCTTCGGCAGCAGGAGCATCACCACCAGCTAAAAGAGCAGAAATATCTTCTCCTTCTTTACCAATGATAGCTAATAATGAATCAACAGGAGCAGTTTCTCCAGCTTGAATTCCGATATGTAAAAGAGTTCCTTCGTTAAAAGATTCGAACTCCATTGTTGCTTTGTCTGTTTCGATTTCAGCTAAGATATCACCTTCGCTTACTTTGTCGCCTACTTTTTTAAGCCAAGTTGCTACCGTTCCTTCAGTCATAGTATCGCTCAAACGAGGCATTGTTACTTTAATCGCCATGATATTATAATTTATGAGGTGTAAATGGATAGTCTTCTTGTGCGTATACTACATCGTATAATTGTTGTAAGTCTGGGTATGGAGATTCTTCAGCGAATTTCGCACACTCTTCAACTAAGTCTTTAACTCTTTGATCAATTACTTCAATTTCTTCAGCAGTAGCATATTTTTGATCCAAGATTACGTCAAGAACTTGAGTAATTGGGTCGATTTTTTTGTACTCTTCAACCTCTTCTTTAGAACGGTATAATTGTGCATCAGACATAGAGTGTCCTCTGTAACGGTACGTTTTCATTTCAAGGAAAGTTGGTCCATCTCCGCGACGTGCTCTTTCGATAGCTTCGTGCATTGCTTCAGCCACTTTTACTGGATTCATTCCGTCAACAGGCCCGCAAGGCATTTCATAACCTAAACCTAATTTCCAGATGTCAGTGTGGTTTGCAGTTCTTTCTACAGAAGTTCCCATTGCATAACCGTTGTTTTCAACGATAAATACAACTGGAAGTTTCCATAACATAGCCATGTTGAAAGCTTCATGAAGAGAACCTTGTCTAGCAGCACCATCACCAAAGTAAGTCATAGTAACACCGCCAGTATTAAAATATTTATCTGCGAAAGCTATACCAGCTCCCACAGGAATTTGAGCACCTACGATTCCGTGTCCTCCGTAAAAACCATGTTCTTTAGAGAAAATGTGCATAGAACCTCCCATACCTTTTGAAGTTCCTGTTGCTTTTCCTAAAAGTTCTGCCATTACGTTTCTAGGATCAACTCCCATACCAATTGGTTGAACGTGGTTTCTGTAAGCAGTAATCATTTTATCTTTGGTCAAATCCATAGCGTGCAGTGCACCTGCTAATACAGCTTCCTGACCATTATATAAGTGTAGAAAACCTCTAACTTTTTGTTGGATGTATAACGCTGCAAGTTTGTCTTCAAACTTTCTCCAAAGTAGCATGTCTTCGTACCACTTTAAATATACCTCTTTTGTAACTTCTTTCATCTGAATTCTTTCTTTTGCTAAAGTTGTTTGTGTTATCGATTTATTGTGCCTGTAACGCAAAATAGTTTCCTCCCACAAATTTGCGCCCGAAAGGTCGGGATGCAAAAATAAGACATTACATTTAAGAACTAAAATTAAAACGATACTTTTTGGCTTTTTTTTACAAGAACTTTTTGTCGAACATCAATGGGAGTAAATTTTTTAGGGATGATGATTTGTAAATTTCACCAATTTCTCCCATAAAATAGATTTCAATAGGGGTGTCTTGTTTTATTTCGTATTCTGCTATTGATTGGCGGCAGGAACCACAAGGCGGAATAGGTGCAGTGGTCTGATTGATGTCTGAAGCTGCTGTAATTGCCATTTTTAATATTTTTGCTTCTGGATATGTGCTTCCCGCGTAAAAAATCGCAGTTCTTTCTGCACAAAGTCCAGACGGATAAGCAGCATTTTCTTGGTTGGAACCTAAAATAACTTTTCCGTTATCTAAAAGTAAAGCGGCTCCAACTTTAAATTTTGAATACGGTGCGTAAGCTTTTTTTCTAACCTCAATAGCTTGATGCATTAATTCCTGAATTTCAGCTGGAAGTTCGTTTAGGGTACCAAATATTGTGAAGGATGTTGTTATACTGATTTCTTTCATCTGTTTTTAAGGGAAAAAAAATCCAAATTCCTAAAATGCCGGAATTTGGATTGAATTATTTTTATTTTAAACTTTCTCTTTAATACGTTTCGTATTTGTCTCCAAAGTTAAACGTTAAAGAGAAACGAAGCGTGTTTTCTAAAGGATTTTTTATTTTAGATGCTGAGAATAAGTATGAAACATCAATTTTCATAATGTTGTATTTGAATCCTGCACCTAAAGAGAAAAACTGTTTAGCTCCTTTTTCTGGGCTTTCATGATAATATCCTAAACGCATTGCAAAAGCGTCTTGATACATGTATTCTGCAGCTACGCTATAAGTTACTTCTTTTATTTCTTCTTTAAATCCGCCTGGCGCATCTCCGAAAGATTTAAAGATTCCTTGAAACCAGCCAATGTCGTTATAATTTCTATAGCCAATGTCTGTCGCTTCTTGTTGAGAAATATCTTCTGGATCATCAAAATCGCCATCGCCGTTTACGTCTACAGGTGTTCCAATTCCTGGAGGTGTCGGAACTAAAAGTTTAGTAAGCTCAGCACTTAAAGTAAGTTTGTTGTAATCATCAAAGATAAAATCAAAACCTCCTCCTAATCTTAAATTGGCAGGTAAGAAGTTTGTGCTTACGTCATCATTATCATAGCTGATTTTTGGCCCCATGTTTTGGAAGTTAACACCGGCTCTCCATCTACCATTGAAATCTTGATAAGCAATTTCTTCAGATTGGTAAAAAGCAGCCACATCAACAGCAAAAGATCTTGCAGATGTTGCATCAACTTCTTCTGAAGCAACCTTTAAGTTTGAACTGATGAAACGTCCCGCAACAGCCATGGAGAATTTCTCGCTTAATTTTAATGAATATGATCCGTCTAAGGCAAATTCGTTTGGATTTACTTCTCTTACGGCCTCATTTGGATCTCCTGTGTATCTTAATTCAATTCCTCCAAAACCAAAATAGCGAAAACTTCCTGCAAAGGCACTTTTTTCGTTGATTTTGTTGTAATACGTAATCTGGCCTAATGAGATATCATTGGCAAGATCTGTTAAATAAGGGGTGTAACTGATAGAAAGCCCTTGTGCATCTTCAGAGAATGCATACTTAGCAGGGTTCCATTGTTGAGAGAAAACGTCTGCAGAAGTGGCGACACCTTGGTCTGCCAAACCTGCTGCTCTAGCATCAGCAGCGACTAATAAAAAAGGTACTCCAGTAACAATTGGCCTTGATTCCTGTGCCTTTGAGTTGTAAATGCTAAAAATACAAATTAATAAAAGTGATAGTTTTTTCATTTATGGGACTAATGTTTTTGGTGGTGCAAATATATATAATATTATAGGATGACAAGCTTTTCGTATTTTTCTGCTTTTTTATTTGTTAAATTAGATTTTACAGTCAGTTTGTAAATATACACTCCTTTTCCGATTTTGTCACCAAAATCATCTCTTCCGTCCCATGTTATTTCTCTAGATAAAAAACCTTCTGTTGTAATGGTTTGATTTTTTGTCCAAACTACTTTTCCAGTAATAGTCATTACCTGTACTTGTACATCTAATGGTTCGTATGGCCTGTTGTGCGAAAACCAGAATTGGGTGTAAGTTGAAAATGGATTTGGATAATTAAGAACGTGTGATAATGTCAAAGAATCGTCTCCTACAACTGTAAATTGGATTTCACTAGTAACGGGATTATTGTAAACATCCCAAGCAGTAAAGCTTATAGTGTGCAGTCCAGGAGCTAGATTTCGGAATGGAAAACGTAAATTTCCGTTAGTGTAATCGTCTAATTTTGTTTGGTAATAATCATTCAAAATATAAGGATTACTCACGTCTCCATCTAAAATAGCGACAATATCGTGTCCGATTCCACTTGCTGTATTAATTCCGTTCTCATCTTCTAAAAAAGCCAAAAGAAAAGGCGATTCATTCGTTATTCCACCAGATACAAAAGTTTCGTCGTTCATATATAACTTCACTTTTGGACTTATATTGTCTTGAGGTGCATTTTCGTTAATTCCTCCAATTTTGATCGTATTGTTATATCCTGTTTGGTTTTCTAGCGATTCGTTTTTCTTCGAATAAAAACTGATTCTGCCGTTGTCAACAGGAATTCTAATATCTCTAGGAACAACAAAACTAAATTCGAATTGCCCGTTGGTAACAGACGCATTTCCTCTAAAAATGGTTTCTCCCAAAGTTTTAAATTGCATTGGAGGACTAAATCCGTCGTTGTTTAAAGTAGTGTTTGTAATTAATTTATCGAAAATGGCAGTTGCCAATTCTCCGTTATAATTGCTTAAAAGCGTATTGTTTTCGTCTGTGATTTCTCCTGAAATTTTAATTTTTGACAATGATTTTAAATCAGGAATTGCTTGCGAAATCACAATATCGTTTACTTTAGTTAAATTAATTCGTGGTTTTGCAATGGCAAGCATTAAAGCTGGGTCTCCTAAATAAAAGACAACATTGCTAGAAGAGCTTGGGTTTTCGTTTTTGGATATTCTTAAAGACTCTGCAATAGTGTTGTATTGATTTGAGCCATAAGAAAGAAGGTTTTTGCTGAGTGTTTTATTGAATTCTTCTGCGTTTGCCTGTCCGATTTCGCGAATGGTTGTCAGCATTGAAATAGCTCCTCCTTTTGGATTCCAGAAAACATATTCGCCAGCAGTTGGTCTCGTTGGATCGTCAAATCGAGAAAATTCGCAGGTAATGGTAATAAATAAAGGATATTTGTATTGATTGGTTAAGTTTTGCCCATCCGATTTTTCCCAAATTCTTTCGCTTGCTAATCCGTCCTCTCCACCATGACCTAAATAGTTAAATATCAATGCGCCTTTTTCAAAAGCATTAAAAAAATCGGTTCTTGCTTTAGGGTATCTCGATCCGCCTGCAGAAGCTTCCTGCGTGTAAGCGTCTAAAAATATTTTATCGATATTAAAAAAAGGCTTTTCTGTTGCAATTTGATCTGCAAGTGCATTTTGGTTTGCTTGTAAGGTCTGGTCGCCAGCTTTGTCTGAATCGTCGCTAATTAAAACAACATTATTTCTCCAATTTCCGTATGATTTTGTGTCATAATATTCAAAGACTTTGTTCACCATTTCCTGTGCTTGGGCATTATCTGAAACTAACATTCTTCCTACGGCTATGTCTATTCCTGCAAGAGACGGAATAATAATTCCTTCGTTAGAATCCATTAATCCGTAAAAATCATCAGAAGCAAATGAAGATTCTCCCACTGTATTGCTTATTAAAGATTGATATATAGGTACAATATTGGTGTTGTTTGAGATACGATCTTTATAATCAAACGAAGCATCTCCAAATAAGTTTACATAACGCACTCTTTTTTCTGGAGAAGAAGCATTATTGTAAATATATCTGATACAATTTCGAATAGCGGCAATATCTTGTTTGCCAGAAGAAAATTCTTGATAGATGTTTTCTAAGGCGATCACTTTTACATTTAAATTGGAATTGGTTCTGTGAAAACTCGCCAATCTTTCGGCCTGTGAGGCTAATGCCTTTGGAGTTATAATTACATAGTCAATATCTTGAAAAGAACTTTGATTGTTTCTGAAAATTGTTCCTTTTAAATTCTGATTGGCAACTTTTGACTGATTTTCTTTTAATGGAGTATAATAATCAGAAGCATCTATTGCGATATATTTTCTAACTTCTCCCAAATTGGCCTTAAAGCTAAAAGAAGCTTGATTGATGTTTTCGATTTTATATGCATTATATAGGTCAGTAATGTCCCAGATTTGTGTTATTCCAGATGCGTTTCCAATTGTGTAATTGGCAATTCCTGCCTTAGAGCCTGCGTCGTTGTATTGAAAATGAAATTGTTTGCCTGTTCCTAAAAGTTTTCGTTTGGCAGTAAGATTGATATAATCTAAATAGCCTTTAGACCCTGGAACACCATTATTATTATAGGTAAGTTTTATTTTGATATTGTCTGTTCCGGTGAATTCAGTATTTGCTGGAAGTTTTCCTGTCCTATATTTAGTGTCAGAGTTTGCAATTATAGATGGAAAGCTTATGGATCCGACATTTTGTGTGTTTGCGGCTATTGAAAAAGAAGTGCTGGTTAACGAGGCAGATGCGGCACTTACTTCTATTTTTACAGGAACAGTAACGTCTAGGTTTGGAAAATTAAATGAAAATTCCTGTTCTTGATTGATATCAAACGATTCTCCAAGCCATTGACGGCCCAAGTGGACAATGTTGGTTTGGTCAATTTCGTGATATTGATAGTCATCAAACGTGTTTAATTCTAAGGTGCTATTTCCTGCGGGCTGATTTAAGTTTTGAATTCTCTTTCCGTCTCCGCCAGAAGCCGTAATATAATAATAGGACTTAGTTTCGTATAGATTTAAGTTAGTTTGGTTTTCAGAACTCCAATTGTCGGACCCTTCGGCATAAAAAAGAATGTAATCTTCATTGTTAAAAACGCCATCATTTTCACCTATTATCTGTATAGTGTTTTCTGTTAAATCATCGGGATAGTAAGTGTCATTAGGAAGAGGTAGCATTCTTCCGCCGTTTCCATAGATTTTGATTTTTCTAGGATCGGCTTTAGAAGGGTCAAATCCTAAACTTTGCAAAAAAGACCTGTTTATTCTGTAGACACCAGATTTCTGAATATAAAAGCGATACCAATCTCCAGATGCTAAGACAGAATTTGAAATTGCTGCGGATTTTTGAAATGAAGAAGTAGAGGTGGTTCGCCCTGTTGTGTTGCCAATAAAGTAAGAAAATGATTTGATGCGTTTGTAGCTGTTTCCTTCCTTAATTATAGGGGATAAAGATAGGAAAGTATATTTTATATCTCTTGCATTGGTAACTATTAATGATTCATTTGGTTTTTCAGGTATGTTTTCAAGTGTTAAATCCCCTAAATCTGCTCTTGAAACCGACTCATAAATGACGTTGCTTATTTGTGCCGAACTACTGCCTGAAGCGTTTGGTTGATTCAGATTTTGGAGGAACATTATGTTTTTTTTTGTAGTGTCGAAGCGAAAACTACTTCCTGAGAAGAATGGAATTGTAATTTTATTTTCGCCATAATTTACCTCTTTTTTGTTTTGCCAATCTATCGTTATGTTCCCATTTATCTGGGAAAACGAAAGAATTGGGATCAGTAAAAGAGAGATAAGAATTGCTTGTTTCATGAGTTAAAAAACCGAAATTTAATTAAAAAATAATTAGTAAGTAAAAATATAGTATTTCATGTTACAGTAAATAATAAAAAGTATATTTTTGCGTTCGTAACTAAAGGTTATTTTCTGGAAAAAACAGCTAAATAAAATTATTAGAACAGATGTTGCCAATTAAATGTTAATTATTATATTGCAGCACCTAAATTTATCACCTAAGAATGAGTATGAAAGTAAACAAAATTGTAGTCTTGCAGTTAATGATGTCAATGGTATTGATGTTGGGCACGGCTAGTTGTAGCAAAAAATCGAGTTCGAGCCATGCTTCTAGAGCTACAGGCTGGGATGTAGATAGTCAGAATGGAACTGCTGCCAGAAATGCAGGTAAAAAACAACAGGCTGGTCCTGGTTTGGTTTTTGTTGAAGGAGGTACGTTTACTATGGGTAAAGTACAGGATGATGTTATGCATGATTGGAATAACACGCCAACTCAACAACACGTTCAATCATTCTATATGGATGAAACCGAAGTTACGAACGGTATGTACTTAGAATACCTAGAGTGGTTAAAGAAAGTTTTCCCGCCAACAGAAGAAAATTACAAAAATATTTACGAAGGAGCATCACCAGATACCTTAGTATGGAGAAATCGTTTAGGATACAACGAAACGATGACTAATAACTATTTAAGACACCCATCTTATGCTAACTACCCTGTAGTTGGTGTTAACTGGATTCAAGCAGTTGAGTTTAGTAAATGGAGAACAGACCGTGTAAACGAGGCTGTTTTAGAGAAAAACGGATATCTTAAAAAAGGAGCTAAAACAAATGATGTTAATGCTGAAAATGCATTTAATACTGAAGGTTATTTAATGTCTCCTAGTACATCACGTGGTGCAAGTGAAGAAATCGTATTAAAGAAAAGCCCTGATGGGAGAAGGCCAAAAGCTGGAAAAGATGGTGTAGTACCTGAGCAGGCAAATGTATACGCACAACGTTCTTCTGGAATTATATTACCAGAATACAGGCTTCCTACTGAAGCAGAATGGGAATATGCTGCTGCTGCTGATGTTGGACAAAGAGAATATAACATTTACAAAGGACAAAAGAAATATCCTTGGTCTGGAGATTATACACGTTCTAATAAACGTAAAAACAAAGGTGACCAATTGGCTAACTTTAAACAAGGAAACGGTGATTACGGTGGAATTGCGGGTTGGTCAGATGATGGAGCTGATATTACTAATGAAGTAAAAAGTTATGCACCAAACGATTTCGGTCTTTATGATATGGCAGGAAACGTTGCAGAATGGGTAGCCGATGTTTACAGACCTATTATTGATAACGAAGCAAATGATTTCAACTATTATAGAGGAAACCAATACGCTAAGAATAAAATTGGTAAAGACGGTAAAATTGAAATCGTTACAACTTCTACTATTAAGTATGATACTTTAAGTAACGGTAAAGTTATTGCAAGAAATCTTCCTGGAGAAATCGCTCAAGTCCCTGTTGATGAGCAAGAAACATACTTGAGAACAAATTTCAGTACAAGTGACAATATCAACTACAGAGATGGTGATAAACAATCTTCAAGATATTTTGACTTTGGTGATTCTGAATCAGGTTCAAAAGCAGATCAAACAATGTACAACTCTCCTAAGCACAATGTTACAACTGACAGTTTAGGAAAAATGATCAGAAAATATGATAACTCTAGTAAACGTACTACTTTGATCGATGATAAAGTAAGAGTTTATAAAGGAGGATCTTGGAGAGATAGAGCTTATTGGTTAGATCCGGCTCAAAGAAGATACTTCCCACAAGATATGGCAACTGATTACATTGGTTTCAGATGTGCGATGTCTAGAGTAGGTTCTAAAGCTGAAAAAAGAAAATCTCCTAGAAACTAAGATTTAGGAATTATAATATCAAAAATTCCAAATTCCAAAAGCTGAATATTCAGTCTGGAATTTGGAATTTTTTTATTGTTTTTTTCTACTTTTATGACATATTAAAAAAATTATAAATGAATATTCAAGACATTCATAACTTATTTTTGCAGTGCAGTTCTCTGTCTATCGACACAAGAAAAATCGAAAAAAAATCGATGTTTTTTGCTATTAAAGGAGAGAATTTTGATGCCAATACATTTGCTAAAGAAGCATTAGATTTAGGAGCTTTATTTGTTGTTATTGACAATGAATCTTATTTTATAGACGATAGGACTATTTTGGTAAAAAATAGCTTAGAAACGCTTCAGGAATTGGCAAAGTTTCACCGTGCTTATTTGGCGCTCCCAATTATTGCTTTAACAGGTAGTAACGGAAAAACGACGACAAAAGAATTAATCAATGTTGTTTTGTCAAAAAAGTTTAAGACAAAAGCAACTGTTGGTAATTTAAATAACCATATTGGCGTTCCTCTGACACTACTTTCTTTTACAAAGGAAACAGAAATCGGTATTGTAGAAATGGGAGCCAACCATCAAAAAGAAATTGAATTTTTGTGTCAGATTGCACAGCCTGATTTTGGTTATATAACCAATTTTGGAAAAGCGCACTTGGAAGGTTTTGGTGGAGTGGAAGGTGTAATCGCGGGTAAAAGTGAAATGTACCAATATCTTTCTGCAAACCAGAAAACTGTTTTTGTAAATTTAGAAGATCCGATTCAAATTGAGAAATCAACAGGAATAAAGTCCTTTACTTTTGGAATAAAAAAAGAAAAGGCAGACTTAAATATCCAGAATATTACCGCAAATCCTTTTGTTGCTATTGAATACAATGATTTTTCAATAGAATCTCATTTAATTGGTCTTTACAATGCCAACAACATAAATGCGGCTACGGCTATCGGAAAATATTTTGAGGTAAAAGAAAGTGATATCAAGAGTGCTATTGAGAATTATATTCCAGCTAATAATAGATCTCAAATGATGCAAAAAGGTTCAAATGAGATTATCTTAGATGCTTATAATGCTAATCCGAGTAGTATGGCGGTGGCCATTACCAATTTCTTGCAATTGGACAAGAAAGATAAGATTATGGTTCTTGGAGATATGTTCGAATTGGGAGATGAAAGCCTTCACGAGCATAAAGTTATAATTGATTCTTTAGCAGATCAAAAACAGGCTTTATGTTTTCTAATAGGAAAATCTTTTTTTGCTAATAAGATTCCGAGTGAAAACATTCATTTTTTTGAAACATTCGATGCTTTTGCCGAATTTTTAAAGACCTTTAACTTTGAGTCTAATATGATATTGATAAAAGGTTCACGAGGTATGGCCTTAGAGCGAACTTTAGAATATATTTAATTAAAAGAAAAGCCATTCAAATTTGAATGGCTTTTCTTTTATATACTCATTAAAAATCCGATTAAGTTTTCCTTTTTATTTAAGCCTAATTTCTTTCTTAAACGATAACGGGCTAATTCGACTCCGCCTGTAGAAATGTTCATAATTTCGGCGATTTCTTTCGTAGACATATTCATTAATAAATAAGTAGATAAATCTAATTCTCTTGGAGAAATGGTTGGATATTGTCCTTTTAATCTCTTTAAAAATTCAAAATGAACGTTTTTAATATGCTTTTCAAGGTCTTTCCAGCTCTTGTCAGTATTCACCTCTTTTACAATGCTTTTATGTAATTTGCTAAACTCTGATTTGGTGTTTTCGTCTAAAATTCCAGTGTCAATATCTTTCAGTTTATGAATGATTCCGTTTAAAACTTTGTTCTTTTTTACAACCTGTAAGGAGTTGTTTACTAGTTCTTTATCCTTTGCTAAGATTTTGATTTGAAGCTTGTCGTTTTTCAGCTTTTCAATTTCTTTTTCCAAATCATGTTGTTCATGTCTGATTTTGGACTCCTTTTCAAGATATAGTCTTCTTTGTTCAATGGTTTCATAATACCTATTTTTTCTAATCTTCAGTTTAATTCTAACTGAGATTAAATACGCGCCAAGTAAAATGAGCACGAGATAAAATAAATAAGCCAAAAAGTGTCTGTACCATGGCGGAGATACTGTAAATTCTACTTCTGTGATATTAGATTCTATACCATAGCTATTTCTGGCTTTTAGTTTCATTACATAATTGCCTTCTCTCAGATTGGTATATTCTTTTATTGCTGTTGATGACCAGCCGCGCCAATTTTCTTCAAAAGGTTCTAACTTGTACGAATACATTACGTTTTCCTGATTTTCATAGGTTGGCGACGCAAAAGTAAATTTGACGCGATTGTGTTTGTATGGTATGCTGTATGATTCTAGTTTATTGGCCAAATTACCGGTTAAAATAGTGTCTCCAGGATTAGTAAAGCTTTCAATAAAAGCTTTTGGTTTTGTCATAAAAGTGTTTGGAATAGTTGAATTATAATGTGCCAAACGATCTGTTAATCCTATAAAAACATTCTGAGGATCTATTGCGTTTACAGATATGTAGTTGTTAACCAAATTACCGGTTAAATTTGAAAAAATAGCTTGTTTTTTCGCAAAAGTTCCGTTCTTGTTTTTGACTAACACGCCAAGAGATTCGTTAAAAGCGTACCAAAGGTTTCCAGCAGAATCTTCAATTAAGGTATTAATAGTCGGAATTCCGTTGAATAGGTTTGTTATTTTTTTATCTTCAAAAAAAGCTTCTTGCTCGACAGAATATCTGAAAAAATGATTTTTTACTTGAAAATAGACTTTGCTATTTATGTTTTGAATACTGTTTATTCCTTTATACTTTTCAGATATGTTGACATGCTTTTTTATGAAATCAAAGCGTTGTAAATCTTCAGATAATTTTACTTGGTACAAGAAAGGATTTTTCTTTAGCCAAAGATAGTTCGCATCAATTTCTACAGAAAAATTATTAGTCGTTTCATCAAATCCTTTTACCTGATGCAAATAATCGTATCCAGTTGCTGATCGTTTAAAGACTGAAAATCCATTATAACTTTCACCTATTATGTAGTTATCATGATCAGGTATTTTTTTGAAACCAAAATATCCTTTATTGTCTAGTATTTTTGAAACTCTGTTGTTTTCAATAATTAACGCTCCACTATTACTGGCGCATATTAATACATTATTTAAAACCTGAATGTTCCAAACTTGCGAAATTGTTCCTTCAACTCTTGTAAAAGGACTGTCTTTAAAAGAGTCTCCCCAAGGATGGTAAAATAATCCCTGGTTGGTTGCAACATAAAGATTCCCGTTATACATCGTAGAGGCGTATACAGTACCTATATTATAACTGTAGTCAAAATAGGAGAAAGGAGAATTTTCATTTATAAAAGTGATGCCATTATCGAGTCCGAGCCAGATATTACTTTTGTTGTCAACAAATGAAGCTAGAATTGTATTGTTCTGAATTCCTTTTTGGCGGTTTAAATGCTGGATTATTTTTCCGTTTAGATCGCAGATAATGGCTCCATCTAATACTGAATTAAGTATTATAAATTTATTTTTAATGATAGATCCACCAAGCGAAGTGTTTTTCTTTATAAATTCATTGGCTTCAGTTGCCCAAGGTTTAATAACGCCATTTTCGGACACAAAAAGCCCCTTCTCTAAAGTGGCGTACAATAATTTATTGTTAGACAATGGGAAAAGAGACCATATCTCTTTGTCATTAAACACGGTAGTGCCTTTTATTGCAGTAAGCTTTCTGTTTTTGTATTCGAGTACACCTAATGTTTTATCTTGAAAATAAAGTCGATTGTTTACTAAAAATGAAAATTGAAATTTATGAGGAGCTGTAAGTGTTGTGACTTTTTCATTTTTTAGAAAAAATACTTTGCTGAAAGACTGAAAAATAACTTCTCCATTAAAGATATGAATTCTCCATATTAGGTTGATGTTTTCTTTGTCTATTGGACTCAATAGATTATAAAGCGAATGGTATTTTAAAATTCCTTTTTCGTCATTTTTGAAATAACCAAATTCGTTATTTCCTCCAACAAATATCCTTCCTAAAGCATCAATTTTTAAACTTCTAATCTCAGATTTGTTTGGTAAAGAATATTTATGCCAGTTTGAACCGTCAAATTGAATTAAACCGCTGTTGTTTGCAAAATAAATATTTCCATTTTTATCCTGATCGATACTCCAGTTTTGAGTCCCTCCTTTATATTCTGATCTTTTATAATTTTTTATGTCTGGAATTCCAATATTTTTTACCTGCGAAAAACCTTTAAACTGTAAGAATAATAGTAAAATTAGTGTAAAAATTCTAACTATAGATTTCATAAAATTTTAAATATATTTTTATTAGAAATGCTTTATTTTGGTTTTAAATTGTTGATTTATCAATGATGATCAATCTTGTTTTTTGATTTTTTGGTAAATTATAACGTAATAGTTGCTGTTCTACAAATGTAATATACGTTTTTTTTAATTAACATTTTTATAACAATTTTTTTTAAAAGTTAAACATTAGTAAATCAGGTATTTAAAATATAAATGTTGTGTTTTTGTAGTGCATTAAGATTTAGTTTGAAGTGTTTTTGTAAAGAATTTTAATCTCAGTTTATTTAAATTTAACATTATCATTGCATTAAATTACTAATTAATTAACCAAAATTTTTAGAAAAATGAAATTGACAAAATTATTTATTTTTTGTGTTTCGTCTTTACTGTTTTCTGTTGTCGCATTAGCTCAGGATGTGACAATAAATGGAATCATTAATGATGAAAGTGGATTACCCGTCCCAGGTGCGACGGTTTTAGTAAAGGGGACCAATAAAGCAACTGCATCTGACTTTGATGGTAAATTTCAGATTAGTGCTCCCTCTAACGGAACTTTGACTATTAGTTTCGTTGGTTTTGAAACTGTAAATGAAGCGATAGGAGGAAAAACCAAACTTACTATTGTTCTTAAAGCAGTATCTCAAAGTTTAAATGAAGTTGTGGTTATCGGATACGGTACACAAAAGAAAGCTTTGATTACTGGTGCTTCTACAAACTTAAAAGGAGAAACACTAAAGGAATTGAATACAGGATCGGCTATGGAAGCTCTTCAAGGTATTGCGCCAGGTATTAGCATTACTAGAAATAGTGGTGCACCAGGGGCTGGTACAAAAGTTGTTATCCGTGGTATTGGTACAATTGGGTCTTCAAATCCGTTGTATATCGTAGATGGAGTTGCTGTTGGAGATATAGATTATCTAAGCCCTTCAGATATCGAATCTATAGATGTTCTTAAAGACGCGGCTTCTGCGGCAATCTATGGTTCTAGAGCAGCAAATGGGGTTGTTTTGGTAACTACAGTTAAAGGACGTAAAGGAAGACCAGCTAAAATTTCTTATGACACTTATTTTGGAATTCAGAACATCTACAAAAATCTGGATCCTTTAAATGCACAAGAATATATGTACATCATGGATGAAGGAAGAGTAAATGATGGTCTTGCTCCAAATGACTGGAAAACAATGTTAACTACTAACGATTGGTTAGAGAGAAATTATCCTGGAGCTGGAACACAGCTTGGAGAAGAGATCTGGAATAAACTGCAAAATGGCTGGACAGGAACTAATTGGATCAATGAAATGTCTAAAAAGAATGCTCCTGTAGTAAATCATTCGATTAATATTACTGGAGGAACTGAAGATATTACGTATTCATTTGGGGTTTCCTATTTTGATCAAGACGGTATACTAGGTGGGAATATCGTAGATGCGGGATTTAAAAGATTAACCGCAAGGATGAATACTCAAATGGTTCTGAAAAAAAATGATAGCCATAACATCATTACTATTGGAGAGAATTTAACTTATACCAATATTCAAAAGAGAGATGTTTCAAATGGAAACATTTATGGAAACGATTTGCATAATGCTCTTACACAAAACCCGTTACAGCCTGCTTACTGGCAGACAGCGATTGATAGAAATATCAACGAATACGGATTTACTCCAACATTGGATGGGTTAAATACAAATCAAACCAATCCTTTAGCGGTAATGTATTACAGAAGTAATTACAATTATCCAAAAGATCATAAAATTATTGGAAATGTATTTGTAGAGATTGAGCCAGTTTCTAACCTGAGATTTAAATCAGTTTATGGTATAGATTCATGGTTTGGATACAATAGAACAATGAACCCAACCTATCATTTGGGAGTACTTTACAATGATGCTATCGATGGTGCAACGCAATCTCAGTATTTTGGTGCTAACTCAACATGGACTAATACAGTGGCGTATCAGAAACAAATTGGTAATCATAATATTAACGCAGTAATTGGTACAGAGTTATGGCAAAGAATTGTTGAAAATAATGTTTATGGTTCAAGAAACGGTTTATTGTTTCCTAATGATCCAAAATATGCTTATTTAGACAACACTAAGAGCCCGGGAACTGTTGCAGATATTAATACAACAGGTTTTGATAAAGCAGCTGGTGGTGGCGCTATTATGTCTTATTTTGCACGTGCTCAATACGATTATAAAGAGAAGTATCTTCTTTCTGCTGTTATACGTCGCGACGGATCTTCAAATTTTGGCGATGGTAATAAGTATGGTAATTTTCCTTCAGTATCTGCAGGATGGGTGGTTACAAAAGAAGATTTTATGGCCAATACTTCAAAATATCTTAATTTCTTGAAGTTAAGAGCAAGCTGGGGACAAAACGGTAATCAATATACTGATTATGCTTTCTATTACTCATCAAGTATTAAATATGCTTTCCCTGGGTATTTCTTTGGAGATACAAAACCAGTTTCTGGACAGACTGCATATCCTTCAACAGTGCCAAATCCAGATGTTAGCTGGGAAACATCAGAACAGTTAGATTTCGGATTTGATTCTAGTTTTTTCGATTCAAGATTAGGTATAACATTTGACTGGTACAAGAAAACAACAAAAGACTGGTTGGTTAAAGCACAATATCCTGGAACGGCTGGTGCTGATGATCCTTATATTAATGGAGGAGATATTGAAAATAAAGGTTACGAGCTTTCTGTTAGTTGGAAAGATAAAATAGGTGGTTTTAAATATGGTGCTACTGTAAGTGGGGCTTTTAATAAAAATAGAGTTACAAGAATTGCAAACGGTAATGGTATAATTAACGGTTTATCGCACGTATTATCTCAAGGAACCTCAGAGATTTCAAGAGCACAAGTAGGTTACGCGATTGGTTCTTTCTATGGATTTAAAACAGCAGGAATTTTGCAAAACCAACAAGAGGTTGAGGCTTATGTAGGTCCTACGGGCCAACCATATTTTAATGATCAGCGTCCTGGTGATGTTCGTTTTGTCGATCTAAATAATGATGGTGTTATAGATGAAAAAGATAAAACAATGTTAGGAGATCCAAACCCTGATTTCCAATTAGGTATCCAGTTAAACTTCGAATATAAAAATGTGTATTTAAACACTACAATGGCTGGGAAATACGGAATGCAGGTAATGCAATCTTACAGATCGTTTGCTGATAGTCCAAAACAAAATTATACTTCAGATGTTTTTGATCGTTGGCACGGAGAAGGAACTTCAAACAAAATGCCACGTTTAAGTTCTGTATCAAACAGAAACACAAATTATGTTTCTGATATATACATGCACAATGCTGATTATTTGAGAATTAATAATTTAACTGTAGGTTATAACTTTAATGAAATACTGAAAGATTTTAAATTTATCTCGAATCTTAAATTTTATGTTGCTGTAAATAACTTATACACATTTACAAAATATGATGGTATGGATCCAGAGGTTCGCTGGGGAGGAGATAATACAAACTATTCATGGGCTTCTGGGGTAGATTTAGGTCTATATCCACAATCGAGAACAGTAATGTTTGGATTAAGTGCAGATTTTTAATATTAAAACATTGACAATGAAAAAACTAAGATATATAATAGCAATTTCAGCAATTTTTGCAGTATCGAGCTGTGATGATTATCTGGATACCGAGAACCTTTCAGAAAAGAGTTTAAATAGTTTTTATAAGAGCCCTACTGATATAGACGAAGCAATGGCGGGTGTTTATAATGCCATTTACACAGCAAATGTTCATAGTGAAGAACAAGTTGCTGCCAATTTAATGGATAATATGATGTTTGGCGGAGGAGGTCCTGATGATAAATCTGCAAAGTGGGTAGATAATTTTGAAGACCCTGCTGAAGATACTTATCGCGACATGTGGAAACAATCATACAATGGAATTTCTAGAGCCAATGCCATTATAGAAAAAGTTCCAACGGCAGATTTTTCTAAGTATTTTAATACACCGCAAGAAGCAGAGAATTTTAAAAAGCAAGCGCTTGGCGAAGCTTTATTTATGAGAGCTTTCTTTTACTTCAGATTAGCTAAATTCTTTGGAGGGGTTCCATTGATTATAACATATGATGCTGATAGATTAGTGCCGAGAGCAACGTATGAGGAGACCTTTGCACAAATTGCATCTGACTTGAAATTGTCTATTGAAACCTTGCCTTCTACACCATTTACCAGTATTCCAACTTCTAGATATGGTCACGCAAACAAATGGGTAGCAGAAGCATATATGGGACGTGTATTTTTGTTTTATACTGGATACATGAGCAATATCGAAAAGAAAGCAACCGCAGATTTACCTCTAGTAGGAGGGGGTTCTTTAACAGGAACGCAGGTTGCATCTTATTTAGACGATTGTATCAATAATAGTGGTCATAAGCTAGCATCTGATTTCAGAAACCTTTGGCCATATTCTTATGTGAATAAAAGTGCAAAGAGCGATAGCGTACTGCCTTGGGCTGCTGCAGAAGGATTGTCATGGGTTGGTCAAGATGGCGTTACTCCAACATTTGGAACAGGAAATTTAGAGACTATGTTTGTACAAAGATATTCTTTTGGTAACTGGGATTGGACAAATGGTCAGAGCTATACTAATAGACTTGCTCTATTTAATTCTTTGCGCGGTAACTCACTGGCGCCTTTTGGAGAAGGCTGGGGATGGTGTACTGTAAACCCAAGATTATATAGTGGCTGGGATGATGCCGACCCAAGAAAAAGAGGTTCAATACTTGAAGTGGGTAAAGCGGATCAAGGAACAGACGGCTATGCAGCAGATAAAGGGGATCATGAAACAGGTTATTTTAATAAAAAATATGTTTCATTACAGCACGATAATGGCAAAGGATCATATGTTGGTATGTTTGTTCAAATGTATGCTTGGTCCATTACAGATATGCAATTAATGCATGCTCAAGACTTTATTTTCATGCGTTTTGCAGATGTATTATTAATGCATTCTGAAATTACTAAAACAGCTGACGGTATGAACGCAGTAAGAGGAAGAGCGCACCTAGGACCAGTTGCCTATTCTCTTGACAATATTAAAACAGAACGCTTGCATGAATTGGCTTTTGAAGGTTTGCACTGGTTTGACTTAGTTCGTTGGGGAGATGTTGAAACTGCTTTTAATGATGTAACTCAAGTTAGAAACTCTGGTGTTGATGCTAATTATAGTGTAAAATACAGAACCGAAACTAAAGGTTTGGTTCCGATTCCTGAAACTGAAATCAGACTATTGAATGGAGTTTACAATCAAAATCCGGGTTGGTAATATTTAATAACTATTAATAATTAGAAAGATGAAAATTCATAATATAAAATATTTACTAATTGCTGCGTTTATGCTGGTCTTTTCGGCATGTGACCCAATTGTAGATGAACAGCATTTACAGAATTCTACAGACGTTGCAGGTGTTCAATTAAAAAGTGTGCAAACCCCTCCTGGCGGAAATAAAATTACTTTAAGTATGGATACGCCTGGTGTTACGGGATATTGGGACTATAATTTAGGAAAAGCGCTTACAAATGAAGTAACTGTTGTTTATCCAATTCCTGGTAAGTCTACTTTTACATTCGTAGGAACTTTAGGAGGAGAATTTTTTACAAAAACAATAGATGTGCAAGTCGACAAACTTGATACTCCGTTAGACCAAGATTGGTATGATTTAGTTAGTACTAACACTTCGGCAGGTAAGACATGGGTTTTTGATGGTGCTGCAGGTACAGGTGAAGCTTATTGGTTTATGTCTCCTCCGGATAATCCTGATTCGGCCATGACGGCATGGTGGAATGCGGGAGATTGCTGTCCTCCATTAGACGTTGATGGTAAAATGCATTTTGACTTAAATGGAGCCGCGAATTATAATCATTATCAAACAGCCTCTGCAACAGCTGAAAAAGGAAGTTTTGTTTTGGATATTGCTAATAAAAAGCTTTTTATTATGAATTCAAAGATTTTAGGATATGAAGCTGGAAACACTGCGAATGAGTATAATGTTGTGACGCTTACAGAAGATAAATTGGTGTTATATGTGCCAAGAAGTTTAAAAGATCCTGGAACTGGTTGGACATTTGTTTATAGACCTGAATAAAATATTTTGTGTTAGTTATTTCGAAAAAGGAAGACTAAAAGATTCCTTTTTCGAATTTCAAACCTTTTATGCTTCATTCTACGATGAAAGCGTATTGAAGATTTAAACTATGGTTAGTTTAAGTTAAGTTTATTGCCTGGGTAGCCCATAATTTCGATTATGGGCTATTTTTTTGCTTATTACTTTCCTAGAAGTATAGTGCTGTTTGGAACCGATATGTTATCAATACCTCAAAAAGGCCCGTTTGTATCCAATTTTTAGACCGTATTTTAATAAAGCCCTTTTTTGTTTTCATTTAAGCCCATATAGAACGGTTTAAAGTGTAGGATAAAGGTGTTTTAAAGCTTTTTTAGGCTTTATTGATGAGTCTTCTCTTCTGTATTTTTCTTTCTTTAAAGTAAAATTATAATAGCTCTAAAAAGCATTTTAAAATAAGGAGAAATCACAAGATTTAATTTCAATGAAAAACCAACCTTCTTCTCATTTTCACTAAAAAGGATGTTTTTTCGATTTTTTAAAGTGCTATTTCCCATTTTTTTAACCTAGAAAACTCTTTAAAAGAAAGTAATTTCTTGTAAAATTATGTAAAATAAGTTTTTTCTTATAATAAAAATAATTGCTGATAATGTAAAAAAAGTAGGGTAAAAAAATGATATTCTCTGTTTTTTAGGTTTTAGTAAAAATGAACGTTTTATTCTCCTAATTGTTTATTTAATAGCTATTTACAACGTAATAGTAAGCACTATCACGTTGTAGTTTTGATGATTTCTGATAAATTATTATACTAAAAACTTCATGTAGTGTTATTTTTTAATATTAACTTTTTTTTAGTACTATTTTTTGTTTTTTTAAAATTCTAATAATCATTTATTTATGATTTTTTTGATGTGTTTTTATAATATTATTTTTTTGTTTTTGATGTGTTTTTGTAATGACTTTTTGATGTGAAAAGTAAAAATTTAGTTTTAGTATTGCATCAAATTACTAATTAATTAACCAAAATTTTTAGAAAAATGAAATTAACAAAATTACTTGTTTTTTGTATTTCATCTTTGTTATTCTCGGTTATAGCTGTGGCTCAGGATGTCACAGTAAATGGAATGATTAAAGATGAAACTGGTATGCCTGTTCCAGGTGCAACAATTTTATTAAAAGGTACTACTAAATCTACTGCGTCAGACTTCGACGGAAAGTTCCAGATGCAAGTGCCTTCAAACGGATCATTAACAGTTACGTTTATTGGTTACGCTACAGTAACAGAAGCAGTAAACGGAAGAACAAAAATTGCTATTCAATTAAAACCAGAATCACAATCTTTAAATGAGGTTGTAGTTGTTGGATATGGTACTCAAAAGAAATCTGTTGTAACTGGAGCTATTTCTAGCGTAAAAGCAGCTGATCTTGAAAAAGTGCCAAACGGACGAGTTGAACAATCTTTACAAGGTAGAGTAGCAGGGGTTTCTGTTGCAGCTACTTCTGGAAGTCCTGGTGCAGCGTCTAAAGTTCGTGTAAGAGGTATCACTACCTTTAGAGAAGGTGGAAATGATCCTTTATGGGTAGTTGACGGAATTGCCGTGGATGCTGGTGCAGTTGGTTTTATCAATCAATCTGACATTGAGTCTATTGAGGTACTTAAAGATGCTGCTTCTGCTGCTATCTATGGTACTCGTGCTGCTACTGGGGTTATTTTAGTAACTACTAAAAAAGGAAAATCTGGAAAAATTTCTGTAAACTATAATGGTTTTGCAGGTATTTCTGCTCCAGCTAAAAAATTAGATATGTTGAATGCTACTCAGTATGCAACTATCATGAATGAAAAGTCTATAAACGATGGCGGTGCTATTAAATATGCAAATCCAGCAGCTTTTGGAAAAGGTACAGATTGGCAGGATGCAATTTTTAACGATTCTGCTTTCAGATACACACATGAATTAAGTATTAGTGGTGGTGGTGAAAAATCTACTTTCTATGCTTCTTTTGGAATTCAAGATCAGCAAGGTATTGTTGTAACAGATATTTCTAACTATACAAAGAAGAACTTCCGATTAAACTCAACACACAAAATTTCTAATTATTTTACTTTCGGACAGACTTTTGGATACACACACCAAAAAACAAAAGGAATTGGTAACGTAAACAATGAATTTGGTGGACCTTTAAGCTCTGCTATTAACTTAGATCCGCTTACGCCACTTGTAGTTACTGATCCTGCTGTTGCAAACTCAGGTTACTACACAAATCCAAATGTTGTGAGAGATGCAAATGGAAATCCTTACGGAATTTCTTCTTTAGTACAACAAGAGATGACAAACCCTCTAGCTTACACTCAAACTAGATTAGGAGGATTTGACTGGTCAGACGATTTTGTTGGTAATGCTTATTTAGAGGCTAACATTACTAGTCATTTAAAATTTAGAACAACGCTTGGTGGTAAGTTAGCTTACTGGGGGAATGAAATGTTTACTCCGGTTAACTTCTTAAACCCAAACATGAAAGCTGACAGAAACAACTACAACCAAAACAACGAAAAAGCACTTTCTTGGACTTTAGAAAATACGTTGTCTTATGCTAACAAATTTGGAGATCATAATGTTAGTGTTTTAGCTGGACAAGGTGCTTATGTAGAAAATATTGGTAGCACTATCGGAACAACAATGTTTGGTCTTCCAATTACAAGCTACAAAGATGCTTCTTGGAATTTTGATATTCCTCAAGCTGATAGAACAACAAGAACAAGCGATAAAGTAGAGCACAAATTGGCTTCATTGTTTTTACGTGCCAACTACGATTACATGGAGAAATATCTTTTTACTGGAATCGTTCGTCGTGATGGATCAACTCGTTTTGGTGAAAACAATAAATTTGGAGTCTTCCCTTCATTCTCTTTAGGATGGGTAGTTTCTAAAGAAGGTTTTTGGAAAGAAAACAATGTCGTAAACACTTTGAAATTCCGTGGAGGTTACGGAGTTGTAGGTAATGATAACATTGAAGATTTTAAATATAGAGCTACGGTTGTAGGAGGTTACAATTACACTATTGGAAATTCTGGAAGTATTACAACTGGATACGGAAACTCTACTTTACCAAATGCAAACTTAGGATGGGAAGAAACATCTCAGACTACTGTTGGTCTTGATGCAAAATTATTTAATGATTTTTCTCTTACACTTGATTATTTCAAAAAATCAACAAAAGGAATCTTAAGAAACGTTGTAATTCCTGGATATGTTGGAGCAACTGATGCTCCTTCTGCTAACATTGCAGATATGGATAATACAGGTTTGGAGGTTGAATTAGGTTACAAGAAAAGACTTGGAGATTTTAATTTAGGAGTTAATGCCAACTTTGCTTACTTGAAAAACGAAATTACTTATGTAGGATCATCTACTAATTTTATTGTTGGAGATGCTACGTTCCAATCTATGGGACCTGTAACGAGAACACAAGTTGGACATTCATTTAACGAATTCTACGGATTTAAAACAGCTGGAATTTTCCAAAATGAAGCTGAAGTTGCAGCTTACAAAAATGCAAATGGAGGTTTAATTCAGCCAAATGCTAGACCTGGAGATTTCCGTTGGGTAGATACAAATGGTGATGGAAATATTACAGAGGACGATAAACAATTCTTAGGAACAAATATTCCTAAATATACTTTTGGATTCACAGTAAACTTAGACTACAAAAACTTCGATTTTATGGCATTTACTCAAGGATCTGCAGGAAGCAAGATTTTCCAAGGTTTAAGAAGATTAGATGTCCTTAATGCAAACTACCAAACTAAAGCTTTAGAGCGTTGGGTTGGAGAAGGAACTTCTAATGATTACCCAAGATTGACAAATAATGACCCAAATAAAAACTACACTAACATGTCTGATTTTTATTTGGAAAATGGAAACTACTTACGTTTAAAAGTGGTAACTCTTGGATACACAATGCCAGCTAGTCTATCATCTAAAATTGGAGCAGATAAATTACGTTTTTACCTAACAGGAGAGAACTTAATCACTTTTACAAAATATACTGGATTTGATCCAGAAATTGGAGGCCAAGTTTTTGGTATAGACAAGGGAGTTTACCCACAAGCAAGATCTATTTTGTTTGGAGCTAACGTTCAATTTTAAAAAATAAAGAATCATGAAAACGATAAAATTTAAATATATATATGTGGCTGTGGCAATGGCTGTTTTAGGGTCTTGCTCTGAAGATTTTGTGACCACTAATCCTGAAGGGAAATTTGATACAAGTACTTATTTTTCTAATGAACAGCAATGTTATGCTGCTTTAGTAGGGGTTTACGATCCATTGAGAAAAAACACAGGTGGTTTCGAAAACTTAGTAGCAATGCTAAATGCTGGTTCTGATGATTTTTATGCTGGTGGAGGTAGTTCAACAGATGGAACTGGGATTCAAAATTTCTCTACACACTCACTTTCTTCAATTACTATTCCAGCAAGTTACTGGAACGATCATTACCAAGGTATTTCTAGAGCCAATCTTTTGTTATCTAAATTGCCGGCGGCTAATATGAATGATGGAGTTAGAAAGAGATTTGCTGCAGAAGCTAAGACATTACGTGCGTTTTACTATTTTAACTTAGTAAGAATGTTCAAAAACCTTGCTTTAGTTTTAGAGCCATTAACTACAGAAACGATCTATAATCCTGAACAAGTTGCACCAGAAGTAATTTATGCTCAAATCGAAAAAGATTTAACTGAAGCTATCGCAGATTTGCCAAATATTGTGGTAGCAGATACTGAAGCAGGAAGGTTTAACAAAGGAGCAGCTCAGGCACTTTTAGGTAAAGTATTTTTATTTGAAGGTAAAAAACCTCAAGCAGCAACAGTTTTGGCTGAAGTAAATGGTACTCCAGGAGCAGCAAACCAATACGGTAATAAATTATTGGATAAATTTAGTGACCTATGGGTAACATCAAACAAATTTAACGCAGAATCATTAATTGAAGTATCTCACAGTAGTGCAGGTAACTCTGATTGGACATTCTGGGGGCAAGGTAAAGATGAAGGAAACTCTTTAAACATCATGGTTGGACCAAGAGGATACTCTAGACCAAAAGGCTCTGATGCGCCAGATCTTCCAGCAGGATGGGCTTTCAACGTTGCAACTCAAAAATTATATGATGCAATGCAAGGTGATCCTCGTAAGGATGCTACAATTCTTGACTTAAAAGCATTAAAAGCAGCAGGTAAAGCAGATTATATTCCGGCTTACCAAGATACTGGATATTTCTTGAACAAATATCTTCCAAGACAGTCAGATGTTAGTACTGGTGGAGGTAACTCAGAGTTGAACTACAAACAAAACTCTTATGTAATCAGACTTGCAGATACTTACTTAATGGAAGCAGAAGCTTTAGGTTCTGGTCCAAGAGCACAAGCTTTACTTGATGCAGTTAGAGCTAGAGTTGGACTGGGTTCTATTCCTGTAACATTAGATGCTATCAAACATGAGAGAAGAATGGAATTAGCAGGTGAAGGACATAGATTCTTTGATTTAGTAAGATGGGGGGATGCAGCAGCAGCTTTATCTGATAGAGGTTTCGATGCTGGAACAGATGAGATTTTGCCAATTCCGTACACAGAGCTTAATGGTACTAAATTGAAACAAAATCCTAATTACCAATAGTATTTACTAATAACCAAAACAAAAAGGAATGAACCTAAATATATATCTTAGAAAAAGTGTATACCTAATGCTAGCTTTAGCATTAGGAACACTAAACAGTTGTACTGAAGAAGTTAATGAGAACCCTCTTGTGGCTACAAATGTTGACGCTGCGTTTACTATTACACCAGTTGCGGGCGCAATGAATACTTATCTTCTAACGGCACAGCCTAAAGGAGTTATTGTTTCTCATTGGGATACGGGTGACGGTGCAAGTCCAGGAAAAATGAACCAAGTAATTTCTTTACCTGATGCAGGAACTTACACAGTTACGCATACGGCTTATGGAGCTGGCGCTGCTACTGGAACTTCTTCTCAACAGATTGTAGTAGCACAAACAGATCCTGCAAAAGGAAACTTAGTGCAGGGTGGAAATTTTGCTACAGCTGCAGATCAAGCTAAATGGACTAGTGCGCAATTAAGCCCTTCAGGTGCTGCTTTTTGGTCTTACGGTACTAATGGTGCTACAATTCATTTGCCAGGCGGAGGAGCTCAAGAAGGTATTTATCAAGCAATCGAAGTTGTAAAAGACAGAGAATATACTATCGATATGACAATTTCTTGCCCTAGCGGTTTAGACGAGACTTGGTTTGAAGTATATGCTGGCACATCAGTGCCAAAACCAGGTGTTGAATATAATGATAACGTAGTAATGGGAATAAGTACTTGGGATGGTTGCGGAACATCGAAATTTTCGGGAAAATTGTCTGGAATCGGTTGTAAGAAAAATAAAGTAACAGGAACAGTTTCCAATGTTGTTAAATTCTCTGAAAGCGGAACAATATATCTTGTAATTAGATCTGGAAGTAATAAAACAGGTAATGAACCAATTACGATTAAAAAGGTTGAATTCAGAGGAAAATAAAAAGTTAAGTTAAGTTTAAGTTTAAGTTTGGTTGTAAATAGCCCATAATCATTATGAGTATGGGCTATTTTTTAAATCCGTCAATGGTAGAACTCGATTTTGATTTCTTCTAAACTTCAATTTAACATCATAATAATTGGAAGCGAATGAAAAAAAATAGTTTAAAAATTTTATGCCTTTTGTTTTCTGCTGCAGCATTTGCACAACAGCCAAAAACAAAAAAAGAGTTTACAACCAGCGGCAAAAAGATAACCGTTTATACTACCGCAGAAAACTCTAAGTTACGATTAACCACCACAGATAACTTGACTTTTTCTAACGCAAAGCAACCATTAGAAACAGAGACCTCTGTTTTTGTACAGCCAGCTAAAAAATTTCAGACTTTTATGGGAATCGGAGGAGCTATCACAGATGCTAGTGCCGAAATATTTGCTAAACTTTCAAAAGAAAAACAAGCAGAATTCTTAGATGCTTACTACGATCAGCAAAAAGGTATTGGCTATTCTTTGCTAAGAACAACAATTCAAAGTTCTGATTTTAGCAGTGGAAGCTATTCTTATATCGAAGAAGGAGATAAAGATCTTAAGACTTTTTCTATTGATCATGACAGGCAATATCGTATTCCTTTAATCAAACAAGCCATTCAAAAAGCGGGAGGAAAATTGACAACATACGCTGCACCTTGGTCTCCAAATGCTTTTATGAAAAGCAATAAAAATGTATTGAAAGGCGGTACTTTACTTCCTGAATACTATCAGACTTGGGCAAACTTTTATGTAAAATTTATTAAAGCTTACGAAAAAGAAGGTATTCCAATTTGGGGAACTTCTACACAAAATGAGCCAATGGCAGTTCAGACGTGGGAATCTTGTATTTATACGGCTGAAGCTGAAAGAGATTTTATCAAAAATTATCTTGGGCCAACTTTGAAGAGAGAGAACCTTGGCAATAAAAAAATCATTGTTTGGGATCATAACCGCGATTTAATGAATTACCGTGCCAACGTAATTTATTCTGATCCTGAAGCATCAAAGTATGTTTGGGGAATGGGATTTCACTGGTACGAAACTTGGTCGGGTGGTGCGCCGATGTTCGATAATGTAGGGAAAGTAAATGAAGCTTATCCGGATAAAAAATTGATGTTTACTGAAGGATGTATCGAAAAATTTGACGCATCAAAATATCAATTTTGGGGTAATGCAGAACGTTACGGAATTAATATGATTCATGACTTTAATAACGGGACAGTTGCTTGGACAGACTGGAATATTCTTTTGGATCAAAATGGAGGGCCTAATCATGTTGGAAATTTCTGTTTTGCACCAATCCATGCCGATACCACAACAGGAGAATTAATCTACACACCATCTTATTATTATATTGGACACTTTTCAAAGTTCATACGCCTAGATGCTGTGCGAGTAAGTACTGCAGTAAGCAAAAGCGCTTTATTGAGTACCTCTTTTTTAAATGCTGACGGAACCATGGCAACTATTGTCATGAACCAATCAGCAAATGACCTTACCTACAATTTAATTATTGGAGATAAAAAGGCAGAAGTAAAAATTCCGCCACACGCTATACAAACACTTGTTTATTAATATTTTGTAGTAAAGTAATGAAGAGGACTAATTTGAATCATCCTAATTAGTCTTCTCTTGCTTTTAATTTTAAAACGATTATTTAAGCAACATGAAAGTTACCTCTCAAATATTTTTATCAGCCTTTGTCTTAATGCAATTAAGCTGTTTTAGCTCAAAAATAACAGCTCAAAAAAACAGTAAAATAAAGGTTTATACTACTGCCGAAAACACCAATTTGAAATTGACTTTATCAAATGATTTAATTTCAAAAAACAATACTACACAACAAAAAACATCAACAGTATCTATTCGAGTAAATACTGAAAAAACTGACCAGACCTTCCTCGGAATCGGAGGAGCAATTACAGATGCAAGCGCAGAAGTTTTCGCAAAATTATCGCCCAAAAAACAGCAGGAATTCTTAACTGCTTATTACGATAAAAACAAAGGCATTGGTTACACTTTGGCAAGAACAAATATTCACAGCTGTGATTTCAGCAGTGACAGCTATACATATGTTTCTGAAGGAGACAAAGAATTAAAGACTTTTAATATAAACCACGATCGCAAATATAGAATTCCATTAATTAAAAAAGCAATTGAAACAGCCGGCGGGAAACTAACCTTATTTGTCAGTCCTTGGAGTCCCCCAGCTTTCATGAAAGACAATAATGATATTTTGCACGGCGGCGTTTTATTGCCAGAATTTGCTCCAGCTTGGGCATTGTATTACACCAAATTCATAAAAGAATACGAAAAAGAAGGAATTCCAATCTGGGGCTTAACGGTTCAGAACGAGCCAATGGCGAGACAAAGTTGGGAATCTTGTATTTACACTCCAGAAGCAGAAAGAGATTTTCTTAAAAATCATCTAGGTCCAACTTTAGAAAAAGAAGGGCTGGGTTCTAAAAACGTTATTATTTGGGATCATAATCGTGGGGATATGTTGACCAAAAGAGCCAATCTTGTTTTCTCAGATCCTGAAGTTTCTAAATATGCTTGGGGAATTGGATTTCACTGGTATGAAACTTGGAACGGAGGCCCGCCTCAATTTGAATCTGTAGCAAAAGTTCATGAAGCATTTCCAAATAAAAATCTTCTTTTTACCGAAGGATGCATTGAGAAATTTGATGCTTCAAAATATCAGTTTTGGGGAAATGCAGAACGTTACGGAATCAATATGATTCATGATTTTAATAATGGTACTGTGGGGTGGACAGACTGGAATATCCTTTTAGACCAGAACGGAGGGCCTAACCATGTTGGTAATTTCTGTTTTGCGCCAATCCATGCCGATATCACAAAAGATGAATTAATCTATACTCCTATGTATTATTATATTGGACATTTCTCAAAATTCATTAGACCAAATGCAAAAAGAGTACTTGAAACGGTAAACAATAAATCGTTGTTAAGCACTTCTTTTAAAAATTCTGACGGAAAATTGATAACTATCGTAATGAATCAATCTGAAAACGAGATTGTTTATTCTTTAGAAAATCAAAAAGAAAAAACAACAATTACAATTCCCGCACACGCTATACAGACAGTTGTATATTAATTGTCAGCTAACTAAATAACCACGAAATATGAAATTTAATTTAAAGAACACTATAAAAGTATTTTTCTTTATTATAGCCGTATTGGCTCAAGTAAAATGCTCTTCTTCAAGCGATCCAGTAGAAAATCCGCCAGTAGATCCGCCAGTTGTAAACCCTCCAGTAGTAGTAACAAATGATGTTGATTTTTGGCTTACAAAAGGCAATCAAAGTGTTTTATTGGCAAAACAATCAGGAACATTAGGATTTGGTACAACAGCCAATGCTTATGCTAATATTGAAGTGAATGCTGCTCAGAAATATCAGACCATTGATGGTTTTGGATATACCTTGACAGGAGGAAGCGTAGATGTTATAAACCAATTAAATGCGGCTAAAAGAACTGCTCTTTTACAAGAATTATTCGGGAATGGAGAAAACTCAATTGGAGTGAGTTATATCAGGATAAGTATCGGAGCGTCAGATTTAAATGCAACACCATTTACTTACAACGATCTTGCAGCTGGAGAAACAGATTTAAATCTAGAGAAATTCAGTTTAGAAAAAGACAAAAATCTAATTGCCATGCTGAAAGAAATCCTGGCAATTAATCCTAAAATATTGATTTTAGCAACACCTTGGTCTGCGCCTATTTGGATGAAAGATGTAGCAAGTTTTAAAGGTGGAAAACTGAAAACAGAATATTATGATGTTTACGCAAAATATTTTGTGAAATACATTCAACAAATGAAAGCAGAAGGAATTACAATCGATGCTGTAACTCCTCAAAACGAACCTTTGCATGATGGGAATAACCCAAGTATGTATATGTCTGCTGCTGATCAGGGGAGCTTTATTAAAAATAGTCTAGGGCCTGCAATTAAAGCCGCCAATCTAAATGTAAAAATTATTGCTTACGATCACAATTGCGATAATCCAAATTATCCAAAAGCAATTTTGGCAGATGCAGATGCCTTTCCTTTTGTAGACGGATCGGCTTTTCATTTATATGCAGGAGATATTAGCGCGCTAACCAATGTGTACAATTCTTATCCTACCAAAAACGTATATTTTACAGAACAATGGACTTCTTCTGAAGGTAGTTTTGATGGTGATTTAAAATGGCATCTTAGAAATGTAATTATCGGATCAATGAGAAATTACAGTAAAAATGCTTTAGAATGGAACGTTGCCAACAATCAAAATTTTGGTCCGCACACTGATGGTGGTTGTACAATGTGTAAAGGAGCTATCACGATAACCTCAGGCGATAGTTTTCAGCGTAATGTGGCGTATTATATTATTGCACATGCTTCAAAATTTGTTCCAATGGGATCTACAAGGATCGAGAGCAATTCTGGAGGAAGTTTGCAGAATGTTGCCTTTATCACACCTTCAGGTTCTAAAGTATTGATTGTTGAAAATGATGGATCTGCAACAGAAACTTTCAATATTAAATTCAATGGAAAATGGGTAACCACTTCACTTGAAGGAGGATCTGTCGGAACTTATACTTGGAAATAATTGGAAAAACTATTTTATATGAAAAAAGTACTTTTAACATCACTGCTTTTTGTTTCGATAGCCTCTTTTGGACAAGGTTTTTTGCATAGAGACGGACAAAAAATAGTAGACGGAAATGGTAAAAATGTTCTTTTAAGAGGTTTAGGCCTTGGCGGATGGATGGTGCAGGAAGGTTATATGTTAAAGACACAGCCATTTGCTAGTCCGCAATATCAGATAAAACAAAAAATAGAAGAGGTGATTGGCGCAGAGGGAACAAAAGAATTCTACGCGGCCTATAAAGCAAACGGGATTACAAAACGAGATATCGATTCTTTGGCAAAATGGGGATTCAATTCGATTCGTCTTCCAATGCATTACAATCTCTACACACCGCCAATCGAACAGGAAAAAAATGGAGAGATTACTTGGATAGAAGAAGGTTTTACCATGACCGATAATCTACTGAAATGGTGTGCAGAGAATAAAATATACCTGATTTTAGATTTGCACGCAGCTCCTGGAGGACAAGGGAATGATGCCGCGATTTCAGATTTTGATACTACAAAACCAGCACTTTGGCAGAGCGAAGCCAATCAGAAAAAAATGATTGCTTTATGGAAGAAATTGGCTTCTCGTTACCGAGATAATCCTTGGATTGGAGCGTATGATATTATCAACGAACCCAACTGGAATTTTACAGGATCAAACAAGAATGGTTGTGACGAAAATTCAAACGGACCTTTAAGAGATTTAATGGTCGCAGTTACAAAAGCCATTCGCGAAGTCGATACCAATCATTTAATCTTTATAGAAGGAAATTGCTGGGGAAATAACTACAACGGAATTTTTCCATTATGGGATGATAATCTGGCTTTAAGTTTTCATAAATATTGGAACTATAACGACAAAGCTTCCATCGAAAAGATGCTAGAGTACAGAGAAAAATATAATGTGCCAATCTGGATGGGAGAAAGTGGTGAAAATTCGAATGTCTGGTTTAAAGATGTTTTAACTTTAGTAGAAAACCACAATATCGGATGGGCATTTTGGCCAATGAAAAAAATTGACAATATCGCAGGAGTAGCTTCAGTTACAAAAATTCCAGAATATGATATTTTATTGAAATATTGGAGAGACGGTGGTCTTAAACCATCTCCAGAATTTGCAAAAAAGACTCTGATGAAAATGGCAGACAATTACAAAATGGAAAATGTAACTGTTAAGCCAGATGTTGTAGATGCCATGTTCAGACAAGTGCAGACAGACGACACAAAACCATACAAAAAGAATGCTGTTCCAGGAAAAATTGCCGCAACGCATTACGATTTAGGAACCAACGGAAAAGCCTATTCAGATACTGATTTTGTAAATTATAGAAGTGTTACCGGAAAAGACGATCAATGGAATCGCGGTAATAGTATGAGAAATGATGGAGTAGATATTTTACCATGTAAAGAAAAAGATTCAAACGGTTATCAAGTTTCTTTTATTGAAGATGGAGAATGGATTCAATATACGATTGATGCAAAAGAAGGAACTTACAACGTTGCCATTCGTTATTCTAGCGAAAAAGCTGAAGGAAAATTGTACTTAGAAATTGATGGAGCAAAATCTAATGAAATCACGCTTCCTGCAACAGCTGGAGATAACAAATGGAAGACTGTAGTTTTATCTAAGATAGCATTAAAATCGGGTTCAAATAAAGTAAAAGTTGTATTTGAAAAAGGAGGTTTTAATTTGAACTATTTTGACTTTGTTATAAACAAAAATAAAAAGTAGAAGAAATAATATTTATCTTGATATTCAATTTATTAACTAAACCATTTAAATAATAAAAAGATGAAAATGATTAATCTCGCAAATAGAGCTGGAGTTCTTACTTTAATCCTGTTGTTTGTATTCCAATCTTGCAGCAGTAACAACGATACGACAGATACTCCTGTTGTTGTAGCTCCCGATAAAATTTCTGTACAAGTTGATGTAGTGGGTAAAACTGCCGAAATGCCAAATGGAGACGGAAGCGGAAAAATTAATTTAAAAATTGATGCTCCTAATGCAAAGTCATATAAGGTAGTGGTAAACAATGAAACAAAAGAGTTTACAACTAGCAGTTTTACATATGAATTTACTCAACCAGGAACCAAACCCTATACGATTGATGTTACAGCATTTAACGGAATAAAGTATACGAATACTTCTGCAACAGTTAATATTTTCGTAGCCAGAAAATTAATCTGGTCTGACGAGTTTAATACAGATGGAGCCCCAGATAGTACAAAATGGGGTTATGATTTAGGAACAGGGAATGGTTGGGGAAATAACGAATTGGAATATTACACCAATCGTTCTGAAAATGTAAAAATCGAAGGAGGTCTTTTGAAAATTACGGCAATCAAAGAAAATTACCAAGGAAGCCAATACACTTCTACAAGAATGCTGACCAAAGGAAAGTTTTCTTTTAAATACGGAAGAGCAGAGATTCGTGCAAAATTACCAGCTGGTGGCGGTACTTGGCCTGCTTTCTGGTTGCTTGGAGATAATATAGATACGGCAGGCTGGCCGTTATGCGGAGAAATAGATATTTTAGAATCGGTTGGGAATAATCCAAATGTAATCCATTCGTCCTTGCATTCTCCAGGACGCTCAGGAAATACGCCAGATACCAAAACCACAACAGCTCCAAATTCGACAACCGAGTTTCATATTTATGCTGCCGAATGGAGTGCAGAAAACATCAATTTTTATGTAGATGATAATTTATTTTATAGCTACAAAAACTCTAGTACAACTCCATTTAATGATAAATTCTTTGTGATTATAAACTTTGCAATGGGAGGAAATTTTGGAGGAGCTGTCGATCCAAACTTTCAAAGAGCAACCTACGAAATTGATTATGTAAGAGTATATAATTAACATAATTTTTAAACAGATTTTTTTCTTTAAAGCCTCGTAAACACTAGCTTTACAAGATTAAAATTTTTTAACATGAAAAAGATAAACAAACTTGTTTTTGCAGTAATCCTGCTTTTAAGCGTAAACTCATTTTATGGTCAGAATTTAAAAATTATGACTTACAATATCCGTTTGGATGTTGCCTCAGATGGAGAAAATGCGTGGCCAAACCGAAAAGATTATTTTACATCTCAAATTGGTTTTTACAGCCCAGACGTTTTTGGAGTTCAGGAAGCAACGCCAAACCAAGTGTTAGATATTGCATCGGCTTTGCCAAATTATAGCAAATTCGGAGTTGGAAGAGAAGAAGGAGGTTTAGGTGAAGCGTGTACGATTTATTACAAAAAAGACCGTTTTAAAGTAGAGCAATCTAATACTTTCTGGTTGTCTGAAACTCCAAATGTAGTTTCAAGAGGCTGGGATGCTGCTTGCAATAGAGTTTGTACATATGGGCTTTTTAAAGATCTAAAAACTAAAAAAATATTTTGGGTTTTCAATTTGCATTTAGATCACATGGGCGAAGAAGCGAGAGTAAAAGGCGTGCAACTTGCTCTTTCTAAAATAAAAGAATTAAACACAAAAAATTATCCAGCTTTTTTAATGGGTGATTTCAATTCTGAACCAAACACAACGCAAATTGGAGAAATCAAAAAAGTAATGGATGATACCAAAGATGTTTCAATAGAAAAACCTTTCGGTCCTTCAGGAACTTTCAACGATTTCAAACACAATGAACCCGTAACATTATTATTAGACTACATTTTTATTTCAAAAAATAGTGGTCTAAAAGTTCAAAAACACGCAGTGTTAAGTGATTCTAAAGATTTAAAATATCCGTCAGATCATTTGCCTGTCTTAATAGAAATAGATTAAAAATGAAAAACATCAACAAAAAACTTCAAATCCTAGTTTTGCTGCCATTAATTGCAATGCAGTTCAACTGTGGATCTTCAACAAATGCTGTAAAAAATACTGGAAAAGTTTCTTCTTGGATTACCACAACAGATGAAACTTCAAAACTTAAAAAACAAGCTGAGTTAGTTTTCACTTCAGAAACAAATTCAAATCAAACTATTGAAGTAAATCCTTCAGAGAAATTCCAAACTATTGAAGGTTTCGGATTTTCATTAACCGGAGGAAGTGCGCAAGCCATTAAAAAACTAGACAAATCAAAAAGAGAAGCTTTGCTTCAGGAATTGTTTTCTAGAAAAGAAGATGCTATTGGTTTAAGTTATTTAAGAATAAGTATTGGTGCATCAGATTTGAATGAAAAAGTTTTTTCGTATGATGATATGCCAGAAGGACAAACCGATTTAAAATTGGAACATTTCGATCTTGGTCCAGATTTAGACGATGTAATTCCAGTCTTAAAAGAAATTTTAGCCATAAATCCTAAAATAAAAATAATGGGTTCTCCGTGGTCTCCTCCAGTTTGGATGAAAGATAACGGAAGTTCAAAAGGCGGTAGTTTACAGCCAAAATACTATCAGGTTTATGCAGAATATTTTGTGAAATATATTCAAGCAATGAAATCGCACGGAATTGTAATTGATGCGATTACGCCTCAAAATGAACCTTTACACCCAGGAAACAACCCAAGTTTGTTAATGTTGGCAGAACAGCAGGCAGATTTTGTTGGGAATAATTTGGGTCCCGCTTTCGCGAAAGCAGGAATCAAAACCAAAATTATTGTTTACGATCACAACTGTAATAAACCAGAATATCCTTTGACGATTTTAAGAGATCCAAAAGCAAATCCGTTTGTTGCAGGATCAGCTTTTCACTTGTACGAAGGAGATATTAGTGCTTTATCAACTGTTCATAATGAATTTCCAAATAAGGATTTGTATTTTACAGAACAATATACTGGAAGCGGAACTAATTTCGAAACCGATTTGAAATGGAGTGTCAAAAATGTAGTAATCGGATCAATGAGAAACTGGAGTAAAAATGCACTTTCATGGGGATTAGCAAATGATGAGTTTTACAAACCTTTTACGCCAGGAGGATGTTCAACTTGTAAAGGAGCTTTGATGATTGACCAAAATCAAAATATCAAAAGAGAAGTTGGATATTATATTATCGGACATGCTTCTAAATTTGTTCCAGAAGGTTCAGTAAGAATTGGAAGTAATATTGCTGGAGATTTATATAATGTTGCTTTCAAAACGCCATCAGGCCAAACCGTTTTAATTGTAGAAAATAACGGAGCTTCGGCAGCAACATTTAATATCAAATACAACCAAAAACAAACCACAACCACTCTAAACGCAGGTGCTGTAGCAACTTACGTTTGGTAAACAACTTAAACATATGAAGAAGACAACAACAATTATGCTGTTTATGCTTTCGCTTTTTGCGTCGGCACAGCAGCAGTCGATAGATCAGAAAGTCAATGATCTATTGAAGAAAATGACAATTGAAGAAAAAATTGGCCAGTTAAATCAATACACTGGAGACAATCAGGCAACGGGACCAATTACAATTAATCCGAACAAGCAAAATGAAATCAAACAAGGTTTAATTGGTTCGATGCTAAATGTGATCGGAACAAAATATACCAGAGGATATCAGGAATTGGCGATGCAGTCAAGACTTAAAATTCCGTTGCTGTTTGGGCAAGACGTTATTCACGGTTACAAAATGACTTTTCCTCTTCCTCTAGCAGAAGCGGCAAGTTGGGATTTAGCAGCAATCGAATTAGGCGCAAGAGTTGCTGCAACAGAAGCAGCAGCAAGCGGAATTCATTGGACATTTGCTCCAATGGTAGATATTGGTCGTGATCCTCGTTGGGGACGTGTAATGGAAGGCGCGGGAGAAGATACTTACCTTGGTTCTAAAATTGCCTACGCGAGAGTAAAAGGTTTTCAAGGAAATAAACTGGGAGATTTAAACTCTGTTATGGCCTGCGTAAAGCACTTTGCAGCTTATGGAGCGGGAGTTGGAGGAAGAGATTACAACTCTGTAGACATGAGTGAAAGAATGTTATGGGAAACCTATTTACCGCCATTTAAAGCAGCTTTAGATGCAGGAGCGGCTACATTTATGAATTCATTTAATGATATTAACGGAATTCCAGCAACTGGAAATGCACATTTGCAGAGAGATATCTTAAAAGGAAAATGGAACTTTCAAGGTTTTGTAGTTTCAGACTGGGGATCAATTGGAGAAATGGTGGCTCACGGTTATTCTAAAGATCTTAAAGAAGCTGCTTATTCTGCCATTACTGCAGGAAGCGACATGGATATGGAAAGTAATGCATACCGTAAGCATTTAGCAGAGTTAGTAAAAGAAGGTAGAGTTTCTATTGATTTAATTGATGATGCTGTAAAACGTATTCTTCGTAAGAAATTCGAATTAGGATTATTTGATGATCCTTACAGATATTCTGATGAAAAACGTGCTGAAAAAGCATTAAACAATCCAGAACATAGAAAAGCAGCTAGAGAAATGGCTGAAAAAAGTATCGTTTTATTAAAGAACGAAAACCAAACTTTGCCCATTTCAAAAAATGCTAAAACCATTGCGTTTATTGGTCCAATGGTAAAAGAATATAAAGAAAACATGGGATTCTGGTCTGTAGAACTTCCAGAAGTTGATTACAATAAATGGATCGTTTCGCAATGGGATGGATTGCAAAATAAAGTAGGCAAAAACACCAAATTATTATATGCAAAAGGTTGTGAAATAGAAGGAACAAACAAAGATGGTTTTGCAGAAGCAGTTGAAACTGCCAAACAAGCCGATGTTGTAATTTTGAGTATTGGTGAAAGACGCGACATGAGCGGTGAAGCCAAAAGTAGAAGCGACTTGCATTTGCCAGGAGTTCAAGAAGATTTAGTAAAAGCAGTTATGGCAACAGGAAAACCGGTTGTAGTTTTAATAAATGCTGGAAGACCTTTGGTTTTCAACTGGACTGCAGATAATGTTCCGGCAATTTTATACACTTGGTGGTTAGGAACTGAAGCTGGAAATGCTATTGCAAATGTATTGTTTGGAGATTACAATCCGTCTGGAAAATTGCCAATGACTTTCCCAAGAGAAGTAGGGCAGATTCCAATTTACTACAATCACTTCAGCACAGGAAGACCTGCTAAAGACGAAAACGCAACAAATTATGTTTCGGCTTATATCGATTTGAAAAACTCTCCAAAATATCCTTTTGGATATGGTTTGAGCTATACAACATTTGACTATTCAGGGCTGAAACTATCTTCAGCAAAAATAAAAAGCAATGAAACAATCAAAGTTTCTTTCCAATTAAAAAATACGGGAAAAGTAGCAGGAGAAGAAGTAGCTCAATTGTATTTGAAAGATAAATTTGGATCTGTTGTAAGACCAGTATTAGAATTAAGAGATTTTCAAAAAGTGAAATTAAATGCAGGAGAATCTAAAACAATCGAATTTACAATTGATAAGGAAAAGCTTTCTTTCTATAATGATAAAGTAGAATGGGTTGCTGAACCAGGAGATTTTGAAGTTATGATCGGAACTTCATCAGCAGATATTAAATTAAAATCTGATTTTGAATTAGTAAATTAAATAAAAAACGGGGCTCCAAAAGAAGCCCCGTTTTTTTATATCGAAATTATTTTAGTCGTTTTTTAAAACTATACTTTAGCATATTCATTAAACCTTGTTCGATAATGTCAATTCCAACGCCATAATTACTATCGGCAATTTCATGATGTGCATTTCTAAAATCTTCAAAATCTTCACTTGGAATTTCCAAGTTGATCAACGGTTTATAATCAACAATTATAGAAGCACCATTTTTGGTTACTTTTTTACGGCTTGTAAAATCAAAATAAGGATTTGTGATCGTACTTTCCTGAATTGTATATTTTTCTTGAGTATCTATTTTTTGATCTGTCGTTAAATTGATTTCGTACTTCTCGTTATCAAAATTATGCCAAAACGAAAGATCCGTATGCATAAAGTCGCGTGCAGTATTTTTAACCACATTGCGATCAAAATACATTAAAAAGCGATTCTTTTCGGCATCTATAAAATACGGATTTTCGATTGTCGCATTATACTGAATTGTAAACTCATTTAGCTTTTTATCATCGCTTACAATTTCAATCGTCGCATCTTTAAAAATGGTTCTGATATCCGTTCCATTTCTATCATTAGAATAATTTAAAGTGTAAAACAAGAAATTATTCCAGCTGTCAATAATCTCTCTTTTGTTTGTATTTTTGAAATATTTACGCATATAATTGGCACGATTTCCTTTGTAAGTCGAAACCAATTTTAGTGTTCCTATATTATTCTGAGCACTAAAATCTGCTTTTTCATTTATCCCGTAATAAGGAAATTTGTAAGGCTCCTTAATCTGCAATTCTTGATTTGGTTTTACTTCCAAATAATGCATAAAATAGATGTAGCCGCGATTTTCAATTAACCCGAATTCGTCTCTTGAAGTAGCATCAACAAAATAAGTTCCGCCTTTGTAATTGATTTTTACAATAACATGATTAAAAGTCAATAATGACGGAAGGTAATATTTAATGTAATGGTCTGAATTGAAATTAACCAAAACTACAGAAGCATCCACATTAATATAATCTAAAACCACTTTCAGTAAAACCGATTTTGCCTTGCAGTCTCCTTGTTTATTTTCATAAGTTACTGATGGTTCTTGCGGTTTGTGGCCATTCATTTCATCAGCATTATAAATATAGTAGACATGGTTCTGCACGTAATCAATAGCAAATTGTAGCTTCTCATCCTGATCAGGAATAGCGTCTAGTTTTTCTACGAGTTTTGGAGCAAATTCGGTTAAAGAAGCTTTGCTGTATATTTCTTCGTAAAGTGGAGAAATGTAATTTGATAAGTCAACCCAGTTCCGATCTGTTGCAAAATCAATAAAAGGAGCAATTTCTCTGTTTGCATCAAAAGAATTGATGTAATTTTCTTTATCGATTACAAATCGTTCTCCTTTTTTGAGGTAATTAATTTCTGGTTCCAAAACAGTTCCTTCTTCATCTCTAAAAAATGTTTTTTTGTATGCAATTGTCTCTTTTCTATCGTTGATAAAAGAGAACTTATATTTTCCGTAAGCCCAGTAAGTGCTTGGTGTTACGTATACATACTTAAGAAATTCTTTTCGCATAAAATCACGATCAGTAAAAACCTTTGTACGCGAATCTTCTGTAATTAAAATATCATAAAGACGTAAATCTTTAATCGTAATATTTACTTTTTTGTTACTGCTTAAAATGCCGCCTTCACTCTGATTTTCACTATCTAAAACTTTAATTTTAGTATCAGGAATTTTATCAATCAAAACACCATCTCTCAACACACTAATTCTGTGTATCAAGTAAGTTTCATTTTCTTCTACAACAACATCTTTTGCCGAAGCGCTTTCAAGATTTGAAGGCTCGTTAAGAGTATACGCAACGCAAGCATATTCGCTGTTTTCAGTATCGCTTGTATAGTAGATTTTATCTAAGAAGTAGCAGAAATCTCGACCTTCTTCAACTTGTTTGTTGGAGAAATCGGATTCTTTTATATAGTCAATAAGCTGATCATCATTAATTGTAGGAGCCCAGTTTTCTGGTTTTTGAATTTTGTAACTTTCTGATTCAATGATATTTTCCATGTATTTTTCTGTAGGGGTATATTCTTACTTTTAAAATGGCTAAAATAACTAATAAATAACCATTTTCTTTCATTCTAGTGTAAAATTTATAATAAAAAACCTCACCGAGGTGAGGCCAGCATTATAAATTATAAAAATGTGTAGGTATTTATTTTAAAACGGTATTTATAAAATCCATTGCGCCAATTCCTTTATAAGATGCATACAAAGCTTTTTCATAAGCTTCTCTTTTTGCTTTTTTATCTTTTGCATCAGTTTCGACAATCATTTCATTGAAAATTCTCTCCTGTTCTTCACTATATTTTAAAGATTCTTCCAGAAGATATGTTTTCGAAACAAATCCGAATGAAGACCAGATTCTGGTTCTAATTTTTTTATTGATGTCTTTTAAAGGATTGGTAATCATAACTTCTGTGTTTAAATTTCTACGCTCACTTGAAGAAAAATGGAAACAGCTTGTATTATTTTTCTTTGAATTTGATTCTAATCTTAACAATTAAAATCATTAATGTGTTATTATGACGCAATGTACTTATTTTTTTTAAATTTGATTTTAAATTTTCGTTAAAATTGTAGTTTCAACACTTCTGTTTTAATGAAAGTCAGCGCTTTGTTTTTATAATATATTTCAGTTTTATAAAAATGAAGTAAATTGCAGAGTTATTAAAAGAAAGAATTATACAAATTTGATGTTAAAAGACATTATAGATAATAACGAAAATTACCAACCAGGACTTTCTATAGACTGTGTCATTTTTGGTTTTCATGATAATCAGTTAAAAGTGTTATTGATTAAAGTGGAACGTGCCAATAAATGGTCTTTGCCTGGCGGTTTTATTCCTGTAGATCAGGATATTGATACAGCTGCAATCACGGTGCTGAATGGCAGAACAGGTGTTGATGGGGTATTTTTAAGACAATTTGCGACCTTTGGAAAAGTAAATCGTAACCATCAGCATTTTGATAAAAAAACCTTAGAATATCTCCAAATTGAAGAAGAAAAAGGAAAATGGCTAACGCGACGTTTTGTTACAATTGGATACTATGCTTTGGTGGATTTTTCTAAAATTCTTCCTAACCCAACAGGCAGATATGAAGTAGTGGAATGGATTGATCATAAAGAAGTTCCTGAGCTTATTTTAGATCATAAGGAAATTTTGGATAAAGCCTTAGACACTTTACGTACAGAATTAAATTTAATGCCAATTGGTTACAATTTATTGCCGGAGAAATTTACCATTCCAGAACTGCAAAAATTGTACGAAACAATTTTGGACAAAAAATTAGACCGTCGAAATTTTTTGCGCAAAATAACGAATATCGGAATTCTTAATAAATTGGACGAAAAGAAAAGTAACGTAGCGCACAAAGCTCCAAACTTGTATTCTTTCGATAAAGAAAAATACGATGAGGTTCTTAAAAACGGACTGAATCAAGGCTGGTAAAAAGTAAACTTTAATCTTTAAAAATGATATTATGGTTTCAATTGAAGAATTTAGAAAATTAGCAATGTCATTTCCAGATGCGACCGAAGAGCCTCATTTTGAGAAAACTTCCTTTCGAATCAAAAAGAAAATTTTTGCCACTTTTGACGAAAAAAATAATCATGCCGTTTTAAAACTAAACGAAATAGATCAATCGGTTTTTTGCGCGTCAAGCGAAAAGATTTTCTATGAAGTTCCAAACAAATGGGGAAAACAAGGCTGGACAATTGTCGAACTTTCAAGAGTAAGACCCGAAATGTTTGAAGATGCTTTAATTCGTTCGTATGAAAATGTTGCTACAAAAAAGAAATAGCATTTTATCTCACAATAGTTCTAAAAGTCAAATTTATTCGAGGTTTTTGAGTTGTTTTTGTTGGAGGTAACCGATGCAGCCAATGCGTTTGTGTTTCATCTTTCATAACCAATAAACTTCCGTGTTCCAGAATTAAAGAAACGGTTTCTTTAGATTCTTTATGTTTGAAAGCAAATTTACGTTCGGCACCAAAACTTACAGATCCGATTGCGCCATTTTTCTTTAAATCTTTCTCAGCATCGCTATGCCACGCCATTCCTTCTTCGCCAGTATGATATAAATTCAGCAGACAGGAATTAAAAGTTTCTCCTGTTTTTTCTTCAATAATTTTCTTTAACCTTAAAAGTTCAGGAGTCCAGGGCAAAGCTTTTTTAGTGGTATTCGAATACGTATATTCAAATTCCTGATCGCCGTACCAAGCTACTTTTCGTTTGGTTAAAATTAGTTTTCCAAAGATAATGGCTTCGTCATTTTTCCATTCTATTGTATTTAATAAAATATCGCGATAGAAATCGGCTTCCTGTTTGGAGAAGCATTTTCCATAATAATTCACTGTTCCATCTTTTGGAAGTAGATTGGTTGTTTCGTCTATTTGGGGATTAAATAAGTCCATTTTTCCATTTTAAGTATTCCGATTTCATACAATGACCGCAAGGCCTGAAACCATTTTCTTTGGCTTCATTTTTAGACAAAAAGAAAACTCGATTTTCGCGTTTCATTCTTTTACCCGAAGAACATTTGAGCGTTCCGTAGATTTTTAGTTTTTGGTTGCCGCCAAAGCAAATTTCGCCTTTTTTAATTTTACGGAGTAATTCAGAATCGGTTATTTTTTGATGATTAATCATGAAGTGGTAAGTTTTGTATTGTAGAGACGCACAGCTGTGCGTCTCTACAGATATATTGGGTGTTTATGACAACGCATCATGAAAAATAATTCCCAGTGTAAAACGTTCGCCAGAATGGACTTCGCTTACGCCATGTTTCATATTCACGCGATAATATCCTTTTGTGCCCTTTACAGGTTTAAAATTGGTTGTAAAAACAAGAATATCTCCCTTTTTAGGTTTTAAGACAATTGCTTTCGATTGCGCTCTTGGTGTTTGTTGCGTTAAAACGAATTCGCCGCCGGTAAAATCTTCATCAGGATCAGAAAGAAAAAGTACGATTTGAATGGGAAAATAAACATCTCCATACAAATCCTGATGCAAGGTATTAAAACCGCTTTTACCGTATTTTAGAATTAAAACTGTAGCTTTCAGCTGATCATTTTCGTGACATTGTTTTAATAAATCTGTATGTTTTTTAGGAAAAGTAGTGTCGATATTAAGGACTTTCATCCATGCATTTGCAATTGGAGCCAGCTTCGGATAAATAGAAGTACGTATGTTTTGAATCAAATCGGGCAGAGGGTAATTGAAATATTTATATTCGCCTAAGCCAAATCGATAACGTTCCATGACAACTGTTTTTCTGTATAAATTTGGATTATCATAATCGAATTTCAAATCTTCGCATTGTTCATTATTAAGTACTTTTGGAATGATTGCGAATCCATTTTCGTGCATAGATTCAGTGATGCTTTCCCAGTTTTGAGAAGCAATTTTGGATTGTATATTTTGCATAGCAATTGGATTTTATGAGATTTTCAATGAAGGTTCATCATTGAAATTCTGAATTTGGGATTCGAAATTTGGAGTTTTATTTTTATGGATTTACTTGTGCGCCTTCCCAGCCAATTATCGCCGTTTTTCTCGTATTTCCCCACATATAACCGCCAAATATTCCAGAGGATTGGATTACACGGTGACAAGGAATTAGGAACGCAACAGGATTACTGCCAATTGCAGTTCCAACGGCTCTCGATGCATTTGGTTTTTGAATTTGCTGCGCAATAGAACCGTAAGTAGAAAGCTGTCCCATTGGGATTTTTAATAAAGTTTCCCAAACTTTCAGTTGAAAATCGGTTCCTTTTAAATGCAGTTTTATTTCAGATAATTTGCTCCAATCGTTCTGGAAAATAAATAGTGCATTTTGCTGTACCAAATCTAGTTTTTGGGTAAAAGATGCATTTGGGAACTTATCTTTCAATGCAATAAGTCCAGTTATTTCATCTTCGGCGAAAGCCATAAAACAAACACCTTTTGAAGTAGATGCAACAACAATATTCCCAAAAGGGCTTTCGGCAAAACTGTAATTGATGACTAGGTTTTTTCCGCCGTTTTTATATTCTGCAGGAGTCATTCCTTCGATATTGACAAATAGATCATGTAGTCGGCTAGTGCCAGAAAGTCCAGTTTCGAAAGCTGTTTCAGAAATAGTTGCGTGATTTTCTTTTAGCAGTTTTTTGGCGTGTTCAATGCTTGTATATTGCAAAAATTTCTTCGGACTTGTGCCTGCCCATTCACTAAAAAGTCTCTGAAAGTGAAACGGACTTAAATGTACTTTTTCGGCAACCTCATCCAGATTGGGCTGATCTTTAAAATTTGCTTTGATATAATCGATAGCTTCGGCAATACGATTATAATTAATGGTTTCTTGCGTGTTCATTTTTCTTCCATTTTATAAGGCAAAGATCGATTGGTTTTGGCAGGTATAAAATCCGAAACTTGCGGAAATAGGTTTATGTTGTTTTTTTGTTTCAAGTTTCAGGTTTCACGTTCCAACATAACTTGAAACCTGAAACTTGAAACCAATTTAATGCGCTGTAGTTTTAGAAAACACATTAATTACCACAACACCAATTACGATTAAACTCAACCCGATTATGGCTGGTAAATCTGGAATTTCTTTAAAGAAAATAGCGCCGATTGCAGTAATTAAAACAATTCCAACGCCAGACCAAATGGCATATGCAAATCCTACAGGAATTGTTCTGATAGCAAAACTTAAAAAATAAAATGCACCGCAATAGCCAATAACTGTAATAATGCTCGGAATTAGTTTGGTGAATTCTTCAGACTTTTTTAATGCTGAAGTAGCAATAATTTCGAAGATTATGGCAACACCTAAAAATAGAAAATTCTTCATAGTTCACTTTTTTACAAAGGTAAACCTTAAAGCTGAAAATTATTTAAGATTATCTGTTCTAGAAGAAACACTTATCAACTTATATCCGTTTTCTGTTCTTAGAAATTCGAAATGATCTTGCCCTCGGTCGGTTTGCTTTTTTGGATTGATAACAATATCCATTGTTGGATAAATCCAATCTTTAGATTCATTACAATTGTTAAAATAAATGTCGTATTCGCTTGATTCAAAAATAAACTGATTTAATCCGCCAGAAGAAATAAAATAATCTGTTTTTAGATTTTTAAGCTCCTGAAGTTTTAGTTTTAAATAGGTATAATTTTGATTAATGAATTTGGTTTTCGAAGCATTTATCCAACCGTCTGGTTCTTTCCAATAGGTTATTTTATCTAAGGTGTGTTTTTCTAAATTGGCTTTAGATAAATCCTTAAGGATAGTATTTTCTAACCAATATTTAAATTCTTTATCAAAATTTATGAAAGAATAATATTGTCCATCAACTCCAAGAAAACTGTCTCTTGTTGGATCTTTGCTAGGTTCTTTTGACTTTTCTAAAGAATAAAAATTCAAATCATCATTATAGGAGAAGTTTTCAATTAGGACTTTGTTGTTGATATCGATTAAAAACTCTTTTCCTCCTTGCCAGAAAAAGTGCTCTCCATCTTGTTGTTTTTTGGCGTCTTTCAAAACCGTAATCATTCCGTTTCTTACTTTGGTTAAGGCGCTGTATTCTGCTGGAATTGTCATTTTCCCTTCGGCATTAAATACTCCCATTTTATCAGTTTTACGATCTGTAAATCTTATAAAACCTTCGTTTTCGCAGTCTGGACCATTATCAAATACATACAGGCTATCTTGCCCTACAATCTTTCCTTGTTTGGTTAAGTAATAGTTTTTCCAATTGCCATTTTCTTCTTCGGTAACGGCAATTATGTTTTCGAATTTGCGTGCAGTGGTAAAACCAGTAAATTTTGGTTCTATTTTGATTATTCCGTTTTTGTCTTTAAAACCTGTTAATGTGGTATCTTTGTTGGGAAATGCAGTCCAGATATCATTGCTTTGAGCAAATACGAAAGAATTAAAGAGAAAGAATATGAAGAGGATAAGAATCTTTTTCATGAAAATGCATTTATCGAATATGAACTTCTGTTTCGTTGTTTTTTGCTTCTTCAAAACAATCAGAACATAACATTTTAAAATCGGCAAGAGATTGAAAAGTTTCTGTCCATTCTTCTTCATTATCCAAAAGATATTGTTCGCAAGAACCACACCAAGCAATTTGTGGAAGATCTTCCTCGGCTTCTGAATAGAAAAATCCAACTTGAATTTTTGAATCTATTGCAGTTGCGATATGAATGCAGGTAAAAGACATTTCTTTTGAGCCGTGTATGTCGCAGGAAATTTTTTCGATCATTTTTTGAGTTTTAAAAAGCTTTAAGTTCAAATTTAAAGCTATAAATTAAAAACCTTGTAAAGGTCTTGTTAAATTAAATTGTTCTTGATCTACATGAGCGTGAGGGATAGGAGCATGCTACCAAAGTAGCGCGGATAGCCCGACATAATTTAAGAAAAGGCCTCATGCACGCAAAGCATATTTAGGCATTTTCTTAAATTATGGCACGCCCTAATTATTTTGATTTTATTTCTTCTAAGGGTTGAATGATAATCCTACGCTGAAAAACAACCGTACTTTATCGATATTATTTATCCATGAAGTATCGAAATGTATGGGGCCTAAAATAGACTGATAGGAAATTGCGGCGCCTCCAGATATTACTAGACTCGTCTCGATGTTATTGTCCCAATTTCCTTTTGGATTAAATACATGGTCTACATACTCATTAAAACTATCAAAACCGACAGTGGCAAGATTGAAATGTGGGGTAAGATAAATTTTCCCGATTAGATTGATTTGGGAAGCAAGTTTGACACCCATATATTGTGTAACATTCAGTTCGTCTTCATGGAGTCCGGCAAAGGAGAAGCGATTGCTGCCAGAACTAGGTATAATACCGCCTATGAAATATTTTGCAGCATAACCAAATCCTGAAAATGGAATGTCGTCATGTTTGACTTTATCCTGAAAAATAAAATAAGAATCAAACCCTACAATTCCTGTAATTTTCTTTTTGATGGGCAATCTTTTCTCATAGGTTAAACCAAACTTGGTATAGCCATTTGTTGAGCCAGAAACATGTATTAAATCTGGATCAGAAAATGCGGCATTGAGATCAGTAAGAAATGACCGTGTCACGTTTGATTTTATAATGGTTCCGTTTGTGGCAAAGAAAACTCTATCCATGTCATTATAAGAATAATGCAGGTTGAATTCGATGTTGTTAAAATTATAGTTGCTAATGCTTACAGAGTTAGGGTTGTATTCTCGGTCGTATTTTGGTTTTAGATTCGTGTAGGTATAGTTTAATCCAAAGCCTAAATAGCTTTTTAGCGAATTTATATTTCTGTTTACCTCATTGTTGAGTTCAAAAGTATTGTAGAGTATATTGTCTGATGCTTTGCCATTTATATAAATTTCTTGGCGCAGGAAAGCTCCATAAGCTTCAGTTGCCCACCACCATTCTCTATGGCCTCCGAAATTTTTCTGATAATTGATTCTGGCTTTTGGCTGTTCGGCAATATCGGCAGTTATTAAAAGACGGGAAGCATCGGCCAAGACGTTTCTTCCTGTGTAGTTAAAAATTATTCCAACACCTCTATAAGTGTCATAATGAACTGATGTATTTAGCTGGTTTTTGGCGCGTTCAAAACCAAACAATGTAATGCCCAATTTATCACTGTCTTTGATGAAATAACTGTATGTAATCTCATCAAAAAGATTGGTTCCCATTGCTCTGTTAATGCCTGCTATTAAATCTTTGGTTGTGTATTTTACATGGGTTTTAAGATTGGCTCTTCCGACCACAAGGGGAAGGTTTTCGGGGCTTATTTTTTTATAAACAATCGTATCTAGAACAAACTCATTGGGCATATCGGGCAATTTATGAGTTCGCTGTTGGAATCCTTTTAGTTTTTCTGAAAGAGCAATTAAAGCCGGAAGATTTTGATTTGTTGCGATTTTTCCATCTTTGTAGATCTCGTTACTATCGGCAAAATCGGCTGTTGAGAAACGGAGATTGGGTAGGTGATCAATCAATATGTTACATAAATCACGATTTGCAGGATTTTTAATGTTACTCGGAAACATACTCGTCTGCATTAATATGGTCATAAGATTATTTAGCTTATCTACAGGTTCCATTCCGCCTCCGACGTCACTTCCAATAATAATGTCGGCGCCCATTTGTTTGGCAACATCCGTTGGGAAATTATTCAATACGCCACCGTCTACCAAAACGGTCTTTCCGTAAGGCATTGGCTTGAAGATCGCTGGTAGCGACATACTGGCGCGCATAGCGTAGGATAAACTTCCTTTGCTTAAAATAACTTCTTTTCCTTCTACCAAGTCTGTAGCCATGGCTCTAAAAGGAATTGAGAGACTGTCAAAATCTTTAACATTGTATACAGGGAAAGTTAATTCAGAAAGGTATTCTCTTAGATTTTGATCATTTAGCAGAGAACCAATGCTGTTAAGTTTACCATCTTTAACACCTATTCCGACCAAATATCTTTGAAATTCTCTTTTTTCTTCTGCGCTTACAGATCTCAATGATTGGCCGCCGCCTAAGAGTTTATCCCAATAAATATCTTTGGTAATTTTTTCTATACTGTCACCAGAATATCCCATTGCATATAATCCACCTATAATGCTTCCCATACTGTTTCCGACAATAAGGTCTGGAACGATGTGAAGAGAGTCCAATTTCTGTAAAAGAGGAATGTGTGCAATTCCTTTTGCGCCTCCGCCACTTAGTACTAATACAACTTTAGGTTTTTTCTCCTGAGAAAAAATAATTTGTGGGAGACTTAGTAAAAATAAGAAGACGAATAAATAAGGTGTTTTTTTCAATTTTTTACTATTTAAGTATTTGATAAATAGATTCTTATTTTGGTTATTAAAAGTAATCAGATATTTATAAAAGTACAATTTTTTGATAAAAATGTTTTGCCTGAAACGTAAAAACAGAAAACCCGATAGGCTTTTAAAACCTATCGGGTTTGAAATATGTATTAAAAATCTAAGATCTACAATCTTAAATCTAAAATTTATTAATATCTGTAGTATTCTGGTTTGAATGGACCTTGAACCTCAACACCAATATAAGCAGCTTGATCTTCTCTTAAAACCTCAAGTTCAACGCCTAATTTGGCTAAGTGTAAAGCAGCAACTTTTTCATCTAAATGTTTTGGTAACATGTAAACTTCATTTTTGTAAGCTGCGCTGTTGTTCCATAATTCGATTTGAGCTAAAGTCTGGTTTGTAAATGAGTTACTCATTACAAAACTTGGGTGACCAGTAGCACAACCAAGGTTTACTAAACGACCTTCAGCCAAGATGATGATATCTTTTCCGTTGATGTTGTATTTGTCAACCTGAGGTTTGATTTCGATTTTAGACGCACCGTGGTTTTTGTTTAACCAAGCCATATCAATTTCGTTATCGAAGTGACCAATGTTACAAACAACAGTTTTGTCTTTCATTTGCTCGAAGTGCTCTCCAAGAACGATATCTTTATTTCCTGTAGTTGTAATTATGATATCAGCATTAGCAATTACAGTGTTTAATTTTTTAACTTCATAACCGTCCATTGCAGCTTGTAAAGCACAGATTGGATCGATTTCAGTAACTGTTACAATAGATCCAGCACCTCTGAAAGAAGCTGCAGTTCCTTTTCCAACATCACCGTATCCACAAACGATTACTCTTTTTCCAGCCAACATTAAGTCAGTTGCACGACGTACAGCATCTACAGCAGATTCTTTACATCCGTATTTGTTATCAAATTTAGATTTAGTAACAGAGTCATTAATGTTTATTGCAGGCATTGGTAAAGTTCCAGCTTTTACTCTTTCGTAAAGTCTGTGAACACCAGTTGTAGTTTCTTCAGAAAGACCTTTAATTCCAGGAACTAATTCTGGGTAACGATCAATAACCATATTAGTTAAATCTCCACCATCATCCAAAATCATGTTCAATGGTTTTCTGTCTTCTCCAAAGAATAAAGTTTGCTCAATACACCAGTCAAATGACTCTTCGTCAAGACCTTTCCAAGCGTAAACTGAAATTCCAGCAGCAGCAATAGCAGCAGCAGCTTGATCTTGAGTAGAGAAAATGTTACAAGAAGACCAAGTAACCTCTGCACCAAGCGCAATTAAAGTTTCGATCAAAACAGCAGTTTGAATCGTCATGTGCAAACATCCAGCAATACGAGCACCTTTTAATGGTTGTTCGTCTTTGTATTCAGCGCGAAGTGCCATTAAACCTGGCATTTCAGCTTCAGCTAGTTCAATTTCTTTTCTTCCCCAAGCCGCTAGAGAAATGTCTTTTACTTTATAAGCCACGTAAGGCGTAGTTGTAGTACTCATTTATATTATATTTGTATAATTGTAAATTTTTTGCAAATTTACGGAATAGGTTTTTAATTTTAGTAATTTCTATAAGATTTGTGAAATCTTTAATTTCTTAATCTTTAGAACATTAGTTTCTGAATCGATTTAAACTATATAAGTGATACAAGTTCATTTAAAAAAAACTTAAACGATTACCTTTGCTGTTAATTGCTTATATTTACTAATACATTTTTAACCCAGCATTTATATCTTCTTAAATGACTTATAGGGTTTAGTAATCAAGAAAATAATTTATCATTCACCATTCATAATTTACAACTAAAAAGTAATGCCTTTATTTCAGACCATACAATTCAATGAAACGACTAAAATTTTAATCTGGGAAATCACAGAACCTCTAGAAGAATTGTTGAGTAAAGTGGTGTTAAAAGAAAAAACACAAAAGAGATTGGACGGAATGAAATCTCAAATGCATCAGCGTGCTTTTTTAAGTGTTCGTATGCTGATTCAGGAAATGGGTTTTACCGATAAAGATCTGCATTATGATGAGTTTGGAAAACCTTATTTCGATTGTCATAATCATATTTCAATTACACATTCCTACCATTTTGCAGCAATTATTATTAGCCACGAAAAGGTTGGAATCGATATGGAATTGCAGCGAGAAAAAATCCAGAGAATTGCAGATAAATTCACAGACTTTGAAACTAATTATTTAGATTCTTCATCTATAGAAGAATACATAAAAAAACTTACCGTAATCTGGGGTGCCAAAGAGGCGATCTTTAAAATCAGAAATGAAAAAGGGATCAGTTTTAAAGATCATATTAATGTGAGCAACTTTTCTTTAGGAGAAACCCAAACGCAGGCAAGTCTTCATTTTGATAATCTGATTAAGGATTTTGATGTGCATTATCAAGAAGTCCAATCAGATAATTTTGAGGGTAAGTTTACTTTGGTTTATGCTTTTGAAAAATAGATTCTAATCTCAGTTGACAGTTTTCAGTTTAAACTTCACTTTCCTTTTGTCGGTGCTGAAACATACTCATGTATAAAAAAGTACTCATTTTTCGAGCGCGTCTTTTAAGTGTTTCGGCATTTTCGCCTTCAAAATGTTCGTCAATAGTTTGAAACCAATGATTCAACCAGATTCCGAATTCATTAGGAGTGATTTTTTCATCAAAATGAACATCAACTTCATTGTGCACAGCATGTGGATTTCCTTTGTATTTGCGAACGCCAAATAGATTGGTTTCCCAAAAATCAGTTAGTTTTTCGAGATGAGCGTCCCAATCAGAAATCATTTCATTAAAATAAAAGCCGATTTCTTTATCGGCTCTTATTTTAGCATAAAACTGATGCACTAAAAAAGATACATCGGTTCTATTTTCTATTTGTTTTTTCATAGTATAAAACTATTCAAAAGTATAAAAAACAAGCTCAAAACTGCGCTTGCAATAATAAAGTTAAAAACTGTTTTATGCTTCATCTGTGCTAATATAGAAGTGTTTGCAAAAACACAAGCTAAAACGATAATAGCAAGCTGAATCATTTGCGGGATAGAAGTTCCGTTTGCTAAAACGTACATGGCTGCAGCGCCTCCTAAACAGCTTTGTCCAATTACTGCCATTGCAGCAGAACCCATATAATTTCTATTGAAAATGTCGAATGTTGTTTGATATAGTGTCATGATATTCAGTTTTTTATATCAACAAAATTACGGCTACAATAGTAATGCATTTTATGACTTTAATCATAAAAAGGAAATTTTTTTATCTGTATACTTTTCGGTTTATAATCTTCAATTCGCCTTTTTTCTCCAATGCCTTTATAGTTCTAATGACAGTTTCTACACGTAAACCAGTTAAATCTCCAATCTGCTGTCGTGTAAAATTAATGAGATAGCCATTTTTGTCTTTTTGAAAATTGAAATAAGCAATTCCGTGATCTATTAATTTTAAGACACGATGCTCAGGCTCATGTGTCGATATTTCAGCGGCCATAACCGATTTATAATACAAACGCTGCGCTAGATTTTCAATTACTTTAATGCTAATTTTAGGATTTTCTTCCAATAACTTCATGAAGCTTTCCTTCGAAAGAACAAAAATCTCAGCATTTTCGACAGCAATTGCATTTGCTGGATATTTTTGGTTTAAGAATAAAGGAGGTTCACCGAAAGATTGCCCGTTATAAAAAATCCCTTGAATAAATTCACGTCCGTCATCATTATAATTGCTCATTTTTACTTCACCAGAAAGAATTTGGTAGTAGTGTAAAGGCAGATTTCCTTCTTCAAAAATAATATCATTTTTAACAAATGATTTCTTTGCAACACCATACTTTTCTAGTAATTCGACTGTAATCATAATGTATTATTTGCGTTATCAAAAGACATTGAACAAATATAATTCATTCAGAATAGTTCTTCTGCATTAAAAAACTTTTACTTTTACACCCCGTATGCAAGAACAGATACTCACTATTAGACAACAGATTTTAGAAGCTAAAAGCAATGGCCAAAAATTACTGGCAGTGCTTTTGGATCCTGATAAAATTGTATTGGAAAATATAGATCATTTAATCGATAAAATTAATCAATCGCCTGCAACTCATGTTTTTGTTGGAGGAAGTATTGTTCAGAATACTATTTTAGAAGAATTAATTTCTGAATTAAAACAAAAAACAAGTCTTCCAGTTATTTTGTTTCCAGGAGATCCCTCACAGATTTCGCCACAAGCCGATGCAATTTTGTTTCTATCGTTATTGTCTGGTCGAAATCCTGATTATTTAATTGAATATCAGGTTCAGGCAGCTCCAATTCTAAAAAAAACAAATTTAGAAGTTATTTCTACTGGATATATTTTGATAGAAAGCGGTAATGAAACCGCTGTTGCCCGTGTAAGTAAAACAAAACCTTTAAGCCGTGAAAATCTTGATTTAGTTTTAGCGACAGCGCAAGCAGGAGAAATGTTAGGAAATCAGCTTATTTATCTAGAAGCTGGAAGTGGCGCAAAACAGTCTGTTCCGACAGAAATGATTGAAATGGTTTCTCAAAATATTGAAATTCCTGTTATTGTTGGTGGAGGAATTGTAGATTTGCAAGGAATTCAGAAAGCATATAAGGCTGGTGCAGATTTGGTTGTTATTGGAACTGCTTTTGAAAACAACAGTCACTTTTTTGAACAATAAACGCCAAATACCACATTTCCGATGATAGATTTTTTTTTAGACAGTTATAAAAATGCACCGTTATGGCATATTGCTTTAGAGTTTTTAGTATTTGTATGCGGAATTTTAAGTGTTTGGTTTGCTAAAAAGGAAAATATCTGGGTATATCCAACAGGGCTAATTGCTACCGTAATATCGGTTTATCTGCTTTATGTTGCGGGTTATATAGGAGACATGATTATAAATGCTTATTTTTCGATTATGAGTATTTATGGCTGGTATGTTTGGGCAAAAGGAGGAACAACTGAAGACAATCTGCCAATTACCCGTACAACTTTTAATGAAAAAATAATCGGAATCTTACTGTTTATTGTAACTGTTTTTGTAGTTTTCGGCATTTATAAATATTTTGATTATGAAATCCATAAAGACAATTATGTCGATATGATTTCGTCTGGGATATTTTTTGCTGGAATGTGGTATATGGCCAGAAAAAAAATAGAAAACTGGACACTTTGGATTATTGGTGATATTATTGTTGTGCCTCTTTATGCTTATCGTGGCTTAGGGATGCTGTCACTTCAGTATATAATTTTTACAATTTTGGCTATTTCAGCTTATTTAGAATGGAGAAAGATCTTAGACAGCAAAAAACAAATATCATAAAAATTGCTTTGTTTGGACCTGAAAGTACAGGGAAAACAACCTTAGCAAAACAGCTTGCAGATTACTACGAAACAGAATGGGTTCCTGAGTTTGCACGTGACTATTTGCAGGAAAAATGGGAAGAAAATCAGCATATTTGCGTAGCAGATGATATGTTGCCGATAGCTTATGGGCAGACTGCATTAGAAAACGAAAAATTGGCCAATGCAAACAAATATTTGTTCTGCGATACCAACTTAATGGTAACTAAAGTATTCTCTGAAATGTATTATGGTTTTTGCGACCCGCTTTTGAATGAAGCGGCATTAAAGCATGAATACGATTTGTTTTTCCTGACCGATATTGATGTTCCTTGGGAAAAAGACGATATTCGTGATACTCCCGAAGGAAGAGAAACTGTATTTTCTGTTTTTAAGCAAACTTTAATAGATACAAAAAAGCCTTTCATAACCCTGTCTGGAGATAAAGAAACGCGTTTGGCAAAAGCAATAGCTATTATTGGTGAGTTAACTCTAGCCAAAGAAAATGATTTTTCGTCTAATGATTTTGTGCAGATATATAATAAAGGAATTTCTTTTGAAACTATTTTAAAACAATTAAAAAGTTTTAAAAAAGGAATTGCAAAAAGTAATTTAATTAGACCTGCTACAATTAATGATGGGATTTTAAATTTATCAGATATCGAATTTCAGCAGAAAGCTTTATTTTTTGATGAGCAAAAGGATAAATTTAAAATTAAAAAATTTGTTCCAGCATCTGGTGCGGCTACAAGAATGTACAAATTTTTAATAGCATTTCTGAATGATTTTGATATTACCAAAGAAACAATAAATGCCTACATTAATAGAAAAAACGATAAAGAACTTGCTATTTTTATTGTGGGTATGGAGAAGTTTCCCTTCTTTGAAACGGTAGATAAAAAATTAAGAGAAATTTATTCAGAATTTGAGACGTTAGAAAGAGATTATAAAAATTATTATTTTATAAAATTACTATTGTCGCCAGAGCATTTTAATTCAGCAAATAAGCCCAAAGCTGTTTTGCCATTTCATCAATATGATACACATATTGCCAATCCGATTGAAGAACATTTAAATGAATGCATACATTATGCGTCATCAAAAAATGTATCTAATTTGCATTTTACAGTCTCAGAAATACATCAGCATTTATTTGAGCAAGCGGTTGATGAAATTAAAGAGAAGATCGAAAAACCTTCAGGTGTTAAGATTGATATTGGATATTCCTATCAGAGTAAGAGCACAGATTCGATTACGCTAGATGGTAAAAATAAGCTGGTAAAAGATAAAAATGATAATTTAATTTTCAGACCTGGCGGACATGGTGCTTTGATCGAAAATTTAAATAATCTGGATGCAGATGTAATTTTTATTAAAAATATAGACAATGTAATCCAGAATCATATTGATCAAATTACCTTATATAAGAAAGCTTTGGCAGGTGTTTTAGTTGAGATGCAGCAAAAAGTTTTTGAATATTTAAGATTGATTGATCAAGAGAAAATTAAAGAGGATAATATTGAAGAAGTACTTCTTTTTTTAGAAAAGAGCTTTAGTATTGAAATGACTGCAGATTTCAATAAATTTACCTTTGAAAATAAAATAAGCAAGCTAAAAGAGCTTTTGGATAGACCAATTCGTGTTTGCGGAATGGTAAAAAATGAAGGAGAGCCAGGTGGCGGACCTTTTTGGGTTATGAACAAAAAAGGGATAAAATCGCTTCAAATTGTAGAGACTTCTCAGGTTGATTTGGAAGATAAAAAGCAAGAGAAAATTTTAGCCGAGGCAACACATTTTAATCCAGTAGATTTGGTTTGCGGTATAAAAAACTACAGAAACGAAAAATTTAATCTCCTTCAATATGTAGATGAGAAAGCTGGATTTATTGTAGAAAAAAGTGTTGATGGAAAATCGGTTAAAAATTACGAATTACCTGGGTTATGGAACGGATCAATGGCTAATTGGCTCACTGTTTTTGTTGCTGTTCCCTTGATTACTTTTAATCCGGTAAAAACGGTAAATGATTTATTGAAAGCGGCACATCAGCCACAATAATATGGATGCAGAAAAAATCATATCAGAGTTAAATTTCAAGGCCGTTAGAAGCAGTGGTTCTGGGGGGCAAAATGTGAATAAAGTCTCGTCAAAAGTAGTGCTCAATTTTGATTTGAATTCCTCTCAAGCTTTGTCTGAAGACGAAAAATTACTTTTGCAGGAAAACATAGCGGCAAGATTAACTTCTGAAAACATTTTGATTTTAAATTGCGATGAAGATCGCAGTCAGCTTAAAAATAAAGAAATTGTAACCAAACGATTTCTGGAAATCATCAAAAAGGGATTGTATGTTCCCAAGATTAGAAAAGCCACGAAAGTTCCGAAAGCGGTAATTAAAAAGAGAATTAAAGACAAAAAGAATGTTTCTGATTTGAAACAATCTCGAAGAAAACCGAACCTTGAATAAGAAATTCCAAAAAATGAAAATACCAAATTCCAATAGAAAACAACTTTAAAGTAAGTTTTGGAATTTGGAATTTAAAAATTGGAATTTAATTTTTAAGCTTTACATTTGCACTGTCTCAAAGGGGTGCTCTAAATAACGAGCTGAGATCATACCCAAAGAACCTGAGCGAGTAATGTTGCTAAGGGAAAAACGACACTATCGAGCGTATACGCTTTATTTTGTCGGGAAACACATTTATTAATTTAACAAAAGAATAATTCCCCCTTTTATTTGTAATTTTTTTACAGATGAAAACTATCTTTAAAGGTACTGAGGTACTAAGTTGCAAAGGTTCTAAGGTTCAAAAAATGAGCAGAACCAAATCTATTTTATTTCTTCTATTCTCTTTTTTCTATTCTCTTTTTTCTTTTGCGCAACAGCAAGATTCTACAAAGGTCAATCAGCTTGACGATGTTCTAGTTTCTGCAGTTCGTGTTACTTCTAAGACTCCAGTGAGTTTTAGTAATATGGATAAAAAAGAAATTAAGTACAGAAATTTAGGTCAGGACATTCCTGTTCTGATGAATTATCTTCCTTCAGTTGTAACGACTTCAGATGCAGGTAACGGTGTTGGTTATACCGGAATTCGTGTGCGTGGAAGTGATGCTACTCGTGTAAATGTAACCATAAACGGAATTCCGTACAATGATGCAGAAAGTCAAGGAACTTTCTGGGTAAATATGCCCGATTTTGCTTCTTCTGTCGAAAGCCTTCAATTACAGCGCGGAGTTGGGACGTCTACAAATGGAGCAGGTGCTTTTGGAGCTAGTTTAAATTTACTGACAGATAATTATGCTAATAAAGCAACTGGTGAAATTTCTAGTTCTGCTGGATCTTTCAATACGTTTAAAAATACAGTGAAATTTAGTACTGGTTTGATGAATGATCATTTTGAAATTGCTGGACGTTTATCTACAATAAAAACAGATGGCTATATTGACCGTGGAAGCGCAGACTTAAAATCATATTTCCTTCAAGGAACTTATGTTGGTAAAACGACCTTGATTAAAGCTTTGGTTTTTGGTGGAACTCAAAAAACATATCAATCTTGGAACGGAATTGACGCAGAAACATTAAACGAAAACAGAAGATATAATTCGGCAGGAGTATATACAGATGAGTTTGGTGTAACGCGTTATTATGATAACGAAACCGATAATTACAATCAAGATCATTATCAATTGCATTGGAACGAATCTCTTTCTGATAAATGGAGTACGAATTTTGCATTGCATTATACAAAAGGAAAAGGTTATTTCGAAAATTATAAAGAAGATGCAGACATGGCCGATTATAGTTTAAATCCCGTTGGAACAGTAACAGCAACAGATTTGATTCGCCAAAAATGGTTGGATAATGATTTCTACGGAACTACTTTCTCTGCTAAATATGTAACAGATGATTTGAATGTTATTTTAGGCGGAGGCTGGAACAAATATGAAGGAGATCATTTTGGAAAAGTAATCTGGGCGAGATATGCTTCTCAGTCTGAATTAGGAGATCACTACTACGATGATTATTCATCAAAAACAGACGGTAATATTTTCGCGAAAGCAAATTATCAATTCACAGAAAAATTAAGTTTCTATGGAGATTTACAATATAGAAATGTAAAGTACAAAGCTAATAGTCTAGAAACAGGTTTGGTAGATGATAATTTCAATTTCTTTAATCCTAAAGCAGGTTTAAATTATGCCTTTACTCAAAATAGCACTTTATACTTTTCTTATGCAAGAGCGAATCGTGAGCCAAATAGAACCGATTACGAAGGCGGAAATGTAAAACCTGAAAAATTAAATGATTACGAGTTAGGATGGAGATTCAATACAGAGAAATTCCAACTGAATTCGAACGTATATTACATGGCTTACAAAGATCAATTAATCTTAACAGGAAGGTTAGACGATGTCGGAAACCCAATTCGCGCCAACACAGAGAAAAGTTACCGTTTAGGTTTTGAGTTTGATGCCACAATTGCTCTTTCTGAGAAGTTGACTTTAAGACCAAACTTTACTTTGAGCAGCAACAAAAATGTAGATTTGGCTGTTGATGGTGAGAACTATGGAACAACTAAAATTGCGTATTCTCCAGAAGTTATTGCAGGAAACGTAGTTGTATACAAACCAGTCAATGGGTTATATCTTTCATTATTGCAGAAATATGTTGGAGAACAATACATGAATAACATTGAACTTCCTGCGGCAAAATTGGCAGATTACTTCGTAAACGATTTTAATGCTTCTTACGAAATAATTCCTAATAAGATTTTTAAATCGATAACCATAACGGCTTTGGTTAATAATATTTTCGACAAAAAGTATGTTTCAAACGGGTACATGTATGATGTTTATCCATACTATTATCCTCAAGCCGGAACAAATTTCTTAATTGGTTTAAATTTGAAATTCTAAATTAATTCAAATACAAAAAAAGCCTGAAATTTATTTTCAGGCTTTTTTGTTTTTAGTTGTATACATGAATAACAGTTCCAGAAGATTCCACTCGATATTGTTTCATCGGATATTCTTTGTCTCCAAGTCCCGTGTATAAATTATATTGAGTTTTATCGCAAGAACAAACAGCATAAATTCCGTCAATTGTCATTGCCGTGCAAGAAGTTAAGGCTTGGTTTGGACACGCAGCATCAAAAGCGGTGTAGGTTCCTTCGCCAGTCTTCATAACAATAATTCCTTTTGCACCGTAATTGGCAACGTAAACAGGATTGCTCGGATACATTAACTTGTTATAAGTTGGCAAATTGGTATCAAGATATGCGTTTACGGAATAATTAGGAATATAAGGATTGTTGTTGCTCTTGCTATTGTCGCTACACGAGAATAAAATAGCGGTAAATGCGATAAAAAACCAGATTTTTTTCATTATTTGAATAAGAATTAGTTAAAACAAAAATAATTTATTTAGATTTGAAATCTATATGATTAACATATAATTATGTACTATTAAAAATTATAGTATATTTGTGGTAAGAAAATCCCGTCGCGATGGGATTTTTTGTATTTATATAAACGATGAAGTTATGAGTAAAGTATCTTATTATACAGCTGAAGGATTAAAAAAATTAAAAGATGAATTGGAGCACCTGAAAAGTGTAATGCGTCCAAAAGCATCTCAAGATATTGCAGACGCAAGAGATAAAGGAGATTTGTCTGAAAATGCAGAATATGATGCCGCAAAAGAAGCACAAGGCTTGTTAGAGATGAGAATTTCTAAACTAGAAGAAGTATATGCAAACGCAAGATTAATTGACGAATCTCAATTGGATGTTTCTAAAGTTTTGGTTTTATCGAATGTAAAAATCAAAAATCAAAGCAACGGAATGGAGATGAAATATACGCTTGTTGCTGAAAGTGAAGCAGATTTAAAGACTGGTAAAATCTCTGTAACTTCTCCTATCGGAAAAGGTTTATTAGGAAAGTCAGTTGGAGAAGTAGCTGAAATTACAGTTCCAAATGGAGTTTTGAAATTTGAAATTCTAGAAATTTCGAGAGACTAAGTTATTGCGACGAACGAGCAATCACACTATTAAGATTTTTGAAGTTTAACTATTTAATTAGTTAAACGAATAAACAGTTAAACGATTAACCCAATAAACCATGAGTTCAATATTCACTAAAATAGTTAACGGAGAAATTCCGGCATACAAAATCGCTGAAGACGAGAACTATTTAGCATTTTTGGATGTAAATCCGAATGCAAAAGGACATACGCTTTGTATTCCGAAACAAGAAATCGATAAGATTTTTGATATGGACGAAGAACTGTATTTAGGGCTGATGAAGTTTTCTAAAAAAGTTGCGGCAGCTCTAGAAAAGACAGTTCCATGCAAAAGAATCGGAATTGCCGTTGTTGGACTTGAAGTGCCTCATGCACATGTACATTTGATTCCATTAAACCATATGGATGAAATGCGTTTTATTGATAAAGTTTCTCTTTCAAAAGAAGAATTTGAAGCTTTAGCAAAAGATATTCAATCGAATTTATAAGGATTTCGACTTCGGTCAGTCTGAGAAAACAGATAACTAAAGTGCAGTAAATTGATTACTGCACTTTTTTATTTAATGAGATCTGGAAAGTAGTTCCTTTTCCAATTTCAGAATTCAGGACTTTTATTTTTCCATTGTGATATTCCTCTACAATTCTTTTAGTTAAAGAAAGACCAAGGCCCCAGCCACGTTTTTTAGTTGTAAAACCAGTTTCAAAAATAGTTTTAAATTGTTTTTTAGGAATTCCGCTTCCAGAATCTTTAATATTGATTTTTACATGATTTGCATCTTGTTCAAGATAAAGATCTAGTGTTCCTTTTCCTTTCATAGCATCAATAGCATTTTTGACCAAATTTTCTATGGTCCAGCTATGCAATGTTGGATTTATCATAACTAAAACAGGTTCGTCTGGAGCTTGAAATGAAAATGCGACCTGTTTAGAAAAACGAGATTGTAGATATTCATATGCAGTTTTAGTTTCTTCTATAATATCGTGAAGTTCTAAAACAGGTACCGAACCAATCTTGGAAAAACGATCTGTAATAGTCTGCAGACGTTCAATATCTTTTTCGATTTCAATGCTAATAGACGGATCAATATCTTCCGTTTTCAATATCTCGACCCAGCCAATTAATGAAGAAAGAGGCGTTCCAATCTGATGGGCTGTCTCCTTTGCCATTCCTGCCCAAAGTTTGTTTTGGGTAGCCATTTTAGTGCTTTTGTAAAAATTGTAAATTAAAGCAATGCATAAAAATATAATCAGAAGCAGCGCAATAGGATAATATTTGAGTTTGTTTAGCAATGAAGAGTTGCCATAATATAAGGTCTGATATTTTCCTGGAGCATATTCGAAAGTGATTGGTTCATTTTCATTTTTCAGCTTATTTAAGAAAGCAGTTCTTTTTTTCTTATCATTCAGAATTTCGTCAGGAACATTTACTGCACTCACCACTTTATCGTACAGCATTATTATACCTGGAATTGAAGTGTTATTGTTGAAAATCTGAAGAGGAAGCTCTACATCGGTATTTTCATCTGCATTCACTATTGAAATTTGTGCTTTTACAAAAAGGTTCATTTTTAAGCGTTCTTCATTTTTAAAAATTTGGAAGAAAGTATAAGTATTCCAAAGAATTAGAGAAATGATTATAAAACAGACCGAAATAATAATCCAGCGGGTTGTATTTGTTCTTTCAGAAAAAGACATATCAGTTTTTTTGAGGTATAAATATAACGAAATATACACATTTTATATTTTGCCAATGTGGAAAGATTTTTCGTTTTTATCTGCAAAACTATTTCTTCGAATTAAACCATTTCAATACTTTTGTAGCTACTAAAATGAGATTCTGTCTAAATTTTAAAGTATGATCAGCGTTAACCCAAAAGAGATTCCAACGGCCAAATTGCAAGGCTATCTGCAGAGTTCAATCGGACCGAGGCCTATTGCTTTTGCAAGTACAATTAGCGAAACAGGGATTCCAAATTTATCTCCATTTAGTTTCTTTAATGTATTTAGTGCAAATCCGCCCATTTTGGTTTTTTCGCCATCAAGACGTGTTCGCGATAATACGATTAAGCATACTTTAATTAATGCCGAAGCAACTCGAGAAGTAGTGATAAATGTTGTAAATTACGATATTGTACAGCAGACTTCTTTAGCAAGCACAGAATATGGAGACGGAGTAAATGAATTTATTAAAGCTGGATTAACCCAAATTCCTTCAGATTTAGTAAAACCATATCGTGTAAAAGAGTCTCCCGTTCAGTTTGAATGTAAGATTACGCAGATTATTCCGTTAGGAACAGAAGGAGGCGCAGGAAATCTGATTTTATGCGAAGTGGTGAAAATTCATATCGACGAATCGATTCTAGATGAAAACGGAGCAATCGACCAGCATAAAATTGACTTGGTTTCTAGACTTGGAAATAATTGGTATTCAAGATCTAATCAAGGACTTTTTGAAGTTGCAAAACCCTTGACAACACTAGGGGTTGGAGTAGATGCAATACCCGATTTTGTAAAAGAAAGCCCTGTTTTTGATGGGAATGATTTAGGCAAATTAGGCAATATTGAATCCTTGCCTACAAAAGAAGAAGTTAGTATATTTGTGAAAGAAAATTTCGCAGTCAAAGGAGTTTTAAGCTCAGATGACCAGAAAAAAGTACACTTAGAAGCCAAAAAATACTTGGATAATGGCGATGTAGAATCGGCTTGGAAAGTGCTTTTAGCTAAAAAATAAAAAGAAATAGAAACAATAATTAAATAGAAGAAGATGGAAGTTACAGGAAAAGTAAAAGTGGTTAACCCAGAGCAGCAAGTTAGTGCCTCATTCAAAAAAAGAGAGTTAGTTGTTACTACTGAGGAGCAGTATCCACAACATATTTTAATCGAATTTACACAAGATAAATGCGATTTATTGAGTAGCTATAAACAAGGAGATGCAGTAAAAGTTTCTATCAATTTAAGAGGAAGAGAATGGGTTAACCCACAAGGAGAAACTAGATATTTCAATAGTATTCAAGGTTGGAGAATCGAAAGATTAGCTCCAGAAGGGCCTGCACAAGGAGCACCAATGCCAGCTGCAGAAACTTTCGCACCAGCAACAAGTATAAACGAAGACGAACCAGACGATTTACCGTTCTAAAAAAGGTTTAAATTCCAAATTATAAATTCCAAATTCCAATTCATAACTATGTTTTGGGATTTGGAATTTTAGTTTTTGATTCTTTTTGTTTAAAGAAGCAAAAATATTACTCATAGTTTTGTCATTTCTAAAGGAAAAATAATAAGATGGTGAAACATCGGAATTTGGAATTTTATTATTGGAATTTAAAAATTGATTATTTTTAAAAATGTACTATTTATTCAACGATTTGTTTTTTCCGCCCGTTACAGAAGCTGATGAAGAAGGGGTTTTGGCCATTGGGGGTGATCTAAGTTCGGAACGTTTGCTATTGGCTTACAAAAGCGGTATTTTTCCTTGGTTTAACGAAGGAGAACCGATTCTTTGGTGGGCACCAGACCCGAGGATGGTCTTGTTTTTTGATGAATTGGTGATATCCAAAAGCATGAAAAAGATTCTCAACAAGAAAATGTTTAAGGTCACTTATAACAAGAATTTCAGAGAAGTAATTTCAAATTGCCAGCAGATAAAACGTGAAGGCCAAAACGGAACTTGGATTTCTGATGAAATGATAGAAGCGTACTGTAAATTGAATGAAAAAGGAATAGCTAAATCTGTAGAGGTTTGGCAAGATGATATTTTGGTTGGAGGTTTGTACGGAATTGATTTAGGAGATATTTTTTGCGGAGAAAGTATGTTTTCTAAAGTTTCAAATGCTTCAAAAACAGCTTTTATTGCTTTAGCCTTATATTTGAAGAAAGAAAATTATAAACTATTGGATTGTCAGGTTTACAATCCGCATTTGGAAAGCTTAGGTTGCAGAGAAATTGAGCGCGAAGAGTTTATGTCCATTTTAAAAAGTAAATAGAAAAATGAATGCAATTTACAGCGTAAAAGAAATTTATATTTATCCGATAAAAAGTTTGGCAGGAATCAGTCTTAAGTCTGCAAAAGCTGAAGAAATGGGATTTGAAAACGATCGACGTTGGATGCTCATTGATGCAGAAAATCAAATGCTGACGCAGAGAGAACATCGCATTATGAGTCAGTTTTATCCCCAGATTTCAAATGGGAAAATCAGTATTACTTTTCAGGATCAAAAGCATGAATTTTCTATAGATGAGCATTTAGAAAACGCAATAGCGGTAAATGTCTGGGATGATAAAAGTGAAGTTGTTGAGGTAAATCATGAAACATCAAAATGGTTTAGCCAGCATTTAGGTTTTGAATGCAAATTGGTTAAAATAATAAAAAACGGAGATCGTAAACACGAAAGCTCTAGATTAAAAGAAACATTCAATGTGAGTTTGGCAGACGGTTATCCATATTTATTGATTGGATCCAAAAGCTTGGATTTTTTGAATGAGAAGCTCGATGAAAAAATTACCATAAAAAGATTTCGTCCCAATATTGTAGTAAGTACTGAAAATCCTCATGAAGAAGATGATTTTAAGACTTTTACAATAGGTGAAGTTCAATTTAAAAACATAAAACCCTGCGGAAGATGTGTCATGGTAAACAATGATCCAGAAAATGGACGTTTGAAAAAAGAACCTTTGAAAACTTTAAGTAAATACAGAAATGTAGATAACTCGGTTTTATTTGGCACTAATATCGTGAGTGTGAATTCTGGGATTATCAGCGTGGGAGATGAGGTTGTTTTCTAGAAATTCAGTTTTATAAAGTTCCAGTTTAAAGTATTAAAAATTACCAATTCATTTTTTAAAGTTGGTAATTCTAAAATCAATTTTAAGGTTTCGTGCGCCATCATGTTGCCGATAATTCCAGGCAATGTTCCTAGAACGCCGTTTAAATTGCAGTTCGGAACATCTTTTGGATCGGGCATTTCAGGAAATAAATCTCTAAGATTTTTACTTCCGTTATGATTGAAAACAGCAATCTGACCTTCAAATTTTAAAATACTTCCGTAAATCAAAGGTTTGTTAAGCTGAACGCAAGTATCATTGACTAAATAACGAGTTGAAAAATTATCAGAACCATCGACAACAAGATCATACTGCTGAATGATTTTTGAAGCATTTTCAGCAGTTAATTTTTCATTAATCGCCATAGCTTCAATCAGCGGATTGAGTTTTGAAACGACATCTTTTGCCACAAGTGCTTTGTGCTTTCCAATTTCATTTTCAGTATATAAAATTTGTCGATGAAGATTGTGAATTTCAATGGTGTCAAAATCCATGATTCCAATAAAACCAACTCCTGCAGTTGCAATGTATTGTAAAATTGGGCAGCCCAAACCGCCTGCGCCAATTACTAAAACTTTAGCTTTTTTTAATTTTTCTTGTCCCTCATCGCCAATTTCAGGCAGAATAGTTTGTCTATTGTAACGAAGAAATTCTTGTATTATACTCATTTTAATTTAGTCTTAAAGTTGGAAAGTCAAAAGTCAAAAGTTGAAAGTTTGAAAGTTTGAAAGTCGAAAGTCGAAAGTTTGAAAGTCGAAATTTAAAGATTAAAGTCAAGTTTTGGACTTTATGACTTTTGACTTTCAAACTTTCGACTATATGCTTCGTGCCAATCCTTCCAAACAGGTTCATAGCCAGCATTTTTTATGATCTTTGAAATTTCTTCTGCTGAGCGTTCATCGCTGATTTCGAATTGCTCCAAAGATTGCGGGTCTACAACATAACCACCTGGATTTGTTTTAGAACCTGCACTCATACTTGTAACGCCAATCGGAATAATATTGTTTCTAAATTTCTCATTTTCGCGAGTTGAAATCGAAATTTCTAAATCTTCATTCCATAATCTATAAGCACAGATTAATTGCGTTAAATCTTTATCATCCATAATAAAATTGGGTTCGATAATTCCTTCGGCTGGACGGAGACGAGGAAAGGAAACCGAATATTTAGTCTGCCAATATTTCTTTTGAAGATAATCTAAATGCAGAGCGTTAAAAAAACTATCAGTTCGCCAGTCTTCCAAACCTAATAAAACGCCCAAACCAATTTTGTGAATTCCAGCAGTTCCAATTCGATCTGGAGTTTCCAATCGATAATCGAAGTTTGATTTTTTACCTTTGGTATGATACTTTTTGTAAACTTCCTGATGATAAGTTTCCTGATAAACCAAAACCGAATATACTCCAGCGTTATGCAAACGCTCATAATCTTCTGTAGAAAGCGGTTGCACTTCTACTGAAATAATCGAAAAATCTTCTTTAATTAAATTAATCGCATTGAGGAAATAATTGATATTTACCGTGTAATTCGCCTCACCCGTAACCAATAAAACATGATCGAAACCCGTTTTTTTTAAGGCTTCAACTTCTAGTTTTATCTCAGCATCAGTCAGCGTTTTTCTTTTGATTTTATTGTCTAGACTAAATCCACAATAGGTACAAATGTTCTGGCATTCATTGCTTAAATACAGCGGTGTATACATTTGAATCGTTTTTCCAAAACGCTTTTTGGTGATTTCATGGCATTTTTGTGCCATTTGCTCTAAATAATTTTGAGCAATAGGCGAGATTAAAATCAAGAAATCTTCGAGATTATATTTGGTTTTAGCCAATGTTCTTTCGACATCTTTTGATGTGGTTTTGTATATTTTGGATTGAATTGTGTCCCAATTATATTGCTCAAAAATAGATTTAAAAGTATTCATGTGATTTAGTTTTTACTGCAAAAGTTTTTTAACGCAAAGCGCGCTAAGAATACGCAAAGATCGCTAAGCTTTGAGTTCTTGTCTTTGACAAAAAGTCCGCAAAGCTTTGTGAACTTTGTGAAAAAACCTTGCGAACTTTGCGTTAGAAAAAAATTACTCATAAAGAAAAGAAGTCAAAGGACTAGAAGCAGAAGCATAATTTTGTTGATTAGCAACTTTAGCTTCAAAAGCTTTTCTTCCAGCGATTACCGCTTCCTTAAAAGCCTCAGCCATTAGGCTTGGATTTCCAGCAACAGCAATGGCAGTATTCACCAAAACAGCATCGGCACCAATTTCCATTGCTTTTGCAGCATGAGACGGTGCTCCAATTCCAGCATCAATGATAACAGGAACACCACTTTGTTCGATAATAATTTCTAGGAAATCAATCGTTTTTAAACCTTTATTGCTTCCAATTGGCGAACCCAAAGGCATAACAGCAGAAGTTCCAGCACTTTCTAAATGTTTACATAAAACGTGGTCTGCATGAATGTAAGGAAGTACGATGAAGCCGAGTTTTGCCAATTCCTCAGTTGCTTTTAAAGTTTCAATAGGATCTGGCATTAAATATTTTGGATCGGGATGAATTTCTAGTTTTACCCAATTGGTTTCCAGAGCTTCACGAGCCAATTGCGCAGCAAAAACAGCTTCTTTTGCATTTCTAGCTCCCGAAGTGTTGGGCAATAAATTAATATTTGGATGATTTAAATGTGATAAAATAGCATCTGTATCAGTTTCCAGATCGATACGTTTTAAGGCAACCGTAACCAATTCACTTTCTGAAGCTAAAATAGCGTTCTCCATTTCTTTATTAGAACCAAATTTTCCCGTTCCAAGAAACAAGCGGGATCGAAAGGTTTTATCTCCTATATTAAACAATGATGTTTGCATGTAATTTTTCGTTTAGTTGTTGAATTAATTTTTCTTTCTCATCACTTTCGGTAATGATTCCAGAAACGGCAATTCCGTGAATTCCAGTCTCCATTAACGGACTCACATCTCTTAATGTGATTCCTCCAATGGCATAAACAGGAATTTCGATGTTATTTTTTTTCAGTTTTTGAAGAATTTCATAATAGCCAGATAATCCTAAAATAGGACTCAGCTTTTCTTTTGTACTAGTAAATCTAAAAGGCCCTAAACCAATATAATCACAGCCGTTTTTCATATGATTTTCGATGTCTTCAAAAGTGTTAGCGGTTCCTCCGATAATTTTGGTAGGGCCTAAAATTGCTCTTGCTTCATCGATTTTGGTATCGGTTAATCCTAAATGAACTCCGCAAGCATCTATTTCTTTCGTAAGATGCAAATCGTCATTTACAATAAAATTGGCGCTGTACTTTTCGCATAAATATTTTGCTTCTTCCGCTAAAGTGAAAGTATCTTTTTGAGTTTGGTTTTTAAATCTCATTTGAACCCAATTACAGCCAGCATCAAGTGCTGTATGAATGTTGTACAATTGTTTTTCGATGGTTTCGCCTTGCGAAATGTATTGCAATTTGTTATACATAATGATATCCAATTAAAGTTGTAGTTGAACCTAAGTAGTTTTCAATATAGTTTTTAGCGTTTTTACAGGCTTCAGACATGGTTTGGTTTAGAGCTAAATTTGACGTAATTGCAGAAGAAAGTACACAGCCTGAACCATGTTTTTCAAAGCATTTCTGGTTTGACGGAAGCAATTCTAAAGCTTCATCTTTTAGAAATAAAAGATCTTTTCCTAAAGCTTTTTCGTTATGTCCGCCTTTCAATAAAATGTTCGTTGAGAATCTATTTTCTTTAAAGCCAAAATCTGGAAAGAGAATTTTTGCTTCATGATAATTTGGCGTAATCAAATCGATTTTTGAAAGTATTGTATTTAAGCTTAAATGATCTTCAATATTCATAAATTCAAATTTTGTGGTTGATTTTAAGACTGGATCCCAAACGATTTTTGTCAAAGGAGAAAGCAGTTTTACAGTCACAAGAATTTCGTGTAAATCCTGTAAAGAAGAAACAATTCCTATTTTTACCGCACTTATTTTATAGTTTAAAAACAATGTTTCCATCGATCGAAGTACAAAACTTAGATCAGTCCACTGAATTTCATAAAACTGGTTCTCAGTTTGAATCGTATTCGCTGTGGAAATAGCAAAACCAGTAACTTTGTGCTGTTCAAATGTTTTGATGTCAGCCAAAATTCCAGCACCTCCAGAAGGATCTAAACCTGCGATTGTTAATACGAAAGGGCGATCTGTTGACATAATTTAAATTGTTTTACAGGATTCTCATTGTTCCAAATACTTCCCAAAAGCGCAACATCATCAAAACCATTTTCAAGTGTTTTTTGAATGTTTGTAGCATCAATTCCGCCTAAGGCAATCATTTTTGTTCTATAATTTGTTCTCGATTTTATTTCTTTGAAGAGATCTGTTTTGGGTGTATAGTTTTCTTTTGAAATACTTTTAAACACAGGGCTTAGAAATGCGTAATCAAAATCATTTTCTAGAGAATCAAAATCTTCAATTGAATGTGTTGATGTTGAACTAAACCTACGGGGTTTTGAAAACACAGCAGACAAGTGATCATGATTTTTTCTTTCTTTTTCTGAAAAATGAAATCGGTTAATTCCAAAATCCTGTACCAATGCATGATGATGGTGCAAAACAATTCGATCTCTAAATTCTGCTTTTATTTGATGAATGAATTCCGCTATTTCCAATTCCGAAAAATCGGGCTTTCTGATATGAAGCAAAGGCAATCCTTCCTCAAAAAGTTGATGAATGATTTTAATTTCATTTTCAATATAAACAGGATTTGATATCGCAATCATATCTTTTCTCTTTGTTCTTTCTGCTATTTTCTAGATGTAAATCTCTTTCCCTTGTTCAATAAACTCCTCCGATTTCTCCTGCATTCCTTTTTCTGCTGCGGCAACATCTCTAATTTCCTGAGATATTTTCATCGAACAGAATTTTGGTCCGCACATCGAACAGAAGTGGGCTACTTTTGCACCATCAGCAGGAAGCGTTTCGTCATGAAATTCTCGTGCTGTATCTGGATCTAAAGCCAAATTAAATTGATCTTCCCAACGGAATTCAAATCTTGCTTTACTCAAAGCGTTATCACGATACTGTGCACCCGGATGGCCTTTCGCCAAATCGGCAGCATGAGCAGAAATTTTATAAGTGATTACACCATCTTTAACATCTTTTTTATTCGGTAAACCTAAATGTTCTTTTGGTGTAACATAGCACAACATCGCGCACCCGTACCAGCCAATCATAGCCGCCCCAATTGCCGAAGTGATATGATCATAACCTGGCGCGATATCCGTAGTTAAAGGGCCTAAAGTATAAAATGGAGCTTCATGGCAATGTTCCAACTGTTTTTCCATGTTTTCTTTAATCATGTGCATTGGTACGTGTCCTGGGCCTTCAATAAAAACCTGTACATCGTGTTTCCAAGCAATTTTGGTCAATTCTCCTAAAGTTTCTAATTCAGCAAATTGAGCTGCATCATTCGCATCGGCGATTGAACCAGGGCGTAAGCCATCTCCAAGAGAAAAAGCCACATCATATTGTTTCATGATTTCGCAAATTTCTTCGAAATGAGTATACAAGAAGTTTTCTTTATGATGAAATAAACACCATTTTGCCATGATAGATCCGCCTCGGGAAACAATTCCTGTAACGCGATTGGCTGTTAAATGAATGTAACGAAGTAATACTCCAGCATGAATAGTGAAATAAGAGACACCTTGTTCTGCCTGTTCTATTAAAGTATCACGGAAAATTTCCCAAGTTAAATCTTCGGCGATTCCTTTTACTTTTTCTAATGCCTGGTAAATAGGAACGGTTCCGATTGGAACAGGAGAATTACGGATAATCCATTCTCTGGTTTCGTGAATGTTTTTTCCTGTTGATAAATCCATTATGGTGTCAGCTCCCCAGCGGCAAGCCCAAACTGCTTTTTCAACTTCTTCTTCAATGCTCGAGGTTACGGCACTGTTTCCAATATTGGCATTGATTTTTACCAAGAAATTGCGCCCTACAATCATAGGTTCGCTTTCTGGGTGGTTGATGTTGTTTGGAATAATAGCTCTTCCGCAAGCCACTTCAGAGCGTACAAATTCTGGAGTGATTTTGCTTTTTGGAGTATTCGCACCAAAACTATTTCCGCTGTGCTGGCATTGCATGGCTTTGGTCTGTTCATTTAAAAGTTCAATACGCTGGTTTTCGCGAATCGCAATGTATTCCATTTCGGGAGTAATGATTCCTTGTTTGGCGTAATACAATTGTGTTACGTTTGCGCCTCTTTTAGCACGTTTTGGCTGATGCAAGTATTCAAAACGAAGATGATTCAAGCTCTCATCTTTTAATCGGCTTTGACCATAATCTGACGTGATTTCATCTAATATTTCAACATCATTTCGGTCTAAAATCCATTGTTCTCTTAAACGAGGAAGTCCTTTTCGGATATTGATTTCGATATTCGGATCAGTGTATGCGCCTGAAGTGTCGTAAACAGTTACTGGTGGGTTTTTCTCAATTCCGCCATTTGAAAGTTTGGTGTCGCTCAAAGCAATTTCTCGCATAGCAACTTTTATTGGATGAATTTCTCCATCGATATATACTTTTTTAGAATTTGGAAAAGGGGTTCTAGATATTTGTTCTTCGTTTGTCATGATATTTTTGTTTCAGGTTTGAAGTTGAAAGTTGATTCTGATTGTATTTAATCGAAACGTTTTTCTGTAGAGACGCACTGCAGTGCGTCTACGTTTGATTGATAACTTGGAATTTGGAATTTCTTTTTTGTAATTTATCCCCCTTGGGTAGCAGAAATAATTAAAATTTCGTCAGTTTCTTGTACGAAGAATTCGCTCCATTTGGTTTTTGGAACAACAGTATTGTTGACGGCAATAGCGATTCCGTTTTGTTTTTGCGGAATTTCGAGATCGAGCAATGATTGAACGCTTAGCGATTCAGCATTGAATTTTTTAGTTTGGTGATTGATTTTTAGTTCCATTCCTTATTAGTTTAGTGTATAGTTACACCTTAGGAATGGCTACAATAACGCACAGAAATGCGTTTAAGAAGTCATCTTACTTTTCCCTACGCTAGTATGAACTAGATCAGGTTCAGAGGGTAAAATCTCAGCCTACAAGTTTGTAGACACCCCTAAAGTGTGAAGCAAATATATGTAATTTTTGTTTAAAAGTTTCAGGTTTCAAGTTTCAGGTTCAAAAAAACCGAAAACTGTGAATGAAAACGGAGGCTATTTTCCCTTTCGGGTAAAGCAATTTTCCACATGATCATTGACCATTCCGGTTGCCTGCATGTGTGCATAAATAACCGTTGAACCGACAAATTTAAAACCACGTTTTTTTAAATCTTTGCTGATTTCATCTGAAAGTGGAGTAGTAGCCGGAGCATCTTTTGAATTTTTCAGATGGTTTACAATCGGTTTTCCATCAGTGTATTTCCAAATATAATCAGAAAAAGAACCAAATTCTTCCTGTACTTTTATAAAAGCCAGAGCATTAGAAACCGCTGCCTTAATTTTTAGTTTGTTTCTAACTATTCCTGTATTCTGCATTAACTCTTCAATTTTATCATCAGAGTAAAGGGCTATTTTTTTATAATCGAAATAGTCAAAAGCAGCTCTGAAGTTTTCTCTTTTGTTTAAAATCGTAATCCAACTTAAACCAGCCTGAAAAGTTTCTAAAATTAAAAATTCAAATAAAGTCGGATCATCATAAACAGGAACTCCCCATTCTTCATCGTGATATTTTTTATATAAATCACTGGCAGAACACCAGCCGCATCTTATTGGTTCCATTTTTTTATTGTAATTCTGAGTTATCTTCCAATTTGCCAGCTATACCCTTTTACGCTGGGAATATAGGCTGAACGGCCAATTATAACTAAATTATTGTAGACTTTTTTATTGTATTTAATGCCAATTGCATTTCCAGAAGTGTACATTTTATTGGCTTTAAAGACTACTTTCATTTTGCCGTCTTCAAGTTCTGCGTCAGATACTCTTTCAACAAGCCAAGTAGATTGCCATTTTACAGCCAATTCATTTTCTGCCGTTTTGGTTACGCTTTTTACTAGTTTGACAGCTTCTTCGGGAATTTCAAAGTGTTCTGTTAACTGTTTTTGAGTTATCGTCTGACCCATTTTACATTTCGTTAATATTTTACGAACATTAACAAAATTCAATAATTCCTCGTTGGCTTCTTTTTTTACAGAGATTGGAGGACTTGGAACAGTGGTTTCTGCTGGAGAGCTTAATGTGTTTACTTCTATCGGATTTTTGAGCGAAAAAGGATTTTTTTGAGCAGTAGTTTTCTTTGAGCCAAACTCTTTTGGAGCGATGATGTTTTTTGAAGAAACTTTACGAGGTATCTTCATAGTTGCTGGTGTCAACTTATTGACGGACTCAATGACTTTTTTAGGCTGTTTTTTTTCGTCATTGCCACAGCTGAAAAAGAAATAGGTAACAGAGAATAAAATAAGTAAATAATTATTTTTCATGACCTAAATATGTTTTTTATCCTTTGTGTGCAGGATCTTGGTCTAAATATTTTTTAATAAGATGATGTCCTAAATAAATTGCTGGAGTTAATAAAATAGCAATTGCTAATTTAAAAGTATATCCTATTAACCCTGAAGATATAAAAGTGTCAAAATCAATTTTTCCCGGAAGCCAAAAAGCAATTCCTAGAACAATAAACGAATCAAACAATTGCGAAATAACAGTAGAACCAGTTGCTCTTAGCCATATTTTCTTTTCTCCAGTTCTGTTTTTGAAAAACCAAAATATCCAAACGTCAATCAGCTGAGATGCCATAAAGGCAATTAAACTTCCCACTATAATCCACATACTTTGTCCAAAAACCGCTTCAAACTGCTGATCGTTAACAGGGCTGATTCCTTTTGCGGCGGGAATAACAATTGCCATAAAAAGTATCAGAAAAGCATAAGCAATGAGACATGCAGTTATGAAAGAAAGCTTTTTTACGCCTTTTTCGCCAAAATATTCATTAATCAAATCGGTTGTAAGAAATACAATTGGCCAAGGCAAAATCCCTATACTCATCACAAAAGGACCAATTTGAATTAGCTTTCCTCCAATTAACTCAGCCACAACGGCATTGGTTATAAATATTCCTGCTAAAATTACAAAAACAATTTCTTTTCTGGTTTTAAACATGTCATTTTTAAATTGATATTTCAAAAATAAACTATTTCTTTTAAATCTTTGAAACGGATCAATTTTTATAATACGTTTCGATATGAAGTTTGCTTTTGATTGGTTAATTTTGAGATTCTGTTGCTTTTTTTAATTGAAATTTTGCACAGAATTAATTAATGTATTTGTTATGAAAACACCAATAGAGTTAGATAATTCATTATTAAAAAATTGGACTGGTCCTTATGGAGGAGTTCCAGATTTTACGGCGTATAAAGTTTCTGATTTTCAGCCCGCGATAGAATTTGCGATCAGGGAAAAATTAGAAGAAATTGATGCAATCGCCAATAATTCAGAGAAGCCTACATTTAAAAACACAATTGAAGCTTTAGAACTTGCGGGCGAAAAATTGGATCGAATTCATGCGGTTTACGGTATTTATAGATCCAATCTGAGTACTCCGGAATTTAATGCAGTTGATACCGAAATGTCGCCAAAATTGGCAGAAATTAATGACAAGTTGTATCAAAATGATAGACTGTTTTCTAGAATTGATACCTTATACAAATCAGATGAAAAGGAGGATTTAACCAAAGAACAGCAACGTTTGCTTTGGCTGTATTATACCGATTTTGTTAGGGAAGGAGCGGAGCTAAACGAAGAGGATAAAGCTAAAGTGGCTAAGATCAATCAGGAATTAGCAGGACTTTTTACAGCTTTTAGTCAAAAGTTGCTGGCAGAAGAAAATAATCAATATATAGAGCTAAACACAGAAGCTGATTTTGACGGTTTGCCCGAAGAATTTAAGATTGCAGCAATTGCCGAAGCGAAGGAAAGAAATCTAAATGTTTTAGGGTGTATTGGAAATACAAGATCTTCAATTGAGCCATTTTTGACTTTCTCAAACAGGAGAAATTTAAGAGAAAAAGCTTTCGGCATCTTCGTAAAACGAGGGGATAATAAGAATGAAAATGATACAAACGAAACACTGGTATCTATTTTAAAATTAAGAGATGAAAAAGCGAAGATTTTAGGTTTTAAAAACTTTGCTGAATGGAGTTTGTCTAATAAAATGGCCAAAGATCCGCAGAAAACGCTTGATTTAATGAATTCTGTATGGAAACCTGCCGTAGAAAAGGTAAAAAATGATGTTTTGGCCATGCAGGAAATGGTAGATAATGAGGGTGGAGATTTTAAAATACAGCCTTGGGATTATCGTTTTTATGCGGAAAAAGTTAGAAAAGCGCAATATGATTTGGATCAAAATGAAATCAAACAATATCTGCAGTTAGAGAACTTGCGAGAAGGAATGTTTTGGGTAGCTGGAGAATTGTTTGATTTGGGATTTAAACAATTATTTGATGTTCCGGTGTATCATGTTGATGTTCGTGTTTGGGAAGTGAATAACAGAGCTACTGGAGAACCAATTGGTTTGTGGTATTTTGATCCCTATGCGCGTACAGGAAAACGTTCAGGCGCGTGGATGAATTCACATAGAGATCAGCAAAAAATAAAAGGAAAAGTACTTCCGATTGTTTCAAACAATTGCAATTTTATTAAAGGAAATAGCGATGAAGCTGTTTTGATTTCGTGGGATGATGCCACAACTTTGTTTCATGAATTTGGACACGCGCTTCACGGATTGTGTTCTAATGTTACTTATCCGAGTCTTTCTGGGACTTCAGTTGCGAGAGATTATGTAGAGTTTCCATCTCAGTTACTAGAACACTGGTTAGCGACTCCAGAAGTGTTGAATAAATTTGCGCTTCATTATAAAACGAACGAACCTTTATCCCAATCATTGGTAGGAAGAATAGGAAAAGCGGCCAATTTTAACGAGGGTTTTGCAACGGTTGAAACGATTTCAAGCTCTTTTGTTGACATGAAATTACATTTAACAACTGAAGAGGTCGATCCGGATGCATTTGAAGAGAAAGTTTTAAATGAAATTAATATGCCGGCCGAAATTGTGATGCGACATAGAATTCCGCAATTTGCTCATATTTTTTCAAGTGACGGATATGCGGCAGGTTATTACAGTTATTTATGGGCAGATGTTATTAATGCGGATGCTTACGAAGCTTTTTTAGAAGGAAGTGGGCCTTTTGATAAGAATGTTTCCGAACGTCTTTATAAAACAGTTTTAAGTGTTGGAAATACGATTGATAATGAAGAGATGTATGGGAATTTCAGAGGACATGCGCCACAATCTGACGCATTGATGAGAGCAAGAAATTTTCCAATTGAAAGTTAAAAATAAAAAAGCCCGAATAAATAAATATTCGGGCTTTTTAATATTGAAAAAATAATATATTAACCTAAAGTAACTCTTTTGAAACCTGTAATTTCAACATTGAATCCTTTTACGTAATCACCAACTTTTTTACTGTCATCTTTGATGAAGTTTTGATCTAAAAGAGCTTTCTCTTGATCTAAAGTAGTGTTGTCAGAGATAAAACGTTGAACTTTTCCTGGAAGAATTTTGTCCCAGATTTGCTCTGGTTTTCCTTCAGCTTTTAATTCAGCTTTAGCATCTTCTTCTGCTTGTTTGATAACTTCAGGAGTTAATTGAGAGAAAGAGATGTATTTAGGAACATTTTTTAAAGTTTTTCCTAAACGTTTTGCTTCTTCGTTGTCTTTTTCGATTACAGCAATACGAGCAGCAAGTTCAGATTCAACGAAAGCAGGATCAAAATCTTTGTAAGATAATGTGTCAGCTCCCATAGAAGCAACTTGCATAGAGATGTCTTTTGTTAAAGCTTCAGCGTTTGCAACTGGAGCAGAAATTGCAGTTAAAGCAGCAATTTTATTAACGTGAACATAAGATCCAACGTAAGCACCTTCTAAAATTTCGAAACCACCGATTTCGATTTTTTCACCGATAACACCAGTTTGCTCGATTAATTTCTCAGCAACAGTAATTCCGTTGAAATCAGAAGCTAATAATTCTTCTTTAGTAGAGAAGTTGATCGCTTTTTCAACTAAATCTTTAGCTAAAGTTACGAATGCCTCATTTTTACCTACGAAGTCAGTTTCGCAGTTTAAAGTAAGGATAGCTCCTTTAGTGTTGTCAGCATTGATAAAAGAAACAGCAGCTCCTTCAGAAGACTCACGGTCAGAACGGTTAGCAGCAACTTTTTGTCCTTTTTCTCTAAGGATTTGGATTGCTTTATCGAAATCTCCTTCAGCTTCAACTAAAGCTTTTTTACAGTCCATCATTCCGGCACCTGTAGATTGTCTTAATTTATTTACGTCTGCAGCAGTAATTGTTGACATAATATTTTGAATTTTTAATGTTAAAAGTAAAAAATTCCAGCTTTTAAATCCCAAACTCCAATTTTAATAAATTATCAACATAACGTTTTTAATTTTGTATTTGGACTTTGGAATTTAAAATTTGGAATTTAAAATTTGATTTATTCTTCAGTTGCAGGAGCAGCTTCAGCCTCAACAGCAGGAGCTTCTTCAGCAGCTTCAACTTCTTTTTCAGCACCTCTGTCAGAAAGACCTTCGATTACTGCAGTAGTTACTAAAGATAAAATTTTGTCAATTGATTTAGAAGCGTCATCATTTGCAGGAATCACGTAATCAACCTCTCTTGGGTCAGAATTCGTATCAACCATTGCGAAAACTGGAATGTTTAATTTTTGAGCTTCTTTTATTGCGATGTGTTCAGCTTTGATATCTACTACGAACAATGCTGCAGGTAGTCTAGACATATCAGCAATTGAACCTAAGTTTTTCTCTAATTTAGCACGTAGACGATCAACTTGTAAACGCTCTTTTTTAGATAAAGTGTTGAAAGTACCATCTTTCTTCATTTTATCAATAGAAGACATTTTTTTAACTGCCTTTCTGATAGTTACGAAGTTAGTCAACATTCCACCTGGCCATCTTTCAGTGATGTAAGGCATGTTTGCAGCTTTTGCTTTATCAGCAACGATGTCTTTTGCTTGTTTTTTGGTAGCTACGAATAAGATTTTTCTACCTGATGCAGCGATTTTTTTCAAAGCTTCGTTAGCTTCTTCAATTTTAGCTGCAGTTTTATATAGATTGATAATGTGAATACCATTACGCTCCATATAAATGTAAGGAGCCATGTTTGGATCCCATTTTCTAGTCATGTGTCCGAAGTGAACACCTGCTTCTAGTAATTCTTTTACTTCTATTTTGTTTGCCATTTTTGTACTAGTTTACGTTCTGTTGATTAGCAATGTGTTTTGGCTTTAAGCGCTAAGCTGTAAGCTTTAGGCTTCGAGCATTTGACTTTAAGACTTTCGACTTTAAGACTCAACCCATTTAGATGCTAAACTATATCCTACCTCGGCAGGAGAGCAACAATAACTGTGTTTTTTAATTTCAATAAATAATTGATAAGGTCTTGTCCCATTTGAACAAGACAGGTAATATTAACGTTTAGAGAACTGGAATCTCTTACGAGCTTTCTTCTGACCGAATTTCTTACGTTCAACCATTCTTGGGTCTCTTGTTAATAAACCTTCTGGTTTAAGGATTCCTCTGTTTTCAGCGTTAACTTCACACATTACGCGTGCTAATGCCATTCTTACAGCTTCTGCCTGACCAGTTGTACCACCTCCGTAAACGTTTACTTTTACATCAAAGTTACCAGCGTTTTCTGTCATAGAAAGCGGTTGTAAAACTTTGTATTGTAAAGTTGCAGTTGGAAAGTAAGTTGCGAATTCTTTTTTGTTTACAGTGATGTTTCCAGTTCCTTCAGAAACGTATACACGTGCAACAGCGGTTTTTCTTCTACCGATTTTGTGAATAACTCCCATTACTTAAGATCATTTAGGTTAACAGTTCTAGGTTTTTGAGCTCCGTGAGTGTGCTCAGATCCTACAACAACATTTAGATTTCTAAAAAGTTCAGCTCCTAATTTGTTTTTAGGTAACATACCTTTTACAGCTTTTTCTACTAATAATGCAGGGTTTTTAGCTTGCAATACTTTAGCAGTTAAAGTTCTTTGTCCTCCTGGGTAACCTGTATGACGCATGTAAATTTTGTCATTCAATTTTGTACCTGTAAGGTTAATTTTTTCTGAGTTGATAACAATTACGTTATCTCCACAGTCAACGTGCGGTGTGTAACTTGGCTTGTACTTACCTCTTAAAATCATTGCAACTTTAGAAGCAAGACGTCCTAAGTTATGACCTTCAGCGTCAACAACAATCCACTCTTTAGTTACAGTGGCTTTGCTTGCTGAAACTGTTTTGTAGCTTAATGCGTCCATAATATTATTTTAATTAAACATTCCATCCCCAATAAAGGGGATGCAAAAGTACAATTAATTATTTTAAAACCAAATACCTTAAAGAATATTTTATCTGCTGAAAATCAGGGCTTCAGTTTTTAAAAAAAATATCGAACAAAAAAACCGTCTCTACAATAAAGTAAAGACGGCTAAATATTTAAGAAAAAAAGGATTATACAATAAATATATTGGCAATATCAACAACTTGCTGTGTCGTAAGTGGCTCATCGTAAGCTTCTGAGCCCGCCGCCGCACCAAAAGCGGATGCGGTATTAAATCCGGCTTGCATCGTTACGCCTTCGCCATCATAAACGGCTTGAGTTGCTGCCGGCATGCCAGCGCCTCTTTCGGCATTAGAGATCCATCCTTTTAAACCTCTTAATCTTCTCACTTCAGAAGCATGACGCGCTTCAACAGAATGTATCTGCAATGCTGCAGTCAGTAAATCGGGCGCAGTTATCAAGTTTGCAGCTTGTCCTTTATAGGCTCTAACGCCTGTATCTTCAAATGCTTGTGCCAAAGCTAAAAAGGTTGGGTAATCTCCAAACGGATCAAAGGCGCCGCCAACCGTAAAGTCAAAAGTAGGTTTAGGAACAAAGTTGGCGCTTGCTGTACCGCCTAGGCCTGCAATTAAAAATTTAACATGATCAGATTCGTGCGCTGCAATTTGTTGGAATACTTTTAAGTCTCTTCCTGCGTTTTCTGAAGCTGGAATTACTCCAGAATCTAAAGCCATTGCATAAAATTCGTTTTCAAGATATTCTAATGTTAGCGCAAATTGCAAAGCACCAATTGGAGTGGCAGGAGTTGCTGTAATGTCTTTTGCGAAAGCTTTATTGGTAAGAGCCGACAATCCGAATGGAATTGATGCTAGAGCTAGATTTTTTCCAATATTTCCAAACTGCGTAAAACTGTCTCTTCGAGAACCAGTACTGTTCATTAAATTATCGTCAGTAAAGGATTCTATAAATTTTAAAATGTTCATAATTTCTAAGTTTTTGACGGTTAAGATTAAGGTAGGTATTTAGCTGTGAATTTTGTGGTAATAAAACCAGCAGCAATTGGCAGTATTTTAGATGGATCTTTTGCATCATCTAATCCTGTTGACATATTTACAATATCATCTCCGGCAAAATCTTTCGAATTGGGATTAATTAAACTTCTTATTGCGGAAGCGTGTCTGGCTTCAACAGAAACGATTTTTCCTGCCAATAATAAGTAGTCAGCTGTTTTAATTAATTTCCCTGCTCCGTTATAAGCAGCGACGCCTGTATCTTCTAGTGCTTTTGCAGTTGCTAGAACTTCGGCGCGGCTGTTGAAATTTAATGAACCATAATTAAAGGCTAAAGAAGGAAGTAATTGCGAACTTGGATCGGGAAGTGCTCCATTCAAAGCGGCTTTGAAAAAATCTCTGTGTACCACTTCATGGTGGTATAAATCGGTTAGAACTTCACGTTCAAGACTGCTAAATACAGTATTGAAACTACTTGCATTAACAACTTTAGTGTAAAAGTCGGCTTCTAGTTGTTCGAGAGCGTACGCGTAAGTCAAAACTCCAAAATCTCCAGAGCCTAAATCAAAAACACCATTTCTTATTCCGGGCAGTGAGGTGTCCGGCATATCATTATCATTGTCATTGTCGCTGCAGCCAGCTAGAACCAAACCTGTGGTGACTAATGTTAATCCGCTGAGCTTAAGAAAGCTCCTTCTGCTATTCAATGAAGGGTCAACTTCATGAATTTTAACTTCGTTTTTCATAATCAAGTTTTTTATTAGGTTAATAACATTGGTTTTTAGTTAACGGGTATTTAGTTATTAACGAAATTTTAGTAAGAGCGGTTTTAAAATCTCTGTTTAATTAATTATTATTTCGAAATGACTTATATTTTTAAATACTAATGGCTTGTTTTTGTTTTATTTTAGGTAATTCTACTATATTTGTATTAATTACATAAAATTCAATTGGATGAAAGCTAAAGCAACTCTAAAACAAATTGCGAAGGAACTGGGAGTTTCTGTTTCGACTGTGTCTAAAGCATTGAATGACAGTCCAGAAATTAGTGAGCAAACCAAGGTGAAGATTAAAGAGTATGCCAAACTCAAAAATTATAAGCCGAATGTTATTGGTTTGAATCTTAAGAATCGTAAAACAAAAACGATTGGCGTAATTATTCCTAATATTTTAAATTCTTTCTTTGCGAAAGTTTTTAGTGGTATTGAGAAAGTTGCCGATAAAAAAGGATATAATGTAATTACCTGTATCTCGAACGAATCTTTGGAGAAAGAAATACATACGCTTGAAATGCTGAGCAACGGAACTATTGACGGGTTTATTCTTTCGGTTTCTGAAGAAGCTCAGAAACTTCAAGATTACAATCATTTTTCGGAAATAATTAATGATGGAACACCAATCGTGATGTTTGACCGTATTGCCGATGAAGTAGATTGCGATAAAGTTGTTGTAGATGATTTTGATTCGGCATTAAACTCAACACAGCATTTAATTAATTTAGGATGTAAAAATATTGCTTTAATTTCTTCTGTAGATAATTTAAGTGTTGGAAAGCTGAGAGCTGATGGATATTTGAAAGCTTTGGCAGATAATAATATTCCAGTTAACGAAAAAATCATTCTTCGTACCGATTCTGAAGATGATATGAAAGCAAAAATTGATTCGATTTTCGATAATAAAATCGACGGAATTTTTGCCTTAGACGAAAATGATTCTGTTGCGGCTTTAAGAGTAAGTTTGAAAAAAGGTTACAGAGTCCCAGAAGATATTTCGATTATTGGTTTCGCAGACGGAATTTTGGCTTCAAGACGTTTGTCGCCAAGTTTGACTACCGTAAGTCAGCATGGAGTTGAAATTGGAGAAGTTGCGGCAAAAAGATTAATCGAAAGATTGGAAGAGCCAGAAGGAACGATTTCTGAATACGAAACAATCGTCATCAAAACAAAATTGAAAGAAAGAGAATCCACTCGAAAAAAATAATAAAAACAAAAAAATCCATTCTTTCGAATGGATTTTTTTTATACATATGTATGTCAAAAATGACAAGATTGGGTTAATTTTTTATTTAGAAATCTGAAATCAACAATCTCAAATCAACAATCTCAAATCATTAATGCGCTTCCAACCAATCTTTCCCCATTCCTAATTCAACTTCTAAAGGAACAGACATTTTAAATGCATTTTCCATTTCATGTTTAATCATAGGCTGGATTTTTTCGAGTTCATCGTTGTGAACATCGAACACAAGCTCATCATGCACCTGAAGCAACATTCTAGATTTCCAGTTTTCATCACGAAGTTTTTTATGAATGTTGATCATCGCAATTTTGATCACATCGGCTGCGCTTCCCTGAATTGGAGCATTTACAGCATTTCGTTCAGCCGCACTTCTTACAACGGCATTGGCCGAATTAATATCTTTTAAATAACGGCGACGACCTAAAATAGTTTGCACATAACCTTTTTCGCGAGCAAATTCAATTTGTTCTGAAATATAAGATTTAAGACGAGGATATGTTTTGTAATAAGCATCGATCAAAGCAGCACTTTCGCTTCTAGAAAGAGAAGTCTGATTACTCAATCCAAAAGCAGAAACGCCGTATATGATTCCAAAGTTTACTGTTTTTGCATTACTTCTTTGTTCGCGGGAAACTTCTTCTAAAGCTACGTCAAAAACTTTTGCTGCGGTCGCTCTGTGAATGTCTTCTCCGTTCTGGAAAGCGGCGATCATATTTTCTTCACCACTCAAAGCAGCGATAATCCTTAATTCAATTTGCGAGTAATCGGCAGAGATTAAAGTATAATTTTCATCGCGTGCTACGAAAGCTTTACGTATCTGACGGCCTCTTTCGGTACGAATCGGAATATTTTGCAAGTTCGGATTATTAGAGCTCAAACGTCCTGTTGCCGCAACAGTCTGCATATAATCAGTATGAACGCGTAAAGTCTTTTTATCAACCTGTTCCGGCAAAGCCAAAATATAAGTGCTTTGCAGTTTTACCATCTGACGCCAATCTAAAATCTGTTTTACAATTGGGTTGTCATTCGCTAAATAAGTCAAAACTTCTTCGCCGGTTGCGTATTGACCCGTTTTGGTTTTCTTTTGCTTTGCACCACCAATTTTTAGTTTGTCAAATAAAATATCTCCTAATTGTTTTGGAGAGGCCAAGTTGAATTTCTCGCCAGCAGTTTCGTATATTTTTTCTTCTAAAGATTTGATTTCAACTTCCATTTCAGAAGACATTGCTTTTAAGAAATCTACATCCAAACGAATTCCTTCCGTTTCCATGTCGGCCAATACGCTTACTAATGGAATTTCGATTTCGTCAAATAACTTTTTAGTTTCTGTTTTATCTAATTCGGTTGTGAAGATTTCTTTTAATTGTAAAGTAACATCGGCATCTTCAGCAGCGTATTCTTTAATGTCTTCTAAAGGAACATCGCGCATATTAAGCTGATTTTTTCCTTTTTTACCAATTAAAGTTTCGATTGATTTTGGTGAATATTTCAAATACGTTTCTGCCAAAATATCCATATTATGACGCATATCCGGATTAATCAAATAATGCGCAATCATCGTATCAAAAAGTTTTCCTTTTACGGTTACACCATAATTAGAAAGGATTTTTAGATCGTATTTTAAATTCTGTCCGATTTTCTCAATATTTTCATTTTCAAAAAACGGAACAAATTTGTCAACTAAAGCTTGTGCTTCTTCCTGACTTTCTGGGAACGGAACATAAAATGCTTTTCCTTTCTCGTAAGCAAAAGACATTCCAACCAGTTCTGCGTGCAAAGCATCGATTCCTGTGGTTTCAGTATCAAAACAAACCGAAGTCTGTTTTTGTAAATTTTGTAAAAGCATTTTAATGCCTAAATCACCTTGAATGGTTTGGTAAAAATGCTCGGTGTTTTCTAAAGTGTTATAAAACGAAGTTCTTTCGATTTCAGCATTTTCTCCATTCGTATTTCCGCCTCCAAAAAGATCAAATTGATCTTCGTTTTTAGGCTGAGCTTTTTTGTATAATTTGGGATCAGAAGCCGGAGCAGCAGTTTGGGTGCCATCAGTTTTAAATAAATTGTCAAACTGTTCTGCCATTCTTCTAAATTCCAATTCCTGAAAAATAGCATCTGTTTTTTCGATATCAGGACGAGAAAGTTCGTAATCTTCTTCATTAAAAGTAACATCACAATCGGTAATAATTGCGGCTAATTTTTTAGAAAGAATACCTTTTTCCTTGTTAGCTTCTATGTTCTCTTTCATTTTGCCTTTTAGTAAATGTGTGTTTTCTAAAAGGTTTTCCATTGTTCCAAATTCTTTCAGGAACTTTTTGGCTGTAACTTCTCCAACTCCGGGCAATCCAGGAATATTATCCACGGCGTCGCCCATCATTCCAAGAAAATCAATTACTTGTTCGGGTCTTTCAATTTCAAATTTTGCCAAAACCTCAGGAACGCCCCAGATTTCGATTCCGTTACCCATTCGGGCAGGTTTATACATAAAGATGTTTTCAGAAACTAGTTGGGCAAAATCCTTATCTGGAGTTACCATGTAGACTTTGTAGTTTTGTTTTTCTGCTTGCTTAGCGATTGTTCCAATTAAGTCATCGGCTTCACAGCCCTCGATTTCAATAATAGGAATATGCATTGCTCGCAATAATTCCTGAATATACGGAATGGCAATTTTAATAGCCTCTGGCGTTGCATCACGATTGGCTTTATATTCTACGAACATTTCGGTTCTTACATGGCTACCGCCTTTATCAAAAGCAACGGCTAAATGATCTGGTTTTTCTCTTTTAATAACATCCAAAAGTGAGTTCATAAAACCCATAATTGCAGATGTATCCATTCCTTTTGAGTTGATTCTCGGGTTTTTTATAAAAGCATAATAACCACGAAAAATTAGTGCATAAGCATCTAGAAGAAAAAGGCGTTTTTGAGTTGACATATTAAAAATATTAGTCTGTAAAAATAAACAATTGGGTTTTAAAAAACGATTTGCTTCTCGAAAATTAATTTTGTTTGACCATATAAGTCCTATAAGACCATTTTTGTAGAGACGCACTGCAGTGCGTCTTCTGGGTCGGTGAAATAAGGCTGAAAAAGGGTTAAATATTTAAATGAATTTATATGACTTATATGGTATAAAAAATTGCAAAGCGTTAATATCAAGTTAAAATTTTTTATTCAGGGATTTCTTCATTTTCTCTTCATGTTGCGAAGGTAATTTTGAGGTATAAATTAAAAGGTTATTAATTCTTAAATCTTAGAAATCATGAGAAATTTATTAATGTTACTAGTAGCAGTTTTAGGAACAAGTGCAATGGTTCACGCATTTCCTGCAAAAGATGGAAAAGAAGCTCCAACTAAAGAAGTAAAAGCAACCAAACACCCAAAACACAAATCTGATAAAAAAGCAAAATCAGCAAAAACTGAAGCGACAAAAACAGAAACTGCGACACCAGAAGCTGTAAAACCAGAAACAGCAAAGGCTAAAAAATAAAAATTGCTCTCGTTTTGTTTTCGAAGCTTTGTAACGAAGGCAAAACAGGAATAATGATTATGAGAATGCGATTGAAGAAGCTGATGAAGAAATTTATCAGCTTTTTTCATTCGTTAATTTTTTAATAATACGTTACTCAATTTTTTATAATTGATTAATTTTAATTGCGCTTAAATGTTGTGCTTATGAATGTTTTAATTGTTGAAGATAATAAGGAACTTGCCGTAGAAGTCTACGATTTTTTATGCAATGCAGGGTATATTTGTAAAATTGCAAATAATTGTGCCGAAGCTCTTGAAGAATTTGGAAGCAATGATTACGATGTTATGCTTTTAGATCTTGGTTTGCCCGATGGTGATGGTTTTGAGGTTTTGCAGGCAATTAGAAAAACAAAATCCAAAATTGCGGTAATTGTTCTTACTGCCCGAGGAGAATTGGATGATAGAATAAATGGATTGCATTTGGGGGCCGATGATTATTTGACCAAACCTTTTGCTTTGACAGAATTGGCCGCAAGAATATTTGCTGTAGTTCGTAGAATTCATGGTTTTACTTTAAACAATTTGAGCATTCATGGTTTTTTATTACAGCTTCAGGATTATAAGGTGAGTTTTAGCGATCAGCCAATTAGTCTTACCAAAAAAGAATTTGATATTTTTCAGTATTTGGTTCTCAATAAAAACCGTGTTATTACAAGATTGCAATTAACAGAACATATTTGGGGCGATATTCTAGAAGTTAATTCTGATTCTAATTTTATAGATGTGCATGTTCGTAATCTTCGAAAAAAACTGGATAAGCATACTGCTATAGATTGGTTTGAAACGGTTCGAAATGTTGGTTATCGTATAAACGAATAAATCGATTCTCGTGAAAATAAAACATCAATTAGCTATTTTTAACGCCTTGACCAGACTGCTGGTCATTTTGGTTTTATGGCTAATGCTTCCTATTTTGGTAGAAAATGTGGTGTATCATCATATTAATAATACACTGCTTGAGAAAAAGAAAAAATTTATTGAACATCTGAATAAGGAAGAGATAAATGATTTTATAGAAAACCCAGACGATTCAACCGATGCTTTTTCTGAATTTTCAACATTGCATAGTGAGTTTTTGGTACTTTCTAGAGTGCCGGTAAAACCACATCAGAAGAAAACCACTTTTAGTAATGAGTATCGAAAAATTGAAGGAGAAGAAAATGAATATAGAATTCTCCAGCATCATTTTACTTATGAAGGAGAAGATTATCAGCTTGAAATAGGAAGCAGTTTGAGCGAGGTTAATGATCTGACTTTTGCGATTAAACTTTTCATTATAATTGTTTTTGTCGTAATTCTTCTTATAACTTTTTTGGCTGATACTTTTTATATCGAATATCTTTTAAAACCATTTTACAAAATTATCGATACCAAAATCAGGCGTGTAAACGAGCCAGAAACATTTGATCATACTCCGATAAAAGCAACTTCAAGAGATTTTAGAGAATTGGATTTTGTTTTAAACCAAATGATGGATAGAATTACCGAAGTTTTTAAAAAGGAAAAACAGTTTATTTCGAATGTTTCACACGAACTTCTTACGCCGATTGCTCTTCTTAAAAACAAACTTGAAAACTTGTTGCAAAATGAGTCTTTGGACGATCATGCGGTTGATAAAATTGCAGGGTCTTTGAAGACATTAGATATGCTGAAAAAAATCATTAATAATTTACTGTTGATTTCTAGGATAGATAATAATCAATATGAGGCAAATGAAGCAATCAATCTTAAAGAAATCGTTGCTGATTTGCAGGAAGATCTTCTAGATCGAATCGAGGATAGAGATATTCAGTTTAGGAACGAAATGGAAAATGATTTTGTTTTTATAGGAAACAAAACCTTACTTCATATTCTTATCTATAATCTCGTAACTAATGCTATAAAATACAATAAGCCCAAAGGAAAAATAATTGTAGAAGACGGTTTTGTAGAGGAGCATTATTTTATTTCGGTAAAAGATTCAGGAATAGGAATGGACGAATCTCAACTTGAGAAAATATTTAGCCGTTTTGCGAGAATTAATTCAGATCAAGAAGGGCAGGGACTAGGACTTGCAATTGCACAAAGCATTGCTTCTTTTCATCATATTCAAATCAAAGTTAAATCGGTTTTGAATCAAGGAACAACTTTTACGTTGTTGTTTGAAAAAGCCAATTAAAAGTTAAAATTTTCTGTAAGACTTTTTCTTCATTTTGTCTTCATTTTACAATTATATCTTTGACTTGTAAAAATGAAAATAAACAATCATAAAAATTTAAAGTCATGAAAAAATTAGCAATTTTAGCAGTAACAGTTCTAGGAACATTTTCAATGGTAAACGCACAAACAACTCCAGCGCCAGCGCAAACGAAAGAAGTGAAAGCTGCTAAACACGATAAAAAAGCAGAAAAGAAAGCTGACAAAAAAGCAAAAGGAGAGAAAAAAGCAGAAGCTGCAAAAACAGATGCTCCAAAAGCAAAATAAAACTAGACTTAGGTCTTAAAAGTAAATAGTTTTAAAGGTTGGTAGGTTAAAGCTGAAAGAGCCATCTTTCAGCTTTTTTATTTTAACAGCGTTAAATTTTTTATAATAAAAAGAAATAGAATTTTCATTCTTTGTTACTTTGTTTAAAACTATAAATTAAATGATCTTTCGTTTTATAATTCTATGCGCTCTTTTATTATTTATTGAGTTCTATTCTTATCAAGCTTTTCGCACTTTAATCAAAGCACGTTGGGTTTTGATTGGCTATCAAGTAATAAGCTTGCTGGTTTTAATATTTATTATTTATTCTTTTTCGCAGGTAGACCGATCAGTTGGTCAAACTAGGCAATTTATGTTTACTACAGGTTTGATGCTCGTAGTATATGTGCCAAAAATTGTACTTACATTAATAATGTTTGGCGAGGATATTATTAGAGTAGGCGCCAGTATGCTGAATTATTTTGTTTACAATACTCCGCGAAAGGAAATGATGCCCGACAGAAGAAAATTTGTAAGTCAGATCGCTTTAGGTTTGGCAGCAATTCCATTTCTTTCTATTATTTACGGAATTTTTGAAGGGAAATATAATTTCAAAGTAATCAAACAAACCGTATTTTTTCCAGATCTTCCAGATGCTTTTGACGGTTTTAAAATCACGCAAATTTCTGATGTACATAGCGGTAGTTTTGATAATCCAGAGAAAATTAATTATGCTATTGATTTGATCAATGCACAAGAAGCAGATTTGATTTTGTTTACAGGAGATATTGTGAATACTCACGCAAAAGAAATGCATCCTTGGCTGGAAACTTTTAATCGTATTAAAGATTATAAATATGGGAAGTTTGCTGTTTTAGGGAATCATGATTATGGCGAATATGTAACATGGCCTTCTGAAAAAGAAAAAGACGAAAATTTTAAGGCAATTAAAAACCTTTATGGTCAGATTGGTTTTAAATTAATGTTGAATGAACATACTTATATTCAAAAAGGGGATGATAAAATTGCTCTGATTGGAGTAGAGAATTGGGGAGTGAATTTTAAAAAAGCAGGTGATTTAAACAAAGCTTCAGAAAATGTGCATCAAGATGATTTTAAAGTTTTAATGAGCCATGATCCAAGTCATTGGGATGCTGAAATTAAAGACCATCCGAAGAATTTTCATCTGACTTTTGCCGGTCATACGCATGGTATGCAGTTTGGAATTGAAATTCCAGGTTATTTTAAATGGAGTTTGGCGCAATACATTTATAAACAATGGGCAGGCTTGTACGAAAACGTTGGAAAATACGTTTATGTTAACCGCGGATTTGGTTTTCACGCTTATCCAGGTCGAGTTGGAATTATGCCTGAAATAACAGTAATTGAACTAAAAAAAGGCCGTAATGTCGCTTAATTCGTTAAAAATGCTACATTTGTATAATATTTATTTCTTTTAAGAGATTTAAAAAACTTAAATTTTTGGTTTTATGTCAAAATTTGGAGAACTAATAAATGCCCAAGTTCCAGTGTTAATTGATTTTTACACAGATTGGAATGAATCTTCGGTTTCTATGCATCCTGTTATTAAGGACGTAGCGGCTGCGCTTGGCGATAAAGCCAAAGTAATCAAAATTGATGTAGATAAAAATCAGGAACTCGCAGAAGCACTTCGTATTAAAGGACTTCCAACTTTAATGATTTACAAAGAAGGGCAAATGATCTGGAGACAATCTGGAGAGCTTGATGCTAATACTATTATCGGAATTGTTCAGGAACAATTTAATGTCTAAATAACTTCTTTTGATTGATGTTATTTAGTGAATAATATCAAACTTATATCCATTTTCTTTTAAAAAATGCAGTGTTCTAGGCAAGGCGAATCTTAAATTTGGAGAAGCCTTAACACTGTCATGAAAAACAATTACGCTACCTGATTTTACATTTTTTGTTACGTTTTCAAGACATTTTTCTGGCGTAATGCTTTGATCAAAATCGGCACTTAAAACATCCCACATTACAATTTTATAGCCTAAGCTTCTAAGAATTTTAGACTGTGCTTTTTTAATTTTTCCATAAGGAGGACGGAATAATAAGCGGTGAGGGTTTTTCTCTTGCTCGTCTAAAATAGCAGCACAGTTTTGTACATTCTCAATATATTCATTGGTGTGGCTTTTCCATCCATTAACATGATTCATAGTATGGTTCCCAATTGAATGTCCGTCGGTAATCAACTTTTCAAACAGAGCCAGATTGGCTTTAATGTTTTTTCCGATACAGAAGAAAGTAGCTTTAGCATCAAATTTTTTTAATTCAGACAAAACCCAGTCTGTAATTTCTGGAGTAGGGCCATCATCAAAAGTGAGGTATATTTTCTTTTCGTTGTTAGGAATATCCCAGCAATATTTAGAAAACACCTTTTTGATAAATGCATTAGTTTTTACCCAATAGAAGCTCATTTTGAATTAAAATTATAGTCGTATAAAATTAAAAAATGCAGCGCTATTTATCAAATAGCGGTGCATTTTTTTAATAAGTAAGATTTACGTATATTAATTATTCTTTTTCACGTCCAAAACGCTCGAAAACATTTACATAAGTGTTAAACGTAGTTTTGTGCTGATTGTAAAAAGCAGTGTCTTTATTATCATCCATTACGTGTAGCAGGCTTCTGTAACGTTCAATATCAGTAATAATGTCTACTGCTAAAGAAGTTTGGTCAGAAGGAGGCAATGTGCTGTAATAGTTTAGATTCTCTTTATATTTCTGAACTAATTTATTTAAAAGATCTTGCGCCTTAGCTTTTTCACCAACTTTATAATAACCATCTCCAAAAGCTTCAACTAATGAATAATAACCATATTTGTCTAAAGGCATTTTGGTCATCGCTAAATTGATTACATTTTTGGCTTTATCAATTTTGCCTTCAGCAATAAGCTGGTTCATCAATCTAGAAAGATTCGTACGGTAAGTAATGCTGTTTCTTCTAGTTTCAGGGTCGTGATAGATGTTTCCATTACTATTTCCCCAATCCCATTTCATTACAATATCATACATTTTATCAGCATCAATTTGTCCCATGTCTAATGGTCCGCCATCTTTAGAAGGAGTGTTTTTTACTGGAACCAATTTATAAACCATTCCGTCCAACTGCAGATAATCTTTTAGCCATAAATAGTCTTCATCATCAAAAGCACCACCACTAAAATAGATTGGTCTTTTCCAGTTGTTATTTGCTAAGATATCAAGCATCATTAAACGGTTTTTGTATAATGCGCTTCCTTTGATATCAATGTCTAAATAAGGAACAATAGAATCGTAATATTTAGGATTAACTACTTTATTTTGGATAATAGTGTTTTTATCAACATTCACTCTAATCTTGTTTGTTGGGTAGAAATGGATGGTTTGTCCGTTTTGTAAACCAACAGTCGATTTAGGGTTTTTGATGAAATCGATAAAATCTTTAATATTCCAGCGTGTATCAATTTTCTGGATGTAAGCCGTGTAATCCAAATTATCTCCCACATATTGGCTGTGTACAAAAGAAATTGGTAACGGATTTGACTCGTACGACTTCGCTTTCATTTGATCAATGTACCAATCTGTCATAAATAAACTTGTATTTACAATCTTCACATCGGTTCTAAAATGTTCAATTTCCTGCGCGTACCAAAGAGGGAAGGTATCATTGTCTCCAATGGTAAATAAAATAGCATCTTTATCACAAGAATTTAAATAAGCTTTTGCCATAGCAACTGCTGTATATTTTCCAGATCTATCATGATCATCCCAGTTTTGAGAAGCCATTAAAACAGGAGCGGCCAATAAACTTCCGGCAATAATTACTGGTCCGGCAATTTTTGGAGCCAAGTATTTCTGCAAACTTTCATAAAGTGAATAAACACCAAATCCGATCCAGATGGCAAAGACATAGAAGGAACCTACTAAAGCATAATCTCTTTCACGAGGTTCAAAAGGTCTTTCATTTAAATATATTTTTAGTGCAATTCCTGTAAATAAAAACAAAGCTAAAAGAACATAGAAACTCTTCAAGTCTTTGTTAGCATGGTACATAATACCAATTAATCCTAAAATAAACGGAAGGAAATAATAAGCATTACGTCCTTTGTTATTTAATACATCAGAAGGTAAATTGTCTTGAGAACCTAAATGAATAGAATCTAAAGCTTTGATTCCGCTAATCCAGTTTCCGTCAAGATTATCGTATTTGCCTTGAACATCGTTTTGGCGTCCAACAAAATTCCACATTAAATATCTCCAGTACATATATCCAAATTGGTATTCAAACATAAAACTGAAGTTGTCTGCTGTAGATGGTTTTTCGATAAGCAAATACTCGCCGTAGCTTCTTAAGAATTTTACGTAACCTTCGTTGTCAATTTGTTTTTGAGCGTAAGCTTTTCTAAATTCAGAAACTGTTTTTTCAACTTCATTACGCAATTGAGCAGTAGCTTTGTTGTATTCATCTTCGCTTAATTGGCTAGCATCGATTCCGTATTTTGCCAAATCTTCATCATAATTATGATTTGGGTCAATTCTAAACTTTGGAGGATTTGTAAAGTTGATATAGTTTTGAATGTGACCTGTTTCTGTACTCCACATTCTTGGCAGAATTGCTTTCTGGTTGTCGTCAGAATTTTGTTCTGCATTTTTATAATTATTGGTAATAATGTATTTACCTGTTTTATAATCTCTTTCGTAGTTTGGTTTTTTGTCTAAATAAGGTGTTTTAGCATCAAGACCGGCAAAAAGCTCAGTGTATTGAGGTCCGTAAAACAAAGGATTAACACCATATTGCTCACGATTATAATAAGCTAAAACCTCAGTTGCATCTGATGGTTTGTTTTCGTTAATGACGGTATTCGCATTTGCACGAACAGGAAGCATTAACCAAGTAGAGAAACCAATCAGGATAAATAAAACACATAATATAATAGTGTTGTAAAATATTAAACCTTTTTGTCTTGTGTATTTTAATCCAAAATAGAAAAACGCAATAAATAGTAATGCAACAAAGATAGTTCCTGAATTGAATGGAAGTCCCATACTATTTACCATGAAAATTTCGGTTTTTCCGAAAAATGCCATAGTTAGTGGAAGAAGTAATTTAAAAATAAATAACAAGATTCCGATAACGACTACATTAGCAATAAGGAAGTTTTTTATGGTAACTTTTTCGTAGTGTTTGAAATAATATAAGAATCCAATAGAAGGGATAGTTAAAAGAGCCATGAAGTGAACTCCAAACGAAAGACCAACAACCAAAGAAATAATTAGAAGCCATTTGTTTCCTTTTGGTTTGTCCATGTCTTGTTCCCAACGTAAACCAAGCCAGAATAGCAATGCAATTAATAAAGATGCCATTGCGTAAACTTCGGCTTCTACCGCGTTAAACCAAAAACTATCAGAAAACGTATAAGCCAAAGCCCCAACAAAAGAGCTTCCTAAAATAACAATCGAATTGTTTTGGTCAATTTCTGTAAAACGAGCCACGATCTTTTTTAAAATCATGGAAGATGACCAGAACATAAATAATATGGTAAATGCGCTAGAGAAAACAGACATCATGTTAACCATTAGAGCCACATGCTGAGCATCTATTGCAAACATTGCAAAAAACGCACCCATCATCTGGAAAAGGGGAGCTCCCGGTGGGTGTCCTACTTCAAGTTTGGCTGCGGTAGCAATATATTCTCCGCAATCCCAAAAGCTCATTGTAGGTTCTACTGTTAATGTATAAGTTATTAAAGCGATTGCAAATGCAAACCAACCAATAATTGTATTCCATTTATTGAAATTGAATTGTGCCATATTTAGGTGTTAAAAATTTGAGTGTTTTTCTATCCTACAAAGAAAATGTTTTTTTATGTAAAGAAACGAGCATTAACAAAAAATTCTATAAAACTATCGGGAAAGAGCAATGTGTTGTTTATGAGTAACTTCTATTGCTGGTGGAAATTTCAAACGGAGAAAAATCAAAAAAAATGATTTTTTTTGACCAAAAAGTTTGCACAAACTAAATAAAGACTTAAATTTGCACTCGCTAATAGCACTGCTGGTCTATGGTGTAATGGTAACACTACGGTTTTTGGTGCCGTCTTTCTAGGTTCGAGTCCTAGTAGACCAACAGAAAAGTCTCTCAGAAATGAGAGACTTTTTTTTTATTTAAAAAAGTTTTGTTTAAAATTTGCATAAATTAAATAAAGTTTTAATTTTGCACCCGCTTAACCGCACTGCTGGTCTATGGTGTAATGGTAACACTACGGTTTTTGGTGCCGTCTTTCTAGGTTCGAGTCCTAGTAGACCAACAGAAAAGCCTCTCAGAAATGAGAGGCTTTTTTTATGCTGTAAATTTAACGGATGCTATTTTTGTCTAGAGCTTGATTTTGAACTGCTTGATTGTTTTATTTTTGGTTTAAAGAAGAAGGGACGATTCCGAATTTCTTTTTGAATGAAAACGAAAAATGTGAAAGATCTTCAAAGCCAACGCCAAGATATACTTCTGATGGCGGATTTCCTTGACTGATTAAATAATAAGCTTCTTGAAGTCTTTTGTTTAGCAACCATTTTCCAGGTGCCTGCTGAAAAACTTTTTGAAAATCTCTTTTAAATGTGGCTAAACTTCTTCCTGTTAGATAGGCGAATCGATGCATTTGAACATTAAAGTGGAAGTTTTTATTCATAAAGGCTTCCAGGTCAATTTTCCCAGGCTCATTAAAATCAAACAATATGTCTTTTAATTCTGGATTTATTTTTAGCAAAAGATGAATTGCTTCTTTGATTTTTAAATTGAACAATGTTTCATTGTTTTCTTCTTCGACTTCCAGATATGATATCAGCGATTCCATGAAAGATTGGTAGAGTGGGTTAGGAGCTAATGAGAACATAGCATCTGTATCGGCTTTTTTATCGGCTTTTAAATTGTGCTCTTTGCTAATTTCTCGTAAAATTTCCTGATCAAGAAAAAGAGAAATGGTTTTGAATTCTCCTCCTGCTGGTGGAATTTTAGTGAACTTAGCTAAATGATTTCGCCTGCTAAAACGGAAGTCTCCTGGTTTTGAGTGAAAAGTATTTTGATTATCTGTAACAATCATTTCTCCGGAAATCTGATAGCTAAAAACATGTTCTGGTATAAAATGCTCGCCTTCTCGACTGCGTGAGTAATAGCAGGAGTAGAGTATTTTGGATTTTATTTGTGATTTTATGCTCATATTGTAAAAATACTAAAATCTGGAAATCTTTAAGCGTTAAAGATTTCCAGACTGAGAGGTTATTTTTGCTGAATTAGTGCTCTTGGCTCTAAATAGGCTTCTAGGCCAAGTATTCCAAATTCGCGTCCTATTCCAGATTGTTTAAATCCGCCAAAAGGTGCCATTGGGTCATGACCAATTCCATTTATTTGAACACGTCCTGCATTAATTTGGGAAGCAACTCGATGAGCTCTTTCTGTATTTGAAGAACTTACGTAGGCTTGTAATCCGTATGTTGTGTCATTAGCAATTTCGATAGCTTCTTCTTCCGATTTATAGGTAATAACAGATAGAACAGGTCCGAATATTTCTTCTTTTGCAATGCGCATCTGATTGTTTACATTAATAAAGACTGTTGGTTTAACAAAATTTCCGTTTTCTAACCCGTCTGGTTTTCCAAGTCCGCCAGTTAATATTTCTGCGCCTTCATTAATTCCGATTTGAATATAATCTTGAACACGATTGTATTGTTTTGTACTGACCATTGGTCCTACTGCGGTATTTGGATTTTTTGGATCATCAACAATAAGGTTTGAGATTATTTCTTTAATAAGTAGTTTAGATTCGTCTAGTTTGTTTTCTGGAATCAGTAATCTCGTTCCAGCAATACAAGCTTGTCCGCTGTTCATAAAAGCGGCGCCAATGGCAAGCGGAATGGCTGTTGAAAAGTCGGCATCGCCTAGAATGATATTTGGAGATTTTCCTCCAAGTTCCAGAGTTACTCTTTTCATTGTGTTTACGGCTTCTTTTGCAATTATTTTTCCAACGTTAGTTGATCCTGTAAAAGAAATTTTAGCAATGTCAGGGTTTCTGCTTATTTCGGCGCCGACAACTTCTCCTAATCCATTTACAATGTTAAATACGCCTTTAGGAAGATTTGCTTCATGAAGGCATTCTGTTATCAATTGTGTTTGTTGGGCACTCATTTCGCTTGGTTTGATTACGGTTGTGCATCCTGCTGCGATTGCGGTGGATAATTTGCTGCAGATAAAACCGTTGCTTGAGTTCCATGGGATGATAATTCCGACAACACCAATTGGCGCCATTTGAACTTCAGATTCGCCCATTGTTTTAGTGAAGTTGTAAGAATGAAGCATGTCGATTGCAGAGTCAAAACTTTTTAACATATAATCGTAGCTTACGCTTGCAAATTGAAATGTGCCTCCATATTCTTCTGTCATTACATTGACAAAGTCTTCTTTTCTTTTTTTAATAGAAGATTTAATTTTTTCAAGATATTGAATCCTTTCTGAGGTTGTTGTTTTTGAAAATGTTTTAAAAGCATTTTTAGCTGCTTCAATGGCTCTTTGAGTGTCTTCGGTGTTTCCTAGAAGAACGCTTCCTAGTTTTTCATTTGTTGTTGGACTAATAAGGTCAAAATATTCTGTTCCTTGAGGGGTGATAAATTCTCCGTTAATGTAAATTTTGTCTATTGTTTTCATGATATATGTATTTAGATTTTATTTGACAAAGTTCTAAATAAAGCATGTTGAGAGCTTTGTTGTATGGCTCAAATAGACTTTGTTGAAAAGCTCATGGCGAAGGAGTTTTTCAAGAAAAAAACAGGAATTTATTGAATATATAAAACGTTTTTGCAGTTAGGTTTTTTTTTTTGTGTTTGAAGGTTTTGAGTGTTAGTGGGTTGTTTTAATTTTATGAAGAAATGTTTGAAATGATTTAAATGATGTAATATATTTTTTGTTTTTTATTGTTCTTATTATCAGCGTTTTATATATTTGTTGTAATCAGAATACTACATTGTGTTTTTGCGTTAACTGAGTAATAATTATAAAAGAATGAATTATGGACAATTTTAAAAAAATGAATTTTACAGAGTTAGATCCTTCTGAAATGAAATTAGTGCAAGGAGGAGGTTGGTTGGAAGATCTGGTGGTGGTTCTTGGTAGTCTTGAGGCTGTGGCTGCATATCTCGGCAAGACTGTAGATGAAGTGCGTGCAATGCTAGGATTGTAATAAGTCTTAAAGAATGGTATAAAAATCTTTATGACTTAAGCTGTTATAAAAAAAGCTTCTCGAATGAGAAGCTTTTTGAGTTTTGATTATTGTTTAAATCTTTAAAGTAATTACAGGTTTAACAGCGTGATTGACTAATCCTTCGCTAATGCTTCCATTAAAGAAATGTGCAAAGCCGGTTCTGCCGTGTGTGCACATTCCGATAACATCGGCGTCTATTCTGTTAGAGAAATTTATAATTCCTTTTTCAATATTGGTATCGTTGTAAATTTGAGTGGTGTAATTGGTGATGTTAAATTCGGATACAAAGTCACTCATTGCTTTTTCGCTTACATGAGTTGGTTTAAAACTGTTAGGGGTACAAATGGTAACTAAGTGTAGTTTTGAATCAAATAGCTTGGTGAAATTTAAAAGTTTTTCAAATGGTTTTTTTGCTTCTTCTGAAAAATCAGAGGCAAACACAATGTTAGAAGCGTTAAAATTTGGAATATTTTTCTTAATGACTAAAACAGGGATTTCTGAATTTCTCACTACTTTTTCGGTATTAGAGCCTATTAGTAATTCTTCGACTCCAGAAGAGCCGTGAGAACCCATGATTATTAGGTTAACATCATAATCTTTGCTTATCTGTGTTATTCCATGTATAGGTTTATCCTTTTTTACAATTTCTGTTACCGGTATTCCTTCCAAATATTCTTTTGAGGCGACTTCATCTAATGTTTCGTTTGCTTTTTTCATAAAAAGCATAGTTTCAGGAATGCTGGTTCCGCCCACTATGGCGTCGTTAGATTGCTGTGGTAATTCGAGCATATGAAGAAGGATAATTTCAGAATTGTTCTTTTTTGCGATTTGAGAGGCAACTCTTAAAGCGTCTTCTGCGTGTTGGGAAAAGTCAGTAGGTACTAAAATTCGTTTCATGATTTTGAGGGTTAAAATAGGAATAATTCTGTGTTTTTAATGCTATTATAAAGATACGGAATTATTTTAGAGCAATCAATTTATTTGATTTATAAAAAAAACACTATATTTGCACTGTTATTTATTAAAATCTAAATAATGAGGGGACTAAGTGTCCCCTCTTTTTATAAAATTATGACATTTAAAGAAAAAGTAAACGGATTAATTACAGAAGCTCTTCTGGAAAAACCATCAGTCTTTTTGGTTGATTTGGCAGTTTCGGATTCTTTTAAAATTAGTGTTGGTTTAGACGGTGATAATGGAGTGGCGTTGCAAGACTGTATCGACATAAGTCGTGCAATCGAGAATAATCTAGATCGTGAAGAACAAGATTTTTCGCTTGAAGTAGCATCGGTTGGTGTAGGAACGCCATTAAAAATGGTAAGACAATACAAGAAAAATGTTGGTAGAACGTTGATTGTTACCACAAATACGGAAAAAATAGAAGCAGAATTAGTGGAAGCTAATGATGTTTTTATAATTTTGTCTTGGAAAGCAAGAGAACCGAAAAAAGTAGGAAAAGGAAAAGAAACAGTTCAAAAAGAGCAACAAATACCTTATACAGAAATTAAAGAGGCAGTTGTTACGGTAACATTTTAATTTTAATTAAAAAATTCGCATGGAAAATTTAGCATTAATCGATTCATTCTCAGAGTTTAAAGATAATAAACTTATTGATCGTGTAACGCTTATGGCAATTTTAGAGGACGTATTTAGAAATGCATTAAAGAAAAAATACGGGTCAGATGAAAATTTCGATATCATTATAAATCCTGACAAAGGTGATATGGAAATCTGGAGAAGAAGAGTAATTGTTGCTGATGAGGATCTTGATTTTGAAAATGAGGAAATTACATTGACTGAAGCAAGAAAGATTGAAGCGGATTTTGAAATTGGTGAAGAGGTTTCTGAAGAAGTAAAATTGATTGATTTAGGAAGAAGAGCTATCTTAGCGCTTCGTCAGAATTTAATATCTAAAATTCATGAACACGATAATACAAATCTTTATAAGCAATTTAAAGATATTATCGGTGATATTTATACAGCCGAAGTACATCACGTGCGTCCAAGAGTAGTGATCTTAGTTGATGACGAAGGAAATGAAATCGTACTTCCAAAAGAAAAACAAATTCCGTCAGATTTCTTCCGTAAAGGAGATAATGTTCGTGGAATTATTGAAAGCGTTGAATTAAAAGGAAACAAACCTCAAATTATTATGTCTAGAACTTCAGAGAAGTTTTTAGAAAAATTATTTGAACAAGAAATTCCAGAAGTTTTTGACGGATTAATTACAGTGAAAAATGTAGTTCGTATTCCAGGTGAAAAAGCAAAAGTAGCTGTTGATTCTTATGATGATAGAATTGATCCAGTTGGAGCTTGTGTGGGAATGAAAGGTTCTCGTATTCACGGAATTGTTCGCGAATTAGGAAATGAAAATATTGATGTAATCAATTATACAAACAATATTCAATTATTTATAACAAGAGCTTTAAGCCCAGCGAAAGTTTCTTCTATCAAAATTGATGAAGATAACAAAAGAGCTGAAGTGTTCTTGAAATTAGAAGAGGTTTCTAAAGCAATTGGTAGAGGTGGTCACAATATTAAATTAGCAGGTCAATTGACAGGTTATGAGCTAGATGTTATTCGTGAAGGAGATGTTGCCGGTACTGTTGCTGATGAAGACGATGTTGAATTGACAGAGTTCTCAGATGAGATCGAAGAGTGGGTAATTGAAGAGTTTGCAAAGATCGGTTTGGATACAGCAAAAAGTATCTTGAAACACGACGTAGAAGATTTAGTAAGAAGAACAGACTTAGAAGAGGAAACGATTCTAGATGTTATGAAGATACTAAAAGAAGAGTTTGATAATTAAGCAATAGCTTACATCTGCTCTAACAACACAACGAAAAAGGTAATAATAAAAAGGTTATATGTCTGAAGAGAGAGTAATAAGAATAAACAAGGTTTTAAGGGAATTAAATATTTCGTTAGAAAGAGCTGTAGATTATCTAAAAGATAAAGGAATTGCTATTGATGCAAATCCAAATGCAAAAATTTCTGATAGCGAATTTAATATCCTTCAAAGCCAATTTGCGGGCGATAAGGGGAACAAGGAGGCTTCTAAAGAGGTTGGAGAAGAAAAAAGAAAGGAAAAAGAAGCATTACGTGTAGAGCGTGAGAAAGAAATTGAAGACAAACGCAGACAAGAAGAAGAGCGTCAAAAACAGCAAGAAATAATTAAAGCGAGAGCGGTTGTTTCAGGACCTGTACAAGTGGGTAAAATTGACTTGAATCCAAAAAAACCTGCGATTACTCCTTCTGAGGAAACGGTTAAGGCTGAAGAGCCAAAAGCTGTTGTTGCACCTGTGCAACCAGAAAAACCTGTTCAAAATGAAACAGTAAAATCTGAACCAGTTGTTTCAACTCCTGTTTCTGAAACAAAAAAAGAAGAACCTATTATTACTGAGAAAAAAGAAGTTAAAGTAGAATCTAAAGTTGCTCAGGAGCCAATCGTGTCTACTGATCCAACAACTTCAGAGGAAACTATTACTACTCAATACCAAAAACTTACAGGAACAACTCTTACAGGTCAGACAATTGATTTATCTCAATTTAATAAGCCTAAGAAAAAGAAAGAAGATCCTAAAGCGGCTCAGAATAAGCCTGGAGCTCCTGGTGTTGGTAATAATAATAACGCAAATAATAAAAATAAGCGTAAAAGAATTGGTCCAAAACCGGGTACGCCTGGTGCGCCAAAACCTGCTACAGGTAATGCGGCTGGAACGCCAAATCCAAATAATAAACCAACTCAAAATAGTGGAGGAGGTTTTAATGCGAACAGAAGTCAAAGACCAGGTTTTGTAAAAGGAAACCGTCCTGCAATTGTCGCAAAAGTTGAGCCTACAGAAGAAGAAGTAAAAAACCAAATTAGAGAAACTCTTGAAAAACTTCAAGGTAAAGGAGGGAAATCTAAAGCGGCAAAATATAGAAGAGATAAAAGAGAAACACACCGTCAGAAATCTGATGATGAGCAAAGAGCTCTTGACGAAGGAAGTAAAACGATCAAAGTTACAGAGTTCGTTACTGTTGGTGAAATTGCAATCATGATGGATGTGCCGATTACTAAAGTAATTGGAACTTGTATGTCTCTTGGTATCATGGTTACCATGAATCAGCGTCTAGATGCTGAAACGTTAACTATTGTAGCAGATGAATTTGGTTATGATGTTGAATTCATTACGGTAGATATTGAAGAAGCAATCGAGGTTGTAGAAGATAGAGAAGAAGATTTAGTAACAAGAGCGCCAATTGTGACAGTAATGGGTCACGTTGACCACGGTAAAACATCTTTGCTGGATTATATTCGTAAAGAAAATGTAATTGCTGGTGAGTCAGGAGGTATTACTCAGCACATTGGGGCATATGGGGTTACTTTAGATAATGGACAAAAAATTGCATTCTTAGATACTCCGGGTCACGAGGCGTTTACCGCGATGCGTGCGCGTGGAGCTCAGGTTACCGATATTGCTATTATCGTAGTAGCGGCAGATGATGATATCATGCCGCAAACTAAAGAAGCAATTTCTCACGCACAAGCTGCGGGAGTGCCAATTATATTTGCAATCAATAAAATTGATAAGCCAAACGCAAATGTTGATAAAATTAAAGAGCGTTTGGCTGGTATGAATTTACTTGTTGAAGATTGGGGTGGGAAAATTCAGTCACATGATATTTCTGCAAAAGTTGGAACAGGTGTTAAAGAATTATTAGAGAAAGTTTTATTAGAAGCTGAGATTTTAGATCTAAAAGCAAATCCAAATAAAGCGGCTCAAGGAACTGTTGTTGAGGCTTACCTAGATAAAGGAAAAGGATATGTTTCTACGATTTTAGTACAACAAGGTACTTTGAAAATTGGGGATTATATGCTTGCTGGTAAACACCATGGTAAAGTTAAAGCAATGCATGATGAAAGAGGGCATACTATTTTAAGTGCAGGTCCTTCGACTCCGGTATCTGTTTTAGGTTTAGATGGAGCTCCAACAGCGGGTGATAAGTTTAATGTATTTGAAGACGAAAAAGAAGCAAAACAAATTGCGTCTAAACGTTCTCAACTAATGCGTGAGCAATCTGTTCGTACTCAAAGACATATTACGCTTGATGAAATTGGACGCCGTATCGCTCTTGGTCAGTTTAAAGAATTAAACGTGATTCTTAAAGGAGACGTGGATGGTTCTGTTGAGGCATTATCAGATTCGTTCTCTAAACTTTCTACAGAAGAAGTTCAGATTAATATTATTCATAAAGGGGTTGGTGCTATTACAGAAACCGATGTTAACTTGGCTTCTGCATCAGATGCAATTATTATTGGATTTAACGTTCGTCCAGCAGGAAATGCAAGACAGCTTGCAGATAAAGAAGAAATCGATATCCGTTATTATTCTATTATCTACGCTGCCATCGACGACTTAAAAGATGCAATGGAAGGAATGTTGGCGCCAGAGATGAAAGAAGAAATTTTAGGAAATGCAGAAATTCGTGAGATTTTCAAAATTTCTAAAGTTGGTTCGATTGCTGGATGTATGGTAACAGATGGTAAAATCTTAAGAACTTCTAAAATTAGAGTTATTAGAGATGGAGTTGTGGTTCACACAGGTGAGTTAGTTGCTTTAAAACGTTTCAAAGATGATGTGAAAGAAGTGACTAAAGGTTATGATTGTGGTATCCAGATAAAAGGATTTAATGATATCGAAATTAATGATGTTATTGAGGCATACCATGAGGTAGCAATCAAAAAGAAATTGAAATAATATTTAATTATATAATTAAAAGTCCCAATGTGTATTGGGACTTTTTTTTATTTGTGAAATTTTGAGCCGAAATTGATTCTTAATAATTTGAGATAAATGTGTATTTTAGTTTATTCAAGTTTGGTGCATTGAACTAAAAATAATGAAATATGAAAAAAGGATTTTACTCGATGATTTTATTTATGTGCTTTTCTGCTGTGTCTTTTGCTCAAGAAGCTGTAGAAAAACCAGCTCCGCCAGCAGGGAATGCTTTGGTTGGGGATTATTATGGCGAAGATGTTTCAGATGCTTTGATCAGCAAGGTAATTTCGGTAACGGAGTTGCAGAAAGATCTAAAAACTACAAATAAAATAGAAAATGTTGCTGTTAGAGGGGAAGTGACGGATGTTTGTCCGAAAAGAGGTTGCTGGATAAGTGTTAAAACGGAAGATGGGTCTTCTTTCTTCGTTAAAATGAAAGATTATGCTTTTTTTGTGCCAACGGCAGTAAAAGGTAAAAATGTTGTTTTAGAGGGAAGTGTAGAAAGAAAAGTAACGTCAGTTGAGGAGTTGAAGCATTATGCAAAAGATGCTAAAAAAACAAAGGGAGAAATAGATGCTATCAAAGCACCTAAAGAGGAAATTCGTTTCTTGGCTAGTGGAATAAAAGTGGTAAATTGAAAATTAAAATAAGACGATTTTTAATGGCGAGATGGTTTTGCTTTTAAGAGTATAATGTTTAAGGTGTGTTAATGGAAATAAAAAAGGCGAGATAAAAATCTCGCCTTTTTTTTGTTTTTTGAATAGACTATTTTCCAGGTTTAAGTAAGAAAACGCTTTTGTATCTTTTTTTGATTTCCGCTAGGTTTCTTTCTGCCTCTATTCTGGTTTTAAAATTTCCAACAATTACTTTGTAATTAGGAGTGCTGAAAATAATGGTTCCGTCGATATTGGAATTTTCTCTTTTAAAATCCGATAACGTTTTTTTTGCCTCGTCGCTTTTGCCGCTAAAGATTTGAATTCTATAAGTATCGTTTGTATTTATTGACGTGTTAATTTTACGCTTTTCGTTAAGTAGCTGTTCAAATTTAGGGTCTTGGTTCAGTGTTAAATTTTGATCTTGAGCATTAATATTGTGTGCGAAAGCAATCGTTGTAATTGTTAAGAAAAGGTTTTTTGAAGGACTTAAAATTCTCATAATGTGATGGTTTTTATGCAAAAATACTATTTAAAGTTTGAGTGTGAAATTTTAATATTATTTAGAATTGATATAAATTGATAATTAAGACTATTTTAAGGTTTTGAGAATAGTTCATAAGTCGTATTTTTGTGCAAGTTTTAAAAGAGGGTATAGGTTTTTACTGGATTTAATACAGAAAAAATCATACCAAAAATTAGTAGACAATTATTTATACTATATGAAAAAGGTGGGTAACCATAATTCGATCTCAAGAAAATTGCTGTTTGGCTTATCGCTAACGTTAATTTTCTCCCTAACTTCATTTGCTCAAGATGCTGCTGCTCCGGCGGCGCCTGAGGCTGCTGCGGCTGCTCCAGCTGCAGGAGGCGGTGATCCAGTAAAAGGGAAAGAACTTTTTAATGCAAATTGCGCTGCATGTCACAAATTAGATGCTAAATCAACAGGTCCTGCTTTACGAGGAGTTGCTGATAAACATGATAAAGCTTGGCTTTATAAGTGGGTGCATAACAGTTCTGACATGATTAAGTCAGGTGATCCTGTTGCTGTTAAACTTTTTGAGGAAAATAATAAAGCAGTAATGACTTCTTTTCCTCAGTTATCTGAAGGTGATATTGATAATATTATAGCTTATACTTCTGAGCCTAAAGCTGAACCAGCTGCGGTTGCAGGAGGTGCTGCAACTCCTCCAGGAACAAATGTTCAAGATGGTGCTATCTCAAATAACATTATTTTAGGGGCTCTTGCTCTAGTAATGGCTATTTTGGTTGTAATGTTGTTTATGGTAAACAAGGTTTTAACTAAAGTTGCGAATAAAAATGGTATTGAGGTTGCTCCAAAAGAAGCTAGAACTCCAATCTGGAAAGCTTTTGTTAAGAACCAATTTTTGGTTTTAGTAACTTCAATCTTCTTGCTTTTGGCTAGTGGTTATTTTGTTTATGGATATTTAATGCAAGTAGGTGTAGATCAGAATTATGAGCCAATTCAGCCAATTCACTACTCTCATAAGATTCACGCTGGTGATAACGAAATCAATTGTAAATATTGCCACTCTGCTGCTCGTGTAAGTAAAACAGCTGGTATACCTTCATTAAATGTTTGTATGAACTGTCATAAAAACATTTCTGAGGTTGCTGAAACAACTGCGACTCCTGAGTACAGTAAAGCATTCTACGATGCTCAAATTCAAAAATTATATGATGCTGTTGGATGGGATAAGACTAAACAGGCTTATACTGGAAAAACACAGCCTGTAAAATGGGTTCGTATTCATAACTTGCCTGACTTTGTTTACTTCAACCACTCTCAACACGTTTCTGTTGCAGGTATTGAATGTCAAACTTGTCACGGACCAGTGCAAGAATTTGAAATCATGAAGCAATATTCTAAATTAACAATGGGATGGTGTGTTGATTGCCATAGAAAAACCGATGTTAAGATGGAAGGTAATGCTTACTATGACAAAATTCATGCTGAACTTTCTAAAAAATACGGTGTAGAGAAATTAACTGCAGCGCAAATGGGAGGTTTAGAGTGTGGTAAATGCCACTATTAATCGATTTATTAAGATTTTAATATATATATACAATGTCATCAAACAAAAAATACTGGAAAAGTGTTGAAGAGCTAGAAAATAGCTCTATTGTTGAGGCGCTTAGAAATAACGAATTTGTTGAAGAGATTCCTACTGATGAGTTTTTGGGTAACGCTGAGGCTTTATCTACATCTGGGACTTCACGTCGTGACTTTTTAAAGTACGTAGGGTTTAGTACAGCGGCTGTAACATTAGCTGCTTGCGAAGGTCCTGTTCACAAGTCTATCCCTTATGTATTACAACCAGAACAAATCATTCCTGGCGTTGCAGATTATTATGCAACTACAGTTTTTGACGGATTTGATTTTGCTAATCTTTTGGTGAAAACTCGTGAGGGTCGTCCAATTAAAATTGAAAACAATACAATTGCAGGAGCTAAATTTTCTGCGAATGCTAGAGTTCATGCATCTATCTTAGGATTGTATGATAGTGCTCGTTTGAAAGAGCCAAAAGTAGATGGTAAAAATTCTTCTTGGTCAGCTGTTGATTTAAAAATTAAATCAAGTTTGGCAGATGCAAAAGTTAAAGGTGGGCAAGTAGTATTATTAACGAATACTTTAGCGAGTCCATCTACAGAAAAATTAATTGCTGAGTTTATTGCAAAAAATCCAAACGCTAAGCACGTTGTTTATGATGCAGTTTCTTCATCTGAGGCTTTAGATGCTTTTGAATCTGTTTATGGTCAAAGAGCTTTAGTTGATTATGATTTTTCAAAAGCTTCTTTAATCGTTTCTGTTGGGGCTGATTTCTTAGGCGACTGGCAAGGTGGAGGATATGATACAGGATATGCACAAGGACGTATTCCTCAAAACGGAAAAATGTCTCGTCATTTTCAGTTTGAATCAAACATGACATTATCTGGAGCTGCTGCTGATAAGCGTGTTCCAATGACTGTAGCTGCTCAAAAGCAAGCTTTAGTTCAAATTTATAATATTGTTGTAGGTGCTTCTATTCCTGTGGCTTTAGAAGGAAACTTTAAAACTGAAGTAGTAAAAGCTGCACAACAGCTTAAAGCTGCTGGTTCAAAAGGAGTTTTGGTATCTGGAATTGAAGATAAAAATGCTCAATTATTAGTTTTAGCTATCAATCAAGTATTGGCTAGTGAAGCTTTTAGTACTGCTGGAGCTAGACAAATTAGAAAAGGTTCTAATGTTGCAGTTGCACAGTTGATTAAAGATTTGAATGCTGGAAGTGTTCATACTTTAATTATGAGTGGAGTTAATCCTGTTTACACTTTAGCTGATTCAGCTTCTTTTGTATCTGGATTGAAAAAAGTTAAAACGTCTGTTGCTTTTTCATTAAAAGAAGACGAAACTGCATCGATTGTTTCAATTGCTGCGCCAGCTCCTCACTACTTAGAATCTTGGGGTGATCTTGAACTTACAAGCGGAACATATAGCTTAACTCAGCCAACAATTCGCCCAATCTTTAATACAAAACAATTTCAAGATGTTTTATTGTCAGTAAATGGTACAGCTGGTACTTTTTATGACTACTTAAAAACAAATTCTGGAGCTTACACTGCGGGAGCTTCTTGGAATAAAGTATTGCATGATGGTGTAGCTGTTCTTGGGGCTTCAGCTTTGTCTGGAGGTGCTATTGATGCTGCGACTGCTGCAAATGCTGTTGCAAGATCTAAATCTGCTGGTGATTTTGAATTAGTATTATATACTAAAACAGGATTAGGAGATGGACAACATGCTAATAACCCATGGTTACAAGAGTTTCCAGATCCAATTACAAGAGTTTCTTGGGATAACTATGTTACAGTTTCTAATGCAGATGCTAAAAAACTTGGTTTATCAAATGAAATTGTTGCAAATGGAGGTTTAAATGGTAGTTATGCTACTATTACTGTTGATGGAGTTAAATTGGAAAATGTTCCAGTTATCGTTCAGCCAGGTCAAGCAGTTGGTACTTTAGGTCTAGCTCTTGGATACGGACGTAAAGCAGCTCTAAAAGAAGAAATGCAGGTAGGTTTAAATGCTTACGCTTTATATAAAGGTTTCAATAATGTTCAATCAGTATCTATTGTTAAAACTGGTGGTGTACATGAGTTCGCTTGTGTTCAAGGTCAGAAAACTTTAATGGGTAGAGGAGATATTATTAAAGAAACTACTTTAGAAATATTTAATACTAAAGATGCTGAACATTGGAATGAAAAACCAATGGTATCTTTAGATCACCAAGAAGTTGAGGCTACTACTGTAGATCTTTGGGAATCATTCGATCGTACAAGTGGGCATCACTTCAACCTTTCAATTGACTTAAATGCTTGTACTGGATGTGGAGCTTGTGTTATCGCTTGTCACGCAGAAAACAACGTTCCAGTTGTAGGTAAAGCAGAGGTAAGAAGAAGTCGTGATATGCACTGGTTGCGTATCGATAGATATTATTCTTCTGAAAGCACTTTTGAAGGTGATAACGAAAGAAAAGAAGGAATTGCTGGTTTGTCTAGTTCATTATCTACATTTAATGAAATGGAAAAAGCAGGAGATAATCCTCAAGTTGCATTCCAACCTGTAATGTGTCAACACTGTAACCACGCACCTTGTGAGACAGTTTGTCCAGTTGCTGCAACTTCTCACGGTCGTGAAGGTCAAAACCATATGGCTTACAACAGATGTGTTGGTACTCGTTACTGTGCTAACAACTGTCCATATAAAGTACGTCGTTTTAACTGGTTCTTATACAACAAAAACAGCGAGTTCGATTATCATATGAACGATGATTTAGGTCGTATGGTATTAAATCCTGACGTTAACGTACGTTCTCGTGGTGTTATGGAGAAATGTTCTATGTGTATCCAAATGACACAAGCTACTAAATTAAAAGCTAAAAACGAAGGCCGTCCAGTTAGAGATGGTGAATTCCAAACAGCTTGTTCTAGTGCTTGTTCTTCAGGAGCGATGATATTTGGTGATGTAAATGATAAAGAAAGTAAAGTTGCTAAATTAGCTGCTGATGAAAGATCATACCACTTATTAGAGCATGTAGGTACAAAACCTAATGTGGTTTACCATGTTAAAGTTAGAAATACTTAGTAAAATTATTAATTAAGAAACAATATAAAGGATTATGTCGTCTCACTACGAAGCACCCATTAGAAAACCTTTAGTTATTGGTGATAAATCTTATCACGATGTAACTGTAGATGTAGCTGCACCTGTTGAGGGGCCTGCAAACAAGCAATGGTGGATTGTATTTTCAATCGCATTAATAGCCTTCCTTTGGGGGTTAGGTTGTATAATTTACACCGTATCTACCGGTATCGGAACATGGGGATTAAATAAAACAGTTGGCTGGGCTTGGGATATTACTAACTTCGTTTGGTGGGTTGGTATTGGTCACGCTGGAACATTAATTTCTGCGGTATTATTACTTTTCCGTCAACGTTGGAGAATGGCCATCAACCGTTCTGCTGAAGCTATGACTATTTTCTCTGTAGTTCAAGCAGGTCTATTTCCAATTATTCACATGGGACGTCCATGGTTAGCATATTGGGTATTACCTATTCCAAACCAATTTGGATCTTTATGGGTAAACTTTAACTCACCTTTACTTTGGGACGTATTCGCGATTTCAACGTATCTTTCAGTATCATTAGTTTTCTGGTGGACTGGTTTATTGCCTGACTTTGCAATGCTTCGTGATAGAGCTATTACTCCTTTTAACAAAAGAGTTTATTCTATCTTAAGTTTTGGATGGAGCGGTAGAGCTAAAGACTGGCAGCGTTTTGAAGAAGTATCTTTAGTATTAGCTGGTTTAGCTACTCCACTTGTACTTTCTGTACACACGATTGTATCTATGGACTTTGCTACTTCTGTAATCCCTGGATGGCATACAACGATTTTCCCTCCATACTTCGTTGCTGGAGCGGTTTTCTCTGGATTCGCAATGGTAAATACATTGTTGATCGTTATGAGAAAAGTATCTAATCTTGAAGCTTACATCACATTACAACATATCGAGTTAATGAACATCATTATCATGATTACTGGATCTATTGTAGGTGTAGCTTACATCACTGAATTATTCGTAGCTTGGTATTCAGGTGTAGAATATGAGCAATATGCATTCTTAAACAGAGCTACTGGACCTTACTGGTGGGCATATTGGTCAATGATGACATGTAACGTATTCTCGCCTCAGTTCATGTGGTTCAAAAAATTAAGAACAAGTATCATGTTCTCATTCATTATTTCGATTGTAGTAAACATCGGTATGTGGTTTGAAAGATTCGTAATTATTGTTACTTCTTTACATAGAGATTACCTTCCATCTTCTTGGACAATGTTCTCACCAACATTTGTTGATATTGGAATTTTCATTGGAACAATTGGTTTCTTCTTTGTATTGTTTTTATTATACTCTAGAACATTCCCTGTAATTGCTCAGGCAGAGGTTAAAACAATTTTGAAAGGAACAGGAGATAATTATATTAGAGAAAGAGCAAACAGTAAAGATTCACATCATGAGTAATAAAGTTATATACGCCATTTATAATGACGATGACGTTTTGATGAATGCAGTAAAGAAAACTAGAGCTGCTCATCATCATATTGAAGAGGTTTTTACTCCATTCCCGGTTCACGGATTGGACAAAGCCATGGGATTAGCACCAACAAGATTAGCAATATGTGCTTTTTTATATGGATGTGTTGGTATTTCTGTTGCAACAACTATGATGGGTTACATCATGATTCATGACTGGCCACAAGATATTGGAGGTAAACCAAGTTTTAGTTTTATCCAAAATATGCCGTCTTTTGTGCCAATTATGTTTGAGATGACTGTATTCTTTGCAGCTCACTTAATGGTAATTACTTTTTACATGAGAAGTAGATTATGGCCATTTAAAGAAGCTGAAAACCCAGATGTAAGAACAACTGATGACCACTTTTTAATGGAGGTTGCTGTAAATGATAACGAAGCTGAATTAGTTTCTTTCTTTGAAGGAACTGGAGCTGTTGAAGTTAAAGTAATAGAAAAGAATTAATTGTAGCTATGAAAAGGATATATAAAATAACACTTTTAGTTGGTATAACTATTTTAGTTTCATCTTGCCACAATAATTCGGCACCGAACTATCAGTATTTCCCTAATATGTATGAATCTGTTGCTTACGAGCCATATTCAGAAGCAAAAATATTTAAGGGAGGAAAAGAAGGACAGCTTCCTGTTGAAGGAACTATCAATAGAGGTTTTGAACCTTATGAATATGAAAACTCAACTGCTGGTTATGAATTAGCGAAAGCTAATTTAAAATCACCTTTAACAGAGGAAGAGAAAAACTCTGGAAAAGGTAAAGAGCTTTTTGATATTTATTGTATCAGCTGCCATGGTGCAACTGGTAACGGTAAAGGTAAATTGGTTGAAAGAGAGAAATTTCTTGGAGTACCTAGCTATAAAGACAGAGAGATCACTGAAGGAAGTATCTTTCATGTTGAGACTTATGGTTTAAATGCAATGGGTTCACATGCAAATCAATTAAGTGCTCACGAACGTTGGTTAGTTGCTGACTATGTTCTGAAACTAAAAAGCCAATTATAATTGTTGAACAAACTGATCGTAATAGATATGTATACATTTTCAAGTAAATTAAAAACTTTTTCTATCATCTTAATGGCCGTTGGTCTATTAGGAATTGGGTATGGTTTTTTAAGTGCACCAAAAGATATTCAAGAAGTTGAAAAAATACTTGCTGCAGATGAACATGGTTCTCATGGCGCTGCGCATGAAGAAAAAGCGGAGGCATCTCACAAAGAAGCAGGTCATCATGAGGCTGCTGAAGTTGCACATGACTCTCACAAAGGAGCTGAGCATGCAGAAGTTTCTGGTGCAAATGAGCACGAAAAACATTTAGAGCACGTATTGCACCAATTGCAAAATAAGCCTTGGTCTGCTGTGTATGTTGCTTGTATTTTCTTTTTACTTCTTTCAATGGGGGTTTTAGCTTTCTATGCAATTCAACAAGTTGCTCAAGCAGGTTGGTCTCCAGTTTTGTTTAGAGTTATGCAAGGTATAACAGCTTATTTGCCAGCTGGTTCTATAATCTTCTTTATACTATTAGTATTATGTGGATTACATTTTAATCATATCTTCGTATGGTTAGGAGAAGGAGTAACGGATCCGAAAAGCCCAAATTATGATGCTATCATTGCAGGAAAATCTGGATATTTAAATTTTCCTTTCTGGATTGCAAGAGCTTTCATCTTTTTATTAGGATGGAATATCTACCGTCATTTTTCTAGAAAAAACTGTTTGGCACAAGATGAAGCAAATGATGATCTTTACTACAAAAAGAATTTCAAAGCATCTGCTGGATTCTTAGTATTCTTTATTGTTTCTGAGTCTATTATGTCTTGGGATTGGATTATGTCTTTTGATCCACACTGGTTTAGTACTTTATTTGGATGGTATGTATTTGCCTCTTTCTTTGTAAGTGGTATTACATCTATTGCATTAGTAACTATTTATTTAAAATCAAAAGGATATTTAGAGTATGTAAATACAAGTCATATCCATGATTTAGCTAAGTTCATGTTTGGTATTAGTGTATTCTGGACTTATTTATGGTTCTCTCAATTTATGTTGATTTGGTACGCTAACATTCCAGAAGAGGTAACTTATTTTGTAACAAGAATTCAGTTATATAACCTTCCTTTCTTTGGAGCGGTTGTTATGAACTTTGTTTTCCCATTATTAATATTAATCAATACTGACTTCAAACGTCTTAACTGGGTTGTTGTTATGGCTGGTATTGTGATATTATTAGGTCATTATGTTGATTTCTTTAATATGATTATGCCTGGTACTGTAGGAGACAAATGGTTTATTGGAGTTCCTGAAATTGCATCGATTCTTTTCTTCTTAGGTTTATTTATATTTGTTGTATTTACTGCATTAACTAAATCTCCTTTGCTTGCAAAAAGAAATCCTTTCATCGAAGAAAGTAAACATTTTCATTATTAATATTTAAAGAAGTAAACAGATGACAAGTTTGTTGGTAATTATAGTTTTAGTTTTATTAGCAGTTGCATTATGGCAATTGACGAAGATATTTGATCTTACTCAGGTAGGAGCTTCTTCGGACGATTCTCAAGTTGCATCAGATAATGACAATAACGTTCAGGGATATATCATGTTTGGCTTTTTAGCTTTCATTTATATATTTACTATTTATGGTTTACTAAAATGGGGTAATTTGGCGCTTCATACTCCTGCTTCTGAGCATGGTGGTTTAGTAGATAATTTAATGAACATTACTTGGGTTTTGATCTTTACGGTTCAAGTAATAACACAAGGTTTATTATATTGGTTTTCTTTTAAATATAAAGGTAACAAAGATAAAAAAGCGTTATTCTTTGCTGATAGTAATAAATTAGAGGCAATTTGGAGTATCATTCCTTCTGTTGTTTTAGCTTGTTTAATTCTTTACGGATTATATGCTTGGAATAACATTATGTTTGTTGATAAAGATGAAGATGTAATCGAAATCGAATTATATGCTCAGCAATTTAAATGGACTGCAAGATATGCTGGACAAGATAATGTTTTAGGAAAAGCTAACGTGCGTTTAATCGAAGGAATAAATACATTAGGAGTTGATATGTCAGATCCAAATGCTCAAGATGATATCGTAGTTTCTGAATTGCACATTCCTAAAGGTAAAAAAGTTCACTTTAAAATGCGTTCTCAGGATGTATTGCACTCTGCTTACTTTCCTCACTTTAGAGCACAAATGAACTGTGTTCCAGGTATGGTTACTGAATTTGCTTTCGTTCCAACATATACTACTTCAGAATATAGAGAGTTGCCATTTATGGTTGAAAAAGTTGCAAACATTAACAAACTTAGAGCTGAAAAAAGTAAAGAGTTAGTTGCAAAAGGTGGTACAGCTTTAGATCCTTATACTTTTGATTACCTATTGTTATGTAATAAAATCTGTGGAGCGTCTCACTATAATATGCAAATGAAAGTTGTTGTAGATTCTCCAGAAGACTATAAAAAATGGTTAAGTGAGAAAACTACTTTGGCTCAGGATATCGCTGCTGCAAAAGCGGCTGAAAAACCAGCTGAAGGAACTGCTCCAACTGCAGATTCTACTGCAAAAGTAATTGACACTGTTAAAGCTGTTGTCGATACTGTTAAAGCAGCTGTAGCTAAAGTTGCATTGAAATAATATTATTTAGAAAATTTAAAGTACACATATATGTCAGCAGAAGCGCACGATCACGATCACGGACACGATCACGAGCACGAACATCATCATAAAGACACCTTCATTACTAAATATATTTTTAGTATTGATCACAAAATGATTGCTAAACAATACTTGATTACTGGTATTATTATGGGGATCATTGGTATAGCAATGTCTTTGCTTTTTAGAATGCAATTGGCGTGGCCAGAAGAGTCTTTTAAGATATTTAATGTTTTATTAGGAGATAAGTTTGCACCTGATGGTGTAATGGCAAATGATATTTATTTAGCTTTAGTAACAATTCACGGTACCATCATGGTATTCTTTGTACTGACGGCAGGTTTAAGTGGAACTTTTAGTAATTTACTTATTCCGCTTCAAATTGGAGCAAGAGATATGGCGTCTGGGTTTATGAATATGATTTCATACTGGTTGTTTTTCTTATCAGCTGTTGTAATGTTATGCTCTTTATTTGTTGAAGCTGGACCAGCATCTGCAGGATGGACAATTTATCCTCCTTTGAGTGCATTGCCACAAGCAATTCCAGGATCAGGAACAGGTATGACATTATGGTTAGTATCTATGGCTATTTTCATCGCATCTTCTTTGATGGGATCTTTAAATTACATTGTTACTGTACTTAACTTAAGAACTAAAGGAATGTCTATGACTAGACTTCCTCTTACAATCTGGACATTTTTTGTAACAGCTATTATTGGTGTTATTTCTTTCCCAGTATTATTGTCAGCTGCTTTATTATTGATTTTTGATAGAAGTTTTGGTACTTCATTCTTCTTATCTGATATCTATATTGCAGGAGAGGTTTTACATTACCAAGGAGGTTCTCCAGTATTGTTTGAGCACTTATTCTGGTTCTTAGGTCACCCTGAGGTTTACATCGTAATCTTACCAGCGATGGGTCTTGTTTCTGAAATTATGGCTACAAACTCTCGTAAACCAATTTTTGGTTATAGAGCGATGATTATGTCAGTTCTAGCAATTGCATTCTTGTCTACAATTGTTTGGGGTCACCACATGTTTATTTCAGGTATGAATCCTTTCTTAGGATCTGTATTTACATTTACAACTTTATTGATTGCAATTCCTTCTGCTGTAAAAGCATTTAACTGGATTACAACTTTATGGAAAGGTAACTTACAGTTCAACCCTGCAATGTTATTCTCTATCGGAATGGTTTCTACTTTCATCACTGGAGGTTTAACAGGAATCATTTTAGGAGATAGTACTTTAGATATTAACGTTCACGATACTTACTTCGTAATTGCTCACTTTCACTTAGTAATGGGTATCTCTGCACTTTATGGAATGTTTGCTGGTATTTACCACTGGTTCCCTAAAATGTACGGAAGAATGTTAAACAAAAACTTAGGTTATATTCACTTCTGGATTACTGCAGTTTGTGCTTATGGAGTTTTCTTCCCAATGCACTTTATCGGATTAGCTGGTTTACCAAGACGTTACTATACAAATACTAACTTTCCATTATTTGATGATTTACAAAATGTGAATGTTTTAATTACAACATTTGCTCTTGTAGGAGGTGCATTCCAGTTAGTATTCTTGTACAACTTCTTTAGCAGTATTTTCTACGGTAAGAAAGCAGTTCAAAACCCATGGAGATCTACAACTTTAGAGTGGACTACTCCAGTTGAACATATCCACGGAAACTGGCCAGGAGAAATTCCTCACGTATATCGTTGGCCGTATGACTATAGTAACCCTAATCATGATGTGGATTTTGTTCCTCAAAATGTACCAATGAAAGAAGGTGAAGAAGTTTTACACCACTAAAAAATAATCAAAGGCTGTCAGAAATGACAGCCTTTTTTGTTTAGTTAAAGTTTTAATCGTTCAGTTTTGCTATTTTACAAACTGATTAGTTTGTATATCTTTGTGGGATGAATGAAAATCTAGATCCTACTACTAAAGGATATAACTCAGAAGAGTTAGATCTTGAGAAAAGATTACGTCCGCTGTCATTTGATGATTTTGCCGGACAAGATCAAGTTTTGGAAAATTTAAAAGTCTTTGTTGCTGCAGCTAATCAGCGTGGTGAGGCTCTTGATCATGCACTTTTTCATGGCCCTCCTGGTCTAGGGAAAACTACTTTGGCCAATATATTGGCAAATGAATTGCAAGTGGGTATTAAAATTACTTCAGGACCAGTTTTGGATAAACCTGGTGATTTGGCTGGTTTGCTAACAAACTTAGACGAAAGAGATGTTTTATTCATTGATGAAATTCATCGATTAAGTCCTGTAGTTGAAGAATATTTGTATTCTGCAATGGAAGACTTTAAGATTGATATTATGATTGAATCTGGTCCGAATGCGAGAACAGTGCAAATCAATTTGAATCCCTTTACTTTGATTGGAGCGACAACGCGATCAGGGTTGTTAACTGCTCCAATGCGTGCTCGTTTCGGTATATCATCACGTTTACAATATTATACTACAGAACTTTTAACAACAATTGTTGAAAGAAGTGCATCTATTCTAAAAATGCCTATTGATCTAGAAGCTGCAATTGAAATTGCAGGAAGAAGTCGTGGAACTCCTCGTATTGCAAATGCATTATTAAGACGTGTTCGTGATTTTGCTCAAATTAAAGGAAATGGAAGAATTGATATCGAAATTTCAAGATATGCTTTAAAAGCCTTAAATGTAGATGCTCATGGTCTAGATGAAATGGATAATAAAATATTATTAACTATTATTAATAAATTTAAAGGCGGCCCAGTAGGACTTTCTACTTTGGCTACAGCTGTTAGTGAAAGTAGTGAAACTATAGAAGAAGTTTATGAACCTTTCTTAATTCAGGAAGGATTTATCATGCGAACGCCTAGAGGTAGAGAAGTTACAGATAAAGCGTATAAGCATCTTGGGAAAATAAACACAAATATACAAGGAGGTTTATTTTAATCGTATGTCCGACAAGTTTAAATATACTTATCCTCAGAATTTATCTTTACTTAGATTTTTCAAGGATGCCGAAGGTGTTCGTAGAAATCCGATTCCCTTTCATAAAAGATATTTTGAGAAATTCGGAGATTCTTTTTCTATACGAATTGGTTTTTCTAAGTATATAATCTTGTCACGAGATAATGAAATTGCACAGCATATTTTAGTCAAGAACCAAAAGAATTATAATAAATCTAAATTTCAATCGGTTTATCTTTCCAAATATTTAGGAAAGGGACTTTTAACTAGTGATGGTGATTTTTGGTTAAAACAGAGACGACTTATTCAGCCGGCATTTCATAAACAAAAAATGAATCAGCTGGTTGATAATATGAATCTGACTATTGCTTCAGAAGTAAATAATTTAGTGGAAGAAAGGCCAATAGATCTTTTTCCGGTTATGAGTAATCTTGCGTTTAATGTTGTCGCAAAATCTTTATTCCAGCTTTCAAATGCTGAGAATAAATTTCATCGCATTAAATTTATTATAGAAGAAGTACAAAATTTTTTGATTAAGGAAATTAGACTTCCGCATAAAGCTTGGTGGTTTTCAGTGAGTGGACAGGTAAAGAAACATCTTAAGTTAGCGGAGGAAAATAATACTATTATTAAGGAAATCATCGAAGAAAGAAAAGCTTCGAACGAAGAAATTAATGATTTATTGAACATGCTTCTAGAAACTAGGTATGAAGATACGGGGGAAGGCATGTCTATTGAACAATTGATTGATGAAATTAAAGTTCTTTTTATTGCGGGACATGAAACTACAGCAAACGCATTAACTTTTACTCTTTATCTTCTGGGAAGAAATCCTGAAGTTCAACAAAAGGTTTTTGAGGAAATCATTGAGGTTGAATCGCAAACAAGCAATAGTATCGAACAGCTTCAAAAAATGGTCTATACGAATGCTGTATTGAACGAGTCTATGCGTTTATATCCACCAGCTTGGATTACTGATAGACAAAATCTTGAGGATGATTCTTTGGCTAAATTTAAAATCAAAAGAAATACTTTGATTGGGGTTTCTTTTTATGAATTGCACCGTAATCCAAAATATTGGAATAATCCTGATGAATTCATTCCAGATCGATTTCTTGGAGAACAAAAAAAGAAATCAATGCAATATTTTTATCCTTTTGGTGCTGGGCCTAGAATGTGTATTGGAACTGGATTTGCTATTTATGAAATGTGTTTAACGATATCTCAGATTGTTAAAAAGTATACTATTAAATCTGATAATGATATCGTTCAGTTTAATCCATTAATTACTTTAAAACCTATTAACGTTGAAGTTTCATTTTCTAAACGATGAGTATCAATTCAAAAGAAACATATTCAAAATTTATAAAAGAAGAAGCCAAAAGACTTGGGTTTATTTCTTGCGGAATTTCTAAGGCTGGTTTTTTAGAACAAGAAGCTCCTCGACTTGAAAATTGGTTGAAGAACAATCGTAATGGTCAAATGTCCTATATGGAAAACCATTTTGATAAGCGTCTTGATCCAACTTTGTTGGTTGATGATGGTAAAAGTGTTGTATCACTTTTACTTAATTATTACCCAGATTCTAAGCAAAACGATGAAAGTTTTAAGATTTCTAAATATGCCTATGGACAAGATTATCATTTTGTAATTAAGGATAAGTTAAAAGAGTTTTTACATTCAATCCAAGAAAATATTGGAGAAGTATCAGGACGTGCTTTTGTTGATTCGGCACCTGTTTTAGATAAAGCGTGGGCAGCTAAAAGCGGCTTAGGTTGGATTGGAAAAAACAGTAATTTGATTACTCAAAGAGTGGGGTCTTTTTACTTTATAGCCGAATTAATTATTGATTTAGAACTCGAATATGATTATGCAGTAACAGATCATTGCGGATCGTGTACAGCCTGTATCGATGCTTGTCCGACTCAGGCAATTGTTGCGCCTTATGTTGTAGATGGGAGCAAATGCATTTCTTATTACACCATCGAATTAAAAGAAAATCTTCCTGAAGAAATGAAGGGGAAATTCGATGAATGGATGTTTGGCTGTGATACCTGTCAAGATGTTTGTCCGTGGAATCGATTTTCTAAACCGCATTCTGAACCGCTATTTAATCCTAATCCAGAACTGCTTTCCTTTACTAAAAAGGACTGGATTGAAATAACAGAAGAAACTTTCCGAACAGTCTTTAAAAATTCCCCAGTTAAGAGAACAAAATTCGACGGCTTAAAACGTAATATTAAGTTTTTAAAATAGAAATATTGTATTTTGATTTTATTTTGTAATTAACTTGTTGTTAGTGTTTTATGTTTTTGATTATAAGTAAAAACTTGTTTTTTAACTTTTTCATTTCTTGTTGTTTTGTCAGTATTTTTTGTAAGAATTAATCTTATTCGCAAAAAATTAAGATTTTTTGACAGCTTCATAATCAAATCGTTACATTTTAGCATATTTATTAAGTTGAACATTTGTTAAAAATTGTTGTTTAACGACTTTATCTGCATTTTGTCGGCATAATGATGCTCGATTTCATTCCGCGATATACTTTCGCGCTTTCCAAATCTACTTAATTTAAAACTGGAAAGACTTTTATAGTCTTTATTTTACTATATGTCAATGGTCTACATAATGTCTTTTTTATGTGTAAGTCTTAAAAAAACTGTTTTAAGTTTTTTTAAATCCATTTTATATTTTTTCACGTATCTCATCAATATGCAAAAAACAATCATCTGTTTTTTAGCATCCGAAATTTCTGTTCCACAAACTCAAGTTGTCTATGCGTAACTCTACTTTTTGTAAGTCTGGATTTTACAGGCTAATTCTTTTGACTTTATTCTTTCTATTAACAAGTTATCATGCTTCTGCTCAGTTTTTTACTAAACATTACATAGCACCGGCACCTTGGCAGTATTTTAGTAATGCAAATGAAATTATAATTGCGACTAATTCTACTACTCCTGTAACTTTTACTATAACAAAAAGTGATGGTAGTGCTGTTTCTTTCACAAAACCTGACGGTACAGCTGCAGGTACTCTAACGACAGTAAAGGGAACTCCTGCTGTTTATAGATTTGTGGGAAATCCAAATAGTGCTGCTTTAGGTTATAATGCGGCAGGTACAGTCTATAATGATAGAGGGTTAATAGTTACCAGTACAGGGGGGTCAGTTTCTGTAAATTTAAGAAATATTGCGTCTGATGCCATAGGAGATGGAGGGGACAACTATATAAAAGGAAATGCCTCATTAACTAGTTTTGGAGATGCTGGTATTGGCGTGGAATTTAGAGTTGGATATTACCGCAATGTTGGATCAAGTGACAAAGATCGACCTTTCTATAGTGTTATGGCAATTAATAATAACACACAAGTAAAAGTAAATGGAAGTGTAGTAGCAACATTAGGAGCAGGGCAAAGTTATTTATTTAATGCTGCAATAGGCTCTTTAGTGGAAACATCAGGTCGTGTTGTAATGAATACAGGAGTTAGAATAGACACTCCAGTTGCATGCGGGGATGGAACTTTTGATCAATTACCTCCAATATCTGTTTTAGGTACAGAATATTTCCTTGAAAGGGGTAAAGGTAATGATACTGCGGAACAAACTACAGTTGTAGTGACGAAAGATAATACAGTATTGACAATAACCACTTATGGAACTAATGGAAATGTAGTAGGTTCACCAGTAGTTACTTCGCCATTAAATGCGGGACAGTTTTACACTTTTAAAAATGGTGTTTCTGGCACTGCACTTACATCATCAAGAATTTCTGCGACTAATAATGTTGCGGTTTATTCCGGTACAGCTGATGGCTGCGAGGTAGATATTTCGACAATTGCACCAGTTTCGGCTTGCGGGGGATCTAATTTTATTGAAACTTCGACTTTTAAAGGATATAATAGAGAATCATTAGATTATTTTGGTTATGTACTGTTAAGAAGTGCTACAGATTTGGTAATGCTAAATTCTGCGAATCTAGAACAAACTATGAATACTAATCGACGTCAATTAGGGACGACAGGCTGGTATATAATTGACTTTAATAGAGATAAAATTGGAAATCCTAATACAATTTCTCTTAGTAGTGATTCAAAACTTACGGTTTCTATAGCGCAACAAGGCAACGGGTATTCGATGGCTGCATTTTTTTCAAATTTTGCACAGCAGCCATCAGCTCCTAAAGAAACTTATATTGGCGGAAGTAGTTGTTTAAAACAATCGGCAACATTAACCACAGAGGCCAACTTTGCACCATATGTATGGCGTTATAATGGAACAGTTATTCCAGGAGAAGCTTCAAATACTATAACAGTTACCAAGACAGGCTCATACACGGTAACATCAACATTATCTTGTGGTGTTAGTTCACAATCAACTCCTATCGCGGTTACACTTTGTAGTGATGTTGCTGTAGAAAATACAGTTAATGTTTCTAGTCAATGTGTAGGATCAAATGTTGTTTTCACATTAACTGCTAAAAATTTAGGACCTTCCAATGCTGAAGGTGTTTCGGTAACAGATAAACTTCCTTCAGGATATACTTATGTTTCTTCTGCGGCCTCAACAGGAACTTCTTATGATAGCTCTACTGGCATATGGACGATTTCTAGTTTAGATAGTGGTGCAAGTGCAGTATTGACAATAACTGCTACAGTTAAAGATACAGGAACTTATTCAAATACTGCGACTATTACATCATCTAATGTGGATGATCCTAATGGCAATAATACTGCGACAGCGTCAATAACACCAAATGCTTTACCTGTTGCAGCTACCCTCGGTACGAATAGTCCTGTCTGCTCTGGATCAAATGCTGTTTTTACAATATCAGGAACATCAGGAAATGTTGTTACTTATACAGGAGCGGCTTCTGGAACGGCTACAATAGGATCTGATGGAAAAGCAACAGTTACGGTACCAAATGTAACTTCAAATAGCACCTTAAATTTAACTAATGTAAGTAATGGAACTTGTAGTCGAGCATTAATAGTTAGTGCTACAGTAACAGTAAATTCATTGCCTGTGACGCCAACAATTTCTGTTGCAGCAACAGGAACAACATTCTGTTCAGGGGGTAGTGTTGTACTAACGTCATCTGCAGGATCTGGAAACCAGTGGTATAAAGATGGAGTTGCGATTACAAATGCAACAAGTAAAACTTACAGCGCAACAGCGAGCGGTTCATATACAGTTACAACCAATAACGGAAACTGTACAAGTGCAGTTTCTACAGGCATAACGGTAACGGTAAATTCATTACCAGTTGCTTTATCGTTAACGGGAAGTACAATTTGTGTTTCGCCAGGAGGAAATGGTACAATTTCTTCTTCAACTTCGGTGAGCGGAGTTAATTATCAATTATATGATTCTAGTAATACATCTATTCAATCAGCAAAAGCTGGAAATGGATCTGCATTAGAATGGACCAACCTATCTGCTGCAAATGGATATTATGTGATTGCTACCAATGCATCGAGCTGTACTTCAAAGAGTAATATAGTTAACATAACAACTAATCCTAATCCAACTATTTCGATTGGAGGTATATTAACAGCTTGCTTAACAACTACTTTGACCACAACAACAAATGCGATCTCACCTACTTATGTTTGGTATAAAAATAATGTCGTGATTTCTGATGAAACATCATCTTCATTAGTGGTAAATGCAGATGGAGATTATAAAGTAAAAGTTAAAAATACAGTAACAGGTTGCGAACAGACTTCTGCTATTTCTACAGTAAAAGTTAGTGACACTCAGAAACCTATAAAACCAACATTGGCTGATATTACAGGACAATGCTCTGCAACAGCAACTCCTCCGACAACGACAGACAACTGTGCAGGAACAGTTACAGGAACAACTACAGATCCATTGACATATAACACTCAGGGAACTTATACCATTAATTGGAGTTTTAGCGACGGAAATGGAAACGTAGAAACTGCAACTCAGAAAGTAATTATTAAAGACACCCAGAAACCAGTAAAACCAACATTAGCTGATATTACAGGAGAATGTTCAGCAACTGCAACTGCTCCGACAACGACAGACAACTGTGCAGGAACAGTTACAGGAACAACGACAGATCCATTGACATATAATGCTCAGGGAACTTATACCATTAACTGGAGTTTTAGCGATGGAAATGGAAATATAGAAACTGCAACTCAAAAAGTTATTGTTAAAGACACTCAGAAACCAGTAAAACCAACATTAGCTGATATTACAGGAGAATGTTCAGCAACAGCAACTGCTCCGACAACGACAGACAACTGTGCAGGAACAGTTACAGGAACAACGACAGATCCATTGACATATAATGCTCAGGGAAGTTACACCATTAACTGGAGTTTTAATGATGGAAATGGAAACATAGAAACGGCGACTCAAAAAGTAATTATTAAAGATACCCAGAAACCTGTAAAACCAACATTAGCTGATATTACAGGAGAATGTTCAGCAACAGCAACTGCTCCGACAACGACAGACAACTGTGCAGGAACAGTTACAGGAACAACGACAGATCCATTGACATATAATGCTCAGGGAACTTACACCATTAACTGGAGTTTCAATGATGGAAATGGAAATATAGAAACTGCAACTCAGAAAGTAATTATTAAAGATACTCAGAAACCTGTAAAACCAACATTGGCAGATATTGCAGGACAATGCTCTGCAACAGCAACTGCTCCGACAACAACTGATAATTGTGCAGGAACAGTTACAGGAACAACGATAGATCCACTGACTTACAATGTTCAGGGAACTTATACCATTAACTGGAGTTTTAGTGATGGAAATGGAAATGTAGAAACGGCGACTCAAAAAGTAATTATTAAGGACACTCAAAAGCCAGCAATCACTTGTCCGTTAGCAGTTTCAGTTTCGACAGATGCGAATTCATGCACTGCAACTGGAGTTGCTTTAGGTGCTCCGACAGTATCGGATAATTGCTCTGGAACTGTAACGGTGACAAATGATGCACCTTCAAGTTTCCCAATCGGAAACACTACAGTGACATGGACGGCAACAGATGCAGGAGGTAATACAGAGACTTGCACGCAAATCGTTAAAGTAATTGGTGAAATTATAGCAAATGATGATAGTGTTTCTTCATCAAATGGAGGAGCTGGAGGGGTAGTTATTACTAATGTTTTTGATAATGATGTTTTAAATTGTAATAAAGTAAATAGAGGAGATGTTGATGTTACAGTAAATGGTACCGTACCTTCAGTGTTAATTTTTAATACTGCAAATGGTGCTGTTTCAGTAAAACCGAATACACCAACAGGCACTTATACTTTTGATTATTCAATTTGTGAAATTGCTAATAGTGGAAATTGTAATAAAGCTACGGTTAAAGTTGAAATTGTAAATGATTTAGTAGCGGTTAAAGATGATTTCGGAACAAAAACTTCTGGATCAGCATCGGCAATTATCGGAAATGTTAAATCAAACGACACTTTAGACGGCGCATCTGTAACGTCTGCAAACACGATTGTTACAATTGACAGCGACGGCCCATTAAGCGTTGATGCAAACGGAGATGTTACTCTAGCAGCAAACACGCCAAGCGGAACGTACAGCATTACATATGAAATCTGCGAGAAAGATGCGAATCCTTCAAACTGCAAGACAGCAGTTGCAGAAGTTAAAGTTGTAAATGATTTAGTGGCAGTTAAAGATGATTTTGGGACAAAATCTTCAGGATCTACAGCGGCATCTATTGGAAATGTAAAATCAAACGACACTTTAGACGGCGCATCTGTTACGTCTGCAAACACGATTGTTACAATTGACAGCGACGGCCCATTAAGCGTTGATGCAAACGGAGATGTTACTCTAGCGGCTAACACGCCAAGCGGAACGTACAGCATTACATACGAAATCTGCGAGAAAGATGCGAATCCTTCAAACTGCAAGACAGCAGTTGCAGAAGTTAAAGTTGTAAATGATTTAGTAGCAGTTAAAGATGATTTCGGAACAAAATCTTCAGGATCAGCAACGGCATCTATCGGAAATGTAAAATCAAACGACACTTTAGACGGTGCATCTGTTACGTCTGCAAACACGATTGTTACAATTGACAGCAACGGACCATTAAGCGTTGATGCGAACGGAGACGTTACTCTAGCGGCTAACACGCCAAGCGGAACCTACAGCATTACATACGAAATCTGCGAGAAAGATGCGAATCCTTCAAACTGCAAGACAGCAGTTGCAGAAGTTAAAGTTGAAAATGGTCTAATTGCAGTTAAAGATGATTTCGGAACAAAAACTTCAGGATCTACACCAGCAATTGTTGGAAATGTAAAATCAAACGATACTCTTGACGGAACATCAGTTACGTCTGCAAACACTATTGTTACAATTGACAGCAACGGACCATTAAGCGTTGATGCGAACGGAGACGTTACTCTAGCAGCAAACACGCCAAGCGGAACGTACAGCATTACATATGAAATCTGCGAGAAAGATGCGAATCCTTCAAACTGCAAGACAGCAGTTGCAGAAGTTAAAGTTGTAAATGATTTAGTAGCAGTTAAAGATGATTTCGGAACAAAATCTTCAGGATCAGCAGCGGCAATTATCGGAAATGTTAAATCAAACGACACTTTAGAGGGCGCATCTGTTACGTCTGCAAACACGATTGTTACAATTGACAGCGACGGACCATTAAGCGTTGATACAAACGGAGACGTTACTCTGGCGGCTAACACGCCAAGCGGAACCTACAGCATTACATACGAAATCTGTGAGAAAGATGCGAATCCTTCAAATTGCAAGACAGCAGTTGCAGAAGTTAAAGTTGTAAATACAATAGACGCAGTAGTAGATACTATTACTCCAATAAATGGAAATATTGGCGGAACAACCGTATCTCTAATAGGAAACGATACAGTAAACGGAAACAAAGCTGTAATTGGAATCAATTCAGGAGAAGTTACAATAAATATTGTTGGTACTTTACCATCAGGATTAACATTAAACGGAAATGGAACTATAACAGTAGCTTCAGGAACTCCAAAAGGAGATTATGAAGTAGAATATAAAATATGTGAAGTAGGTGCAGTCCCTGCAAACTGCGATTCAGTGACTATTATTGTACCAGTAACAGCAGGAAATCTTGTGGCAAATGCAGACGAAATCCCATCAGTTTTAGGATCGAATCTTCCTCAGACACTAGGGAAAAATGTATTTGACAATGACACTAAAAACGCACAGCCATTAGATCCGTCAGATGTTACGCTGAAAACTACAGCGGCAGATCCAAAAGGATATCTGACTGTAGATGCAGACGGAAAAATTGTCTTGGGAGCAAATCCTCCAGCGGGAGAATATGAGCTGACATATGAAATCTGCGAGAAATTAAATCCGGACAACTGCAGCTCGAATACTGTGAAAGTAACAGTTGGACTGCCTGTAATTGATGCTGTTGAAGATGTTATTGCTTCTGTAAACGGAAATATCGGCGGAACGACTATTTCATTAACTGCAAATGATAAATTGAACGGAAATCCAATTACAGTTGGATCGGCTGCAGGAGAAGTTAAGTTTGAAATCGTCGGAACGCTTCCATCAGGACTGACGCTTAATTCAGATTATACCATAAGCGTTGCGCCAAATACTCCAAAAGGAGATTATAAGGTAGAATATAAAATCTGCGAGAATACGAATCCGCTAAACTGCGATTCAGTAACTATTACTGTACCAGTAACAGCAGGCAATCTTGTGGCAA